>OJHI01000001.1_pt1 | contig 573106 bp, 540 predicted proteins | sample 1595181 | NCBI WGS metagenome assembly OJHI01 (sample SAMN05416830, study PRJEB24817) | seawater metagenome | isolation source: Sea water | place: Canada:Atlantic | collected 2013-07 | reverse complement strand
CCACCATGAGTTGAGAAAAAAGCCATAGGATCAAGCTGGCTGACCCCTTGATTCCTTCATTATAGAAAGTATCCGCTATCCAATGACTAGCCAAACTAAACCGCGCGTAGAAATTGAATACTGTACTCAGTGTCGTTGGTTATTACGAGCAGCATGGTTAGCGCAAGAGCTCCTAACGACATTTGAAGAAGAGCTAGGTGGGGTCACCTTAGTGCCTGCAGCGGGCGGCAGGTTTGAGATTAATGTCCACGGTAGCTCAGTGACCAAGTTAATCTGGTCACGTAAAAAAGAAGGGCGTTTTCCAGAAGCAAAAGAAGTTAAGCAGCGCTTACGAGATCAGCTTTGCCCAGATAAATCGTTGGGTCATTCCGACGTTAATAAATAACGATTACACGCCTTATTGAAGTAACGTAGTCTTTTGCTTTATCACCTCAATCGCCTTTTTCAATTGCATAATTCTGGCGGTATATTTTCTAACGCGCCCAGCAGATGATTGTTGAATGTCATTTAACCGCTTCTCTGACTCATCTAAACGGTTTAAATCAATCATTGAATGCGCTTGGGTTAAACCAAAAGTAAAATAAACTTCAATTTTACCAAAGCATTAACGCCAACAATTGCTGGTAGTTGGAGTTGTTACGCCGGTTTGAGATAGTGTCATAGTGCCACAAATATCACTCGCTTGATTTCCAACTGGAACGGCGGTGAGGGTGTAGCTTGAAACTGTAAGGTTTGGTATAGGGCTAGTATAAGTATAATGATCGGATGCAATACCTGAAGGAATAGCGGCACCTACATAAGTATTTTTTTCTGTAAAATAACGTTCAAGATAATTGCTTATTTTCATAAGGTCTGCTTGGGCATCTGCACGATTTGCTGACTTAACGTACTCAAAATAAGAGGGGTAGGCGATTGAGGCAAGGATTCCAATAATAACGACTACAATAATTAACTCTATAAGAGTAACGCCTTTATTGAATTGAATCTCTGTCTTTTCTTTTATATTAGTCATCGTAACGTCTGGCCTTAACTTCATTAAATTCGGCTTCAGAAACTAATTGTAAGTCTAAAAGGAAAAATTTAGACTCACCTTGAGGTTGAATATAATATTTAACAAAGGAACCTTGTTGCGCTGAGTGTTCAATATTTACCGTGCTTTTTTTAAGATTGCCTGAGTATTTGCTTTTACTGCCATACGCAATACTTACATCATTGATGATTATTTGCTGCTCTATTGGATAGATGGCATCAACCTTGCCGTAATAAGCGGTATACGTTGTGCTATTGGCTGTAGGGAGTTTTATGGCCTGCGCAGGCAGGCATAAAAATAATATAAATAACGTAAAAAAGACACTTACAATTTTTTTGTGCATTAGAAATACCTTAATGGTTGTTAATTTTTTATTAATTGTATCCATGATTGACGACTACCTGTTGCGGGAGGTGCTGAGCCAGGTAGAATATTCTTCTGTACAGATGGCCCTGATCCTGAGTTTGCTGTACCAGAGGTGTAACCATAGTTAATATCAGTAGTGGTTTTTAATACGGATGTCTTTGATGCAATTCCTTGCCCGAACTTGATGCCGGCAGCATAGCCGTCATCAATGGCCAAGACACCATCACCATTAAAATCGAAAGAGGTAATGCTTGGAGTTCCTCCCGTCTGCTTATCAACGGACATGAGCCAGCTAGAGCCCCCAGCTGAGCAGGCTGTATTTGATGGTGTTAATGTATTAAAGAAGATTAAACCTTCGAGTTCAAAAGCATCAACGGTAACTCTTTCTCCTGTTTCAGGAAGATCAATAAACCAACCAGAGCTCATTGTGGTGGCGTTATTATAAGTTACGCTGTTTTGAGATAATAAGCGGGTATTGGAGGTTGGAGGGGTTAAAAATGTTTGTTCAACGAGTGAGCTGGATATTACGGTTTGACCATAATCCCAGATACCAAAGAATGTTTGTTGGTGAGTATTTGCTGGGTCGCCTGAAGCGATATATTGTCCAGTTCCGAAATACACCATTAAGTTTGGTGTATTGGTACCGCTGTCAGCTATCCATGCAGACTCAGGCTTAGATATAAGTGGTTTCATGGTGATTGGTTTGGTATTTCCCGCAGAAAATAGTGGAGTAGCCCCGTGAGCAAGAACCCAGTTTGTAGGGTCAGTGTCTGATACGTTAAATGACCACATATTACCTAGTAGGTCGCCTGCGTATATCCTATCGGTTGTACCATTATTATCTAGGTCAACAAGAGCAGGTGTTGATAGACCATTTTTATTTACAGGGGTGCCGGTGGCAGTGTCAATTTTTATATAGTCTCCAGTGCTCCATGAGCCGTCAGTGCCCTTTTCAATAAAAATAATGATTAATTGAGCTGTATCAGTGCCTGTCGAGTTGTAGCCATTACCTGTTACAACAGCCCATTGATTGTTATTCATTTTTACAATTTCAGGGGTGCTGTAAGTATGCCCAAGAGCAGGTTCGTCTTGATCTGTAAATTCCCACAAAAAGGTACTTTGCGCGGCAGGCTCTGTGTTTGCAAATAGGTTCGGGTCAGATACATCCAAAGCGAATAAACCTCGGCCACCGCCGCCAAGAGAGCCTACTAAAGCTGTCCGCCACGAAGCAGTAGCGCCATTCTTTGATATAAATACGTCGGCAGAAACTACCTCACCATCGACATAATATCTATGAGAATAATCGGACTCGGTTAAATAATGTAAGCCTTGGTTATCAAGAGTTGATGCAATACTACTAGGCACATAAGCCATTAATTCTTGACCGGAAGTGGCAGAGAAACCATGTAGCATGCCGTCGTTTGAGCCAACATAAACCATCTCTTGCCTAGATGCACTTACAGCACTGGATGAGGCAACAAACAAAGGGGCTGAGTTAACTATGTCTCCTAATCGACTACTTCGGTCACGAAAAAGACCTATAGCGTTATTGGTTGTGTCTCCTCTGATAAAATCGAGTCTGTTCTGGCTACCAGAAAAAGGGGTAGTGTCTATGCTTAAATCAGGGTTAACCTTAAAATCATCTAATATCGTTGACGTGGGTTGAGGAAAAGAGGTGTTCCATTTGAACAATACACCGCTGGATGCACCGGCATTTAACCCTGAGGTATAAATAACACGGTTGCTGGTCATATCAGTGTTTAGGCGAGCATTTAATAATGAAGACGCGCTCCATGTTTTTGTAACAGCTAAGTCGCCTGTGTTTGGGTCTAAAGCGTAAGCATCAAGATTGCCTGACCAGCCTGCAGGGTTAAAGCCAGCAAAGAATAATAAGGTGTTTGTAGATAGCGTACTCATATTGAACGCAACGGCAGACGTGCTGCCTTCTCGAGACTCAATGTTAGAAATAACATCTTGTAGTGAGCTGATTAGCTCTTCTGGTTTGCTAGCAGAAAGAAACTTTCCTCGTCCATTATAAGCAGCGTGACGAAGGTCATCGACTGTTGTAGCCGAATTGCTAGAAGGTACAGGCCAAGTAAAAGATTGAGCTCGGTCTGTTGGGTCACTGTTTATTGTGCCATTTGGGCCAAAAGCAACGCCGAAAGTAACAAGGTGCTGCTGGCTATTTTCATCTAAGTTTTGTGTGTTATCGCCCTTTTGAGTAGGTACTTTATTGGCTAAAGATGGTGCAAGATCCTGTTTGTACCATTTCATAGCCACATCGGCTAGAGTGTTTCTTGTAGCGTCTCTATGGGCAGGCCAAACGTAATTATTATCGATATTCCTGTCTTTATGTCCAATGCCTGATGGGGTGCTCCCATTCCACTGACCATCAGTCATCAGCATGGCAAAATTTTGTTGGCATTCGCCTCCTTGTGAGGCGGGCAAGATGGGACTAGAGGCAGAGCCAATGTTTAAACTGCTAGGGGTGGGAAAGTTTGACTTTTGGCTAAAATAGCGGCCAACCGAGTCTAAGCTAGTTCGAAGTGGTGTGCCCCCGCTAGAGTTGACATTAACAACATCGTTGAGAAGGGCTGTTTTATTAGCAGGTACAGTCATGTCGGTAATAGCAACCCCAACATTATTGTTGTGATGGAGGGTTGCCATGCCGATACGCGCACTGCTGGTTGAGATAACTTGCGTAACAGCGGCTTTTGCTGAGTGCTCCCTAATGCGGTAATAAGAAAACCAATTGGCGAAATTTATTTGTTGTTGACTGCTCAATGAGTCTGCCCGTTGTACGCGCGAGTCTAGGTAACCCGATGTGGCATTGCCGCCGGGACATTCGCCAGCGTCATATGTTCCGTTGTTGTTTGAATCAGTCCAAGTAACAACGGGTGCGGCAGAGAGATTGATGGTTCTTGTTGTGCTGCCATAAATATCATAATTATTTTCAGTATTGGTTATCGAGCCAGAAGATAATGGGTTGGTTCTTACTGCGGTGATATCCGTCATATCGGGGAAAGAAGCGCTAGTGTTTGGGTTATTAGCAGCCCATGGTTTGTACTCTACATTAGGGTTATAGGCCAGTAAGTTGGCGCCAGGGCACCACTGTCGCCACTCTTTGTTATTATCAGGGACTGTGTCGTATTCGTTAAGCTCGATAAGAGAGGAGCTTTGTACCCCATCGGATGGCATAGACCAGTGCATACTCCCTGAGTCATCTAATAGAAAGAATATATTAGGCTGAGTAGGTGTTGCGAGAAATAAAGGTGCTTGGCTTAAACTACCAGGTGCGGCTATTACCGCTGCTGAAAAAAGAGCACTGACAGTAGTTAATAATATTTGGCGAATCATATGTGACCTCGTCTGTTAATTGTTGCGAACAAAATACTCTTGCAAAATTGTTTGGGCTCCGGCGCTACGGCCAACGGCGCGCGCGGTAATTTTAAAAAAAGTATTACCGCCGGATTGAGATAGTTTTTTGATAACAAATCGTGGGTTAGCCGCTAGGTTGAAAGAAGGGTTAGGGTTTTGTGCAGGTTGAGAGTCGGTGTTATCCCATGTGTATGTGAAAAAGTCAGCGGGTTCCGTGTCAGCTATCCTGAGAAGGCCATTTGACCCAGTGTATGTCGTGTCAAGAGGGTTGTTTAAAATAAAATTTTCTCCCTGGCGTAGAGCTGACTCGGCAGCTTGGAACGAAATATTTATATCACGGGTGTTTCCCGCCATTTTTTCTTCCAAGTTGTTGACTCGCATGTTGGTGACACCGAGAATGGTCATCAATAAAAGTACGATTAAGCTTATAGCCAATGCTACGCCAGTTTGTTTTTTCTTAAGAGAAGGCTGATTCATCATGGTGTTCTCTGTTAAAGGAGTCGATTGCGAATGGCGATGGTTGTTGTGTATACACGCCTTATTTTTCGATCTGTGGGGGTGGTAGTAACACCAAGAATGCTATACGGGAGTGGCTCCGTGGCAAGGTTATCTTCTTGGGTAATGGCAAGTAAGCTGATTCTAACGCTCTTTACCTGATTCATTTGGGCTGATGTTAGCGTGTTACTGGCCGCATAATAATTTGGCGAGTTGTCGCCATTGGTATCGACACCATAAAGTATTTGCATGTCGTTAATGCCTTCCACCAGCTCTTCAGTTGCCGCACCATTAGAACTTCTAAAAAGGGCTGCTTCCCCATTTGCCCCGGCTGCAATGGTATAGGCTATAGATTTTAATTTATAGACCTGAGCATTGGTGTCGTAGATTTTTTGTAGAGGCTGATCTAAATTACCAGGACCTGCTGATACGGCACCTGTGTTGTGGGTAAGTTCATCTTTGTTTCCAGCTCCTCCAGTCGTTGGGTCGTTCGTCACTTGGAAAATATCACCGGCAGTGCAATCACTAACAATGACAATATCATTTTCTCTCAACGGGCTATTAGGTGTTACTTTTAAATTTGCAGATGTAGTTGCAGGTGTCGCAACGACATATACTCCGGATGAAGCCGCGCCAGCAACTGTAATTGTGTCAGAATTGTTTAAACCACTGTTGTTGGTGCCAACTATTGCGTTACCAAAGTTGTCATAAACAGACCCTAGATTAAGGTTATTTTCAATAAAAGTTGTATTGTTCATACAGCCCCAGTAATCGGCAGCTCTTATATCTTTGCTGATAAAGTCCATGGCAAAGCGGCCATTCTCTTGTAAGCGGGAGATGTTTTCTTGTACGCGATACGATTGATTGCTATTGACGAAGAGCTGTAGCATGCCGCCAGTAATAAAGATGCCTAAGATAAGGCTTATCATTAGTTCAACTAATGAGAAGCCGGATTGCTTATTTAGAGTCGTTGCTTTCACAATTAAAAACTCACTTGAAAATCAGGGTCGTTACCGTCAACTAGACTATCTCGGTTGTCGTCCCAGTTAATCGTTATTGTGTATGTGCCAGAAATTTGAGAAACATCTGCTTCAGCCAAAGGTAAGGTGCTTGTTAGCATTAAGTTCCATTCGTATAAATCACTTTCTGCCATTTCGGCGGGAGTACAGCTAGATGCAGCAGTACAAGTAGTTGCAACAGCGGTTGAAGTGTCAGCAGTTATGTAATTGCCAGATGCTGTGCTGTTGGATCGTATTCTATCTGCTAAGTCATAGGCAAGCTGGGTTGCTTGGCTACGGGAATATGCACTGTGATTTTGATTTATGCTAGTGGCTTGTAAGCCAGCAAGACCTAGCAAGCCGATGGCTAGAATTAAAATAGAGACGAGTATTTCAATTAAACCAAAACCAGTATTTGTTTGCTGTATTGTTTTATTTGTTATTTTCATGGGCAGGTTATATTGTTTCCAGAGCCATCTTCAACGATAGTATCGGCATCGGCACCATCTATAGATTTCCTTGCTCTACCCGTATTAGATACAACTTCGGCTTTTGCATTTGAATTGCCTCTGCTATCACATAACACGAACGTTCCATTGAAACCCGTTGCATATCCTTGGCTTGAGTAGCTAACTCTGTTTCGGGAGTATTTTAGTGTGTTTCCTCCATCTAACTTACCGTGGACACGTAAGATCTCTTCGCTGACATCTGCTATGCCGTCATTGTCGGTGTCTACAAAAACAATCCAGCCATTGTTGCTAGCGGGCCAGTTGCCGACACAAGAATTACCTGTGGAACTTTGGCAAATGGTAATATTAACACTGCGCTTTATGGCTTCATTTCTTGCTAGGTTTAATGAGGTTACCAGAAGGTTAACCTGAGTGGTTAACTGGTTGTTTTTAATCATTTGATTAAAGCTGGGTATGCCCATAGCAAGCAAGATGCCGGCAATGACAATTGTTATCATCAGCTCTATTAGGGTGAAGCCCTTACATGTATTTTGACTTATTTTTTTCATTTTCATCTTATGGAAGAGGCTAAAGCAAATATTTAGGTTGTCTACAAACACACGATCAACGGCGCTTTTCTTTTGATAAGCGGTAGTTTTTAATCGTTATCTATCAATGCGAACTCATCATCAAGTCCAGCTGGCGTTTCGCTTCCAAGCTTAATCATTAGTCGTACTTCATTTTTAGAATCGGCATATAGCAAGGCGTTCTCATAGCTAATCTCACCTTCTTTATATAGGACATATAAAGCTTGGTCGAACGTTTGCATGCCCTGTTCGGATGACTTTTTCATTAAGTCTTTTAATTTATGGATATCACCATTCCTAATATAATCTGATGCGAGGGGGGTGTTCATGAGTATTTCAATTACGGCTTTACGGCCTTTGCCATCGATTGTGGGTATCAATTGTTGAGCTATTACAGCTTTGAGATTGAGTGATAAATCCATGAATAATTGGTTATGTGCTTCTTCGGGGAAAAAATGAATAATGCGATCAAGTGCTTGGTTCGCATTGTTTGCATGCAAGGTTGATAAGCATAAATGTCCCGTTTCGGCAAACGCGATAGCATGATCCATTGTTTCTCGTGTTCGAATTTCACCAATTAGAATCACATCAGGCGCTTGTCTTAGGGTGTTTTTTAAAGCTACTTCATAGGATTCAGTATCAATGCCTACTTCCCGTTGCGTAACGACACAGCCAGCATGAGAGTGTAAATATTCAATAGGGTCTTCTATAGTAATAATATGGCCGGTGCTATTGTTGTTACGGTGGCCGACCATGGCCGCTAATGATGTGGACTTGCCGGTTCCTGTTGCACCAACAAAAATAATGAGACCGCGTTTCGTCATCGCTAGCTCATTTAATATAGGGGGTATGCCCAGTTCTTCTGCTGTTGGTATTTTACTTTCAATTCGTCGTAATACCATGCCCGCACTGCTTCTTTGGGTGAACGCGCTCACACGAAAGCGACCAATGTCATGTCTTTGAATCGCAAATTGACATTCGTTAGTGGTCTTAAACTCTTCTTTTTGTTCGGGGGTCATTATGCTTAGGACTATTTCAAGAGTTTGAGAATTGCTTAATCGACTTTTAGAAATGGCTTGTAATTCGCCATTTATTTTCAAAGAGGGCGCCCAGCCAGTTGTAATAAACAAGTCAGATGCTTTTTTATGAACAACGAGTTGTAATAGGGCATCAAAATCCATGATTAATCTCCTTACTGTAGGGGGGGGATTTAATTGAACGTGCTTTTATCAGCGGCTTTCATGCGGGCGTCTTGTCTCGAGACAATCCCAGCTTGAACGAGTTCAGTTAAGTGTTGATCAAGTGTTTGCATACCATCTTTACGACTGGTTTGTATGGTGGAGTACATTTGTGCAATTTTATCCTCTCTAATGAGATTACGTATGGCAGGGGTGCCGGTCATTATTTCCCAGGCGGCAATTCGTCCACCACCAATTTTTTTCATTAAGGTTTGTGCAATAACAGCACGAAGTGACTCGGATAACATGGAGCGAACCATGCCTTTTTCACCCTCGGGGAATACATCAATAATACGGTCAATGGTTTTAGCGGCGGAGCTGGTGTGTAGTGTACCGAAAACTAAGTGCCCCGTTTCTGCGGCGGTTAACGCAAGTCGAATGGTCTCAAGGTCTCGCATTTCACCTACAAGAATAATGTCAGGGTCTTCACGTAGCGCAACTCTTAGGGCTTCACTGAACCCATGGGTATGTTTGTGTACTTCACGTTGATTAATAAGGCACTTTTTGCTTTTATGAACGAATTCAATTGGATCTTCGATAGTGAGAATATGTTCGTATACATTGTCATTTTTATAATCCATCAACGCTGCTAGCGTGGTGGATTTACCTGACCCAGTTGGGCCGGTTACTAGCACAAGACCGCGTGGAACATTGATGATCTCCTTAAAAGATTGCGGGCAATTTAAGTCTTCTAGGGTAAGAATATCAACGGGAATAGTTCTAAATACAGCAGCTGCTCCACGATCCTGGTTAAATGCATTAACACGAAAACGGGCCGTACCAGGCAATTCAAATGAAAAATCAACTTCTAGGAACTCTTCATAATCACGTCGCTGTTTATCGTTCATGATATCGTAAATCATCGAGTGAACTTCTTTATGCTCTAGTTCAGGCATATTGATTCGACGAATATCACCATTAACACGAATCATTGGTGGTAAGCCGGCTGAAAGATGTAAGTCCGATGCGTTATTTTTTGTGCTAAAGGTTAGTAAATCTGAAATATCCATGTGTTAAACCCGTTTGCCCCAAAGAGCTCTGTTATTTGTATAATAAAATAACTAGAAAATATCACTATCATTAGCGTATGTAAATTCTAGTACGTACCCCAAGTATAGGCACGAATTTTAAATAATGCTTCCTTTATTACAACGATACTTTGCACAACAAGCGTTGATCGAAGATCTAGAGCAAACACGCTCTTCACCTGTTAAGTTATTAGCAGTTAGTAAAACACGTCCAGCAAGCGATGTGGCGGTGCTGTACTGTGCAGGGCAGCGTGATTTTGGTGAAAACTATTTACAGGATGCGCTGAAAAAACAACACGTACTGGCGCATTTAGATATTTCATGGCACTTTATTGGGCCTATTCAGTCAAATAAAACTCGCGACATTGCGTGCTATTTTAGCTGGGTACACAGTGTAGACCGGTTAAAAATAGCGACTCGTTTAAATCAGCAGCGACCGGCTTATCTGCCACCGCTTAATATTTGTTTGCAAGTGAATGTTGATGAAGAAGAAACCAAGTCGGGTTTTTATTTAGATGAGTTGTTAGACGTTATTGAACCAATATTATCATTGGAAAACATTCGGTTACGAGGGCTTATGGCTATTCCCAAAGTAGATAAACCGATAGCTGAGCAGCACGCATCGTTTAGGAAAATGGCACAGGCAAAAAAAGAAATTGAGCAAACATTTGATATTAGCTTGGATACGCTTTCGATGGGAATGAGCGGCGATTTACAGGTGGCCGTTGCAGAAGGAGCAACAATGGTGAGAGTAGGCACCGCTATTTTTGGCGAAAGACTAAAAAATACGGTTTAATGGCGTTTATAAAATTTAAGATTAAGTGAGAGTATGAATACAAAACAGATTGGATTTATTGGCGGTGGCAATATGGCCAGCAGCTTAATTGGTGGGCTTGTTAGTAATGGTTACCCAGCCGATAAGCTAACCGTTGTTGACCTAGATAGTGAAAAACTGAGCTATTTAAACCAAACATTTGGGGTTAATACCTTACAAGACAGCAAAGAGCTAGCCACTAAAGCAGATGTTTTGGTATTAGCAATAAAACCCCAACATATGCAATCGGTTGCACAAGATTTAGGGCAGGCGATACAGGATAAATCCCCTGTTGTGGTATCTATTGCAGCCGGTATCCGAGTTGAGGCCCTTGATCGTTGGTTAGGCGGCCATTTACCGATTGTTCGTTGTATGCCTAATACGCCAGCGCTGCTTAAAACAGCGGCGACAGGGCTTTATGCAAATGCTCAGGTGACGGAAAACCAAAAAGACTTGGTGGAATCCCTGTTACGTGCAGTTGGAGTGACTGTGTGGGTGGAAGAGGAGCATGAGCTGGATGCGGTGACAGCCTTGTCAGGTAGTGGGCCAGCCTACTTTTTTATGATCATGGAAGCGTTGGAGGCGGCAGGAATAAAGGCGGGTTTGAACCAAAAAACAGCGCAATTATTAACACAAGAAACAGCTCTAGGTGCGGCAAAAATGGCGCTAGAGTCGAGTGAGCCAGCAAGTGTATTGCGTCAACGCGTGACCTCACCCGGAGGCACAACGGAGCGTGCTATAGGTATTTTGGAAGAGCAGGGGCTAAGGGATATTTTGCAGGCTGCGCTGTTGGGAGCAAAAGAACGCTCAATCGAGTTATCTGACGAATTGGGAAATAACTGATGCCAGAAGGATATTTGTCAAACCCATTGATGCTGATTATAAATTCGTTGGTAGGTGCGTATATTTTTGTGTTAGTACTGAGGGTGCTACTGCAATACACGAATGCGGACTCAAGAAACCCGGTGTCGAGCTTTATTATTAAAGCAACACAGGTACCGCTGAAAGTACTAAAGCCGATTTTCCCTACCGTTAAAGGGCTTAACCTATCGGCTATTGTGTTGATGTTGGTTTTGCAGATGCTAATAGGTTTTTTAGCCATGAGAGGGCAACCGAATGTTTGGGTGGTTTTTATTTGGAGTTTGACAGAACTTATTAGCACCATTATTAATGTTTTTATTTATAGTATTTTCGCAACCGTTATTTTAAGTTGGATAAACCCGGGTGCCCATAATCCGGTGGTCAGCTTGTTATATAGAATAACAGCGCCCGTATTGACACCTTTCCAGCGCTTGATTCCACCAATGGGCGGTATCGACTTTAGCCCGATAGTGGCCTTATTAGCCTTGCAAGTGTTAAAAATGTTACTGCTACCCCCTCTTTTTGCTTTGATGTAGTAACGGGAGACTTCAGGCTGTTTCGCTAGGATGCTTGAGTCTATTGTTTATGATTAATTTTATCATGAGCTGAATGTTACCTTTAGGCGCAGGTAGTGGTCACTATCTAAAGCAAACGCATTAGTGTGAGTCAGCACCGTATTTGCGATCAGAACTTTTTAAATAATCATCTATACTTTTGAAAACGCTTTATGAAATAAGCGTGTTAAATAATGGGTGGCTAATACATGAATCTTGATGCACAACTTCGTAGTTACGACCTCTGGAAGCAGTCAATGACTGAATCTATACAGGCTTATCAGCATTGGCTAGATAAGGCGAGCCTTACGGATACAGAAACAGAGTTGATGTTGATTAAAAATTTACGTTTGATAGAAAAAGACACGATTACTATCGCTTTTGCGGCTGAATTCTCGCGAGGTAAAACAGAGTTAATTAATGCATTATTTTTCTCGTCTGCGGGGATACGTTTATTACCATCAAGCCCAGGCCGGACAACGATGTGCCCGACGGAGCTGTTTTATGACCGCAAAGCGGCGCCTTATCTTAGGTTGTTAGATATTGAAACGCGTGCCAACGACACCTCGATAGAAGATTACAAAAGAGACCCAAAACACTGGGTGCATATTGAGCTTGACGACGATTCACCTGAAAAAATGCAAGATAGTTTTTTGCAGTTATTAAAAACAAAAACGGTGTCAGCAGCACATGCAAAAGAGCTAGGACTGGCGACTGAAGAGGTTGAAGGTGAGGTGACGATTCCTGCTTGGCGTCATGCGTTGGTGAGTTTTCCGCATCCGATATTAGAAAAAGGGTTAACCGTGCTCGATACCCCCGGTCTCAATGCATTAGGCAGCGAGCCAGAGCTAACCTTAAGTATGTTACCGAATGCTCAAGCAATGATTTTTGTTTTAGCTGCGGACACAGGTGTGACACAAAGTGATATGGCGATGTGGAAACAATATGTTCAAGGGTATAGTAATAAGCATCCACATAGTTTGGCGGTGGTGCTGAATAAAATTGATACGTTAAGCGATGAATTAATGAGCGATGATGAATGGACTCAGTCGATTCATAAGCAAACATTGGAAACGGCAGGTTTATTAAATCTAGATGAGCAAGTTGTTTTTCCCCTATCAGCCAAACAAGGGCTGATAGGCAATATTAAAAAAAACCAACAGATGATTTCAGCAAGCGGCATACAAGGCTTGGAAAGCTTTCTGTCAGATAGAATACTCAGCTCACAAAAAGAGATTCTTCAGCATAAGGTCATTAGTGATGTTGTCGACAGCATGAAGTTAGCTAACAGTGTACTCACCAGCCGATTACAGCATGTTGTGAACCATACCAATGAGCTGAACGGGTTTTATAGTAAGAGTGAAGAAGCAACGGCGGAATTATTATTAGAAACGCGAAAAGAGCAAACGGCTTATAAGCAAAACTTAGCGCATTTGCAAACCAGTCAGCATATTTTTTATACGCAAATAGCGGACTTATTAGAAGTGGTTAACCCAAAACGTGTGTCGTATCTTATTGATGAAGGACGCGAGCAAATGAGTAAAAGCTGGACCAGTGTTGGTATTCGTCAAGGTATGAAAAGTAGTTTTGAAGGGTTAAATTCGCTGTTGAACGAAACACTGAGTACCACACAAGCGAGTATTAAATTACTGGATGCTATCTATAAGCGCTTTAAAGATGAGCATAACCTCGATGTGGAGCAAGCAGCGCGATTTGATATTAAGGTCTATCAACAGCGATTGGATAAACTGCTTCGAGATGGCTTAGAGTTTAGTAGTAGTTCGGAGGCTGCGTTAACCGAACAAAATACACTTACAAAACGTTTCGTTAATACCGTTGGAGCGCAGGCGATATCAATCTTTGAACAAGCGCAAGCTGATATTAATCGCTGGAAATCGATGGCGCTGGCTAATTTAATTAGGGAAGTAAGTGAGCAAAAAAAACTGATGGAAAGTAAGTTGGACAGCTTGCGAAGTGTATCGGCAGGAAAAAATGAGCTAGACGACAAGATTGCTAACAACAGAGCATTAGAAACGGAGATAAAGGAACGACAAGCGCAGCTTTTGCATATGATGGATCAAATTAATATATCGGCAGAGAGCTTGGAGGTAGAAAAAAGTGTACGTCAGGAGGCTATTTAAGGGTCTTTGTGATAAAAATCATATCCCATACGGCATGGCCTAAACGTAAACCTCGGTTTTCAAATTTAGTTAATGGCCGAGAGTCTGGGCGTTCGGCATAATTTGGCTCAGTTGAATTAATAAACCCTGGATGAGCGTTTAACGTCTCCATCATGTGTTCGGCATAGTTTTTCCAGTCTGTTGCAGCATGAAAGGACCCACCAGTTTCCAGTTTAGAGTGAATAAGGTTTAAAAAACCTGTTTGAACAATACGGCGTTTATGATGCCTTTTTTTGTGCCAAGGGTCCGGGAAAAACAGTTGTACGCAGTTGAGGCTATGGTCAGGAATAGCGTGCTGAAGTACCTCAATAGCATCGGTATCAAAAAGACGAATATTAGTCAGCTTCTTCTCTAAAACGATACGCAATAAATGCCCAACACCAGGCCGATGCACTTCAATACCGATAAAGTTTCTGCCTGGGTTATTCTCAGCCATGGTGGTTAGGCTTTCACCATTACCAAAGCCTATCTCTAGTGTTATAGGATGGTTGTTACCAAACAGCGAGTCTGGCTCAATAAGAACGGCCGGGTCCAAGCCATATAATGGCCAGCCTGTTTTAATGGCGCTGTCTTGTCCGGGTGTTAAGCGGCCTTCACGTTTTACAAAACTGCGAATGCGCCGCAAGAAGTTGGGGTTGGTTTCGTTGCTCATGAATAAAGCTCGGTTAAATTAAACCATCCAACGGTGAGGAGGCAGACGCATATCGGCGGCGAGGCATACGACCAGCCAAGAAGGCTTCACGCCCGGCCTGCACGGCTTTTTTCATGGACGATGCCATTAGTACAGGGTTATTGGCGTGGGCAATAGCTGTGTTCATGAGAATTCCATCGCAGCCCAATTCCATACCAATTGCAGCATCAGACGCGGTACCGACGCCAGCATCAACAATAATGGGTACCTTAGCATTTTCGATGATGGTGAGAATATTGTATGGGTTACGAATACCCAAGCCTGAACCGATTGGAGCGGCAAGTGGCATAACGGCTACACAGCCCATCTCCTCTAGCCGTTTAGCAATAATAGGGTCGTCGTTGGTATAAACCATTACGTCGAAACCTTCCTTAACGAGAATGTCAGCAGATTCTAAGGTGGCAGTAATATCAGGAAATAGGGTTTTTTCGTCGCCTAATACTTCTAATTTGACCAGTTTATGCCCACCTAATAGTTCTCGTGCAAGGCGGCATGTTCTAAGAGCATCTTTAGCGGTATAGCAACCTGCTGTATTGGGTAAAATAGTGTATTTATCAGGGGAAATAACATCGAGTAAATTAGGCTCGCCAGGGTTTTGACCAATATTCGTCCGGCGAATGGCTACCGTGACGATCTCAGCGCCGCTCATTTCGATAGCTGCCTGGGTTTCTGCCATATCTTTATATTTGCCCGTGCCCACTAGTAATCTAGAGGAAAAAGGTTGGCCGGCAATAACAAGGTCATCGGGTTGACCGCCACCAATGGCTTGTACGACTTCCACAGTATCTCCTTCTTTAAGTTGAATGGTATTAAACTGGTCGGCGGGCTTTATTTCTTCATTCAGTTCAATAGCAATACGCTTGCCGAACAGGCCCATTTGTTGGATCAGTTGCTCTAAGGTTGTTTTATCGTCACAGCTAAAACTTTCGCCGTTAAGTTGAATATTCATCAGCAGTTATCAATGATTAATCGTTTGCACTATCTAGTTTGCTTTTGCGTCTTGAACGCACAGCGGCCGCTAATTCTTCTAGCAACTGCACGCTGCTATCCCAGTCAATACAAGCATCGGTAATGCTTTGGCCATAAACTAGTTCTTGGCCGTCAACTTGATCCTGGCGGCCAGCAACTAAGTGGCTTTCAATCATAACGCCGCTAATACGCATGTCACCACCGGCTATTTGTTTCGCCACATCCTTACCTACAAGCATTTGGCGTTCGTGTTGTTTACTGCTATTGGCATGGCTAAAGTCAATCATCATGTGTAGGTTAACGCCGGCTTTCCCAAGCTCTTTAGCGGCAGCATCAACACTGTCGGCATCATAATTCGGCGTTTTGCCACCGCGTAAAATTAAGTGACAGTCGTCGTTGCCAGCAGTTTGAAAAATGGCCGACTGGCCTTTTTTGGTAACCGATAAAAAGTGATGTGGGCGAATGGCTGCTCCAATTGCATCAATCGCTACTTTAACAGTGCCATCAGTGCCATTTTTAAAGCCGACTGGGCAGGATAGGCCGGATGATAACTCGCGATGCGTCTGGCTTTCAGTGGTTCTCGCACCGATAGCGCCCCAAGCGATCAGGTCGGATACGTATTGTGGCGTGATTAGGTCTAAATACTCCGTGGCAGCAGAGACACCTTGAGAATTAAGGTTTAGTAATAATTCGCGTGCGGTATACACACCTTTGTTGATGTCAAAGCTATTATCAAGGTTGGGGTCGTTAATTAGTCCTTTCCAGCCAACCGTGGTGCGTGGTTTTTCAAAATATACTCGCATCACGATGATCAGATCGTCAGATAAATTATCAATGTAAGGCTTTAAACGGGCGGCATATTCGAGTGCTGCTTTCGTATCATGAATTGAGCATGGGCCAATAACAACCAGTAAACGATCATCTTCGCCATGCAATACTTTATGAATAGCGTTCCGGGTTGAGGCGGTAGTTTCAGCAGCCGTATCTGTAATCGGCAAGTCTTTGTGTAATTGTTCAGGAGAAATAATTTCCTGCATACCAAGAATTCTTGTGTCGTCTGTTTGAATTGAGTTCATGATCAGTCCGTTCTATGCTGTCGCTAGTAATAGCCTAAATCAGCAAATTAATAAAAGACTGGAAATAATACATCTAATCGGTTGAATTTGCCTGCCCCTTGACCAAAAATAGATCAAATACTTTCAAATTTACAGGGAAACTTAACGATGGAAGAGGGATATGAAGAATATGATGAGGTTTTTGAAAAAATTCTTGCGAATAAGTCTTTATTGCCCGTAATACCAGATGCTGGCCTGAAAATTTTATCAGCGTTAAATCACCCTAAGGGTAACGCTAAGATGTTTGCGAAGGTTATCGAAAGTGATATGGGCTTGTCTGGGTTTATTCTTAAAACTTCTCGCAGCTTAAGGTATTTAACTCGCGTCCCGCCGAAACGTGTTGAGCAAGCAGTGGCCCGAATGGGGCTGCGTGAAACCTATCATCTATCACTTAGTTTCTTGTCAAAATCTATTTTTCATTCGTCAAATAAGCAAATTGAAGGGTATATCAAAAAGGCTTATCGGTTTTCTACAAAGGTGGCTGTGATATCGTATTTTTTAGCCGGTAAAACACAAAACTTAGCGCCGGGCGATGCAATGTTGGCGGGCCTGTTTCAAGATATTGGTGTGCCCTCTATTTTAGCGACATTGGATGAATATCCGAATATTTTGCAAAATGACCTGAACAGAACAAAGTGTATTGATGTATTGGCGCCTAGGGTAGGTGCGCTGATCATAAAGAAATGGGGCTTAGACGAAATGCTGGGTGTTGTAGAAAGTCGGAAAAATTGGTGGTTAGATAAGGAACAGCTTGGTTTGGCGGAGTTGGTGTTGATTGCACGTGTGCATGCAACAATTGGCACACCTGAGTTTAGGGCGTGCCCACCGTTACTTGAAATACCTGCGTTTCAAAAGCTTCAACTAGGGGAGCTTGGCCCCGACAACACATTGCAAATACTCAGTGAATCAAAAAATGAATTGGCTGAAATAGAACGCTTGTTGGCCGCTTAGCTTAAATCGATCATTCATACAGTTTTAATAAAAGGCTGATATCATCTAAGGATATAAAACGAATACTCAAGGGGGAGTAAAAGTTATGAGAACATTATTTAAAATTTTGGGTGGTTTAGTATTGTTATTGGTTGTGACTATTATAGTTGCGCCAATGCTGATTGACCCAAATGATTACCGAGAAGAGATTCAGGCGGTTGTTAAAGATAAGACCGGCCGTGATTTGTCCATCAATGGTGACCTTAATTTATCTATTTTCCCTTGGGTGGGCGTGGGTATTAACGAGGTGAGTTTAAGCAATGCAACAGGTTTTAACGCCGAATACTTTGCAGAGATTCAAGAGGCAAACGTTAAAGTTAAGCTGCTACCGTTGTTAAGTCGGCAGGTAGAAGTGAGCACAGTTGTTCTAAAAGGCATGCGGTTAAACCTAGCAAAGGATAAACGCGGCAAAACTAACTGGGAAGATATGATCCAGTCATCGGCTGAGGGCGATAAAAAACCAAGCGATACGAATGCTGATCAAGCATCAGGGGCTGCCTTAGGTGCGATAGCAATTGGTGGTGTGCAAATTGTTGATGCAAACATATCATGGGATGATGCCAGCAAGGGTGAAAGCTACAACCTGACTGATTTAGGCTTGAGTACAGATGCGTTATCTATAGGGTCGCCAATGGGTGTTGAGTTAGCCTTTACCGTAGAAAGTAGTAAACCAAAAGCGACAATACGTTTGAAGCTTGATGGTGATGTGGTGATTAACGAAGGGTTAAATGAATTTGATTTTCAAGACTTAGCGTTAGCAATTGATGCGGCCGGAGAACCTGTTCCAAATGGTGCAATGAAAGTTGATATAGCCACTCACTTGGTGGCTGACTTAGCAAAATCGGGGAGCTTAACGCTAGATCCTATGACGATTAAATTCGATGATTCAACGTTATCGGGTAAGGCATCTGTTAATAATTTTGATAAGCCAGCGGTCACTTTTGATTTAGCGGTAGATACAATAAATATTGATCGTTATCTGCCAAAAAAAGCCACAGAGGGGAGCCAAAGCAGCGCGGGTAATAGCGCCTCTGTTCCTCCGCCAGCAGCAGTTGCGTTAATTCCTGTTCAAACAGTCCGTGATTTAAATATCAATGGTTTGTTTGCAGTGCAATCGCTCATTGTTAATGGTTTAACGGCACAGGAGGCGAGTGTAAAAGTTGTCGCTAAAAATGGTGTTTTAAATTCACAGCAGAGTGTCAAAAAGTTTTATAACGGTAGTTATGAGGGTAAAACAACAGTTGATGCGCGCCAAAATACACCACGTATTAGCGTTAAAGAACAGGTAACGGGGGTTGATATTGAACCGTTGATGGTAGACCTGATGGGAGAGTCTAAGGTGTCTGGCGTGGCCAATATTAAAGCAGCGTTAACCACGCGCGGGAATACGGTTGCTGCGTTTAAGTCGGCATTAAATGGTACTGCGCAGTTTAGTTTCGAAGACGGCACGGTAAAAGGCATTGATGTTGCTGCATTAATTAAACAAGGTGAGGCTGTGCTGAAAGGTGATGTATCTGCGCTGGCAGCTCAAGGCACGGGTGAAACAGCCTTTGCAAATATGTCTGGTACTGCGCAAATAACTAATGGCTTGGTTAACAACCAAGACCTCTTGATGGCCTCACCCTTGATTAATATCAAAGGGGCAGGGACAGCAAATTTAGTCAGTGAGGTGTTGGATTATCGACTAACATTACAGCGGACAAAGGCACTTAGTGAGGCCGAGCAAGCCGATGCTGAAGACCTTAAAAACATGTTAATTCCCGTGAATGTGTCTGGAACATTTGCAAAACCAAGTATTAAGGTTGACACCAAAGCGATCGTACTCGAGACGCAAAAAGAAAAAATTGAAGAAAAGAAAACAGAGCTAAAAGAAAAGCTCGATGAGAAAATTGGCGAGAAATTAAAAGGCCCAGCGGGTGACTTATTAAAAAGCCTATTTTAATAAAGCAACCTCAGCAGCTGTCCGTGGGGCCTGAATATTTTCAGGCCCTTGTTTTTAGTTGGTTTGAGTTGCACGGCAGAAAGAGTTTGCCTTGGCAATTACCGCCAGAGCCCTACCGTGTTTGGTTGTCTGAGATCATGTTGCAACAAACTCAGGTAACAACGGTTATACCGTATTTTGAGCGATTTATTCAGCACTTCCCAAGCGTTGAAGCGTTAGCAAAAGCGCCATTAGATGATGTGCTGCATTATTGGTCAGGTCTTGGGTATTATGCACGGGCAAGAAACCTTCACAAAACAGCAGGCATCATTGCTAATCAGTATGGGGGGCGTTTTCCTCAAACGCTCGCTGAGCTTGTTGAGTTGCCGGGTATCGGGCGCTCTACGGCTGGGGCGATAGCAAGCTTATCAATGGGGCAGTCAGAAGCGATACTTGATGGCAATGTGAAACGCGTGCTCTGTCGTTTTTTTGCGATACAGGGCTGGTCTGGGAATAGTGCCATTTTAAAGCGTCTATGGGCTATTTCAGAGCAGTTAACACCTAAGCATAAGGCTGGTAACTATAATCAGGCCATGATGGATTTGGGCGCAACGGTTTGTAAGCGTTCAAACCCCGACTGCCCGCAGTGCCCATTAAAGGACGACTGTTTGGCACTAAAGAAAAACTTAGTTTCAGAATTACCGACACCAAAAAAACGAATGAGTTTGCCGGTTAAAAAGCGGTACTGGTTAGTCTTTAAAAATGCTCAGACGGTTTTACTCAATCAACGACCGCCAACAGGATTATGGGGTGGACTATGGGCTTTTCCAGAATTTGAAACGTATGACCAACTGGTTGAGTGGTGTGAAAAAAATGACACTGACATAACTGGGGCGAAAACAATAGCGGAAAAACGTCATACATTTTCTCATTATCATTTGGATTACACGCCTATTGTTTGCTCGACGCCAGCGGTTAGCTCGAAAGTTGCAGAAGATAATAGATCTAGCTGGTATGAAATAAACAGCCGTGTGAAAATAGGTCTCCCAAAGCCGGTGAGTGAATTAATTTCCCAGCTAACGAATGAATCATAAGAAGGTTAATACTATGTACTGCCAAAAATTAAAACGCGAAGCCGATGCGCTAGAAAAGCCGCCTTTTCCGGGTGAGCTTGGTGAAAAAATCGTACAAAATATCTCAAAAGAAGCCTGGCAGATGTGGCTAGCGCAACAAACGATGCTTATTAACGAAAATAGACTAACGCCTTTTGAGCCTGAAGCGCGTGCTTTATTAAAGGCAGAAATGGAGAAATTTTTATTTAGTGATGACGCTCAAGCACCAGAAGGGTACGTTCCGGTCGATAAATAAGGTCATTTCTAACATCTTTCTTGACTAAAGTTGCCTGCCGCTGTTTAATACGCGACCACATCTTAGATGCCCAGATAGCTCAGTCGGTAGAGCAGTGGACTGAAAATCCTCGTGTCGATGGTTCGAATCCGTCTCTGGGCACCATTTGTTATAAAGCCCCAGCTACTATGTAGCTGGGGCTTTTTTATGCGTGAAATAAAATTTAGTCTACTAAGGCGTCGCACTTTATGAAAAATAGTGTCTATGAGCTGGAAAGCTTGTTTGGGCAGGTATTTTCAATACCATTGTATGAGGTTCATTAAAGGGTTAAAAGTTTGTTATCATCAGTCGTACATTTAATGCCAAGTGGATATTGTTATGAGAATAAAACAGCTTATTTTACTTATTTCATTATTATGTTTGTCGCTAGCCGCGCAAGCAGGTTATCAACTGGATAATACCGCCTCATCACTTTATTTCGTTTCCATTAAGAAAAATACTATTGGCGAAGTGCATAGCTTCGACTCTTTGAGTGGTTCTGTTGATAACAATGGCGCTGCAAGCGTTACGATTAATTTGACCAGTGTTAAAACGAATATCGAGATTCGTGATGAGCGTATGAAGTCGTTATTATTTGAAACGGCAGCTTTTCCGACAGCTGAAGTGTCTACGAATATAGAGGTGGACGCGATAACATCCCTAAATATCGGTGAAAGGCTTGTCATGCCAGTGGCGTTGACACTTAATCTGCATGGGCAGTCAGTGGCGGTGCAAACACAGCTACAAGTGATCGCTGTGAATGGCGGAATATCGGTGAGTACAATTAAGCCAATCATGTTGAATGCCATGGATTTTGGCCTAACGGAAGGGGTTAAGGCGTTAATGGAGATTGCAAGCCTTCCCTCTATTGCAACAACCGTTCCCGTCTCGTTTAACCTTGTATTTAAAGCGGACTAAAGTTAGCGCGTAACGTTGAGAGAGTGATGTTGCACGACTGCTGGGCCTGAAAAAGGTGGCTTAGTTGAGTAAACTTTTTTAAAACCACAGGGCTCACGTAAACGTGTTAGAGGCCCTTTAGGTATAATGCCACTTTGCCTAGCGATAGTTTTTATTTACATGCCTTCATCCATTCGCGAGATTCGCGCATTAATCCCTAATTGTTTAACCAAAGACCGGCATGCCTTTCGTACGCAGTTAAAAAGAGCGAGTTTAAAACGCTCGCTGGAACAGCAAGCGCTGCTAGACACGCTGGCTGAAAAAGTAGCAGTGTCTATTAGTCAGGTAGAGCTGCGTGAGGGAAGTTGCCCAACAGTGAACTTTCCTGATTTACCGATTAGTGAGAGACGGGAGGAAATTTCCAAGCTGATTGATAAGCACCAAGTTATTATTCTTTGTGGTGAAACGGGGTCAGGAAAAACCACCCAATTACCTAAAATTTGCTTGGAACTGGGTCGTGGGTTTAAGGGACAAATTGGCCATACACAACCGCGACGATTAGCCGCGATCAGCGTGGCGCAACGCATAGCTGATGAGCTGAAGTCAGAGCTAGGGCAAGCGGTTGGTTACAAAATTCGTTTTCAGGGTAAGGAGAATCAACAAACCCTTGTTAAGTTAATGACAGACGGTATTTTGTTGGCAGAAATTAAGTCGGATCCATTTTTAAGCCAGTACGATACCTTGATATTAGATGAGGCGCACGAACGTAGCTTAAATATTGATTTTCTCTTAGGTTATATGAAATGGCTGCTACCAAAGCGACCAGATTTAAAATTAATTGTTACCTCGGCAACGATTGACCCCGAGCGTTTCTCTAGGCACTTTGATGGCGCACCTATTATCAATGTTTCCGGTAGAACCTATCCGGTTGAAATGCGTTATCGGCCGGTCGGTGTCGATTCGCAGCAAGGCGACGAGGATATCGTTCAGGGGATTGTTAATGCTGCTGATGAATTACATCGCGAGAGAGCGGGTGATATGTTGGTGTTTTTAAGTGGTGAGCGGGAAATTAGAGAGGCGGCAGAAGCGCTTAGGAAACATCACCCAGCAGGCTATGATATTTTGCCCTTGTATTCACGGCTCAGTAGCAAAGAACAGGCGGCTATTTTTAAGCCGCATAAAAAACCACGTATTGTGCTGGCGACAAACGTCGCCGAAACTTCATTAACAGTACCGGGTATCCGTTGCGTGATAGATACCGGCTTGGCACGGATCAGTCGCTTTAGTCAGCGGAGCAAAATACAGCAGCTACCAATAGAAGCTATTTCACAAGCAAGTGCGAATCAACGAAGTGGTCGCTGTGGGCGAGAAGCGGCGGGAATTTGTATTCGCTTGTTTAGCGAAGATGATTTTAACCAACGGCCTGAATTCACTGAACCTGAAATTTTACGTACCAATCTGGCATCGGTTATTTTGCAAATGAAATCGTTGAGGCTGGCAGATATTAATCAGTTCCCATTTTTAGAGCCGCCTGGGGATAAAATGATTCGTAGTGGCGTGCGTAGTTTGCATGAACTAGGTGCGCTAGATAAAAATGAAAAATTAACTCAAATTGGCCGGCGGTTAACGCATTTCCCGCTCGATCCTCAATTTGGCAGGATGTTATTAGCCGCTGAGCAATTTCAATGCTTAGACGAGGCCTTAACCATAGTGTCGGCCTTGTCGATCCAAGACCCAAGGGAGCGGCCGAGCAATAAGGCGAAATATGCCGATGAAAAACATAAAGCGTATCAAAATGAGAGCTCGGATTTTCTATCCTTTTTAGTGTTATGGCGTGAAATACAACGCCAGAAAAAGACACTATCGAATAATCAGTTCCGTAAATATTGTCGAGAAAACTTTCTTGCGTATATGCGAATAAAGGATTGGGAAGATATTCGTCGTCAGCTATTAGATTTAGTGAAAAAAAACTTGGCGTTGAAGATAAACAACACGCAGGCCGACGATGATGCAATTCATCAGTCTTTATTGGCAGGCTTGGTGACTCGGATTGGTTTTAAACACGAACAAGCTGAATATTTAGGTGCACGGAATTTAAAATTTTACATTCATCCCGCCTCTACGTTATTCAAGAAGCCGCCAAAATGGTTGATGGCCGCAGAGCAAGTAGAAACAACGCGTGTTTATGGTCGAACGGTTGCATCAATAAAACCCGAGTGGATTGAAAAAGCCGCTGGGCATTTGATTAAGCACCATTATTATGAACCGCATTGGTCAAAAAAATCAGCGCAAGGCATGGTTCACGAGCAATTATTACTGTTTGGTTTAACGATTAGCAAAGGGCGGAAAGTACCGTTGGCTCGAACAGAACCAGAGCAGGCGCGAGAGATGTTTATACGCCATGGGCTGGTTGATAGAGATATGGTTTGTCATGCAGCTTTCTTTAGAAAAAATGAAAAACTGTTGCAGGAGATTGAGTATGAACAGCAAAAAGGCCGCCGTGTAGACCTGCTTGTAGATGAGCAAGCCTTGTTTGAGTTTTATGATCAAAAATTGCCAGCGCAAATCAACAGTTTGGCCGCTTTAAATAAGTGGATAAAAAAGGATGAAAATCAGGCGATTCTTGAATTAACGCCAGAGGATGTTTCTTCGCAAGATGAAACAGCGGTTGATGCAAATAAGTTTCCCGATATGCGTCTGATAAATGGTGTGCCGATAAAATTAAGTTACCGTTTTGAACCAGGTCATAATGAAGATGGAGTAACGGCGCAGATCCCATTGGCGCAGTTGAACCAGCTCACTGATGATGGGTTTGAGTGGTTGGTGCCGGGCTTGTACGCGGAAAAACTACAAGCATTGATAAAGGGGTTGCCAAAAAATTTACGTAAACAGTTTGTGCCTATTTCAAATTCTGTTGAAGCCTGCTTAGAGGAAATGGATTATGCAAATGGGCGTTTGTTAGACAAATTGGCTGCTTTTTTAAATAAACAATTTGGCTCAACCTTAAAAGCAGCAGATTTTGAATTAGATAAATTATCACCCCACCTGCGAATGAATTTTCATATTTTGGGTAAAAAATCTAAAATTATTGCTGTAGCTAAAGATTTTAATGTCTTAAAGCGGCAGTATGCTGAGAAGGCAGGTATGCAATTTCAAACGGCGTTAACCAGTGCGTTATCGTCATCGGGTTCAAAAAACTGGCAATTTGATGATATCCCCGAACATCAAACGATTCAACATGATGGGCAAGAGCTGAAGGGCTTTCCCGCCTTAGTTGATGAGCAAGGGAGTGTGGGGCTCACGCTAATGGATTCAGCTGAACAGGCGCAAAAAACTCACCGAAATGGCTTGATACGGTTATTTCGTTTGAAGTTTTCAAAAGAGCTAAAAAAACTAAGCCGGCAGTCAGCCATCACCACCGCACAGGCGTTTAGTTATCAACAATTGCCATTGCATCCCCATTGCAAACGGAGCCATGGGGAGGATGTTTTCGATGATTTGGCCTATCAATTGATTGCTAGTTTTTTTGCTGACCAAGATATTCGTACTGAAGCTGAGTTTGATGCAGCGGCGCAGAAAAATGATATTTCATTGTATGCAAAAGGCTATGAACTTTCGGAGGTTATTTCGCAGCTTTTGTCTCAATATCAAAAGCTAGTAAAAGAGTTTGAACAGTGGCGTAATGAAAAAGTTATGTATGAGGACATTTCTAAGCAATTGTCTTGTTTATGTTTCAACGGGTTTGTTAGGCACGTTTCGGCAGACCAGTTAAGGTTTTACACACGTTATTTAAAAGCAATTCAGCTTAGGTTGGAAAAAGCAGGTGGGCAATTACATAAAGACCAAGAAAAAACAAAACAGGCGCAGTATTTTGAAAAGAAGTTTTGGCTGTGGGTGTCTTCAACAGACGCAAACCCGGAAAATGAAGCTTTCCGCTGGATGTTAGAAGAATTCAGAATATCGCTGTTTGCCCAGCAAATTAAAACTAGGGAACCTATCTCAGAAAAGCGGTTGGAAAAGGCGTGGGCCGCGATGTTGGGCTAAAGCTAGAGCGCTAAGGGTGATAAGAACGTTAATGATAAATCGTTTTTATGATAGAAAGCTGAACTCAGGCCGCCACGCCACACCCTGTTTTAACCAGCGTAATGAAAGCAGCTTTCTAGCGAGCCCCTTTACGTTGCTGAACGAGAATCCAAGGTAATACAATAACAGACCAAAGGTTGCTATCACCTTTTGACCATAATAAAGCCTCTTTATTTGAAACGGCTGATAAACGGTTCTCAGCGATCCATTGTTCAATAACTGGTTTATTGTCATTAGCTATTTCCACAGCGGCATCCACAAGATCAAGCTCACTGGAAACACGTAATAAATTACCGCGAGCAAAAAAACGCTCTAAGTCTTTCCACTCAATGCTGGCTGTTTCGGCATGTAAGGTATGCCATTGGTCGGTTTTGTTTTTCATGGCGTGTATTTTACACAAGATTTATCTTCTCAGCAGGGTCTAGGGGGTTAATATGTTTTTGATAATATGCTTATAATATTTAATAATATAAATTTATTCATAACATAAGAGAAGTGACACTATGGAGAACTTTACCCCCTATTTATCGTTAGCAGGCGGTGTGTTAATTGGTATCAGTGCGAGTATTTTAATGTACTTAAATGGTCGTATTGCAGGCATCAGTGGCATTGTCGCCGGTGTCTTTAATGCGCCTTCGTTTGAAGAAAAGGCATGGCGCTTTGCCTTTGTTGTGGGCCTTGTTTTAGGAGGTGCGGTTTATATGCACTTTTTCCCAATCACAATAGCGGCTAGGGAATCGATGTCTACAATATTATTAATTGCCGGCGGATTGGTGGTTGGAATAGGCACAGCAATGGGTAGTGGTTGTACTAGTGGGCATGGAATTTGTGGTATTTCACGTTTTTCTCTGCGCTCATTAGTAGCAACAGCGACGTTTTTGTTAAGTGGCATTGTAACAGTGTATGTATTCAAACAAATTACGGGGGGTTAATAATGCTTAAAATACTCAGTGCGTTAGTTGCCGGTGTTATTTTTGGCGTCGGTTTGGCGTTATCGCAAATGGTAAACCCCAATAAAGTGATCAATTTTTTAGATATCACCGGTCAATGGGACCCCAGTTTAATGTTTGTTTTAGGGGGCGCTGTTTTAACAACAACGCTTGCTTACCGTTTTATTTTTTCAAGAGGTAAGCCTCTTTTGGCTGACGACTTTCAATTACCAACCTTATTACAAATAGATCGTCCGTTAATTATAGGCGCGGCGTTATTTGGTATTGGTTGGGGCGTTATTGGTTATTGCCCAGGTCCTGCGGTTGCAAGTTTAGGGTTTGGTTTTCAAGAACCGTTGCTGGTCGTGGTATCCATGTTGGTGGGTATGTTGCTCTATAAGGCAGCTGTTAAATAATTAAAAAATTGCGCTGATAAACATTTTTAAGCCAACAAAAAGCATGATGACGGCAAACGTTTTCTTCATTGCACCGGTAGGGATTGTGTGTGCTAGATGCACACCAATCGGTGCGGCGAATAAGCTGGCTACACTAATGCCCAGAAAGGCAGGTATATTAATATAGCCAATATTGCCTTCCATGGGGATAGTGTTTTTTAGGCCGAGAATAATAAAACTAATGGCACCAAAAATGGCAATAGGTAGGCCAAAGGTGCTTCCAAACGCAATAGCTTTTTTCATCGGTACGTTGTGCAATAACATGTACGGAACAGTAAAAGTACCGCCACCAATACCAATCAGCGTGGAAAGTATGCCTAAAACACTACCGGCGAGACTTAAGGGTAGTGGCGAAGGCAGTTTGCGCTCAGGATTCGGTGTTAACTTTAGTGCCATACGAAGGCCATTCAGTAATAAAAACCCACCAAACACCATAGAGAGCAGCTCAGTCGTCAGGTAATGCACTAAGTGGGCGCCAAAATAAGCGCCAATAGCAATACCTGGGGTGAAATATTTAACAACTTTCCAGTCAATGGCGCCACGCTTGTTTTGCGCATAAATGGCGGAAAGGGAGGTGATAATAATAGTGGCTAAAGAAGTAGCAATCGCAGTTTGCATGCTGGTTTCTACTGGCATACCATGGAGGGGCAATAGCCAAGCTAAAAATGGCACAATAGCAATACCGCCGCCGATACCTAAGAGGCCTGAAATCAGTCCTGTGAAGGATCCAAACAGCAAACAGTACATGAAAATCTCTAACACAATAAAACCTTGGGTTGAAAAAAAGCTTAAAATCATAACATATATTAGACTATGGTAATGGAGATATATCTGGTAGGCGGTGCCGTCAGGGATAAGCTGCTTAACTATCCGTCAAAGGATAGGGATTATGTTGTTGTTGGCTCATCGGTAGATGAAATGCTACAACAAGGCTTTGAGCAAGTAGGTAAGGATTTTCCTGTTTTTCTTCACCCAGATACAAAAGCGGAATATGCCTTAGCAAGAACAGAACGCAAAATTGGCGGTGGTTACAAAGGGTTTGAAGTGCATGCGTCACCGGAAGTGACATTAGAGGAAGATTTGCAACGGCGTGATTTGACGATCAATGCGATGGCACAACGTGCCGACGAATTGATTGACCCATATGGTGGCAAAGTTGATTTAGAAGCTCGAATATTGCGTCACGTGTCTCCACACTTTACAGAAGACCCGTTACGCATCTTGCGGGTGGCACGATTTGCTGCACGTTATGCGCATCTGGGTTTTAGCGTGGCGCCAGAGACAATGAAACTGATGCAAGAAATGGTTAGTAGTGGTGAGCTTGCCTTGTTAACAGCGGAGCGTGTTTGGCAAGAAATTAGTCGCTCATTGGGTGAGCAATCACCAGATATATTTTTTGAAGTATTAAGGCAATGTGACGCCTTAGCGGTTATTTTGCCGGAGTTGGACGTATTATTCGGTGTCCCTCAGCCAGCAAAGCACCATCCTGAAATTGACACCGGTATTCATACAATGATGGTGCTACGTCAAGCCGCTAAGTTATCGGACAGTGCTGTCGTGCGTTTTGCGGCATTGGTGCATGACCTTGGGAAAGGGCTGACGAAAGCGGATAACTGGCCGTCTCATCATGGTCATGAGGAGATGGGGTTAACGGCTTTAAAGACGATGGCAACACGTTTGCGAATTCCCAATGAATTTGTTGATCTGGCAGAAAAAGTGATGAAATATCATACGCATTGTCATCGGGCATTTGAGTTAAAAGCCGCGACCTTATTGAAAGTGTTGGAGGCATTAGGGGCTTTTCGCCAACCGCAAAAATTAACCTCATTTTTATTGGCTTGTGAGGCAGACGCCAGAGGTCGAAAGGGTTTTGAAAACAAGGACTATCCACAGGCTGATTGGATTAAACAGGCTTACTTTGCAGCGAATGAAGTTGACCCTAAAGAGTTTGTTAAACGGGGTTTAGTGGGTAAGAAAATTGGTGATGCCATTCATACACGGCGGCTTGAAGTCATTCAACAATTAAAGCATGCAAGAGCAGACTAAAGTCGTTGGGCATAAAGTCTGCCAATGATGTTGTTGTGTGTATTTTATAATACTGAGCATGCATATTTAGAGGCTTAAACGGGCAAAAAGACAAACCGGGCAGCCGACTGAAAAACATTTTTTATAGTGCGATGGTTTTTAGTCGCAATAACCAGCGCGAGCAGATCCTGTTGACCAATGAGCTTGCCAAATAACCGATCATAACTTCGGTTTGTTGCGGAGAGGCCTTTACCAGAACTGAGTAAAAAAAGTTCTCCATTTTGTTTTCTTTTGGTTTGCAGTAACCACGAAGCGACTTCAATATTGCGTGCGCCGTTATACACTTTTTGAGCATCTAAGCTATCGAATAAATAAAACTGGCTTTTACCGTTATATGACAAAGTAAGCATGCTAGCTAAGCCCGATACATAAGCAAGTACACGGTCACCTTGATATTGTTCGTTAAAAGCGAGTCGAATACTGTCCACGCTACTTTTGCCATTTACGGTTGGAAAGGGTTGTTTAAAAATACGTGCTACAGCGGCTTCTCTTGATTTTAAATTGGTTTTCTTCCATTCTCGTGGGTTACGTTTGTAGAGCTTTATTGCTAGTAGCCTTAGGTGTTTGATAGTTTGTTTTACGTGGGTGTCAGCGACCATGTCGATATCAGTCTTGGCCATGGCGTTAAGATTAAAGTATTCGTAATGGTAGCCTTTTTGGTCGGGGACTTGAGCGCAAGCACTTAATAGAAGGGCCAAAAATAGCAACAAAAAGAATCGGTTTTGCATATGTTATTCAGTAGTATGTTCTTATTGAAAGTCTAGTTTAATTCGAGGGTGGTGTGTCCAAATTGCAGAAAATAGTGTTAATTACTGGTGCGGCAAGGCGAATTGGCGCGCAAATGACGAAAACGTTTCATGCGGCAGGGTACGGTGTTGTGGTTCACTATCGTCATTCACGCAGCGAAGCGGATGAGCTTGTTCAGCTATTAAATAATAAAAGAGAGCACTCTGCGTGGGCTATAAAAGCGGATTTACAGTCGGTGCAGAAAATTGAGCAGATGGTCGATCAGGTGATTGCTAGATATGGGCGTTTGGACGTATTGATTAATAATGCGTCTACATTTTACCCAACGCCAGTTGGCGATGCTAATGAGAGTGAGTGGAATGATTTGATGGGGAGTAATTTAAAAGCCCCATTTTTTGTCAGTAAAGTGGCGTTCAAGGCATTAAAAAAAACCAAAGGTTGTATTGTTAATATTGTTGATATTTATGCTAAACGTTCATTAGTAGATTACCCGATTTATAGCACCGCAAAAGCGGGGTTATATGCGTTAACAGAATCGTTAGCTAAGGAGTTGGCGCCAGGTGTGCGGGTGAATGGTGTATCGCCAGGGGCGATTTTATGGCCAGAAAGTCAGGCAACTGAATTGACCGACAGCATTGTTGAAAAAATTCCTTTGCAGCGACAAGGTGCACCCAGCGATATTGCCGAAACAGTGTTATTTTTAGCCCAAAATGCGGCTTATATTACCGGTCAGGTGATTGCGGTTGATGGCGGTAAAAGCCTTGTCTAATCCCAACTAAAATCAATGCGTTTTTGTACGATGTTAGATTTGTCGAAATGTTGCCAGAGCTGCTGGTAAGAGGTCTGTAAAACAGGATGTTGTAGGTTGCCAGCAATTTCAGCCAGTGGCTCTAAGACGAATGCGTACTGAGTTATTTCACCACGCGGAATATCGAGAAGAGGGTCTTTGCTGATGAAGTTGCCATACAGGATTAAATCTAAATCCAGTGTTCGCGGGTTAAATTTTTTCTGATCAAGGGTGCGGCCATTGTCTTTTTCAATCGTATCAAGAATGGTATCTACTTGTATTGCGGACAGGTCTGTTTCAAAAGCAGCAATTAAATTTAGAAAGGGTTGACCATCAAAACCAACCGCGTCGGACTCATAAACGCTGGATAAGGTGAGGTTGCCGAATTGTTTTTTTAAGGCATTTATACCGGCACGGATATGTTTTTCGCGCTCAATGTTGCTGCCAATGCTTAGGTAAACAGTGGTCATTGGGGTTTTGATCCACGCTCAATAATAATGCCAACGTCATCGGCATGGCGTAATGCTCCTTTCTTGTTCAAGGTTAGCTTTAGCCAAGGGACATTGAAATCATGAATAATCAGTTCGGCAACTTTTTCGGCTAATGTTTCAACTAACTGAAACTCACTTTTTTCGACAAAATCAATCACTGCTTTCGATAGAGATTTATAGTCTAAAGTGTCGTCAATATGATCACTAGCAGCAGCTTTTTTTATGTCCGCGGCCATTTCGATATCAAAAAAAACGGGCTGTTTTACTTTGCGTTCCCAGTCAAAAATGCCAATGATGGCTTCAATTCGTAAGTTTCGTAGAAAAATAATATCCATAAGGTCTTTGTTTACTTTGTTTGAGGCGTATTAAGTGCAGATAATGGCCAGCGAGGTCGAGCTTTAATGCTGAGCTCGTCGAATTCCCCAGCTAATAGACGTTGATAACCAGCGTAAGCGATCATGGCGCCATTGTCAGTACAAAATTCATGGCGGGGATAAAATACCTTGGCGCTGATTTCTTTGGCCATTTGGTCCAGTGTTTTACGTAAACGTTGGTTGGCGCTGACGCCACCAGCAACCACTAGGGTAGAGAGCCCGGTTTGAGTTAAAGCGCGTTTGCATTTAATCGCCAATGTGTCAGCCACGGCATCTTCGAAGGCTCTGGCGATATCAGCACAGGTTTGCTCGTCTAAAGCATGTTGCTGGCTGGTTGTTAAGGCAAAAGTTTTGAGCCCGCTAAAGCTAAAATCAAGCCCTGGCCGGTTGGTCATAGGGCGTGGAAAATTAAACCTTTCCGGATTGCCATTTTTGGCGCAAGCGGCCAAGGCAGGTCCCCCTGGGTAGCCTAAATTGAGTAATTTTGCTGTTTTATCAAAGGCTTCGCCGGCAGCATCATCTAAGGATTCGCCGAGTAGTTGATAGTCACCTATTTGATTGACCTTAATTAATTGTGTGTGCCCACCTGAGACCAATAAGGCAACAAAAGGAAAGCTAGGTGGTGTTGTTTCAAGCATGGGGGCTAATAAATGACCTTCCATATGGTGAACGCCGATAGAGGGGATGTCCCATGCATAAGCCAAGCTTCGAGCAACGCTAGCTCCAGCAAAGAGAGCGCCAACAAGTCCCGGCCCAGATGTATAGGCAACGCCGGACAACTCACGACTAGTTACGCTGGCATTAGCAAAGCATTGTTTAATAAGTGGAATTAGTTTACGGACGTGGTCTCGTGAAGCCAGTTCAGGCACAACGCCTCCGTACTCCGCATGCATGTCAATTTGGCTATACAGCGCATCAGCGAGTAAGCCGCGTTCGCCATACAAGGCAACGCCTGTTTCGTCACAGGATGTTTCAATACCAAGAACAAGTGGTGGCTGGGTAGTCATTGATGGAGATGGTTTAGCAAGGTTTTAAAGCAGGCTATTATACGCAAACAAGGCGCTTTCTGCCTAAACGATATGAAGCTCACGTTAACCATTAACAATAGATTTTCGTTAAAGGTGTTGTTATTAGGAGAGTATGGGTGTTGGCATATGGCTTTGCTGCGTGTATAATCCGCCATCCTTTTACACCATTTAACTTTTAAGAAGAGAGAAATACATGCCTTCAGTTCGCGTTAAAGATAACGAACCATTTGACTTTGCTCTACGTCGTTTTAAGCGTACATGTGAAAGAGCCGGCGTTTTGGCTGAATCACGTAAACGTGAGTTTTATGAAAAGCCAACTGCTGAGCGCAAGCGTAAAGCAGCTGCAGCGGTTAAACGTCATTTGAAAGGGTTGTCTCGCACACGTCGCGCATTGAACAACCTTCGTCGTGGCCGTAGCTAATATTTGCTACTCGCGTCGTTAACATAATGAGCGAACAAGCCACGCCTTTATTGCACCGTATCCGTGAGGATATGAAGTTAGCAATGAAGGCTAAAGAAAAAGAAAAGCTGAGTGTTATTCGTTTAATACTCGCTGCTATTAAGCAAAAAGAAGTCGATGAGCGTATCGAATTAGATGATACGCAAGTCCTTCAATTGCTCGATAAGATGGTCAAACAGCGTCGTGATTCAATAGAGGCGTTTGACAAAGCAGGTCGTGACGACCTATCACTGATAGAGCAAAAAGAAACAAGTATTATCCAGCAGTACTTGCCCCAACAATTAACTGAATCAGAGGTCGATCAACTGATCGATCAGGCGATTACCGAATCTGGTGCGCAAGGCATGAAAGATATGGGTAAAGTGATGGGTATTCTTCGTCCTAAATTACAAGGTCGTGCAGACGTTGGTGCGGCAAGCGGTAAAATAAAAGCCAAGCTTTCTTAATTTGTTTTTATTTAGTGGTCCGCATGATCACTGTATGACAAATTGGTAGGCATGGAGAAGCGCATCAATTTCACTGGGCACTTCCGGCTCGTATAGAAAAGTATTAACGCTTGTTAATGTCGTCTATGCTTCAAGCAAGAATCATAGGGTAAATAAAATACCATAATCATGGCAGGTCGAATCCCCCAGCATTTTATTGATGACTTATTGGCAAGAACCGATATTGTCGAGGTGATTGATAGCTTGCTACCGTTGAAAAAAAAAGGTGCAAACTACTCTGCTTGCTGCCCTTTTCATAACGAGAAAACCCCTAGTTTTACTGTCAGCCAAGACAAGCAGTTTTATCATTGTTTTGGTTGTGGCCAGAGTGGTTCGGTTATTGGCTTTTTAATGGATTACAGCCACTTTAGTTTTGTTGAAGCAATTGAAGAATTAGCAAGCCGCGCTGGCGTGGAGGTTGTGCGCGAGCAAGGGTTTGAAACGGAGAAACCGAAACGGGATTTATCGCCACTGCTGCGTATGAATGAGAAGGTGAGTGACTTTTACCAGCAGCAACTGCGACAGCATGGGGCCAGTCATATTGCGACGGAGTACTTGAAAAATAGAGGGCTGACAGGCGAAGTGGCTAAAACCTTCCAATTAGGTTTTGCACCACCAGGTTGGAGTAATTTGCTGTCGTCGTTGGGCCAAGATAACGATTCGCTCCATCAGTTAGGTGAATTAGGGCTTGTGGTGACGAATGAAAATAATAAAACGTATGACCGCTTTAGAGAGCGAATTATTTTCCCTATCCGTAATAAACGTGGGCAAACTATCGGGTTTGGTGGTCGAGTTCTAGATGGCGGCGAGCCAAAGTATTTAAACTCTCCAGAAACGCCGCTCTACCATAAAGGCCGCGAAGTATATGGTTTATATGAAGCGCTAAAATCGTCTACTAAAATACAGCAAATTATTGTGGTTGAAGGCTACTTAGACGTTATTTCGCTTTATCAGCAGGGCGTTACAAATGCTGTTGCTGCCTTGGGTACCGCAATCACTCGCGAGCACGTTGATTTATTATTTCGCTCTGTGTCCACCTTGGTGATATGTATGGATGGTGACACAGCGGGACAAAAAGCAGCATGGCGTGCTGTGACGAATGCTTTGCCAGCTTTGCGCACTGGACGGCAAATAAAAGTATTACTGCTAGCTGGGGGTGAAGATCCTGATAGTTTAATTCGTGAAAAAGGGGCCTCACACTTTGAGCAGTTGGTAGAGCAGGCGACGCCGTTATCCAGTTATTTTTTTGATTACTTAGGTAAACAGCACCCGTTGACGACAATTGAAGGGCGGGCTGGTTTTATGGAGCAAGCGAAACCATTGCTAGATACATTACCTGCGGGTGCTTTTGCAGAATTAATGAAGAAACAATTAGCACAGCTAACTAAAATGGAAAAGCAAGGTGCGGCTGCTTCCTTCAAACCTCGGTTCGGTGCGCGACAAGTTGTTAAAAAAACTGGGGCCGCCCCCCTTTCGGCTATGAGGCATTTAATAATGCTGATTCTTCATGAGCCTGCGTTGGTGCAAAGAATTAATACACAAGACGCTTGGTTACAATTAAATGTGCCAGGAATGCCGGTATTAAATGAAATTATTTCGGTGTTAAATGGTCATATAGAGGTATCGCCAGCAATGCTGCTAGAACGGTTTCGTGGGCACGAACATGAAAAAATTATTAGAGCATTGTTTGCCGAAGAGCGATTAATCGAAGGGGAGTCGACTGAGCAGGAGTTTTTAGGCGCGATTGAGCGCTTGAAAGAGCAGGCAAAAAAGAGTCGTTATGAAATATTATTGGCAAAAGCAGAAGATTTAAGTGAAGAAGAAAGAGATGAGCTTAGAGAATTAATGAAATAAAAGAACATTCGTAGATAAATTAAGAATATCTGCTAAAATACTCGGTTCAGTTGGCGAAAATTTGTACTTAGTTCACGGGAACATAATGGATAAAGAACAACAGAAAGAACAAACCTCTAAAATCAAAGCATTGATTAGTAAAGGGCATGAGCAAGGTTACTTGACGTATGCGGAGGTGAACGATCACCTACCACAAGACGTGGAGCCAGAGCGTATTGAAGAAATCATTACAATGATTTCAGATATGGGCATTAGTGTCAGCGAAGAGGCGCCAGAGTCAGATACTGTATCCGATGGCACCGTTGCTCAAACGGTTGATGAATCTGCTGCGGCTGAAGTAGCGGCTGTTGCTTTAGCAACCGTTGATAAAGAGTTAGGCCGAACGACAGACCCTGTCCGTATGTACATGCGTGAAATGGGCACGGTTGGCTTATTAACTCGCCAAGGTGAGCTTGATATAGCTAAGCGTATTGAAGAAGGGCAAAACGAAATGTTGGCGGCGATTGTTCGTTACCCAGCTGTTGTGGATCGCTTTTTTGATGTGTTCGAAAAAATTAAGAGTGATGAACTTCGCCTAGCAGACTATATTCCAGATTTTGTTGATTTAGAAGACGACTATGATTACACGCAGCCTGCGGCAGCGAAAGATGAAAGTGCGCCTGAAATTCCAGCATTAACCATCGAAGATGTCGAAGTTCGTATTAACGAAATTGCGGCTAAGTACAAAGAATGTACTAAGGTGATTAAAAAAGAAGGTTATGCCTCAGAAAAAACTCAAAAAGAGTTTGATGAGTTGGCCTTATTGTTTATGGCGCTTAAATTTACACCGCGTTTCTTTACATTGCTTTCAAATGAAATGAAACAATGTGTTGAGTTGGTTAGAGCTCAAGAAAAAACCATTATTGACATCTGCGTTAAACAAGCAAAAATGCCGCGTAAGTTATTTATCGCAGGCTTTGTTAAAAATGAAAGTGACATAACATGGTTAGAAGAGCACTTAAAAACAGACGAGCCATTTGTTGCTGTTATTAAAGAAAATTTCCATGAAATTAAAAAAGCACAAGTTAGGCTGGCTAATGTAGAAAGCGAAAGCTCTTTAGTCACGACAGAAATCAAAGACATTAACCGTCGCTTATCGATTGGCGAAGCCAAAATGCGCCGTGCTAAAAAAGAAATGGTTGAAGCCAATTTACGATTGGTGATCTCCATTGCTAAAAAATACACAAACCGAGGGCTGCAATTCCTAGACCTTATTCAAGAAGGCAATATCGGCTTAATGAAAGCGGTTGATAAGTTTGAATATCGTCGTGGTTATAAGTTCTCTACCTATGCAACATGGTGGATTCGTCAGGCCATTACGCGTTCCATAGCCGACCAAGCAAGAACGATTCGTATACCAGTGCATATGATAGAAACGATTAATAAATTGAATCGTATTTCACGTCAAATTTTGCAAGAAAAAGGTCGAGAAGCATTACCAGAAGAGTTGGCGATAGAAATGGAAATGCCAGAAGACAAGGTCCGCAAAGTACTTAAAATTGCAAAAGAGCCTATCTCTATGGGTACACCGATCGGTGATGATGAGGATTCAAGCCTAGGTGACTTTATTGAAGATGCTAACGCAGTGTCACCAGTAGACTCAGCAACAATTGAAAGCTTGAGAGAGTCAACACAAGACGTACTTGCTGGCTTAACCGCTCGCGAAGCAAAAGTGATTAGAATGCGATTCGGTATTAATATGAATACTGATCACACATTGGAAGAAGTGGGCAAGCAATTTGATGTGACTCGTGAGAGAATACGCCAAATTGAAGCAAAAGCATTACGTAAATTACGTCACCCTTCACGAACAGAGCATTTACGTAGCTTTATAGATACGTCAGAATAGAACAATGGGCCTATAGCTCAGTTGGTTAGAGCAGTGGACTCATAATCCATTTGTCCAAGGTTCTTATGAAGGGTTAAAATGAAGGTTACATATATAGAGCGGAATACTATATAATCTAGATGAAAGATAACGCCTCTGTAGCTCAGTTGGTTAGAGCTCCCGACTCATAATCGGTTTGTCGCAAGTTCAAGTCTTGCCAGAGGCACCATTTTCCTTTAAAAATAAAGACTTACGGTATTTCCAATAATCCCCTGTTAGAGTCTTTTTTGTGCATAAAATCCAAATTTTGAACGCTTAAGTAGTAGCATGCTTGACAGTTGCGCTCACAGATCTACAATGTAACAAAGCTCGATACATTTGAAGAAGGATCTGCATGAAGAATTTTTTGCTAGAGCGCATTACAGGGAAAAGAGCCTCATGGGTTCTGTTATCCATACATGCATCTTGCCCTAGCGAAGTTGAGTACAAGCCTTTTACGAATTATGTGGAGTGGTTGGAATTCACAAAGGGGTACTCCTCTAATACAGTTGAGCAATATGCTGGTCACGTAGCGAGATTTATTGATTTTGTCTACGAGGCTTCAACTATGAGCCTCGACACCGGCGAAATATCCGATGTAATCTATTACTACCAAGAATACTTGCTCTATGCACTTGATAGCGACAACGCAATCGTATTGGAGCTGTGTGATCGATTAGGTAAAACAAAAAAAACTTCAATTAGTTCCATATCACAGGGAATTGAATCCGCTATTGGTGGTTTTATCACACTGCAAATAGTAAAAAGTGAATCACTTAATCAAACGAATGTGTTTAGTAAATTTGTTGAAAGCTGGGTGGTTCGAACTGACAGTCAGAAAGCAGCTATCAAGAGGAAAGACTGGCTATCGGGAACTGTGCGAGGGAGCTTGCAGCGAAGTTTAATAAGTAAGCATAAAGCCAAGATATTCTCCGTTTCTAGGCGTGCTAGAAGCTTGGAAAAAAAGAAATATGACAAAGGTGAAGATTACCCGTTGGAGTTGGTTGATGATTTATTATCTCTCAAGCCAAAACGCTCTACCTCGTGCTTTCACAGAGATATGGCCATCTATTCGCTGCTTGCAACAATTGGATGTCGCACGCATGAGGCGTTACAAATTTGTGTAGATGATATCGATATTGAAAATCGAACAATTCGACTAGTTAACCCTAGCTCAAGAGATAGTAAAGGGTTAGCCCCAGGCGAAGCGAAACAGCTTAGTTGGAAAGGCAGAGAGACTGAGTTAGTATTACCTATAGCTCCTTTCGACAGCTACTTCTGGGAGCATTTGCGCCAATACCTTAAAGACTTTTTCCGAACCAACGTAAGCCATGACTTCGTGTTTCAAAAGTCGAATGGGAGACCGTATTTCACAACTAATGTATCAGACCGAAACAAGCAGTTTAGAAAGTACGCCGTGGCTAGCGGCTTTTCCGATATTAAGTTAGGTCTTCACAGCTTACGCCATATGTATGGTCGTTATTTATTGAATTACTACCCAAATGGTCGAGGTGGCTACGGAATGCCAATGGCATATGTCCAAATCCTGATGGGTCATGCCAGTATGGACTCCACGAAGAGATACGCTATTCACGATACCGGCATCTTACAGGCGTATATAGAAACAGCGAATCGCGCCATTCATGATGAGCAGGTTAGTCTGATTGATGTTAAGCGTCGTTATATAGAAGCTCAGGTGGAGGAGCTTATAAATCAGAAGAAAGGATTAACCAAGCATGTTTAACACTACGGAAAGCATAATATTTTTAAAGCATGACAAGAAGCTTTATCTCGCCATTATTGAGTGTATAACGATAGCTCGTAACCTTACTGCGAATGTCTATGGAAAGAGCGTTCTCACAGCTAATGAAGGTGGGTCAAGGGCATGCGCTTCTGCGACAATATTTAGGTTTTGGGATGATCATGAAAGTGTGTCAAACCGTGAAATTTTCAACGAAGAGTGGGTACGAAACGGCCTCAATTTGGTGCTCAAAGGTGTTCAGTCGTACGACAGTGCTTACATGCTTTTTAGTAAAAAAGGAAAGGGTCGTAAGCTGAATAATAAACTAGCAGGGAATTGTAAAGCAGACGTCTTGTTGTTACTTCATATTCTCTGGGTGAGTAAAGCTATCTTGCTACCAATAAGCGTTCCCTTGCCGCATGCTACAGGAGCTGTTTATCGAGAACTTAAAAGTCAGAAGGCTCTTATGCCTGAACTGTTTGGTATTTTTACGGGTAATGACGAACGTTATCAGCTTGAAGATATGCTACAGAGTAAAAGTATTAGAAATACTATTTGGTATGCCTACCGTATTGTTCGAGCCAGTGATTGGTACGAGGTTAAGGATATCTCTGACGAAGATATCTCCGTTGCTACTGTGTTTTCCAATGCGGATATTAGGTACCCTTTTACATTGAGGCAATGGTTGGTAGGCTTGGCATTAGTTTGCCCGACTGTCCCATATGATGTTGCAAAAGTACCGACAGGCAAAATGGGCCTGGATCTAGCAAGAAGTCTTCAAGACGGATATGCAGGTATTGGTACTGGGTTTGGTTTTGATGAGGTAACCAATGAAAAGCTCCGTGAATGGGTGGATTATATTAACCGTTTTGGTGAATCAAGAAAAAGATCCGGTTTAAAAACCTGGAAGTCATTTATTAAAGTGAATTCAGTAATTGTAGGTTGGATGGTAAATGCTCTAGCCCCCGTTAGTCCTAGCATCATACCTGCAATAAGTGAATTTAAACGTATTCATTTAGACGGCTTCGATGGTATTCAGGGGCTGCTTGATTATGTGAGGGGTGACACCTCGCCAAGTTCATATAAATCTGCCTTATATAAAATCGAATCATTCTTTCAGTATCTTGAAACTTTTGATGACGTCAATTTTAGAAATAAGATAAATCGAGGCATCGACTACCCGTTTGTTCCGCGAAAAAACAGCACCTCTAAGGTTATTTTTGATAATGACGTGTTTGCTCCTTTGTTGAGCTTTACATATGCATTAGCGGATTGGTCTTGGTATCTGTATGAGAAGTCTAAAGATGGCAATTTACAAGAGCTTTATCACAACGGCAAAAAAGTTATTGAGACCGAAAAGCTAGGCTTTGTTCCTATTTTTTGGGTTGATGGTAAGCCGCACCCGATACTGTGGACAACACCAAAATTAGCGCCGATAGCAGTGCGCAAATTTAAGGGGGTGGAGCGCCATTACAACGTGCCTAATATTCACGGTATAAACCTATTGGTCGTGATATTTGAAACGGGTATTCGTTTGATATCTGCCCGCTGGCTGGATGTGCGAAATTATAGAAAATCAGTGAATAATAGGTTCTACAAGCCTCGTGATTATGGGGTAAATAAGATTTTCATTAATGGCGATAAAACCGGAAAGGTTTGGGAGTCCACAGTTGCCAATACGGTGGTTGAAGTGCTAGATAGGCAGGCAGAATACAGGGCTTCATTTGATGAGGAATTGTCTGGGATAGAAGATTGGTATGACGGGCATGAAAACTCACCTTTCGGCAAAGTTCTGCCCCTATTTACACTTGGCGGTTTGTCACAATCCCTGTCATCCTCGCATGTAGCGATAAGTGATGACACTGTCAGAAAGCTGCACAAACTCTTAATGTATAACTTTAACGCCCATTTTCACCTCGTGACAGGGAGGCAACTGATGGATGTGGCGTATGATATAAAAGATTCGAGCTTCGATCCTTCGACTTCTCAAGGGTTGATTAATATACTAAATGCTTACGATCCAAAACTCGTTCAAGTAACACCTCACAGTGCTCGTTCTCAAGTAGTTAGTCAATATATTACACTGCTGCCGCCATCTAAGATTATGGAAATAACAGGGCATAATACTGAAGCCCACCTTGTTTATTATGCGCAGCTAGACAAGATGGTGTTGGAAAAAGCCAAATCAAAGCAGTTCGAAGAAATAATGAGGGATATAGGTGAGCCCGCATCAGTTGCCGCTCAAGATCGTAATTCTGCTCTGCGGGAAAGTTTTATAAAAAACCGTGAAGGTGCGCTGCATGACTTTGCGGCAACTAGTTTTATGACCAATAATCATCATCGGGAGATCGACGCCATAGATGCGGTGGAATTAGTAAGGACTAAAGATGCTGGCGAGATAGCTTTCAATACGACGCACATCTGCCCTTTTAATAACGTCTGTCCAGCCATTGTTTTGCGGGAGTTCAAGACTAATCAAAACAGCAAGCCCTGTGGTGGCTGCTTTTATTCGGTAAAGACCATTGATCATATACCTGCGATTCTGGCTAAAATTAGGGCTTACACAGACGAATCTGATGAGCTGCAAAAATACTTGAAAGAGGCTAAGGAAAAAGGGGTTGATGCCAGTTCTTTGTCTTCTCACGCTGGTAGAAGAAGGTTTTTAACTGATGAAGTTATAGCTTGGACAGTCACGTTTCAATGTCTTGAACAAATGGCGCAAGATCTATCGCAGAAAGATACTTGGCTAGTGAAAAAGCCGGAGCTTCTATCGCAGGAATTAGAAAGGCTTGAAATTAAGGATGATGATTTTCAGTCCCTGTATGTTAAGGCAGCGGAAGCTACATCGTATGCCGAATTTTTTACTCCGACGCTTAAGTATCAGATAGTTAAAGCACGCGCTAAGCTACTAGCATATACAGGTGACTTTAAGGCGCTTCTTGATGATGCGCCAGATAATTACGAGTTAATAGACCAGTACAGAGGGATGGTTCAATCAATCTGTTCGCATCTGAATATTAGCCTGCCTGAGCTAGCGAAAGGCCTAGAGGAGCCACTTATGTTGCCTAACGAGCTAAAGAAGCCGCTGATGCTGTTATCTGATGTTAAGGGGAAGGTATGATGCCTAAAGGCGCAAAACCCGGTGAGAACCGTTTTAAGGGCGCTCAAAAGGCTCTTACGCGATATAGGGTCTCTCGACTCAAAGATATAGTGGTTCCTAAGCTAAAAACACTAGCATCTCATGCCACTGTAGACTCAATAAACAAATTCTGTAGCTTGGCAGCTGAAATTTATAATGAAGACCTGCCTATTAATGAGCAGCCAATAAGCTACCGTCGACTTAACCAGAGTGAACAATATTGGGAAATTGTTGGGCCCGTTTATTATCAATACTTTGAGAAGAAACAAAAGCTAGATGACTTTAAAAAGTCATCCACCACTTCATTGAACAATCAGCGTATTGATGAGCTAGAGGGCCAGATAGATCGCTTAAAAGCGGAGAACAAGGCGTTGCGAGCAGCTCTGACTCATAACCCATCTGATCCAGCTAAAGAGGACTCAGAGGCTTTTGAAAATGCCCAGATAGATATCGACAGGATGGCGCGCATCATAGAACTTATGGTTTCGAAATCAGGTGTTGTTGAGGTGTTTCTGGAAGAAGTTGCTATGCGTGATTTAGCTGAGGATCTTGAAGATCCTCAGGGTATGTTGCCCCGCGAAGTTGTGGAACCTTATATTCGTTGGTTAAAAAACAAAAAAGCAAAACTGGGAGAAAGGTAATGCCAAAGCCGTTCGTGCGCTATAAAGCATATATCAGTGATCTTGAGCGAGAGGGTAAGACGCTTCCAACTAACCAGTATGGTGATTTAAACCTTACACAAATCGCCTCTGATTGTGGCATGCGTCGGCAATGGTTTTCTGAAAATTCAGATAAGGTCTTTGGGGATGAAGGCAAGACAATGAAGCAGATTATCGCAGATGATATTGCTTTATTAGGGACAGCAAAAGTTAAACCCAAAGATGCATCAGAAGTACTAGCAAAACAGTCAGAGTTAAAATCAAAAGAAGCGAATCGACTTCGTAAAATGCTTAACATTAAGCTTAGTGAAATAGAGGCGTTGCGAGAAGAAAACGAGAGGCTGAAAGCCGAAAATAAACTTCTAAGAGTCAATAATGGAGAGCAAGAAGAGCGTACTCAGATGCTTCGCGAAAGCGGAAGGAGCTTTAATTGGAAGGTGTAACTGGTGTCTTACAGGTAAATAGCGTTACGCCTGGTAGCATCGGAGGAGCAATATTTTCAGGTAGAATTATTGGCCAAAGGCGCGTGCTCGTCTGTAAAGCTAATTACCGCACAATCACTCGAATACCTCATGCTGGTGAGTGCTGGAAATTTCGTGGAATGGTTGCCAAGCATGATGAGTATCGAGATTATGTAACCATCGAAAGCTGCCACCTCGTATCACTTCCAGAAGCAGGGTATATCAAGAACTTTCTTCTCAAACACCCGTCGTTTAGAGGGTTCGGGTTCGGTGCTAAGAAGGTTGAGAAACTAGTTGATGCATTTGGCGCTCAAGCTCTCGTTAGTGCACTTGATAACGGTAAAGTGAGTCACTTGTCAGAGGTTGTAAACACAGAGCTTGCTGAGCAGATTGTTAAGACTTGGAGTAGGTTGTCAAACGAGACTGAAACAATCAGCTTTCTTGTAGAAAACAAGATTCCTGTTGAGCTAGCTAAACGCATTTTAAAAGTATGCTCTTACGATACAGTAACTCGATTAAAGCAAAATCCCTACATGCTTGTAGCGTTCAGTAATGTGGTACCCAAAATCTGGAGGCCGCTAGATGAACTGGCATTTAATTTGGGCATTAAAAAGAATGATGCAAGGCGCTTGGTCGGCGCTGTTGAGCTATCTCTATATCGGACGTTGGAGCAAGGCAACACTGCCTCAACTGTAAGCGCTCTTAAGTCGAATTTCAACGCTATTACTAAAGCTCCTGAGTTGTTTAATGATGCTGTTAAGTCGGCATTTGAAGTAAAGGCAATATGTTCAATCGTGCGAAATGAAGCTGTTCTAATACAGCCGATAGGAGCTGCGATGATTGAACAAGATGTCGAGGATAAGGTTTTTGAAATGGTTAATTCACCGTTTCAAAGGGACTTAGTAAGTGACATTGAGCGTAGTATTGATGAGTACTCAAAAGGATTTGAAGAGGCGTATGGGTTTTGTTTGAATAGCCAGCAAAAAGAAGCTATTAAGACAGCCTTAAACAATAAGATATCAGTAATAACAGGTTTTGGCGGGACTGGTAAAACAACGGTGCTGAGGGCAATTGTTGAGCTGGCGGATCGCCCCGTATATGTACTAGCACTATCAGGAAAAGCAAAGGAGAGAGCTAAGGAGTCAACAGGTGTTGAGGCATACACAATCCATACATTCATACGTCGAGTTTCGAGCAAAATGCTATCTGTAAGTGGTAGTCCACTCGTCATTATTGATGAAGCTAGCATGGTGGATATTGCATTAGCTAACAAGCTGTTCAAGGTGATGGGTGATAACGAGTTTTCACTTGTTACAGTTGGTGATACAGGGCAGCTTTCACCGGTAGGGTTTGGTTTATTTTGGCACTCTATTGCTAAATCTAAGCTTCTTCCAGTAGTTAATTTAACCGAAGTTCATAGAACCTCATCCAGTCAATTGCACGCCGCAGCAATGGCCATTCGGGAAGGTAGCCTTTCAGATATCAAAATCTGGAAAGGCGAGACTCAGGGAATCTACTTTGTGGATTGCTCGATTAATCAGAAGGATCTTTGCAAGACCCTTATTAACCTTCGTAAATCAGTTAATTCAGACCATCAGATCATCACGCCTCATATGTATGATGGTGCTGTAGACTCTGGAAATGCAATTAATAACGCAATTCAATTTAGCGTGCATCAAGAAGATACGCCAGGTCTGTATCTTGGGTCATTCTGGTTGAAGCAAGATGATCCCGTCATTGTTACCACTAATAGCTATGAGAGGGAGCTTTTCAACGGCAATATTGGTCATCTCATTAAAGTAGATACCGAAGGTGAAGAGGTGGTGGGAGTGTTTGATTTTTACGGCAGGACACATTACTTAAACGTAGCAGCCTGCTATGAGTTAGGGGTTCGATTAGCTTATGCGATATCAATACACAAATCCCAAGGTAGCGAATACGACACATCAATTGTTTGTGTAGTATCTGACAAAGATATGCTTGAGCGAAGTATGCTTTATACAGCTATTACGCGATCTAAAAACCTAACTCTCTTAGTTGGTAACATGGGGGTGGCGCGTAAGGCCGCTGAGCGCCCAAATCGCGCTGACCAGCTATGTGTCGGATTTCAAGCGTACAGTTCATGAAGTTATTACTCTTATTTAACTTGAGTTACTTTATGCCAGCATCTGTATCGGTCATATAGTCTGAGCACTTTAAGTAACAAACGCATCACATATTATTTTACTAAACCTCAAAAATAAAATTTTCTGCGCTTTGATCGAAAACCAAAAACGGGTAATCACGCGGGCTTGAAACGATAGGTACCCCTGAGATTTTGTAATTAACAGGTACGTGTAAATGGCCGTGAAACCATGCATTTATAGTCTTGCGATGTTTTTCAATTAGATGCTCAAGTGAACTTGCATACGCATCTTCAAATTTTGCTTTAAATATGTCGACTGATTTGTAGGATGGGGCGTGATGAGTAACAACAATCGTCTTACCATCATGTTGCTTGCTCAATTCGGCTTCTAAATATTTGACTGCATCTAGATGAAGCATATAAGTAATGACTGGCACTATTAAATTATATTCTCCCCTCTTGCGATCTATCATTATTGGCGCAATAGCTCGTGCACGTTCAACTAGCGCACTATTTTTATAAAACTCTTTAGCACTGATATATCTATAGTCGTTCATTTTGCTATGCAGAAAGTTTATTGCTCGCAAATTGCTCCAATTATTAAAGTTCGTCCACAAAGTTGATCCGATAAATCTAACGCCATCAATAACGATGCTCTCATTATCTAAAAAGTGGATATTTGTGCCAGCTGCAGCCTCAGCAATTTTTTTGGTGACAGAAATGTCATTATTATAAAATTCGTGATTCCCACAAATATAAATGATTGGCTTCTGCGTGCCGTAGCTTTTTTGCGCCCAAGCCACACCATCAGTGCCTTCGGCAATGTCTCCTGCCAACACAATAACGTCAGTATCGGCGGGCGCAGTCAATTGTAGTTTCTTGTTCATTTCAGCATGAACATCAGAAATTAAGTGTACTTTCATTTCGCTCTAACTCTAGTTATTAGGCTAGCATTTCTGCCGCATTTCGTATGCGCTGTTTATATTTGACAGCATAACTGTGTATTTTTAAGGTCATCCTCTTTCGTGCCAAGGCTTGAATCAACAAGCCTTTGCCCATTTTTTAATACATAAATGAGCGCATGCTGTTCAACATCGGTCATTGGTTCAATACCGGTCAATACATGATCTAGTAAATTCATCTCCCAAACATCAGACCCATTCATATAACCTGGTGATACAACGTAAGCCTCAGAAATAGTTGAAGAGGTATCTGCTTGAATAGCCAATAAATCCATGATCTCTGTGATAAGAAACATTTTCGAAGCCACCCCCACCTTTTTATCTACGGGCTCACAATTCACATACAGCCATAGTGTATTTAGTCGTGTTGATACATGCCCCCAGTTCTGAATGTTTTCATCCCCGTGAAAAATTTCTGGAAGGAATACCTCAGCCTCACGATGTGTTTCAAACATAAACGTCTCCTTATTAAAAATAACCGCATAATTTAACGCGGCAAAATGAACACTATAGATTGTAGCTCTATAGTGTTCATTAAGGCCAGATATAGTTTCTTTATATTGGAACGGTACTATGGATATCAAAAGGTCTTTTGGGGATGCGCTAAGGCAAGCAAGAAAAGCACGAAATATGAGCCAGGAGGACTTCTCAATTATTTCAAGCCGAACTTATATCAGCTCTCTGGAGCGTGGCTTAAAAAGTCCGACCTTAGAGAAAGTTGACAGAATTGCGAAAGAAATCGGGCTACACCCTTTGACATTGCTTACACTAGCTTATTCTAATAGCTCTAAGCCTAAACCTTTGGATGAACTAATTGCTCAAATTACCGCTGAACTGGATGAAATCATTTAAAAATATGGTTGAATACAGTCTCAAAATAATTAGCTAAATTTATTTAGTAAAGTAGTAGAAATAGAGGAGCTAGATATAACCCATGAGCTTAATACTATTAAGTCAATGTTGGGGCTGAATACAAAACTGTGGTCAAAAAAACTGAACCACTACACCCTACCTTTTTTACCCTATAGGGTAAGAATTATCTCCCCTTAAATAATGAATATTGTAAGGGTAAGTTATATGTTCAAGGTGTACTTGTGTGAGTTAGATACTTAGTTGCCGTCTAAAAGTATGAATAGGCTGAATTTAGTTGTATGCTTTTAACCAAACCTCGCCATTATTTAGATAATAGGTGCCGCAGTTTAAATACCTTTCCTGCCCGTTAAACGTATACTTTATACGAGCGGCGTATCTATTCTCGCCAACTTTTAAAACCATTTTGTCTCTAAAGTGAATGTCTGCCTTTGAGCTCATTAAGTCGCTTTCAAGATATCTACTGAAGCATCTCTCGCCTGCTTCCTGTTTTGAGAGAGTTGTGTAATAGGTGGGGCCAGAAAAAATATACACAATAAGGATAATGAGCCCAACTGGTATCAGTAAAATAACAAGCCCTCGGTAGAAGTTAGCCCTTTCTTTTTTCGAAAACGGGATGGTCATGTCACATGTATTGCAGAATCTATTCTTGTCTATAACAAGCCCTCCACACTTTGGGCAGGGTATGCCGCTTTCCTCGTCACTCATGCATTCATTATCTGAAATAGTGATTTTCGAACTATCTTTATTTTCATCTGCAAGCGTAAGATTGACTCCGCATGAAGTGCAGAACTTATCAGATTCTGATATTACAGAACCGCATTTTCTACAACACTTGTCTGGTATTAAGTTATTCATAATAATCCCTTTGTTTACCTTGTTACTTCCTTTAACTAACTAGTGCAATTCATTCTATCAATTCTAAGAATAACTAATTGCCTTCATTTAGCTCTATCTAGAGTACTCCCTAAATAAAATAGGGAAAACCCTCTATAAATCTTTTATAACAATTCCAAATAGAGTATTCTATTAACTTCTAGAGTCTAAATAGAGGATTTGTTAAATGAATACTTATATCTACACAAGAACATCAACCACTGAACAGAATGTAGAGCAGCAATCACAGTATCTAGCAGAGAAACACCCACACGATTTTATAATTGCAGAGCAATTTACTGGAACAACAACAGATAGACCTAAGTTCCAGAAGCTTCTACATTCATTATCAAATGGTGATAAATTGATAGTACGTGAGGTTAGCCGTATAGGGCGGACTACATCAGAGGTTCTACAGGTTACCGATGAGCTTAAACAGCGCAATGTTTCTCTAGTCATAGATAATCTAGGGGTAGATGTAACTACAGTAGCAGGTCAAATGGTGCTTACAGTCTTAGCAGGTGCTGCTCAAATGGAGAAGGAGCTTCTAGCAGAGCGTCAGGCTATAGGGATTAACAGAGCAAAAGCCGAAGGCAAGTACAAAGGCAGAAAGGCGCTAGATAAGAGCCTCATTGATACAGCTAAAAATTTGATTAGTTCAGGAATGAGCAAAGCTGCAACAGCTCGACAACTTAATATTGGCGAATCTACCCTTTATAAGTACCTGAGCAAAGAAAAATAACCAACTGGTAAACTGTACTACTACGTGCTTTTCTCTGATCCTTGTGGCGTAGCAATGGCATTCTCTTTTTCAATTATAACTGCCGTACCAGTTGCGTGGAGCATGTACATTTGAGCCGTAGTTTCGATATCTATCTTTAAACCAATTATTGCATTAGCTCCCTCTGAAATAGCATCAATAATTAAAGTACTCAGATTGGAATCCAATCACTAACATGTTAGAGTTCCACTCCTTGATATTATTCATACGTATATCAATACATGGAAGTAACACCTGCGTAGACCCCTCTTAATTCGCAGGGCGCTTTTTCCACTTACTCATGTTTCAAGTAGGTAAAGAATGCCCCACAGCACACGAATAAAACTCAGCAATACCCCCATTATCGTTATCCTTCTATCTCTAGCCATTGGCTGTAGCGAAAACAACAAACCCCTTCTAAATCTCACTATATTAGATAAGTCTGCAATTTGCAGGACTTACGTTGGCGCTCTTATGGGTTACTCACCAAGTAGCTTCCTAACTGTATCTACAAAAGAGAATGGTGCAGTTGTCATAACAACTAAGGGGAACTTGTATAGCTGTTTGATTCACACAAACTCCGTTGTTTGGCAAACACATTTTGATACTAGCGGCTGGGGAAGATTACGCGAAGAAGATGTGGCTGATTTAACTTTTAACCATAAAGCTGGCACAGTACGCATTTCCAGCACAGAGATTGGCTCATTACATATAAACCTCAGTCCCCAAGAAGTAACCCCACCCCTAATAACGAAACCTACCTCAAGTAACCAATTATTTACTGATAAGCAAATTTGCGTGGCGGCTATAAGCGTAGAGTTTAGCGCGCCTCCTGACTCTATATCCTCCAGTACATATGGCGCTGATGCTTTTCATATTTCTTATCATCAAGCAAGTGATGGAGAATATAGGGGGTATTATTGTAAAGTTAATGACAGCAGGGTTGTTTGGGCTACCCCCGGTGAACGGTGGAGAGATAATTATGAACATGACACAGAACTAAGGTACTCCGTTGATACTAACGATCGCCTGCTAACTATAATTCAAAAATTGCCTGAAGGTTCGGAGAGCAATGTGAGTTTTAATCCACGCCAACTTACGAGCAAATAATTCAAAAATGAGAGTTGCGCAATAATCAAGGTTTGAAGGTATGAGTGTTTTTTAAGTGATAGGTTACGCACATAAACTAGCTATAATTTCAGGAGGAAGCACAGCATGGCGCTCTGGCATACAATTAGGATTGATAGGGTCAAAGTAGATGGTGAGGAAAAGCAGATCAAGAGTGACACAGCGTTACATGAGCTAACTTTTACACCTGATGGCCAAGAAAACGCTGTATTTGAAATAAATGCTCAGATATTCACTGGAAGAAAGATAAAAAAGAAGGGCTGGATATTTACTAGCGAAGTTGACGAGCTCGATAAGTACTCAGGCACTCTTGATTTTTCAGATGTCAGTATAGAAATACTTTCTGATGTAGAGGGCACAGAAGTAGTACGCAACGCTGGAACTTCTGCATTAGCCGGAGCTGTTATTGCAGGCCCACTTGGGGCTGTTGCTGGGGGTTGGCTTGGGTCGAAAGTTAAAAATATCCAATTGAAATGTGAAATACCGCAGCTAAACATGTCTTTTCTTGGATCTGTCTCCTCGGGTTTCATTGAAGATTATAAAAAAACGGCTGAGCGTATTGCCTTGAATGAAGAATTTTAAAATGTAGCAATGAGAAGTAAGTCTTAAAAACAGGTTAAGGGATTTTGGAGTTTAGTATGGAATACGTTAAGAATTATTCTTGTATAGCGATGTGTATTTTAGTTGTAAGCATAGTGGGGTGTGGTGGAATTGACTTAGACTCAGAAGAAGCGATAGCAAAAAATTATGAATCGTGCATTAAAGTAATTTCGAGCACAACAAATTACTCTGATCAGTACATTTCTGGGGATGGAGACCCTATAAAAGAGGATGGGTATAGGAGTTACCTAATATTTGGACAAAATAGAGATCAGTTTTTTTGCGAAGTATACCCTAGTGGAAGGTATAAGGTTAAGGCTGCATTAGGGGGAAGTTACCCATTTAAATATATCGCTGAAGGCACTTTGTAAGTAGTGTTTAAAGGTATGGACTTAATAGCCCTTTGGTGCAACTCGCTATTATTTACGCTTTGATACTATTAAAATAAAAAGCTTTTTAATGAAAACCCGTTGTGACGGTTTAGCAGCTCGGTTATGTGTAGAGTGTATTCAAGTTGTGAAAAAATATTAAATATCGTGTATTACCATGTAAGCTTGCTTAGGGTGGCGCTGTACAAGTTACTTTGGTTAAAGCTGAGCTGTTTAGGTGTTTAATTTGGTAGCTGGCAGTGTTTTAAGTGTGGCTTGAATAAATTATAAAGGTGGGAACAAGGATGGAAGTAATAAAAGGAATTTTGACTACGATTGTATTAGCTTTATTAGTTGTTTCTTGCAGTGATGATGTTGTTGAAAGCAAGCCTGTAGCTAAATTAGTGCCTGAGCAAACTAGCGCTAAATCCAAGCCCAAACGTGAACAGAAATTAGAAACTGCTCAAGAGAAAAATAAAAGCGTTTTCTTCTGTGAAGCTCGGTCATCTAATGAGCCAATTGATATAAGGAAGTCGGCTGCGAATGTTGATATTAACGAAGCAAGAAGTGTGCTGCGAAGCTTTAGCTCAGTTTGTCCATCACCTACTACTACGTTCGTAACTTCTCCTCACGTAGTACGGACTGCGTTTAAATCCATAGAATTACTAAATGAGTACTATTGCGCATTAGAAGGCACGAGATGGCAATCAGATTACTCTAAGGTGATAACTCCCTCTTGTGTAAATGAAATTAAGCTATTAGAGAAGGAATATAGAAAAGAAGAAGTAACACTTCGAAATAACTTACTGCAAGAGCTTCATGAGCTTCCAAAAACTAAAAATCTTTTCCCTATTAAGCTAGACCTTGATGAGGCCGTTCGTAAAGAAGGGGTGAATTTACTGAAGAGTAACATGGGGTTTGGCAATGGAAGTGATGAATACCCAGTTAGTCTATGGGCTAAGTTTGATGAGGAGTCAGTTAAGCTTTTACAGATTTCAAAAGATTGGAATATATACCTTGGTTTATCTAAAGAACATGAGATTAACGAAGTAGTATTCACAGTAAAGCAAGGAAATTATTATCAAGAATCCATGAGTATTTGCGATGCTACAAGAGCGAAAATGTTCTCTAGCGATGCGTTTATTCCTCTGAGATGGTGGGACGGATATGATTTTATTGTAAAAGACTCAAATGGTGATTTCCTTTTAAAAGAGGAGCTAAATAAACGAGTAAGAATACCAGCGAAAAAAGCTTATTCGTCGAATGATGAGCAAATCGTGGCTGAGTGCACAGATGATATGCTCATGAGAATTTATAAATCACGGTATAGAGGAGAATCGCCTTACAAGTCTGTGCTTGAGTCACTACCGCTTATAAAGTTTCAAGAGGCTCTTTTTAGAGGGGAGTTTCCTGCTTTGCAAAAATACATATCTAAAGAAAAGCAAAGGCAGAAGAGTTTGGCGGATCACAAGCAGGGAATGAAGTCTCTAAAAAGCATTGCTGAGGTTTGCCCTAAACCACAAGATAAGTTAAAGAATGGACAGGTTGATGTTTATACACTTTATCAAGCTACAATTTTGGCCGAAAATTATTCAATGCTCAACTTGCTGGAATTAGACAAGCGCATGAAGCTTATTACTAAAACTATAACGCCAGAATGTATTTCTGACCTTAGCGAAGCTGGCAAGCAGTTTAATGAAATAATTAATGAAGCTAAAGTTAAATATAAACCCAAGAAGATTGCTCCAAAATTTTTCGGTATAGAGCTAGATAAACCTCTTCCAAATGGTCTTAAAATAAGTTCTAACAATACGGGTTTAATAGCAAACGATAAAGAAGATTGGGATACTTATATAGTTCATTCAAGAATTTTGCCAGATGTATGGTACGAGCAAGGGGAGCCCCAAGTAAAAGCCTATCTATTTACGCCTGAAGGAGGTACTCCAGTAGTAAAAGGCCTTAATGTCAATCTGGCGTCAGACTTGTGTGGCACATTGCTAACACCTTTGCTTGAAGAGGTTAAGTCTAAAGGGATGATGCTTGATATGCTGTATGACCCTAGATTAGGATCAGACTCAGACTCAGGCTCAAGCGCAGGAGAAAGGTATTTCAGTGAAAATTTTATGGTCAAGCTTGAATGTCAGCAGCGCTCATATACAGGAAATTATGTGGATGTATTTGCTATAAAAGATCCACTTTATAAGCCGGATTATGTGAAGCTTGGTTTGTCAGAGTTGATAAATAAGTAATTGATCCCAGATTACGCTGTGGTGTGGTATAGCTACTACACAATTATTCCTAGGTTGTTTGAAAGGCATCTTGGCAAACCTCGATTTTTAATTGACGGATTTGATCGTCTGATAGTGTGGGCTGAAGCCTCTGCGGGACATGAAATAAGGGGCGATAACAAATACTCTCTCGATCAAATTCGTAGCTTATAACTTCAATACCATCCCTATAGAATTCGTGGGATTTTAGTCTTTTGTTTAATAAATCTCTAACTCCGATGACTTCAGGCATTTTAAGAAGCTCCTAGGTTCTGTTGTTGGATGGGTTGTAATGTTAAATTAAAAGGCGGACGTTGTTTGTGCATCCTGGTTACATTTTTTCTCTATCAAACAACAATTGCTCGTTAGTTGTGTAGATGTCAGACCATGTGCCACCTAAGTTTGTAGAAGGTATCAGCTTATATTCTTCATCATGTGCCTTTAAGAAAACCACATTAACACCTGATGAATTGTATAGCTCAAAAGCTGCTGATTTCATCTTTTGGCTAGAATTGCAACCAAGATATATGCATTTAATACTCTCCAAAGGAACATCAGATACATAAATATCATTTCCCAATGGGTCTTTGATATTTAAGTTTCTGCATTCAGATAGCCACTTTGTTATTCTAATTTCGTTTTCATAAGACCAAATATCCGATTTGAAATAAAGATCTTCAATCGCTACATATTTATTTTCATACAATAATCTCGCATCGATAATTGGCCTGCGCGGCAGGTAATGAACAGGACTTGATTGTTGTATGAAGCCGCTTTCAGGTTTGAATTCAATCACTACCCCTTGGTGAGACTCGGCGTAATGAGCCCACATTAGAAAGTTGGCTGGCATCAACGTGTTTTCTTGAGTAAGACATAAAATCCCAATTTGTTCATTAAGCTGTAAATAAATCTTCTTGCCGTCCAGTTTTTTTAATTGAGTCTCTTTAGGGTGGTCATTAAGTAGGTGTTTTTTATATGACGAATGATGGGCATGAATAACAAACGTGCAGGGATGCTCCTCTCCTTCGGAGAGGTATTCATCAGTTACATGAAATTCAGGCTGAAGTTCAAAAGGGTCATTAAAAGCCCCCGGCTGAGAAAACCTAATTGTTAGGTTTTTAAGAAAGTGCTCTGAAGATACTTTTCCTAGGTATTTATAACTTTTCACCAAGTCTCCCTGCATGACACATTTGACTTGTTAGCTGCTGCTGGTTTATTTCCCCCAAGTTGAATACATAACCGATAGTAGGCTGCCAGTGTTTGTGACTCATCGGTGGGTGACGGTGCAAAACATGAAATTGGAGTACGTAATGCAGACACAAAACATAAGAAATCAATTGCACCAATAGATTTATAGAAATTTAGTGGCTTTCCATAATCTGCATCAGAGAACGCGCCATGTAAAATACCGTGTCTATTGGTATTGTCGTTCAGGGGATAATTATTTGAGTTGATGTAAAGGTTATTATCAGTGAACTCAATGAAAGCATCCAACATGGAAACGATTTCACCTACCGCACCAATATTATTAGTTGTTACGTCATCTTTACAATCAATGGCCAAGTTTTGAAAAACGCTTTTTATACTTGTGACTATAATAGAACGGCTACCCGCTAGTTTTCGTCCGGCACCTTCAATCACTGGCATTAAGCCAGATACAGCAATGTGATTAAGCCCAAGAAAATGAGCTTCTACAGACTCAGCGATTATTTCATGATATTCGTTTATAAGTGGAACAGCGTGGTAACGCTCAGATATCATGGCCGCTAAGTTATCTGGTGAGTAAATTGGTGCGAGATACGAAGCAAGAGTGTTCCCGCACACATTATTTTCATTAATTTGTTTTGCTACAGCTCCCAAAAATCCAAGCTGGACGTATGGTGGGATAAACCAGCCAACACTATTAAATGCTTGTTTATGATAGTCCAAATTACTCACGTAATCTCCTAAGCGGCTAACGCCCGCGAACAGAGTCAATAAGCAGAAGCCGTTGTCCACGTATTAATTGTATATAAGTGGATAGTACTTCCATGAAATAACATATTAACATAACAAATAAGGGCGATATTGAATCGCTAATCCATGAAAAAAGTATGAATGTAACAGCTTGCGTTAAAGTTATACTTATTTGGTTACTAAAGAGATGCTAATTGTCATATCATATTTCGACTATGACATGAGGGAATAAGTAATGATGAATCGGAGCACTTTTCTATATATTCAATACAAAGTGTGAATCAAACTTATTGATGCGTTCTTTAGAAAAAAGTTTATGTACAGATCCTCATGGTAAAAGAATTATTAGAGGGGCAGAATCAGAGGGGCGTGTTTGAAAGAAGAGCCGGCTTCTATTTCTATGAGCGAGGTACCCAAGGTGATGGAGCTTGAGAAATTGTGGCTTGTCGGGAGCTAAAAGGCTTGAATTGGGGTGATTTATAAATGCATCCATCGTGTTGCATTTATAAAATAGATGTAATATGGCGGTTTATAACGGATAAAGCTCTTTAATGAAAAGGTATTTGTCCATATAAAACGGACGGACAGTTAAGGTCTTGATTTAAAGTTACCCTACATAAAGGTTCAAGTCCTTGTAGGCCCACCATATAAAAAGCCTCAATTCCCGTTTAGGGAGTTGAGGCTTTTTTATTTAAATAAGGTTTTCAATGCGCTAGATTTACTTTATTCGGTAACCGTATAAAGCCTATAGCGGGTGGGTGATAAAAAGAAGGTGTTGCTGGCCTTTTAAAAAAGCTTTAAGTGAAAAAAATCACAAATTAAATTTAGTAATATGCTGTTTACCCGTATGCTTATAGATTCATTAATGAATCTATAAATAATATGTCGACTACATTATTAGCCATTTATAACCGGACCGTTTTAGGTCGACCTATTTTTACAATGGTCGTGATGGTGCTTTTAGTCATTTTTCTGGGGACTCATGCTACTAAGTTTAGACTAGATGCCTCTGCTGATTCGTTAGTCCTAGAAAATGATGAATCATTAGAGCTTTATCGGTCAATAAAGGCGCGCTATGGCTCAGATGATAGTTTAATTCTTACCTATACACCTCAGTTGGATATGTTTTCAGATGAGGTGCTACAAGACATAAATCAGTTACGGTCAAAATTAAAAAAGATTGATCGAGTTGAGTCAGTAACTACTTTATTAGATGTGCCTTTAATTAATAGCCCTCCGATGACGTTGTATGAGTTAAGCGAGGAGGTTATTACGTTAGAAAGTCCTAAGGTTGATCGTGAGCTAGCTAAGCAAGAGATAATTTCTAGTCCACTTTACCGTAATCTATTAATCAGCCCTGATGGGGAAACGACTGCCCTGCAAATAACGTTTAAATTTGATGAAAAGTGGGAGAGTTTGCTAAAAAGTCGTGATGCTTTGCGTACCAAGCAGTTAGAAAATAAGCTTTCTGTAAAAGAGGCTAACTTACTGCAAAAAATTTCAGATGAGTTTGATGCTTATAACGCATTGTTACAGGTCCAACAAAGTAAAGATATTGAGACAGTACGTAATATCATGGATCAACACCGAAAGTCCGCGCACTTGTTTTTAGGGGGCGTGCCGATGATTGCCAGCGACTCAATAGACTTTATTCGGCATGATTTATTAACGTTTGGTATTGCTGTTTTTGTGATTCTCATCATTATTTTAAGTGTTATTTTTAGACGCTTACACTGGGTTATTCTGGCCATGATGACCTGTTCAGCATCAGCAATGAGTGTGATTGGTATCTTGGGTCTTTTAAATTGGCCGGTGACGGTTGTTTCATCAAACTTTGTTTCATTGCTTCTTATTTTAACGTTATCGTTATTGGTTCATTTAATTGTCCGGTATAGAGAATTACATCGAACACTGGCAAATTATGATCAGCGAGAATTAGTGCTTGAGACGGTAAAAAGTAAATTTATTCCCTGCTTGTATACATCGATCACCACGATGGTGGCCTTCGGTTCGCTACTGGTTAGCGGTATTCGCCCAGTGATTGATTTTGGTTGGATGATGGTAATAGGTATTGGCATCGCGCAGTTGATGACGTTTACATTATTTCCTGCGGCAGTGGTGTTATTAAATAAGGAAAAGCCGACGCAAGAACATGATATTACCGAGAAGCTGACACAGTTTTTGGCAGATAAGAATAAGCAATATGGTCGTGGAATTATGTTGTCTTTTGTTCTCTTGGCGGTGTTAAGTGTTTGGGGGCTTGCTCAACTGACCGTTGAAAACCGTTTTATAGATTACTATAAAGAGTCGACAGAAATTTATCAGGGTATGGAGCTGATAGACCAAAAGTTAGGCGGTACAACCCCCATGGATGTGGTTATTGATGCACCGGCTTATTTTTACGAAGAAGAGGCTGAAGAAGAAATATATGAGGAGGACGATGAGTTCTTTGATGATGAGTATGGTGATGCTGCTGTTGGAATAACTGGCTCAAGTTATTGGTTTAACAGTCAGATGCTAGGGAAGATTGAGGAGATACATAATTACCTTGATGCCTTTGATGAAACAGGGAAGGTAATCTCCATAGCAACAGCAGTAAGTTTGCTGAAAACGCTCAATGAGGAGATTCTAAATAATGATTTTGAGCTGGCGATTCTTTATAAAAAGTTGCCCCCTGTTATTAAGGAATCGTTAATTGAGCCTTACATGTCTGCCGATGGCAATCAATTACGTTTTAGCATCAGAATTTTTGAATCAGACCCTTCACTACAACGCGGAGAGTTATTAGCAGAAATTAAACAGGGTTTAAACCGTGACCTTGGGATAGATGAGGAGCAAATTAAAGTTACCGGCATGGTCGTTCTCTATAATAATATGCTTCAAAGCTTATTTCGCTCACAAATTTTAACCTTAGGCGTTGTGTTTGTTGCTATTTTGATAATGCTGGCAATACTTTTTCAAAACATACGCTTAGCAGCCATCGCCATCATCCCCAATATAATGGCCGCGGGAATGGTGCTTGGGCTAATGGGCTGGTTAGCAATTCCACTGGATATGATGACAATCACCATCGCCGCTATTTGTATAGGCATAGCCGTCGATGACACGATTCACTATGTACACCGTTTTATAGATGAATATAGCCAACATCAAGATTATTGGTTGGCGGCTCAGCGAAGCCATAGTTCGATTGGTCGAGCAATGTATTACACATCGTTGACGATTACGATAGGCTTTTCAATTTTAGTATTTTCTAATTTTATACCCACTATATATTTTGGTCTTTTAACGGGGTTTTCAATGATTGCAGCCTTACTGGCGAATATGACGCTCTTGCCATTACTTATTATTCGTTTCAGGCCACTGGGTAATCAGCCAAAAATTAGTGTTTAATAAGAATTGTTAGTAGGGGATTTAAGGGGGCTAAATCACGCTCGAAAAAAGGTGTTTAGCTTTTTGTTGGCTATAAAAATCAAATGCCATGCAAATATTTCTAATTAACAACTGCCCAGAGGCTAAGACCTTAATTTCATTAGTATCGTAGCGTATCAACCCATCACGCGAAAATTGATCGAGCTGTGGGTAGGCGTCAGCAAAGTAAGTGGCAAAATTAATATTAAGTTCTTCTTCAATAGTCCTAATATCTAGCGTGAAATGGCAAATAAGCTGAGTGATCACAGCACGGCGAATTTTATCGTCGGCATTCAGAGTAATGCCCTGATAAATAGCTAGTTCATTATGCTTCAAGCTGTTTGCATAGTCGTCTATTGTGCGTTGGTTTTGGGAGTAGGAATCTGCAATACGCCCAATAGAAGTAACGCCAAGGCCAATCAGGTCACACTCAGAGCGTGTGGAGTAGCCTTGAAAATTTCGGTAGAGTTTGCCATTGTGTTGGGCAACAGCCAGCTCATCGTCAGGCTTTGCGAAATGATCCATGCCAATGTATACATACCCAGCGCTGGTCAATTGATCAATAGATTGGTGCAGTATTTCTAGTTTTACTTCGGGCGTTGGTAACTCGTCCTTGTTCATTTGGCGTTGAACTTTAAAGCGCTCAGGCATATGTGCATAATTAAAAATAGACAGCCGGTCAGGGCTCGCGCCATGGATGACTTTATCAAGCGTTTGTGAAAAGCTACGAGGCGTTTGATGGGGTAAACCATAAATTAGGTCGAGGCTAATAGAACGAAAATTATTTGCACGGGCGGCATCAACAACCGCCAATGTTTCGGTTTCACTTTGAATGCGATTAACGGCCTTTTGAACAACGGGGTTGAAATCTTGAACCCCTAAACTGATTCGATTGAAGCCAATCTCTCGTAATAAAGCGATGGTTTTTTCATCGGCTTCACGAGGGTCTATTTCAATGGAAAACTCGCCGTTATCATCATCTGCTAATGTGAAATGTTGGCGTGTAACAGCCATCAGTTCGCGCATTTGTTGATGATTAATAAAAGTGGGCGTGCCACCGCCCCAATGTAGTTGTTCGACGATGCGTTTAGAATCAAATAAGGCTGCTTGTAGGGCGATTTCTTTGTGTAAATTATTCAAGTAGGGAACAGTATGCTGACGATTTTTGGTAATGATTTTATTGCAGGCACAATAAAAGCAGACCGTGTCACAAAAAGGCAGGTGAAAATATAGAGATAGCGGCCCACCTCGTTGATTGGATAGGTCAACTTGCTGTTGATAACTTTCAGCTGTGAAATTTTCATTAAATTCAACAGCTGTTGGATACGAGGTGTAGCGTGGCCCAGCTTTGTTATAACGCTGAATAAGGTCGAGGTCGAAAGTTACGGTTTGTTCCAAGGCTATAGTGATGTGCAAATGTTCAAGGCACTATAGCACTTCAATATGGGTTGATATGAGGAAATGAAGTTAGATCTGATGCGGATCAAGTTAACGTGATATCAATTAAAGTAGGTGCGATTTGCTGATATTTACGCACCCAAGTTTGTGATAAAACAAGGCAATGGGGTTGCTCGATGATGGCGCATGATATAAGCATTCAAGCCTGACTGAGCTCGCCAATCGTTTAGAAAGTTGGTACGTAACGCGGTGTATTTTTAGATGATATGATGAAGTGCATAGGACTTTATTTTTATCGGCGTGCTCAGAAAAATTTGAAGTTAAAGGAGACAAGTTGAATATTACATTCCACGGTGCTGCAAAGGGAGTAACCGGCTCCTGTCATCTTATTGAATGTGCCGGTCAGCGCATTCTCATTGATTGTGGGCTATATCAAGGCAGTCGAGAAATTATTGAAGAAAATGCTGAACCGTTTGGCTTTGACCCTGCTTCGATAGATTTTTTATTACTGACGCATGCTCATTTAGACCATTGCGGGCGAATCCCTCTGTTGGTGAAACGCGGTTTTAAAGGGGTTGTTATCACCACGGCAGCCTCATTGGAGTTGGCTCGGTTGGTTATGCTGGATTCTGCTGGCCTACAAGAAGAAGAGGCACGCTACCAACAACGTAAAGCAAAACGACAGCAAAATAGTGATAAGGACATTGAGCCACTATATAGTATTTTAGATGCGCTCAATAGTTTAGAGTTTTTTGGCAGACAAGCCATTTACGGGCAATCTGAACAGCTAGCAGCGGGGATACAAGCAACCTTTTTTGAGGCAGGGCATATTCTGGGGTCAGCGTCTATTCTTCTGCAGCTTGAAGAGAAGGGTGAGGTTCGACGAGTGCTCTTTTCAGGTGATCTTGGTTACGGTGGACGGGCCATTTTGAACGCACCAGACAGGCCGCCAAAAGTAGACACGGTTATTATGGAAACAACCTATGGTGATAGGGTGCATAAGCAATTACAACCCTCTATTGAAGAGCTTTATGGGGTGATTAATGAAACGATAGGCCGTGGCGGAAATGTCATCATTCCGACGTTTGCGATGGAAAGAGCGCAAGAAGTGCTCTATTTTTTACGAGAAGGTATTCTTAGTAAAAAGATAAAACATTTTATTAATGTGTTTCTTGATTCACCCATGGCAATTTCTGCAACGCAAATTTTTGCGCGGCATCCTGAATGCTATAACACAGAAGCTCTAAACCTGTTTAATGAAGGCAAAGACCCTTTTGGGTTTCCAGGGCTACATTTTACGCGTGAAACGACCGAGTCAATGGCAATCAATCAGGTGAGTGGTGGTGCTGTTATTATGGCAGGATCGGGTATGTGTACGGGCGGACGTGTGCGGCATCATTTGAAACATAATTTATGGAATCGGCGCAGTAGTATTGTATTTGTTGGTTTTGCAGCTCAGGGAACGTTAGCAAGACGTATTATTGATGGTGCAAAAACAGTAAAAATATTTGGTGAAGAAATGCCTGTTCAAGCCAGTATTCATACGATTGGTGGTTTTTCTGCGCATGCTGACCAAACTGAATTAATCGCATGGCATGCAAAAACAGGGAACCCTAAAACGACGTACCTTGTTCATGGTGAAGAGAAAAGCATGAAAAGCTTTGCTGCAAAAATTCAAGCAACAGATGTGAGAATACCAACGCTGCATGAATCGTTTGAACTATAAAGACGAGCATTAGCGTTTAGGCTAGTGTATGTATGCGATAGCGATGCACTAATAAAACAAGTGGTTAATGTCGTTATATCTGCAATACTGCATGCCTGAGCAGTATTTTTAGGGATGTTAATAGCACATATAGCGGTCTATACTAATAAAAAAAATGTAAGTATGGAGGGGTGAGGGATGAGCGATAACACAGCAAGTAATGCGCAGGCAGTGACCAAGGTTAATGTCTATTTTAATTTTAGAAGTCCATATTGTTATTTAGCGTCTAAAAGTATGTTTTCTGTCGTTGATCAATACCGCGTAAAGTTTTTATGGAAACCTTTTGGCGGATGGGCCGGTCGATCATCGCCTGAGCGAGTAAAGAAGAAAATACATTTAGTACGCCAAGACGTAGCACGTAGTTGCAAGAAAATGGGTATTCCATTTTCTCCACCACCGATTGAAACGGACCCAACATTGGCAGGCGCAGTCTCGTTTGCAGCGGAAAAAGAAGGCCTGTTGAAGCCTTATATCATTGAAGTGATGAGGCAAGAGTGGGCAGAAGGCCGTAATATCGGTGAAATAGATACTTTGTTTGAAGTAGCAGAAGTAATAGGCTTATCACATGAATGTGTTGAAGCAGCCAGTAGTGATGGGTCTTATCTTGTTAAAATGGATGAGAATTGGCAAGAAGCACAATCAAAAGGGGTTATTGGTGTGCCATCGTTTACGGTTGACGATCAAATTTTTTGGGGAAATGATCGGATTGATTCGTTGAAAGATCATTTGCATGACCTGAGATTGAGAAACATCTAATGGTAACAACAGAATCGTCAATAACACTTTATCAACGGCCAGATTGCCCCTTTTGTTGGAAGGTACGGTTAGTTGCTTTTGAAACCAAGCTGACCATTAGAGAAATTGTTGTTCAATTAGATAAAAAACACCCTGATGTCGTGTCTTTAAACCCAAATGCGACAGTGCCCGTTTTGGTAGACGGTGATTTGGTGATAACTGAGTCAGCACAGATTATTGAATACCTGCTTGACCAGTGTCCAGAAATACAGCTGATGCCTAGCTCGCCTAAAGCACGTGCGAAGGCCAGACAGCTACACCACTACAGTGATAGCAAATTAGGAAAAGTTCTATTTCCCTATATCAAGCAAAAACGAGATAGCCCAACACACGAAGCCAGTGCCGAGGTTAAGGAATCGACTCGGTTAGCCTGGTTTGATGAGCAGCTCATCTTATCGGAGCAATTGGGTCAGAGTGAGTTTTTTACTGGGCATTTCTCAGTGGCAGAATGCGCCTTAATACCGCGCTTTTGTTTGGCCATCACACATGGCTTAGCAATCGATGAGTCATTCCAAAACTTGCATGATTGGTATGCACGTTGTGCCGCCCGGCCCTCTTTTCTTAAAGCACTGCCTGAGCAATTTCCGGGGCTTGCTTAGGTGCTCTGGTGCGACTTACGTTTCGTCGCTGTTAACATAAGTTTAATGGTTATCTACGAGGGGTTGTATGACAAACCTTAAGGTTATAACGGGTTTAATTTTATTGCTGTTGCTGATATCGGCATGGTTTTATTTCAGTGCTGAAGAGCCAGTGGCGGTACGCTTAGTGTCCGTTAGTAAAGGGCCAGTAGATTTAACGGTTTCTAATACTCGGGCAGGTACCATTAAAGCTTGTAACCGATCACATTTATCATTACCCACCGGTGGGCAAATTGCAGAGTTGTTTGTTAACGAGGGTGACCACGTTAAGAAAGATCAAGTGCTTATTCGACTATGGAATAAAGATCATCAAGCTCGTTTTGAAGAGGCGATTGCCAGAGTGGAAGCGGCCAAACTCACGGTAATTGAAAGCTGCCGTATGGCGAGCCTTAATAAACGTGAACATAAGCGATTAACAGGGTTAGCGGCTAAAAAACTGGTGTCTGTGGAACGTTTGGATGCTGCCGAGACGAAAGAGACTATCTCAGCGGCAAGTTGCAAGAAGGCCCAGGCTAGTAAGGACAGTGCTATTGCCGGTATGAAATTGCAACAGGCGATGATAGAGAAAACCGAATTAATAGCGCCCTTTTCGGGTGTGATTGCTGAAATTAACGGTGAAGTGGGCGAGTACATTACGCCATCTCCATCAGGTGTGGCAACGCCGCCGGCCATTGATTTAATTGGCGAAGGTTGTTTGTATGTCCAAGCCCCTGTCGATGAAGTGGATGCCTCTTCAATTCAACCGGGTATGCTTGTGCACGTGACATTAGATGCGTTTCGTGGGGAGCGGTTTGAGGGAAAGGTTTCGCGAATTGCACCGTATGTAAAAGAGCTTGAAAAACAAGCGCGTACGGTAGATATAGATGTTAATTTAGTAGATAAAGAACATTATCAAAAAATGCTTATCGGCTATAGCGCCGATGTAGATGTAGTTATTGAGCAGCAGAAAAACACCCTTAGGTTACCGACAGAAACGATTATTGATGGCAATAAAGTATTGGTATATCAGGCATCTAATAAACAGTTGGTCTTAACGGAGTTTACCCCGGGCTTGAGTAATTGGCGTTATACAGAAATTAAGGCGGGCTTAACGGATACTGAGCAAGTGCTGATATCGCTTGATGTAGAAGGCGCTGTGGATGGAGCCTCAGTGACCATAGACGATGATTGAGTTAGATCATTTAGAAAAAAAGTTTCAAATCGGTGATCAAGTTGTTCATGCTCTGGACGATGTTTCTTTAAAGATTGAACAAGGCGAGTATATAGCTGTGATGGGGCCGTCAGGCTCAGGTAAATCAACCTTAATGAATATTTTGGGCCTGCTTGATAGGGCTAATTCGGGTGATTATATGCTCGATGGTATTAATGTATCGACCTTAGAGGAAGCCGAGCGGACAACGTTAAGAAGTCAAAAAATTGGTTTTGTTTTTCAGTCTTATCATTTAGTACCCCGACTATCGGCACGAGAAAATATTGAGTTGCCGATGATGTTATCGGGCATCCCAGCGCAGCAACGTAAGCAGGCGGTGGATGATATTCTTGATAAATTGCACCTAATGGATCGAGCGCATCATAGCCCGAATCAATTATCAGGTGGGCAACGACAACGTGTCGCGATAGGCCGAGCAATAGTGATGAAGCCGAGCATTTTATTAGCAGATGAACCGACGGGTAATTTGGACTCAACATCTGGAGAGGGTGTGACACAGTTGCTCGAATCACTAAACGCAGAAGGCATTACTTTAATGGTAGTAACTCATGACGCCACACTGGGTGCACGAGCGAAAAGGCAGTTGAATATGTTAGATGGGCGTATAGTTTAGCGATGTTTTGGTCAGACATTGTGGGGTTTATAACGCATGTCTTAAGTCGACACCGGTTTCGTACGATAACGTTATGGCTTGCCATTGCCATTGGTGTTGTTGCAGTTAACCTGTTAACAGCATTGGGCGAAGGGGCCAAATCATTTGTCCTTAAAGAGTTTAATGTACTCGGCCGTAATACGTTAATTGTTTTACCTGGGAAAAAAGAAACCACCGGTGGTATGCCGCCTCTGACAGGTGAATCACCAAGACCGTTGACATTAAAAGATGCTATATCAGTCTCTCGGCTATCAGGTGTAAAAGCAGTGGCGCCCATAGTGGTCGGTAATATTGAAGCCTCGTATGACGGTAAAATTCGTGAAGTATTAACGATTGGCACGAGCCGAGATTTTTTCCTTATTCGTCAATTAAAGGTATCTCAAGGTCAAATACTACCGACTTTAGACCTCGATAAAGGCGAAGCAGTGTGCGTTATCGGCAATAAATTACGACAAGAGCTATTTCAAAATAAGCCTGCGCTTGGCGAACGGATACGGCTGGCAGACAGTCGATTTCGAGTAATAGGGGTATTAAACCAAGGCGGTACTAGTTTTGGTTTTGATATGGATGATGTGATTATTATTCCGGTCGCAAATGCACAGTCTGTGTTTAATGTAGAAGGGCTGTTTCGTTTATTTGCAGAGGTGCGGGTTTATCAACAGCTCGATAATATAAAGCAAGCCATTATAGAGCTGTTAAAAGAGCGACATGAAGGTGAAGAAGACATTACGGTGATTTCTCAAGATGCTATGTTGACCTCGGTTCAAGAAATATTGGATATATTAACAATAGCGGTGGCAGGCATTGCCTCTATCAGCATGTTAGTCGCCGGTATTTTGATTATGAATATGATGATGATAACGGTCTCTCAGCGGGTTAAGGAAATTGGCTTACTCAAAGCATTGGGGGCAACCTCATCAACAGTACGGGTGTTGTTTTTATCTGAGGCTGGGCTGATAGCAGCAGTGGCCTCTATGTCGGGTTTAGCGTTGAGTCAGCTGATTGTTTTACTGGCGAATATATATTTTATAGAGCTCCAATTTCACTCACCTTGGTGGGCGCAAGTGGGTTCTATATTATTGGCGATATTACTGGCGCTTATATTTGCATGGTTGCCAGCTCAGCGAGCATCAATGCTTTCGCCCGTTGAAGCGCTGCAAGGTAAGCAGCAAAAGGAAGTGTCTTGAATTGGGTCGATAGTGGACGCTGGATCTTTAGCTCGGTATTGAGCTATCGGTCGAGAAGTTTATTAACGGCTTTAGGAATGGCCGTTGGCATTGTCTCGGTGACCTTGTTAACGGCTATCGGCGAAGGGGTTCAACAGTATGTATTAGACAGTTTTTCACAGTTTGGCGCTCGAATTATTGCCATTAACCCTGGTTTAAAAGAAACGCATGGCGCTGGTGGCCTGCTGTCTTCAGTGCGACCGTTAACATTGCGAGATGCACAAGCGCTAAAGCAGTTAACGGGTGTTGAAAAGGTGGTGCCTGTGGTTCAAGGCTCGGGCGTTGTAGAGTTTAATAATCTGCAGCGCAGTGGGGTTATTTTGGGTGTCGGGCCGGATATGAGTGATGCCTGGGACTTTAAAGTGGCTCAAGGGAATTTTTTCTCCGGTAATTTGGAAGATGCGCGCTCGACAGCGGTATTGGGTTACACCATGAAAAAAGAATTGTTTGGGGATTCAAACCCACTCGGCCAGCATATTCGTGTGGGTGGTCAGCGGTTTCGGGTCATTGGCACTATTGAAAAAAAAGGCCAGATGCTTGGGGTCGATATGGACGATACGATCTATATTCCAGCGCAAAATGGTTTGCAGATGTTTAACAGAGAGTCGTTGATGGAAATTGATGTAGTGTTTTCAGCAAATGTAACATTAAAGCGCATTGAAACGCGTATTAAGGATCTTATGATTAAGCGTCACGGGCGAGAAGATGTCACGCTAACCACACAAAATGATATGTTGGAGTCAATGGGCAAAATACTCTCTATTTTAAAATTATCGGTGGGTGGGCTAGGCGCTATTTCATTGCTCGTTGGTGCAGTTGGTATTTTGGCGATTATGACAACAACGGTAAGAGAAAGAACAGCCGAAGTGGGGTTGCTCCGAGCGCTTGGTGCGGATAAAAAAACGATATTAATATTATTCTTGGGTGAGGCTGCCGTGTTAGCGTTAATGGGCGGCCTGTTAGGCTTATTATTGCTGTTTATGCTAACCGGCTTGTTACAGCTTTTTTTACCGGGCTTACCGATAACGTTTAATCTACTTTTCTTAGGGCTGGCATTAGTGATGTCAGCAGTAATTGGCCTAATAGCCGGTGTTGTCCCAGCTGGGCAAGCGGCAAACTTAAACCCGATTAACGCACTTCATGAAGAGTAATTAATGCGCAGGCTGATGTGTCTTTAAGCGCTGAGTGAAGAGAATAATACTGATCGTTAACAGTATGTAAAAAGGATACAGGTTTTGCCAATGGTGATGATTACCGATTAAAAACCCGGCCAGTGGAGGGCCAAATAATATCCCTGGGCCTTGGCCAGTAATAACAATGCCTATAACACGGCCTGTATCAATCGGCTTATCGGCTAAACGAGGGCTTTGGGCAAAAATAGCAGTGGGTATCATGCCTAAGAAAAACCCCAGCAAAGCCAATAGTATTAAACCCAATTGGTCTGGATAGCTTGTATGTAGCAGTAGAGTGATTACGATGGTGAGCGCGACGGCGGGGAACGTCAGCATTTTAAACCAAGGGATACCCCGATGAATGAGAAAGCCGCTGACTAAATTTCCAGGGATAATAAAAGCGGGCAAAATAGTCGTAATAAAAAGCGCGTTGCTCAAGCTAACTTGATAGGTTTCAATGAGGTATGTGGGAAGATAGGTGAGCATGCTAAAGAAGGTGCCAGTGAAACAGGTAAAAATGAGCCCCATAATAATAGCCTTATAGACAACGGACCGAGAGAGTTTCTTATGAACGGTGTCAGAGGCGGTACGTGTTGGGTCAACAAGTTTTATTGATAGTATAAGTAAGGGTAGGGCAAGAAAAAACGCCGCGCCCCACAGCCAACGCCAGTTAAAAAACTCTAAAATCACAGGGGCTAATAAAAAGGTTAGCACACTTCCCGCGGGCATCCAAAGTGCCCAAACACCCATTGTTAAGCCCATATCGGAAGGTTTCGATAAATGTGAAATTAAAGTTGGTGCAGCAACAGACACAAAGATAACTGCGATGCCTTCAATGATACGGCTTAATATTAATTCGTTAGCAGAATTGATAATGATGCTAAAGCCGGCGGTAATAATAATCAGGCTTAATGCGATTTGTAACACTTTTTTGGGGCCGTACCGATGCGATAAGGCGCCAACAAATATGCCCAGTAGGACACTGGCTAAGGCAGCCGAAGACATAATCCAACCAATTTGGATAACACTCAACGGTAACTCTTTTTTTATCTCTAATAAAGCAGGGCTAGCTTTGGTAACAGTAATGGCCGACGCTATACCGGTTAGGAAGCTTAAGCAAACACCACTCCATTGGGTTTTTGTAACTGTGTTCATATTAATTGTGTTAAATAATCTGAAAGGCTAGGGGCTATTAAAAGGTAAGCCGCTGTGCCTAAGGTTAATGCGGTACAAAAAAGTGCAGAATCCAGTTTAAATCGATCAGCTAAAGCAATACCAACGATAACGGGGGGGGCAGCGGCTGTAATGCTGGTGATAATTAACACCTCACCGCTTAAGCCAACAGGAACCCCACTACTAAACGCGATGGCTGGGCTAACAATCAGCTTAATGAACATAGCTGGTATTGTCAAAAGAACATATTTAAAGCTGCTTATTTTAAAGTTTACGCCCACCATTAAAAGTAACATAGGCACAGTTGCCAGCCCCATCATTTTAAATGCCTGAATAATGCTTTCGTGCGGGATCCATTGAAAATACCGAAGGGTTAACGCTATAACGATTGCCCAAACGGGCGGCATCAGCAGTAATTCACGACCTAAATGACCACCGGCAATGCGCGTTCCAAAGTGCGCTGCAACCAGCACGGCAATTATCCAAACAAAAGGGACGGTGGCGAGCAGGTCATAAATTAATGGAATGCTGGCCATTTCAGCACCAAATAAGGCCTCAACGGCAGGCAAGGAAATCCCCATGCCATTGCCAAAACTAGCCGCTAAAACTAAAGCACCGGCTTGAGGGCGGGAAATATACCCTGCACGAAGCAGTCCAGAAAATAGGATTAGGCTTAGACCCAAGCACAGGCTGATGGTGATAATGCCGGTCATGGGTACCTGATAAAGCTCTTCTTTTAGTGGCGTTGTAAGAATGATATATAAAATCAGGGTAGGTGCTAACAGGTTAACCACCAAGGCACTTAGGGTGCTTCTTAGTTGTTGTGTTGTAACACCGCCGGGTTCAAATTTATGCCAAGCCACGCCGGTGGCGAGGATTAAAACCATGGGTATTAAGCTACTCATTGAGGTTATGCTTTTCCTGCAATTTGAATGGAAGTGGCCGGTGCTTTTTCACCAACGTGCATGGCCATAACTTGATCACGAATAGACATTTCCGAATAGGTCATTCGGTCTCGTTGACGCAAGACCTCAAACCAGGACTCAGACATATACACTTCAGAAAAAAGCTGGTGGTCATTCGCATCATGAAATATTTGCCAGAAATACGCGCCATTCCTTTTGCGAATAACCCGTAATTTTTTCATTAGAGAGAGAAACTCATCTGTTTTGTCCTGAGGAATACAGTATTGAATAGACACCAAAACGGGGCCTCTATCACCGGGAACTGAGCCTTCATCAATAGCGATGGGCCATTGAGTTGTGGGAGAGGGGTCTAAACTATCATTTGCGATGGCAAAACGGCGGCTTAACAATAAAGTGAGCAGTAGCCCAGTGGAGGCGATGAATATTGAAATGCTAGAGCCATAATGGTCAGATAAGCTCCCCCATACCAAGCTGCCAAACCCCATGCTGCCGCCAAAGGTAAGCATGACAAGAGAAATGGTGCGTGCACGTACCCAGTTAGGTACGATCATTTGAGCAGATAAAATAAAAGATGAAAAACTAGAAATCCACGCGCAACCCAAAGCAACTAAGGTTAAGCCTAAGGTATACAAATTAGGTTTATAAGCGAGCAGTACCAAGGGTAAAGATAAAATGACGGTGGATAATGAAATAATTTGGTTACGTGTGAGTAAACGATGAAACCGCGGTAATAAGAACGCACCCAAAATTGTTCCCAAGCCCACGACAGCCATTGAAATACCGAAACTTTGAGCGCCCATGTTCATTTCACGAATAACAATAATGGGTAATAAAGCCCAAGAAACACTGGCGAAAAAGAAAAACATCGAACTACGGAATAATACGATACGTAATGAACGGACATTTCGTGTGTAGCGTAAACCAGCTTTAAAAGCACCCATAAATCGTTCAACGGGCAAGGCAGACTGATTATCTGGTTTTTTGGGTTTCCAAATAGCTAAGGCCACAATTAAGCCGGTAAACGAAACTGCGTTAAAGATAAAAACCCCAGTTGGGCCAGATTGAAAAATAATAAAGCCACCAATGGCCGGACCAATGGCGCGGGTAACATTGGTACTTAAGGTGTTTAAAGTAATCGCGTTTGGCAACTGTGCTCTGGGCGCAAAATCGGGCACGCTGGCTGCCCAAGCGGGCCTCATCATCGCATTGCCAGCACCTAAGGCAAAAGTAAATAGCAACAAACTTAAGGGCGTAACGGCATCAAAATAAGTACTGATCGCAAGGCCGCTTGCTGTTAGAAACAGCGCGATATGTAGGGCCAGCAACATTCGACGGTGGTCAATTAAGTCAGCCAACGTGCCGGATGGGTAGGCTAAAAATAAAAATGGTAGGGTGATGGCCGTTTGGATTAAAGCGATATAAAGGTCGGATGTTGGCATGGAAGCCATCAGCCAGGTGGTGCCAATTTCTGTCATCCAGGTGCCAACATTTGAGATGGTCATAGCGACCCACATCATCCTGAAAACAGGCGATTTAAAAGGAGTCGTTAACGAAGATGAGTTCAATGATTAGTTTGAGGCAAGTTTTATTAATAGGTGATTATAACAGGTGTTACTTATCATCTTATTATTCGGTTATTACCGTTTAACGTTGAAATAAATAAGACGTTCTTTTGCATAAGGCAACTAACATTAACATTAAAGGCACTTCAATTAAAACACCCACAACAGTGGCTAAGGCTGCTCCAGATGAAAGACCAAACAGTATAACAGCGGTAGCAATCGCCACTTCAAAGTGGTTAGAGGCACCAATCAGTGATACCGGTGCCGCATCTTGATAAGAGAGTTTAAACAATCGAGACATGACAAAATAACCTAACGTAAATATGAATACCGTCTGTACTAATAAGGGGATGGCTATCCATAAAATAGTTAAAGGGTTTGAAACAATAACCTCGCCTTTGAATGAAAACAGCAAAACAAGGGTCATTAACAACGCTAAGATGCTCACCGGTGTCAGCCAATGTAAAAACTTTTCATTAAACCAATCCATGCCCTTATGTTTGATGATTAATTGCCTTGAAAAATAACCACTGATCAATGGCAAGGCGACATAGATAGAAACAGAAAAAAGCATCGTTTCCCAAGGGACCGGCATTGCGTTTACATTCAGTAGTACCGTGCCTAATGGCCCATAAAGGAAAAGCATCATGAGTGAATTGATAGCGACCATCACTAATGTTAAGCCGCCGTTTCCTTTGGCTAAGTGGCTCCACATTAAAACCATGGCAGTACATGGTGCAATTCCCAGTAAAATCGTACCAGCGATATAACTTCGCCATAACTCCACCTCCTCACCATTTACGAGGACTTCTGTACCCGGTAAAAAATCTCTAAATAAGTAGCCTAAAAAGAAATAGGAAATGGCAAACATCGTGAACGGTTTAATAGCCCAGTTTATAAATAGGGTTAATAAAACGGGTTTTGGTGTTTTTGCAGACTTAAGCACCTGAGCAAAATCTATTTTAACCATGATGGGGTACATCATAAAAAATAAGCACACAGCAATGGGGATGGAGACTTGGTAAATAGAAAAGTCATTAAGTACAGTTGCAACGCCTGGCGCAGCTTTACCTAAGAATATGCCGCCGCCAATGCAAAGAGCGACCCAGAGACTTAAATAACGTTCAAAAATGGATAGTTTTTTCTCTGTTACATCAGTCACAGTTATCTCCTGATTCATATCGTGAGTCTAATGGCGAGCTAAATGGTGAGGAGTTCGCACGCCGAGACTAGCTAACAACCCTTATGGTCATTTATAACTTAACGCCATAATGGTTTAGAGCCACCATCATAAGCCAATAACTGCCAATTGTAAGCGCAATAGAAAGGCTGAGGCTGGTGTAAAAATGTAAGCCATACCTTAACAAAAAGGGGAGGGATATAAATAAAACAAAAGATGGCAAAATAAGCCAAAAAACACTGCTTGACAGTGCGCTGACCTTATCCACATCTTTTGTGTCAATGTATAGCCAAATCATTGCTAGTACCGAAATGAGAGGCATAGATGCCAGTAAAGCGCCCATTAAAGAGCTTCGCTTTGCTAGCTCTGAGACAGCTACAATAAGAACTGTTGTGATAACAATTTTTGTTATGTAGTAGATCACTTAAGGTGCCTTTATTTTGCCTTTATAACACTTGATTGAATCGAGTCTTAAGCATTGTATCAGCTCAAGTTACTTGTAATAACATATAACTAACGGCGATATAACGCAGGAGTTTACCTGCCGTAACCAATATAAGAAACCAGAGTAAGTGAACCCTTAAAACACCGGCAATAACGGTTAACGGGTCGCCAATGATTGGAACCCATGCAAAACATAAGGAAAACAAACCGTATTTAGTAAAACGCTGTTCTGCTCGAATAAAATCAGCTTCCGACATTCGTAACCATTTTTTTATTACAAGCAAGCTAGCCCAGTAGCCTAGGGCATAGTTTGTCAGTGATCCGAGCACATTGCCTATTGTCGCAGTGATAACTAGCGTAGTGGGTGATAAACCGCTCAGTAATAAAGCATTTAAAACAATTTCTGAGCTTAACGGTAAAACTGTGGCGGCTAAAAATGCAGCAATGAAAAGGCCAAGATGTCCAAGTTCTGAAAAATAGTCCATGAGGCTTAACGGTCGAGTTAAGTGACCGCTTTAGTCATGGTAAAGGTTTCTTTGTTAGACATGTTTAACTACCAGCATTTCGCTAGCGCCTTTTTGAAACTCATACGGCACGGCACTAAGAGAAACCTCAAAACCAGATTCTTTTAAAGCAGTCATTACTGGTTTTAAATGTGGTGAAACTTGATTATCGCCTAATGAAAGTAATGGATAAACCCGAACCTCGGTGGCTATACGACAAAGCTCCTTCATCGATAGAAGGTGCTGCGCTCGATCGACATGCTCACTGTATAAAAATAAATAATGCGAACATAAGGCCAGCTCAAACGCATGATCTTTAAAAGGCAACATGGGTAGTGCAGAATTTACATAACGGCCGGATTTTTTACCGTGCTCATAGTCGTTTAAGAATATTTGCATGGCACCCATTCTAGTCTTACCCATGGCCTCAACGTTTGCGATGTCTTTCCACACATAATCAATTGTATTGTTGGCAACCTGCTCCATAACCTGCGGGTAAACCGTATCAATTCTTGAGCGTATTTGCTCGGCAGTAAATTGATAGATAGGGTCTACAGACACAACCTGATCATTGGTGCGTGATAATTCGGCATTAAAGCTGGCTGGGCCATCTCCACAGCCAACAATGCTTTTTTTAAGATCAGATTTTGATAACGAAAACATGCCCCTGTATTCGCTTAACGACCTTCCCCATGGGATGACTTCAGAGAGCTGCATTATGATTCCTTTTTGTATCGAACTTATTTTGGCAGGGTTTGCGTGTAGCAAGAAATAGACAGGTGGTTATTAATATTAATGGTGTTGTTTAGAATATAAACGATAAACCAAAGAAATTAACAGGCAGATACTCGCTGGAAACAATAATGCCATGAAATGGTATTTTAAGAATAGTAATGAGCCTAAGGTACCACCCAATATAAAGCCGATAATGATCGTTAAAAAAAGTTTTGCTTTGCGTTTATCCAGTTCGTTACCTTTAACAAGCTCTCCAAGCATAATGCCTAAATCGGTGAAAATTCCTGTTAGGTGGGTGGTTCTAATGATCGCTCCACTATAGGTTGTTGCTAATGCATTTTGTAAACCGCAAGCCATCGAAGCAAAAAAATGGCCATAAAATGAGCCTTTAGTTAGCAGCAATAGGGTTACTAGTAACAAGGCAGATTCTAAAAATAATGCAGTATCGTAATGCTTTCCAAGCTTTAGCGTTGAACCATGTAATAAAAACCCAGCTATCGACGAGCCAAATAGAAATGACAATAAAATACCCAGTAAATGAAGGGTATGTTGAAAGGGCAATGTTAAAAAGCCGGTACCTAATAAGGTAGCGGTACCTGACAAGTGCGAGACTGATTGATGCTCAAAACTAAGTAATCCGACTGCATTAACAAAGCCTGCTACTAGTGCCAGAATGAAGGCACCAACTTCAACCCATTTTGGTAACGTTGAAATCAACCCTCAAAGTCCTGTGTAGTTAGTGGCTCAATCAATGGCATAAGGCGAGCGAAACTATCATGACATTGTCTGTACCCAATTTGCGACTCCGATGGCCTCCATAATAAACTCAACCGATAAAGCGGCTAATATCATGCCCATGATTCGTGTTAAAAGAGAGGCGCCGCCGTGGCCAATTATTCTGATGATCCCGCCTGAAAAAAGAAGTAGAAGCAGCGTAATTACCAAAACAACAAGTACCGTTGCTGTAGTCATCATTTGTTCTTGAACGGTGTATATATTATTGTCCGTTATTAGGATAACCGCCAGAATTGCCCCGGGTGAGGCGGTGGCAGGAATCGCCAGCGGAAACACAGATATGTCGTGCATAGGTTCACCTGTTTTTTCGGGCGTGTTATTTGAAAAAACCATCTGTAAACCAAATAAAAATAGAATGACCCCGCCAGAAACCTGAAATGAAATAAGGCTAATTCCCATTGCGCTAAGTAAGACTTGGCCGACCAAAATGGCGCCGACTAAAATTAGCACGGTATAGACAATGGTTTTGTAGGCCGTTTTTATCCGCTCCTTGCTAGAAAGTTTTGCGGTTAGCGCAGCAAAAAGCGCCATTGTGCCTATAGGGTCGATTGTCGCCCAAATAATTAAAAAGTCGTGCAGTAATTTATCTATCATTTGTACTCGGTTTAATTGTCATCATATTTTAAATAGCCCTCGTATCTTTTTGTTTGAGTTGATGTGCTTGAAAGCAATGAATTTAACATGGAAGCACTAGGCGTACTAAATGCAATTTTAGTGGAAATCAAACGGCATAGTGGTGCGGTTAAGTTAAAGCATACAATGGTTAAGCATGGTTTGTGTGTAAATAGTTAAGCACACAGCCCATTAAGCGGTTGATTGAAAGAAACCGTTCTTCAGGTGCGGATAAAATTGTATCCTCCGTTTGAATGTATTTAGCTTCTACAAGCTCATCACCACAGTTATCGACAAGAGCTTGTGCAGATTGAAGCGTAGTTTCTAGGTGAAATTGCAAACCGATGGTCTTAGTGCCAATTTGAAAAGCTTGGTTTTCGCAAGCTTCACTTTTTGCAATGTGAATGGCACCTTTAGGTAGCGTAAAGGTTTCGCCATGCCAGTGAAATGCATTAATGTCATCGGGAAATTGGAAAACGGTGCTTAGCTTTGGTTGTATGGCCTTTACTGGAAACCACCCAATTTCTTTTTTTGGCTGTGGATAAACTTTGGCGCCCATGGCGCTGGCAATAAGTTGTGCGCCTAAACAGATACCAAGAACAGGAAGGTCTGATTTAACGGCTTTTTGTATAAATTGTTGTTCCGCTTCTAACCAAGGGTATTGTTGATGGTCGTTTACACTCATTGGCCCGCCCATCACAATAAGAAAGTCAATATCTGTTAAGTCGGGTAATGCCTCAGAATTATAAAGCTGTGTGCTGGATATGTTGTAACCCGCCTGTTGAAGCCAAGGCGCAATACTGCCCAAACCCTCAAATGGGACGTGCTGTAAGTAATGTGCTCGCATGGTGTTCCTTACCTTTTTATGCCAAGGTCTTTAAATAGGGGTGAAAAAAACACGGCGAAGGGGCGTTGAGCTTATCCATCTGCATGAACAGGTGATGTTCCATTATTTTTGCGAGTTAAGTGTAAGAAAACACCCAGCGAAGCGAGTAATAAAGCGGTGCTTGTAATAATCGCTACGGGGTAATATAAATTACCAGCCAGTTCTAACTGGCTATATTTAATCACCATAATCAACGCCTCTAAAGACAGCGCAATACAAACCGTTCCAATAAATCTTGGAATGGTTCTACGTAAACTTTCAACAGCATCTTCATGTTCTTCTTCGCCGGAATACTCTTTATTAATGACCAAGGCGAGTTCAAAAACAGCTAAAGCGATAATCCCTGTATTAACTCCGCTCAAAAATATTTGCATAATATCTTTGCCTGCAAGAATGCCTTGAATAATTGTTTGCGCGAGCGAAAAAATGATAGCTAAAGCCATCCCAAAAAATATAAAAGTAAAGAGTTTTGCAACAAGAAAACGCATGATATGGCTGATGTCTTTTTTCATTTAAAACTTCCTATGACATTTAACGACCGCGCTTAGTGACTGTGCTATGTTGCTTGGTCAGATTAATTTATTGGTGAGTTGGCCCCCATTTATACCGCAGTGTAGTCACTATTTAAATATTTGTTAGCATTTTAATAATGCTTATATTGCTTTAAACCTAATGGTCAGATTGTGCAAAAAGGCTCCGTTTAGATAAACACAGCAAGGTGCGATTTTTACAGAGTAGCTTCATGGTTTATGTCGTTATTATTAAGCCTAACATACCAAACATAAAGCCCAAAACGGCTCCCATGGGTGGTGCCCAATGTTTTTCTAAAGTCACTTGTGGCGCCAAGTCTTGAAATATTGAATAAAGAATGCCCCCAGAGGCGAAAAGCATAATACCAGCGATAATAACTATTTCGTCAGACAACCAAAGATAACCGCTCACTCCAGCAATCGGGCCAAGCAAGGCCATCACAGCAAAGGTAATGATAATTTTATAAGGCTTATAAATAGCTGTGGCGTTTAATTCGCGATAGGCATTAAAGCCTTCTGGCATATTTTGTAAAGCGATTAAGCCAGCCAGTAACAGGGCGTTGCTACTGCCCGTTGCAAAGGCTGCCCCTAACGCTATGGATTCAGGAATAAAATCAGACAGCATAGCGGCTAATTGACTTGCTGAAGTGTTGGTTTTTTTAAGATAAATATCAAGAAATAAAAAACTGAACCCGCCCATTAGCAAGCAAAGGCAGGCAGACAATGGGGACAGTACCTCTATACTTTCGGGGACTAAAACAAAAGCAACTGCGGATAATAATGCGCCTGCTCCAAAAGCGATCACACTGTGCCTTAACTCTTCTTCTAACCATTTGTTTGCAATTTTTTCAAAGCAGGCAATAGCAGCGCCCAAGGCCATCGCTAGCCCAGCGAATAAAGTTGAGGTAATAACAGTCAGTAAAGAATCCATTCACCAAAAGAGCGATTCTTTATTGCACCGTTTTCTAAACAGCTGATTATGGACGTGCAATGTGCTTAAAAGTAACTTGATTTCTACCATTGTTCTTTGCAGAGTAAAGAAGTTCATCCGCTTCTTTAATGAGATCGTTCTCGTTATTTTCCTTGTTTGGGTGCATTGTTGATAATCCTATGCTGGCAGTTAAGATAGGAAGCGTTGGTGCTTTTTTATTAGGAATATTTAAAGAAAGAATCTCATCAAGTAATTTACTAAGCAAAACCTGTGCTTTATCTAAACTAGTGTTTCCATACACTATCGCAAACTCTTCACCACCATACCGAGCACATAGATCACTTGGCCTTGTGGCAAAACTTTTTAGGACTTGGCCGATTGATTTTAAACAGCTATCGCCGGCCTGATGTCCGTAAGTGTCATTTAGTAATTTAAAATGGTCAAGATCAACGATGGCCAGTGAGATGGGCATCCCGAGGCGGCGGCATCGCTTCCATTCACTATCTAGAAATTCATTAAAGTATCGGCGGTTTGGAATATCCGTTAAGCCATCAATACGCGATAAATTGAGAACTTCTTCTTCGGCCAGTTTTCGTTCGGTAATATTTTGGTGTGAAATGACAAAACAGTGATCACCCTCTACAGTGAAGGGGGTCACGCGCATCATAAACCAGCGTTCTTCATTAGGGCTATGGCATGGGTATTCAAAGTAAAACTCTTTTTTATCGGCTGCTATAACCGATCTAATTCCGCTGGCAGCTTTGACGCCAAAGTCATCGCCCATAGCCGCTGCTTTATCACATTCGCTTAAATAATTAACGCCGTTCCATTTTTCGTCTATCAAGCAGGCATTGTTTTGCCCAAACGCGCTCCAACTTTCATTGACAAATAAGATGTTACCTTGGATATCGATCACAACAATATGTTCTGTAATGGTATCGAGAACAGATTTTAGGAAATCATAGGATTCAATCATCTGTTACCCCTATTTTTTTATAAGATGAAAACCAAATAAGGCATGTCATGTAGCTGCCTTGTTATGCTTTTTTGTTGCTATGTTTTCCGAAATAGTGCCCAGTTAGCGCACCAACGAGTGTCCCTGAAAAAATGAGGCTTATAATGATGGCAAAACCTTTGCGTGATTGCATGATTATGCCTCTAAGCAGTGAGCGCAGTCATGAAGGTGATACTCCTCATTATTCATGTTCGATCATTCCTTAATCAACACGCTGTTTAAATTAACAGACGGCGCATTTTTGCGCCGTCCAAGTTAAATCATCCAGTTAGGCGTTGCCTATTTATGTGCGATGGGTTTGTTGGTAAATAAGTAATCTTTTAGCTCTTTGTCCATTCTTGGGTCTTTTCTTCTAATCCATTCAAGAACCATGGCAGCATGCTCTTTCTCTTCATCTCGATTGTGAGCAAGAATGGCTTTTAACTCTTCATCTTTGCATGCATCAACTCGTTGGTTATACCAATCTACCGCCTCAAGTTCTTCCATAAGGGAGGTGATGGCTCTATGCATATCTCTTGTTTCATCTGTAATTTCACTAATAGGTTCGTGATAGCCTTCATTTGACATATTTTTAATCCTTTTTTATTTCCATAGTTTATGCGGCTCCACGTTAGGGGTTTAACGTGGAGCCGCAATATAAATATCACGCTAGGTCGAAGCGATCTGCATTCATTACTTTAACCCAGGCCTTGATGAAATCAGCAACAAACTTTTTCTGGTTATCATCTTGCGCATACACCTCAGCGTAGGCACGCAGGATTGAGTTAGAACCAAACACCAAATCAACGCGTGTTGCTGTCCACTTTACCTCGCCAGACTTACGTTCCTGTATTTCATACAGATTTTTACCCGCTGGTTTCCAGGTATAACGCATATCCGTTAAATTCACGAAAAAGTCGTTACTAAGGGCGCCGACGCGGTCTGTAAACACACCATGTTGGCTATTGCCGTAGTTGGTGCCCATCACGCGCATGCCGCCTAATAGCACGGTCATTTCTGGTGCGGTAAGCCCCATCAATTGAGTGCGATCGAGCATCAATTCCTCAGCGGAAACTGCATAATCTTGTTTCAACCAATTACGATAACCGTCATGAATAGGTTCAAGGTCGGCAAATGAATCGGCGTCAGTCATCTCATCGGTTGCGTCTCCTCTGCCTGGCGTAAAAGGAACAGAAGCCTCTACACCGGCGGCACTGGCAGCCTGTTCAACACCCACATTACCCGCCAATACGATTAGGTCAGCAATACTCGCACCGGTTTCGCTAGCAATTGGCTCAAGCACAGACAGTACTTTATTAAGCCGCTGTGGCTCGTTGCCTTCCCAGTTTTTTTGTGAAGCAAGGCAAATCCGCGCACCATTGGCACCGCCACGTTTGTCCGATTGGCGGAAAGTACGCGCACTGTCCCATGCTGTTGCCACCATTTCGCTGATACTTAGGCCGCTATCTGAAATTTTTGCTTTAACAGCCTCAACATCGTAGTTGCTGTTACCAACAGGAACAGGGTCTTGCCAAATTAAGTCTTCTTGTGGCACTTCAGGGCCGATATAGCGTGCTTTTGGCCCCATGTCACGGTGTGTTAGCTTAAACCAAGCACGAGCAAAGACCTCGGAAAAGTAAGCAGGGTCGTTGTAGAAGCGCTCAGATATTTTGCGATACTCAGGGTCCATTTTCATGGCCATATCGGCATCAGTCATAATAGGGTTTAGTCGAATAGAGGGGTCTTCAACATCAACAGGTTTATCCGCTTCGTCAATGTCAATCGGTTCCCATTGCCATGCACCGGCTGGGCTTTTTTTCAATTCCCAGTCGTATTTTAGAAGCAATGAAAAGTAACCGTTGTCCCACTCAGTTGGCTTGGTTGTCCACGCACCTTCAATACCACTTGTGACCGTATCACGACCAATACCGCGTGTTGTTTTGTTGTTCCAGCCTAAACCTTGCTCGTCTACATCAGCGGCTTCAGGTTCCGCGCCCAACAAGGCTGCATTACCGTTACCATGGGTTTTACCAACGGTGTGACCACCGGCTGTTAAGGCAACTGTTTCCTCGTCATTCATTGCCATCCGCTCAAAAGTAACACGTACATCGTGTGCAGTTTTTAACGGGTCAGGTTTGCCATCGACACCTTCAGGGTTAACATAGATTAAGCCCATCATAACTGCGGCTAATGGGTTTTCTAAATCTCGCTCACCTGAATATCGGCTATTTTCGTTGTCACTAGGAGCAAGCCACTCTTTTTCTGACCCCCAATAGGTATCTTTTTCTGGGTGCCAGATATCTTCACGGCCAAAGGCGAAACCAAAGGTTTTTAGGCCCATCGATTCATAAGCAATAGTGCCAGCGTAAGTGATTAAATCAGCCCAGCTTAATTTGTTACCGTATTTCTTTTTGATGGGCCAAAGCAGACGCCGCGCTTTATCTAAATTAACATTATCTGGCCACGAGTTGATCGGTGCAAAACGTTGATTACCGGTGCCAGAACCACCACGACCGTCAGCTATTCTATATGTACCAGCTGCATGCCATGACATGCGGATCATCAATCCACCATAATGCCCCCAGTCGGCCGGCCACCACTCTTGGCTATCGGTCATTAACGCTAGCATGTCTTGTTTAAGTGCAGCGAAGTCAAGAGTTTTTACTTCGTGAGCATAATCGAAACTCTCATCTAACGGGTTTGTTTTGCTGTCATGTTGATGCAATATGTCCAGATTAAGGGCATTAGGCCACCATTTCATATTTGATGTGCTGACCTCTGTTGCACCACCGTGGATGACGGGACATTTATTTTCTGACATAAAGTACTCCTCAAGTTATTGGTTAGTCGTTACCACCTTAGGAGGTGGCGTGAACAAGCATCTAATAAATCCAGCTATATGTATAGTCGATTGATTATATGATCACGATAGCTTTTATCTATTTTCAGCATTAATTAAATAGATTCCTGCATAACCCAATGTCTTGCATAAGCTTTAATTTACAAGATACGGTTTTCTCCCCCTTCGTTTTACAAGAATTTTCAGTCATATATCTACCAGCATAGGCCTTTAATTATTTTTTCAACAGTAAAGATACTATGTTTTTTGTCATCCTGTGCGCGTTTAGTCATAATTTTGCAGGGTAATAACACAAGGGCGTTATTGTTTTTAGCCGATTGTTATATTTATTTTTTCTTTCGTAGGTCTTTTACTAAATTGTAATGGTCTAATTATTCAAAACACATTATTGGAGGTATGCTATACCAAACCAATGAGGTAATAATGAGTAAGAAGTTTACAAACGATCTAAAGCTTGAATGCGTTGAGCTAGTCACTGTTAAAGGGTATTCAACTAAACAAGTCGCCCAAGACATGAATGTTGGCTATTCCAGTTTACAAAAATGGGTACGCCAGTATCGCAAAGAACAATTAGGTATTACCCCTAAAACATCTGCGTTAACCCCAGACCAAATCCGTATCCAAGAGCTAGAGAAAAAACTTAGACAAGCAGAAAGTGACAATGCCCTGTTAAAAAAGGCGTCAGCCTTCTTCGCTATGGAAATGACCAACGGCAACAAGTCGCGTTAAAGCTGAAGAAGGCTGGGTTTACCGTTCGGGATATATGCCGGTGTTTTAGTTTAAGCCGCAGTGTCTTTTATGCCAGAGCAAAAATGAAACCAATCCGGCCACAACAGGTACGTTTAGAGGCGGCTGTAAAACATGTTCATCAAGAAATGGATGCAACCTATGGCAGCAGAAGAATGATGATTGAATTGCAGGATTTAGGGTTCAACGTGGGTCGTTATAAAGTCAGAAGTTTGATGCGAAAACATAAGCTCATCGCCAAACGCCCGCGATTACATCGATATCCAAACGGTGGCCGGCCATCTGTGATTGCGCCTAACCACCTAAACCGTCAATTTAATCCTGAGCAACTTAACACTCACTGGTCAGGTGATATCACTTACATCCGCACAGGCCAGGGCTGGTTGTATCTCGCGGTGATTGTTGATTTATGCTCCCGTAAGATAGTCAGCTGGGCGTTTTCTGACAAACCTAACTCAGAGCTAACTGTAAGAGCACTCCGCTTGGCAGTAAACAAACGACAACCTAACACTGGCGTGATATTTCACTCAGACCAAGGTGCTCAATACACCAGTGAAACATTTCAATGCTGCTTACGAGAACTAGGGCTGCAATCAAGCATGAGCCGAGCAGGCAATTGTTTAGATAATGCAGTAACAGAACGGTTCTTTAGAAGCTTAAAGTCAGAGCGCGTAAATTACCGTCGTTACCAAACTCGTCATCAAGCACAAGCCGATATCATTGATTACATAGAGCCATTTTATAATCAGAAACGAAGACACTATAAGCTGGGCAACATCTCACCAGTACAATATGAGATGCAATTAATGCAATGCGCCTAATAATGTGTCCATGAATACTTGACCATTACAAGTTTTTCGACTTTCATTAATTATTCCTAGTTTGCTTTGCTGATTGCAAGGCCACGATTTTAATAGCTAACGCCCTCATCAGCCGCTGACGAAAGTGGCGCGACTTTTTGCGTTTTTTGCAAAATTCGCGACACTTTTGGCAGTCTGCTGGATGAGTTTGTTATGTAATAATTTCAATTTACCACCTTTGATATTTTTTTGAGAATATCTTTATCTTCTCCAAACTTGCAAATTGCATCACAATCTTTTCTTAAATCACTGAATAGTATGTAATGAATTTCAATGTCACTATTTTTAATCGATGGCCTCTGTAGCTGCAATATTACTTCTTTCTCCCGCTTGTCAGGAATGATAAGGTACAAAGATGGTAGGTTATTTGGAAATGAATAATAAAGATCAGTTAATCTTAATATCCCAGAATAGATGGATGTACTTTTTTCCACTTCAAAAGCACAAGTGATTTTATTTGAATCCTTTTCAAACCAAATTGCATCAATAAGTGTTATTGTTTTATAAGTGTCTTTATCAACGTCTATTTCTGGAAACTTATCTACGCAGATAAAAGACAAGCTATTACCATTATGACATCTTGATTTGTCGTTTGCTGCGGCAATAACATCATAACCAATTGAATTTCCGATAGTGAGAATGCGATGTTGCATTTCAGTGTGGAGATCTTCTTCCTCCATTTCACTTACAACTTCTTTGTGCCGTTTTTTTATTTTCTTTTCTATTTTTGTTCGTTCTTCATCAGAAAGATGATCGTCACTTATCAGTAATTTCTTTTCGCCAACATCAAATAAAAGCCCTGCAAAAGCACCCAAGTCATTCGATAACTCAGACTTTAGTTCATCATTTTTCTCTATTATAATTTCTCTCATCCTGAGATAATCTGACCACGACCCGAGCTTTACTTTATCTTTGAAGAGCGTATTGAATCCATTAACAATAGCAGTATTGCATGGAGGTATGATAGTGGGATGTAAAAAATAAAGAATACTTGCAACTGCTGGACCTAATCCTTTAATTTTCCGTTGATCTAATAAGATTATTTCCTTAATTATTTGTTCTTCTTTTGTGGCATTTATGCATTTTTCCAAGAATTGGCCAAATGCAACTTTATTTTCCTCATTTTCATAAATATCAGGTATTCGTAATTTTGGCTTCCAGTAAAAGGGATGCGATGCTCCTTTAAATACTTGCTTTTGTTCCGTGATACAGTTTAAAACAAATTCTAAAGATGAACCTTTAAAATCATTCCCAAAACTTCCATTTTTAATATCCTGTATTACATCAAATACACCCCTACGGATAGTTCTAAATGCTTTTAGTCGTTCGTCATTATTTACGAACCAGCTATTATAAACCGTCTCCTCATCACTTTTATAACCATCAATTATTGATTTTAAATCTTGACTCATATCCCCACTCTTAATTATTTGTATATTTACATAACGCCAAGCTCACCGGCACATATTGCGGAGAGCGTTTTTGTGTAAAAATGGAGCAACGCGACATACACAAAAACGCGCGTAGCAATATGTGTCCGCGTGCAGCTTTTTGTTATAGCTTAACTCTGGATCGGAGTACATAACTCGATTAAGATGCCAGAAGGACAACGAACGTAAGAAACAACTTGCCCCCAAGGTTTTGTTTCAGGTGACTTTAACTCAACTGCACCATATTGTATTGCGCGCTGATGTATGCCACTAACATCATCGGTTATGAGTGCTATTTCAATGCCCAATGGTTTTTCTGAATCAGTAGAACTTATATATCCGCCAGAGAAGTTTGATAGTCCTAATTCATGAGATGCGAAAGCCAGAACTGTTTCACCCGTATTCAATTCACCATAGTCATTTTCGTCGGTGATAAAGCGTCGTGTCATTTCAAATGCTTTCTCAAAGAATGACAAAGCTATATCTACATCACGCACATAATTGATTGTATATCCAAATTTTACCACTCGATAGTTTCCTTTAGTTGTTCACTGCTTGACTAACAAAGTACTCGACGTTTTTTTGAACGATATCGTCATTTTCGTATATTTTTAGGTGCCGCCTTTTTTTACCACCACCCTCCAAGATCGAGTCATTATCAATAAAGTCCGCGCCATTACTGAACTCAATTGAAACATGTTTTTTATATGAATAAATGCCTCCTATCAACGCATCTGACACGTTAAAGACCAAACCACCATATTTAATATCTTCAACTAATTCTTCATTAGACCTTATGAAGATATCTCTTATTGCAATCAACAAATCAAACTGCTCAGAGGATATGGACTGTATATCAGAAAGGAAGTCGTTTACCTTGTCTCTCGTTGAAATATTCATATTCCTCATACTCCGGATGCTGAAGAGCTATAACGCCTAGCTCACCGCGCGAGCGGTAGCGAGACCGGTGCAGCTATTTGTTAGCAGTTTTTTTGTTGAACTTGATGACGGCATTTGCATGCGCCTCGGCTATTAAAGGAAGTAAATCCTCAAACATGGATACGCTTGGGTTTAACACCTGAACCCAAGACATCCATCCGTAGATTGGGTGTGGCATGAGCGTATTTAGCGCTGTGAAATCATGACCAGTATCAATGATGCCACCCTTAGGAGGTCTTTTAGGTTTACTGCCAAAGTGTTTTTCATAAGACTGTTTTGCGATCCCGATACTTAATCTAAATACACCATCACGATCTAGCTTGGATGCCTTGTCGTTATCGCCGTTCTTTTCTTTCAGGGTGCAGAAGTATACGCCATTAGGTAGCGCCATACCGGGGTTATAAAACAATGAGGTTTCTCCCCAGCTTGACTTGGGAACGACACCTTCAAAATCGTTTTTGATTCTTGCAACAATATCTTCTACTTGCACTGAATTTCCTTAAAGCTGCTAACGCCGTAAATAACCGGATGCCTAAAGCTGCATAGCAAAGCGACGCAGCTTTAGGCAGTCCGAGTTAATTTGCCTTGTTAGGCGATTTTTTGCGACCATGCTTTAGTTATCTACGTGCCAAGGATTTAAAGGATTTTTACCTCCACCGGGTCCATATGAGTTACCACCTCCTGGCCCATAGCTGTTGCCACCGCCAGGCCCATAACTTCTACCACCACCTGGTCCGTAACTATTGCCACCACCCGGCCCATAAGATTTTGACCCACCAGGACCATAAGGATTTGTTTCCACTCCTCCATAAGTATAACCGGGCTGTGGTTTTTCATACGACTTCCAGCCGTGCTGATAACCGTCTGCATTTGCATTAACGCTTGCAAATGCTGCTCCTACCGCTAAAACAACAATCATCTTTCTCATGACTTGTTCTCCACGTCCTGTTGATTGGGCATGCTAGACACCGGACGTATAAGCGCCTAACGTTTGAGTTAACCGGCCTTTTTATACAGAGTGCAGCGAAGCGAAACGGCGTATAAAAAGGTCGGGTTGAATGACTTGTTATATTTTTTTAGCATGTGGGTAATCTTTTGTTTTAATACGACTGGGGTGAAGAAAACCACCGCCTTTATTTTTATCAATGCAATGTAGTTTTTTGCTGCCTAACAAAGACAATACATCATTTGCTCTTTTTTTGTTTCCATTGCCCCACGCTAGAACAATCATTGACGCATTAGCGCATATGTCTGTTATTGCATGGTCATTTAGCTTGCCGATAGGATTATTTTGTTTTTTTAAGTCATTTGGGTCTGTAGCTCTATAAGCATATAAGTTTACGATATAAAAACCACCCCAGCCCCACTGCATTGCTAAGTTATTGCAATTACACATTGTTAAGTCACACATTGCTGAGGTTGCTGTTGATGGGTTCATGCAAATAAAAACACCTATCGGTTTTTTATTGTCCCATGTGCGGTTGAGCCAATACCTATATTTACCACATTTTGAAATGTTGGCTTCGGCAGTTATGGTAAGTGATTCTGTTGGCTTCATGTTTTTAAAATATAACGCTTTAATTCAGTGGCGGCATGACATAAACAAACAAGGCGAGGACAGTGAGCCGTCCACTGCAATGCCTTGTTATATTACGACTTATAATGGGGATTAGATGATTGAAATAAAAGCCAAAAACAATACAGGAAGAGGAAAGATAGAAGGTTATCCTGACGTTTATTTTGTTCCAGTAGTTGATGGAAAAGAATATACGTGCTGTGCTGAGACTGAAGATGTTGCAATGCTTCTTGGATTGCAGATTAAGCATGAAGGAATGAATAGCCAGTTTGCAAAAAATGCTTGCAGAATGTTGGGCATAAACAGTGCTTGGGCGAAGTAATATAACGTTTTATTTAAAGGGCGCACGCCTTTTGTGCGTCCATTTTGAAATTTTTGTTATGTAATGATTATTTAAAAACATCGAAGTCTGTTTCCATTACAACAGGTTCGGTAAATTTTTTAGGAGATTTAAAATGTTTAAGTTCTTCAGAAAGGCGTTCGTTTTCGTTTTTGATATTTATGACGGCTTCTTCTTGAGCCTGTTCTGCATCCTTCCGTTTAGAGATGAAACCCTCAAGCTCTTTGTTTTTGGAATCAATCGTCGCTTGAAGGGTTCCGACTTCTTCGGATTTGATATGGACTCTCCTCAAAAAGAACCAATTAGCGCAGAGGGATATGACTGCGATTGCAGAGATAGGGTTGCTGGTGATGATTGTGAGAAAATACATGAATCCATCCATTAGTCACATAACGCCTTATATAAGGTGCGCGGCTTTATCGCGTCGCCTTGATATTTTTGTTATATGAGTTTCTAACACATAAGGAGGGCAAAACAACTATTTTTAAAAAATAAAATGCGGAAGCGGCTATTACCTTCACTTGCGAGCTGAACTAGGGTGTCTCACTATAAGGTGAGGTCTGAGCAAAGCAAGGCTTAACCTATAATAGCCTGCCTTATTTCTAAGTACAAAAGAAACCACATATTACGGTAATAACCTGTGGTGTATCGTCCTCATTAGGCCATTAGCATAAATTGGATAGATACTTTGGCATTGCTTCCTTTTATTCCCATTTGGTTAAGCGTCAACGATTACCGTCGTTGAGCGAAGAAGGGAAATTCAAAAGTTTGGTCAAAGCGACCTCCTTTGGTTTCCGTGGGAAAATTGGATTATTTTTACATATAACGCCTTATATAAGGTGCGCGGCTTTATCGCGTCGCCTTGATATTTTTGTTATAGGTTTTATTAACTTTGGATGGATACATATGAGCGAACATAGTTTTCACAATATAGGCAGAGTAGTTTTTCAATTATTTTCCAAGTTGCTGCGGCCAATGGAAAAGGGGCTACACCCAGCACTGACAATACGGCCAAAGGAGGCAATTCTAGTTGAAGATAAATGTATACCGCAGCAAGTACGAGAGATACTACAAGCCAAAAAAGGAAGCTGCTAACTATGGAAACGATTCGAACCAATGCGGTTATTTTTGCATGTGCTGTTGCAGCCTCAAAAGATTGGAAAGGTTTATTTTCATCCAGTGATGGGAACATGATTTTTACCTATAACGTTTTATTTAAAGGGCGCACGCCTTTTGTGCGTCCATTTTGAAATTTTTGTTAGGAGATTTATACATGAAAAAACATTTTAATTGGACGGCGGTAGGAGAGTGGTTGGCAATGGTTTTAATGACTCTTGTTGCGATAACATGGACTTCTCTTGCAATATATGTGTTTGTTGATATGAGAAGTAAACCAGTGTGCATGTTGCCAGAGCTACTATGCAAGAAAACACAACCGCAACTACAGTCGCTTGGTGAGACTTTTGAAGTATTTTATGTTGTTCTTGAAACATTGCATGTCGCTCTCTAGCCTCTTCTTGCTCTTGGATATAGTCGCCTTGAGTTCGCCACGGATTTTCGATAGGAGGATTAACAATGTTTACATTTAGGCTTTTACCATTAATGCATTTTGTAAGACCGGAATATGGCATTGCAATTACTCCTAACTAGTTATTAAGGGAACTAAAATTTCCCTGTAATTTCTTTACTTATAAGGACTACAATTCCCTGTAATACGATAATCAAGACAAAACAGGGCTGTAAATCAAGGGGTCAGCCAACTTGATTTCATCCTAGCCACATTTGCTATCACCACAATTCAAACATGTCATACAGCCATCCATTTGGATGGAGGCGGTCACATTACACTTTGTACATAATTGTGAGCCTGCTGGAAATTCGCTAGTGGTTTCATGCTCGGGGGATTTAACCTGTTTTTCTGCTTCAAACTGAGCCCGTTTCTCATCCATGATTTTTTGTTGGTGCTCGCTGATTTCTTCAGTTTTGATCATCCCAATCATTTTTAAATGCGATTCGACGACGTCTCCAATTTCAGCAACAAGTGATGGCATAAACTTACCGCCTTTTTTAAAGTAGCCTCCACTGGGGTCAAATACGGAACGTAGTTCTTCTACTAGGAAGGTAATGTCGCCACCTTTTCTAAACACCGCAGACATAATTCTTGTTAGCGCAACAATCCACTGGAAGTGATCCATGTTTTTAGAGTTGATGAACACCTCAAATGGACGCCGTTGCTCATGATCTGTATCTGGGTTTAATATCAAATCATTGATCGTTATATATAGCGAATGCTCTGATAACGGCGTTTTAATTTTATAGGTTGAACCCAATAACATTTCTGGCCTTTTAAGGCTTTCATGCATTTGGATGATATTGCTTTTCTCTTCACTCTGAAGAGCGACTTCTTCAACCTTTGGTTCATCGTCTTTTACAACGTCGTAACCGGTGATGGCTTGTGTAATTTTGTGTGTCATTTTTTTCTCCTGTTCGCTGCCGTCAACCTTAAAACTTACCGTAATAACCTTCTTTTAAGGCATCGTATAAGTTCGCTGCGGTATGTGATTCACCTTCATATTCAACCATCTCGTTACCTTTTACCTCTAACGTTGAGCCGTCTTGAAGCTTAAAACGATATGTTGTGTTTTCTAGGTCTGAGTCTTTTACCAGTACACCTTGAAATACATCTGGATTAAAGCGGAACGTTGTACAGCCCTTTAATCCCTTTTCGTGAGCATAAAGATAGATATCTTTAAAGTCTTCAAAAGGAAATTCTGTCGGCACATTAGCGGTTTTTGAAATAGATGAATCAATCCATTTTTGTGCTGCAGCTTGTATATCCACATGCTGTTTTGGAGTAATGGTTTCTGCCGTTACAAAATAGCTGGGTAGTTTTTCATCTGCCTGCTCTGAATACGGCATGGCTTTTTCATTAATTAATGTGCGGTACGCCAATAACTCAAATGAGAATACATCAACTTTTTCTTTCGCATTACGCCCCTCACGAATAACATTACGTGCATAGTGATGAGCAAAGCTTGGTTCAATGCCATTACTGGCATTATTGGCTAGTGATAGAGAAATAGTTCCTGTTGGCGCGATAGAGCTATGGTGAGTAAAGCGCGCGCCCGTTTCTGCAAGTTGCTCCACGAGCTCAGGCGCAACAGAGGCTATTTGTTGCATATAACGACTGTACTTTGCATGTAAAACACGGCCTTTTACTGTATCGCCAACCTGATAACCATCGTCCAACATTTCTGGTCGTTTACGCAGCATATCTCCTGTTACTTCAAAGTCCTCATCCATGATGGGCGCAGGCCCTTTTTCTTTAGCCAGTTCTAAACCCGCTTCCCAACCGGTAACCGCTAGTTGCTTACTGACTTCTTCAGTAAATTCAACCGATGCATCTTCACCATAAGGAATACCCATCATTGTTAAGGTTGAACCTAAGCCTAAAAAGCCCATACCATGGCGACGCTTGTGCTCAATTGCTTCACGTTGGCCTTCCAAAGGCAAGCCATTAATCTCTACTACGTTATCCAGCATTCGGGTGAAAATACCGACAGTTTTACGAAACTTTTCCCAGTCGAAAGACGCTTTTGAGGTGAAAGGGTTTAATACAAACTTAGTTAAATTAATGGAGCCTAACAAGCAAGATCCATAGGCCGGTAATGGTTGTTCACCACATGGGTTAGTTGCGCGAATATTTTCGCAAAACCAATTGTTATTCATCTCGTTCACTTTATCGATAAGAATAAACCCAGGTTCAGCATAATCATAAGTAGACGCCATAATAGTTTCCCATAGGCGTTGAGCTTTCACTCGATTATAAATTCGACAGGCAACTAAGCCTACATCATTTACTAGGTAGCCTTTGGTAATAGGCCATTCACGCCATAGCACTTTGTCTTTATCGTTTAAATCAATCTCGCCTGACGCCAATTCTTTTTCTGACAAAGGAAACACTAACGGCCAATCGGCATCGTCTTTAACTGCTTGTACAAAGTCGTCTGTAATCAACAACGATAAATTAAACTGACGCAAGCGGCCATCTTCACGCTTTACACGAACAAAGTCGCGCACATCCGGATGAGCAACATCAAAGGTTGCCATTTGTGCACCACGTCGCCCCCCCGCTGATGATACGGTAAAACACATTTTGTCAAAAATATCCATGAACGATAATGGACCCGAGGTATTAGCACCTGCACCGGATACATAGGCACCTTTAGGGCGTAGCGTAGAAAATTCGTAACCAATACCACAACCCGCTTTAAGGGTTAAACCAGCTTCGTGTGTTTTCCTTAAGATATCGTCCATAGAATCAGAAATAGAGCCTGATACAGTACAATTAATAGTCGATGTCGCTGGTTTATAATCGCTAGCACCTGCATTGGAAATAATACGCCCTGCTGGAATCGCACCATGTTTTAGAGCCCAGACAAATTGATCATGCCAATATTCTTTTTTATCTGCGCTTTCTTCCACCTCAGCAATTGCTGCTGCAACACGATCATAGGTTTCTTCAATATTGTTATCGACGGGCGAGCCATCCTGTTTTTTTAAACAGTATTTTTTATCCCAGATATCTAACGAGGCCGATTGGAACTCAATCTCAGCGTGATTTTCTTTAATAACTTTCAAGTTGACTGTGCTCATATTTCCCCTATCTATCTTAATGAAATGTTTTCGGGATGCGCTCCCTATTCCCTGTAGAGATAGATTATAAGAAAGCCCATAGAAACACAAGATAGTGTGCAAATAATTTTAATATTAACTATATATTGTATTCCAAACAAACTTAATTAACTGTAAAAATATTTTTATATATCAACCTGTTAGGCCCTATTTACAAATATTGCCTTAAAAAATGAAGGCATTAAAGCACCCATACTGAATCGGCAGGCACAAAAAAACCCTCCAAAAGGAGGGTTTCATGTATGGCGCGCCTGGAGCGATTCGAACGCCCGACCGCTCGGTTCGTAGCCGAGTACTCTATCCAGCTGAGCTACAGGCGCTTTGAGGTGGCTATTGTATTCGGACTGAACTAAAGGTCAAGCAAAAATCACTAAAGAAAGTTAATTTCTTAAATTAATTAAAACAGCTCGATAAAAAAATTAACGTTTAATGAAAAATAAAACAAAGCCCTCAATCATTTATCCCAGCAGAATACTCAATAATAAAGCTCAGGAACCGCAGTCTCATTATTGCTTATACGTCAGATGGGGTTATCGCTGTTCCCTGACGGTCTAAAACACCAAGATCCAATACAGGGGAAGCGTCAATATCTTGTGCATCCATCATCTGAGCAACACGCTGCAAAGAAGAGATAATCATCGTTTGCTCCCATTCATGCAAATGATCAAACTGGCGCGCAAACTGTTCTTGCAGGGGAATTGGGGAGTCTTTTAAAATCTCAATAGCTTGCTCTGTAAGGTAAGCATGCGCTTTTCGCTTATCTGCTTTAGAGCGTTCACGATACACCAGTTGACGCTTTTCCAGTCGATCTAAAATCGTCGTCACCGTTGCTTGACTAAGACTTATTTCACTCGCAAGTTCGCCAATGGTCACTTCACCTTTATCTCGAATAGTTTGCAGCAACAAAATTTGAGGTGCCGTTAAGCCGGTCGTTTTCGCTAAGTGTTTAGAGTGCAGGTCAGTTGCCCTAATTACACGCCTTAATGCCATCAATACTTCTTGACTGTTATTCAACTGGGCTCCTCTCGATTAATTAATACTCAAGTCCATTATATCTTCGATAATTTTTAATGGTAAAAAAACCAAACCACTAGATAAACGTCTAACCCAAACCATCTATATACTGACCTGCGTATTGGTTTTCCCTTCAACTGGTTAACACCCATGTTTTCAGCTCGCCCATTAGCAGTTAATTCGAATAAATAATTTAAGCCCTTCTGATCAGGATCTCCATTCTCTAAAACCTTAGCGTCAAAATATTCTACTTAATTATCAAGCTCCTAGCCTATTCTTAATTTGATGCATAGGCTGTCAGGTGGAAATCAACTACGATCTCATGCTACAATGTTTAGTGTACTAATGATTAATTAAATAAAATATTAAATTTAAAAGGCTTTATAGCCCAAAAAAACTAAATTTGCCTTTATTTTTAAATTTTATTAATTAGCACACTAACTAAATATATAGCGTAATAAAAAAATTTGTCATATTCCAAACCTATTTATTTGAGGGAACCGACCCTTGAAGACGGTATGGCCGTTTATCGATTGATCGAAAATTGCCCTCCCCTCGATACCAACTCTAGCTACTGTAATCTGCTTCAATGTGAGCATTTCGCAAGCACCTCTGTCGCAGCAGAAATGAACGATGAAATAGTCGGTTTCATTTCAGGCTACCTACTGCCTAAACGCCCAAACACTTTGTTTATCTGGCAGGTTGCTGTTAATGAACAGGCCCGTGGGCGGGGGCTTGCTTCACAGATGTTGCTACACATCTTAAACCGCCCTTTTTGTCAGGATGTGCATTACATAGAGACAACTATCACCGAAGATAACAAGCCCTCTTGGCATCTCTTTAAGGCCTTATCAAAAAGTCTAGAGACACAGTTGCAGCATGCCCCATGGATGGACAAGCAAACGCACTTTGACGGCCAACATGATTCTGAGAATTTAGTCCGAATCGGTCCTTTTAACCTTAACCAAACAAACAAATTACTATGAAAATTTTTGATGAAATAGAATCTGAAGTACAAAGCTATGCACGCTCTTTCCCGCGCGTTTTTAACCGCGCTAAAGGAGAGTTTATGTGGGACGAAGAAGGTCGCCAATATTTAGACTTTCTCGCTGGAGCTGGAACCCTTAACTATGGTCATAACAACTCTATATTCAAACACGCGCTGCTTAAATATATTAAAAGCAATGGTATTACCCATGGCTTAGATTTGCATACCAAAGCTAAAGGTGAGTTCCTACAAGCATTTAATGACCATATTTTAAAACCAAGAAATATGGAATACATGGTGCAATTTACCGGCCCTACCGGTACCAATGCTGTTGAAGCAGCAATGAAAATTGCACGTAATGTAACTGGCCAACAAAATATTGTGACTTTTACCAATGGATTTCATGGTGTCAGCTTGGGCTCACTAGCGGCAACAGGCAACTCACATCATAGAGATGCGGCTGGCGTTAGCTTAGTCGGTACCCACCGTATGCCATATGACGGCTACTTAGGTGATAACATCGATACAACAGAATACCTTGATAAAGTGCTGTCCGATTCAAGCAGTGGCATTAACTCCCCTGCTGCGGTAATTGTTGAAACTGTCCAAGGTGAAGGTGGTATTAACGCTGCCAGTATTAAATGGCTGCAAAACCTTCAGACTGTCTGCCGCAAACACAACATCCTGTTAATCGTTGATGATATACAAGCCGGTTGCGGTCGAACAGGCGACTATTTTAGTTTTGAAGAAGCCGGTATCGAACCTGACATTATCACCTTATCCAAATCGCTTGGTGGTTATGGTTTGCCATTTGCAGTAGCGCTGATAAAAGCCGAATTTGATTTCTGGAAACCCGGTGAACACAACGGTACTTTCAGAGGCAATAACCTTGCTTTTGTAACCGCTAAAGCAGCCATTGACCACTATTGGACAAATGATCAATTTTCGCAAGAGATTAAACGCAAAGGCCAGTATGTTTCCGAGCGACTTGAAAACATCGTCAGCCAATATGGTGAAGGTCAGTTTACCGCCAAAGGTCGCGGCATGTTTCAAGGCATTAATTGTGTTAATGGTGATATTGCTGGGAAAATTACACATCACGCCTTCCAAAAAGGGCTCATCATTGAAACCAGTGGTGCAGATGATCAAGTCGTCAAGTTTTTGTGCCCGTTAGTTATCTCTGATGAGAACCTTAAAAAAGGTATTGATATTATTGAAGAAGCTATTCGAGAGGTATGTGAAAAACAAGATATTCCAGAAAAGAATCTGTATTTCGAAGCCAGTTAAGGTTTAACCCCTTCATTGCTGACCTAGTGACGTTTAAACGCCCATTTAAACGATAAAAACACAGTAAAAGCAGGGCAATAAAGCCCTGCTTACTGAATCACTTATTTTTATCAATCATCGTAAAAAGAGCTTAACCAAAGGATAATCTAATGATCGTACGTAATTTATCTGACGCCAATCAAAGTAACCGAAGAATTATTTCCCCCGATGGAAACTGGGAAAGCACCCGATTGCTTCTTAAGGAAGACAACATGGGGTTCTCCTTTCACATCACGACTATTTACCAAGGCGCTGATTTTCAAATGCACTATCAAAATCACTTGGAATCGGTGTATTGCATTACCGGCGAGGGCGAAGTTGAAACCTTAGCCGACAATAAAAAGCACCCAATCAAACCCGGCACTATTTACGTTTTGGACAAGCATGATAAACACATCCTTCGTGCTTCAAAAGAAATGACTTTGGCTTGTGTATTCAACCCGCCACTTAATGGTAAGGAAGTGCATAACGCAGAAGGTGCTTATGAATTAAACGACCAAGGCATTGAGGACAATAGCACTGATGAATAACACAGCAAGTAGGCACTCTATTGATCAAAGCCACGCTGTTGAAGATACTTACCCATCACGCAAAGGGCTAAGCAGCATAACGGATCGGCAGGATCCAGTAATTTATGCTCCCCAAAACAGCACACCGCCTATCGACCCTTCACAAATTGAGCAGTTCGAGCAACAAGGGTTTATTGTGCTCGACAATATCTTTTCAAGTGCTGAAATCGAAGCCCTTCAAGATGAGTCCGCTCGACTCCGGTCTACAGCTAGCAACGACGAACAATCTGAAAAAGCATATACAGAGCCGGGGCATCACGAAGTTCGCTCAATATTTAGTTTACATGAAAACAGTACGGTCTTTAAAAAGCTAATGATGGATGAACGTTTAGCAGGTCTCGCAAGGTACATTTTGAACGACCAAGTATATATTCATCAATCACGCCTTAATTACAAACCCGGCTTTATCGGTAAAGAGTTTTTCTGGCATTCTGATTTTGAAACTTGGCATGTCGAAGACGGTATGCCTAATATGCGCGCCTTGAGTATGTCGGTCACGCTGACAGAAAACCATGCACATAACGGACCCTTGATGCTGATACCTGGTTCGCACAAGAAGTTTATTGCCTGCGAAGGTAAGACGCCTCGGCAACATCATCTAGCCTCACTAAAAAAACAAGAATATGGCGTACCTTCTAACGAGCACCTGAGCATGTTGGTAGAAAAATATGGCATTACCACAGTGACCAGTAAACCTGGCAGCGTTATTGTATTTGACTGTAATACGCTACACGGCTCAAACGGTAATATTACCCCTCACCCTAGAGCCAATGTGTTTTTTGTATATAACGCATTAAGCAACAAAGTTGCCAAGCCATTTTGCGAGCAACCGCCTCGGCCTGAGTATCTTTGTGCACGTTCTAACATCAAACCATTAACACCTTCTCGTTCATTTTAACCATTATGGAAACAGGCAAACATCAAAAGCCAATAAGCCAGCTAACACATCAAATTACAAATTAGATACTGCGAAGGAAAGGAGCTTAACCATGAAGAAACCCATTAATCATGAAAAAAGTAGCGTTCTGAACAATAACTAAACCATACATAGCTGAGCATACGGGGAACTATTTATGTGTGACCTTAAAAGTCTCTTAACCAGACTAATAACTAAACTGAGCTCACCATTATGCCCATCTTGCACTGAAACTCAGCGCTTTAAACATAATACATAGAGGATAAAATGCATACTGTAGAAAAGATCGGCGGCACATCAATGAGCGATTATGTGTCCGTTCGAGATAACATCATTCTTAATCAAAACCTAGACGGCGTTTACCGACGAATATTTGTAGTGTCAGCATATGGCGGTGTTACTGATGCCTTACTGGAACATAAAAAAAGTGGCCAACCGGGCATCTACGGCCTATTTGCCAACGGCATAGAAGATGACAGCTGGCTGACTAAATGTGACGAATTGCACCAACAATTACAAGCTATTAATCTAGAACTATTTGGCCAAACGACCTTACTAGATAAGGCTAACACTTTCTTGGCCGAACGGATGGACGACGCAAAAAAATGCTTAGCTGACCTACAAAGCCTATGCCAACATGGCCATTTTGCCTTAGATGCGCATTTAGCAACCGTTCGAGAAATGTTAGCCAGCATTGGCGAAGCACATAGCGCTTGGAACACCGCCGAGCTACTTAACCGAGATTGTGTTGATGCTTGCTTTGTTGATTTAACCGGTTGGCGAGCTGACCACCATATCTCTTTAGACGAACGTATTCGTTTAAGCTTCCAACACATCAACCTTGAAAAACAACTCCCCATTGTGACCGGCTACGCACACAGTGATTCTGGCCTCATGTCATCTTTTGATAGAGGCTATAGCGAGATGACCTTCAGCCGTTTAGCTGTGTTAACTGGGGCGAGCGAAGCCATTATCCATAAGGAGTTTCACTTAAGCAGCGCTGACCCTCGATTAGTTGGTGAAGAAAACGCTGTTCCTATCGGCCGTACTAATTATGACGTGGCGGACCAACTGGCTAACCTAGGAATGGAGGCCATTCACCCAAAAGCAGCCAAAGGCTTACGACAAAATGACATTCCACTTCGTATAAAAAATACGTTTGAGCCAGTACATACGGGCACCTTAATTACTGGCGATTATGTTAGTGAGTCGCCTTGCGTTGAAATCATTGCTGGTTGTAAAGGAATCTATGCGCTTGAGGTGTTTGATCAAGATATGGCCGGAAATCTATCAAATTACGATAGCGAATTAGTCTCTATTATCAAACGATTTAATGCACATATCGTCTCTAAGGACACCAATGCCAATGCTATTACCCATTTCTTATCAACAAACTTAAAAACCGTAAAACGTATTCTTTACTTAATTAAAGAACGTTTTCCAGAAGCCGATGTAAATCATAAAAAAGTAGCCATTGTTTCTGCTATAGGCAGCGATATGCAAATTCCAGGGATATTAGCAAAAATGGTGCAGGCAGTGGCCAACGAAAATATTAGTGTTTTGGCTGTCCACCAGTCAATGCGCCAAGTAGATATGCAATTTATTGTCAACGAAGCAGACCATGACAATACAGTGAAAAGCTTACATGCCGCACTGGTAGAAGTTCATGATCACGGAAGGGCCATATGTCTCGCATCATAAAAAAGCTGATTCTATTAAGTTGCTTGTTTCCTATATTATTAGCGGCCGCCACCACTGTCGATGACCCTATTCCGGAAAAAATTGATAATTTAGAGAAACCGCTCTACTCCCCATTTGTTGAACGCTATGTATTAGATGAAATTAAACAATTGCGTATCGATCAAGCCAAATCAAAACAAGAATTACTGCAACAAATTTTAGATCGTGAGCATAACTCCGTTGACCGTGCCGTGGCTTATGCTACCGACACCGTTACCTACTTCTTTTATTTGATAGCTGCAGCAACATCCGTTTTAGTATTGGTCGGCTGGACCTCAATAAGGGACATCAAAGAACGCGTACATTCTCTCGCCGATGAGGAAATATCAAAGCTGATTCATGAATATGAGGCTCGATTAGAAATGATTGAAGAGCAATTACAGCAAAAAACGCAACATATTGATGAAAACCGTGAAGAAATCGAATTAACACAAGAACTCCAATCACTTTGGCTACAGGCACAACAAGATGACTCCCCTTCCAACAAAATAACCATTTATGACGAAATTCTTAAAATACGCCGAGATGATTGCGAGGCAATAACCTATAAAGCCAATGCAGTACTTGAATTGAACGAACCTCAATGGGCGGCTAATTTATGTCACCAAGCACTTAAAATAGACCCTGAAAATAGTCGTGCATTTTATCAATTGGCCTGCGCATATACCGCTATGAGGCAATTTGATGAAGCACTTCACTTTCTAATCGAAGCACTTAATAGGCGAGAAAGTTACTTGGAGAGTATTCACGATGATCCAGCCTTGCAAGCATTAGTTAACCATGAAGTGTTTAGTGAACTACCTCGCCTAATGGGCAAAGAGACCAGCTAAAAGACCGATAAGTATCAATTTTTGGCAGTTAAAAATATTAAAAGGCGTTTTTAAAGGCGCCTTTTTTTATAACTGTCATATAAAACCATGCTGATTTTTACAGCACCAGCAACACAAACGATATCGTTTACTTAAACGGTCAGATCTTATGCTGCTAAACTTGATGGAACAGCCTTCAGCTAATAAGCTGTAGGCAGATATACGACACACCTTAATTAGACTTAAAGCTTCTAATTTTATTTCATATAGCACTACCAAATAAGAATTGGGCACAAAAGCTTATCTCCAGTAACAACTGACGCTGCACTTTATAAGTTTTTATGGCATTCTTATCCACGATAAATTGGCCATTTCGAGCCTAAATACGTACGATTTTATTAACCATACAAAGGTAGTCGAAGAATGTTATCCGTACTCTTAATCTCCACAGTTTTTATTTTTTTGGTGACTTTCCTGCCTTTATTAAAAATTTCACATTGGTTAATTAGAGCGATGGATTTTCCTCGCTTACAGTTTGCCACGTTGGCGATTGTCCTTTTAGCAGCACATTTTCTTTTTCTTGACAGCCAATTGCTGATCACTCAATGCTTAATAAGCATAACGCTTATCTGTTTAATCTGGCAATTATGCTGGATATTACCCTACACCTTTTTTTGGCCTAAGGAGGTCCTTACTTCAACTGATGACAGTCCAGATAATCAACTGAGTGTTCTGACCTCTAATGTACTTAAATCAAACCATAATGCTGATGCGTTAATAGCGTTGGTCAACAAACATCAACCCGATGTCCTTGTTACGCTTGAGTCAGATCAGTGGTGGGAAGAAAAGCTTCAAGTGTTGGCAACGCAAATGCCTTATAGTGTTAAGTGCCCTCTCGACAACCTTTATGGCATGCACGTTTTTTCACGCTTAGCGTTAGCAGAAACAGAAATATGCTATTTAGTTGAAGAAGGTATTCCATCGATACATGCAACGCTAGAACTACGCACGGGTGACAAAATTCGCGCGCATTTTCTTCACCCCGCTCCTCCAAGTCCAACGGAAAACCCTGAGTCATCAGAACGGGATGCTGAACTAGTTATTGTAGCTAGAAGTGTGGCCGAAAGTGACCAGCCTGTCATCGTAGCTGGCGACCTTAATGACGTTGCATGGTCTGCAACAACCCGACTTTTCCGAAAAATTAGCGGCTTATTAGACCCGCGAGTTGGACGAGGCGTGCTCAACACATTCCATGTGGATTACCCCTTTATGCGTTGGCCTTTAGACCATTTATTTCATAGTAAACATTTCACTTTACGGGCCATTCAGTGCTTATCTTCTATTGGTTCTGACCACTTTCCTTTACTAACTAGGCTCTCATTAACGCCATTAGAAAACAACAAACAAAGTAGTATAGATTCCCGCGCCGCTGATCATCAATGGGCTAGTGAAATTTCTGCCGAACAACACGTTAATAAGGACGATGTCCCAAAGCCTGGTGAAGTATCTCGTGAATGAAGACTAATGTTGCTGCTTTTAAGTAGTCATATAGAGAAAGTCAGTTCATTGCTTCACAAGCGATCTGCACTGTACGCTAACTACTAGGCTATTTTGCTTTGATGAACAAAGCTAATTAAGTCGATTTGAACGGGAATTCACACCAACAATGATGTATTAACTAAGAGAAACCAATAAATTGAACAATATTGATTGATCTCACAAATGGCGGAGAGAGAGGGATTCGAACCCTCGATGGGCTATAAAACCCATACTCCCTTAGCAGGGGAGCGCCTTCAGCCGCTCGGCCATCTCTCCGGAATTTATTACTGACTATTTGTTACCGTCTGTACCTTTTTCATCTTGAATTTTATTATAAATCTCTTCACGATGAACAGTAACGCTTTTAGGTGCGTCAACTCCAATTCTTACTTGGTTTCCTTTTACCCCTAAAACGATGATAGAGACATCATCTCCAATCACAAGGGACTCACCAACTTTACGCGTTAATATAAGCATATTAGCTCCTTATTGCTTCTTCTTTGAAGCGTTGCCAACCAATTTATATATTTATTATTATTTGGCGTATTCTACCATAGCTAATTAAACTCAAACAGCTCTCAAGTGATGATTATTCACCTGACAGACCAAAAGATTCATGCAACGTACGAACCGCTAATTCTAAGTATTTTTCATCGACCACAACTGAAATTTTAATTTCTGAGGTTGATATCATTCGAATATTAATCCCTTCGTCTGCTAACGCTGTAAACATTTGACTGGCAATGCCTGCGTGCGAACGCATACCAACGCCCACGATCGATACTTTAACTATTTTATTATCGCCGTCAACATTTTTAGCCCCTAGCTCAGCGCAAATATTTTGTAATATCTGCATCGTTTTTTCATAATCATTTCTGTGGACTGTAAAGGTAAAATCTGTGGTTTTATCTTCCGCAATATTTTGCACAATCATATCAATTTCAATATTAGCATCTGAAATCGGTTTTAGAATTGCTGAAGCAACGCCAGGCATATCTGGCACGCCAGCCAAGGTTACTTTTGCCTCATCACGATTAAACGCAATCCCAGAAATTAATGCTTTTTCCATTTCATCGTCCTCATAAGTAATTAGCGTGCCTTCCCCCTCAACAAAGGTCGATAAAACACGTAATGGAACATTGTATTTACCCGCAAACTCTACAGAACGAATTTGCAAAATTTTAGAACCCAAGCTGGCCATTTCAAGCATTTCTTCGAAAGTAATTCTGTCCAATCTTCTTGCTTTTGGTTCAACCCTTGGGTCGGTGGTATAAACACCATCTACATCAGTATAAATTCTACACTCATCAGCCTTTAGCGCAGCAGCTAAGGCCACAGCTGTTGTATCTGAGCCCCCTCTCCCTAAGGTCGTTATTGCCCCACTAGCCGTTACACCTTGAAAGCCTGCTACGACAACAATTCTATTGTTATCTAAATCTGCTTGAATGCTCGTTGTTTGGATTTCCTCTATACGAGCTTTCCCATGGGCGTCATCAGTCACTATTTTGACTTGCCCACCCGTATAAGACGTTGCTTCTTGACCCAGTTCTTCAAGCGCCATACACAATAAGGCTATGGTCACTTGTTCTCCTGTAGATAGTAATACATCCATTTGTTTCGCAGAGGGGCTGCGCTGCATTTGCTTTGCAAGCTCCGTCATACGGTTTGTTTCACCACTCATCGCTGACACCACAACAACTAAATCATGCTGTGTCGATTTTTTTTCTTGGACTAACTTTTTGGCAACACCTTTTATTTTTTCAGCAGTGCCTACGGAAGTGCCACCATATTTATGTACATGTAAACTCATCGTTGCTTCATCATATCTTGCGTAATTTATCGTCTGAACGTTACTAGGTTAGACCCTAATACTTATTAACTAGCATCCGTTAATTTTTTCTCAACCCAAGTTGGTACTGATTTTAAAGCGCCCTCTAACGCAGCAAGATCATTACCGCCCGCCTGTGCCATATCCGCTCTGCCACCACCTTTACCACCGACCTGTAAAGCGACGGAATTAACCAACTCACCCGCCTTTATACGGTCAGTTTGATTTTTAGAAACACCCGCTATTAACGTGATTTTTTCACCCTGTGTTGTTGATAGAACAACCGCTGCATTGCCTAATTTGTCTTTTAATTGGTCTACTAAATCACGTAACGTTTTATTGTCTGCACCCTCAATATTGGCAGCCAACACATTAAGCCCATCAATTTGTACTGCTTGGTTTTGCAAATCACCACTGGCTGCTGTTGCTAATTGACCTTTTAATTGTTCTAGTTCTTTTTCAAGTGCTTTATTTTTATCTTGAATTTGAACAACCTTCTCTAATGCAGATTCACGATTACCTTTAACCACTTTGGCAATTTTTTGCAGTAGCTCATCACCCTGCTCTACCCATGATAACGCGCCTTCTCCAGCGATAGCTTCTATACGACGTACGCCCGATGCAATCCCTGTTTCAGAGAGTATTTTAATTAAGCCAATATCACCTACCCGATTGACATGCGTACCACCACATAACTCTGTGGAAAACTCACCCATTTTCAAGACCCGGACTTTATCGCCATACTTTTCACCAAACAGTGCCATAGCACCGTTAGCGATGGCTGTTTCTTGATCGGTGACTTGTGTTTGCACCTCTTCATTAAAGCGAATCTGTGCATTAACTAAACGCTCAATTTCTTGAAGCTGAGCAGCTGTAATGGGCTCGAAGTGGCTAAAATCAAAACGTAGCCTGCTTGCTTCAACCAGCGAGCCTTTTTGTGTTACGTGTTCACCCAGCACTTTACGAAGAGCTGCGTGTAAAAGGTGTGTCGCCGAGTGATTAGAGGCCGTTGCTTGCCGATTATTCTTATCGACTACAGCGCGTACAACCTGCTTGCTTTTAAACTCACCCTTGCTGACTTGACCAATATGGAAATAGGCATCTGCCTTTTTTTGAACATCTATCACATCAAATATTGCCGTTGGTGTAGTAATCTGTCCATGATCGCCAGCTTGACCGCCTGACTCTGCATAAAAAGGCGTTTTATCTAACACTAAATAACCGCTTTCGCCCTCACAAATTGTCGAGCTTTGTTCACCATTTTTATAAATAGCTTCCAGTTTGGATTCTGCTTGCAGCGACTCATAGCCAATAAACTCAGTTGCTTGTGTTAAATGCGGCAAATCGGGGCCATCTGCAGAAAATGAACTGGCTGACCTTGCACGTTCACGTTGAGCGTCCATGGCCTTTTCAAAACCATCGAAGTCTACAGTTAAGCCATTCTCTCTTGCATAATCAGCGGTTAAATCAACGGGAAAACCATAGGTATCATAGAGTTTAAAAGCCGTTTCACCGGTAATCAGTTTATCTTTTAATGATTGCGTACCATCTTGCAAAAGCTTCATTCCTTGCTCTAACGTTTCAGCAAAACGTTGCTCTTCTTTTAGCAAGATATTACTCACCATATCCGCTTTTTCAGTTAATTCAGGATACGCTGAGCCCATTTGCTCCACTAAGGGTTGCACGAGCTTATGAAAGAAGACCTCTTTCATATCCAATTTATAGCCGTGTCGAATGGCTCGGCGAATAATACGCCTTAACACATAACCGCGACCTTCATTAGAAGGTTGCACACCATCTACGATAAGAAATGCACATGAGCGAATATGGTCAACTAAAACACGTAAAGAAGTATGACTTGTATCTTTTGTGCCCGTTAATGTTGCTGCATTTTTAATGAGAGATTTAAACAGCTCAATATCATAATTATTGTGGACGCCTTGCAAAACAGCTGCCACACGCTCCAAACCCATACCTGTATCAACAGAGGGCTTTGGTAATGGTGTTAACTCGCCTTTATCATCACGATCGTACTGCATGAAAACTAAATTCCATATTTCGACGTAACGATCACCATCTTCTTCTGGTGTGCCGGGGGGGCCTCCGGCAACCTGCTCACCATGATCATAAAATATTTCAGAACATGGGCCACACGGACCTGTCTCACCCATTGACCAGAAGTTGTCTTTTGCACCAATTCTTGACAAACGGTCCGCATCGACGCCGACTTCATTTAGCCAAATATCAGCAGCTTCTGTGTCCTCATCAAAAACGGTCACCCATAGTTTTTCAGCAGGAATACCAAGTTCCTCAACAAGAAAATCCCATGCATATTTAATAGCATCACGTTTAAAGTATTCACCAAAACTAAAATTGCCCAGCATTTCAAAAAAGGTGTGATGACGCGCCGTGTAACCAACATTTTCAAGGTCGTTATGCTTACCACCCGCTCTAACACAACGCTGCGAAGAGGTCGCCATCGTGTATGAACGCTTTTCTTCTCCAAGGAAAACGTTTTTAAACTGCACCATACCCGCATTAGTAAACAATAGCGTTGGGTCGTTTCCAGGCACCAACGAGCTAGACGGAACAATCTGATGTCCGCGTTTTTCAAAATATGTCAAAAAGGCTGATCTAATTTCAGCACTGCTTAAATTTTTCATCTCGTTTAAAACCTGCATTAAGACAATTGATTAAACAATTGCCGAATCATCTCGTTGGTATACCCTTTATGTTGAAAGAAGCGTGTACGTTTTGCCCGTTCTTTCATATCTTTTGGCGGTTGATGCCCGTATTTCTTAGTATGTAATTCGCTTAATAACGCTTGCCAATCAGGTGGTTCATCAAACACGGTGTCAATATTGACTTCAACGCCTCTTTGCTTTAATTCGTATTCTATTCGAGTTGGCCCAAAACCTTTATAAACCCTTGAACGACTGTAACTCTCTGCAAACCGTTGATCACTTTGCCAATTTAATTCAATAAACTCTTCTAATAAGCGCTCAATATCATCTTCAGCAAAACCTTTTCCTGTGAGCTTTTGAATAAGTTCTAGCTGACTATGTTCACGCCTAGCCAGCATAGCAAGGCAGCTCGCTCTTAGCTTTGATAGCTCTCTTTTCTTATCTTCACTCAGGCTTACTCACCTTCATCAATTAATTTTTCTTTCTGCTCTTTTTTAGGTAACAAAGCATCCCTAATGTTTGCCTCTAGTTCGGCTGATTTATCAGGGTTTTCCTTAAAGAAACTTTTGGCATTATCCTTACCTTGGCCAATTTTAGCACCGCCATAGCTGTACCAAGAGCCTGCTTTTTCAACAAGGTCTAAGCTCACACCTAAGTCAACCAGTTCGCCCTCACGTGAAATCCCTTCACCATACAAAATTTCAAATAATGCCTGTTTAAATGGTGGCGCTACCTTATTTTTTACAACCTTTACACGTGTATCATTACCTAATATTTCATCACCTTTCTTAATCGCACCGATACGACGAATATCTAAACGAACTGATGAATAAAACTTCAATGCGTTACCGCCTGTTGTGGTCTCTGGGTTGCCAAACATTACGCCAATTTTCATTCGAATTTGGTTAATAAATACTACCAAGGTATTTGAGCGTTTGATATTACCTGTTAACTTTCTAAGCGCTTGAGACATTAAACGGGCTTGCAGGCCAACATGGTGATCTCCCATATCCCCTTCGATTTCAGCTTTTGGTGTTAAAGCCGCTACTGAGTCAACAACAACCATATCAACAGCACCAGAACGTACTAACATATCTACAATTTCTAAGGCCTGTTCACCCGTATCAGGTTGCGAAACGAGCAATTCATCCATATTCACACCAATTTTATCGGCATAAATAGGATCTAGAGCATGCTCTGCATCAACAAAGGCCGCTGTACCACCTGCTTTTTGACATTGAGCAATGGTTTCTAAAGTTAACGTTGTTTTACCAGAGGATTCAGGACCGTAAATTTCAACAATACGCCCACGTGGCAAGCCACCAACACCTAAGGCAACATCCAATGCAATTGACCCAGTTGAATAGGTTCCAATATCAGGAATGGTTGAACCATCGCCCATTCGCATGACTGACCCTTTACCGAATTGTTTCTCGATTTGAAGTAATGCCGCACTCAGCGCCTTTTTCTTATTTTCATCCATTTTTTATCCCCTTAAAGGCTTCCACATCCTGTAAAAGCTAGTTATCGTCAATAATCTTGAATTATCACACATCCTTAAGATGAGCACATAATGAAATCACTATTTTATGGTGGCTTATTGACTTAGATGATCAACCAATAATGTTAATGCCGTTAGCAAGGCTTGTTGCCGGACTTGATCTCGAGTTCCTTCAAAATTTTTCTTTATTGAATATGTCTCATAAGGCGATGCTTTAAGCCCAAACCAGACCAAACCAACGGGTTTTTCTAGTGTGCCGCCTGATGGCCCAGCAACCCCAGTAATAGATACTGATATGGATGAGTTAAACGCCTCAATCACACCTTCAGCCATCTGTTCAGCTACCTCCTGACTAACCGCACCATATTGATCAAGGTTTTTTTTATTCACATGGATTAACCGCTGCTTTGAATCATTGCTATAGCTCACCACCCCGCCTAGAAACCATTCGCTACTACCTGCTAAGTCTGTCAGTATTTTTGAAAGCCAGCCACCTGTGCAGGATTCTGCAACAGCCAGTGTTTTATTCTTTTCAATGAGCAAGCCAGCCAATTTTTCCGCTAATAAGCCTGCTTCGTTTAATATCGAATCTGTCATTCACCACTACCTAATTTTTTTATTACAATTTACCGAATACCTGCAAGGTTGTTACACTATCACGATGCCTAAAAGTACCCCTACAAAAAAAGCCATCACTCCGATGATGCAACAATATTTGCGCATCAAAGAGGATCACCCCAATACTCTTTTATTTTACCGTATGGGGGATTTCTATGAACTGTTTCTTGATGATGCCATCAAGGCGTCTAATATACTGGGCATCACATTAACCAGTCGTGGGCAAATTGAAAACAAGCCTGTTCCTATGGCCGGCATCCCGCATCATGCTGCCGATGGTTACATCGCTAAACTATTAAAAGCCAGTGAATGCGTTGCAATTTGCGAGCAAATTGGTGACCCTGCCACGTCTAAAGGACCTGTTGAACGCAAGGTTGTTCGCGTTATTACCCCAGGCACCTTAACCGAAGACTCACTACTCGACTCTCATTGCGATAGTTTGCTTTGCGCCGTTTTCGAACAAAAAAAACAATACGGTTTAGCAACACTTGATCTAGCTAGTGGGCGTTTTTTATTACAAGAAATAGATCATGAAGCATCGCTAAAAACCGAATTAGCGCGAATTAATCCAGCTGAAATATTAATTAGTGAAGACAGCTCTTTATCAACACTGTTAGCAACGCATAAAGGCCTAAATTTAATGGCTGATTGGCACTTCGATCAGCAAACAGCTACTCGACTGTTAAATAAACAGTTTGGCACCCAGGACCTAAAAGGCTTTGGCTGCCATGCGATGACACTTGCTCTAAGTGCAGCCGGTGCATTACTACAGTACCTAAAAGATACGCATCAATCATCGCTACCGCATTTACAATCCATTAAGGTCATTCAACAAACAGATTTCATTACCCTTGATGCAGCAACGCGTCAGCACCTTGAGTTGGACTATCACCCAAGCGGTAATATGCATTTCACCTTATTTGGTTTACTTAACCGTTGCAAAACCACAATGGGAACTCGTCTTTTACGGCGTTGGATACATTTACCATTACGTGATCAGAGCACCATAAAGCACCGCTATTTAGCCGTTGAGCAACTACAAACCCAAACAATAATTGACCAGCTACAAGCAAGCCTTAAACAAACCGGTGATATTGAACGAATCACAAGCCGAATCGCATTATTAACGGCTAGACCTCGTGACCTTGTGGTTTTACGTGACACACTAAAGGCAGTTCCTGCTATCCAAAACACCTTAGCTAACCTCGATGCACCACGCCTAAAAACTTTACTTGACCAGACTGGCAACCACCAAACATTAGCCGAGCTCTTAGATAAGGCGATTGTTGACAACCCCCCAGTCTTAATACGTGATGGCGGTGTGATCGCCAATGGTTATGACGAGAAACTCGACGAACTTAAAAACATCAGTGCGAATGCTGATCAGTTTTTACTAGAGATCGAACTAAAGGAACGTGAATTTAGTCAAATTAGTACGCTAAAGCTTAACTATAACCGTGTGCATGGCTACTATATTGAAGTGCCTCGTTCTCAAGCCAACAAGGTACCTGATTACTTCATTCGAAAGCAAACCCTAAAAAATGTTGAACGCTATATTACGCCTGAACTAAAAACATTTGAAGACAAAGTATTGCATGCAAAAGAACAAGCTTTATCTTATGAAAAAGAGCTATATAACGCCCTACTTTTAAGCATGGCTCCAAAACTTAGCACATTACAATCATGTGCTGAAGCGCTTGCTGAGATAGACTTACTGACAAATTTCGCAGAACGTGCTGCCACTTTAAATTTTAATCAACCTTCTTTAAGTAATACTGCTGGAATATCAATTAAACAAGGCCGGCACCCAATTGTTGAAAGTGTTATCGACACGCCGTTTATTGCTAATGATATTGAACTAAATTCTAGCCAAAAAATGCTCATTATTACGGGGCCAAATATGGGCGGAAAATCAACTTATATGAGGCAAATAGCCTTATTAACACTGATGGCACACATTGGGTGTTACATTCCGGCATCAGAGGCCCATTTTGGCCCTATTGATCAAATTTTTACGCGTATTGGAGCAACTGACGACCTTGCCAGTGGGCGCTCAACCTTTATGGTAGAGATGTCGGAAACAGCTAATATCTTGCATAACGCCAGTGACAAAAGCTTAGTTTTAATGGATGAAATTGGCCGAGGAACCAGTACTTTTGATGGCCTTTCACTGGCTTGGGCATGTGCTGATTATCTGGCTAATAAAACTCAACCGTTCACCTTATTTGCCACGCATTATTTTGAAATGACATCTCTGCCCGAGTCAGCCCCCACAGCCAAAAATGTTCACTTAGATGCTATTGAGCACGGCGACCACATTGTCTTTTTACATGCCGTTAAAGACGGTGCAGCCAATCAAAGCTACGGGCTACAAGTTGCCGCTTTAGCAGGCGTGCCTAAAACAGTTATCAGCAATGCTCGCCTAAAACTGGCAAGCCTTGAAAACCAGCAAAGCAACTTAGAAAACCCCACACAAACGCATACGCAATTTGATATTTTCAACACGGCTAATAACCAAGCCACTACTGATTTTATTGAACAGCTGTCACCCGATGATTTAAGCCCCAAAGAAGCGCTAGAGGCCTTGTATCAGTTAAAGTCTTTAGCGAATTAATTACCAGCCTAAGTGCTGAATCAAATCGTTAGCCGGAACAAAGCCTGGCACCATGGTGCCATCATCAGCAATGATAGCCGGTGTACCAGTAACACCGAAAACTTGCGCGATTCTCATGTGCTCATCAACTGGGTTTTCACACGTTTTATCAACCACTTTGTTGTTTAATTTTGCATCTGTTAACGCTTTATTTCTATCCTTTGCACACCAGACCGACACCGCTTTATGGTAAGACTCTGTATTTGGACCCGAACGTGGGAAAAACATATAGCGTACGGTCATTCCAGCATCCGTATAATCGTTGATTTCGGCATGTAGTTTTCGGCAATAACCACAGTCAATATCTGAAAAAATGGTAATAACATGTTTTTCATTTTTAGCCGGAAAAACAATCATCTTTTTTTCATCTATCTTTGCCATCTCTGATTGACGAGCAGTTTTTAACGCAGAATCTGTCATATTTTCACGACTGACTAAATCAACCATTTCACCTTGAAGAATGTACCGTCCATCCTCAGATGCATAAACAACCCTAGCCCCTATCAATACCTGATACAGACCCTCTATAGGTGTTTTAGAAACATGGTTCTCCATAATATTTGGTATCACTTTAGATAAGCCTGTAACAACAGAAGCCTCATCTGCCAAAACCGGTGCACTACAACACGCTAATAAAAACCAACCAAGCAAAACCTTATTCATCTACAACACCTTCTTTAATTCATATGTGATGGTATTAAACACGTTTAAAGATAAAAAGCATACCAGCGGCGTTAACTTTTTAACCTCTAGGGTGAAACCGTTCGTGGATATCTTTTAAACGTTCTTTAGCAATATGCGTATAAATTTGTGTTGTTGACAAGTCACTGTGACCAAGCAATAACTGAACAACTCGCAAATCTGCTCCATGATTTAACAAATGTGTAGCAAAAGCATGACGCAACGTATGTGGCGAAATATCTTTATGAATATCTGCTTTCGCCGCATAACGTTTGATGATGTACCAAAAAGCCTGACGCGTCATCCCTCCGCCACGATTAGTTGGGAACACAACGTCCGCTTTTTTGTCACCCAAAATATCTAAACGCCATCGCTCAATAAACGTTTGCAACCAATCCAACGCTTCTTCACCGACTGGGACTAAACGTTCCTTATTGCCTTTACCAGTTACTCTAACTAGTCCCTGTCTAAAGTTTATTTCTGATAGCGCCAAGCCCACTAACTCAGTAACCCTCAAACCACTTGCATACAGTAATTCAAGCATTGCCCGATCTCTATACCCCAGCGCCGTAGAAGTATCTGGTGCGTTTAACAGGCCCTCTACATCTGCTTCAGATAAGGTTGATGGCAAACTTCTAGCAAGCTTTGGCGCATCAATTATCGCAGTGGGGTCTTCGATTATCACAGCCTCACGTATTAAGTAAGAATAGAAACGTTTTAAACTAGATAAAAAACGCGCTGAAGAGCGAGCCGAGACCCCCTGGGCTAATCGATCGGCTAGGTACGAAGATATATCCGATGACTCTATTGTCAATAAGCTCTTACGCTGTTTAAGTAACCAACTAGAAAAAGATGTTAAATCAGTTTTATACGCCGCTAAAGTATTATCACTTAGGCCATATTCAACCCATATGTTATAAAGAAATGAAACAATATATTCTTTATCACTCAAGCAGCAGGCCTTTCAGCTATTAAAAAACATATCATATCAATAAAAACTCAGCTAATTCACATAAACCACATGCATAAAAAAAGGCCAGTACATCGGCCTTTTTTTATGTGTCTGCTAACGATTAACTAATCGTCATTAAAGCAACTTAGTTACTTTAAATATAATGCTATAGCTTTTCTTTAATACGAGCCGCTTTACCACGTAACTCACGAAGATAATAAAGTTTCGCACGTCTAACTGAACCACGTCTTTTCACTTCAACACCAGCAATCAATTTACTATATGTTTGAAAAACACGCTCAACACCTTCGCCGTGTGAGATTTTACGAACTGTAAATGCTGAATTTACGCCACGATTACGTTTTGCAATCACAATCCCTTCAAACGCCTGAATACGCTCTGTGGTGCCTTCTTTAACTTTAACCTTCACAACGACCGTATCACCTGAACTAAATGCAGGCAATTCATTAGTCATTTGTTCTGCTTCAATTTGTGCAATTATATTACTCATTTTTTATTCCTTAGTTTTAACTCTTTGATTATTTGATTCTTTTATAAACTCGTCAAGTAACGACTGTTGGTGCTTATTTAAGACAATTTTGTCTAATAAGTCAGGTCGTTTTTGCCACGTTTTTCCTAACCGCTGTTTTTCTCGCCATTGAGCAATTTTTTCATGGTGCCCACTTAACAACACACTTGGTACTGACTTTCCTTCAAACTCATCTGGTCGCGTATAGTGAGGGTGATCTAACAAACCCTCAACAAACGAGTCTTCAACAGCCGAACATTCGTGCCCTAACACCGTTGGTAAGCTCCTAGACACTGCATCTATCAATACCAATGCAGGTAACTCACCACCACTCAGTACAAAATCACCAATCGACCATTCTTCATCGATATAATCTTCTAGCAGCCTTTCATCAACACCTTCATACCGACCCGCCAACAACACTAGATGTGAGAATTCAGCCAAATATTCAACACCTTGTTGATCTAGTTTTCGCCCCTGAGGACTTAAATAAATCACCTTTGATGGCTTATCAATCTGTCTTACCGCTGTTTGTATTGCTTTTTTCAACGGTTCGACCTTCATCACCATGCCAGGACCTCCACCAAAAGGGCGGTCATCTACCGTTCGGTGTACATCTTTCGTAAAATCCCTAGGGTTCCACGTTTTTAACTGCACCTTACCAGCGTCTATCGCTTTACCAACAACACCCATAGATGCCGCTTGTTCAAACAACTCAGGAAATAACGTTATAACATCAAAACGCATGGACGTTAAAAGTCTAACTCCCAATCAACAACCATCTGTTGCGCTTCCAAATCAACAGACCTTACTACCTGGCCTGTAACATAAGGGATTAACCGCTCTTTATCTCCCTTAACAACAATAACGTCATTCGCTCCGGTTTCAAGCAAATGATCAATCATTCCAAAATCATCTCCTTTTGTTGAGACAACTTTCAAACCAATCAGGTCAGACCAGTAATACTCACCTTTCTCTAAGGTTGGCAACTGATCTGGCTTAATATAAATATCAGAACCAACCCACAATTCAGCCTCATTTCTATCATCAACATCCTCTAATTGGACGATGATTGTTTTTCCGTGTGGCTTACCTGCTTTTATTTTAACTTGCTTACGAACCTTATTTCGCTCTATATACCAAGGTTGGTAAGACAGTATATTTTCTTTTTTATCTGTGTTTGCGTAGACCTTTAACCAGCCTTTAACGCCAAACACACCAGAGATATTCCCTAGTTTTAGCCAGCTGCTTTCTTTCTGTATTTGTTCTTTTTTTGTTACTTGTGTCACCTTTAAGCGGCAGTTTCAGCAGCCTCTTTTACAAGCTTTGCAACACGCTCGCTTGTTTGGGCGCCTTGAGCAACCCAATGGTCTACACGATCAGTATCGAGTGTTAAACGAACTTCGCCACCAGTAGCTCTTGGGTTGTAATAACCCACTCTTTCGATGTATCGACCATCGCGACTTCTGCGACTATCTGCAACAACAACGTGATAGAAAGGACGTTTTTTCGCGCCAGTTCTTGAAAGACGTATCTTTACCATTTATTTTCCTTAAATTCTGTTTTATAAATCTTAATTAGGTTAACTCGTTAATTTTACGCGAATTATTTAATTTGGTGAAGTTTTTTTCATTATTCCACCTAATAATTAATAAAATTCGATGCCTTTACAGTTATTGGAAAGGGAAACCTTGCCCTTGCCCCATCTGGCCTTTCAATCCACGCATCATTTTAGCCATGCCGCCTTTTGACATTTTTTTCATCATTTTTTGTGCCTGCTTGTACTGTTTCATAAGTTTATTAACATCTTGAACTTGTAAGCCTGCACCTGCCGCAATTCGCTTTCTTCTTGAACCATTAATCAAAGTTGGAAATATTTTTTCCTTTTTGGTCATGGAGTTAATTAATGCAATTTGTCTTGTAAACTCTTTATCATTGACTTGGCTTTTCACATTTTGGGGAACATTCGACATACCAGGAATTTTATCCATCATTGCACTCATACCACCCATTTCCATCATTTGACTTAATTGATCTTTATAATCGTCTAAATCAAACCCTTTACCTTTTTGAATTTTTTTAGCTAACTTCTCAGCTTTGTTTTTATCAACTTTGCGTTCAATCTCTTCAACTAAACTTAACGCATCGCCCATACCTAACAAGCGTGAAGCCACTCGATCAGGGTGGAAAGGCTCTAAAGCATCTATTTTTTCACCAACCCCTAAAAACTTAATCGGCTTACCTGTTATTTGACGAATAGATAAGGCCGCACCGCCTCTTGCATCACCATCTGTTTTAGTTAACACGACCCCCGTCAACGGCAACACATCATTAAATGCCTTTGCCGTATTTGCGGCATCTTGCCCGGTCATACTATCGACAACAAAAAGTGTTTCAGCGGGATTAGCAGCCATATGAACCTGACGAATTTCATTCATCATTTCATCATCCACATGTAAACGACCCGCCGTATCAACAATCAACACATCGCTAAATTCCTTTTTTGCTTGTGCAATTGCGTTATTGACAATATCAACTGGTTTTTGCTCGGCTGAACTTGGGTAAAAACCCGCCCCTACTTCTGTCGCTAATGTTTGTAGCTGATCAATTGCAGCAGGGCGATACACATCAGCACTAACTACCATTACTGATTTTTTGTGGCGCTCCATTAACAGACGAGACAATTTAGCAACCGTTGTGGTTTTACCTGACCCTTGCAAACCAGCCATCAAAATGACGACCGGTGGAGTAGCCGACAGGTTTAATGACTCATTGCCATCGCCCATCGTTTTAACTAATTCGTCATTAACAATTTTGAGCAACGCTTGACCAGGTGACAGACTTTGCATCACCTCTTGACCTAACGCTTTTTGCTTAACTGTATCAGTAAAGGCTTTAACGACTGGAAGAGCGACATCTGCTTCCAACAAGGCCATTCTGACCTCGCGCATTGTCTCTTGAATATTGTCTTCTGTTAAACGCCCTTGCCCCCGGATATTTTTAAAGGTGGCATTAAGACGGTCTGTTAAGTTATCAAACATGATTATTACCTTAAAAATGTATTAGTGGTATTTTCGCACGTCTTTACGTCCTGTGCAGTTGATTTTATAGCTTAAAAGTCAGATAAAGAGATAATTTTGAACATCAGTACTTCTACCAAACGGTGCTTTATGACACACTATCGTTTATGCTTTTTTCCCTTACGATTTTTAATACCTTAACCGTTGTTAGCGCCCTTTTATACATTATTGGCGCCTGCCTTATTGTTGTTAATCTAAACAGCACAGAGCCTACGTTTAAGAGCCAACGTCAATGGGTCTTAATCTCTGCTATTTTAGCCATTGTTATACATACATCACTGGTTGCCCATAGCTATAGCGTCAACCAAATTATTGCCAACGATTTATTTAGCATGCTTTCATTGGTTTTTTTGGTGATCGGTTTATTATTTATTATCTCAGCAGCAAATCAATCTATAGAGACTCTATCGATTATTATTTTTCCTTTTTCTGCGCTCGCTGTTTTACTAAACTTTAATAATGCATCACCACCCTTACCAACTAGCAACCTAGATGGCGGCTTACAAGCGCATATCATTTTATCCGTTTTATCGTACAGCTTATTAACCGTTGCCGCCTTTCAATCCATTCTGCTTTCGCTTCAAGAAAAACAATTGCATAACCGCCACCCAAGTCGATTAATCAATTGTTTGCCGCCTATGCAACTGATGGAAAGCCTACTGTTTAGAACCATCTTTTTAGGTATGCTTTTGTTAACCTTTGCTCTTGCAAGTGGTTTTATTTTTCTTGATGATATTTTTGCCCAACATTTAGTTCATAAAACCTTCCTATCAATTATTGCTTGGGTTTTATTTGCCGCATTATTAGGTGGCCGATATTTTTTTGGCTGGCGCGGACAAAAGGCAGTTAAGTGGACCTATGGTGGTTACTTTGCCTTGATGTTAGCTTATTTTGGTAGTAAGTTCGTCTTACAAATGCTCTTAAATCAAGGTTAACGCGTCAGCTTTTCTTCCAATTCCCGCATCAAACCTTCACAAGCATCCTCAATCAAATCTAATACTCGCTCAAAACCATTTCCTTGACCATAATATGGATCAGGCACTTCCTTAAGCGATGTGCGTGTTGCAAAGTCCAATATAAATTTAATCTTATGCCGGTGCTCTTTCGGGCACGATTCTAAAGTTAAATAGTAGTTATCTTTGTCTGCCACCAGCAAATAATCAAACTCTTCAAAATCATAATCATCTAATTGTCGTGCTTTTAAATCGTGCAAATCAATGCCACGTTCATGCGCCGCTTGTACTGACCTTGGATCAGGGCTTTTACCGATGTGATAAGCATGCGTCCCAGCCGAGTCGACATGAATTGAGTGCTGAAACCCTTTTGCCTTGACCATTTCTCGAAAAACACCATGAGCAGTTGGGGACCTGCAAATATTGCCCATGCAAATAAAGAGTACTTTTATTGCTTCCATATCACCTTGAAAACTAATTAATCGTTTAAATTTATACAAATAGCAAAACACATTGCTAACTAGTTACAAATTCAATCATTCTAATAAGCATGCCATTCGCTTTATATTAGCACTGAGATGGTCATCGACCAAAAGTCACGACAGTTTACTTCTCAACAAGCACATTGAGTTGCACATCAGCACGGTTTTGCGATTGATCTGGAACTACACGACAACATGCGTATACGGCTTATAAATTTGAACCTTTTTAGGTAATCAAGAGCTAGAAATAGCTCCACGTATATTATTATGCGTTGTTATTACACGCTCAATAAGGCATTAATTCTATCTAAATCAGCCTGTGTATCCACTCCGGCTTCAGGCACTTTCTCTACCGCAGGCACGATAATTCTCTCGCCTTGGTACAAAATCCTCAGCTGTTCAAGCGATTCAATTTGTTCAAGTGCACATACAGGCCATGTAATATAACGCCTCAAAAAGCCGGCGGTATAACTATAAATACCGATGTGTCTAAAATGCTCACCTTGGCCACTGCCTGCTTTAACAGGAAATGCATCACGATCCCAGGGAATAGGGGCTCGGCTAAAATACAGTGCATACCCCTTTGCATCACGAACCACTTTTACCGCATTCGGGTTAAAAACTTCTGCCAATTCAAAGATAGGGGCGCATAAACTAGCTACTTGAGCCACCTCTTGCTCCATTAACGCTATTGCAGCTCGCTTGATTAATTCTGGTGGGATTAGCGGTTCATCACCTTGGCAATTTACCACTACCGTGTCATCCTTCCATTGCAGTGTATTCGCGACTTCGGCTAAACGTTCTGTGCCACTGGTATGTTTTGCAGATGTCATCACCGCATTAAAGCCGGCTTGTTTAACACAGTCGACAATACGCTCATCATCCGTTGCCACGACAACTTCTTGCGCTCCCGCTAAGGAGGCCTTCTCGCAAACATGTAAGATCATCTCTTTTCCAGCTATCTTTAATAGTGGTTTGCCGGGCAGCCGAGATGAACCATAACGGGCAGGAATTACAACTTTAAAGGTATTCACCATTTCATGACCTCAGCGCGTCTGCCTCATCAGCGCTCAGCTCCCTCGCCTCATTAATCAACATAATCGGAATATCATCGCAGACCGTATAAGCAAGCCGGCACGGTATACACACTAATTCTTGTTCCTCTTGTACGTACACCAAACTCGACTTACAAGAGGGGCACGCCAATATTTCCAGTAGTTTCTTATCCATTTATCTTCTCTTTTATCAATGATAATAACGTTAAGCCAAAATTCTGTGTCATTTGCGCTTTGATTGGCACATACCAGTGTTTTCTAGTCGCCATATGCGTACATTTCACAGCATCTTTTTCGGTCATCAGCACCTGCTTTTCATCATTAAAGTTTATATCTTTTTCGGTGTACTTATAGTGATCTGGAAAAATATGTGGTTCAAAAGAAAGGTTAAATTTCTTTAAATGTGAAAAGAATCGAGAGGGGTTACCTAAACCCGCTATCGCGTGACATTCTGCTGCTCTAAAGCTCTGCAAATCAAGTCGTTCAGACTCATCCACTAGCATTACCGCCTCACTGCCATCTACCCTCAATGGGTATTCATGCTTATTTGCAAGCCCATTACAGACAATAAAATCAACTGATTCTAATCGCTCGACAGGTTCACGCAATGGCCCAGCGGGCAGTAAATAACGATTACCATAGCGACGCTCCCCATCAACTACGGCAATTTCAATATCTCGTTGCAATGCATAATGCTGAAGCCCATCATCTGAGATAATAATATCGCAGTGATGGTGGTCTATTAACGCTTGTGCGCTATCCGCTCGGCTAGGCCCTACCGCCACCGGGCATTGCGTTCGTCTTGCTAATATTTTTGCCTCATCACCGACCACTCTTGAGTCGCTGTCCTCTCGTACTTGCTGGGGCCAACTAGATGCGATACCACCATAACCACGACTAATAACGCCCGGCTTATAGCCAGCAGACTTTAACAGTTCGGCTACCCAAATCACGATAGGCGTTTTACCAGTTCCACCGACGGTAATATTACCGACCACAATAACCGGCACATTTAAACAAGTTGACCTTAACCAGCCTTTTTTATAGAGCCAAGCACGTAGCTTAACAATGACCCCAAACAACCATGATAATGGAACGAACAATAGGGCAATAGGGCGTTGCCCATACCACATGCTATCAATAAACCGACTTATTTTATGACTCATAAAACGTTAAACTACGTTATTGCTTTGGCACAGGCTGGTTCGCCGCAAAAGTAATATTTACAAAACCTAACTGACCAGCGGCATCTAACACCGTAATCACCGATTGATGTGTCGCTTGACCATCTGCACTAATCAACAACGGTGGGTTCTTTTGATCTCCCGCAGCCTGCTTTAATGCTTTCTTGATAGTCTCCAATCCTGAATTGACGAGCTCTTTGTCGTTAATAAAAAAACGACTTTTTGAATCAATACTGACCTCTAAGGTTTTAGTCGCTTGCTTTTGCTCACCAGAGGCTTGCGGTAATTCAATTTTTAACTGTGTTTCACGGTCAAACGTTGTTGTGACCATGAAGAAGATCAATAATAAAAAAACGACATCTATTAGAGGGGTTAAATTAAGATCAAAACCTTCTCTGTTTTTACGCTTAAAATTCATCTGGTTTACTCACGTTCCCCGTGCATCATTTCAACCAACTTAAGCGCCTCACTTTCCATTTTTATCACCAACTCATCTACCTTACCCCTAAAATAGCGATAAAACATTAATGAAGGAATCGCCACAGACATTCCCGAAGCCGTTGTGATTAATGCTTGAGAAATACCCCCCGCCAATACAGTAGGGTCCCCCACACCATTTGCTGTAATAGCAGCAAAAACATTAATCATCCCGATAACGGTGCCTAATAGGCCTAATAAGGGTGTAATTGACGCAATTGTACCAAGAGAGTTTAAATACCTTTCAAGCTCGTGTGCTACTTGGCGCCCTACTTCTTCTATGCTTTCACGCATAATTTCGCGGCCATGAGATTGATTAATGATGCCCGCCGCTAAGACACGACCAAGGGGTGAGCTATTCGAGAGGCTTCTCACTTTGCTGTTATCCAACTGGTTAGCCTTATGTAAAGACCATACAGAAGAAACCAGTTCACGCGGGAGTATTTTCTCACTATTTAATGACCAGAAACGTTCACCAATTATCGCCAATGAAACAATTGAACACGCAATAATTGGAACCATTAACCAACCACCTGACATCAAAATTTCTAGCACAGCACCCTCAATTTTCAATAATTTAATTACGCTGTCATATTACTGTATTTTTAAACTCTATTCACCTTTACAACCCGTTAAAATTTTTTAATGTCTCCAATTCCAAAACTTAGCCGTTTGCTCCCTAACACTTTCTATTCGAGGACCTTGATGATTGTAGAAACGCACTATAATTGCACCATGACGAGCCGTATCTAATCGACGACTACCTTGTTTTTCATATCGCTCGATAACCTCCTGCTTTGGAAACCCAAACCGGTTTTTATAACCAACTGGAAACAAAACAACATCAGGATCAACAGCCTTTATAAATTTTTCACTAGAAGATGTAGTACTACCATGATGAGGGGCAATCATTACATCTGCTTTCAATTGATGCCCTTTATATTGCAACAATGAATATTCCGCGCTTTTTTCGATATCGCCAGTTAATAAAACGCTGCCATTTACTGAACTGACCTTTAACACGCAAGATGCATTATTCCCTTCAAATAAGTTATCCGCAGAAGGGTTTATAAATTCAAATAAAACACCATTCAAATGCCAACTGATAGTATTTTCACAATGCAAAGGGTTATACCCCTTAAATAGTTCAGGAACACTGGTATAAAGGCGATTAACATCAAAGGTATTTAAAACGGTTTGCGCGCCACCTGCGTGATCATTATCCCCATGGCTAATAATTAATTGTTTTATTTGTTTTGTTCTAACCGAATTCAAATATGGAACAAGAACTCGAGATGCCAAATCGCTCTTTTCGCTATATTTAGCACCTGTGTCAAATACCAAGGTATTATCTGCGCTATGAACAACCGCCGATAAACCCTGACCCACATCCAGTAAAACCAGCTTAAACTCGCCATAAGCTAAACTTTTCTCATGTATTGGAAACAACACCGGCAAAAAAAGAACACAAACTAAAGACTTAGGAATAAAACCTTTAGGCATCAATAAAAACACAACACCCACCATTGCGGTAATACAGGCAAAAATGGATACCTCCGGCATCATTAAGGTTGAATAGTCTACTGAAGCGAGGGCCTCTAAAAACTGCCATAAAACATCTATTAACAACGCTGAAAACTTTAAGGCATAAGCACCTGCAGATGGGGCTATCAATGCGATTAACAACGCAATAATTAACATTGGAACAATAGCAAAACTTACAAACGGTATGGCAACAATATTAGCCAACGGCGCAACCAATGAAACTTCATGAAAAAAATACAGCACCAATGGCATCAAACCAATCGACACCCACCACTGGGCATACAATAACTGTTTTATAAAACCAACTTTTTCCATACGCCCTACCACAGCATGCAGAATGATAAAAACCGCGCAAAACGACAACCAAAAACCAACCGACATAGGCGCCAAAGGGTCGTAAATTAACACCGCCAGCAAAGCCATTGAAATCACATGGAAAGGATTGTAATGTCGTTGCCAAAAAACACCTCCCATTATCACCACCAACATAATGAGAGCTCTTTGCGTTGGAATAGAGAACCCCGCCAACGCTGCATACCCAGTTGCTGCTGCTATGCTTACAATAATCGCACAGCGAGTCGCGCTCCCACGTAGAGTTGGCAGTCTAAGTACAAACCAGCGAACAACGCCAAAAAATAAAGCACTTACCAAACCAATATGCAAACCCGAGATAGCCATCAAATGGGAAGTCCCAGTTTGCCGAAAAACGCGCCACTCACCAGCCGTAATAGATTGCCTATCGCCCAACACTAAGGCATTGATAATACCGGCCTGTTGTTGCTCATTAAGCGCCTCCTCTAAATATTTTTTTAACGATTCTCGCCAGTAACCAATAACCCAACGAGAAGCTTCACCCATCCGTTGATTGTTAGTGCTTTTTCGAACATAACCGGTTGCTCCTATTTGTTGCTGAAATAGCCATTTTTCAAAATCCAACCCATGTGGATTTATCAACCCATGCGGTCTTTTTAGCTTTACTAATAACTGCCACCTTTCAGCAGAGCGCACTTGTTTATCTAGGTTATACCAATTGAGTCTAATTTTTGTTGGGAAGGCAACGATATTAGCAGGGCTTAGCACCTTATCCACCTTAAACAAAAAGCCAGTTGAGCGATCGGTTTGTATTGGCAGGCCAATGACTTGGCCACTTATCAGTACTTCTTTAGACTCTAAGTCTCTTGGCAAACCATTATTGTTTATCCAAGCAGCGTACCCAGTAGCCATAACAAAACCAAACAATAAAAAACTCAACCATTTGGCCCACTTATATACCCCTAATGCAACAAAAAAGGCTAAAATTAAAATGTATATTGGTGGTAAGGCGATTAACAATTGCACCGGTAAAATGCCTATGCAAAAAAACAACGTCATTTGTTGAAATTTATTCATTTAGCCGCATCCATGCTCTGCTACACTTGGCTTGCTTGGTCAACTCACAAGCACCCATCGTTATGACTTTTCCACCCTTGATTATTAAGCCCAATCAAACAAAGGTATCTTAAATTTAAGCTGTTTTTATCGTCACATGCCAAAAAGATTCATTAAAAAATACTTCCCCAACAATACATCGATAAAGGAACACAAACACCTAAAGGTCTTTGGTAGCTTATTACATAATCAAAACTTGTGGCACCTTAACCGCCGCTCTTTTGCAGGGGCGATTGCGACAGGTCTATTTATTGCTTTTATTCCCTTACCCACACAAATGTTAATTGCCGCAGCGGCAGCCATTTTTTTACAGGTTAACCTACCGGTTTCTGTTGCCACCGTTTGGGTCAGTAACCCGGTCACCATGCCCCCTCTTTTTTATGCCGCATACTCGGTTGGTGCGACCCTTATGGAAGTCCCAATAGAGGCCCATGAATTTTCATTTTCAGTAGCCTTTATTCTCGACACTTTGGGGGCTAGCTGGAAGCCTTTTTTACTTGGTTGTTTTATATTGGGTTCTGCAACATCTGCCGTCGGCTATGTTCTTGCTCGTATTATTTGGAGACTTGCTGTTATCAAAAAATGGTTAGCTCGTAAGCATTCCATCATCAAGCGTTAAAACCCTATCCATTTTATTTGCTAACTCATGATCATGTGTCACTAACAGCAAACTAATATTAAGGCGTTGATTCAACTCCAACATTAATTCATAAATTTGCTCGGCTGTTTTTTTATCCAAATTACCCGTTGGCTCATCTGCCAAGACACAAGCTGGTTGCGTAACTAACGCACGCGCAATAGCAACACGCTGCCGTTCACCACCAGACAATTCACCATAACGGTGCTTTATCCTACTTTCTAAGCCTACCTGCTTGAGCATCTCGTCTGCTTTTTCTTGGGCAAGTGCAACACTCTCGCCACCTATCAACAAAGGCATCGCCACATTTTCCAAGGCACTAAACTCTGCCAGCAAATGATGAAACTGATACACAAACCCTAAACATTTATTTCTTAATGATGAACGCTCCACTTCTGTGAGTGTGGTCAGGTTTACGCCATTCATCATCACTTCACCTGAGGTCGGTTGATCTAGCCCCCCTAACAAATGCAACAAGGTGCTTTTACCCGAGCCGGACGACCCCATAATAGCAACTCGATCGCCCTGCTTTAGGCTTAAATCAATCCCTTTGAGCACAGGTACAATCAGGTCTTTTTCACCAAACGTTTTGGTCAGTCCTGAACAACTTAAAAAAACGTCATTATTCATACCGTAATGCCTCCGCAGGGTTCACTCGTGACGCCTGCCAAGCAGGGTAAAGCGTTGAAACAAAAGATAATAAAAATGAATACGTCGCTATGGTGGTCACATCCGACCAAACTAATTTTGACGGTAACTCACTAATGTAATAGATATCAGCGGGTAAGAACTGAACATGAAAGAATTGCTCAATGGTATGCACGATCATTTCAACATTTAACGCCAAACCAACACCTGCAGCCACGCCAACAAGGGTGCCAATCAGACCAATTAATGTACCTTGAACCATAAACACACCCATCACAGAGCGAGGTGTTAACCCCAGTGTTCTTAAAATGGCAATTTCAGACTGTTTATCCGTGACGACCATTACTAACGTCGACACAATATTAAATGCCGCAACAGCGACAATTAACATCAATATGATAAACATCACGCGCTTTTCAGTTTTAATCGCCTTAAAGAAATTACTGTGTTCCATCGTCCAATTAGAAATACTGTAATTCGGTGTCAGTGTTTGCGCAATTTTGCCGGTTACAACAGGCGCTTGAAACAGGTCATGCAACTTCACCCTAACCCCTGTCACGCCTTTGTTTAAACGTAACAGTTTTGAACCATCATCAAGATGAATAAAGGCTAAATTTCGATCGTACTCATACATGCCCACTTCAAACTCACCGACAACCGTAAAGCGACGCAATCTAGGCAATATACCTGCTGGCGTCGGCGTAACTTGTGGTGTGATGACAGTCACTTTATCACCCACACCCACACGTAAATAACGAGCTAATTCCGACCCAAGGACTATACCAAACTCCTTTGGTTTTAATAATTCCAAACGACCTTCAACCATTTTCTGGTTAATATCAGACACTTGATCTTCTTGCCCGGGTAACACACCCCTTAACAAGCTGCCGCTGACTCGTTGATTAGCACTTAACATTACTTCCGCTCTTACAAATGGTGCCCAGCCAGCCACATCATCAGTTTCACTTAATGTATCACCTAAGACTTGCCAGTCTTGCAATGCATTGTAGTATTCAGAAATGGTAACATGGGACGCCATCCCTAAAATCTTTTCACGTAATTGCGCCTCAAACCCGTTCATCACCGATAGTACTGTAATTAGCGCCATCACACCTAGCGCGACACCCAGCATAGATGTCATGCTAATAAACGATATAAACCCCGAACGTTGTTTTGCTCGTGTATAACGCAGGCCAATAAAAATTTCGAGTGGTTTAAACATAGGTGCGAATTAGATCATATATTTAATTTGTAAACCTAACTTACTGTCTAGAGAATTATCAACATTTCATCAAGAGGTGATATATTAATGCTGGAAAACATATAGGGATATCAACATGACGTTTAAAAAAATCATTTTAGCCAGCATTTTTTGTTTCACACCATTGATCACTCATGCTGACGTTTTACTTATTGACGTGATTAACAAGGAACCAGCGAACACGCCAGCCGGCTTATTGAGACCCAAAAATGGGCAATCAATGGATACCGTGATCTCTCAATTTGGCAACCCCATAAGAATATACCCTACTGTTGGCGAACCACCGATTACCCGATGGCAATATGTCAAATTTTCTGTTTATTTTGAACACAACCTTGTTATTCATAGTGTTGTTAACAAGCCAAAAAAAGCACTTTAAAATAATCGGCAAAGGCTAAAGTCAGTTATAAATCAATTACCTATATTGTAATTTGACTTTATACCTGTACGAGAAAACCCTCATAAAGCATATAACCACTGTGGTCTCACCGTCTTTGCTTTAGATTAAGGTGCTCAATAACACCCCTTATTCTTATTGAACACACAGCCCTACTCTATACATTACACACGAGCTAACCATCCACTAACTGGCTGGCATGATCAAAAGGCACTGTCTCAACCAGTCAACCTAACTATTTCCACTTAGCGCTTTATTTAAGCCAAATGAAATACACCCCTTGTTTTGTTTATGAGAAAATAATTCTTTTATTTTTTCCATTTTTTACGTCTACTCAGCTATGCCAAACCTACCTACAAAATCCACACAATCCATTTCTTGGGGAAAATTCGAAGGATGCTCTGATGCCTTAACCATCGCAAACGCAGGAATGGAGTCGGAGCAATTACTGGTGGTTATTTGTTCAGATACCCAATCGGCACTGAGATTAGAACGAGAAGTTCCTTTTTTTCTAACCACGCCTTTGCCGGTTATTTATTTTCCAGACTGGGAAGTCTTACCTTATGATAGCTTTTCTCCTCTAGGCGAAATTATTTCTGAAAGGCTAGCGACTTTATACAAACTGCAAAGCCTAAATAAAGGCATACTCATTGTCACCACCGCTTGCTTACTACAACGGCTAGCGCCACGTGATCAACTTTTAAATGAGTGCTTTTCACTCTCAACAGGTCAACAATTCAATATTGAAAAAACCCGCCTAAATCTAGATAAATTAGGCTACCAGAATGTGCACTCTGTTCATGAATATGGTGAATACTCCGTTCGAGGGGCTATTTTAGACATGTTCCCAATGGGCAGCAAAAAGCCCTATAGAATTGATTTGTTTGATGATGAAGTAGAGTCCATCCGTACGTTTGACACCGAAACCCAACGCTCCATTGATAAAGTTGACTCCATTCAACTATTTCCCGCAAGAGAATTCCCTATTAATGACAAAAGCATTCAACTTTTTCGCCAACAATTTAGAGACCAGTTCCCAAATGTGTCTGATAAGAACACCTTATATCAACAAGTCTCTAAAGGTAATATCCCTAATGGTATAGAAAACTATTTGCCCTTATTTGTAGAACATACCGAATCATTTTTTGATTACATCCCGAAGGCCACTCTCATCTTGCACGGTGATATCTTAGCTGCTGGAGAAACATTTGCCACACAGGTCATTGAGCGATTTCAACACAGGCAACGTGATATTGATCGCCCGGCATTACGCCCAGAATTACTGTTTCACGACTTAGAGAGCCTGCAACAAAGAATGGCCAACTACCCCTCTGCTTCATTACAAAGTGACATCCATGAAACAGAAAAAACAGCCTTAATCAATACCGATAAAAATGACCAGGCACACCCTTTATTAGACTTATTAAACATACAAAAACATAAAACTTTGTTTGTTGCGGAGTCTGCGGGGCATCGTGAATCAATGCGTCAGCAACTACAAAAACTAAATGTACGCCCTACCCTCGTTGAAGATTGGGCGACGTTTGTTCAAAACGATGTATCCCCCTGCATTGTCGTTGCACCGATAGACGAAGGCCTTAGCTCCTCTACCGTCAGCATCATTACGGAAAACAACCTATTAGGCACACGTGTTCAACAACGTAGACGCAGACGGTCCTCCTCTAACCAACGACTTGAAAATGTATTTAACAGCTTAGCCGACCTTGAAATCGGCTCCCCTGTTGTTCACCAAGAACATGGTGTTGGTCGATACATCGGCTTGAAGCACTTAGTTGTAGACGAGATTGAAACCGAATTTTTAACCTTAGAATATGCCAATAGCGATAAACTCTATGTGCCTGTTTCATCGCTTAATTTAATTGGTCGATACATGGGCACCCAAGGGGATAGCGCCCCATTACACCGATTGGGTAGTGATCAGTGGGAAAAAGCACGCAAAAAAGCACTGAAACGTGCACGCGATGTCGCCGCAGAATTATTAGACATCCATGCTCGACGCGCCGCCAAACCTGGCCGCCCAATGGTTACTGAATCAACCGAGTACGATAACTTTGCCCGTGCATTTCCGTTCGAAGAAACCGAAGATCAAGCAACCGCTATTGAACAAACACTACATGACATGAGCCTTGCTAAACCAATGGACCGTGTTGTTTGTGGTGATGTGGGGTTTGGTAAAACAGAAGTGGCTATGCGCGCGGCCTTCACCTGTGCCAATAATCACTACCAAACTGCCGTTTTAGTGCCAACCACCTTACTTGCTCAACAGCATTATCAGAATTTTTCCGACCGTTTTGCCGATTGGCCCATTCGCATTGAAGTACTTTCACGGTTTGTCAGCAGCAAAAAGCAAAATCAAATTATTGCTGATACCGCCGAAGGGAAAGTTGATATTCTTATTGGTACCCATAAATTATTACAAAAATCATTAACCTACAAAAACCTTGGTTTAGTGATTATTGATGAAGAACAACGCTTTGGCGTGCGCCATAAAGAATATTTAAAATCCATGCGCTCTGAAGTGGACATGCTTACACTCACCGCTACCCCAATACCCAGAACACTTAATCAAGCCATGTCTGGATTACGCGATATTTCCATCATTGCAACACCACCACCGAATAGACATGCTATCGAAACCTTTGTATCTGAATGGAATAGTGGACTGATTCAAGAGGCCTGCCAACGTGAGATAAGACGCGGCGGTCAACTGTTCGTTCTCCATAACGACATTGCTACAATGGATAGGGTTATTCGTGACATTGAAGAACTAGTACCCGACGCCAATATTCGAAAAGCACACGGGCAAATGCGTGAAAGCGAATTAGAGCATATCATGCTCGACTTTTATCACGCCCGATTTAACGTACTGGTGTCTACGACGATTATCGAAAATGGTATTGATTTACCCAATGCCAATACCATTATTATTAACCGCGCCGATAAACTCGGTTTATCTCAATTGCATCAATTAAGAGGTCGGGTTGGCCGCTCTCATCATCGTGCATACGCATACATGATCGTACCGCCAGAAGGTGTTATGACTAAAGATGCAAAAAAACGTATTGATGCAATCCAAAGCAGTGCCGACCTAGGTGCTGGCTTTACCTTATCAACGCACGATATGGAGATTCGTGGTGCGGGTGAGTTATTGGGCGACAACCAAAGTGGGGAAATCCAAGAAATTGGCTTTACCTTATATACCGAGTTACTGGATAACGCAGTAGCCGCAATAAAATCAGGTAAGCAACCAGAACTTGAAGAACGTATCGAAACAGGACCAGAAATAGACCTGTCTGCCAGCGCATTAATCCCCGATGATTATTTACCGGACGTTCACACACGTCTTGTGTTGTACAAACGAATTGCTAGTGCAGATGATGCAGAAGAACTAAGGGACTTACAAGTCGAGATGATAGATCGTTTTGGCCTTCTACCAGACAGCACAAAATGCCTCTTTGGTATCAGCGAGATAAAACAACAGGCTAAACGTATTGGTATTGATAAAATTGATTTTGCCAAATCCAATGGGCGATTAATATTTTCAAATGCCCCATCGATAGACCCTGCAAAAATAATTGAATTGATCCAAACACAACCACAAATTTTTAAATTGGATGGACCTCAAAAATTACGTTTTAGTAAAAAACTTAATACCACTGAAGAGAAAGTTGAGTTTATACTCGACCTCATTAACTCTATCGCATTGAGCAAGTAATAAACATGACAGCAACACGATTATTTTCATATGCTTTAATTCTTATTGTGCTTTCATACAACATTCAGGCGTTTGCCGACAATGAAAGCTCATCTCAGCCAAGCACTTGGTACAGTATTGAGTACCTCATTTTCGAAAACAAATCATTGAGTAACCAAACGTTAGAGCCTTGGACAAGCGCAGCCTTCAAAATACCTGACAATGCCATCAGGCTGAGCAATGTATCTAGCAATACAGCCTTTAAGCCTTTAGCACCCAACCAACAACAACTTTACGGCGTTTATAATCGGTTAGAAAAGCTATCCTCATATACACCCATCGCTCATGCGGGGTGGGTTCAACCACTTCAACAAAAAGGCGAGCGGAAGCCTGTACAAATTAGCCACCAAACTGGGCCTTTACAACTTGAGGGGACACTTACTTTTCACCGTGGACGGTTTTTACACCTAGACATTGATTTGCAGTTGAGTGAGATGAACTCGTTAGCGATAACTCAAACCAATCTTTCACAACGTTTTCATGAACCTGTTACCTTATACCGATTAACAGAAACTCGGCGAATAAAAACGGATGAATCACACTATTTTGATCATCCGCGTTTTGGTATTTTGGCTATTGTGAAAAAAATTGACTCGCCTAATTAACCCACTCAACAAAAGTTAACTGATACAGCTAGCTCACATAGGCTAATTTAACCGCATTATATTCATCTACAATGCTGTCAATCGCCGATTGTTCAAAAGGCCTCAAACCGCTGACCACCATATCTTTTGTACCATGCCCTATGGCTTGACCATCCACAAACAAATTAAATTCAAGCTTCACACTGCCTTTTTTACCATCAACACGCATCGACGCACCAGAAAACTCGAGATCCAATGAACCTTCTAGAAACGAATGAATTTCAATGACCATATCTTTATAAATAATTAATGGCCGAGCAGGGTTAATCATCACCCCTTTCTTTTGCATTAAATCGATAAGTATTTCTGGAAATGTTCGACCTGAGAATTGAACATATTTCTCAATCAAACTCGAAATAAACTTATCGTTGTTGCTCTGTTCCCCAGAACACTGAACCGTCATCATCGACTTATTATTTTGATCAGACAAAATAAACTGCTCACTCAGCTTCTCAGGCAAAGTAACAACCGTTTGCTCGGTCACCATGCTTTCAAAGCTAAAACGCATTGATTGGCTAACACCTAATTCCGTTAACGCTACCGCAAATAATAAATCCCCTGGTACACAAAATCGTTTTGTCTCAACATCATGCAATGGGTTAAAGTCACCAGCTACTGATTTAGCAAAAAGGCTGGCTTGCTGCCTTGTAAAACTAACTTTTTGATCGTCTATTTTATAAAACTTTTTTATATCCATGATTATGATTTTTCGTTAAGACCAACAGAATTATACGTTATTCATCCACTTTCATTTCATATACCAGCACTTTCAATAAATGCTCCACTTTGATCATGCCCGCTTCTGCATGGCCTTCTATGTCTCGCATACTAATTTCACCACCTTCTAAACCTGCCGCCCAATTAACCACCAAAGCACAGCAGGCATAATTTAGTGCCAACTCTCTAGCTAACGCTGCTTCAGGCATGCCTGTCATACCAACTAAATCACAACCATCGCGCTCTAATTTTATTATTTCGGCTGCCGTTTCTAACCTTGGGCCTTGCATACAAGCGTAAACAGCTTTGTCGAAAACAGCGATTTCCGCTTTATACATTGCGCGCTTTATTTTTTTTCTCAGCTCCACCGAATACGGGGTTGTAAAATCTATGTGAGTAACGTGCTCTAGATCATCCTCAAAGTACGTTGAGGCTCGCCCCCATGTATAGTCAATTAACTGATCTGGCAGAACAAGACTTGCGGGTGGCATTGATCGATTAATACCGCCAACAGCAGCGATTGCAACAACATCCGTTACACCCACTTCTTTCAAGGCCCACATATTTGCCCGGTAATTAATTCTGTGTGGTGGAATATTATGACCATACCCATGACGTGCCATAAACACAATATCAACGCCATTTAATTCACCAAAAGTGATCGGTGATGAAGGTTCACCATAGGGGGTTTTAACCACTCGCTTACGGACACGCTCCAAATTAACAAGTTTGCTTAAACCAGTGCCGCCAATAATCGCTAGCTTTGACATACTAGTTCCTCAATATTTTCTGGGCAGGCATATAAACCATTTATGTTTCTTAGGTAGCCTTTGTAATCCATGCCTAAACCAAACAAATATTGCTTACCACTGTGGTAGCCAACAAAATCAGCCCGCAAGGGCTTTTGCTTGTTTAAATCTTTATCCACTAAAACAGCTGTATAACAAGAGACAGCACCTTGTTCCTCGCAATACGCTTTTATATGCGCCATTGTGATACCTTCATCCAACACATCATCAACAATAATAACTGTTCGACCTTGTATCGGCGTGGCGGGAAGTTGTTTCCACTCAAGTTGCCCCCCAACCAGATCACGGTGGTAACGTGTCACATGGATATAATCAACTTCTAATGCGAAATCCAATTTAGGTATTAAGCTACCAACGGCTACAATTGCACCGGTCATAACGCAAAGAATAAGTGGGTTCTTATCCCCACATTCTTCAGTAATTTCAACGGCCAGTGCATTGTACATCTGCTCTACAGCTGCGCCATCCAACAAACAGGTACTGTTTTTCTTTACCCACTCTATTTCTGTTAAAGGCATCATCAGCTTAGTTAAACCCATCAATGATCTTTCGGCATTGTTGCCACTTTAAAGAACCTTGAAGATGGCCTTCAGGAAGCCTTGTTGTCGGTCGCATTTTTTTTAACCTTTCGATAGAGTTAGTGTTTATTTCAACACCATTTAAGTGATCAATAACCTGTTCGGCTGCGGTTCGATCATTACAGATAAGTGCCATATCGCCACCCGCCTTTAACGCCTGCTGCGCTCGTTGCCCAATATCACCAACTACACTAGCACCCTGCATGGTCAGGTCATCACTGAATATAGCACCTTGAAAGCCTAATTGCTGACGCAAAATAGTTTGCAACCAAAACTCAGAAAAACCGGCTGGCATTTCATCAACCTGTTGATAAATAACATGCGCCGGCATAATGCCTTTCATTCCTGCTTGTATGAGCTGCCTAAAGGGGTACACATCATCTTGTAAAATGTCTTCTAATGAACGCTCATCAATTGGAATCGCAACATGAGAATCAGGTGCTACTGCACCATGCCCAGGAAAATGCTTACCGATGCTTGCCATGCCTGCTTCAGCCAGCCCTTGCTGGAATGCTTCAGCCACCTCAGCAACGATTTTTTTATCACTCGAAAACGCACGATCGCCTATAACATCGCTGCAAGCGTAATCAATATCCAGCACTGGTGCAAAACTAAAATCAACTCCCACCTGCCTCAATTCCATTGCCATTAACCAAGCCACTTGCCGCGCATAATTGAGAGCATTTTCCTTATCTTCCTGATAGCACTCACCTAACATTTGCATACAAGGGATGGGGGTAAACCCCTCTTTAAAGCGCTGCACTCGCCCACCTTCGTGATCAACAGCTAGCAACAACGGCTCTGCTCTTAAACGATGAATTTCATCACAAAGCACTGAGACTTGTTCAATACTGTCATAATTCCTTGAAAAAAGGATAACACCGCCCACTAGAGGGTGTTTAAGAACCTCTCGATCAACGGCCGATAATTCCACACTGTCAATATCAATCATTAAAGGCCCAAGGGGCATAGGCGATTTCATTTTTTTAGTCTATCCTTATCAATATAATTTTCTTAAATCAAACACATCGTTATTTGGAGCTGTTATGCGTTTTGTTGCTTTACTTTTAGGCCTTATGTTTATTTCCCCCTTCACTGTTGCCAATGAGGAAACTTCTGCAGAAGCCATCTATCTACCGCTAACACCTCAGTTCACTGTAAACCTATTGGGCGACAATCATTATTTGCGCACCAGTATTCAATTACAACTACGTAACAATGAAATAAAAGAGTCGATAGAGGCTCATAACCCTGCTATTCGCCACGCACTTATTGTATTGCTAAGCAATAATTATGTGGAAAATATTTCCAGCGGCAGCGATAAAATAGAATTACAAAACCGAGCAGTGCAAGTTCTAAACACCACACTAAAAAAATACGCTAAAAAAGAAGGCGTAGAAGCTGTCTTTTTTACTGAGTTTGTTTCTCAATAAACTATTCATTAATTAACACACTAGACCCAACCGATACCCGATCAAAAAGCTCAATAACATCTGTATTTAACATTCGAATACATCCATGTGACGAGGGTGTAGAGGTCACCAGTTCATCAGGTGCACCATGAATATAAATATAACGCCGCATCGTATCAACCTGACCTAAACGATTTTTGCCTTTTTCTAAACCAGACAGCCACAAAATTCTAGTCAATATCCAGTCTCTATTCGGCTGGCTTTTTGCAAAGCCATGTTGGTAAATTTCACCTGTAAAACGGCGACCTACAAACACACTGCCTGACAACTGACCAGCACCTATTTTTGCGCGAATGATATGTTTCCCTCGTGGGGTACACTCACTGCCAAACAGTTCACCGGCACCATTTTTTGCGGTGCATACCGGGTAGGACTTAATCAATCGGTCACTGTTATATAACGCTAATAACTGATCGCTAATACTGATTATTATGTTCAGTTTAGGGCGATTCATTTATTTTTCAAATAACGCGATCGATTCGACATGCGAGGTATGCGGAAACATATCCATGACACCGGCCTTTTTTAATGTATAGCCTAATTCATTCACTAAAATAGCTGAATCACGTGCAAGCGTAGATGGGTTACAAGACACATAAAGCACCTGTTCAGCGCCCCACTTTGGCAAATAAGGTAGGATTTCTTTTGCGCCTAAACGAGGTGGGTCAATTAATACTTTATTGTATTTTTTCTTCGTCCAAGGTTCCTCAGCGACAGCTTCCATTAAATTAGCGGTATAAAAATCCACGTTGTCCAAGCCATTCTTATCGGCATTTTGTTTTGCCCGTATAATCAGCTCATCACTGCCTTCAACACCGGTTACATGACCTGCCACTCGAGCCATTGGTAGCGTAAAGTTTCCTAAACCACAAAATAGATCAAGCACGTTATCATTTTCATTTAACGCCAGTGTTTCTAGCGCTCTATTAATCATAGAGCGATTAATATCAACATTAACTTGAACAAAGTCGCTAGGGCCAAAGAACAAACTTACATTATTCGGCAATTGGTAACTGAGCGGTGCTTTTTCACCGCTTAATGGGATAATGGTATCTGGGCCTTTGGATTGGGTATAAATATCTACATCAGCAGACACTTCAAAACGTTTTAATACCGCTATATCCTCTTCACTTAACGACTCGAGAATTCTAAAAACTAATGCTGTTCGGCTATCGCAAATAGACACTTCGATCTGCGGAATTTTATCTTTAATCGATAAGTTGCCAATCAACGATGACAAATCCATTAGGCGTTGCCCAACTGAGGGATGTAACACCTCACATTTTTCAATTTCAGCCAAAAAAGGGCTGGCTTTTTCTCTAAACCCTACCAGCACTCGGCCTTTTTTTACGACATCTTTCACGCCTAAACGCGCCCGGTGACGATAACCCCAAAAAGGCCCTGTTAACGCAGGCCATAACTCAACATCTTCGAGTTTAGCTATGCTTTTAAACTGATCGAGCAAAATGCCTTGCTTGGCAAGAATTTGTTTCTCAGGATCAAGGTGTTGAAAACTACAGCCACCACAAATACTGTAATGCTGGCAGCCCGGCTCAACACGGTCGTCAGATGCTTTTAACACCTCAGTAACACGGCCTTCGGCAAAATCTTTTTTCTTTTTACTGTATTCAAAAACAACGTCTTCGCCTGGTAGCGCACCTGCGATAAAAACCGCCTTATCATCTACATGTGCCACACCGCGACCATCGTGGGCTAACGATTCTATTGTTGCTGTTGCCGTTTCAGGCGGTAAGTTCTTTCTTCTATTTCTACGTCTAGCCATGTTGCTTTTAAAACCATCTTTCTATGTTAAATAAGCATTACATTTTAAACGTTAAACAATATTTAATCCGGAAAAACTCCTGTCGAAATATACCGGTCACCTCTGTCACAAATAACAACAACAATTGTTGCATGGCTTAAACGCTTTGAAAGCTCTAAAGCAACATGAGTGGCCCCACCAGACGAGACACCACAAAAAATGCCTTCTCGCTGCGCTAAGGCTCGCATTGTCTGTTCGGCTTGCTGCTGATTAACTTCAAGAATGTCGTCAACACGTGAACGATCATAAATTTTTGGCAAATACTCTTCAGGCCAACGGCGGATTCCTGGAATTTTAGAATCACCTTCCGGCTGAACACCAATCACCTGAATATCATTATTTTTTTCTTTTAAGTACATTGAGGTACCCATAATCGTTCCGGTCGTCCCCATTGAACTAATAAAGTGGGTTACCTCTCCTGACGTGTCGCGCCAAATTTCAGGTCCCGTGCCGTTATAGTGCGATAAAGGGTTATCTGGGTTAGCAAATTGATCCAAAATCGTGCCTTTGCCCTGCTGCTCCATCTGCCTTGCTAGATCGATCGCCGCCTCCATACTGCCAGCGGCCGGTGTTAAAACAATATCGGCCCCGTAAGCCTTCATTGATGCACGCCGTTCTGCACTCATGTTATCTGGCATGATGAGTGTCATTTTGTAGCCTTTAATAGCCGCAGCCATTGCCAAAGCGATGCCTGTGTTTCCGCTAGTCGCTTCAATCAAACGGTCTCCAGGCTTAATATCACCACGTAACTCCGCTTGTTGAATCATGTTAATGGCAGGCCTATCTTTAACAGAGCCCGCTGGGTTATTACCCTCAAGCTTCAACAAAATAGTATTTGTTGTTGAGTCCATCCGCTGTAACCTGACGAGCGGCGTGTTTCCAACAAAATCTTCAATGGTTGGGTAAGTCATTTACTCTCTTTAAAACAAAAATTGGCACAGAAGACTATCATACCTTTACGACGTAGCTAATAATTTTGAGTTATGTCCTTAAGGCCATCGACTTATGCTAAAATTTTTTTAAAAATTACATAAAAAAATAGTTGCCTAATGAAGATAGTTAAAAGCCCCCTTTTTGCTAGAAAAAATCTCTTATTCGCTTTTTATATTGCCTTCATCACACCTTTTGCCGTTGCAAATGAGATAAACGATTTATCTTTTTTTAATACCGAGATTCCTATTGTCTTATCTGCCACTCGGTTAGCACAACCACAAACCGAAGCACCGGCAACGATCACCATCATTGACCGTCAACTGATCAAACTATCGGGGGCAAAAGCCATTCCCGAATTATTTAGATTAGTACCCGGCTTTCATGTTGCTCACTTTCGTGGCAATGAACCTGTTGTTGCTTATCAGGGGCTTAGTGGTGAATTCCCCCAAGGCGTTCAAGTATTAATTGATGGGCGCTCTGTTTATAGTCCCCTTTTTGGTGGTGTTGACTGGTCAAATCTTCCTATCATGATGGAAGATATTGAAAGAATTGAAGTTATCCGTGGTCCGAACGGCTCCTCCTTTGGTTCGAATGCATTCCAAGCAGTCATCAATATCACCACATCACATGCGGTGCAAACAAATGATTTTCAAGTTAAAAGCACGCTCGGTGAAAGGGGCTATCAACGCACGCTCCTAACTGGTAGCCATTCCTTTGGAGATATCGACGTTAGACTCTCCGCTTCACACATTGATGATAACGGCTACGCCAATAATGATGACGATAGCCGTCATGACTCGCTGACCGGGCGATTGGATTACCAAATTACTCATCTCGATAGCTTGCAATTGAATTTCGGTATCATCAATACCTTAAGGGAAACACATACACCTGGCACTTTATTAGATCCTTTTGACCCACCTAGAAACACTGATGACTCGCAGCATTCAATTCATGCTAAATGGGAACATTCAACACCTGATGATCAACTGTTTATTACTCAAGCTTCCTATACCAGACACCTACACAAAGACAAATTTACAACTTTCTTTGATGCCAACAATATAGGTTTAGGCTTTATGGGGAGCTCCGTTAGTCGTCTCGACTTCACCGAGTACTTTGATCGATATGATATGGAATTTGAGCATCAATTTCATTTTAATGATCAAGTTCGCGTTTCTTGGGGCCTTGGCAGTAGAATCGATCGTGTCTATTTACCTCTTTTACAAAACTCTACACAGAAACTTGATAATTCTATTCAATGTAAATTCCCAAATAGGTCGTGTTTCACAATCTTCGGACATCATTCTCGCAATAGCCGATACCGATATTTATAACGCCACGTCTCTTTCACAAATCCTACTAACCAGTTACCGTTATGGAACACCCATCATAGGTTTCTCTAAAGGCTTTATAAGAGCCGGGGCTATTGCAGGAACAGTCAGTAGCCTCGAGCAGTTGGCTAAGCATTTAACCGAAACAATCTTCGCCCTAGAGGAAGCAAAGAAGCCTCTGGCAAACAGTATTGTTTACCCTAAATATTTCAGCGTTATTTCCAATAGAAATGTCGCAAAAAGTTTAAACCTACATTTCCCTAACGATAAAGCATTACAAGCGCAATTAATCAGCTATGAGTTTGATAAGTAGGTTTCAATTACAAGATAAGCTGCTTCTCCTAGGCGTTATGCCAGCAGCCATCGTAGCCATTATATTAGCCACCTACCTAACCTCAACGCGTTTAAATGACATGTACGATTTATTGCATAAAACGAATGAGAACTTATGTCTTTCAATAGCCAAGTCCAGTGTTAATGGTGTCTTTTCTGGGAATTTAGCGGCGCTCGATGCAGTTGTCCGTTCAGTAGTTAATGAGCCAGATATCCTCTCTATTAAAATTACAGACAGTGCGGGAACGGCTCTTTCCTATGCAAGCAGTGATATTGCAACACCCTCATTACTATCCAACCCATCAAAAGAAATTGTTCAACCAATCACACTTAAATCAATTGAAAACACGGATGAATTTGATAGCTTATTAGTTGGCCCACCGGTTGAAAAAAATGAAACCATTGGTTACGTCACACTCACGCTTTCATATGAGGCTATTCAACAACGGCAATATAATATTTTATCTAACACAATCTACATCACCTTATTTTTACTATTGGTAATCGCTCTTATTGCAAAATACTTCAGCGCAACAATTAGTCGCCCCATTCTAAAATTAACACGTGATGTAAAAAACATTACTAAAGGCAACTATACTCCACCACCTAACACCCCAAATATCAGTAGCAAAGATGAAATTGCCACACTCGAGAGCGGTGTTCATGAAATGGCTCAGCAAATTAATAATCACCAACGGATTCTGAAACAGAGGGTCCTTGAAGCGACGCAAGAGTTAAGATCTCAAAACGACAAGCTTTTTTCTGCCCAAGAAGAAATCCTCAAATCCGCCGATGCAAAATCACGGTTTATTTCACATATAAGTCATGAAATACGAACTCCGTTAAATGGCATTATCGGCTTTCTTGAAATCATTCAACAAACCCCTCTTGATGATGAGCAACTGAAATTGGTCAATGCATCTCATTTATCATCAAAAAATTTACAAACCATTATTAATGAAGTATTAGATTTTACCCAGCTTGAATCTGGCAAAGTACTTATTCATAAAACAAATTTTGAACTGAAAAAGGCAATACAAGATGCCATTTTGCTTTTATCTGCCCAAGCAAAGGAAAATCACGTCAGCATTAATTATCAGCACGATGCCAATGTCCCTGTGGTTATTAATCAAGACCACGTCAAGTTTGGCCAAATACTTATTAACCTACTTAGCAATGCTATCAAGTTCAGCCACCAATCATCTGTTATCGTTCGCTTAAAAATGAACCCTTACAAGCAGGATGTTATTGATATTAGCATCATTGATCACGGTATCGGCATCAGTGAACATAACCTCAAACAGCTTTTTCAAGAATACTCTCAACTTGATGGCGCTACTAGCGACCAAGGAACAGGTCTTGGCTTAGTAATTACTAAACGCCTGCTAAACGCACTTAACGGCAGCATTAAGGTAAAAAGCACCTTAGGCGAAGGTTCTAATTTCACCTTTAGTCTACCCTTTACACAGGTGAAAGATAGCTACCAAGCTATTAATAAACCCATAGCGATTGAACACCCTCTGCCCGACCTAAGTTCTTTAAATATATTAGTTGCAGACGACAACGAAATTAATCGATTATTGTTGAGTCATTTATTAGAAAAACAACATGCTAATGTAACCTGTGTTAACGATGGCCAACAAGCCATTGAACTAGCCTTCAAGCACCCCTATGACCTGATGCTATTTGATTTAAGAATGCCTTTAAAAATGGGCAATGAGGCACTTTTTGAAATACGTAACCACCCACAAAACCCTAACTATAAAACACCCGCCATTGCTATTACTGCACACATTACCTCAGGTGAAGAGAAGGCACACCACATCAGTTCATTTGACGGGTACCTAATAAAACCTATTGATCAAGTACACTTTTTCGCCTTAATTGAGCAATTACTTAGCGAACATGATTTTGATACGCAGCCTTTTATATCAACCACTACAAATGGCGATTCAGCCTCTAACAGTCAACCGTTTGATTATCACTTAGCTAAAAAAAGCATGAATGCGGACCATTCGTTTATGTTAATTATGCTTGAGAAGTTTTTATCTGAACTTCCTAAACAAAGCGAAGACATTTCAGAGCTGATTGGGCAAAACAACATAGTGGATGCAGCAGAAGCAGTCCATAAAATCCACGGTTCGGCAGCATATTGTGGAACACCTTTATTAAAATCAGCAGCGAAAAAACTTGAGCTTGTATTGAGGGAAAACGATAAAAATAATATTCAAAAGTTCCACAAGATTTTTTGTAATGAAATACAGACATTGCTTACATTAAAAAGCGACATTCTTACCTTGCTGCAAACCCTTACTAATAATCAAGAAACTTAAACAACTTTCTTATAACGTGCCCATAGCAACCATGACATGGCGCTTTAATCAATCAAGAAACCCTAATTACAGTTAAGTAGAAAACCTTAATCCCTCTGCATTAATACTCATACTCTATCAATACGCGCAACGTACTATCAGGGCCTTTATAACCTAAGCCAAATATGGAGCCAACTTCCCAATGCATTTTTTTCGCATGAGCTAAGCGAATATCACCCATTACAACAGGGCCTACCGCCTGGCCATTTTCATTACTATAAAACTCAATGGCAGGTTCTAACTTTTCTGAATACCGGTAGCGTGCCTGAAGAGCTAGCGACGATTCAAGCTCATTCTTTATTTCATTCCCCCACTCATACTCAATAATAAAATTGGCCGCACCCACCCATTTCCCCAACTCTTTTTCCATTAAAAGACCACTGGATAAGCCCCAAGTATCGTCGTGCTGCTGATGCTCAAGTTCAAATAAAACACCCCAGTCAGCATCGTACTCACCTTGTTCAGTTAACTGCCATTTTACTTCCAGCTCTAAGGCCTCTAAAGAAAAGTGCCGATCGTTATCTTCTGCAATAAGATAGCCCTCAACGAACAAGCTATCCGATAATGATTTACCGATACCAAGCCGGTGAAGTTGCTGCCCATCTCCTGATAACATTCGCCATTCCAGCTCCCTTTCTAAAGGCTGGACGTACGGGTGATACACTTTATCTACCGAAAATTCCGATGCTGCCACACGAACGGCTAAAAGTGCTAAACAACAGGCTTGTAGTGTTCTGTTTATTGTTCTCACTCGCCCATTTCCCACTTAAAGGTTTTAAAAGTCCTAACAGCTAAGGCCGATGAAAGCATTAAACTTATAAAATACCCACCAACTTGAATAGGCGTTGGCGTTGATTCATAGCCAAGCAAGGCATATAAAATTTGCCCTATAACAGAGCCCTCACTCACCCATGATGAGGTGTTCCATAATGGTGATTGACTGATCAAAATATCCGCCTGAATTAACAATTGAAATGCTTGAGTGGTCATACTCGCGCTGATTAGAACCAAGGCAACTAAGCAAACAGCAACCCCCTTCCTAGGACGCAAATTGATCATTAAATAATACATAAACACTCCCACACTGAAGCCAACTCCAGCTCCAATAAAGCTGCCTGCAAGCACTGTTTCTAATAGCTGCTCATTACCTATAAAACCTTGAATATAAATGATTATTTCTGACCCTTCGCCCACTAAAGTGGCCGATAAACACCCAGCAATCGCCCATACAGTTGTTTTGTAATAAGGTCGCCTACCCATTGAAAAAATTAAAAATAACAAACAAATAAACGTCATTAGGTGCATGCACGCATTCAAAATTTCTTGCCCAACACCATCAAAAAACATCGAAATAGATGCAATATGACGAGCATAAAAAATTGATAACACCCCACCTAAGCCCAAAGAGGAAAGAAAGTAACGACGCGGTAATTGCAGTTTCTGAGATAGCACTAACAGCACACTGACTATAAGCGCTGCTTCAAATACTTCCCGTAAGATAATAATGACTGAATTGATAAGCATAACGTTACTTTACAATGACCTTGCCCTGAGCTGTTTTAGGAAAAAACTCACCAAAAAAGGGGTATTCACCCGCTGGTAATGGACCTATAAAAACAACGCCTTTTGAATGTCCTGGAATAACTTTCTCACGGTTAAGCTCATAACTCTCAAACTCCTCTGCTGTCTGGTCTTGGTTATCAATTAACAGCTTTACTTTGGTATCGACGGGAATTTCAACCGTGGACGGGTAAAACAGGTGATGACGAATAACAATATTAACTGTAGGTGCCGCGAAAAGTGGGGTTACTGTCAACATTAAGCAGATGATGAGTAATATAAATATACGCATAGATGCCCTTAAATAGCTGGAAATTCTACCATCACGTTTAAACCACCTAATTCAGCTGATACTGCCAGTTCAACCTTAGCCCCATGAAAAGTAGAAATATGCTGCACAATGGCTAAGCCAAGCCCACACCCTAATATACCGGATGCATGTCTATCTCCACCCACCCGATAAAACCGTTCAAAAACACGTACCCGATCTTCTTCTACGATGCCTGGCCCAGAGTCTTCTACGCAAAGCATCACAGCATTGTCTTTGGATTTAATATTTACCGAAATAACACCCTTTGCTGGCGTATATTTATTGGCATTAAGAATTAAGTTTTGCAATAAACTCTCTAGTGCAAATTCATTACCTTTGATAAGGCATACAGGCTCTGCATTCAAACTTATTCTTTGCTGCTTTGACTCAAACCGCATGTATTCGTTGGCAATCACCATCTTAGCAATATCAGTTAAGTTTAACGGTTCCATTTGCTGAGCAGCTTGATCGGCTGAATGTTGATATAAACTCAGTATCTGCTCAATCACATGCCCCATTCGTTCCACTCCCTCTTTCAAAGGTTCTAGATCGCCATCAGTTATGTCCTTAGTAGACATTAGGTTGTGTAACTGCACTTTTAAGGAGCTAATAGGGGTACGCAACTCATGCGCCGCATCCGCAGAAAATTGCTGCTCACGTACGAATGCATCATTTAAGCGATTGAATAAGTCATTGATTGTTATAAGTAATTGCTCTAATTCTTTGGGTTGTTGTTTAATCGAAATTGCAGACAGATCATCCGCTTTCTTATCACCGAGTTGCGTGGTTAATTCACGTAAAGGCTTTAAACCAAAACCCACCGTTAACCAAATAATAAAGGCGGCCAATGGGATAGCCATCACTGTTGGTTTGATGGCAGATAATACAATTTTATCGGCTATTTCATAACGTAAGTCGATACGTTCCCCTGTGATCACCCAGCGTTTAAAAAGCCTGTCTTGTAATATGTAAGTACGCCAACGAAAGTCTGCGTAGTTTTCATCATGAAAGCCTTCCGACAATTGACTGTTAAACATTTGGTGTTCAGGCGCATTACCGGAGCGCGCAATAAGTACGCCATCATGCGACCAAATTTGAAAAAAAACCGAAGGCTTAAGGTCGAGTGTTTTTTCAACCCTAGGCGTGAGATCATGATTAGCATGTACAATAATGCTGGCTAAGTTTTTAAGTCGCTCATCAAACAAAGCATCCGTTTTAGCAAGACTCGAGCGGTAGCCTAGCAATAACGATAAAAACGTCACCGCGGTAATAGTCGCTAACAGTGTTAACAATAAAAAGGTACGAATTGACCTCATGCTGGCTTCACTATATACCCAACACCTCGAAGTGTTTTGATAAAACCTTTAGGTAACTTTTTTCTAAGATGATGAATATGAACTTCTATCGTATTACTCGCCACCTCTTCATTCCAGCTATACAGTTTTGACTCCAGGCTTTCGCGTGTTAAAACACGCCCAGCATTTTCCATCAGTGCCTTTAACAAGGTAAACTCACGACGCGATATATCCACCGCTTCGTTGGCAACCGATAAACCATAACAAGCCGTGTCTAATTCAACGTCGCCGATCTGAAGGCCTGCATGTTTGGAGCTACTAGAACGGCGTTCAACAACTCTTAAACGCGCCAACAGCTCATCCACTTCAAATGGTTTTGCTAAATAGTCATCCGCCCCTAAATCCAAGCCCGACACCTTGTCATCAATCGATGATCTAGCCGTTAAAATAAGTACCGGCAACTGCGCTGTATGCTGCCTAATGGCCCGCAGTACATCCAAGCCATCTATATCGGGCAGGCCCAAGTCTAAAATCACAATATCCGTTGGCTCAGTTTTAACGACGCTTATCGCTTGTTGGCCATGCTTCAAATGATTAACCACAAAACCTTCGTGTGTCAGCGTCTTTACCAAGGCGTTAGCCAATGCTGCATCGTCTTCAACCAGTAAAATATTCACTTGTTCAGTTTAAATGCTAATTAATTTCATGCAATGCTTCATTTATTTCATGCCGGCGGCCGCTATCTGCAAGCGCTCTGTCTGGCCTTGCTTTAGCATCGAGTGCTTTTATGAAGCTAGCTTGAGCTTGTTTTTTCTCACCTTGATCCAGCAAAAACAAGGCATAAAAATAATGACTATCAATGCCATTTGGATCAAGGAGTATGCCCTTTTGGAGGTGTCGTTTTGCTTGTTCGTCATTGCCAAAACTAATCGGCCAGCCTGGCGCTTTAAAATATAATGTTCCCAAGGTTGTATGTGCTGAGCCAGACAACGCTTTATCATCTAATATAATAGATTTTTCCAAATCCTTTTTTGCTTCTTTTATTAATGATAACGCACTCAGGCCACCCTTAACGCCAGCGAAACTTGATTTAATAATACCCCGCCAAATTAGCACATCCGCCGATACCGGATGCAACTTAACAGCCTCGTTAGATTGCTCTATTAAGGTCTCAAACGCTTCTTCTTGCTGCGTCCCATTCAATTGGTAGTTAGCTTTTGCCCAAGCTTTTGCCAAGAGAGCCACATCTTGTTGAACATCTGCCAATACGGCGGTTGATGATAAGAGCAAAACGTAATACATTATTTTCGCAATATTTTTCATACTAAACTCCGATTTAGGTTACTCAGCAACCTTTAGTGTTTGCTCACTGTTTATCCGTAGATTGAACAGCCAGCGCTTAATAACATCATTGATAAGCCAATGCACCACTACTCGTCACGCTGTTTTATATATTTATAAGTACGCTTACCTTCTATGCTAATGTCTTTTCAGGCTGTTCAGTTAAACTACAAAAAATATCACCATAGAGTCGATAAAACTGTTTGGCACAACGAATAATAAGCTGCTGCTCAGCTGGCTCATTTATTTTATTCATTAAGCTTTCAAAAAATTGAACATGATCCTGATCCAGTGCGCCATGTGAGCGTAAATAACTAAACGCCTCATCAGGTAAACTCAAGGCCTCTTGAATGCCATCTGCCGCTCTATCGGCTGTTGTGACACTGGTTCCCTCTAACACATGAACCATACCAAAAAAGCCTAAGGGGTTAACACGGTTAATAACATCATAGGCATACGCAACCATTAATTCCGTTTCAAAGGCTGGCGCGTCATGCCGGACTCTTTCTTTATCAACCCCACACACAGCAAGGTCGTTTAAAATCCATTCTTGATGGCCTAACTCTTCCTCAATGTATTCTGCTAGTGCATTACGCAGCCACTCTTTTTCCTCGGGTATTCTCGCACCGGCTGCCATTAATAATGGCACCGTATGTTTAACATGGTGATAAGCCTGCTCTAAAAAAGCGATATACTCCTCTTTTGAAATGGTTCCAGATACCGCTTTAGTAATAACGGGGGCTAGCAGAAGCTGATGACGTTCCAGCTCGGTTTGTTGCTGCAATTGTTGAAAAAAGGCCATTATCCTTACTCCGAATATAATTGATGTATAGTTGATTGATACTGCCTCAAAATAGCCTCCCTAACGGGTCTGCCATTAGAGGTCATCGTGCCTGCTGAAAAACTCATCGGTTGTGGTAGTACTGCCCATCTTTTAACCTGCGCATAATTAGGCAGTGAGCGATTCGCTTTGATAATACTATCCTTTATTATTTCTTCAGGCATTGCTTCGTCCCTTAAGGATATTAGTGCGATGCAGTGTGGCCGTTGATCGCCAAACACGACACACTGTTTAAGCAGACCATCACTTAATAAAACGCCTTCAACCCATTCAGGGCTAATATTCCGACCATAACTTGAAATAAGAAGGTTTTTTTTACGCCCATTGACATATAAATAACCTTGTTCATCAAAAAAACCCAAATCACCCGTTCCAATTTCTACTTTTTTCCATGAAGCAGGCTCACCTACATAACCCAGAAACGGGTTGCCATAAACAATAATTTCATCGTCCACAATACGTACTTCAAGGTGCGGCAAGGGCTTGCCAACCGACCCCGCTTTATTGTTTTTAGCTGAATTTAAACTTACAACTGAAGCACACTCAGATAGTCCATAACCTTCATAAACGGGCAAACCATACGATTGCGCTTGATAAATGAGCTGCTGGGACACTTTGCTACCACCGACAGCCATAAACGCTATGGACGAGGGTAGCGTCCAACCTTTTTTTACAGCGCCAACGATAGCCAATAGTATTTCTGGTAATAAAATTAAACTAACGGGCTGATATTTTTCAATCGTTTCCAGCAAAGTTGATAACTTAAAGTCACTGCTGCCATTAAATCCCAACTGATTGCTGGGCAAAGCAATAATAGTTCCACCATTTAACAAGGTGACGTACGAACCCGCTGTGTTTTCAAGTAAGGTACTAAACGGTAATACTGATAAATGCTTCCCGACTGGCAATTGTAATGAATCATGAGTAGCTTTCGCGACCGCAAACTGCTGCTTGTTCGATAAGCAAACACCTTTAGGCTCACCCGTTGAACCCGATGTAAACGTTATTTTCGCGGTAGAAACGGGTAATTCGCTATCCGCTATATTTTTCAAATCACTACAAAGCAAATCCTCAATCAATACCTCTGTATTCAATAACTCTGTAGCTTTCGATAAGCTATCATCACGCTTATGAACCAGCGCACATGCGCCCGATTTTTCAATAGCAAAAGCTAATTGCTGCTGAGAAAAAAATGCCGGCAAGGGTAACAAGGCCACCCCTGATACATTAGCAGCAAGGTCAACTAACAACCACTCAGGCGAATTATCACAAAACAAGGCCAATACTTTATGCTGATAACGTGCTAAAAACCTTGATATAACATTAACCCCATTCAGCAATTCTTTATAGGTGTATGCTTTTTTTTCGCCAACAATGGCTATATCACTTGGCCGCTGTTTGGCAAGCTCTTTAATTTCGTTCCAAAGCATTACCGGTCCAAAGATACTCGCAATACAAGCTGATCAATTGTGGACTGATAATTAGTCATCACAAAACCTGAAACCGGATGACTTTTCAATATTGCATAAGCTTTTTTTATATCGCCTGCAATAACTTTTGGTTGGTTTTTGTAATAACTGCCCCATGAACCACTATCAAACGCAAGACTTTCGGCTTGGGCATCACAAATATCAATACACCCAATATCCAGTTCCGAAATCATAGATTGAACTTGCTTAGTTGCGGTAAATAATGCCCAATCAATATCTAATTGATAGAGTGTTGACACTATTAAAACAAACAGCATTTTACTGGTACTAGGATAGCTCGATGTTAAGTTACCAATTTCCGCTATCTTCTGCCGGTCAACATTAAGGTTGATCAGCCGACTAATCACTAACTCAGCCTTATCATCTAAATATTGTTCTAAAAACATTGGGTTATCGATCTCAGCCGGATAGAACCCAAGCACTGATGTTATATTTTTTTTGGTTTCTGCAGATAATAAATAAGGTAAAAAACTCTTAATCTGCGCGGCATGGTTTTTATAAAATTGCTTTGTAATATATGCTTCTACATTAGCTCGTTGCGGTGATTCAAGGCCTGTTAAAACAACAGATAAGTGAGGTAAAAAAACTCGTTTGCTTGCTTCTGAATCAGCACGTTGTTTGCTACCCTCTGATTCACTTTGTAGTGCACTCATAACCAATCCTTATTCTCATAGACTGGTTACGAGTGTACTTGTTGAAAATTAAGCCAATCTTAAGAGAATTGGAATAAATGCAAAAACATAATAAAAGCCTTATATTTCCCTGAACATCGCCTTTAATACGTTACAGCCTATGCTGTAGGCCTAAGGTAGCCTACAAACAAGTATTAACAAATTGATAAATTTAAGGCACATTAGGATTTTCTAAAAAGTTACACCTTGTTAAATAACAAGGTCACGTGAGTTTCAAGCCGAGCTTCTATTTAACCTTTTTCCAATAAAATATTTCTTTCAATTGGTCAATCGCTTCTTTTGCGGTTGTGGTTTTAATAGTATCTATCAATTCACCTACTTTAAAGGTTCTATGCTCCTCATAACGCACACCCACTTGAGGCATATTTGCTAAACCAGTTTCTTTTGCATGTTCTTCAAAAGCTTTGTTTTTCCAAAAGAATGCACCTGGCATTGTGGTAGGAATAACCAATGCAAAGAATAAAGAACGCCTAATCACGGCTGTACTAAGTAATGACAGCCCTAATATCAACCAACCCAGCGTTGATGATGGAGAATCAAGCAATAAGCAAGACACAATAATTGAGGAGCCTAACAATACATTACTAATAATATAAGGCCATGCAAAACGGGTTGTTTGTAAGTACCATGAAGCACTACCTTCTCCCTCACTATTTTTAAGATCAGCGGCATGCGCGACGTGCCCTATGGCTTCAAGCAGCAAGCCCAGCAATAGTAAAACTACCAAACTAATATATTGTGTAGTATTGAGAGCATCTGCTATTAACGCAACGAAAACAATCGTTAATGACCCAAGACTCAAACATGTTCCAACAAAAGAACTCGCTGTTTGCCAGTGATCCCAAAATGGTCGTGCTTTTATACGATACAGTTTATACATATAGAACAGGCCTACCGGACCACTGAGTACGCCCATAATGGCAAACAGTCCAATCAATGGCTTAATCTCAAAATAACTAAAAACACTAAACCCAAGCAAGCTGCTAAAGAACAAACTAACCCCAGCAATTTCACGGCTTACCGGTGAATGGCGTAAATTATAAAAACCACGGTAAAAACGATGTGGTTTGCCCAAATGCATATTGAGTTTATAGAAGCCAAACATCAGCAATACATTCATCAATACTAATAACGGCAGATACGCAACAGACGACTGAATCGCTACTATCGCTTCAACCCCCGTAAAACTGCCAAGCACAATGATTAAAAACGCGCCAAGGATGGCTTGTGTTGATAATGTAAAAATGACATGAGAACTTTCATGCGTCATCAGCAAAGCTTTCCAATTCCATTGCTTTTTGACTCCATGCTTTTCATCTACTACCGGTTTATACTTTCCAACTTCTTCATCTTTATGATATTTAAGCGGCATCGAGTCGGTACGCGTCATTTCACGCTTATTTTGTCGCGTTTGCTGAAAACGAATATTCGGATGCGTAATATCTGTTGTTGGAAAACCCGGTATTTCAGCTTGAGCCTGTTCCCTATTTTCTGGCACATTCTCAATGACTCCAAAATCCAACGCATTACCTAAACAGGCTGATACACATGACGGTTTTAACCCCACCTCTAATCGATCAACGCACATATTACATTTACTAACCTCACCTTTAACAGGGTCAAGTTGAGGGGCGTTATAAGGGCAAACCCATGTACAGTAACCACAGCCGAAACAAATATCTGGGTCTTGTAACACCGCACCATATTCAGCAAACTTTGTGTAAGCTCTTGTTGGGCAACCTTTTAAGCAAACAGGGTCATCACAATGGTTACAGGCCATCGAAATATTAAGGCGCTGATAATCTGGGTACGTTCCGCCTTCGACATAACCAACCGAACGGAATGAGATATGAGCAGGGTTATCATTTTTTTCACTGCATGCCGCTTCACATGCATGACAACCGATACAGTTATCTGCATTTAAATAAAACCCATGCTGTTTATATCGATCTGGGTTTTCGCTAATACCTGTATCACCATTTATATTAAGGCTCACCTCCCTTAACGCATTACCCTCCTCGGCGAGCTCAATATTGTCTCCATATCGGTTTTTTTCTCGGCTTTCTTCTGTCCTTAAAAAAGCATATTTTTGTTCATCACTACGTGTTTCAATCATGGGACTTAAAATGTTCTTGCTTCTAAATTTAATCGTGCAGCAACTTCCTGATTTACATGCTCTATTCGTACTGCGCATTGTTTAAAGGCAGGTTGCCGTGAATGTGGGTCTAATAGACCTAATGTAAGTCGGTTAACGCAATCAAAAAAGTGAAAGGGAATAAACACCATCGTCCTAGGTACTCGTTGTGTCAACATAACCATAACAACAGCATCACCACGACGTGAAATAACACGCACATAGGACTGATGCTCTATCCCCTGTTCAGCTGCTGTATCAGGGTTCATTTCCATAAATGGCGTTGGACTGTATTTATTGTTATTACCGACTTTTCCAGTTCTAGTCCGTGAGTGAAAGTGCTCAACTAACCGCCCTGAATTCAACCAAAACGGGTATTGCTCGTCTGGTTTTTCATTATTATCGATAAACGGTAGCGGAATCAGTTTAGCCCGACCACCGGGATGGCGAAAAGTAGCTGGTTCGGTATACAAGCGCTTTCCACCTTTAAGCGGCTTTTCACCCTTATCCACCTGCTCTTGCGTATAAGGCCACTGAATGCCCTTATTCTGCTCAATCAAATCATGAGTCATACCCGATATATCAACCAGCCGTCCTTTGGATAGTTCGCGCATTTCATCAAACACTTCATGAAAATTATCAGGGAAGTTCATCTTTCTACCCTGTTCAAACTGTTTTGCTAGGCCGTTAAAAATATGTAAATCTGTTTTTGACTGGCCATAGGGTTCTTTTACTTTACGAATAATATTGACCCTTCTTTCTGTATTCGTAAAAACGCCTTCCTTTTCAGCCCAAATAGCCGCTGGTAGAAAAATATGTGCATATTGCGTTGTTTCCACATCAAGGTAAGAATCCTGCACTACACAACATTCGAGCTTTTCTAATGTTTTACGAATACGCGCCGTATTAGGCATTGATGTCATTGGGTTTGTACCCACCAACCACAGACCTTTAATTGCGCCGGTTTCAATGGCAGGAAATATATCTGTTTGTGCAAGCCCCCGTTTCTTTGGGAAAAACTCTGGATCTACGCCCCAGTATTTTCCAATATCAATTCGGTCTTGTTCATTTTCTAATAAACGATAGCCAGGTAGACCAGAACACGATGACCACTCTCGTGTTCCCATCGCATTACACTGTCCAGTAATAGACAAGCTGGTCCCACCTTTTTTACCAATGTTGCCAGTCAGCAAGCTAAGGTTATTAAGACCCACCACTCCATCTGAGCCATGCGTGCTTTGATTAATACCCATCGTCCAAATATTCATTGCGGCGCCAGCTTTTGCGTACAAACGAGCAACATTGCGAATCGTATCTTCATCAATACCGCATATTTTAGATGCCGTTATCGGGTCATAGTTTTTAACTTCTGCTGCTAATTCGTCAAAGCCAGTAGTATTCGCTTTTATATAGTCTTGATCTTCCAATCCTTCAGCCAGAATGACATGCATTAATGAATTCATTAACACAACGTCTGTACCGGGCGTAATTGCCAAATGCATATCTGCATTTTGCGCCAGCATGGTGACTCTTGGATCAATAACAATTAAAGGAAATTTTCGTTTTTCCTGCGCTTCTTTAAAACGCCAATAAATAATAGGGTGTTGTTCTGGTAAATTGGATCCCCAAGCAATCAGGCAATCGGTATGTTCAAAATCTTCATAACAACCTGGAGGGCCATCTGAACCAAAAGAGCGCTTATAGCCTGATACTGCCGAGGCCATACACAGCGTGGTATTGCCATCGTAGTTATTGGTTCCAATCACACCGCGGGCCAACTTGCCCAAGGTATAAAAACCTTCGGTTAAAATTTGCCCCGTCGATACAATGGCAAATGAGTCTGGCCCATAGGTATCTTGTATGCGTTTAATTTCAGAGGCCATTTTTTCAAAGCTTTCGTCCCAGCTCGCTTCTTGGTATTCATCATGAATATTTGAGCGCATCAGCGGTACGTCACCGCGACCTGCTGACTCAAACAATTCGTGTTCAAAAAGGCCTTTTACACATAACTTGCCTCGATTAACATCTGCATCAGCCACTCCTCGACTTCCTACTGGCACACCATCTTTGTCCGTGCCTACTTCAATGGCACAGCCAGTTGAACAATAGCCACAAGTAGCATAGGTCCATTTTTCAATTTTTTTATCCGCGATCGCGATGGGATTTTTTTTATTCCGACCAAATAGCATCTTATTATCTCCCTCGTTTAACCTAGCAACAGTTCGCTTTTACTGACCAACAATGAATCGCCACCCACCCTTAAAGTTATTGGGCGGCCTTCTCGTTTATCCATTTCTACATGTAACAAACTTCGGCGAGTTTCTACTGTGCCACGATCAATTGCAAAACTATAAGTACCCAGCCGTATATGCTCATGAGAAGCTAGGTAGCCAGCAAAGGTAGGCAAGACCGAACCAAGGGGTGGGTCCTCACGATCGCTGATATTTGGACCCATTAAACGCCCGTGGAAATTACAATCGTCTAGGTCCGTTTTTGCACTAAAAATTAAAATTTCTTGTGCTGCCATAGCGGGTGCTGACGACTCAGCCCAAGCCTTCACATCAAAACATGCTTTACGTACATCCGTCTGTGATTTCAGTGGCACAATTAAATAAGGTAAGCCACTCGACACAAGGCGTGTGTAATAGCTTGAATGGTCTATATCTTTCTCATCAATCGATAATAGTTTTGCTAACTCTTGATCCGTGGGTGTAAATCGGTCAACAACAGGCATACTACTTAATGTAAATTGCACATACCGCTTACCATTCGCATCCTTAGAAATATTTGCGGTAACATCTTGGCTATTTTGCTTTACCATAATGCTTGTATAGTCGCCTTCCAAGCTAACTTTTCCAGTTTCCACTAAAACATTGGCAATCGCTAAAATAGGATGTCCTGCAAAATCCTTCTCGCCATCGGGCGAAAAAATTCGAGCTTTAAAGGTACTACGGCCCTCATCTGCTTTATAAACGAATGCCGTTTCAGATAAATTTATTTCACGTGCTATACGACCAAGCTGCTCTTCTGGCAGATCCTCTGCATCTGGGAAAACAGCAACCTGTGCCCCTTGAAAAAGCGTATCGGTAAAAACATCGAGAGTGTAATAAGTTACTTTCATTATTTAGCCTTCATTAACTGTTTGTACCGACGACAACTCGGCCATTTATTATTTTTACTGGGTATGCATTAATACAAACACTCTCGTCTTCTAAGCATTGCCCTGTTTCTAGATTAAAGTGCTGTTTATAAATCGGCGATGCCACCACAAGTTCATCACCTATACTGCCAATTATCCCTCTGGATAAAACGTTCACCTCGCTAAAAGGGTCGTAATTACTAAGCGCATAAACTTGTTCGGTCTTTTTCACATAAAACAAAGCTATTTGTCTCTCATCTATCAAAGCAGCTGTACCTGCATTTTCATTTAGATCTGTTAACGCACAGACATCCACTTCACTACTTTTTAATTCATTAACCATTCGTGTATTCATCCGTTTGTTTAAACTTCTTCAAGTTGTGCTGGTATTTCCTCTTTTCGCGCAGGCCGTATTTGATCCCTTTCTGAAACAAATACAATTTGGCTATCGCCTTTGTCAGAATTTACAAACGCTTTAAAGGTTTTTGATTTTTCTTCGTTTTCAACTGTTGTCTTCCACTCACATTGATACGTATCAATAACATTTTGCATTTCTGTTTCAAACGTTTCAGCAAGCCCTAATGAGTCTTCAATGACCACTTCACGCAAATAATCAATGCCGCCTTCTAGGTTCATCATCCATGTAGATGTACGTTGTAATCGATCTGCTGTTTTTACATAAAACATAAGGAAGCGATCAATATATTGAACCATTGTTTCGTAATCTAAGCCTGTTGCAAACAAGTCCGCATGTCTCGGCTTCATACCGCCGTTGCCGCACAAGTACAAGTTCCAACCATTTTCTGTGGCGATCACGCCAACATCTTTGCTTTGCGCTTCTGCACACTCACGAGTACAACCCGAAACAGCAAACTTTATTTTGTGTGGTGTGCGCAAACCCTTGTAACGATTCTCTAAATCAATCGCCGTTGTCACACTATCGGCAACGCCATATCGGCACCACGTACTACCGACACAGGATTTAACTGTTCGTAAAGATTTACCGTAGGCGTGACCTGTTTCAAAGCCCGCATCAATTAATTCTTTCCAAATAACAGGTAGGTCCTCTTGGTGCGCACCAAATAAATCAACACGCTGCCCACCGGTAATTTTCGTATACAAATTATATTTTTTGCCAACCTCACCCAGAGTAATCAGCTTGTCAGGTGTAATTTCACCACCTGGAATCCGAGGTACGATTGAATAAGTGCCATTTTTCTGAATATTGGCAAGATAACGGTCATTCGTGTCTTGCAGGCCAGTATGTGGAGTTTCTAATACATAATCATTCCAGCAAGAAGCAAAAATAGACGCTAGCGTTGGCTTACAAATATCACAGCCATACCCCTTACCATGTTTTTCGATCATTTCATCGAACGTTTTAATCTTGCCGACACGAACCAAGTGATAAAGGTCTTGGCGGGTATACGCAAAATGTTCACACAAATCTGTATTAACATCCATACCCAGTTTCTCTAACTCTTTATTCAGTACTTGACCAACAAGTGCCGTACAACCACCACAGCCTGTTGTTGCACTGGTACACTCTTTAAGGCTTGCCATCGTTGTAGCGCCATCAGAGATGGCTTGGCAAAGCGCACCTTTGGATACATCAAAACAAGAACATATTTGCGCAGCATCCGGTAAAGCTTCAACACCTAAACCTGTTGCGCCTGAGCCATCTCGTTGTGGCAAAATTAATGCATCCGGATACTCTGGCAAAGCAATATCGTTCAGTTTAAGTTGTAACAAATTACCGTAATCAACCGTATCGCCAATTAACACCGCACCTAATAAGCGTTTATTATCTTCACTGACGACGATCTTTTTATACACGTCATCTGCACCATTGACATAAGTGTAAATCTTCGCCTTTTCAGTGGTTGCATGCGCATCACCAATACTCGCTACATCCACACCCATCAGTTTTAATTTCGTGCTCATATCTGCACCGGTAAAACTATTCTCCTTGAGTGATAACCGGTCTGCTACAACTTGGGCCATTTGATAACCCGGTGCCACCAAACCAAATATTTTGCCATCCCATAAAGCACACTCGCCTATCGCATAAATGTCTTTATCTGATGTTTGACAATGATCATCAATAACAATACCGCCTCGCTCACCAAGTGTCAGACCACAATCACGAGCAATATCATCACGCGGTCTAATACCGGCTGAAAATAAAATAACATCGGTTTCAATATGTGAGCCGTCAGCAAAGTTCATCCGATGCAGACACTGCTCACCATCAACAATGCCTTGTGTATTCTTTTGGGTATGTACGCTAACACCTAACTCTTCAATTTTCTTACGTAACACTGCGCCAGCGCCATCATCAATTTGTACGGCCATCAACCGTGGCGCAAACTCAACAACGTGTGTTTTCAACCCCAAGTCTTTTAACGCTTTAGCAGCCTCAAGACCCAACAAACCACCACCAATAACAACGCCTACCTTAGATTCCTTACCTGCTTTCGCAATATCAATTAAGTCATCAATAGTTCTGTAGACAAAACAATTTTCCCTTTCATGGCCTGGGATAGGTGGAACGAAGGGAAAGGACCCTGTCGCTAGAACAATTTTATCGTATGAAATACGTTGACCCTTATCGGAGGTAACGATTTTTTTGTCACGATCAATGTGGGCTGCACGATCACCGATATGAACGGTAATATTATTTTTTTCAAAGAAATCCGGCTCAACAAGTGACAGATCCTCTTCAGTTTTACCATTAAAGTATGACGATAGTTGAACACGGTCATAAGCAAACCTCGTTTCTTCACAAAACGTTGTTATATCGTAGTTTTGCATTTCATCGCTGTTTACCATGGACTGTAGGAATTTATGCCCAACCATACCGTTACCAATTACAACTAATTGTTTTTTATTACTCATGCTTTATGTATATCCAAAATTCTTTATAGTCACACCTCCTTAGCACGCAACATGCCAACATCAACCACCACCTCTCTAACAATTGATTTTTAAGCAGAAAATTTTTAAAAACATATAAAAAAAGACAGTCAAAACAGTTTTTTGCTTTAGTGCTGTGCAATAAAAACCCCAATCGCATTAACTTGGTGCAAAAAAGCACATTACCCCAAACAAATAACTACAACGACCATTAAGAGTAAGTAAATACTTAGCTGGCATAGCTTTTGCTCTTACCCTCACAATCTATTGAAGGAGACACATTGCAATGTCGCAAAAACTAAATTTATTATCGTTCAAAGGCAATATTCGTATTTTACATACAACTTGGTTTGCCTTTTTTATCAGCTTTATGGTGTGGTTTAACCATGCCCCATTAATGTCTGTTATCAGAGATGTCTTTAACTTAACAGCTCAAGAAGTGTCAGTTTTACTCATCCTGAACGTTGCATTAACAATCCCTGCACGCATTATTGTAGGCATGATGGTGGATAGCTTTGGCCCTCGCCGCATGTTCTCAGGCATACTAATATTCTCTAGTTTTTTATGTTTATTTTTTGCTTGGGCACAAACTTTTGAACAACTTGCCTTAGCTCGTTTTTTACTGGGTTTTGTTGGCGCAGGTTTCGTTGTTGGTATCCGTATGATCGGCGAGTGGTTCCCCGCTAGACAAACTGGTATCGCACAAGGTATCTATGGTGGCTGGGGTAATTTTGGCTCGGCAGGTTCCGCCATGGCTTTACCCGCTTTAGCTTTATGGATAGGCGGTGAGGATGGCTGGCGTTATGCATTAACAGCTACCGCAGTGATCGCTTTTTTCTATGGTATTTTTTATTATTTAAGTGTCACAGATACACCAAAAGGTTCAACCTATTTCAAACCTAAAAAAGTAGGTGGAATGGAAGTCACCAGTAAGCTTGATTTGACGCTTTACTTAATAATGAGCATGCCCATTTATGGTGCACTCGCATTGCTCACATGGAAACTCTCTCCAAAGGGTATGGGCTGGTTAAATGAGCAAGTAGTCATTATCACCTATGCATCCATTGCCATTGTCTACCTGTATCAAGCGATGCATATTATTAAAGTTAACAAAGATATTTTCAGCAAAGAAGTACCTGATTTATTTCGCTATCAATTTAAACAAGTTGCCATTTTAGATCTTGCTTATATGGTGACATTTGGTTCTGAATTAGCCCTAGTCTCTATGTTGCCATTATTCTATATCGATATGTTTGGCTTATCGCCTGTAACAGCTGGGCTACTAGCCGCCATTTACCCTGTGATGAACTTAATAGCTCGTCCTGGCGGCGGTATGATGAGTGATAAAATTGGCCGCAAAAAATCGCTTGTTATTTTGTTTTCAGGTATTAGCGTTACCTTTTTATTACTCGGTCAAGTTAGTGAAACATGGGCTGTACCGTTAGTTGTGGCATGTACTATTTTATGTGGGCTATTTTCTAAAGGCGGGTCTGGTGCAGTGTATGCCATGGTACCTCTAATTCAACGTCGTATGACTGGCCAAGTCGCTGGTATGGTGGGCGCTTACGGCAATGTAGGTGGTCTTATATTTCTAACTGTTCTTTCTTTTGTTTCTCCGCAAGTCTTCTTTATGGTGATTGGTGGAACAGCCGCCACCGTTTTATTATTTATGTTTATTTTCTTAGAAGAGCCTAAAGGACAAACAGCCGAGGTGCTTGAAGATGGTACAGTAGAACTTATCGATGTGACATAACCCATCAACACCACTAACATGCAATCAGAATCGATTATAGACCTTGGTCAATCATCCGATAAAGGCCTTAAAACGGACAATGAAGACAGTTATGGTGTTTTACTGCCTGAATCACCTGTTTTAGAGCAAAAAGGGGTGGCTGCGGTTATAGCTGATGGTGTTAGTGGCTGTGATGCAGGTAAACTCGCCAGTGAATCTTGTGTAAAAAGCTTATTGGGTGATTATTACTGCACACCTGACACCTGGACGGTTAAAACCTCTGTTCAAAAGGTTTTAACCGCTACTAACCGTTGGATGTTGGGGATGGCACAGCAAGGTGGTGCTAACCAAAAAGGCTTAGCCACTACTATGAGCGCCTTGGTTGTTAAATCTTCCACCGTGCATTTATTCCATATTGGCGATACACGTATTTACCGAATACGCGATAAGCAATTGGAGCTACTCACGGACGATCATCGTTTCTGGGTATCCAAAGAAAAAAATTACCTCACTCGTGCAATAGGCATTGATCTACATTTAGAAATTGACTACAGCCATTTTCTATTGGAAGAAGGCGATACTTTTTTATTCACCACGGATGGTGTTCATGAGTTTGTCAGTGACAACATCATGCTGGCACAAGTAAATAATAATACCGACAATTTTGACCGTGCTGCTCGAAACATTACTGATCTTGCAATGAAAAATGGCAGCCATGACAATGTCACCTGCCAAATTGTCAGGTTTAATCAACGACCACACGTTAATGAACAGGAAATATACCGTAAATTAACTGAGCTACCTTTTCCTCCAGACTTAAGTGCCGGCATGACCTTAGATGGTTACCGAATTGAGCGAGAACTACATGCCAGTAATCGTACACAAGTGTATCTGGCAACAGATATTCAAACACAACAGCAAGTTGTTATTAAAACACCGTCTGTTAATTATGTAGATGACCCTACATTTTTAGATATGTTTGTCCAAGAAGAATGGATTGGCCGCCGAATTGATAACAATCATGTTCTAAAAATTATTGAACAAACAAAGACACGTCGCTTTCTTTATTACGTCACCGAATACATCGAAGGACAAACACTCAGGCATTGGATGAGTGACAACCCCCAACCCAGCTTGCACGATGTTAGAGGCATCGTTAGGCAAATTGCTCGAGGCCTCAGAGCTTTTCATAAAAAGGAAATGATTCACCAAGACCTCAAACCAGAAAACATCATTATCGATACCCAAGGCACCGTTAAAATAATAGACTTCGGCTCTACAAAAGTTGCCGGTGTAGAAGAAATAGCATCTCCCATTCAACGTTTAAATTTATTGGGAACTCAACACTACACAGCACCAGAATACCTATTAGGTCAGCCCGCTAGCTACCGTTCAGACGCTTTCTCTTTAGGCGTTATTACCTACGAAATGTTGACAGGAAAACTCCCTTTTGGGGAAAAATACGGTGAAAAAGCACTTAGTAAATTGCACTATATTCCAATATTAGAAATCGATACGGACATTCCACTTTGGATTGATGGTGCAATCAGAAAAATCGTCAACAAAAAACCTTCAAATCGATACGAAGAAATATCAGAATTTATTCACGACCTCTCACACCCGAATAAATTATTCACCACTGCCGTTCACACGCCATTAGTTGAACGTAACCCTCTCGCCTTCTGGAAGGCAGTCGCGCTATTAAGCTTATTCACCAATGCAGCCCTTTTGCTCATAAAGTAAATCCATGTTTTCATAACGATAACGCTTTTCGTTATCATCTTAGCGACCCTATATCACTAGCGTTTTCTTGATCTACATCCTCTCATGCCAAAAAAAACTAGCTTTTTGAATTAACAATTACATAAATACACGACGCTTCGCAAAATTTTAAGTATGCTTTATGCTAGTTCGAATAACAGCCCATAGCTAAAAAGGGCGCTAATAACTAGCTGGAGGAGCAACCCCATGAACTCACTAACCGCGGCTTGTCTTTTTTTTCTTGGCATGCACTGGATTATTTCTGGCAGCCCCTTGCGTGCTCACATTGTTAACATTCTTGGCGAAACCGTCTTTAAGGTCTTATTCTCGCTGAGTATATTTATTGCTTTAGCTTGGATGGGGTTCGCCTATCAAAGCGCTCCTTATATTGCCACTTGGGGAACAGCTGAAGCCTTAAAACCAGTCAGCATTGGGCTCACCTTCTTTGCCTTTTTGTTATTACCAATGAGTATTTTTGATAAAAACCCAACCTTAATGGGGCTTGTTCCACCCGACCAAGTCACAACCCGTGGCATGGTACGCATCACACGGCATGCAGGACTTATTGGGTTAGGATTATGGGGCTTCGCTCATTTTATTGTCAACGGCGATTGGGCCTCCCACCTTCTGTTTGGAACAATTGCATTTGAAGGGCTTATTGCGCCTATGAATTTAGACCGTAAATACAAGGCCCGGTATGGTGAGTCTTGGGTTAAATTTACCGAACAAACATCCTATATTCCTTTTGTAGCTATTTTAAACAAACGTAATAAACTTGTTTTGAGCGAACTTAATATCTGGGCAGCACTAGCAGGTACCGCCATATTCTTTGCCGTTATGTACTTTCATCAAACATGGTTCGGCGGCTCCCCTTTGATTTAGCCTATACCAATAAACATAAAACCCGTTATTGGCTAAGTAAATATAAAACCAAGATCGTTAACATTAACGTGGTGCTCTTCCAAAAAAGCACAGGGTCACGCTCCATCAAAGGTGGACGAGTTTTATTTATAAACTCTTTATTTGGTTGTCGCAGGTCAAAAATAAACTCTGATAGCTCCCCATATCGCTTATAAGGATCAGGATGCACTGCATTTTTTAACACATCGTCAAACCATACTGGAATCTCTTTTTCATCATCGAGCACCGTTTTATAATTCAATTTATTTTGCGCCGACTTGCTTTTACACCTCGCCACATCCACGCCATAAGGTAACCGACCTGTTAACATCTGATACGTAATAACACCTAAAGAGAATAGGTCTGAACGGCTTGTACCGCTTTGTCCAAGGAAATATTCTGGGGCTGTATACTGAGCAGTGCCGAGTATGTCGTCTTGCTGCCTTGAACTTGATATGTCCATGATGCCAGCCACCCGTGTCGAACCAAAATCAATAATCTTCACCGTCCCTGTTGAATCGATCATGATGTTGTCTGGTCTTAAATCTTGATGCAGCATCTCCAATCGGTGGAAAGCCCGTAAGCCTTTAGCAACCTGCTCAATAATGCCGCGTACTGTTTCTAAATCAGGCGTAGGATTATCTATCATCCATTGTTTTAAAGTCTGCCCTTCAATAAACTCCATTGCTAAATACAAGTAGTTTCGTTTGCGACTCTGTTTACAGGGTTTCAGCACATGTGCATTATTGATACGTCTCGCAATCCACTCTTCCATTGTAAAGCGCTCTAGATAAGCAGAATCATCTCTTAGATCAACGGAGGGCGTTTTAATAACAACCTGTTCTCCAGTGTCGTCATCAAACGCTAAATAAACGTGACTACGACTACTTTGATGAATAGCGCGAATAATTCTATACCCATCCATTGTCATGCGAGCATCTAATAACGGGGCAAATGGAAGCTCAGTAATGTGTTGGTAAAGCTCACTTGTCTCATGATCTGGTAGTGCATCAATACGAATAATTTGCGCCGTTAAATTATCATCGCTACCTTGTTCATATGCTGTATTAACAATAAGCTTTGCCGCCTCATCTAATTGATCGGCGTGCTCATTTATTGTATTAACGATAAACGCATCATTAACAAACTCATACACCCCGTCTGTTGCCAAAAAGAATGTATCACCTTCTGCCACAGCCATGCTTTGATAATCAATATCGAGTTGTTGCTTAACCCCCATTGCTCGGCTAAGGTAACTTTTACCCTCTGCTACCCATAATCTATGATCGTTGGTAAGCTGTTCTAACGACTGATCATTCAGGCGATATACTCGGCTGTCTCCAACATGAAAAATGTGTGCTGTTCTTGACTTAATAACCATGGCACTGCACGTGCACACATAACCACGATCTTTATTAAACCGGTGTGTACTTTGTTGGCTTTGGGCGTATAGCCAAGAGTTGGTAGCCCTTAGCACCCGTTCAGCTGATTGTTTAACAGACCAAGTCTCGGAGGTGCAATAATAATCCGAGATAAAACCACTCACCGATGATTCACTGGCAATATGGCTTACATCACTACTACTGATACCATCGGATAAAACAACCGCTATGCCCTTAGATGTTAGCATCGGCTCATCAGGAATATAAACACCATGAAAGTCTTGGTTTATATCCTTTTTACCTTTATCTGAATATTGACCTACGGATATGTTTAATCGATTTGTCATTTTAAATAAAGGCCAGCCTAAGCTTAGGCTGGCCTTGGTCCATCAGTTGTTTAATGGAAATGATTATATAGAACGATTTGGACTGGTTCTAACATGAGTGAAGTATAGTGGAAGCCCTACCAAGCACAAACCACCAGCTAGGTTGCCAAGTACTGTTGGCAGCTCATTCCAAACTAAATAGTCAACAAACGTAAACTCCCCACCCATAATCATTGAAAATGGGAACAGGAACATATTAACAATTGAGTGTTCAAAACCCATAAAGAAGAACAGCATAACAGGCATCCACATCGCTAACATTTTACTGGTAGCAGAAGTCGAAATCATTGCACCAACCACACCCATTGAAACCATCCAGTTACATAACATGCCGCGAATAAAAATCGTAAACCAGCCATCAACACCGTGTGTTTTATAGCCTAACGTTCTAGACTCACCAATCGTACTGACTTTGGCAGCAATAGCGCCTCCATCGACACTGTAGCCGTAGGTTAAGATAAACGACATCATAAACGCTGTTGTGAGCGCTCCTGCAAAGTTACCAATAAACACAAGCCCCCAGTTTCTAAATACTTGACCGATGGTGACACCTGGCCTCTTATCAATTAATGCTAATGGCACTAAGGTAAATACCCCTGTTAATAGATCAAACTTCATTAAGTACAGCATGATAAAACCCACAGGGAACAAAATAGCACCAATTAATGGAGACCCCGTTTTCACAGCAACCGTAATGGCGAAAATGGCGGCAAGCCCAAGAATAGCACCGGCCATAAAAGCACGAATAAACGTATCTTTTGTCGACATATACACTTTGGATTCACCAGAATCCACCATTTTTGTAACGAATTCACTCGGCTCTAAATATGACATTTTATATACTCCAGTTTTACAAATTAATTAAATGATTAGTAACTTTTATACGGAAGAAACTTCCCACTCATTACAATATTCACACGATCACCCAATGGGTCTGGTTCACGTTTAAGATCCATGCTGAAATCAATAGCACTCATAATTCCATCACCAAACTCCTCATGTATCAGTTCTTTAAACGTCGTTCCGTACACATTAACTAGTTCATAAAAACGATAAATTAAAGGGTCTGTTGGAACGGCTGTAGGTAAGGAGCCCTTATAAGGAACTACTTGTAATTGGGTCGTCGCATCAACAGGCAAATTAAGCATCGTACCAAGTGTCTCGGCTTGCTCTTTCGTTAATGTCATTTGCCCTAATAAAGCCGCCGTTGTCCATTCTTTACTCTTATCTATCGCTTTTGCTAACTCAGACCAGGTAAAACCCATGGCAGATTTTTGTAAGATAATTAATTCAGTTACCTCATTACGTGTCATTGCAAACTCCTTTATAAATAGTCTAAATAATGATTACCAACCTCTAGTGCCGTAAAATTAGTTCTACCTCGTCGCACTTTAAGTTTACTTAAAGCAACTACAATGCCACCCTATTTTTTTTAACACCTTCTTATTAAAAAAGACTTTAGAATCAATCTATTAAAAATAAATATTTTTATACTTAACTCGAATAATAAATGTCTAAATAAATTTATTTTCAAATTTAAGAATCCATATACTCTACTGCACTATATATGCGCAACTTTCATCATGCAGCGCACCATAAATGTGCCTTATATACAGTCTTCCACTTTTAAATCTGTGTTTTATAAAGCGTCTTAAACGATATATTTAGGTAATTATTAGATACGGTAGGCGTAAAAAAATGGGCCAGCGTATAACAAACAGCCCTATTTATTAACGAAATGAGTGAACACTCATCTACGTTATTATTTTTATAATACGGAACCTTGGCCTGTTGTGCTCACGATGAGACGCAAGTCAAAACTGCTGGGAAAAGACAAAACGATTAGAGTACAGAGAAGGTTTTCTACTGTGGGTTAATACCCTATGCCAATAGCGAAAAGACTTTAAGTTCTTGTTATAAGCCTATTAGCTGTTATTTAAAATAAATATCAGCTAATAGGTATCCACCTAAAATAACGCCAATCCACAACACCATACTTCCGGTTGGCCAGCTACTCGCTAAATGATATTGAGATAAACGACTGGCTTGAAAAGCCGATTGAGCACCTTCCCAACTTTGACGAAGAGTGGCTACTACAACACGGTTAAGCTGATCCAATAATTTATAACTCGCCCTTGCTGTTGCAGGTAATAGTTTTCTATACGTCCACTCAACATCAATATTAACCGAGCGTAGCTCAGGTGGGTACAAGCCTTTTTTGTTTAACCAAACAAAGGCTAACGCAGAGAAAAAGAGTAACTGTAACTGGGTCAATACATGTGTCAAATCATACGGCCAATAATCAAATTTCCATGGCAATAACGCATAAAGGTATTGTGGCTGTGTACCAATAAATATACATAAGAAAGCCGCAACGCCCATTGCAATTAACATGTTAATCGGCGCCTCTTTAACCCTAATTCCCGAATCATGATGAAAAAAAGCAAAGTACGGTACCTTAATACCCGCGTGATGGAATACACCCGCCGCTGCAAACAATAACATCAACCAAACTACTTCATGCCCTTCTTTCAGCACAGCAACCATGATTAATGATTTTGCAATAAAACCACTAAATAAGGGAAAAGCAGAAATTGAGGCGGCGCCAATAATACAAAATGTTGCTGTCCAGGGCATGCTCTTATACAAGCCGCCAAGATCTGAGCCTCTAATGTTAGCAACACGATACATGACTGCACCCATTGACATAAACAACAGTGATTTATAAATGATATGTGCGAAGGCATGTGCAACTGTGCCATTTAGCGCTAGAGCAGTGCCAATACCAACACCTACCACCATAAAACCCAACTGGTTAATCATACTGTACGCTAGAACACGCCTGAGATCATTTTCAACGACCGCATAGAAGATTGGGAAACAGGCCATTACAGCACCGATATAAATCAGAAGCTCTGTTCCAGGATACCCACGTGCTAAAGCATATACCGCAAGCTTAGTCGAAAATGCAGATAAAAAGACTGTCCCACTAGCGGTCGCTTCAGGGTAAGCGTCTGTTAACCAATTATGTAAAAAAGGAAACGCACACTTAATACCAAATGCTAAAAATATTAACCAACTGCCGATACCATTAAGCCCAATATAATCAAAAGCCAATGAAGCATGTTCATTGTAATAGACCAAAGCACCCGCTAGTAATAACACACCAGAGGCTACCTGAAATATCAAATAACGCATGCCCGACTGAATGGCACGGTCAGTACGGTTAGCCCAAATCAAGAATACTGAACTTAATGCCAGGCATTCCCAAAAAATAAATAAACTTATTAAATCCCCTGCAAACACTGCCCCTAGCGCACTGCCTGCATAAAGTAACCCTGCCACCTGTTGCGTGGTATCCCGCACATGTAAGGCATACACGATGGCAATAAAGCTGGCAATATGAAATAAATAACCAAATAACAAACTCAACTTATCAACTCGCATAAACTCAAGTTGATACGTAAATACGGTTAATGGATATGATAATGCAGTTGCTTTGACTAAGGTATCACTTGCCTGCATTGGAACAAACGGTTGTACATCTAACCATAAATGTAAACCACCCAAAACCGGTGTTGCAAGTAGAATTATATTACGTACCTGACCACGCGTAACCAGCACCAATATCGCGGCAATAAAAAAAGGAATGAAGGGTGGTAAATTACTTATCCACATCATCTTTCTTTTCCTTCATTTCATAATAATCTTCATCCCTCATGAGCACCTTGCGCATTTCCTTAGAAATAAAAACTAGCAACACACAAGCCACAAAACCATATAGGGCATAAAAACCTGGAAAGCCTTCCCAGGGGTGAACGGTATGACGATGAACAAAGAAGTCTGCAATAAACAACCCTGCAGAAATGATATAAAAGCCTAATAACAGACGCGAAACATTGCGTGGGTTATCAAACAAGTAAGTTTTTTCATCTTCAATTTTGTTTGACATATTAAGTACTCTCTAACGACCCGTCGCTGCATCTACAGCGAGGTTATAAAATGGGTCAGAATAAAAAAACAAAACGATACAAGCGAGTGATGTAAACCCTATAGCCATTAACATACTGATGGGCGCCTCTTTTATCTGTGTATACACCACACCTTCTTTAGGTTTTGCAAAAAACGCACGCACTGATATTGGTAATAGATATGCGATGTTAAGTAATGAACTAAGCATTAAAACAGTTAACAATACCCATTGTTCAGTTTGCACCATACCTAATGCTAAATACCACTTACTCCACATGCCACCAAAAGGAGGTAGACCAATAATACTCAAACTGCCAATAGTAAATGCGGCAAAAGTGATCGGCATCACACGGCCTAAACCGTCCATATCACTAATATCCTTTTTATGCGCTGCTACTAAAATAGCCCCTGCAGCAAAAAACAAGGTGATTTTCGCAAATGCATGCATTGCAATATGCATAGATGCGCCGATTAAGCTCATCTCAACAGCCACCAGTGCGCCCAATACAATGTAACTGAGTTGGCTGATGGTTGAATACGCTAAACGTGCTTTAAGGTTATCCTTAGTCATTGCAATCAATGAGGACAATAAGATAGTTACTGCGGCAAACCAAATAAGCCAATCACCGGCTCCTGAGCTTGTAATAAAATCACTACCAAAAATATAAATCGTCACTTTAAGGATCGCAAATACACCCGTTTTCACAACGGCAACAGCATGTAACAAAGCACTGACTGGCGTAGGTGCAACCATCGCGGCAGGTAACCATTTATGGAATGGCATGATAGCCGCTTTACCAACACCGAAAACAAACAAGGCATACAGAATACCAGCATAGGCAGGATCTAGCTTACCAGCCAAAATACCGCCATCTTTAAAATCAAGCGTACCCGTTATTGACCAAGTCAGTAAAATAGCCAACAACTGGAAACCAATAGAGGTTCCCAAAAGAATACCCAAATAGATACGGCCACTGCGCTTTGCTTCTTTAGTACCCGCATGCGTAACAAGTGGATAGGTTGATAGCGTTAATATTTCATAGCAAAGAAATAAGGTAAACATATTGCCAGAAAATGCTGCCGCTAGCGTACTAGCAATGGCAATGGCAAATGCGGCATAAAAGCGTGTTTGGTTCTTTTCATGGTGACCTCGCATATAACCGATCGCATAAATGGAGGTTACTAGCCACAAAATACTCGCCACCAAGGCAAACAACATCCCTAACGGTTCTACTGAAAAACTAATATTGATGCCAGGAATCACTTCAAACACATCAAAACTTGGTCGCTCACCAGCGTTCACTTGGCCAGCAAGTGTCATCACTAATAGAGCAACCATCACGGCTGTAATGAGTGTTATTGCTTCACGAAGATTAGGTTTTTTACCCGCTAACACAATTAAAACTGACGCCACTAGCGGCATTAAGATAGCTAATTGGATTATTTGCTCGCCTGCTAAGCCGATCATTTATTCAACCTCATTCGCTAGCACCTGGAAGCAATAATTTAACCGCCTGCTCTGCCGTACCCACGGTCAGCTCAGTATTAAAACCAAAATACACATTAGCCAATACCAATACCCACATGGGGATTAGCATCATTAATGGTGCCTCTGTTGCACTTATTTGCCCTTGTTGTGGTTTATCAGCTACTTTGAAGTACAGTACTTCAACGAGCTTCCAAACATACACAACGGCCAACAACGAACCCGTTAAGATTACACCAACAATAAACCAATTCTGTTTTTCAATCGCCGCCAGTACTAAATACCATTTAGAAATAAAACCTGCCGTACCGGGCACGCCAATTAAACTAAGCCCGCCTATCACAATCGCCCCAAAGGTCCACGGCATTTGCTTACCTAACCCAGAAAAGTGCTCAAGGCGACTAGAACTGACTCTATAAACTAAGGCACCGATTGCCATAAATAAAGCTCCCTTCATTAAGGCGTGGTTAAATAAATGCACCATAGTTGCCGTAACACCTAGGACACTTCCTAAGCCTATACCCAGCATCATATAACCAATTTGAGCCACACTAGAGTATGCCAGTAAGCGTTTACTGTCTTTCTGGTAAATGGCATAAAATGACATCGATAAAATACCCATTACGCATAACAATATAAACAACTCATCCGCTGGTGTATTTTCAATAAACGAAAAGCCAAACACTGAAAATACCATACGTAACATGACATAAACTGCAACCTTTGTTGCCGTCGCTGCAAGAAAAATAGACACAACCGTCGGCGCATAAGTGTAAGCATTAGGTAACCAAAGGTGTAATGGAAACAAGGCTAACTTTAATGCAAAGCCCACCATAATAAATGCAAAAGCGGTATGAATAGTACGATGGTTATATAACTCTGGTAACCGTTGCGATAAATCCGCCATATTAAGCGTCCCAGTCATCGCATAGAGTAAACCCACCCCAATAATAAAGAATGTTGCTCCAATCGTCCCCATAATTAGATATTGATAAGCCGCCGTCAATGCCTGACGTTGCCTACCCAAACTTATTAATGCATATGATGATAAAGACGAAATCTCTAAAAAGACAAACAAATTAAATATATCGCCTGTTTGCGCAATACCTAATAAACCGGTCAAACACAACATAAACGCCGTATAAAAAAGCGCGTGCTGCTTCTCTGGAATCTCCTTAATAACGCTTTTTAATGCGTAGGGTAAGGTTAGCGCAGCAATACCAGAAACCACCAAGGCAACCAGTGCATTTGCCGCATCAATACGGTATTCAATACCCCAAGGAGGAGCCCAGCCACCAAGTTCATAACTGATCGTATGCCCTGTGCTGACATTGATTAATTGCCAAGCCGCCATATAAAAAACTGACCAGCTCACTATCGTACTAACGGCCCAAGGCAAACGGCCATTTGGTAGCACCGCTATAATAGGTGCTGCCATTAAAGGTAAAACAACTAACAGTAGACTTAGGTGGCTTTCTATCATAATGATTGATCCTGACGATGAATATCATCTTCTTCGATAGTGCCATACGCTTCTTTGATTCGAATGACAAGCGCTAAACCCAAGGCAGTTGTTGCCACACCGACCACAATAGCCGTCAGAATTAATACATGAGGCAAGGGATTAGAGTAAAGATCGACGCCCTTTTCTATAATCGGTACCGCACCGCCTTCTACATTACTAATGCTGATATAAAGCAAAAAAACTGAAACCTGAAAAATATTCAAGCCAACAATTTTTTTTATCAAATTGCCATGACTAATAACGGTATAAAACCCAGCCATCATAATAACAATGACCAACCAGTAATTATAATGCCCAAGAATCATCTCCATAAATAACTTATTCCAATCCTGACTCAGGCTCTGATTTTAAGTTTGGTCTGCCGCGTTCAGCAAACGTAAAAAACATTAGCAACATCACAGACATTACGGTGATACCCACACCCAACTCAATGACCAAGATACCAAGATGCTGACCCGCTATTTGCGTAGCCCCTAGCACGCTGTATTCTAAATAATTACCACCTAAGATTAATGCCGCTACACCCGTTCCTGCATAAATTAATACACCTAAACTGGCAAGAAGGCGAAGAACATACGGTGAAATCACTGCTTTTGCATTATCTACGCCAAAGACTAACGCATATAAAATAATTGCTGCGCTAAAAATCACCCCCGCTTGAAAACCGCCACCAGGGCCAAAATCGCCATGGAACTGAACATAAAGTGCGAACAGCAAAATAAGGGGGATAAGGAATTTTGAAACAACCCGTAAAATTAAATTATGCTTCACCGTTATCGTCTCTTTTCTCTAATTGAGGTTTACGCCGACGGCCACCAATCAACAATAGTACTGCAATACCTGCAGTAAAAATAACAGTGACCTCACCCAAGGTATCAAACCCACGATAACTCGCTAGTATCGAAGTCACCACGTTGGGCACGCCTGTATCAGATAAACTGTTACCTAAGTAATAGGGTGCTACGTGCTGATTCGCCGGTGCTGCCAAATCGCCAAATGCGGGTATATCCCATGTGCCATAAATTAATAACGCACCGGTAACTAACACCACCATGAAAGGGAGCCATGGGTTATGTGTTGCTCGTTTTTCTTCTTTATTAATATCTTTGGGTGAGTAGGTCAGCCCGAGCGTTGCCAACATCAACACCGTCGATATACCAGCACCCACTGCAGCCTCAGTAAAAGCCACATCAGCGGCATCCATAACCACAAACAAACCAGCTGATAGAAAACTAAATCCAGCAAATAGCATGATGACCGTAAATATACTTTTCAGACGAATAATCGCAATCGCATGGATGGCAATAAGGCTGAGCAATATAATATCAACAACATTATCTATCATTGATCACCCAACTTGCTTGAATCCGTTGTGTCGCCGGTTGAAAGTTTAGGTTTAAGCCCACCCAACATAGCCGCATTAGCGAGGGAATGTGAGGCAGTAGGACTAGTAAAAAAAATAAACACGAAAATTAGAAATAATTTAAAACTGGCTATTGTTAAGCCTGCCTGAAAAGCCAACCCTAATAAAAAAAGTCCTGCACATAAGGTGTCTGTAATACCAACGGCATGAAGTCTTGTATAAAAATCAGGGAAACGCAGTATACCGATACCACCAACAATACCCAGAAAACTACCTAATGCTAAACAGACCCAGCTGAGTATATCCATCATCATTTTTCTTTCATCTTCTGTTTGTTATTAACTACCGTCTTACCTTCAGTATAAAAATTACCCTGCTCAATTAATTTTAAAACAGCAACCACGCCAATAAAGTTAATCAGCGCGTAAACCAACGCAATATCAAGCAAGTCATGTCGATCAGTCAAAAAGGCATAGACAGCAATTAATAAAATTGTTTTAGTGCCCAACATATTCATTGCCGCAATACGGTCATAAACCGTTGGCCCCAGTAAAGCTCTTACCAAGGGCAATAAAATAACAACTAAAATGGCGAGTGTTGCGGCAGCGTACATCATAAAGTGTGTTCTGGCATATCAGGAACCGCCTTGGCCATCTCACCCGATTTTAAATGAGCAGCGCCTTCTTTACTTAACGCATGTACTTCAATTTCATCGTCTGATAACTTCAAGGTCACAGTACCTGGTGTCAGCGTAATCGCGTTAGCATAAATAACTTTACTTAAGTCAGTTTCTTTACTGGCGCGAAGTGTAACAACTTGCGGACTAATATTAACAGGCCCAAGCGTCAGAATGCGTTTCGCCACATCAATATTAGATTTAATAATTTCCGCTCCCAAGTAAAAGTAATAATGTAACAAGCGTAAACTTAGATGAAAAGGGTAACTTTCATGATCAATAATATCCATTCGCCTTGCAAGATAGACACTGATCACCGTAGATAAAACACCTAACCCGATCAACAACGTTTCGGTATGCCCTGAGAGCATAAACCAGAATATAAAAATTGTACTCGCTACAACCACTGTTCTCATTATTTTAACTTTCCATGTACCTTAGTTTTAGAAACCTCAAGCTGAAAATAGTATAGCTGGGGTATTTCAAGAACAAAAGAAAATAGATTGAAATAATAGCGAATCCGATGCGGTGTCTGAAAAACGATTAAATTAAACTTTGCCGGCCACTCCCACTTACCAGAACCGATTTTTTTCCAATAAGCAGTTTATACAAGATCTGTTAGGATGATAGATAAGGTGCTTACCAACGTTGATATTTTTTTATACGCTAACAATGGGCAAATATGAAAAACACAGGTGCGTCGTCAAAGACTAATTGGCATGGAATTTCCTCCGACCTTACACTGGAGGCCCTAGGCTCCTCACAAAACGGCTTGACTAAAATCGACGCTGAAGCTCGTTTTTCCACCCATGGTCCCAACCGAATGCCACAAGCACCCCGTCGTAACTCCTTGGTACGCTTTCTTCTGCATTTTCATAATATCCTTATCTATGTACTACTCGGCGCTGCTCTAATTACCGCCCTTCTAGGTCATTGGGTCGATACTTGGGTTATTTTGACGGTGGTCGTTGTTAACGCCATTATCGGCTTTATGCAAGAAGGAAAAGCCGAACAGGCTATGGATGCCATCCGCCATATGTTAGCGCCTCAAGCCAATGTTATTCGTGCTGGAGAGCGCGCCAATATCGCTGGCGAGCAATTGGTTCCCGGCGATATCGTCATACTGGAGGCCGGTGATAAAGTGCCCGCTGACCTTCGAATAATTAACGCACATGGATTAACTGTGCAAGAAGCAATTTTAACCGGTGAATCTGTACCAGTGGATAAACACACACACTTAGTTGCCGAGAATGCCGCCTTAGGAGACCGTAGCTGTATGGCTTACTCCGGCACACTCGTCACTAGTGGTCAGGGCAAAGGGGTGATAGTGGCGACAGGGTCAGACACTGAGATCGGTCGAATCAGTGGACTACTATCGCAAATCGAAACGCTAACAACACCGTTAGTGACACAGATGAATGTGTTTGCCAAATGGCTGACCATTTTGATTCTTGTCATCGCTGTGATCTTATTGGCATTCGGCTACTTTGTTGCACATTACGATTTTACTGAGATATTCATGGCTGTAGTGGGGCTTTCTGTGGCGGCGATTCCTGAAGGCCTACCAGCAGTCCTCACTATTACCTTGGCTATTGGTGTGCAAGCCATGGCTCAGCGCAACGCCATCGTACGACGCTTGCCTGCCATAGAAACGCTTGGATCGGTATCAGCCATTTGCACAGATAAAACTGGCACCCTAACTCGCAATGAAATGATGGTTTCCTCTGTACTCACTCACCGCCATCTTTTTACCCTAGAAGGTAGTGGCTATGAACCCAAAGGTTCACTCATGCTGGAGGACGCTTTTGTGTCTCCAGCGCAACACGCCGTACTGGAAGAGTTGGCCCGCGCCTCAATACTCTGCAATGATGCCTCGCTGCGCGAACACAATGGGGCCTGGATTGTTGAAGGCGACCCAATGGAAGGCGCGCTACTAAGCTTCGCCGGAAAAATGGATTTGAATACCCGTCAAGAACAAGCTAGCTGGGCTCGAACCGATGCCATTCCTTTTGACGCTAAACATCAGTTTATGGCAACACTCAATCACGATCATGAGCATCACGCTTTTATACATGTAAAGGGTGCGCCAGAACGTATGCTCGCCATGTGCGCGAATCAACGAAGCGCCAATGGTGGCACTGAACCTTTAGATACCGTTTATTGGAGCGAGCAGGCAGACGCCATTGCCGCACTCGGTCAACGTGTACTGGCGATTGCGGTTAATCCCACTTCACCAGCACACACAGTATTAGAACATGCAGAGGTATCAGGTTCGTTAACGTTGATTGGTATGTTGGGCATGATTGACCCGCCCAGACAAGACGCCATTACAGCGGTAGCAGAGTGTCATGATGCTGGCATCCAAGTAAAAATGATTACTGGTGATCACACGAAAACAGCTGCTGCCATCGGTAAGCAGGTTGGTCTACAAAACACCACTAAAGTCCTCAGCGGTAAAGAGCTTGATGAACTTGATGACACAGCACTGAGTCAAGCAATATTAGAATGCGATATATTTGCCCGCACCAACCCAGAGCATAAATTACGCTTGGTCATGGCCTTACAAGCCCACGGAAAGACCGTTGCGATGACTGGTGATGGTGTTAACGATGCACCCGCGCTAAAGAGAGCTGATGCCGGTATTGCCATGGGGTTAAAGGGCAGTGAAGCGGCAAAAGAAGCAGCAGACCTAGTATTAGCCGATGACAACTTTGCTTCCATTGTGGCCGCTGTACGCGAAGGTCGCACGGTATACGATAACTTAAAAAAAGTCCTCAGCTGGACGCTACCGACCAACGCCGGTGAAGCCATGACCATCGTATTAGCATTGCTTTTGGGAATGACGCTACCGATCACCCCGATTCAAATTCTATGGGTTAACCTGATTACCGCCATAACACTGGGCATTGCTTTGGCGTTTGAACCCACCGAGAAAAACACCATGCGGCGACCACCGCGATCACGTCATGAACTACTATTAAATGGTGGTTTGCTTTGGCATATCGTACTAGTATCGTTTTTGTTTCTCTGTGGCGTCTTTGGCACTTACAGCTACGCCATAGATAATGGTTATTCAGTCAATTTAGCAAGAACCATCGCGCTAAACACCTTGGTCGTGATGGAAATCTTTCATCTGTTTTTTATTCGAAACATTTATAGTGCCTCATTAACTTGGCAGGGAGTACGCGGCACCAAAGTCGTCTGGGCTGTTGTTATCTCCATAACGATTGCACAATTTGCTATTACCTATTTGCCATTACTACAAACTGTTTTTTCCACCGAGTCTATCCCCTTCTTAGACGGTCTTATCATTATCGCGGTTGGTATCGCACTGTTTACTATTATTGAGGCAGAAAAACAGATGCGGCTCGCATTCCAAAAAATGAAAGGAGAGTGATGGAAAAATCCAACTTTATACATGCTACAACCTTCTATAAGCCAGCCACTGGAGAAAAAAAGTGAACGGTTTTGTTGATGCTAAACAGATAACGCTTATGGGCATAGCGCTAGCTATAGGTCTTCTTATCGGTGCCGAACGTGGCTGGAAATCCCGTGAAGCAAAAGACGGTGAAAGGATAGCTGGCCTGCGAACATATGGTCTGACAGGGCTTCTGGGTGGCGGAGCTGGTTTGCTGTCACAGTACCTTGATGCAATGGTATTAGGTTTTATTTTTTTGGGATTCTCTATCACCGTAGCAACGGCCTATACAGTGCAGCGAAACAATAGCGAAGATGCCAGCATTACCAGCCTCATTACAATGCTGCTGACCTTTATATTGGGCGTATTTGCTACCCTAGAGCATGTAGATCTGGCAGCATCTATCGCTGTACTGACAGCAATATTATTACGATATAAAGAGGCATTACATGGCTGGTTAAAAAAACTAGAAAAAAAGGAACTGCATGCCGCTTTGCAACTTCTTCTTATTTCTGTCGTTCTTCTGCCTATCCTCCCCGACCGTGGTTATGGGCCTTGGCAAGCTTTAAATCCCTATGAAATATGGTGGATGGTTGTTCTCATCGCAAGCATTTCATTCAGCGGTTATTTTGCGATGAAGATAGCTGGGCCAAGCAGAGGGGTCATCTTAACTGCACTAGCAGCAGGTATGGCATCATCCACTGCCTTGACCTTGCATTATGCTCGGTTATCCCAAAAGCAAGAGACCATGAGGAACCTGCTAGCGGCAGGTATCTTACTTGCCTGTGGCACCATGTTTCCTCGTGTTCTATTGGTTTCTAGCCTTATCAATCCAGCGCTGTTCAGTAAACTACTGGTTCCCATGTCAGTTATGATGGCTGTGGTTTTATTATCATCACTTGTCATCTGGCATAAAAAAGCCGCTCAGACACCCGCTAAGATGACCCATTTGATTAATCCACTAGAGCTAAAATCTGCACTGTTTTTCGGCGCTTTATTGGTGCTCGTCATCTTGTTAAGTAAGGCAGCGATTGATTATTTTGGTGAAGCGGGTATTTATTTGATGGCAATGATATCGGGCATTGCCGATGTGGACCCGATTAACCTGGCACTGTCTAGAATGAGTACCACCGATTTATCAGTCAACCTCGCCGCATTGGGCATTGTTATTGCTGCATCGTCAAACACGCTTGTTAAAGCATTATTAGCCAGCTTTATTGGCGGCCCGGGGCTGGGGATGCGCGTTCTACTGCCATTATTGGCTGCGTCTGCAGTTGGACTTACAACTGCTTGGCTAATGTGATGAGTTTTCTTGTGATTGGTGCTCTAGCCTCTTCTCCAACAGGTTCTGCTAAATAATATTAAAATTGATTGTTTTAATCATCTACTGTGGGTTATGCACAATGTTCGTTATAAATTTCAGTGACGCGCCTAAACAGCCTTTAATGTTAGTTGCGCCTTGATCCATTGCACCCACTCGCTTAAACCATCGCCCTTTGTCGCTGAGAGTTCAATAATTATTAAGTTCGGATTGATCTGCTTAGCGTATTCGACACATTTATCCATATTGAAATCAACATAGGGCAACAGATCAGTTTTATTAATGATCATCAAATCCGCTGCATAAAAAATATCTGGGTATTTAAGCGGTTTGTCTTCGCCTTCGGTTACTGACAGCATAACGACCTTGTAGGCCTCGCCAAGATCAAATGGTGCCGGACAGACCAGATTGCCTACATTTTCGATAAATAACACGCCTTTATCTGCTGGGTTTAAGTCCTCAATGGCATGCCCCACCTGATGAGCATCCAAGTGACAACCCTTACCGGTATTAATCTGAATAGCCTTCGCGCCAGAATTGCGAATGCGCTCAGCATCCAGTTGACTGCTCTGATCGCCTTCAATCACATTAATGTCCAGCTGATCTTTCAACGCATCAATCGTTGCCGTTAATAATGAAGTTTTACCAGAGCCTGGACTGGAGATAATATTCAATGCAAAAATCTCATGTTGCTGTAAATACTGTCTATTTTTTTCTGCATAGCGTTTGTTTTTTCCCAGCACATCCTTTTCTAGTTGTACCAGTCTAAGATCAGTCTTATCAACAGCATTCACTTTGCTGGCATGTTGGTGGTTTACTGTTTCAGACGAACCGCACCCACAAGTAGTACACATAAATCTCTCCTAATTAACAATCAAGTCTCTCACTCGCATCTCCAGTCCAGACTGGATATCCAAGCTAAAGGATTGGCAGTCAGGACAAGGCGTATGTAGTTCAAACACATCTGTTTCGCAACCACATTGTTGGCATATTGCCTGCCCCGGCACGGTTACAATATCCAAAATCGCGCCGACGGCTACGCTATTTTTCATCACTATATCAAAACCAAATCGTAATGCCTCTGGCTCAACACACGAAAGCGCTCCAATTTCTAAACACACTTTTTTTACTGATGTGTAGCCCTGACTGTCTGCATTATCCTCAATAATGCTTAGTACATCTTCTAACAACGATAGTTCATGCATACGCAGCACTAAGTTCCATCATTTCACGATCATCAAATAGCACGCTTTGCTCTGACCGTTGACAACAGTGCTCAACAAAGTCCTTTGCTAACCGTAGGTTCTCAGTGGCTATAGACGACAATGGCTGACCTAACTCAAATGCATAACCAGCCATTTTCAATAAATAACAGGCTGGTGGTGCTGTTTTATACACCTGCTGGTAAACCGCTAACAACGCATCCGGTGTCAATGCGTGCGAGGTATAGCTTTGCCCGACTTCAGGCTGACAACGCGTTAGAAGATAGGGGCTATTGATTTGGCTATCTGCATCAATAAACAATACGGTTTGATAATCGACCAAGTCCATGACGTTTTCTATTTGTAATTGGTACGCCGTTAACACATCGATATGTTGCCAATGTCTTAACGACTTAAGCGATTCAATATGCTCGGCAACTAAAGGCCCCAAGGCATCATCACCACGCGCTGGGTTGCCATAACCAATAATCAGCAGCTTAGCCACTTACTTCACCCTGACTATTTTTAACCAGTTGCTGTAATAACTTTCCTTCAACATCGCGTAACTCCACCTGTAATGGCATTTTACCAAGAGCATGAGTGGCGCAAGACAAGCAAGGATCATAAGCACGAATGGCTACTTCGATATAATTTAACAGCCCTTCTGTCAGTTCCTGACCATCCAAATAACGGGCGGCAACCTGCCGCACAGATTCATTCATTGCCTGGTTATTGCTCGTGGTTGAAACGATTAGATTGGCTTTTGTCACAATATCATCTTCGTTAATTTCATAATGATGAAACAAGGTGCCACGCGGTGCTTCAATCACCCCGATACCTTCCAACCGTTTTTCACCCGTAACAACTAAATCTTTCCCCTGCAAGTCGGCGTCATGCAACAGTGCTTTAATTGATTCGGCGCAATGAAGAATTTCAATCATTCTGGCCCAATGAAAAGCGAGTGAGCTTTGTACCATTCCCATCGCATCAGCCCCTGCTTGAGCTTTAAATGCCACACGCGCCTGCTCAGCAGCAGGCGTAGTAATGAGGTCACACAAGTTAACTCGGGCTAAGGGTCCAACACGGTACCAGCCATCATCTACACCTAATGACTCAAAAAATGGAAACTTCATATAAGTCCACGGCTTCACTTCCTCGTGGATCACTTGATGATAATGTCGGTAATCAAAATGGTCGAACACAGGGTGACCGTTACGATCTATGCCGCGTAAACCGCCATGATAAAGCTCCAACTCACCAGAAGAACCGATCAACCCCATAAAGCCACTTTTGATCGTGGCAAATTCATTGTTAAAAGGGACATCTGCTAAATGAATATCAGCCGCTAACTTAACCGCTGCCTTACTCCATTCAATAACATCATCAATATCATTCAGTAAATAATTAACCTCATCAGGCGTTAATGATTTATTCATTCCACCGGCAATAGCCCCCGTCCCATGTATGCGTTTACCAGTAACTATCCGAATCACTTCTTGACCAAATTTTCGCAGTTTAATGCCCTGCATGCTAAGTTCAGGATAGTCAGCTAATAAACCAAGGATATTGCGTTTACTTTTGTCACTGCTAAAACCAAACAGCAAGTCAGGTGAAGCTAAATAAAAAAAGTGTAACGCATGTGACTGTAACACCTGGCCAAAATGTAGCAACTTACGCAGCTTTTCTGCCGAAGGCGTTAGTTGATCCACACCGACTAATTGATCAATGGCTTTTGCCGCAGCTAAATGATGGCTAACAGGGCAAATACCACATAAACGTTGCACTAAAACCGGTAGCTCCCAGTAGGGGCGACCTTGAATAAAACGCTCAAAACCTCTGAATTCAACAATATGTAAGCGCGCTTGCGCGACATGATTGTTTTCATCTAACAGTAACGTGACCTTACCATGCCCTTCCACACGGCTAACAGGGTCAATAACAACTCGTCGTAGTGGCTCCGAATTAGATGCTTGCTGGTCTGTCGTGCTCATAAATTCAATGTCTCATTAGTCATAATGCATTAGCTCGTCTGGCAAGGTCGGTTCGCGCCCTGCAAGTAAATCGGTAATAAATGCCCATATCGCATCAGCTGACGGTGGGCAGCCCGGTAGCGAATAATCAACCTTGACGATTTCATGAACCGGATAAACCTTGTCTAATAACAAAGGCAGTTCTGGGTCATTGGGTATTTGCGGGTTTACCACGCCAAGTCCATTAATATACGATTCTTCAAGACATTCTTTTAGTGATATCTTATTGCGTAATGCCGGCAGTCCGCCATTAATGGCGCAGGCTCCAACGGCAATCAAGGTCTTACAGTTTTTTCGAAATTCTCGTAATACATGCACATTTTCCGCATTACAGACCCCACCTTCTATCAAGCCAATATCTGAGTAATGACAATTTTTTATATCAGTCAACGGCGAACGATCAAACACCGCCACTTCCGCCAAATCGGTTATGCGCTCATCAATGTCCAACAAGGACATATGACAACCGAAACAACCAGCCAGTGAAGTTGTAGCGATACTAATTTTAGTGGTCATTTTTCCACCTTATTCAGCTCTGTTCCATCAATGCTCTTTTTGTCATAAGTTCGTTCACCGATGGGCACATCAAATGCTTTTCTTTTAATTAAAATCGCCCCTACTGGGCAAACATGGGCCGCTTTATCGTTCATATCAAGGTCGCTGTCGTGTAATGTCCCTGATGGGGAATTAACAATCAATTCGCTCTCAATACCCCGTCCACTGATCGCAAACACATTTTTTTGGTCAACATCGCGACTTGCTCGGACACACAATTCACAAAAAATACAGCGATCTCGATCCAACATAATATCGGCGTGTGAGGCATCTATTTCACGCTGGGGAAACAAATGAGGAAAATGAGCATCAAACATTTTTAAATGATAAGCCAGCGCTTGTAACTCACAATCGCCACTCTTTTCGCACGAAGGACATAAATGATTACCCTCAACAAACAACATTTGTGTAATGCTACGACGTGAAGCATTCATTTCATCGCTATTATTCTCGATCACTTGGCCCTCACTCGCTGGCGTTGTACAGGCCGAGCAAACCCGACCATTCACCTTAACAGCACACACCTTACAGCTACCATGGGGGGTAAACTCGGGCTGGTAACACAGGTGAGGAATATAAATTCCGGCCGCTGACGCAGCCTCAATAATCGTCTGACCTTGCTGGAAAGGGACCTGTTGCCCATCAATCATTATCAACAGCGTTTTCATTCGTTAAATTGCTCCAGATGGGCATCCGCATCCGTTCTATCGGTCAGCACACGCGCTTGCTGTAAAGCCTGTTCAAGATCAATGGCAGGGGTAAACGCCTGATCTTTAACCTTGGCCTCATAATACTCAGGAAAATGAGTCAATGAGTCCATTATTGGGTTGGTCGCCGTTTGACCTAATCCACAATGGCTGTAATCTTTCAGCAAATGACTTAGTTTTTTTAATTCTGTAAGGTCATTCTCACTCCCCATGCCGTTAACAACCTTATCGAGCGTGTTTTTCACCAGTGTTGTGCCCACTCGACACGGCGTACAAAAACCACAACTTTCATGAGCAAAGAAATGGGCAAAGTTAGTCGCTATTGCTAAAGGATCACGGCTATCATCAAAGATCATAAATGAACCGCCCGTTGGCAAATCTTCAAAGCTAATCTGTCGATGAAAATCAGTATTCGGCACCAGTGCTCCCGATGGCCCACCCACTTGCACACAACGTGTATGGCTAGCACCACAATCAATAAGGATCTGTTCAATAGTCGTGCCAAAAGGGTATTCATAAATACCTGGGCGAGCACAATCGCCAGAAATACTCAGCAAGCGGCTTCCCGGAGAGTCTTCCGTACCAACCTGATTATAAGATGAAGCGTCTGCTAGCGCTATTTTCGCCGTTGCGGCAAATGTTTCTACATTATTGATGACCGTCGGTTTATCAAGATAACCATGCGTCACTGGAAAAGGCGGCCTTATCCGTGGGACACCTCGCTTACCTTCCAGCGACTCGAGCAAGGCGGATTCTTCACCACAAATATACGCCCCGGCACCCATACGAATCTCGATATCAAAATCAAAGCCTTCGACACCAGCAATGGCTTGCCCCAACCAGTGGTTTTGTCTACGTTGATCAATGATCTGTTGTAGTTTTTGTCGTAAAAAAAGATATTCACCACGTAAATAAATAAAGCCTTGAGAGGCACCAATAATGCGCGCACACAGAGTCATCCCTTCGATCACTTGATCAGCATAATTATTCAGCAAAACACGGTCTTTGAAGGTACCTGGCTCACCTTCATCTGCATTACAAACGACATAATGTGCATCAGCTTCGACCTGTCGACAAAAACGCCATTTATTCACCGTAGGAAACCCTGCACCACCACAGCCACGTAGGCCAGACTGTTCTAACTCATTTAAGGTATGTTCAATGCCGCGATCAAGCAAGGCCTTAATGGCAGATCCCGCTTCAATATATTGTTTTAATAAAAAGCCGTGTTGCTGAATATTATCTTCGCTGTGAAACAAATCAGTTGGCCACTCACTGATTGGCTCACCGTGTTCGATGAGATTAACAATTCGCTCAACGCGATCGATATCTAATGCAACCACTGCAATACCGTTGATAAGTGCTGCGGGACCCTGATCACAAAAGCCGGTGCACGAGGTGGTCGCAATACTCACTTTGCCATCACTGCGAATGATACCTGGTTGAATATCAAGCCTCTGACAAAATGCATCCATTATCGTTTGGAAACCTTGTAAGGTATCAACAATACAATCACTTAACAGAATGCGGTAAGCCCCAACGGGTTCTGCATATAGGAAACTATAAAATTCGATAACGCTATGAATTTGGCTACGGGGAATATTCAGAAGATGCGCTGTTTGTTCAACGGTATCTGTCGAAAGAAAGCCAAAATGGTTTTGTAAGTCTTGTAAAATATCAATCAGCCGTGCGGGGTCAGCCGCATGCTCATCAATAATTGCACTGATTTTGGTTTCCATCATCTCTTTCCAAAGCGATTTAACCTGTACAAATTTGATTTCATTCCAAGTCCATAGTTCGATAGTATGGAAACACCATGAGTATTCAGATTAACAGAAAAAAACTACAAGTCACAGGGATAATTCAAGGTGTTGGTTTTCGCCCCTTTATCTATCGGCAAGCCAGCCAATTAGCACTGAAGGGATGGGCCAGCAATACCGGTGATGGTGTAACGGTGGATATTGAAGGCTCACCAAGCGCGTTAGAGGCGTTTATTGAAACAGTTCAGAAAAAACCTCCTATCAACAGCAACATAGAATCATTAACTATAACTAATCTACCTGTCTGCGGTTATCAACAATTCGAATTACGCAACAGTGCCGGTCAGCAGGGTTCGATGTTTATTTCGCCCGATATTGCTACCTGCCCCACCTGCATCGATGAGCTGCTTGACCCAAGTAATCGTCGCTATCAATATGCATTTATCAGTTGCAGCCAATGTGGCCCTCGCTACAGCATTATTAACGCATTACCTTATGATCGTGAACGAACAGCAATGCACACGTTTCCTTTGTGTCAGGCATGCCAGCATGAATATGAGAACCCTAGCGATCGTCGTTTTCATGCGCAAACTATTGCTTGCCCAGATTGTGGCCCCACTGTTGAGTTATTAAGCCATCAAGGTAAATACCTTGCTGACAATATAACGGCTATCAAGCAAGCATCAGAGGCATTAACTAAGGGTAAAATTGTCGCGCTGAAAGGGATTGGCGGTTTTCAACTGTTAGCAAATGCCAGCCATCAGCCTAGCATTGAACAATTACGACTCCATAAATCACGTCCTGAGAAACCATTTGCGCTGATGTGCCGAGACATTGCCCAAGTCGACACCATCGCCACACCCTCAGCACTGGAAAAAAAGCTGCTACTTTCAGCAGCTGCTCCGATTGTGTTAATGGATAAATTAATCGCGTGTTCCACCTTGGCTGAAGGAGTCGCGCCTGACAATACCCGCATTGGCATCATGCTACCCTGCTCGCCTTTGTATCATTTACTGCTTAGATATTTACCTTTCCCTCTTGTTGCTACTAGCGGCAACCTTTGTAACGAACCGATCTGTATTGATAATCAACAAGCCATAGATCGGCTAGCTAATATCGCTGAACTCTTTCTTATTCATAATCGCCCTATTCTACGACCCGTTGATGATTCTGTTGTACAAACCATTCATAACGAAGCAACATTGCTACGTGCGGCTAGAGGCTATGCGCCTGTCACAATCAAACTGGCGGATAATCAATCTGCTCGACACCCGCAAAGGCCTACATTGGCCGTTGGTGGGCATTTAAAAAACACCTTTGCCATTAGTAATGGTGATTACGCCATGATTAGTCAACACAATGGTGACCTTGAAAGCCTTGAAAGCATCACTGCTGTTAAACACAATATTGCTGATTTATCGCAATTACTTGAATACCACCCCGAGCTGATTGCTCATGATCAACACCCTGACTATGCCAGCAGCCATTATGCTAAATCATTCCATTTACCGACTGTTAGCGTACAACATCATCACGCCCACCTACTGTCATGTATGGCAGAACATGCTATTAAACCACCGCTATTGGGTATCATTTGCGATGGCAATGGCCTAGGTGATAATGGCACCCTGTGGGGTGGCGAGTTTTTCACCTTGGATCCATCGTCAAGCATTTCACGCATCGCCAGTCTGCGGCCATTTTCTTTATTAGGTGGCGCTATCGCCATCAAAGAACCTCGTCGCTCAGCATTGGCAATGTTATGGGAATACATGGGTGACAGCGTATTTTCACACAGCTCACTCGCTCCCGTATCAGCCTTCACCGAGGAAGAAAAAGCACTGTTACAGCCTATGCTCAACAAACGAATCAACTCCCCGCGCAGTTCTAGTCTTGGGCGGCTATTTGATTGTGTCGCCAGTTTGCTCGATTTATGCCAGGTTTCAAGTTATGAGGGCCAAGCTGCACAGCGTTTAGAACAATGTTTCGCCGCAACAGCAAGTGACGACTACTATCGTGTGCTATGGCAGCAAGACAAAGACTTAACCACATTTGACTGGCAACCCCTACTGAGCGATATTATTGATGATTTAAACAACGCCGTGCCAAAACCACTGATTGCATGTAAATTTCATAACACGCTAGTAGAAATGATGGTTGATATGACACACAAATCAGGACAAAAAAGAGTAATATTAAGCGGAGGCAGTTTTCAAAACCGCTATTTAAGCGAAACGCTCATCCGCCGCTTATCAGCCCTTAATATTAAGGTCTACTGGCAACAAAAACTACCGTGTAATGATGGCGGCTTAGCGCTTGGTCAATTAGTCGCCGTAGCTAATAGAGGAACACATAATGTGCTTGGCAATTCCCGGTAAAATCATCTCTATTTCAGGTGAAGACCTCTACACTCGTACAGGGGATATCAGTTTTTCAGGGCTAGTAACCACTGTAAGCCTCGCTCTGGTGCCAGAAGCGAAAGAAAATGACTATGTAATTGTGCATGCAGGCTTTGCCATTAACCTGCTAGATGAAGAAGAAGCCCTTGCCACCTTGGCTAGCCTCGATGACCTGAAAAACGCGCAGGAATAAGTTCAGTGAAATATATTGATGATTTTCGACATCAGCCACATGTTGAGTTATTGGCAACAGCGATAAGGAATACCTGCACACGCCCTTGGACCATTATGGAATTATGCGGTGGTCAAACACATGCGATCATGAAATACGGTATTGATCAATTACTACCAAACGATATTAACCTCATTCATGGCCCTGGCTGTCCTGTTTGCGTTACCCCCTTGCAAGCTATTGATATGGCAATCGGCATAGCGGCCTTGAATGGCGTTATCTTTTGCACCTTTGGCGATATGCTTCGTGTACCCGGTTCAACAAAAGATTTAATGACCGTCAAAGCCGAAGGTGGCGATGTCCGAACAGTCTATTCGCCATTAGAAGCGGTCACGCTAGCCCAACAGCATCCTGATAAACAAGTGGTGTTTTTTGCCATTGGCTTCGAAACCACCATTCCAACGACCGCCATGAGCGTGTATCAGGCGCAACAAATGGGTTTAAAAAATTTCAAATTGCTGGTGTCACACGTTCGCGTGCCGCCGGCTATGGAAGCGATACTGTCATCAGCAGAAAATAAAGTGCAAGGCTTTCTCGCCGCAGGCAATGTCTGTGTGGTCATGGGCTATCAGGAATATTTACCCATTGCTGAGAAATATCAGGTGCCGATTGTCGTTACTGGCTTCGAACCCGTCGATATTCTGCAAGGGATCTTGTTGTGTATTACCCAATTAGAGCAAGGTCAGGTGACAGTGGAAAATCAATATGCTCGGGCCGTCCAAGCATCAGGTAATACCACGGCGCAACAGATGATTAATCGAATTTTTAAACCGGTTACTCGTTCGTGGCGAGGACTTGGTGATATCCCGATGAGTGGTTTTGAGCTGAGTGCAGATTACTCTGCTTTTGATGCAGAAAATTACTTTCAAATCGCACATATCAACACGCAAGAACATAAAGAATGTCTAAGCGGTAAGGTGTTACAAGGTATTATCAAACCCTCACAATGCCCAGAGTTTGCTAGCCGCTGCACGCCAGAAACCCCTTTAGGTGCCACCATGGTTTCTGCTGAAGGTGCCTGCGCCGCTTATTACGCCTACCGTCGTCAACAAAGTATTACGGAGAACATTAGCCAGTGAGTAAAACGGATAATTCAGAAGAAGCCTGCCCCCTACCTATTGGCCAGTATGACAAAATAGTGATGGCGCATGGTGGTGGAGGCCAGTTAACACAGTCACTCATCGACAAACTCATGCTGGCTGAATTTGACAACCCTGCACTCAATGAAAAAAATGATAGTGCTATGCTGGCTATCAATAGTGAGCGTTTGGCTTTTACCACTGACTCCTACGTGGTTAACCCCCTATTTTTCCCTGGTGGTGACATCGGCAAACTGGCGGTTTGTGGCACATTAAATGATTTGGCAATGAGTGGCGCTCGCCCGTTATTTTTAAGTTGTGGTTTAATCATTGAAGAAGGTTTTGCTATTGATTCTTTGCAAAAAATTATCCACTCCATGAGCCACCAAGCCAATGCGGCTGGCGTTAGCATTGTAACTGGCGATACCAAGGTCGTTGAAAAAGGCAAAGGTGATGGGCTGTACATCAATACCAGTGGTATCGGCGCGCTAGACACAGACATAAGCCTCTCCCCAAGCATGCTACAGCATGATGATGTTGTTATTATTAATGGCGATATTGGTCGCCATGGCATCGCCATTATGGCGCAAAGAGAAGGTTTTAAACTCGAACAAACTCTGGAAAGTGATTGCGCTGACCTATCTGGACTGGTCAAATTATTGCTTGATAGCGGCATTGACATTCACTGTATGCGTGACTTAACTCGGGGCGGATTAGCCACTGCCTTAATTGAAATTAGCACTGCCGCTAACAAACAAATCATGCTTGATGAAACGGCTATCGCCATTGCCGATCCCGTGCGTAGTGTTTGTGAAGTACTTGGCCTAGACCCATACTATGTTGCCAATGAAGGACGTTTTATTAGCGTATTACCATCAGCCCAAGCTGCTCAAGCATTAGCCATCATGCATGCCCACCCTTTAGGACAACAAGCCGCCGTTATCGGTAACGTACACAAGGGCTCTCAGGCCATGGTTACAATAAAAAACCGAATTGGTACAACACGTATTTTGCAACTGCTAAGTGGCTCGCAACTGCCTAGAATATGTTAATGATCAAGCTGTCGTTAACTTGAGGCTCACCATAAAAGCATTGCTCTGATAACCGCTTCTACTACCTTCTTGCATACCGGAACGGGCTTTCTTAAAGCTATTCAATATAAAGATTAATAAACCGATCTCGATACTCTTCGTACACCCACGACTTCTCCAGACAAGACAGGAAAAACACCTCGTTATTACAAGGCCCAACTGATCAGTTAAAGGCACTGCAAAAAAATCCCCACCAAAAAACCGGCCACTACAAAGTTTCACAAAGGGAGTAACGAGCATTGGGGGCATGCAAAACGCTGATTAGCTTTTTAGCATGTTACTTGCTCAGCTTGTCTTGGAAGCTTCCGTAGTAATGAATTAATGCTTTCTTACTTGTTCTCGTGTCTATGCCGACCATTTTCATCTTCAAATATTTTTGTATTCGAATTGAGAAAGGTCTTATGCAAATCCACAGAGTCTTTAACGCCTATTGCATCGAAATTTTGTTCCAACCAAGAAGACATTTCTGCTCTACCTTTATCACGCAGAGAGGTTAGAAAGTCCCAATCTGAACTGTACTTACTGCTCAGTGACAAGTCTTTTAATGCCTCATCTGCCCGAATAGAATGTACGAGAATATCCTTAAAATTGCCTTTATGCTCATCTTTGAGCATATCGTGTTCGAGTAATTTTTTCACGAAGGCTATCGCACGCATTTCTGATAATAGTGATGAGTTAAAGCTAATTTCATTAATGCGGCTAACAATTTCTGCCGATGTTGTAGGCGTGCTAAAACGGTTGATGGGGTTAATATGCACAATCAACAAATCTCTGCTATCCGTTTTATAGAACAGAGGAAACAAGGCAGGGTTTCCAACATAACCACCGTCCCAATAGTCTTCATCGTCTATCGACACCGCTTTATATATCAATGGTAGACAAGCGGATGCCATAGCTACATCTAATGTGACATCTTTGGTATTGAATACCCGTACTCTGCCACTATGGACATGCGTTGTACTGATAAACAATTTAATGTCACTGCTATTATTTAGCGCTTCAAAATCGACCGTATCGGCCAATACATCACGCAGAGGGTTTATATCAAATGGGTTAAGTTGATGCGGTGAAAAGATCCGCGACATGAAGTCTGTAACCATAAAATTCAATGCATCAGGCACTTTCCATGGCATATATTTATCTAGAGCCCATTTTTTCATTGGCTTGAAGGCTTTACCTTCCTCTGAAATGCGCCACCAAAAATTATGCAAACTCTCACGCGCTTTCTCAGGACCGCCTTGCTGCATCCCCGACGCTAACACGCAGGCATTCATCGTTCCGGCACTGGTTGCACAGATGCCATCAATGCCAATACGACCATCTTCTAATAGTTTATCTAACACACCCCAAGTAAATGCACCGTGTGCTCCCCCGCCCTGAAGCGCAAGGTTGATTGTCTTTTCTACTTTACTGCTTTTTTGCGTCATGGAATTCCTCAGTTAATAGATTATTTAGAGCCCATGTAGTCATGTATTACACGTCCATATGGTAGTGTTAGATCTACATGCCCCCAATAACTTGTTTAACAGGCAGATCAGTTACGGGTGCCTTTACATGTGGAATGAGTTGCAAACAAGCAGGGCCTGACTCATACGTAATAATCAAATACTCGCGATCAATAAAACGATACGGCCCTTTGGGTAATTCGGCGATGCAAGCGGCATCGAAAGTAAACTTAAAATATCTCTAGTATTCACCTTATTACCTCAATAGAGTGACTTAGCCAGCCGTCCAACCACCATCGACCGATATATGTGTACCTGTAATATTCTCAGCGTGTTCCGAACACAAAAATAAAGACGTCCCTGCTAACTCCTCAACAGTTACAAATTTCTTAGTCCATTGCGCCGATAAAATAACGTCTCGTTTTACTTCTTCCTCACTAATACCACGAGCCTTAGCCGTATCCGGAATTTGTTTTTCAACTAATGGAGTTAATACGTAACCCGGGCAAATAGCATTACAAGTAATATTGTCTTCCGCCACTTCTAAGGCAATTGTTTTTGTAAACCCCAAAACACCATGCTTAGCGGTAACGTATGCCGATTTAAAAGGCGATGCAATAAGTCCATGTGCCGATGCTATATTAATAATTCGCCCCCAACCTTGTCTTTTCATATGCGGAATAGCGGCACGTACGGTATGAAAACTTGAGGACATATTGATCGCTATAATGCTATCCCACTTCTCAGGCGAAAATTCTTCAACGGGTGCAACGTGCTGAATTCCCGCATTATTAACAACAATGTCAATAGAACCAAAAACCTTCATAGCCTCTTCGACCATGGCTGTTATTTCATCCGGTTGGGTCATATCAGCATCATTATAGATACACTTAACCCCTTGGTTTTCAATCGCCTGCCGTTCTTTTTCAATCTCAACCGAATCACCAAACCCATTCAACATAATATTAATGCCTTGCGCTGCAAACCCCTGCGCAATGCCTAAACCAATTCCCGATGTTGAACCGGTTATTATCGCTGCTTTTCCTTTCAAATCCATTTATCTACCCTACTGTTGTTTAGTGAACAGTCTCTATTGCCTAAGACCCACCCCTTTTTAATCAAAAAAGACAATAAATCTAATAACATTGTGACACAACACAGTTCAAGTCCTGTATAAAATTTATTACGCTACAACTAACCTATCCTCCTGCCTCTGTGGTGGGAATACTATTAATGGCCCTTGCAAATAGACTACCTGATATTCTTAATAAAGGCTTTCCTAGCCAAAAAGCCCAATAACGTAACTACAGAGGAATAACGAACCACTTAGAGCACCAGTCTTAATAACTAGCATCTTATAGCCATAATTATTTGAATTTGTTAAGTACCAACTAAAATGGTCTAACCACGATTCATGCTTAACTAAAAATCAGACCTACAATCGTAGATAACCTATTTAGCAGTTGATATTAAAAAGAATTTGGCTGTATCAAAAAACTTAAGCACATGATAAGACACTTCAACTACAACCCGCTTCCTCATTTGTACCGACAATTAGTTAACTAGATAAGCTAACACTGCTGCAGTGTCTATAAATTGCTTACATCGTTTGCAATACATTGCTTAACGGGCTTTGCACACCCTCTGCCTCTTACGCTAAGAAACATGCTGATAATAAAAGCTTCAACGTTGGAACTGGAAAAGTTAATTACCTTAGTGGCTTTGCTAGTGCTGTTGCAAAAGTGACTTATTCTAGTGAAACTAGTGAAAGGTTAGACAATCTTGTAATATCGAAAAATAGCCGAGCTATAACTAATTGAATAATAAAGGAAATTTGGTCGGGGCGAGAGGATTTGAACCTCCGACCACCAGTACCCCATACTGGTGCGCTACCAGGCTGCGCTACGCCCCGATGGAATTAAAATTACTTGAGTATGTCTAAAATTTCTTCTAATTCAGCTTTTATTTGCTGAATTTCTATTTTTGTCTGTGAGGTGTCTTTTTGTGAACTTTCACCTGAAAGGTGTGAACGAGCGCCACCAATAGTGTAACCATCCTCATAAAGCAGCCCACGAATTTGCCTTATCAGCACAACATCTTTACGTTGATAATAACGACGATTACCACGGCGTTTTACCGGCTCAAGTTGTGAGAACTCTTGCTCCCAATACCTTAGTACATGGGGTTTTACAGCACATAACTCACTCACTTCACCAATAGTGAAATAACGTTTCGCCGGTATCGCCGGCAACTCATTGTTATGACTGGGTTCCAGCATATGCTTCTACTCTGTCTTTAAGTTTTTGACCTGCTCTAAGAGTAACCACCCTTCTTGCAGAAATAGATACATCTTCGCCTGTTTTTGGATTTCGTCCAGGTCGAGCCTCTTTGTCTTTAAGTTCAAAATTTCCAAATCCTGAAATTTTAACTTGCTCACCTTTTTCTAACGATTCCTTTATTGCTTCAAACATTTGCTCAACGATCTCTTTAGCTTCTCGTTTATTGAGACCTAACTCGTCAAATAATTGCTCTGTTAAATCAGCTTTCGTTAATGACATTTTTTTATTCCCTTAGCTGAGCATTAAATAAATTATTAAGATTAGCGAGCAATTCATTAATGAGTTCCTCAACATCTTGCTCAACTAGTGTCTTAGATTTATCCTGTAAAATCAAGCCCAAAGCAACACTTTTTCTACCAGTTTCTACTCCCTTGCCTTGGTAAATATCAAACACAATAACCTCATTAACAAGCGTGTATTGCTTAGTAATATAGCCGACCATTTCATTTACGTGGAACTTTTCATCCACAATGAGTGCTAGGTCACGTCTTACCGCTGGATATTTTGACACTGCTTGAAATTCTGGTATCTGTTTTGTCTGAATCAGAGATTGTTTTAGTTCTACTAAATACACTGGTTTCTTAATATTAAACTCACCTTCCAAAGCTGGGTGTAATAAACCAATATAACCAACATGCTCCCCTGAATTATTAATCAGCTCTGCTGTTTGTCCCGGGTGTAAAGCTTCGTGCTTAGCCGGTTTAAACTGGTAGTCTGACAAACTGCCATTCAACGATAAAATAGCTTCTATATCGTGTTTAACATCATAAAAATCAATGCTTCTAGATGACTCACCCCACTGTTCTGGCTGAGCGAGTCCTGTCGCTAATATAGACAACATTTGCTCTTGCACTAGCTGCCCATCTTTAACCGTGAATTTTAAGCCTGTTTCAAAAAAACGTATTGTTTCTTCATTACGTTTAATGTTTGCATCCATTGCTTTTAATAAGCCAGCCCATAAGGTTGTACGCATAACAGACAAATCAGCCGATATTGGATTCTGTAATCGGTACACATCATCCTGAGGAGTCAACAGCTTGAGCGACGAGTCATCTGTAAAACTGTATGTAACCGCTTCTTGATACCCTAAATCAACCAGTAAGTCTTTAATCCTGTCTAGGGGCTGCAACTGCTCTTCAATGGCTGTTAAAGTACCCGAAACGGTTAATTCATTTTGTGGCAGATTATCGTAGCCATATAAGCGTGCCACCTCTTCTATCAAGTCTGCTTCAATTGCAATATCAAATCGATAACTTGGTGCTGTAACAAACCACTCACTTGCCGTCTTATTAACAATCATTCCCAAGCTATCAAAGTATGCTTCGACTGTATTTTCATCAAGTTCTATACCCAGCACACGCTGCACTCTTTGAAACCTAAAAGGCACTGCTTTATTAACCGGAAGCGTTTTGGTTGACGATGCGTCCGTTAATGGCCCTACTTGCCCGCCAGCAATATCGGTCAACAATTCAATCGCCCGATCTAATGCACGGTAACAAAGCTCTGGGTCTACACCACGCTCAAACCGGTGTGATGAATCTGTATGTAAGCCAAACTTTCTAGATTTACCCGCAATTGACAGAGGACTAAAAAATGCACATTCTAAGAATATATCTGTTGTTTCGTCATTAACTGCTGACGCTTCACCACCCATCACACCAGCAAAAGCCAAGGCTTTATGTTGGTCTGCAATAACCAGCACACTCTCATCTAACTCAACTTGTTGTTCGTTTAATAGCCTTAGAGATTCCTTTTCTCTCGCATGTCTAACAACAATGTCACCATCGATTTTAGCTAAATCAAATGCGTGAAGCGGTTGCCCTAATTCCAATAGAACATAATTTGTCACATCCACTAACGGACCTAAACTACGCTGACCACATCGACGCAATTTTTCCTGCATCCAGATAGGTGTTTGTGCTGAACGATCTAAGCCTTTAATCACACGACCTAGGTAACGAGGGCAATCTATAGTAGCCTCAACGTTTACATTTTTATGGTCGTTTATTGAAGTTTCTATTTTTGGTGCTGGTTTGTTTTTGACAGGCTGTTTAGCAAAACAAGAAATTTCACGCGCAACACCTTCCACGCTTAAGCAATCGGCACGATTTGGCGTTAAATCTACTTCGATAATCGTGTCGTCAAGTTGTAAATAGTCCCGAATATCAGTTCCAATCGGCGCATCACTTGGTAGCTCCATCAACCCATCAGCTGAATCAGCGAGGCCAAGCTCTTCTTCGGAACATAACATGCCATTAGAAGGCTCACCACGTAACTTTGATGGTTTGATTTTGAAATTACCGGGTAAGACGGCACCAACAGTTGCCACAGGAATCCGTAACGAAGTTCTAACATTACTCGCACCACAAACAATATCTAAAGGTTCTTCTTGCCCAATAGAGACTTTACAAAGGCGTAATTTATCCGCATTTGGGTGTGCTTGAACTGATAATACTTCACCTACTAACACGCCGGTAAACTCAGCCGCAGCCGCTTCTACAGAGTCTACTTCTAAGCCAGCCATTGTTAATTTTTCTGTCAATTCATTCGTTGGAATTGAATAGTCAACAAACTCTTTAAGCCATGCTTCATTTACTAACATTTATGAGTCCTTATTTAAGCTTAATTAAACTGTTTTAAGAATTTAAGATCATTTTCAAAAAATAACCGTAAGTCATTGATTTTATACCGAAGCATGGTCAGTCTTTCTACACCCATACCAAAAGCAAAGCCGGTAAATTGGTCTGCATCAATGTTGATATGACGAAATACTTCTGGGTGAATCATTCCACAGCCCAATACCTCTAACCAACCGGTATGCCCGCATACACGACAACCTTCACCTTCACACATCACACATTCAATATCTACTTCAGCAGAGGGTTCTGTAAATGGAAAATAGGAGGGTCTAAACCTTACTTTGACATCTTTTTCAAAAAAGGCCTTTAGAAACGCACTAATAACACCTTTTAAGTCGGCAAAGTTAATATCTTTATCTACAACAAAGCCTTCAACCTGGTGGAACATGGGTGTGTGCGTAATATCTGAATCACAACGATAAACACGACCCGGCGCTATCACTTTAAGTGGCGGTTGTTGATTTTCCATCACTCTAATTTGAACGGGTGATGTATGTGTTCTTAATAAGGTATGCTCATCAAAATAAAAAGTATCGTGCATGGCTCGTGCAGGATGATGAGAAGGAATATTCAATGCCTCAAAATTATGAAAATCATCTTCCACTTCAGGCCCAGTTGCCACATCAAAACCAACACGATTAAAAATCTGTTCAATACGGCGCATCGTTCTTGTCACAGGGTGAACACCACCCACTGATTGGCCACGGCCAGGTAAGGTCACATCAATAGTTTCTTCTATTAAGCGCTTTGCTAATAATTCATTTTCAAGTTGTACCTTACGCTGTTCTAAGTGCGCTTGAAATTCTTGTTTAGCTTGGTTGATAACGGCACCAACCTTTGGCCTTTCTTCAGCAGATAGCTTGCCCAGCGTTTTCATTTGGCGCGTAAATACACCTTTTTTACCTAGGTAAGTAACTCGAATTTCTTCAACAACTGAAAGAGATGACGCATCAGCTAATTCTTTTTGCGCTTGCTTAACAATGTTTTCTAATGAATTTTCCACGTTGTTATCTTTTTATTTAATCCAAATAAATAAGGGAAAGGCCTCTAGACCTTTCCCTCACGACTCACTATCAGCTTGTAGTCAATACAGTATAAAAAATATGTGGGTAATGTTAATTACCCAAAAGCTGTTTCTACAGGTTAGATTTTGCAGTCGCTACTAATTGCGAAAACGCATCTTTATCAAACACTGCTAGATCAGCTAATACTTTTCTATCCAAACCGATGGATGCTTTTTTAAGGCCATTCATAAAACGGCTGTATGACAAACCACAGCTACGGGCACCAGCATTAATACGTGCAATCCATAAAGCACGGAATTGACGTTTTCTTTGACGACGATCTCGGTAGGCATATTGACCCGCTTTAATCACCGCTTGTTTAGCAACACGATAAATACGGCTACGTGCTCCATAGTATCCTTTTGCTTGTTTTAATACTTTTTTGTGTCTTGCTCTAGCAACAACACCGCGTTTTACTCTTGGCATTTCTTATCCTCGAAAATCTTAAAATTAACTATACGGCAACATACGAGTCACGCTTTTCATATCTGAAGCGTGAATCAGTGATGCTTTACGTAGTTGACGTTTACGTTTAGTGGTTTTTTTGGTCAAAATGTGACGCAAGTGAGCTTGCTTACATTTAAAAGCGCCCGTACCCGTTTTCTTAAAACGTTTGGATGCTCCGCTATTTGACTTCATCTTTGGCATTACAATACTCCGTTAATTAATTTTTTTCGGCGCCATAACCATTACCATTTGGCGGCCTTCAAACTTTGGCCGCTGTTCGACCAAGGCTAATTCTTCTAAATCTTTTTCTACGCGATTTAACAACTCCATACCTAACTCTCTATGGGCCATTTCTCTACCGCGAAATCTTACTGTGATTTTGGTTTTATCACCGTTCTCTAAAAATGAACGCAGATTACGTAATTTTACGTTGTAATCACCAATATCGGTTCCAGGTCTAAACTTAATCTCTTTAACCTGAACATTTTTTTGTTTCTTTTTCGATGCCTGCAATTTCTTGCTAGCCTCGAATTTAAACTTACCATAGTCCATTATTTTACAGACAGGTGGTTTAGCTGTTGGAGAAACTTCAACCAAATCTAAATCGACTTCAGCAGCCAAGCTCATCGCTTGTTCTAGTGTAACAACACCTACTTTCTCACCCTCATGATCGATGAGTCTTACACTTGGTATTGTAATCTCTTCGTTTACTCTTACTCTTTTTGTTGCGATCTTAACAATCTCCGAAAATTTTTAACGCTAAATTAAGCCATTTCTAATATTAGCAACGTACGCTAATGCACCTTGTGCAAAAACTTAAGACTCTAATGCATTTCGTTCAGTAACATTTTTGGTTACTAACGAAATAAAGTCCTCAGGATTGAAATGACCCAGGTTTTTTCCACTTAACGAACGCACTGCCAACTCGTTATTTTCTACTTCTTTGTCACCGATAACGATGAGATACGGAATGCGTTTTAAAGTATGCTCGCGAATTTTAAAGCCGATCTTCTCATTTCTCAAGTCTAATTTGACTCTGATGCCTTGTTTTTGAAGGATTTTTGCAATTGAGGTCGCATATTCGTCATTTTTATCCGTAATTGACATTAAAACGACTTGGGTCGGTGCCAACCACACAGGAAATTTACCCGCATATTCTTCTATTAAAATGCCAATAAAACGCTCCAAAGAACCCAAAATCGCTCTGTGCAACATAACCGGCGATTGTCTTGAACCATCCTCTGCAATAAATTGCGCATCTAAACGACCCGGCATTGAAAAATCCACTTGGATGGTGCCACATTGCCAAACACGATCTAAGCAGTCTTTCAGTGAGAACTCAATTTTAGGCCCATAGAAGGCACCCTCACCCGGTTGTAATTCCCAGTCTAAGCCTTTTGCATTTAAGGCCTCTTCTAAAGCTTTTTCAGACTTATCCCAAACCTCATCAGAGCCTACTCTTTTTTCAGGGCGTGTAGATAACTTGATAAGAATGTCGGTAAAACCAAAATCCGCATACACTTCAAACAACAGGTCAATAAAATCAGACACCTCTGATTGAACCTGATCTTCTGTACAGAATATATGCGCATCATCTTGAATAAAGTTACGCAAACGCATCAGTCCATGTAAGGTACCTGATGGCTCATTACGATGACACGAACCAAACTCGGCCATTCTTAAGGGCAAGTCACGGTAGCTTTTTAAGCCTTGGTTATATATTTGCACATGACATGGGCAATTCATTGGTTTAACAGCATACTCGTGGTTATCCGAGTCTACGGTAAACATATCATCACGGAATTTTTCCCAGTGACCTGATTTTTCCCACAATGACTTATCCACTAATTGCGGTGTACGTACCTCTACGTAATTATTGTCTTGTAGTTTAGAACGAATATATTGCTCAATTGTTCTATAAACACTTAAGCCTGCATCGTGCCAAAAAATCATCCCTGGTGCTTCTTCTTGAATATGAAACAAATCCAGTGATTTAGAAATCTTACGATGATCACGCTTTTCAGCTTCTTCTATTCTATGCAGGTACTTTTTCAGCGCCTTTTTATCGCCCCAAGCCGTGCCATATACACGCTGAAGCATTTCATTATTAGAATCACCACGCCAATACGCACCAGCCAGTTTAGTTAGTTTAAACGCTTTTAAACTACCAGTATTTGGTACATGCGGCCCTCTACATAAATCAGTGAAATCACCTTGTTTATAAAGTGACAACACTTCATCTTGCGGAATGCTTTCAATAATTTGTGCTTTGTATTCCTCGTTTTTGTCTCTAAAAAACGTTACTGCATCATCACGAGACAGCTCAAAACGCTCAACCGGTATAGATTGCTCTGCCAGTTCAGACATTTTCTTTTCAATTTTTTCAAGGTCATCTGGCGTAAACGAACGCTCAAATGCAAAATCATAGAAAAAACCATTATCAATAACCGGGCCTATGGTGACTTGAGCCGATGGAAACAGCTGCTTAACTGCTTGTGCTAATAAATGTGCGGTTGAATGGCGAATAATCTCAAGACCGTCTTCATCTCTTGCGGTCACAATCGCTAGCGTTGAGTCTTGCTCTATTAAATAAGAACCATCAACTAATACATCATTCACCTTCCCTGCTAAGGTTGCTTTTGCCAAGCCTGCGCCAATATCAGCGGCCACGTCCAGCACGCTAACTGCTTGTGAAAATTCGCGCTGACTTCCATCCGGTAATGTAATAACTGGCACGTTAGAACCTTTGTGTTTTGATGTTTGAATTTGGTGTTAAAAATTGGTAGGCACGAGTGGATTCGAACCACCGACCTCATCCATGTCAAGGATGCGCTCTAACCAACTGAGCTACGCGCCTGCAAGCCAATTTTCTTAAGACCGCGCATTGTACTGAATGTTGCCTCGTTAGTGAAGCTATCAGTTTATTTAATTTGCCAATGCTAGCTATTCAAAACCATCTGATTTTGTAACTCATTCACCTCATCCCGTACTTTAGCGGCTTCCTCAAACTCTAAATCTCGTGAATGTTGATACATTTTCGCTTCTAATTCTTTTATTTTTTTAGCCATTTGAGCTGGTGATAAGGCTTGATATTTTGCCGCTTCATCAGCTACTTTTTTCATTGTACTTCGCTGAGATCGGGCCGTCCCTTCCATGATATCGGTGACCTTTTTAATGATTCCGGTTGGGCTAATTCCGTGCTTTTCATTAAACGCCTGCTGAGTTTCCCTACGGCGACTGGTCTCATCCATCGCCCGTTGCATTGACCGTGTTATTTTATCGGCATATAAAATACTCTTTCCTTTTACATTCCTTGCCGCACGCCCTATTGTTTGAATCATAGACACCTCAGATCGCAAAAATCCCTCTTTGTCTGCATCTAAAATAGCTACTAAGGACACTTCTGGAATATCCAAGCCTTCACGTAATAAGTTAATACCAATTAACACATCAAATATACCCAAACGAAGATCACGAATAATTTCTACCCGTTCAACCGTTTCAATATCAGAATGCAGATAGCGAACCTTTACCCCGTGCTCCATTAAGTAATCGGTTAAATCTTCAGACATTCGTTTTGTTAGCGTTGTAACCAACACACGCTCTTCAACTGCCACTCGTTTTTTAATTTCTGACAACAGGTCATCCACTTGTGTTGTGGCCGGCCTTACTTCAATAATCGGGTCAAGTAAGCCTGTTGGCCTAACAACTTGCTCCACCACCGCCCCCGAGCGCTCGATTTCATACTTAGCAGGTGTCGCTGAAATATAAATCGTTTGAGGCGCTTTCGCTTCAAACTCTTCAAAGCGCATCGGCCGATTATCTAACGCAGATGGCAAACGGAAGCCATATTCAACCAACGTTTCTTTTCTTGAACGATCACCTTTATACATCGCCCCTACTTGCGGCACCGTCACATGTGACTCATCAATAAAGAGCAAGGCATTATCTGGCAAATAATCAAATAACGTGGGCGGCGCCTCATTAGGCTTTCTACCGGATAGATAACGTGAGTAATTTTCAATCCCCGAACAGTAGCCAATTTCACGCATCATTTCCAAATCAAACTTTGTACGTTCTTCTAACCGTTGCGCCTCAACCAGTTTATTTAACGAACGTAACTGTTCTAAGCGAATTGCCAATTCAGATTTTATTTTCTCTATCGCTTCTAAAATGGTTTCGCGCGGGGTTACATAATGAGAAATAGGGAAAATTGTGTAACGCGGTATGCGTTGGATAATTTCACCGGTTAATGGATCAAACAACGACAAACGCTCAATTTCATCATCAAACAATTCCACACGCAGCGCATCTTGGTCTGACTCGGCAGGAAATATATCAATCACATCCCCTCTTACTCGATACGTTGCCCGAAGTAATTCAACATCATTCCGCTTGTATTGCATGTCTGTTAACTGACGAATAATCTCGCGCTGACTCACCCGCTCACCACGAGATAAATGCAAAATCATACTAAAATATAGTTCCGGATCACCTAAGCCATATATACAAGAAACACTCGCAACAATCACCGCATCCTTGCGTTCCATCAGTGCTTTAGTCGCAGACAAGCGCATTTGCTGAATGTGCTCATTTAATGATGCATCTTTATCTATAAAGGTATCTGATGCCGGCATATAGGCTTCTGGCTGATAGTAATCGTAATACGACACAAAATATTCAACCGCATTATCGGGTAAAAACTCTTTAAGCTCGCCATACAACTGCGCGGCCAGCGTTTTATTATGCACCAACACCAAAGCAGGCCGTTGTAGCTCTGCGATGGTATGCACCATCGTAAAAGTTTTACCTGAGCCTGTTACCCCTAATAAGGTTTGATTCGCTTCGCCATGATTAACTCCCTCAACCAGCGCTTTAATCGCCTTTGGTTGATCGCCTGCTGGTTTAAAAGATGAGTGAATTTCGAATTTTTTATTCATAGGGATTATCTGGGAACGCAGCATCTAGTAGAATACTGTCTTTAGGGGACCAAATACTTAATTTTATTCTAAAAAAGCTGTCAACACCCCATTTAAGCTGAATTTTATTCATAGAGGCTATAACAAATGAGCATTAAACTGTCACAACGCGTACAACGCATAAAACCTTCTCCAACACTTGCTGTAACAGCAAGAGCGGCTTCCTTACGCGCAGCCGGACAAGACATCATCGGCCTAGGCGCAGGCGAGCCTGACTTTGATACACCAGAGCATATCAAACAAGCCGCTAAAGACGCTATTAATGCAGGTAAAACCAAATACACAGCCGTTGATGGCACGGTTGAACTTAAAGATGCCATTATCAATAAATTAAAACGCGACAATGGTCTTGATTATCAAGCCGACCAAATTCTTGTCTCATGCGGTGGTAAACAAAGCTTTTTCAACTTAGCTCAAGCCTTATTAGACGATGGCGATGAAGTTATTATTCCTGCACCGTATTGGGTGTCGTACCCTGATATGAGTTTATTGGCAGGTGGCGTACCGGTCATCGTTCAAGCAGGCCAAGATCAAGCTTTTAAAATTACCCCTGAACAGCTTGAGGCTGCCATCACCGAAAAAACCAAACTCGTTGTGATCAACAGCCCATCAAACCCAAGTGGTAAAGCCTATACCAATGACGAATTAGCAGCACTGGGCGATGTGTTGGTCAAACACCCACATATCCTCATCGCGACCGACGATATGTACGAACACATCCTTTGGACTGACGAGCCTTTCAGCAACATCGTTATGGCGTGCCCAGCACTATACGAGCAAACTATTGTGCTTAATGGTGTATCAAAAGCCTACTCCATGACTGGTTGGCGCATTGGTTACGCAGCAGGCCCTGCTGATTTGATTAAAGCGATGAAGAAAATTCAGTCGCAAAGCACATCAAACCCAACATCTATCTCACAATACGCTGCGCAAGCCGCACTAGAAGGAGATCAATCTTGCATTAGCGAAATGCTAGTGGCCTTTAAAGAACGCCACGATTATGTTGTAGAACAACTGAACCAAATAAATGGCGTCAGCTGCATTCCATCTGACGGAACGTTTTACTGCTTCCCTGACTTCAACGCCATACTGAATCGCATGGACAGCATCGACAACGATGTAGACTTAGCTGAATATATTCTTGAAAAAGCAGGCGTCGCACTTGTTCCAGGCTCAGCTTTTGGGCTTAATGGTCACATGCGTATATCCATTGCAACCAGCATGGATAACCTAGTAAACGCCATGGATCGAATAGCAAAGTTACTAAACGACAATTAAATGTGTTTTAAAGCTTATTAGCTATTGACCAAAACAGCCGCGTTTCGTAAGATACGCGACCTGATCAATTCCTCTGTAGCTCAGTTGGTAGAGCAAATGACTGTTAATCATTGGGTCACTGGTTCGAGTCCAGTCGGAGGAGCCAACTATCAAAGCCTTAGCGTGAAAATGCTAGGGCTTTTTTATTGGATGACCACCCAAAAACCAGCTTCCAAGCCCATATAGAAATAACAACTATAACCCTACCCAAGCTTTAACAGGTTTAGATTTCCTATAAAGGTAATGTATATCACCCACGGATTAACTGGTTCATAGCCAATCTTTATAATTAAGCACTCCAACTCTCACTCAATGCTTCCGCTTGCTTTAAGCACAAATCAATCGCTTCATCAGCCTTATCAGGCGGGTATTTCCAGCGCCTTAACGCCCTACGCACCAAATTGCGCAATTTTGCACGAACACTGTCACGTACTTGCCAATCAACTGTGGTGCTTTTACGTAATTGTTCGGTCACGTATTTAGCTAATTCTTTAAGGTTATTGTCGCCCAGTTCCTTAACGGCTGATTCGTTTTGAATAAGGGCACGGTAGAAGGCGATTTCATCAAAATTCAACCCTAGCTTGTTAGCCTCTTCGGCATCATCAGCCATTTCCTTCGCCATGTTAATCAGCTCTTCTATTACCTGGGCGGTTTCTATCGCTCGGTTATGATACTTACGCAGGGTTTCCAGAATGCGGTCGGAATATTTCTTTTCCGACACCACGTCGGTTTTCATTCGCGCCTTTACTTCATCGCGCAATAATTTTTCTAGTAACTCAACGGCCAAGTTCTTTTGCGGTAGGTTTTTAACGTCTTCTAAAAACTCGGGGGAGAGCAAACCAATGTTGGGCTTATCCAAACCCACTAAATCAAACACATCCGAAACACCATCGGCCACAATTGCATTATCAATAATTTGTTTTAATGCAGAGTTCTTTTGCTCGTCTGTTAGCTTTTTATCAACGCTCGTGTATTTCGTAATGGCGCCTTTAATGGCCGCGAAGAATGCAATTTCTTTTTTCAGTTCTTCGGCTTCATCCATTGTGCCCGATAAGGTAAAGGCTTTCCCTATTGCCGCCATCACATCTAAAAAGCGCTTCTTGCCGTCATCTAAGCCTAGAATATGGTTCATCGCACCGGGTAAAAGCAATAAGGCATTGGTTTCATAGCCGCTGTAATCAAAGCCATGCAGTAGCCCACGCGCAATATCTAGTTTCTCCAGCAAAATGGCAAAGGCTTCACGTGTGTCTAGGGTGGGCGTTCCTTTGCCTTTCGAGTCGGTATAGGTTTTCAAGGCATGCTTTAACTCATTGGCAATACCGATGTAATCAACCACCAAGCCGCCGGGCTTATCTTTAAATACGCGATTAACCCGAGCAATGGCCTGCATCAGGTTATGGCCTTTCATGGGTTTATCAACATACATGGTATGGCAGTTAGGCGCATCAAAGCCTGTTAGCCACATATCACGCACAATCACTAATTGCAGCGGGTCTTTAACGTCTTTAAAGCGTTTTTCGAAGGTCTTTTTAGTCTTTTTATTATGAATATGCGCTTGCAGCTTTTCTTTGTCAGATGCGGAACCGGTCATCACTACTTTAATAGCGCCTTTTGCAGGGTCTACATTGTGCCAGTGCGGGTTAATGGCCACAATGGCATTGTACATATCCACACAAATTTCACGACTCATGCACACAATCATCGCTTTGCCTGGCATGGTTTCAATACGCTTTTCAAAGTGAGTTACCAAATCTTTAGCCACTTGCTTCATGCGCGGCTCGCTGCCCACCAATTTTTCCAGTGCTGCCCATTTGGATTTGGTGCTTTCACGTGAGGCTAAGTCCTCTTCGTCCTCAATCACCTCTTCCACTTCATCATTCAGCAGGTCTAATTCAGCTTGGTTAATGTCTAGCTTTGCCAAACGTGACTCGTAATAAATCGGCACGGTTGCACCGTCATCCACAGCATCTTGAATATCATAAATAGACACATAGTCGCCAAACACTGCACGGGTATCTTTGTCTTCGGCTGAAATGGGTGTTCCGGTAAAACCAATGAATGAGGCTTTTGGTAGCGCATCACGTAAATGTTTGGAATAACCAAAGGTGTATTTAGACTTCTCAACACCTGCTTTATCAGTGTACGTTACCAATTTAGCTTTATCACCATAATGGCTACGGTGCGCCTCATCACTCACCACCACAATATTATGCCGCTCGCTTAATATCGGGTGTTTAGACTCATCCCCTAATAAGGCAAACTTTTGTACTGTAGTAAAGATAATGCCACCCGACTGGCGCGATGCCAAAATATCGCGTAAATCATCACGGTCACTCGCTTGAATGGGCATTTGTTTAAGCACATCACTAGCCATACCAAAAGTATTAAATAACTGACCATCTAAATCATTACGGTCTGTGACTACCACTAATGTTGGGTTATTCATTTCAGGCTGCGCCAATAATTTACCGGCATAACACACCATAGAGATTGACTTACCCGAGCCTTGCGTGTGCCACACCACACCGGCTTTACCAGAGCCTGCTTCTACCGTGTTTGCATAGTTTGCACGCGGTTCGGCAATCCCTTGTTGTTGCGAGGCAATCACCGTTGCTTTAACGGCCTCTCTTACCGCGTGGAATTGATGATAGCCCGCAATCTTTTTAATGGTTGCATCGCCATCTTGCTCAAACAACACAAAATAACGAATATAATCCAACAATAAATCGGGCCTAAAAAAGCCCTTCACCATCGTTTCAAGCTGATATTCAAACAACGGCTTATCGCTTTCGCTTGTTAGCGTACGCCACGGCATAAAACGCTCTTTATTAGCCGTTAACGAACCAACACGGGCATTTAAACCATCGCTCACCACTAAAGCTTCATTAAAGATAAATAAATCCGTTATTTCATCTTTATAGGTTTGCAATTGTTGATAGGCCGACCAAATATCGGCTTTATCATCGGCTGGGTTTTTCAGCTCCAAAACCGCCAATGGCAAGCCGTTAATAAACACAATAACATCAGGTCGGCGATTACCTTTACTGCCAGTAATCGTGTACTGGCTGACCACTAAAAACTGATTATTACTAACGTTGCTAAAATCGACTAATTGCACATAATCGGTTTTAGACTTCTCACCGTCTTTAAAATCAACCTTTACCCCTTCCAATAAAAACTGGTGAAATACTTTATTGTTTTTAACCAGAATGGGCGTTTCAGGTTTGGCAATTTGTTGGGCAACAAGCTCAAGCGCAGCAACTGGAATATGCGGGTTAATCAGCTGCAATTGTTTAATCAGTCGGCCAAATAAAATAATTTGACGGTAATCCGTGCGTTCTGGCGCAACACCATCTGGCGCTATGTCGTAACCGCACACATAGTCGTACCCAATGGATTTAAACCACTCAAGGCAAGCTAGTTCTAGTTGGTCTTCCGTAATCATTTTCAAGCGCCTCTAAATAGTCATCAAGCAATTTTTATTGACAAAGTAAAGCAAAGTGCTATATTTCAAAACAATATGCCCGGCGCCTCTTCACTTCTGTGTACGCGTCGGTTCTCATGTCTGCTCCCATAACGCCCACTCACCTTGCTTTTCTATTAAGCCAAAGTCAACCAGGCCCACAGCCCCAGACTCAATTACTGGGAACTCATCAAGCAAAGTACAGAACCGCGATGACCAATGCGAGTTAGGACAAATAACATCTAGCAATCTTTTCATTAAACAAAAGTAAAAGTAAGGACGAGCATTGTTTAACTGCTTCCAAAACGCATCATCTTCTATCTCTGCCGAGCGTTCTAAAACGTTGATATTCCATAAGCGGCTATGATGCGCCGAAACATTACGAATAAAGTTCAACCCTCTCAACCAACTGGCGAATGCCTTACCATTTTTAGCCCTATATTTAGAGGCAATAATTTCTTTATGTTCATGCTTCAAACCAGCAAAAACCTTAGATAATAAACCAAAATCCCATATCTCAATCGCAACCCAAATCGGTAGCTTTCCATACTTATCCAGATAATGTTTCACAAATGGTTCACGACGGGCACGATGAACGTGTGAATGGTATTTTTCTAACCAATCCTGATGAGCAGGCTGCTCGCCATTTCTTTTTATTTTTGTAAAATTCCCATGAAACATATCCGGGTTCTCGTGAGCATACGCATCTTGTTTGCCCAGTAAATAGGCAATATCCACTCGAACGGCCAATTCAATTCGCTCAAGGGCATCTAACGCCAATAATCGCAACTTTTTATCAAACACATACAGGTCAACCGCGTGCTTAAAGTGGCTGCCTTGCTGAAATGCATCTTGCCTTCGCTCACTTGCTTCAACAGCATCATCTAACCCGAGTTTAAGCGCTCTGAATGAGTACCAATACCCGCTTAAACGGTAATAGCCAATACGCTCAAGGTAGTCCAGCGCTGCTGGCTCGTTATCAACAACAAGACCACGGCTTTTTAACACGTCTAACTGGTCTTTAAATGAAATCCATTTCTTATTTTTTTTCATGCTGCTCTACCTATTCCCTTACTCGCTATGAATCTGCCTTAACCGTTGGTTAACCTCAGCTAGTGGCGCTTTTAACGCTTTCTCAAGCCGCAACATGTACTCAACCATCCATTCGATAATATCGCCCCAGTTATCTTGGTTATAGCCATCAAACGCTTTACTAAACTGAATGCGTGATGACTTTTTAGCATCTAGCCTTAACCATTCTAGTTCATCACCAAAAGCAGATTCGATACTCTGCTTTTTTTCTAGCAACGCATCAAAAATGAATTTATTTTCAGCCGTTACCGAGCGGGATATATTTAACTCAACGCGTGCTTCTTTAACACCAAATATTAACGAGAACGGACATGAACTCACACCCGAGCCTGCACTTAACCAATGGTCTTTTGAGCGATTAACATTTTTAAACAAATCACATTCACTGGTTCTTATCGCTTCTAATGCTTGCTCCCAAAATGCCAATCGAACCGTATGGCGATTTTTAAGTTCTGTTTTGGTGTTTTTCTCATCGGCTTCTTTGGCCGTTATACCAATCATTAACTCCTTCACTTCTGGCGTAGGAATAATTTGGTCTACATTCAAAAACAGCGACTCCCCCATAGCAAACGGCGTTACCTTAAAACATTGCAACTGAATACCATTGCTCAATAACCACAACGCCGTATTCGTTACCTCCTTACGAAAATTAGCCGCTACAAACATCAAGCGTTGCTGGTGCCCACTGTTTAAAACCACCTCATCAATATCCGGTGAATTTAAAAAATCGCAAATCAACTCTTTAGCATTGCCGCCCCCACAATACTTATCAAGATATTGCTGATAAATACTAATCAGCTGCGGCTTGCTCAAATTAGAACAATACGAGGCATACTTTAACGCCTGCCACACCACATCGCGCCCTGTATCGTCTAGCTTGTTCTCAATAATAACCAACACACCGTCTTTATCCAACGCCAACAAATCCAAACGTTCACGCGTATCATCAAAACCATCAAACTCTTTTTGAATAATCAACAGCTCTTCACCCAAGGCATCAGGCTCATTCGCCAACCATTCTTGCAAGTGATGGCGCTCGGTAAAGCCCAGGGAAGAAAGACTCTTCACCTCAAGCCGAGAAAGTCGGTTCTCAGCCGTATTAATTTTATACATGGTTGGCCTTTTCAGTGGTGGTAGTGGTTAATTCACCGGAGAGGAATTTAGGTAATAGCGAGTCCCGAACCTCTTGCAACGAAACACTTTCTAGCCTTTGGTCTATTTGCTTTTCTAATAAATTGGCCATCAAGCTGAACTGCTCTAAATCGCAACTTGGCACAATACATTTTGCTTCCCCTAAATGACTTCTCTTTATATGCCCCATCGTCACTGCTTTGTCAGCAGCCACCTGTTGAAATACCTCTAAATGATGCTTAGTCCAGTAGCAATAAAACCATTTTGGATAATCTAGTGATGTGACCTTAAACAAATGCTGATTGAGCGCCACTTTTCCACCACACCAAACATCAACCACTAATGAACCTGACCATGAAAACACGACATCTCCATTATCCACAATACACTCAGGCTTAATATTTGGAGAAGCCTTTTCCGCTCCATCTGCGAAACCTTTTTTGAGTTGTGCGATTTTTAAAACTGGCAGAAAATCACCTTCATCTTCCGGTCTAAATTTCTGCAGTGCCAATCCATTTTGATAATGAGCAATCTCATCAAGAGCAATTACCTCCCACCCCTCCGGTACCTCACCCAGCTCTGAATCAACCAGTGAATTAGGGAATAACGCGGCAATAGCGGCGAGTTGTTGGGGTTGCCAGTCGTCCACACCGCCTTCGTTGGGAAAGCGTTTTGTGATAAGCGTGTGAAGCTCTTTTTCTATTCCCAATACCCCGCCTTCTAACTCAGCCAGTTTATGTAGGGTAATAGCGCCACAAATAAGCGCTTGCGCGGCTAATTCTTGCGCTAATTCATTACCGCCTTTTTGTTTAACGATAATTTTGGCGCGGGTGGGTTCAAAGTCCACAAACCAGCATTTAAAAATGGCCTGGGCGATGTGTTCGAGGGTTTGGTTGGTTTGGCGGTTGAGTTCGATTTTATCATCAAGCTCGCCAAGTATTTTTGCGATCTTTTTTTCGTTGTTATATCCAATATCAGCGACAAGAACACTACTTAAATGGTTTCTATTGAGAGTAGGTACTGCACCTCCTACATTAAAGTTCGTAAAATCGATATTTCTCAACAAGTAATAGGCATATCTAGGGTAATGACCCTTAAAATCTTTAACCCAAAGCGTAGTATTTAATGGCCAGAAGTCTTCAGTAATATATTGACCTCCACCGATACTTCCACTTCGACCTATTACCACACCAGGCGCCTCTACTTTTGCTTCATTGTGGTAACCACCAACACCCGTTGAAGCAACGACTGGTATTTCACCGTCAATTCGATCACCTTTAGGTAAATCAAACCCTCTTTGCAAGGTTATAAATTCATTGAGAGGTACAAGCTTCTCAAAGCTCATAACCCAACCCCGCCAAGCTCTTTTTAATCTCAGCCTCCAAGCGATCGGATTCTTCAAACTGTATTTTTAGGGTGGAGGTTAAGCGCGCCATTTTGTCGGCAAAGGGTTCGCCATCGTCTTCTTCGGCGGCGGCACCAACATAGCGGCCGGGGGTTAGCACGTAGTCGTGTTTTTGTAGCTCGGCGTGTTCTGCGCTTTTTACAAAGCCGGCAATGTCCTCATAGCCTTCGCCTACTTGCCAGTTATGGAAGGTTTCGGTGACGTTGTTTAAATCATCTTGGGTAAAGTCACGCAGTACACGGTCTTTCATGTAGCCGAGGTTGCGGGCGTCTATAAATAATACCTCACCGCTGCGGTCGCGTAGTTGTTTGCCGCTGGCTGAGGTGCGCGCTTTTTTATTTTTGGTTAAAAACCAGATGCAGGCGGGTATTTGGGTGTTGGTGAACAGTTGGCCGGGTAAGGCGACCATGCATTCCACCAAGTCGTTTTCTATTAGCGCTTTGCGTATATCGCCCTCGCCTTTGGTGTTGGAGCTCATGGAGCCGTTGGCGAGCAATAGCCCCATGCTGCCATTGGGTGCTAGGTGATAGAGCATGTGTTGTAACCAAGCAAAGTTGGCGTTGCCGCTGGGTGGGGTGCCGTATTGCCAGCGTGGGTCGTTATCGTCTACGCCGGTGTTCCACTCCTTCATATTAAAGGGGGGGTTTGCCATAACAAAGTCGGCACGCAGGTCGGGGTGTTGGTCGTTGGTGTAGCTGCTGGCGGGTTCTTTGCCAAAGTTAAAGTCGATACCGCGGATAACCATGTTCATGGCGGCCAGTTGCCAGGTGGTGTGGTTATATTCTTGCCCGTAGATGGATACATCGCCAATACGGCCTTGATGTTCGCGGATGAAGCTTTCTGATTGCACAAAAAAGCCACCGGAGCCCATGGCTGGGTCGTACACACGGCCTTTGAAGGGTTCTAGCATTTGTACGATGAGGCTTACGATGGATTTGGGGGTGTAGAACTGCCCGCCTTTTTTGCCTTCTGCCAGTGCAAATTGGCCTAGGAAGTATTCGTACACATGGCCCAGTATATCTTTGCTGCTGAGGGTGTTGTGGCTAAAGGGAATGGTGGCGACTAGATCAATTAACTCACCCAGTTTGGCTTGGTCTATTTGCAGTTGGGTGTAGCGTTTATTTAGCACGCCTTTGAGTTTTGGGTTGTCGTGCTCGATGCTTTCTAGGGCATTGTCAATAAGCTGGCCGATGGAACGTATTTTCTTTTTGGCGTTGCCTTCGCCTACTTCAATTTCACCGGTGATAACGACTTTGTTTTGGTTTTGTAGAAAGTCCCAACGGGCTTGTTGCGGCACCCAAAAGACGTTGGCTTCTGTGTAGTAGTCGCGCTGTTCGAGTTCTAGCGTTATTTCTGCTTGGTAGTCTTCGCTATTTTCACCACCGAAATCGGCAGGGTCTAGGTAATACTCATGCTCAGGCGTTTTAAATTGCTGCGTGAGCTCTGCCGAACGTATGGCGAATGAATCGGATACGTATTTAAGGAATACCAAACCCAACATAACGTGCTTGTATTGACTGGCATCGAGCGATGGCAGCAGTTTATTGGCACTGGTCCATAGCTTTTTTTCCAGGTTGTTTAGGAATTGTTGCTCTTCCGTATTGGTCATTTATTTATTCCGTTGTGTTTTAGATTACGGGCAATATTTAAGCATGTAGAAAGCATAACCGTAGAGCATTATTTTTACAGCTTATCAAGCAACGTACTCCAGGTACGGCACTCAATATTAGGCTCCTTGCTTATCATTATTGCCAAAAAATACCTTACTCAACAACAACCAACTAAATTAGTAAATTACCCCTTACAATTAACTGTCAAACTGCAATTCAGCAAGCCTTGCGTACAGACCACCTTTTTTGCGTAATTCTGTCGCATCGCCTGTTTCTACTACTTCGCCATTTTCCATAACGACAATTTTATCGGCCTTTTGTACCGTGGCTAAGCGGTGGGCAATAATCAGGGTGGTTCTGTTTTGCATGGCGGCATTAAGCCCTTCTTGTACGAGTATTTCAGATTCTGCATCCAATGCGCTGGTGGCTTCGTCTAATAATAAAATAGGTGCATTTTTTAGTATCGCGCGAGCGATGGCAATGCGCTGTCGTTGCCCACCCGATAAACGTGTACCTCGCTCACCTAGGAAGGTGTTGTAACCATCGGGTAGCTGCGGAATAAATGGCGCAACTTGGGCGGCATTGGCCGCGGCGATTACTGCTTCATCGGTGGCATTGGGCTGCCCGTAACGAATGTTTTCTAATACATTGGCAGAAAATATAACTGGGTCTTGCGGGACAATGGCTATTAAGCGCCGTAAGTCATCTAAACTAATCTCATTAATCGCTTGGCCATTGATGGCAATGCTGCCACTTTGCGTTTCGTAAAACCTTAACAATAATTGAAAAATGGTGGTTTTACCGGCGCCGGATGGCCCCACTAAGGCAAGAGTTTCCCCTGCGTTAATATGCAAGCTCACGTTGTTTAAAGCGGGGGTAGCTGGCCGCGATGGATAGTAAAATGTGACGTCGGTAAATTGAATATCGGCCTGAGATACACTGGCTAATGGAACTGGGGTTGGCGTATCGGTAATGGCTGTTTCTGCATGCAGCAATTCAAGTAATCGCTCGGTGGCGCCTGCTGCGCGCATAATATCACCCCATACCTGCGCTATGGTGCTAACGCTACCAGCCACCATGGCGGCATATAAGACGAATGAGGCGAGTTCGCCACCGGTCATTATGCCGTCACTCACTTGGCGCGCACCTAGCCACAATACAAAAATTATCGTACCCATCACGGCTGTAATAATCACCGCCGTCAATAAGGCTCTTACCTTTGTTCTGCGCATTGCGGCTAAAAAGCTCAACTGTGCGCTCTGGGTAAAACGATCAATTTCTCGCGTTTCTTGTGTATTCGATTGCACCGTGGGCATGGCGTTTAAAATTTCACCCGCCATGGCGGAGCTGTCGGCAATACGATCTTGCGACTCACGTGACAGCTTTTTGACTGAGCGACCAATTAAGATAATGGGAAAAATCAAACAGATCATTAATCCAATATTGATCGAAAACAAGTAAAAGCTGGTGACCGCTAGCATGATCATACCGCCCGTAAACTGAAACAAGCTGCGTAGGCCCATGGATGCCGAACTACCGACAACCGTTTGAATAAGCGTTGTATCGCCAGTTAAACGAGACAGTACTTCACCGGTTTGTAGCGTTTCAAAAAACTGCGGTGATTGCCTTAGTACACGGGCATACACCCCGCTACGTAAGTCTACCGTTACTCGCTCACCTATCCATGAAACCACATAAAAGCGCGAAGCTACCATCAGCGCCCAAAAAGCAGCCAAGCCAAACAGTACACCAAACTTGGTATTAATATTAATAGCGGGGGTTGTAGCATCGTTATTACCAAAGCCTACATCAATTAAATCACGAAAGGCTAAAGGTACTAACAGTAAGGTGGCAGACGCCAAGCTTAATAAGACAAAAGCAATAGCCAGCTGTAAGCGATAAGGCCTTAAAAAAGGCCATAAATCTTTTAATGAAATAACGCGTTTTGGTTTGGCGCTGTTTGGTTGATCGGAATTATTTGCTTGCGCCATTAGCTGAAACTTTCTCTCTTAAAATTATTTGGGGGTTTAAGGCATAACAAATACCCAGTTAGTGACCACCGGCCTTGTTAAGGCTTACCACTAATCAACCGCCCCATTAAGGTATGAAAATGGTTCTATCTTACCTTGCTGGTTATGAGCAATAAGCCTCTTTAAGCCAGACAGGAATTATTTAATGCCCACGGTGAAACTCAGTGGCGTGGCATTTTGGACAAGGAGGGATTTTGCCGGCTTTATGGAAATGTAGTTTCTCGCCGCATTTATCACACACCAGCGTACCTGCCCCTGTTACTTCACCCGTGTGTGGAGTCATGCGCCGGGCCAATTCCATTTTTAGCGCCAACATTTGTACCGTTGCCTTATCTGCCGTTTTAAGTAGCTTTTCTAAGGCTACACTTTGCAAGATATTGCTTTCAAAACCAAGCCAGTCTTCTAACTCTTGCCCTGTTTCTGTAAGGTAATGAGCCGCTTCATGAATATCTTGCTTTAACCATTGAGCTAACTTTTCGCCTTCATCCCTAGTAACCTTTTCGAGCTTAACGGCTTCTTCTTTTGCATCATCTATTAGTTGATGAAGCACCGGTGCAGAGGCTTTTTCCGCTTTATGAAAGCCCTCGACAACCTGTTCAAATAGTCTTTCGTAAACTGCACCGAGTACATCAATAAAATCACTGCTTTGTTGGTTTTTCATTTCATTCTCCGGTTTAGTTTTCAAAAAGTCGCCTATAGAAAGGCGACTCGCTTTACTAAAAAATAACACACAAAGAAACAAACGAAATGATTTATCGCAATTTTTTGCGATTATTACCTTAGCGCCACCTCTCTTAACACAGAGCGATAAAGTTGAATTATTCGAGCAAGAATTCTAAATGCAGTTTATTGAACTCTTCTGGTTCTTCCCATTGCGGCCAATGCGCGCTTTGTTCCAAAATAATCATCCGTGCATTAGGAATTTTCTTCATGCCTTCTTGCGCTAACTCAACAGGCTGACCTGGGTTGTGTCGTGTCCATAAAACCAATGTAGGGCATTGAATGTTGCGCATGGATTCAGGGTTAACCCATTTATCGCACCATTGATCATTAATAACACCCCCTAAAATACTATTGGCAATTTTCCCCATCACCGGCAACATACCGGGCTGATCATAGATTTGATAACGAACATCTATAATCTCGTCAGTTAATGTTTTTTCAGGCTCAGCCATCAACCAGCTCATTCTAGCTCGCACGATCTCTTTAGTTAATTGACCCGCTGCTTTTTTTGAACGTTCCAGCGCATCGGCTAATTCGGCTTTCCCTTCACCGTTTGGTGCCATTAGGATGCCCGTATTTTGTACTAGTTTAATAACTCTTTCAGGGTGTTTTATAGCTGTCCACGATGCCACCATTGCCCCTAACGACTCACCAGACAAATACACTTTATCCGCCCCTATTGTGTCGATAAAGTTAACCAAATGTTCAACAAAATCATCCATATCGTATTCACAGTCGGGTCTATCTGTATAGCCGTGACCAATCATGTCGTAGGCATAAACATGAAAGTGTTTCGCGTGTTCTTCAATATTTCTAACGTAGGCCTCAGCATGCCCGCCGGTTCCGTGTAAAAAAATTAAAACGGGACCACTACCTGCCTCTATAACACGGGTTTTAATACCCTTAACATCGTAATATTTCTGGCTGTACTCAACGCCCATAAGATCTGTCCAGATACTGCTCATTGTGTTCTCCTTATTTTAAATTGTGTTTGCTGATTTGTTGTTGAACATCCAATATTAAGATATTCTTATAAAGTTAAAACTAATGATAGTTTGGTTTAAATTTAAATACAACACACTGGAGAATAAGACAAATGAGCCGGATTGAAGAACTTAAGTCGATGGTTGATCTACAAAATGGTCGCATCGACCGACGTATTTTTTGGGAAGATTGGATTTACCAGCTGGAGCTCGAAAAACTATTTGCTAAATCATGGTTATTTGTCGCTCATGAAAGTCAGGTAAAAAACACAGGTGATTTTGTTACTACCTATATGGGACAAGATAACGTGATTGTTTCTCGCCACAAAGATGGCAATATCCATGTGTTTACAAATTCATGCACTCATCGTGGCAACCGTATTTGCTTTGCAGACCGCGGGCAAGCTAGGCAGTTTACTTGTAATTATCATGGATGGGCTTTTGGCACCGATGGCGCCCTATTGGGGATGCATGAAGAAACGCATTATGAAGGGTATATTAATAAAGCTGAACACGGTTTACAAAATGCACGTGTTGAAACCTACAAAGGATTGGTATTTGCTTGTTTTGACGATGAAGCACCCAGACTAGAAGACTTTTTGGGCGATTTTCGCTGGTATTTAGATGTTATTCTTGACCAAACCGAAGAAGGAACCGAATTTATTGGTGGTTGCATCAAGAATATGTACAACGCTAACTGGAAGTTCGGTGCCGAAAACTTTGTTGGCGACTCACTTCATGTTGGTTGGACACATGCCTCCGGCACAAGAGCGGTTAGTAAAGGTGGCGAAGTACCTGAGTACATGCCAGTCGACCCTGAATCTTTTCATGCCAACGCAAATGGTCATGGCTGGGAAGGCGGCACCGATGGTGTGGGCACTTTAGCACTTATATCCAGTGGTGACCCAACGTTGGTCGAATACTTTGAGAATGAGCGTAAAAACATGGCTAAACGCCTTGGTGAGCTTCGTGCTCGTAAATTATATGGCTCGGTTATATCGGCAACGGTTTTCCCCAATTTTTCATTTTTACCCGGCATTAACACCATGAGAACTTGGTTACCAAAGGGCCCAAGACAATTTGAATTACGTGCTTGGACGATGGTTAACAAAAGCATGCCTGACCATATCAGAGAAATTGTTCAAAACGCCTGTGTAATGACCTTTTCACCCAGTGGTATTTTTGAAATGGACGATGGTGAAAACTGGGAAAATGCTACTCAAGCCAATGAAGGCGTTGTAACCCGAAAACAAAGCCTGCACTATGGATTAAGATCAGGAACCAGTCGCCGAGATGACCCCGAATTACCTGGCAACATCAGTAAACCAATGTACAGCGATGTTAATCAATTAGCGTTTTATCAACGCTGGATGGACTATTTAAGCGCCGATTCTTGGGACGATATTCCTAAGTTCCGTTAAAGGGTAATTCAGATGACTACAACAACAAACATACAAACTAAAATGACTGATACTGATCAAATGTTACTTTGGTATAAAGTAAACCAATTTTATAATCAAGAAGCACGCGCATTAGACGATGAAGACTATGAAACTTGGTTTTCGATGCTAGCAGAAGACTTACAGTACTGGATGCCCGCAAGAGAAAGCGTGTTTCGCAAGGATGAAAAACCCGATTCAACCAGCAATATGAACCATTACAATGAAACTTTGCCCAGTTTGCAATTACGTGTGGCAAGGCTTCATAGTGGCGCCGCTTGGGCAGAAGACCCGCGCACACGCTATCGACATATTGTTTCTAATGTTGAAGTGGAGCTAGGCGACGCCGCAGGTGAAATCAAGGTGCGATCTAATACATTAGTTTACAGAAGCAGATTAGAGCGTGAAGAGTATTGGTTACTTGCCAAACGGGATGATCTCTTACGCGAAGCCGATGGTTCTTTTAAGGTTGCTAAACGCAAAATAACACCTGACTTCACCTCGTTATTAAGCAAAAACCTTAACGTTTTCTTATAAAAACAACCCAATAGCCTGTTAAATTTTTACAGGTGGTTTTTCAGCCAATGCCTTAACAACGCAACCTTATGAATGATAACCACCTGTAAAAAATCAGGGCCATAAACCTTAACTATTAGAGCTTTAAGCACTAAGTTTTTGCCGTCATTTTTTTAAAAAAATTGACTCATCTCATTTTAATTAGCGTTCACCCCTCTGTAGAGATGCATTTCGCCGATCTCTGATATAGATCATAGAAGAAAACACAGCCTCTTTACTAAGATATTTGTCATTAGCCGCTTTGGCTTTTAACAATTCTTAACTATGGAGATGGATGAATGAAGCTTATCAAAAACACGACTGTTTTATGTGCGGCCTTAGGTTTAACTGTTATAGCAACACCTTCGTTATCTTATGAAACGGGTGACCTTATTGTTCGAGGTCGAATTATTAGTGTTGACCCTCAAGACGACAGTAGCAGTGTCAGTATAAATGGCGCATCGGTAGCTGGCAGTGGTGCGTCTGTTAATTCAGACATTATGCCAGAGCTAGACTTTACCTATATGCTCGATCCTCATTGGGGTTTAGAGCTGATTTTAGCGTACACCGAGCATAAAGTTGATGCTGGTGGTTCTTTAGGTGGCTTAAACCAAATTGGCGATACTAAAGTATTACCACCTACTCTAACCTTGCAATATCATTTTGCACCAACATCAAATATCCGCCCTTATGTAGGCGCCGGTATTAACTATACTCACTTCTTTGACTCCACTGTAAAAGGGGCTTTAGATGCACCCGGAGCAGACCTTGAGATAGATGATTCATGGGGACTTGCTGCACAAGCAGGTGTTGATATTGACCTGAATGACACTTGGTTTGTTAACTTTGATGTTAAGTACATTGATATCGAAGCGGATGCGCATATTAAAAATGGCGCCAATATCAAAGTAGATATTGATATAGACCCTATCGTTTGGGGTATTGGTATAGGCCGGACATTCTAAAAAAAATGTTGTCACCTTAAAAAGCCCAAGCGCCATCGGCGGTTGGGCTTTTTAAATACACTGTTTTTTCAGCCAAGCATTTATTCACCAGATGACTTGGTGATTAACACTGTTTCCTTGTTTAGTAATAATCCATTTACTTCTTTTTAGCCCAAGAATCTCTCAGCGTTACAATTCGATTAAACACAAGGTTTTCTGGTGTTGAGTCCACACTGTCTTGGCAAAAATACCCTTGACGCTCAAATTGATAAGCTGATGATCCCGCAGTGGATAACGATGCTTCTAGCTGGCAATTTTTTAGTACCTGTACTGACTCGTTATTAATAAACGTTTTATAGTCCTGATCACTTTCTGAGGCTGGCGCAGGAATGCTAAACAAACGATCGTATTGTCTGACTTCTGCGTTAACTGAGTGTTTTGCTGATACCCAATGAATGGTGCCTTTTACCTTACGACCATCTTCCGACTTTCCACCGCGCGTTTCAGGGTCGTAGGTACAGTGAACTTCTGTTACCTCACCGTTTGCATCTTTCACAACATGGGTGCACGTGACATAGTAAGCAAAGCGCAGCCTCACTTCACGGCCTTCGGTTAAGCGGAAAAATTTCTTTGGAGCACCTTCCATGTAGTCGCTTCGTTCAATATATAACACCTTGGAGAAAGGAATATCACGCTGCCCCTGCTCCGGCTTTTTGGGATGATTGACGCCACGTAATATTTCTTCTTGATCTTCTGGGTAGTTATCAATAACTAACTTAATGGGGTCTAAAACCGCCAATGCTCTGGGCGAGTTATCATCTAAATCTTCTCGTAATGAGTTTTCTAACACGCTCATTTCAACAATATTATCTTTTTTGGTGACCCCAATTCGTGAACAAAAATCACGTATAGCATTGGCCGTATAACCGCGTCGACGCATTCCGCTTAGCGTTGGTAACCGTGGGTCATCCCAGCCATTAACATAACCGCCCTCTACTAATTCGTGCAGTTTACGTTTGCTCATAACCGTGTAATCGAGGTTTAAACGAGAAAACTCAATCTGTTGTGGGTGTACCGGCGTTTGCAATTCATCTAAAAACCAATCATACAAAGGACGGTGATCTTCAAATTCAAGCGTACAAAGCGAGTGTGTAATGCCTTCAATGGCATCTGATACACAATGAGCAAAATCGTACATTGGGTAGATATGCCACTTATTACCCGTCATAGGGTGTGACATATTTTTAATGCGGTAAATGGCTGGGTCACGCATATTGATATTCGGTGCGGCCATATCAATTTTTGCACGTAATAAATGCTCACCTTCAGCAAACTCCCCATTTTTCATGCGTTCTAATAAATCGATGTTCTCATCAATAGACCGCTCCCTAAATGGGCTATTTTTACCGGGTTCCGTCAAATTACCTCGGTAAAGCCGAATGTCTTCTGCAGACAAGCTATCTACATATGCCTTGCCTTTTTTTATCAGCTGAACTGCATAGGCATACAGTTGATCAAAGTAGTCAGAGGTATGGTGAAGGTTCTCTCCCCAATCGAAACCGAGCCATTGCACATCTTCTTTAATAGCATCAATATACTCTGACTTTTCTTTACCGGGGTTTGTATCATCAAACCGTAAATGACAAACAGAATTGTTGTAGTCTTGTGAAATACCAAAATTAAGACAAATAGATTTTGCGTGCCCAATATGCAAATAGCCATTTGGCTCGGGCGGAAAACGTGTGATGACTTGCTGATGCTTGCCCGACGCTATATCGGCATCGATAATAGTACGTATAAAATTACTCGGGCTTGACTCAATCTTCTTATCATTCATCGACGGAACACCTAATTCTAAATTAAGCGCGGAATTTTAAAGCATCTTGCGGGTAACGTCTTTAAAAAGTCACTGCTGCTTACTATCAACAACCAAGTCACGCACTGTTTTATTGCCTAAAGAGGCACTAATGGCCTTATCAATTCCATTAACGAGCTCTAATGATTGGCTTTTTAATGTTAGTACATTAGCCGCCAAGAAGTGGTCTTCTTCTGCACATCGAACCGCTTGTATAACATCGCTTAATAGTAAAACATCCAATGATTTGGCCGGTAAATAAGCAACCGGTGTCTCATTCGTCCCTATCACTAGATGTTGCGCTATCAGTTTTTTAAGAACATAACGAACGACTGTATGTGGTGCAGAGATATCACCGGTTAAATCAGCCATTGTAGGCGGCTTCTCCCCTGCATAATGTTTTTCACCAACCAATTGCATTAACAATAGAGCAATGCGTTCCTTAACTCGATTACTTATTTCAAAACCGCCCCTATCGACCCTGAGAGACGATGGGTTTTGCACATAAAAGGCAAGGTTAGAGCCAAACAGTAAAATTAACCAACTGATATAGAGCCAAATCAACAGCATAATCACTACAGCAAAACTGGAGTAAATAGCTGTGTACTTCGTTGAATTAACAACAAATGTTGCAAATAAAAGGCCTGATGATTCCCATAAAAACCCTGCTACGATTGCCCCGATTAAAGCCGCTGATAGGCGCACACGCGTATTGGGCACAAACATATAGATAAATGTAAAGGCGCCCATCACCATGAGATAAGGCAGCAATTTGGTTGCTAGCACAATCAAACTACCAAAAGGCTCGATGGTCGCAAAATAAGTCACAATAGAGGAACTCATGATGGTAGCGGTTACCCCTATCGCAGAAACCATCATGACTGGGCCAATTAAAATAACACTCAAGTAACTACTAAACCGCTCTCCAATGCTACGGGTCGTTTCAACATGCCAAATCATATTGAATGCATTTTCTATTTTTTGGACTAGCGACAAAACGGTGTAAATTAACAAACCTAAGCCAACCGAGCCGAGCACCCCGACTTTTATATTATCGATAAACCCAATTATATTTTCACCAATTTGGGTGCCTTGCTCACCAAGCGGTGCTAAAAATTGAAATAGGAAAGGCTCAATTTCATTATGCACACCCATTGCTTTTAACACGGAAAAGCTCAACGCCAATAAGGGCACAATGGATAACAGCGTGGTATAAACCAAACTCATCGCCCTTAGGCTTAGCTGCCCTTCCATTAAATCTGTGACAGACACGTATACCACACGTAATATTTTCAATAACAGTAGATGGAATGGTGACAGCCCTGTTTCATCTGGCCAGAGCAACGAGGTGACTTTATCTTGCAAGTTAAATTTATTTTTTTGCACGTATTAGCTCCCAGGCCTTTGTTATTGTCTGTTCTTTTTTTCCCTCAAATATCCTACAGGCTTCGCTTTTCGTAAACAACACAGGTATCATTTACGCAATCTCACTTTTCATTTTATTTTTTTATGTCAGAACAAGAATCCATCGAACTAAACAGAGACGTTAATGCCATCGTTATCCCTGCGGGGATCCATGTTCGGCTCAAAAAAGGTGATGTCGTTACCATCATGCAGTCACTGGGCGGCTCTTATACCGTATCAAGCGAAACAGGTATTATTGCTCGAATTTCAGCCATTGATGCTGATGTTTTAGGTAAGGAAGTTGAAGTTGTTCATGCTTATGAAACCGGCACAGACCCTGAATCAGTGCGTGAAGCTTGTTGGGCTTTTATGAAAACCGTCTACGACCCTGAAATACCGGTCAATGTCGTTGACCTTGGGCTAATTTATGATTGCACCGTTCGCGCCCTAACTGACGGCTTGAATCATGTACACGTTACAATGACCCTAACCGCACCGGGTTGTGGCATGGGCCCGGTTATTCAAGCTGATATTGAATCGGGTATTAAGCATATGGAAGGGGTTGAGACTGTTGAAGTAGAGGTTGTTTTAGACCCGCCTTGGAATCAAAACATGATGTCTGAAGCTGCAAAACTTCAACTAGGGATGCTTTAGACGCTGCGCTTATCTGCTAAAGCCGTTATTGCTACCCCTTGTTGACACAAAGCACTTACTTTATTGCATTTACCTTTGGTCTATTGGGGTCTACCCATTGTGTTCCAATGTGTGGAGGAATAGTCGGCATATTAAGCCAACAAACGAATTCGTCTAGTTATCAAACTGTTACAAAAACACTGTCCTATAATGCTGGGCGTATTCTTAGTTATAGTTTTATTGGTTTTTTAGCTGGTAGCATAAGCCATGTGGCTCTTTCGCCAATGGATACAGCCGCGTTGATGTTGTTTTCAAAGTACTTAACGTCTATTTTTATGCTTGCCTTCGGTTTTTACCTCTTAGGCTGGCTAAATTTTCTCAGTTACTTAGAGCGTTTTGGCCAACGCTTATGGAAACGCCTGTCGCCACTTAGTCGTCAACTATTACCCATCCAACATAAACGTGATGCGTTTCTCCTCGGTATTATCTGGGGCTGGCTGCCATGTGGACTGGTCTATTCTGCACTGGCATGGAGTCTTGCCAGCGCGCACCCTCTAAATGGCGCCTTAATTATGTTAAGTTTTGGCCTAGGCACCTTACCGATGTTAATGACCATGGGAATAGCGTCAGAAAAACTAACCCAATTTACACGCTCACTACTTATTCGACGCAGTGTTGGTGGCTTAATTATTATTTTTGCGCTGTTTAAATTAATTAACCCCATGGGTATGTCTATGCAGTAACGTTATTTGTCTGTTTTATTGTCAGCCTTGTTGTCATCAGCACCTAATTCTTCATTCTCTTCTTCATACAAAATACTGTGGCCCGGCCCCTCTAAATCATCAAACTGCCCAGACCGCACCGCCCATAAAAAAATAGCGGCTATTAGCACCAGCAAAACAACCGATACGGGAATTAAAAAATACAAGCTATCCAACGTGTAACCTCGATATTTTTTTGCTCTTACTGGCTGCTGGGAGCACAAAGCGCAAGAGAAAAGAGTTTAAAACAACCACCAAGGAACTAATCGACATGCCGAGTGCTGCTTGCCAAGGCTCTACATGCCCTGCCATTGCTAATGGTAAAGCACCAATGTTATATACCAGTGCCCAAGCCATATTTTGCTTAATAATTGCCTTGGTCTTTTTTGATAGCTTAAAGACGTGTTGAAGGTTTTGCATATCATTATTCATTAACAAGATATCCGATGATGCACGTGCCAATTGACTTGCACCAGAAACAGAAATAGAAACATCCGCCTTAGCCAAAATGGGCGCATCATTAACACCATCACCCACCATAGCCACTTGCTCGCCGCCCCTTTGCATGCGGTCGATTTCTTTTAGTTTATCACTCGGTGTGGCATCCGATTTAAAATCCTCAATAGCTACTTTTTTCGCTAACCATGCAACGGGACTGAGTTTATCACCACTTAATAAGCTCACTTTTTTTCCATCGCTTTTTAACCAATTAACAGCTGAAGAAGCCCCCTGCCTTATATCATCATGTATTTCAAAAACAGCGAGGCATTGCACATCATCAGCCAAATACACCTGTGTTACATTTGAATTATGAGTCTCAAACATTAACCCAGATGACTGCTTAATATATTGCTGAGATCCAATATAATAGGTTTTACCCTCTATCGAGCCTTTTAAACCGGCGCCATTGGTTTGCTCTATTGCGCTGGCTGGTTGAGGGTTTACCGTTTTTTCATGTTTAAAAGCACGCGCGATAGGGTGATCTGAAAAGCGCTCTAAACTAATGGCTATATCCATTATGCTTTGCTTATCACGCCCATCAAACACAGTGCAATCAGATACATTCATACTGCCTTCGGTGAGCGTGCCCGTTTTATCAAAAACGACCCGATTAATACTGGCTAATTTTTCTAACGCAGTCCCTTTTGTAATAATAATGCCGTGGTCAAATAACGCACTCATCGCAGCTGTATAAGCAGTTGGCGTCGCAAGGGATAACGCACACGGGCAGGTCACCACTAGGACCGACAAGGCCGTTGAAAACCAATCCACATGACCTTGCCAATAACCAAATATAGCGCTACCCAAGGTGACCAAAATAACCATTAAAACAAATACACTAGCAAAACGGTCTGCTGTTTCGACCCAAGCAGGCTTCTGTGCATGGGCTTGTTCGATTAAACGTGCAATGGTTGATAAGGTACTGTCTTTTCCAACGCAGCTCACCTTTGCTATTAAGGTGTTATCTAAATTATGGCTACCGCCTAATACACTGTCATTGAGGCGTTTACGAATCGGTTCACTTTCACCGGTTAAAATTGACTCATCTACCTGCGATTCACCGTCCACAACAACTGCATCTGCCGGCACCACTTCTCCTGGGTTAATTTGTATGTAATCGCCCAATGCTAACGAATTTGCTGCAACTTTATGGGTAACGTTGTTTTCAGCTATCCGTTTAGCCATCATTGGCACCGCCTGTGTAATACGCTCACTCGAACTCATCGCGTACCAACGGGTGAGAAACTCTACATATCGCGCTAACATAAGAAATAATACAAACATACAAACTGACTCGTAATACGTATCACCTTTACCTTGGTAGGTATTAAAAAGGCTGGCAAAAAAACCCAGGCTTATACCCAATGCAACAGGCACATCCATACCCGGCATTTTATTTTTAATATCTCGACAAGCCGCATATAAAAATGGCTTCGCTGAAAACAATAAGACCGGCAGTGTTAATAAGGCGCTAATCCATTTTAAAAACTGCAACATATTAGGGTCAATTTCACTTGGGTCCGCTACATAGATACCTAATGTGATCATCATCACCTGCATACCACAAAATACAGCCACACCAATTCTACTAAGAAAGTCTTTGCGTTCTTTTTGCAAGTTAAGGAACTGCTTATTCGCCTCAAAGGTAACTGCCTGATACCCAATGGCTCTTATCGCCGTTAGTACATCGGCAATATTAACCTCGTGACCGATGGTTTTAAGTAACCCACGCCGAGTCGCATAATTAATCTTAAACGACACCACGCCGCGTAGTTTTTGAACTTGCCGCTCCAATAACCATATACAGGCAGAGCAAGTAATCCCCTCGATGATAAGTGAGGTCTCTATGACTTCTTCGTTAGAGCAATCGGTTTCTAACGATGCAGCCGTATTAAACTCAAGCTCTTCACTTAACGAATCCATGGAAACTGCATAAGCGGTACGTTTTTGGTAATAATCTGCCAAACCATTATTTATAATCGCTTGCGCCACGGCTTCACAGCCTGGGCAACACATGGCTCTCCACTGCCCATCAAAATTAATACCCCACTTCGTTGTGCTTGGCACTTCAAGGCCACAGTGAAAGCAAACAACTTCTTTTTCTAATTTAGTGTCAATTGTCATCAGTTAGACAGTGGAATTCATGTTCAAATAAGGTAATATATTCATTTTCAATAGTTTAGATTGAATGAGCGTATCGGCTAAAAATTTATTTCGTGATTTAACTGTATCTTGTAGTAACTGCAGCCTAGGTGATTTATGTATACCTCATGGCTTAGCTCCACAAGATATTGATCGGCTAGATGACTCGGTCAGCCATACAAAATTGTTGCAAGCGGGTGATATTCTTTATCACCAAAACTCTCCTTTTAAGTCGTTATATGCACTCAAATCTGGTTCTGTCAAAATTATCAGCAAAAGTGATGAATCTGATGATGTAATGGGTGTTTATCTTCCCGGCGAAATTATTGGTTTTGATGGGGTCGCTACTGACAGATACCAATGTTCGATTCATGCACTTGAAACCAGCAATATTTGTGAAATAGACCTTGAGAGTTTACAAGAAAACATCCCAAGTATTTTTAAACAATTACTCAAGCATGCTAGCAAATCAATAAATCAAAGCAACAATACAAACGCTACTAGTAAAGTTAGTGCTGAAAAACGTATTGTTTCATTGCTATTAGACTTATCGGATCGCTATCGACTACGGGGCTACTTCTATACCGAATTCAACCTTTTCTTATCGCGTAGTGAAATCGGCAGCTTACTCAACCTCTCACCTGAAACCGTTAGCAGGGGCATACGCAAACTTGAACGTGACAACCTCATCACGCTTGAAAACAGACGCCGGATTAAAATCAATAACCTGGAAGGCCTGAAAAACATACTGACGGCTATCTAATTTATCACAAAAAACAAAGCATTTAGTCCGAGCTAAGCCCACAAAATAACTTGATTTAACGAAAAACTGATTCAGATCAGGTTTGCCCCAGCTGACCTTTCTTTGCTGCAATACAGCACCTATACTTTAGCCTCTTAAATGACAGAGGCTCTCGTATGAGTACACTTATCTACAACGATACTGTGGTTCGACAATTTTCGATCATGACCGTTGTTTGGGGTATTGTTGGTATGCTTGTCGGCGTCATCATTGCTGCACAATTAGTTTGGCCTGCTCTTAATTTTGACCTGCCTTGGTTAACCTATAGCCGACTTCGGCCGTTACATACAAATGCCGTTATTTTTGCATTTGGTGGCTCTGGTTTAATGGCCACCTCTTTATATGTGGTGCAACGAACCTGTCAAGTTCGTTTATTTGCTAACGCCTTGGCTAGCTTTGTCTTTTGGGGTTGGACACTGATTATCGTACTGGCTGCGATTACGCTCCCCTTAGGCTATACACAAAGCGGTGAATATGCCGAATTAATTTGGCCGATTGATATTCTATTAGCGGTTGTTTGGGTAGCCTATGGCATTGTCTTCTTCGGCACTATCGTGAAACGAAAAACACCACATATTTATGTAGCTAATTGGTTCTTTGGCGCTTTTATTCTTACTGTCGCTGTTTTGCATATTGTCCGTTCTTTAGCCATCCCTGTAAGCCTTACCGAGTCTTACCCGATCTACGCTGGCGCAACGGATGCCATGGTGCAATGGTGGTATGGGCATAATGCGGTTGGTTTTTTCCTAACCGCTGGCTTTTTAGGCATGATGTATTATTTTGTTCCTAAGCAAGCCGAACGGCCTATCTATTCATACCGTTTGTCTATTGTGCATTTTTGGGCACTTATTTCTATTTATATGTGGGCAGGACCACATCACCTTCATTACACCGCCCTACCTGACTGGATTCAATCCGTAGGTGCGGCCTTTTCGATCGTTTTATTGGCGCCATCATGGGGCGGTATGATCAACGGCATCATGACTTTATCAGGTGCCTGGCAGAAACTTCGCCATGACCCCATTTTAAAGTTTTTAATTGTTTCACTGTCTTTCTATGGCATGTCTACATTTGAAGGCCCGATGATGGCAATTAAATCTGTCAATGCTCTGTCTCACTATACAGAGTGGACGATAGGGCACGTTCATTCCGGTGCTTTAGGTTGGGTCGCCATGATCACTATAGGTTCTTTGTATTACTTAATCCCAAAGCTATTTGGTAAACAAGATATGTCTAATATGGCACTTGTTGAAACACACTTTTGGGTCGCTACTATTGGCATTGTTCTTTACGTAGCATCCATGTGGATTGCTGGTGTTATGCAAGGGCTGATGTGGGGCGCAATCAATGATGACGGGACACTCACTTATAGTTTTGTAGAGTCTTTATTACGTATGCAGCCTTTTTACCTTATTCGCTTTCTGGGTGGCACCATGTTCCTAATTGGCATGCTTATCATGGCTTACAATGTGTACAAAACTATTAAGGGCTCTGAAGCTTCTAATATTCTTGTACCTCAACATGTTTAACTGGAGAGCATCAAGATGAGTCACGAAAAAGTTGAGACTAATATTGGGTTAATGGTTGTTTTAATCGTCCTCGTTATTTCAGTTGGCGGCTTGATTGAAATTGTCCCTTTATTCTTTATGAAGCAAACGACTGAACCTGTGTCTGGGTTACTGCCCTACAATTCTTTACAGTTAGCTGGCCGAGACGTTTATGTACGTGAAGGCTGCTATGGCTGTCATTCACAAATGATTCGCCCATTCCGTGCAGAAACAGAACGTTATGGCCATTACTCATTAGCCGGTGAGTTTACGTACGATAGACCTTTCCAGTGGGGTTCGAAAAGAACCGGACCAGACTTACAACGTGTTGGCGGTCGCTATAGTGATGATTGGCATCGTTTACACCTCACAAACCCACGCTTAGTAGTGCCCGAATCCAATATGCCCGGCTACCCTTGGCTTAAAGATAACGAGATAGATGGTGAGCTCATTGCAAAGAAAATGCGCGCCCTTCGCATTCTTAACACGCCGTATACAGACGAAGACATTGCCAATGCAGCTGATTCTGTAAAAGGAAAAACCGAAATGGACGCAATCATTGCCTATTTGCAGGTTCTCGGGACCCACGTCAGCACAAGGAGATAACGTATGTTTGAACTAAATACACTACGCTCTATTTTGACACTAGCGCTATTTGTACTTTTTATTGCCATTTGGATATGGGCATGGAGCAAAGCCCGTAAAAAAGAGTTTGAGGAAGCCGCTAATATCCCCTTTCAAGGTGAAGAGATCAGCGCAACTTTACAAGAGGATAAAAAATGAGTGATTTTTGGTCTATCATTGTAACGGTTGTCATTCTATTAAATATTATTGGCTGCTATCTACTCATTAGATGGGTTGCCAAGCCCAATAAGGGCGAGGCCAAGCAAGGCGAAGCAACAGGCCATGTTTGGGATAGCGACCTAATGGAACTGAACAATCCAATGCCTCGCTGGTGGTTATACTTGTTCTACATCACCATTGTGTGGGGGTTAATCTACCTACTAATGTACCCCGGTTATGGTAATTACCCCGGCTTATTAGCTTGGACATCGGATAAAAAATACTCTGATGAAGTCCAAGCAGCCGATGAGACCTACGGTCCTATTTTCAGTCAATATGCTGAAACACCCATTATTGAGCTAAGTGAAAACAAAGATGCCAATGCAGTCGGCCAACGCTTATTTGTTAATTATTGCGCACAATGTCATGGTTCTGACGCTGCCGGCTCTAGAGGCTTCCCCAACCTCACGGATAATGAGTGGATCTGGGGCGGTCAACCCACTGATATCCAATACACAATAGCTCACGGACGCACCGGCGTTATGCCTGCCTGGGAGTCAGTCCTCAAACCCATACAAATTAGTTACCTTGCAGACTACCTGATGAGCTTAACTGGCAGACAACATAAAGCGACCGATGCTCAACGTGGTAAAAAAGTTTTTGCAAGTTATTGCGCCACCTGTCACCAAGCAGATGCAACCGGCAATCCTTTGCTTGGCGCACCCAACCTTGCTGATAAAATTTGGTTATATGGTGCCTCACGTAACAAAATAATTGAGTCCATTAGTAAAGGCCGTAACGGCCAAATGCCAGCTCATTTGGAGTTTTTGGGCGAGGACAAAATCCATATTCTCTCTGCTTACGTCTATAGCTTATCTAGCCACTAAATTAAGCATGAATTTAGATACTAAACGGATCATTATTGGAACACTGTGGCCATCTTTTTGGATGGCCTGCGTCCTCAGCGGCATTGTTTTTAGTGCCATTGATCCCATCATTATCGCATCACAGATTGGTTTTGATCATATTTCCTATCTCGCCGCTTACTCCTTAGGCTTTATTTTTTTCTGGCTAGCTTGTGCTTGGAGTGGCTTATTCTCAATCATATTTTCTCGTAGCGTAAACAGAAAAAAATGACGTCTCATAAAAATGACTCTATAGAGTCATCGCTTTTTGAAAAACGAAAAAAACTTTACCCTCGTGAAGTCCATGGCCTATTTGCTAACCTAAGAGTGCTCGGTGTAGTCACCCTTCTTGGTCTTTATTACCTCCTTCCCTGGGTTAATTTTAATGGTCACCAGATTGTACTGTTTGATCTACCAGAGCGTAAATTTTACATTTTTCATTGGATTTTCTGGCCTCAAGACTTTATTTATCTTGCCCTACTTTTAATTTGTGCTGCATTTGCACTATTCCTCTTTACTGCGCTAGCCGGTCGATTATGGTGTGGGTACGCTTGCCCACAAACAGTGTGGACCGAAGTTTTTTTATGGATTGAACGAAAAGTTGAAGGAACTCGCTCTCAGCAAATGAAGCTGGACAAACAAGCAAATAGTTTTACGAAATTTCGTATAAAGGCGACCAAACATGCCATTTGGCTGATCTTTTCGTTGTATACCGGCTTCACATTTGTCGGCTTCTTTACACCTATTAGGGATCTAGCACAGGGCATTGCCTCGTTTAACCTAGGTCCATGGGAAACGTTCTGGTTTCTATTTTATAGTTTTGCAACCTATGGCAATGCAGGCTGGTTAAGAGAACAGGTCTGTATGTATATGTGCCCCTATGCTCGCTTTCAAAGCGCCATGCTAGACAAAAACACCTTAGTGATCTCGTATGACGCCCTAAGAGGCGAACCTAGAGGGCGGAGAAAAAGAGGCGAGGATTTCAAAGAAAAACAGTTAGGCAGCTGTATAGACTGTAGTTTATGTGTTCAAGTCTGCCCAACAGGAATAGATATTCGTAACGGGCTGCAATATGAATGCATTGGCTGTGCCGCCTGCATTGATGTGTGCAACGACGTTATGGATAAAATGAATTACCCACGTGGGCTGATTAAATACACCACCGAGAACCATATGGAAGGCAAGAAAACTAACTTGCTAAGGCCACGAATTGTCATCTACAGTCTACTGCTCATCGGTATTTTATCTGGCGTTATCTATTCTATTGAAACACGGGATGCTGTTGAGCTAAATGTCCTAAGAGATCGAAATGCACTATACCGTGAAGATTATGAAGGAACCATCAGTAATACTTACACGATTAAAATCTTAAATATGGATACTGTTGACCACACCTACAGCTTAAAGGTCACCGGTATAGAAGGCATTAAAACCTCTATCAAAGATCCTATCCATGTTAACGCCGGCCAAGTATTAGAAATGCCGTTACAATTATCCGCCGACCCAGATACGCTTCATACAACCTCAATCAACCTGACTTTATCGGTGCAAGCAACAGATGATGCCAGCATTTCAACTGAATCAGAAGGCCGATTTATTGGCCCATTAGAACCTTAATGATGAATACTCTTCGTGAAGACAGCCTCCCTTGGTATAAACAATTTTGGCCCTGGTTTTTAATACTACTTCCGCTAAGCGTCGTTGTTGCCAGCATAATTACCTTTCTCATTGCTCAAGGGAACCCTCCTTCCTTGGTCCAAAGTGATTATTACAAAGAGGGGCTCGCCATAAACGCCAGCAAACAGCTTGAAGAAAAGGCTCTAAGACTTGGTGTCTCAGCAGTTGTCAGTGTTAATAGTACCGCTCTTACCGTCCATTTAAATGCCCCTAAGGTTCAACCGTCACACTTAATCGTTGCGCTACGACATCCCACGCTTGAGCAATATGACCAGACTCTCAATTTGGTTAAAATAGCCAACGGTATCTACCAAACTCCTTTTAAATTACCCAAACAAGGCAAATGGTATATATACATCACTCCACCTAATAACCATTGGAAGATCTCAAGAACGTCTACTTTAACGACGCCATAGCACTGCCAAGCTCGGTTCTTATTACCATATAAGAACCACTAATCCTACCTGCAAGACGACCCTCAATTAAAAGTCAAAATATTGTCGTTTTAAAATATTACCTTTAAATAAATTATTAACACATTGTTTTATATCGATTTAATTTTTTTGGCACAACTTTCGCTATAAAGTTTTAAAATCAACAATAACGGTTAACCTAGTTACCTGTACAGGCTGAATAACAATGGAATTAAAAAAAACAATAGACAGCAGATCAAACGACACATCAGTCTCGCAAAAACTTAAACAGCAAGACACTATAAATCATCTAATCAGTGCGCTTCAGACCACTATTATTTTAGATGAATTAGTCCCCCTCTTTAGTAATGAATTACTAAAAGCTGTTGACCATAGTGGTGTCATTTTTGAAAACCCTGAGCTAGGCATTGTTTTTCAACATGGTTCACGCACCAACCACAGTTGCGAATACAGCCTGACTATTGAAAACAATTCTCTTGGTAAGCTGACATTTATGCGTCGTCAACGGTTTACTGAAAGTGAACTTAACACCATAGAGCAATTTCTTAGTGTTTTGCTCTACCCTTTGAAAAATACCTTGTTATACAGCCAAGCAATTCAATTTGCACATACAGACCCATTAACCGGTGTTTTAAACCGTTCCACATTACGCTCTGTTTTTCAAAAAGAGGTTTCTTTAACCAAACGCCACCACTCTGACTTATCTTTGATAATGCTAGACCTTGATTTTTTTAAAACAGTAAACGATAGATACGGTCATTGCGCGGGAGACACTGCCCTAAAAGACGTCACACAATGCATTGAAAAGACCCTGCGTGAAAGCGACTATATTTTTAGGCTTGGTGGTGAAGAGTTTGCCATACTACTAAACGATACTGATTTAAAAGGCGCTGAACTCATTGCTGAACGATTACGCACGGCTATTGAATCTTTAAGCATTCTACATGATGACACTCAGTTCCAGCTGACTGCTAGTATGGGTATTACACAATACAAAGAAAACGACTCACTGGGGGTCATAATGAGTCGCTCAGATAACGCATTGTACAAAGCAAAAGATAGCGGTCGAAATAAAGTCGTTTGCGCCTAATCGGCAATTAAATGTTTAAGCGCTTCAATTTCTTTTTTATCTAACATTTGGTGCTGTCCAGCTGGCAGTCCCGGCGGCAAAAACACACTGCCATAGCGAACCCTAATTAAACGGCTCACCTTACAGTCTTGGGATTCCCAGAGCCTTCTAACAACACGGTTACGCCCTTCAGCCACTACCACATGGAACCAACGGTTTATTCCCTCACCACCAGACTCTTGTACATCTTCAAAACGCGCTTTTCCATCTTCCAGTTCCACACCATTTACCAAACGTTCAAGCATGTCATGTGTCACAACCCCCATCACTCTCACTGCATATTCACGATCAATTTGCTTTGATGGGTGCATGAGCTTATTTGCCAAGTCACCATCATTAGTGAACATTAATAAGCCTTGCGTATTTAAGTCGAGCCTACCAATCGCAATCCAACGCCCAACCTTTAGTCGCGGCAGTCGTTTAAATACGCTAGGCCTACCTTCGGGGTCTTTTTTACTGACAATTTCACCCGTGGGTTTGTGATAAACCAACACTTGTGTATTTACATCAAGCTTGCCAGCTAATTTAACTGGCCGCCCTCTAAGTTTAACGATGTCATGCGTGGTAATTTTGTCGCCTAGCTTAGCAACATCACCATTAACATGAATAGAACCGTCTAAAATCCACTTTTCAACTTGCCTTCGTGAGCCAACACCGGCTTGCGCTAATAATTTTTGAATGCGCTCTGGCTGCTGACCCTTTTTTTTATTAGTCGCTTGCTGAGGGTTTTTACGTGGGTTGTTGTTTTTCATCTTGAGTAATATCTTTATTTATTGGGGTATCGTCACCCAGGTTAAGTTGAAGCTCATTGCTCGATAATAAGCCAGCTTCCAGGAGAGTTGCTAACGGTGGCAAATCAGCCAGTGTTTGTAAATTAAAATAATCTAAAAACGCTTTTGTGGTTGCGTAAAGGGCCGGTCTACCCGGCACTTCTTTACGCCCTATTACACGTACCCAGTTTCTGTCTTCTAGCGTACGTATAATATTAGTCCCAACAGCGACACCTCGAATATCTTCTATTTCGCCACGAGTCGCTGGCTGTTGATAAGCAATAATAGCTAATGTTTCCAGTAAGGCACGGCTATATTTTACAGGTTTTTCTTCCCATAATCTTGCTACCCAAGGCGAATACTTTGATTTAACTTGAAAACGGTAGCCGTTGGCCACTTCAACCAACTCCACCGGTTTTGTCGAATATTCATCTTGCAGCTGGTTGACGACCTCTCGAAGCGAATGCTTATCTGGACGATCTTCGAGTGAAAACAAGTTTTGCAATTCCATTATCGACAAGGGTTCACTGGCGGCAAATAAAGATGCCTCAATAATATTCTTTATGTCCATCCTAGTTTCTCAATTATTCTCTAAGCGATTTAACCCATACTTCTGACAACGCCTCACCTTGCACGACCTCAACCAGCTCTTCTTTACAGAGCTCTAAAATAGCTAAAAATGTCACCACAGCGCCTTTTTTCCCTTCTTTTACGGTAAAAAACTGATGAAAAGCTAAAAACGTGCCCTCTGTTTTATCGAGTAGCGTCAAAATATTAGACATCCTTTCTCTAACCGACAATGCTTCGCGCTGAATTTGATGGTGAGTAAATTTTTCAGCACGTTTAAGCACCTGCTGAAACGCTATTAAGAGACTGTTCAAATCAACATCAGGAAGCGGTTTTTCCATTTTATCTACGATCAATTCAGCTGTGGCTAAATAATTGTCGCGATACAATCGTGGCATAGCATCAATATCATCTGCTGCTCGTTTAAACCGTTCATATTCTTGTAGGCGCCTAACCAGTTCTGAACGAGGGTCTTCCTCATCATCTAACTGTTCAACATTCTTTGGCAATAGCATATTAGATTTTATTTCTGCGAGCATTGCCGCCATGACTAAATATTCGGCAGCCAATTCCATACGCAAATTCTGCATCAACGTTATGTATTCAATGTACTGCTGAGTAATTTTCAGAATGGGAATATCAAGAATATCTAAGTTTTGATGCTTAATAAGGTAAAGCAGCAAATCTAAAGGGCCTTCAAATGTTTCTAAAAAAACCTCTAAGGCATCTGGGGGGATGTATAAGTCGTCGGGTAACTCTTTAAATGGTTTCCCATCAACCAAGGCTAACGTTTGCTGAATTGGCACCACATAGTCAGTCTGGTCGTTCATTAATTTAAAAGATGCTAGCTAATGATACTGAGTCTACCACAGCAAATGCTTGGCAATTAAACCCTATCAAGCTACTCTACCTTCTTTATTTTCATGGTATCTGTTCCACCATGCTGCCCTGTCAGCTCACCTGCTGTAATAATAACTAAGTCGCCCTTGGTCACTATTTCAAGCTGCTGCAATTTTGTTATTGCCGCTCCATTAACATCCTTAGCATGACCTAGTGGCGCTTTTAGCAAAATAGGCACCACACCTCGATACAGCGTCATACGGCGACAAACGTCACTATTTGGCGCCATTGCAAAAATAGGTATTCCTGAACTAATTCTAGACATCATTCTCGGCGTACCCCCCGACTCAGTGAAGGCAGCTATAGCGGTAATATCTGTATGATTAGCCACATACATCGCAGACAACGCAATGGCCTCATCAATTTGCCCAAACGCTTTACCCATACGGTGGCGCGAACGAGTCGTTCTTGGCTGACGTTCGGTTTGTTCGCAAATACGCCCCATTGCCTCCACGGTTTGAACAGGGTACTGTCCAACTGATGTTTCAGCCGATAACATCACAGCATCTGTACCATCAGAAACGGCGTTTGCAACATCAAACACTTCTGCACGCGTAGGAATGGCGTTATTAATCATCGACTCCATCATTTGTGTAGCGGTAATAACTACAGTATCCCTATCTCGAGCCATCCTAATGATATGTTTTTGAACCGGGGGTAAGTTAGCATCACCAATTTCCACACCCAAATCACCTCGTGCGACCATAACCGCATCAGATGCATCTACTATTTCTTCCAGCACATCCAGGGCTTCGGCCCGTTCGATTTTAGCAATTAAATGCGCTTGGCTACCGGCCGCTTTAACCAACGCACGCGCTTGATGCATATCTTCTGCAGATCTTGGGAACGACACGGCGACAAAATCCACCCTCATCTCAGCAGCCGTCTTAATGTCTTGCTTATCTTTGTCGGTTAACGCATTGGCGGATAAGCCACCACCTTGTAAGTTAATGCCTTTGTTATTTGACAGTATCCCGCCCACAACGACGGTACACTTGATTTTTGAACCATTAACAGCCTCGACATCCAGCACGATACGTCCGTCGTCTAATAATAGACGATCGCCCTCAGTCACATCATTGGCTAACGGTTTATAATCACAACCAACTTGGGTGATATCACCTGCTGTTGATGCTAACGCTACATCTATCGTAAATTTAGCCCCCTCTTGAAGGCTTACTTTTCCATCCTCAAAACGCGCTATACGAATTTTTGGTCCTTGCAAATCAGCCAAGATACCGACATGACGGCCGAGTTTTTCTGATAAGTCTCTTACCGCTTGAGCACGTTTTCTTTGTTCATCAGCATGGCCGTGAGAGAAATTCAAGCGAACGACATCTACGCCCGCTTTAATTAATTTCTCTAAAACATCGGGTTCATCGGTAGCTGGACCCAAGGTGGCAATAATTTTAGTCCGTCTAGGTTTTCTAAAAGGAGGCATACTCTACTCGTTCATTAAGAAATAGTGATTAGAGTATAGCGTGTAGATGACAGTTTTATGGCAACAATAACCCACACGTTATTTAAAATATGAGCAACAATAATCTGTCGGCTCATGAACTTTTAATTGAAAATTAGCATTCGCCGGCACATCAAACGATTCGCCACCTTTAACAGCTACCCACTCTTGCGAATTTGGCAATAACACATCGAGTTGCCCAGCTAAAATCTCCATCGCCTCAGCGGCAGCGGTATTAAACTCATAGTTACCCGGCATCATATAGCCCAATGTTTTTGTCGAACCATCCTCAAATTTAACCGTTCGACTAACCACTTTTCCATCAAAATACACATTTGCTTTTTTAACAATCGTGACATTTTTAAATTCTGACATGTTATTTCCTATTCTGTTTTTTTAACGTCGTTTAAACGTTATTAATACCCATTGCTGACTTTACTTCTTCAAGCGTCTCTTTTGCCAAATCTCTAGCTTTTTCAGTGCCTTCATTAATAATAGAGCGAACAAGCTCAGGTTGCTCCGTGTATTCTTTAGCCCTTTCTTGCATCGGTTTTAGTTCACGTAACACAGCATCAATAACGGGTTGTTTACAATCTATGCAACCAATACTCGCTGACTTACAGCCTTCTTGAACCCAATTACGCACACCCTCTTCTGAATACACCTCATGAAACTGCCATACTGGGCATTTTGCTGGGTCACCCGCGTCTGTTCTACGAACACGCGCTGGATCAGTTGGCATTGTTCTAAGTTTTTTCTCTACCTCTTCTGGTTCATCGCGCAATGCAATTGTGTTTTTATAAGACTTGGACATCTTTTGCCCATCTAAGCCAGGCATCTTTGACGCTTTAGTCAACAAGGCGATAGGCTCTGGCAAAATAACGCGGCCACTGCCTTCCAAATAACCAAATAAACGCTCTTTATCACCAACCGTTATATTTTGTTGTGCTTCTAATAAAGCTCTAGCTACACCCAGTGCTTCTTGATCACCATTTTCTTGGAAAGAACTTCGCAACTTGTTGAATATTTTGGCATTTTTCTTCCCCATTTTCTTAATCGCAGCTTCCGCTTTTTCTTCAAAGTCTAAGCCTCGGCCATATAAATAATTGAAGCGCCTAGCCACCTCACGCGTCAACTCAACGTGTGCCACCTGATCGGCTCCAACGGGGACTAAACCGGCTTTGTATATAAGAATGTCTGCGCTTTGTAAAAGTGGATAGCCTAAAAACCCATACGTTGCTAAATCCATTTCTTTGAGTTTTTCTTGCTGGTCTTTATAGCTCGGAACCCTTTCTAACCACCCCAGCGGCGTTATCATAGATAGCAACAAATGCAGCTCTGCATGTTCAGGAATGCTCGATTGTATAAATAAATCAGCCAAACCATGATCAACACCAGCGGCCAACCAATCAACAACCATATCCCAAGTACTGTCTGCAATAATTGAAGGGTCTTCATAGTGCGTTGTGAGCGCATGCCAATCTGCCACAAAGAAATGACACTTATATTCTTGCTGTAAATCGACCCAATTTTTTAGTACTCCGTGATAGTGACCTAAATGCAATTTGCCGGTTGGCCTCATACCGGATAGTACACGACGATACTGCGCTGGAACTTCTGAACTCACATTTCCTCCTAAATACCCAATATTTTAAAAATACTGGTTTGTAAAAAATAAACGGGCGGACCTAAAATTTTAGATAACCATCCCATTACAATAATAAAGACCAAAATTGGAAAGCCTAAGCGTTCAAGTTTACTAAACTCAATACTGGCTCTCATTGGCAATAAACCGGCTAACACCCGACCACCATCAAGCGGTAAAATCGGTAATAAATTTAACATCATCAGCACCGAATTAATAAAAATACCTGCATAGCCCATGTATATCAATGGCATAGCAAAATACTCATTTTGCGCGCCCATCATATAGCCTATTTTCATGACAACACCCCAACCAATCGCCATTAAAAGATTAGCGAAGGGTCCCGCTAGGGCCACATAAATCATGTCACGTTTGGGGTTCTTTAAATTGTGCCAGTTAACCGGAACCGGTTTTGCCCAACCAAATATAAAACCACCCAATAATAACAAAACCCCAGGCACAATCACGGTTCCGACCAAATCCATATGACTAATGGGGTTTAAGGTTAAACGCCCAAGGCTCTTTGCCGTATTATCACCAAACTGGCTAGCCACCCAACCATGAGCGACTTCGTGAACAGTAATGGCAAAAATAACCGGTAATATCCACACCGCTATTCGACCGACCAAGGTCAATTCGTCCATTGACATTAATGCTCATCCTTACGTGCAATAAAATCAGCAATACCTTTACCTTCTCTAACCACTTCAGGAAAGTCATTATCCCAAACGATCATGGTTGTTGGTTCATACGGAATAACACCCGCATCAACCACAAGGTCCAATACTCGGGCTAACTGCTGATTAATCTCATAAGGGTCGGCTATGGCCTCGGTTTCACCCGGTAAGATCAAGGTACTGGTTAACATCGGTTCATTGAGCTCTTCAAGTATTTTTTGCGCAACCAAATTATTTGGAATACGAATACCAACGGTTTTTCGTTTCGGGTGCTGGAGGCGTCGAGGCACCTCTTTAGTTGCCTTTAACACAAAAGTAAACGCGCCCGGCGTTAATGATTTGAGCAGGCGGTACGTATCGTTATTCACTTGTGCGTACATTGAGATCTCAGTTAGATCCCGACACACTAAGGTGAAATTATGTTTATCGTCAATTCGACGAATCTGACGAATACGATCAAGCGCCTGCTTATCACCCAAATGACAAGCCAAGGCATAAGAAGAGTCAGTTGGGTAAGCGATAACACCGCCCCGACGTATAATATCGGCCGCTTGCTTAATTAACCGTGGCTGTGGATTATCGGGGTGAATATTCAAATATTGTGTCATGATTGCTGTTGTGCTTTTTTCTTTGCTACATTATCACGTAAATACACCGGTAATGCATTGTCGGCAGACACCGTTTGCCCATCCCTCACCATGCCGACCGCCAACTGAGCAACCTCTCTTGCTTTTGGCAGCGCGTTTGGTAAAAGCAACAACTCGCTAGCGTTAACTAACTGCGTTAACTCATTTTCATATGTGCCCCAACCGTGTCCAATACCAATCGCCTGTTTTCCTTGCGTAACGCTTAACGCTGCTGGCGCAATAACAGACTCATTGGAAACCGCTTTGAGTTGGCCATCAATCCGTTCATATTCGCACCAATATACCTCACCCATTCGAGCATCTAAGGCGGCGTACACTGTCTGACCTTCTACGGGAGGACCCGCCTGATATGCCAACGCGGTAAGCGTAGACACCGGCGCGATCGGTAGCTCTGCCGCAAAGGCTAAGCCTTGAATAACGCCTGTCGCCATTCTAACGCCGGTAAAAGACCCGGGGCCACGGCCAAAAGCTAACGCATCGAGTTGTTGTAACGTCATACCAGCTTCGTTCAGTAGCTCATCGACCATTGGCAAAATCAAGTTACCGTGTTCTCGTGGTGCCACCTGAAAACGGTCTATTACCTCGCCGTTTATCAACAAGGCCGCAGAGCACCCCTCTGTTGCTGTTTCAATCGCTAAAATTTTCATGCTGATTTTATAACGTGTTTTTTATCACTGAGTTTTTGACTATTGATACGATGAAAGAATCTCTTCACATCTTTTACATCTTGTGTAATAGGCATCGCTGGCAAGGATTTAATAAACACTTTACCATAGCCTTTGCTAGATAACCGTGGATCACACAGCACCAACACGCCTTTATCTTCAACATCACGAATCAACCTTCCCACCCCCTGTTTTAGCGTCAAGGCTGCTGAGGGCAATTGGAAATCTGAAAACGCTGACTGGCCATTAGCGGCCATATATTCTAACCGAGCTTTAGTCACCGGATCGCCAGGCGATGCGAACGGTAGTTTATCTATAATCACACAGGATAAGGCTTCCCCCCGCACATCAACGCCTTCCCAAAAACTCGCAGTACCAAGCAAAACCGCACGCTCAGAACGCCTAAAGGACTCTAACATTTGTTGCTTCGGCAAATCACCTTGCACTAATAATTTAAAGTTCGTTTCAGCCAATAAAATATTAGCGGCTTCTTTTAATGCCTTATGCGAGGTAAATAAAATAAATGCCCTACCTTCACTAGCCTCTAATACTGGAATGATTTTTTCAATCATCGTCGCCGTATAGTGATAATCGCGTGGCTCAGGCATGCCAGTTGGGACATACATCAATGACTGATGCACAAAATCAAAAGGGCTTTCCCAGCTACCTGTTTCAGCATCTTCCAAACCCAATCGTTTAGAAAAGAAATCAAATTTATTATTCACCGATAAAGTTGCCGAGGTAAACACCCAGCTGGCATCACTGGCAAAAGCAAAACTGGCAAATGCCTTAGAAATATCCAAAGGCGTTCGATAAAAAGTAAACGTCCGCTGATACGTTTCGAACCATTGGATCCAATCGTGCTGATCTTGATTTGAAAAAAGTTTCAGTCGCAGTAGAACATCTTCGCAGCGTTTCCAACACGCCTCTAAACCTTTAGAACGAACAGCCACCTTAGTTAATACTTTAAATAACTGTTCGATACGTTCAATCAGGCAATCTAAGGCTTGCAAGAAGTCTGTACCTTGCTCAAGCTCATCCCAAGAGCCTTTAATAACCGGCTCAGGCAGCACCTTCCGCATTTCTCGTATGTCTTCACTAATTACATGTGTTAAATCAATCAATTCAGGCATATCTGATGCTAATTTTAATTGTTCTGCACTGACATCACCGATCAACGATAAAATTTGACGTGCACTGACCGACACCCCTAAAAACCGAGACGCCGTGTCAATTAATTGGTGGGCCTCATCAACAATAATTAGCTCTGCATCTGGCAATAACTGCCCAAACCCATCATCTTTCAATGACCAGTCTGCACATAAAAGATGGTGGTTAACAATTAACACATCTACTTCTTGTGCTTTTTTTCTGGCTAATACTGGAAAACACTCACTGATCATTGGACATTCTTGGCCCAAACAATTATCTGCTGTTGACGTGACTTGTTGCCAAACGTAAGAATCTTCGGCAACCGAGGTTACCTCAGCAATATCTCCCTCTTTTGTTTGATTCGACCACCGTTCGACCTCTCTTAATTCAGCATCCGTCTGTTTATCAAAGCTAGATGTTTGCATTTTTGCCTGATCAAGGCGATATAAACACAGGTAATTAGACCGTCCTTTCAGCACTGCACCCTGTACAGGTACGTTTAATACGTCACGGATTAACGGGAAGTCCTTTTCGAATATTTGGTCTTGAAGATTACGCGTCCCGGTTGAGATAATTGTTTTTTTACCAGATAAAATGGCAGGAATAAGATAGGCAAAGGTTTTTCCTGTTCCTGTTCCAGCTTCAGCTACTAGATGTGTATGCTGCTCAATAGCCCGCTCGATAGCCTGCGCCATCGACAACTGTCCATCTCGCGGTTGAAAGCCTTGAATATGTTTAACCAGCTCGCCATTAGAGCCAAATATGCTATCGAGGTCGTACAAAGGGTTATCCGTTTAAATTTATTAACTTGTTTCATCAGGCCACGCTGATGAGTCCAAACCGCCTTCTTTTGTCCAAACCAAGGTAGCAATATTGCGAAACTTTGCAACCGACATAGCGCCTCGCTTCATACGGTTTGAGCTATCATTCAGGTTATCTAAAATATCGCTACGTGTGGCCTCAAAGATATCAAACGGCAGATAATTTTCATCCATAAGCACTAACACAACCGAGTCCCATTCTTTATCTAACTTTAATTGCCCAAGCCGTTGGCCTCGATAATTGTCATTGAATATAGTTCGCGCTTTAATTTGAATTCTTTTTGGCCCACGCCCTTTAACACGTAAGGCATCAAAACCTAGCGAGCGGTCGTCGCTTAACGCTAAGTCTAATAGTTTGCAGGCATCATGTTCAGCAATTTCGTTGCTGACCCCCGGCAAGGGCTTACCTGTCATTTTTTTATAATCTGTGGCCAACTGCCTTGCTTGCTCTATTAATTTATCAACAGAATAAACTTGCGTTGGCTCCGTCATTTTAAAACAACCTATTGGCAGCAACACGTGCTTTTCGGGCATCCTCAGTTCGACCTAAGGCATCATAACAGTCTGCCATCAATAACCAATTGCTACGCTGAAGGCTCGCCTGCCCAGCAGACAATAAGTTAGATTTTTCAGCCAAACTAATCGCTAAGGTATATTTCTTTTGTTGATAACGCACCTTCGCCAATGCATGCCAAACCTGCGGGTCTCTTGGAGAAATACGAACAGCTCGTTCCAATTTTGAAGCCGCCATATCAGGTTGGCCAGATTCACTTTGTTGGTACGCACTATCCAGTAAGGCAACTACAGCTGGGTTTTGTGTGGTTTTTGCCTCATCGATTGGTTGATCATAAGACTGCCCCATACCCTCTTGTATAGGCTGCTCATCAATAGGGTATGTTTGAGCCGTTTGTGGCAATGGTTGCGATGGATATGGCGAAGCTTCACCAGTGCGTCCAATCGGAGCAGGTACTTGATTATACATCGACAGATCTGCGCAACCCGATAAAGCTAGCAGCAACGCGATCAAGGTGGTTAATTTCATGATTATTTACATACCGTTCGTTAAGCGATCAAACCAATTCCCAGCTCGCTCTAATGTTCTATTAACCGCCCCAACACAGGGTGAATACTCAGTGGGTTCGGAGCCTTTTATAAACGGATATTGTACAGCATCTTCACAAAACTCATTAGCACGATAGCCGAGTGGGTCTACCCAAGTATACTCAACATTCTGTGGCTTTGTCAGCTCCACGGGCTCTTTTGAAATAGTACTCATAACACTTGACCATACTTGCAATGCGCCGCTAGCGCCAGTTAATTTAGAGGGCCTATTATCATCACGTCCTAGCCATACAACTGCTAAATAATCCCCGCTAAACCCGGCAAACCAACTATCTCTTAATTCGTCAGTAGTTCCGGTTTTCCCGGCCACCTTATAGTAATGAGGCATCTGTCGATAAACTGAGCGCCCTGTGCCCTTCGTCATCACTTCTTGTAAGGCTGTATTAACAAGGTAAACCGCTGATGGGTTTGCCACTTGTCGTACACTTAGCGCATAACGCTGCAAAGCGATATGATCACTAGATGTTACTGACTGGATAGATCGCAATTGGGTAAAAAAACCTTCGCCTGCTAAAGTTTGATACATTTGCGTTACCTCAAGAGGTGATAACCGAAGTGCTCCCAGCAATAATGACGGGTAAGGCTTAATCGGTCGCCGAATACCTAGCTCTTCAATTGTTCGTTTTACATTTGGCACTTTAAGCGCCATACCCAAGCGAACAGTCGCTAAATTATATGAGTTCGACAAGGCTTCGTGTAATGGCACAGGTCCATGCTCAACCTTGTCATAATTCTCCGGCATCCAAAGTTCACCTGAACGTTGTTTTAAACTAACCGCCTTATCCTCAATCATTGTCGTGAGCGTATAGTCTGCTGGTTGCGATAATGCCGTCAAATAAACTGCTGGCTTCACCAAAGAGCCTATCGGCCTAATTGCATCTAGCGCCCTATTAAACCCACTAAACAATGGATTTCTGTCGCCAATAACGGCAACAATCTCACCGCCCTCACGGCGTGTAATAACCATTGCACCTTGGAGTTTATTTTTTTCGATACCGTACTGCCTATTTAGTGCTTCAAGCTTTTGCTTAAACAGTTTTTCGGCCGTCGTCTGAATATTGTAATCCAGCGTTGAAAAAATATTTAGGCCTTCCGAGCGTAGGTCTTCATCCTTATAATCTCGACTTAATTGACGCTTTACTAAATCTAAAAACGCCGGAAAGCGAGAACTTTTAACCTGCTTAAACGGCGAAATATCCACACCAAATTGTTTTGCAATACGCCTTTGCTCGTCCGGTAGCACTCCAAAGCGAGTCATTTCATCAAGTACTAAGTTCCTGCGTTTTAGCGCTCTTTCGGGGTGTCGCCTCGGATCATAATAAGAAGGGCCTTTGACCAACCCAACTAACAACGCCGTTTGATGTGGCTTTAATTCAATCAATGGTTTATTAAAATAAAACACACTGGCCATTCCAAAACCATTGATCGAACGCTCACCATCTTGGCCAACAAAAACCTCATTTAGATAGGCTTCTAAAATCTCATCTTTTTCGTAATGAAACTCAATAATCAACGCCATCATGGCTTCTTTAATCTTTCGCCACAAACTCCTTTCTGACGTTAAGTAAAAATTCTTAATTAATTGTTGCGTTAAGGTGCTGCCTCCTTGAACAACGCCTCCAGCTTTTATATTTGCCCACACCGCACGCAAAATAGATTTAATAGAAACGCCGTAATGTTGATAGAAATCGCGGTCTTCAACTGATATCAAGCCGTCAATTAATGTACGTGGCACATCATCAAGCTTTATTAGAATCCTATCTTCTTTGTGACTAGGGTAAAAACTACCGACTCGAACTGGGTCTAAACGGAGTAAGGCTTCAGACTTACCTGTTTGTACGTTTTGAATCGCCGATATATGATCACTTCTAAAGTAAATTTTGACTGTCTTAGATACTTCACGGTCATCAAAGAATTTAAATGAACGTGTTTTTACCGTAAAAGTTGAGCCTGATTGATAGTATTGACCGCCCGAGGTGAATGTCGATGTTCGTTGGTAATGTAGGTCTTTCAATAACGATTCAAATTGCTGTGCTGATAAGGACAGCCCTTGATACAGTTCAACAGGGTTTGCAAACACATGAGCCGGTAACGCCCACCTTTTCCCTTCAAATTGAGTGCGAACAACATGATCTAAGTAAAAAACGTAGACAGCTATCACAACGATTAATAGCAACCCTACTTTCAGGATTAACCTCTTTAGAAAACCACTAGACTGTGGTTTTTTTTGAGGTTTCTTCGTTTTTTTTCTGCTCGATTTTGCTTTAGTTTTTGGCTTAGCCATAGTCAATTTAACAGATTTACAAGGTTACAAAATTTGCACCGCAGCACGGCTGCGTCATCATGTCATAGACTTGGCGTTAATGGGTCATTAATTTTTCGATATCTAACGATTTATTCAACAAACCGTCAATAGAAACATACTGATCCTCTAACAGTTCTAGGCTAGGCTTACCAAGCAGGTAACCTTGAACATAATCCACACCCAACTCTTTTAATACTCGTAATATTTCAGCATTTGAGACATATTCTGCAATGGCTTTCTTACCAAGACTATGCGCTACTTCTATCATTGATTTAACAAGAACTTGGTCAGCATGGTCCACAGCTAAATTATTAATGAATTGACCATCAATTTTTAGATAATCGACCGGAAAGTTTTTAATATAATTAAACGAGCTAAAGCCAGCACCAAAATCATCTAAGGCAAATCGACACCCTAGGGCACGAATTTTAGAAACCATTTCTCGTGTTTTATTGAAATTTGAAACTGCTGCTGTCTCTGTTATTTCAAACGTTAGCCTTGACGGTGAAATCCATGTAGATTCAAGTTTCTGTTTAATAACCGGCAACAAATAATCACCTTGGAGTGCGTGACTGGATAAGTTAATGGTAAAACAAATATTCTCTTGTGTTTTTGGTAAACCAGCGATGTGATCTATCGCATGTGAAACCACCCATAGGTCAATGTGATGGATAAGCCCCATTCTCTCTGCCACCGGAATAAACTGGGCTGGTCTTAACAACTCGCCTTCATCCCCTATCATCCGAAGCAATGTTTCATAATGAGAAACGGACCCATTGGAGAGTTTTACGACAGGCTGAAAAACTATTTTAAATAAGTCTTCACTCAATGCATGACGAATTTTAGGCACCCATTTGGCATCCTCTCTAATGCTAATTAATTCGTCGTTATCACTCTCAAATAAATTAACCCTATTACGGCCCAAGGTCTTTGCAGAATAACAGGCATGATTCGCTCTAGACATCAGTTCACTAGGGCGTTTAATTAATTTTAATGGTTCCAACATCGCGACACCGATGCTGGCTGAAATATTATAAATATTCTCACCCGATTTAAAATCAAACTCATCAATGGTTAGCCTTATTTTTTCAGCCAATTGCATGGCCTCTTTTTCGGCTGTTTTACTGATGAAGACTTGAAATAAATTTGAGCCAACTCGTGCAATAAACGCATTATTATCGAGGGTTGAGCGAATTAGGGTGGCTACTTCTACTAGAAGTCGATCACCAGCTTCGTGACCCTCAATATCATTGACGACTTTAAATTGGTCTAAATCAATGTCTAACAAAGCACCATGTTGTTTAAAGTTATTGCACCTTAAAATAGCAAAATCCAATGTTTTTTCTAAGCCACTTCGGTTAGATAACCCTGTCAATTCATCATGTGCTACTAAATATTGTAAACGGGCTTCCATAATTCGTCGTTCAGAAAGCTCCCTGACTAACTTTTCCTCACTTTGAATTCGATCATCTCGTTCACTTTTAAGTGCAAACGCCAGTTCAACTAAAGGCATGAGATGTTTGCCCTCTGTTGGGTAATGCGTCATCGTCGCGGCATTTGCTTTATGACATTGGGCCATCAACTCATCATTAATCGTAATTGCTTTATCTGCGAGTAAAATCAACGGAATGGCATCATGACCATCGAGAGTCGTTAAAACCTGGCTAAGCTTCAAGGGGTCACTTTGAGGCAAGCCATAACTTAAAAATATCATGCCAATCTCGTCTACCTTACCTTGATAAGGACGGATAAGCTCAAAAGCTTGTTCCTGACTTGATGCACAAATTAAATTTCTATAACCACCGGCTGATAAAATATCCTGCAGCCTAGACAAGCGGCTCACCTCGTCTTCGATGATTAGAATAGCTTGTTGCTTTGGTATTTGTTCCGTCATTTCAGTCGCCTTTTCGAGCTGACTATCCGTTATTTTAAAACAACAAGCAACGAATAATTATCAAAATATATACATAATTTTCTTTTCTATCAATAACTTTACGCCTACTCTTAATACAGTGTCAACAATAATTTCATAACAGCTTGATATTCCGGACAAGGACCCCGTAGAATATATCTGCTAGAAAAAATAATAATCAGTCATTCAACGTTAAGCATATCGCCTATTTTTACTAGACTTAGAGCCATTAACTTTTTAATCATGATTCGATATGACACAAACATACGCCAATATTTGTACCGTTGATGATTTTTTAACAGGAGACATTGATCTGTGCTCTGCTCCGGAGATTTTCTATCGTATTACACAAGCACTCGACGACCCCTTAAAAAACTCTCAAGATATTGCGGCCATTATCGAACAAGACCCTTCACTATCCGCTCGAATGCTAAAAATTGTTAATTCCGCTTTTTTTGGTTTCCCGGCCTCGATTAAAACAATTGAGCATGCCATTTCTATTTTGGGTAATCATGACGTTCGAATGCTAGTCATGACAACGAGCGTGGTTGAAAAATTTTCAACTTTACCTAACTCGATTCTTGATATGCGCCAATTTTGGATACATAGTTTAAAAACTGCTTTATTTGCAAAGTACCTTGCTGACAATCACCCTAAAAAAAGGCAGCTTAGTTCTGCATTTATGAGTGGGCTTCTCCATGATATAGGGCGGTTAATTTTTTATATCAAAGCACCTGATCTAGCCCGCGCAGCCGCTTTGCTTGTTAAGACGGAAACTGTAAATGAAATTGAAGCCGAGGCCTCCTTTGTAGGTTTTAATCATGCCGAGCTAGGTGGTGCTTTGTTAAAACTATGGGAAATACCAGCCTCCATTCAAGATTCGGCAAGCTTCCATCATCAGCCTGATTTAGCTACTAATAATAAAGACGAAGTTTATATCGTTTACCTTGCGAATAAATTAACTCATGCTAACAGTACGTCTGAAGAAACCATCAACAAAACGATATCTACAGAAGATAATTTATGGAACCAGCTTGACCTCCCTTACGGCATTATTGCACCCGCTGCTAATCACGTAGACGAACAGTTTAGCCAAACCTATGCGTTATTTTTTGATTAAGAAACCTGCGTAAATGTTTTTACACCCAAGCGAAACACACTAAATTCATTGGTCTCCATTTTCGTCCACTGCTCATTCGATGTCAGCGGCTCAGTGGCTATCACCGTCACCACATCATCGGGTGACGCTTCTTGATTAAAGTCTACACACAAGTCTGCATCCAATAATTGCGCCTCTACGAATGGTGTTTGACGTGTTAGCCAATATAGTTTTGTATTACAGAACGTATACAAATGATCTACATCACTCATTAATACGTTAAACACTCCATGCTGAGATACCTTACGGAAAAGTTCTTCAACAGTCTTCCGCAACTTCACTTTACTTTTTGGTTTAACAGGGTACTTTTTACGAAGCTGGCCCAAAATCCAACAAAAAGCATACTCGCTGTCTGTTGTGCCGATAGGGGTGTAGCCATTAAGTACTTTTTTCTTAATGCCTTTTAATTGACCATTATGTGCAAATGACCATATTTTACCCCACAGTTCACGCGAAAATGGGTGTGTATTTTCCAAACAAACACGTCCTCGGTTTGCCTTTCTAATATGACAAATAACTTGCGTACTTTTTATTGAGTACTGCTGAATAAACTTTGCGACTTCAGAGTTAGCACTAGCAACTGGGTCGTGAAAAGCACGAAAACCTTTTCCTTCATAAAAAGCGATACCCCACCCGTCTTTATGTACACCAGTTTCCCCACCACGCTTAATTAAACCACTAAAGCTAAAGCAAATATCTGTCGGTACATTTGCACTCATCCCTAGTAATTCACACATATAGACTGTTAAATCTCTTCTATGATAGTCCGCTCGATAGGAACTTGGACGTATTTCTTTTTACCGTTCTCTTTAACCCAAAAGTAGTAATAACCTTTTTGTGATTCAGATGTCACTTTACTATCAAGAACTGTCCACGATTTTTTATGCTCACCCTCGTAAAAGCTTACCTTATAATCGCCTTCCATCCAGCTCACACCTAATCGTGAAAATTTATTTTGCTGTTCTTCTGAACAAGCCGAAAGAACAAAGGTTATGATTATCAATACGATATATCTCATGAATTTTCCAGTTTTCTTAAAACCAAAAAGACCATTACAAAAGCCCCGCCAATCGCACACATCCAAATATCAGATCGCTGCAGGCCTAGCAGGCTACCTATCCCCGCACCAATCGCAGCACCTAGGCCACTGAATGCCATACTTCTCATCATTCTACAAAAACTACAATCGGACCCTTCTCCAAAAAACTTTGGCATCTCGTTCCCTCCTTTTGTATTACCGTCTCACCTATGGCGTACTGTCAATCAACTTCTAAAAACACATAGGCCTGTGTTTTACTTTCACCTAAATGTGGGGATAGTCGCTGACTATCACTCCCTTTAAAACTCTGTGACCGTCTATTTGGCACATCATTCCCTAAACTAATAAAACAGTGCTATTAACAGCTTTTCTGTAATTTAACAGGCTGAATCACCACTAGCCCATTTTTAATAAGCTTAAAAATTCAGCCCGTGTTTCAGAATTTTTACGAAATTGCCCCAACATACTAGATGTAGTCATTTGTGAGTTTTGTTTCTCCACACCTCGCATCATCATGCACAAATGTTTTGCCTCCACAACCACTGCAACCCCTTTTGCACCCGTTACTTCGAGAATAGAATCTGCAATTTGTGTCGTCAATTGCTCTTGTATTTGTAATCGACGTGCATACATATCGACGATTCTAGCTACCTTTGATAAACCAAGTACTTTTCCATCTGGCAGATACGCCACATGGCACTTGCCAATAAAGGGTAGTAAATGGTGCTCACACATAGAATACAGTTCTATATTTTTAACAATCACCATATCATCAGCATCAGAGTCAAAAACGGCGCCATTCACAATATTCTCTAAACTTTGCTGATAGCCGCTTGTTAAGAAAGACATTGCTTTTGCCGCACGCTTTGGCGTATCAACCAAACCTTGGCGATTAACGTCTTCTCCAACCTGTGAAATTATTTGTTTATATAGTTTTTCCATCAATCTCAATCATCTTTAAAAGTATTTAAAGTATACCGTTTTCTTGTTTGCTTTAAATCAAATAGTTTTAGCGTATGGCGCCATAGCCTCTAGACCGGCTAATAATACCTCTGGCCCCGCATTTTTCTGTCGAGCATTCTCACTAAGGTACCTACGCCAATGTTTTCCACCAGGTTGACCTGCAAAAAGCCCCAATATATGCCGTGTTAAATTTTGTAACGGAACACCTAACTCTAATTGTTTTTCAATATATGGAAGGTAGGCTTCGAGCAATTTTTTTCTATCGGCCAAGGGCTGTTTGAACAGTTGGTGTTCAATTTCCGCCAAAAAAAAGGGATTATGATAAGCCTCACGACCAATCATCACACCGTCAAGGTGTTTCCAATGTTGTTGAATCTCACTGATTGCATTAATCCCACCATTAACAATAATTGATACCGATGGAAAAGCTCTTTTAATGTCGTACGCTCTATCGTAGTTTAACGGCGGAATGGTTCTGTTTTCTTTCGGGGACAGGCCGTTTAAGATGGCTTTACGGGCATGAATAATAACAGTTTCGCAACCCGCATCAGTAACTGCCTGAACAAAGCCTCTCAGGAATTCAAATGAATCTAACTCATCTATCCCAATTCGTGTTTTAACCGTGACTGGAATATCCACAGCTTGTCGCATTAATGATACGCATTGTGCAACACGTTGCGGCTCGGCCATTAAACATGCGCCTATACGTCCATTTTGAACACGATCACTTGGGCAGCCGACATTGATATTTACTTCTTGGTAACCCGCTTCCTGTGCATATCCGGCACATTGCGCCATGGCTTTAGGGTCACTACCACCTAATTGTAATGCTACTGGATGCTCATATTGATCAAATGCCAAAAAGCGCTGTTTATCGCCATGAAGTAATGCACCTGTCGTTACCATTTCTGTATAAAGCAGGGCATTAGGTGATAAAAGTCGATGGAAATATCGGCAGTGCCGGTCTGTCCAATCCATCATCGGTGCAATGGATAACAGTCTATTAATGCTTGGCATGAGAGTAATTGCTATTTCTGTTAGATGTTAGCCCAATTTGTTTACATTGCCCATCAGTATCAAAAATAATGCTGTTATAAACCTGTATTAATGTAAACAGCTAGATGGTTGGCCCTTTTAAAGCTTTCTAAGAAATCCAGTGTCAGTGATTGATAGATTGAATTAAAAGGCAGCGAAAAGAACCGTAAGATAACCCCACAAATTATTAAGGCTAATCACCCCAATATTTCTATTAAGGGTGATTTTTAACTTAATCAGTAACGTTATGGCTTTGGTTTAGATTACTCTCATCTAACCTTACTGTAGGCAGGTCAGTGTTCAGGGTATATTTTTGAGCGCAATCAATGCTGCGTTCATTTCTTTACCTAGATAATGACCGATATTAATTAACTATTGCCAGCAAAACACCTGCCGCGACCGCAGAACCAATAACACCCGCTACGTTAGGCCCCATCGCATGCATTAATAAGTAATTATGAGGGTTAGACTCTAGCCCTACTTTATTAACCACACGGGCCGCCATAGGAACTGCCGACACACCTGCAGCACCAATGAGTGGATTAACTTTGCCGCCCGTTACCTTGTGCATTAACTTACCCATTAAAATACCACCTGCAGTACCAATGGAAAATGCCGCCATTCCTAACACTAAGATACCAAGTGTTTCAGCAGTTAAAAACTTATCCGCTGATAGTTTCGAGCCAACAGCTAAGCCTAGGAAAATAGTCACAATATTAATAAGTTCATTTTGTGCTGTAGAACTTAAACGATCAACCACACCACTTTCTCGCATTAAATTACCGAAGGCTAACATTCCAACCAAAGGTGCTGACGCTGGCAAAAATAGAATAACCGCCGTTAATATAGTTAATGGGAAGATTATCTTCTCTTTCTTACTCACATGCCGCAAGTGCTTCATTTCAACTTTTCGCTCAGACTCTGAGGTTAATGCACGCATGATAGGTGGTTGAATTAGCGGCACTAAAGCCATATATGAATATGCAGCCACTGCAATAGCGCCTAATAAGTCAGGTGCTAATTTAGAGGCTAAGAAAATAGCTGTTGGGCCATCTGCGCCACCAATAATGGCAATCGCCGACGCATCAGACAAACTAAATTCCATACCCGGTATTAGGTTCATCGCCAAAGCGCCAAGAAGCGTTGCAAAGATACCAAATTGGGCTGCCGCACCGAGTACCAATAAACTTGGCATCGCTATAAGCGCTCCAAAATCTGTTAATGCACCAACCCCCATAAAAATAAGCAAAGGGAACAAGCCAGTATCAACGCCCATATGGTACAAAATACCTAGCATTCCATCTGGCCCACTAATGCCAGCAATTGGAATATTAGCTAAAATTCCACCAAAACCAATCGGCAGTAATAACAAGGGTTCAAAGTTTTTTGAAATGGCTAAATATATTAATAATAAGCCAATGGCTATCATTAATATATTGCCCCATTCAAAGTTTGCAATACCCGTCGACTGCCAAATTTGTAATACGCCACTATCCATATTATATAAACCTTAGCAAATAAGTACTAACGGCGCGCCAGCAGGAACTGACTCACCTTCTTTTACGAAAACATCTGAAATTTGACCTTCAATATGCGCCCTTACTTCAGTTTCCATCTTCATGGCTTCTAAAATAATCACTACATCACCTTCATACACATCATCTCCTGCCGCCATTGCTATGCGCACAATATTACCGGCCATTGGAGACAACAAGGGTTCATTTTGACAAACCGCGCCTGATGTTGTCTCTTGTGTTGGTTCAGCTGCTTTCGCAACCACTTTACTAGCAGCTGAAGAAGGTGTTAGATTTTCAATCGAGCCACTTGGACCCACTTCAACCTGATATGTTTTACCATTAACGGCCACATCATATACTTCACTACCGCCTTTTTCAGCTGTTGCTTGAGTAACAACGCCTGTTGGAACCGGCTCAAACGCATCAGGGTTATGTCTATTTTTAATAAAGTCCAAGCCTATCTGTGGAAATAACGCATATGTCAACACATCATCAATGACCTCATCGGCCAATGGCAAACTATCTTTTTCGGCTTTTTCTTTAAATTCTGATGAAATTTTCTCCAACTCATCATCAATCAAGTCAGCTGGACGACAAGCAATCGCTTCAGCGCCATCCAATACACGCTCTTGAAGCTCTTTATTCACTGCTGCAGGTGTTGCACCATATTCGCCTTTTAATACACCTGATGTTTCTTTGCTGATAGATTTATAACGCTCACCCATCAAAACGTTCATCACTGCCTGAGTACCTACAATTTGTGATGTTGGGGTTACTAAAGGAAGATAGCCAAGGTCCTTACGTACACGTGGAATTTCTGCTAACACCTCATCAATTTTGTCACCTGCATTTTGCAGCTTCAATTGACTTTCTAGGTTTGTCAACATGCCACCAGGGACCTGTGCAATAAGAATTCTTGAATCGACACCTTTCAGCGACCCTTCAAACTCCGCATACTTTGGCCGTACTGATCTAAAATAGGCCGCTACTTCTTCAACGCTCTCAATGTCTAGACCCGTCTCGCGATCAGTTCCTTCCAACATTGCAATAAAGGTTTCCGTTGGTGAATGACCGTATGTCATACTCATGGACGAAATAGCTGTGTCTAGCATATCAAGCCCTGCATCGACTGCTTTAAGACAGGTTGCTACACTCATCCCAGTTGTTGCATGGCTGTGTAAAGCAATTGGTAGATCACACTCGGCTTTTAAACGCTTCACCAATATCTCAGCATCATAAGGTTTCAAAAGTCCTGCCATATCTTTAATCGCGATCGAATGGCAGCCGGCATCTTCTAACCGCTTACCCATATCGACCCAATTTTCTAGCGTGTGTACTGGGCTTTCTGTATATGAGATTGTACCTTGCGCATGTTTGCCTACTTCGACAGTTGCTTTAATGGCCGTCTCTAAGTTACGCACATCGTTCATCGCATCAAAAATACGGAAAACATCCATACCATTGTCTGCAGCACGCTCTACGAACTTTCTAACAACATCATCAGCATAATGACGATAGCCTAATAGGTTCTGCCCACGTAATAGCATTTGTTGTTGTGTATTAGGCATCGCCGCTTTTAGTAATCGCAAACGCTCCCATGGGTCTTCACCTAAATAACGAATACAAGCATCAAATGTTGCTCCGCCCCAAGTTTCTAATGACCAATAGCCAATTTTGTCTAATTTTTCCGCAATCGGTAACATATCTTCAATACGTAACCTGGTTGCAAATAGGGATTGATGAGCATCGCGCAACACGACATCAGTAATTTTTAAAGGATTTTTCATGATTTTTAAGTTTATTTAGAGCGAAAACGTTGAACAGCAACCGTAATCGCTGTAACGATATCTTCACTAATATCTGTGGAAACAGACGATTTACTACTGTGCTCAACAACGGGTTCGTATCGTTGAATAACAGCAGAAATCCCTTTGATAGCAAAAACTAACATACCCAAGATGAAGAATACCATCCCCATTCCAAGTAACATTAGTTCCACACCTTGTTCTAATAAGTTTGTGATATTCATAAGCTGTATTATAAAGCACCCCTTGCTGAAAAACACAATAAATATACAAACGCTTTGTTAAAAAAGGTGTTTAAAAACTGCTCCTAATCCAGCTCAAACCCTTTTACCATACGGTCATCGGACTCATTTTGTTCGAGCCTGCCGGTTTCTCTTAATTCATGCTGTTTAGATTTTTCGATCAACTTTTCAACTACTTTTTTTCGACTATTCGTTTTTTTAAAGGCCTGTTGATGCTGGCCTAACTTTTCCTGTAATGACTGCACCGTTTTGGTATGTTCTTCAATGGCCTGATCGAGTTTTTGAACAAACTCCTGATATTCACGCAACCGTGACGCTGACATCCCCACTTGCCCCTTCGTTTTAAACTGAACGGTATAATCATTACGGTACTCTTTTAGTTTCTCCAGTTGCGCTAGAGATTCTTGCTGGGCTTGAAGCGATTGATTCATTTTCATCGCAGCTGCTGTTTCATTGTTTTCAGCAATTTGTTTAACCGGACCAAGCCTCTTTGACTTTTTCAACACTCCCCCCATTTATAATACCTTTGACATAGCTGCCGGCTTTCTATGTTGTAAAACACTTTCCAAACCTTCAATACTTTCATCAAAACTAACCGATTCGGTTATTCTCTGCTGAAGAAACTCTAACATTGATTCATGCATATCAATGGCCTCATCAACCGACGAATTACTACCGGGCTGATAGGCACCAACATTGATTAAATCTGCATTTTGTTGATAGGTCGAGTTTATTTTTCTAAATTCACGTGCCATCTCTTGATGGTCTTCTGGCACAATTTCTGTCATCAACCGGCTCACTGATGCCTCCATGTCTATCGCCGGAAAGTGCCCTGCTTCTGCTAAACGTCGTGACAAATGGATATGCCCATCTAAAATTGCTCGACTTGCATCTGCAATTGGATCATTTGTATCATCCCCTTCAGTCAATACTGTGTAAAAGGCTGTAATAGAGCCATTACCCTTGTCTGAATTACCTGCGCGCTCAACTAGACTGGGCAACTTACTAAAAACAGAGGGTGGATAACCCTTTGTTGCAGGTGGCTCATTGATCGCTAAGGCAATTTCTCTTTGAGCTTGTGCATAACGCGTTAGCGAATCCATCAACAATAATACATTCTTTCCTTGATCACGAAAGTATTCGGCAATACTGGTCGCCAACATAGCACCGTGCATTCGCATCAATGGCGGGTCATCCGCTGGTGACGCCACTACTACTGCTCGCGCCATTCCTTCGGCTCCCAAAGTTTTTCTAACAAACTCGTTCACCTCTCTACCACGCTCACCAATAAGGCCCACCACGACCACATCCGCTTTCGTATATTTCGTCATCATGCCAAGCAATACACTTTTACCTACGCCACTGCCAGCAAACAAGCCTATTCGCTGGCCCTGCCCAACCGTTAATAATGAATTAATAGTCCCAATACCAACATCCAAAGGCTCCGTTATAGCCCGTCTCCCCAAGGGATTCATGGCACGGCCGTGTAAAGGCATTGTGTCAGTCGTATGCACAGGGCCTTTGCCATCAATTGGTTTACCGCCGCCATCCACAACTCGACCTAATAAACCAGGTCCGACATGCGCCATACTACTCAAACCCATAGGAATAACTCGACAATCTTGCTCAAGACCTCTAATATCGCCCGTTGGCATTAAATATAAACGTTCGCCCGAAAAACCAACGACTTCCGCCTCGGTTTGATGGCCATCCGCCGTTTCTATCATACAGCGCCCTCCAATTGTCGAGCGACAACCAACCGCTTCCAATGTCAAACCGACCATTCGTGTTAATCGTCCCTCTACCAACATTGGCTGAGGCTCTTCAATTCGTTCTTGATATTCTTTAAGGCGCTTAAGCCATTTATCTGTACGTTGCGTTACAAATGATAAATCGTTCACGACACCGCTCTTTCATCACCCAAGGCTTTAGCAATAATGGCTAACAGGCGGTTTTCAATGGTTGCGTCAATTGTTGATGCGTCGGTAGCAACACGACAACCACCTCTGGTAATAACTGGGTCTTCAACAATTTTCCAACGGGCCTCATCATCAATTGAAAGCGCTGACTTTATTAACGCCGCATCATCAGGATGTAAAAATAATTGAATATTTTGTGAACTTGAAGGTAATGCGCTTAGTGCTTCTTTTACAACACCAACGACCTGCCCCGCATCGGCTTTTAATTCTCGTCGAATTAGCTGTTTTGAGATCTGAATCGCAAGCGAGGCAATTTCATTCTCTACACGCTCGTCAAATTCTTCATACGGGCTCACTAACGACTGAATAACAGACTCCAAGGATTTAACCTGTTGTGAAATTTGTGCTTCAGCCGCCCTTAATCCTTTTGCAAGCCCTTCTTCATAGCCTTTTTTAGAGGCTTCTTGCATTGCTTGTTCTTGCAGTTTTTCAAGATCACCAGCCGTCGGGGCTTTAACATGAGCTATATCCACATCAACAGAGTCACCCTCGACAAATGATGGAAAACGCCAAGAAGAAACAACCTCTTTTTTTGTTGATGAATTAGACAAACTCCTCGCCTCCAGAGCCACCTAACGCAATTTCACCTGAGTCTGCCAAACGTCTTGCAATCACTAACACTTCTTTTTGCGCCGCCTCTACATCACTCACCTTAGCAGGTGCAGCGGCTTCCATATCATCACGCAGCATTTCGGCGGCACGTTTAGACATATTTGCAAATATTTTTTCTTTCAACGCTTCTTCTGCTGCACGTAATGCCAGCGTTAATACATCAGTAGACACCTCTTTGAGTAAGCTTTGAATGCCACGATCGTCAACATCAATCAAATTATCAAAGACAAACATCTTATCTTGAATTAATTGTCCAATTTCATCATCTGATTCGACTACCGCATCAATAAGTTCGGCACTCATCGAACCTTCTAAGAAATTTAAAATATTGGCTGCCGTTTGAATACCACCCATTTGGGCAGTTTGAGCACCAGAGTTTCCAGCTAACTGATTTTCCATAATCGCATCGAGCTCTTGTAATGCATCTGGTTGTACACCATCCAGTACGGCAATACGCATGAGCACATCAGACCTCTGCGAGGCTGGCAGATAACCCAATGTTTCAGCGGCTTGATCACTGTCTAAATACGATAAGACGATGGCCATGATTTGTGGATGCTCTAAACGAATAAAGTCTGCAATCGACCGTGGATCCATCCATTTAAGTTGCTCTAACCCCTTAGAGTTTCTGCCCAACAAAATCCGGTCAATGACGCCACCCGCCTTATCCACTCCTAGCGCATTGGTCAGCACATTTTTAATGTATTTGTCCGAATCTATGCCTAACGCCGTTTGCCCGCCAATGGTGGTAATAAAGTGCCCTACAACTGAATCCAGCATTTCCGTCGTCACATTTTCAAGTGAGGCCATGGCTGTACCAACTTGTTGTACTTCTTTAGGCCCCATGTGTTTCATAACACCTGCCGCATAGTCTTCACCTAAAGACAACAATAGTACTGCAGCCTTCGCTGTTCCACTTAATTCATGTGCACTTATTTGTTCTTCAGCCATTATTCTTTTATCCATGTTTTCATGACTTGGGCAACCCGCTTAGGATCTTCACCCGCTATCTTTTGGGCCATCTCTAAACGCTGTTCGTAACTTTTAGGTGCTTCTAACATCATCAGTTCCTCATCTGACTCAAGCTCCAAAGACCTTTCCCCCGCTGACTGAGAAGCTCTTGCCTCTGTCGCCATAGCGCCACTAGGGGTCATCTGCGTGCCTTGACCGCTTGCTGGTAAACCCGCTGCAGTTGGTTTTTCTAATAACGTTTTAATAGTGGGCCTTAATACAAAAAATATCAAGATTAGCGCAAAAACCCCGCCGACAACCTGTTTAGCAGCATCTAGCACCCAGGCTTGTTCCCACAAGGGCACTTCAGGCAAGGCAACAGGAACATCTGGCTGCCTAAATGCCAAATTAGTAATGGTTACGCTATCTCCTCGCAATGCATTAAAACCAACAGCCTCTTTCACGAGCACAGTGAATTTAGCGACATCCTCATCGCTATAGGGTTCTGAAGCACTCGCTCCACCCTCAGCGGTGACCGCTCCTTGTTTATTATCTATTACAACGGCCACAGTTATTCGTTTTACACGGCCGCTAGACAATTTAGTGTGGCTGATTTTCTTATCCAATTCGTAGTTCTTAATGGACCGTTTATTAACATTCGTGGTCGCCGATGCAGTGCTTCCCAATTCACCTTCAGCAACTTCTGGTGCGACCCCAGCTGCAGGCGGTTGATTAGAGAGCGCACCCGGAACACCTTGCACACCTGCTAAATTGCTCTGCTCTTCGGTCACCTGCTCACTTCTTAAAGCGGCCAAGTCGGGGTTATATTGCTCTTGTGTCTGCTCTGTCGTCGTAAAATCAACATCCGCTGAGACCGATGCACGAATAGCACCTGCGCCAACAATCGGCAATAAAATACTTTCAACCCGGTTGATTAAATGCTCTTCAACACCTTGCTTAAACTCAAATTGGTTGCTTGTCAGAGACATAACATCATTTGATGTTTTAGCACTTAATAGAGCACCTTTTTGGTCAACAACGGTTACTTGCGATACATCAAGCTGTGGCACCGCTGATGACACCAAGTGCAAAATAGCGGCAACTTCAGGTTTATTCAGCTCTCGCCCTTGATGCATATCAACAACCACCGAAGCACTGGGTTTTTTACGATGCCGTAAAAACACGGACTGCTTTGGAATGGCTAATAAAACACGCGCAGAACGCACACTTTGTATAGTTACAATGGAGCGGGCTATTTCACCTTCTAATGCACGTTGAATACGCGCTTTTTCGATAGCTTGACTACCGCCAAAACCGGTTTCTTTTTCTAATAATTCAAACCCTTGTCCACCACCACGTGGCAGACCTAAACCGGCTAATTTTAAACGCAACTCATCAACTTGTGACGAAGGCACCAATATAGCGCCTGAACCTGCTTCTAACTTATACTCAACCCCTGATTGCTGCAAACCAGACATTACTTCGCTTAATTCCCTATCACCCAAATTACTATATAACAGGCTGTAGTTTGGCGTTTGTGACCACAACACCACCGCAACACCTAAGGCGACACTGATGGCCAGCGCGAGCATCACGCCCAGCTGACGCACCATCATATTGTTTGGTGATAATTGAATAGTTGCTTGTTCGGCGGAAGTTGCCATATTAGTAAACCTGCTTTAAGTAATTTTTATGAGCATTAGCAAACACGCTTACATGCTCATCCGCATAACATCTTTATAGGCATCTACTAACTTATTTCTAGTTTGCAGAACCGTCTGAAATGATAAGTTTGCTTTTTGCAAAGACACCATTACTTCAGCCAAACTGGCATCCGTTTCACCTTTCGTAAAAGCTTCTGATAGCGTACTGGCTTCTTGTTGTGTTTTATTCACCGCTTCAATTGACTGACTCAGCATTGTTGAGAAGTCTGATGAATTTGTTGGTTTTGCTTCTGCAACTGTATTTGAAGCTTGCGCCGACATCGCCCGCATTTGGGCCAATACATTATTTATTTCCATGTTACTCATAGTCTTTTTCCTTACCGTGTTTCTGAACAATTAATACCATCATGCAGGGATTTCAACGCCCGCCTCACGCATCCGTGCAATTTTGTAGCGCAGTGTTCTTGCACTGATACCAAGCCGTTCGGCAGTATTTTTACGACTGCCATTAGCACTAACTAGCGTATCGAGAATAAGCTTATCTTCAACCGCTCTAACACCTGCACTCAACTCATTTTCTGCCGTCTCAGGCCTCTCAAGCGGCTCTGTGCTTATTGCTGATGGCGTCGATTCAAAAATCAAATCGTTCTCAGTAATCATTGAGCCATTTGCCATAATTAAAGCCCGCTGAATGACATTTTCCAACTCACGAACATTCCCTTTCCAATCATGCTTTTCAAGCAGTTTAATGGCGTTAGCTGATAGTGTTGGTGGCGATTGGTCGCCGTTATAATGTCGCGCGATCATCGTTTTCGACAAAGCCAGAACATCTGCTTTTCGCTCTCTTAGTGGTGGTATATTGATGGGGAACACATTGATCCTATACAACAGATCCTCTCTAAACTTACCCTCGTTCACCAGGGTTCTTAGGTCTTTATTGGTGGTCGCCAATACACGCACGTCAAGCGCTATGGTTTTTTTGCCGCCCAAGCGCTCCACTTCTTTTTCTTGTAAAACACGCAACAATTTAGCCTGTAATAAAATATTCATTTCAGAGATTTCATCCAGCAAAATAGTCCCGCCTTGTGCCTGCTCGAATTTTCCTGCTGACGACTGATATGCACCTGTAAACGCCCCTTTTTCATAGCCAAACAACATCGCTTCAAGCATGTTTTCAGGAATCGCCGCACAATTTATCGCCACAAATTCTTTTTTACTTCTAGGCGAGTTTTGGTGAATAAATCGCGATAACACTTCTTTACCCGTGCCACTTTCGCCCTGTATCAATACCGTCGCTTCACTTTTAGCGACACGCCCTGCTAACGCCACAATGTCTTTCATACAGCTGTCATTACTGGGTAGTTCACCAAACGCGGTTTCTCTTGGCGAGATCGTTTGCTCCACATGAACAATGAGTTGGTCCACCTCAAAGGGTTTTGTTAAATAGTCTGATGCACCTGCTTGTATCGCCTTGACGGCCTGCTCCACTGTGGCATGCGCAGTCATTAATAAAACCGGTAAGTTTGGAAACCGCACTTTGAGCATTTCAAGTAGTTCTTGACCACCCATTCCGTCCATTTGAACATCACTGATCACTAAACGAGCCTGATACTTCTCCAGCACTTTAAGTGCTTCAAGGCCGTTAGCAGCGCACTTTGTTTGATAACCGTAAGCCGTTAACGCATCTTGAATAGCTTCTTGCAATGGTTCATCATCTTCAACAATTAACACATCTATTTGTTTTATCACCTTACATACTCCCTTGTAGTTGCTTCATGGACGATGACATTACCACCGGTAATTGAACGTCCATCGTGGTCCCAACCCCTACCTTTGAGACCCATTTAATGTCACCCGCGTGGGCGTTAACCACATTACTGACCACAGCCAAACCTAACCCTGTTCCATTGGCTTTATTGGTATAGAAGGGCTCGAATATTCGTTGTTGCTGCTTTTTGCTCAAGCCATGCCCTTGGTCTGCCACGGTGATTCTTAGGTTAGCGTCACCGTTCAAGCTTATTGAACATGTCACAGATTCACCCGACTTAGTCGCATCTAAGGCGTTATCTAGCAAATTACCAATCGCGCCGAGCAAAGCATTTTTACTGATATAAAGCTGTATAGACTCTTCTGCATCACGACCCTCAAAAGCAACTGGTTTATCCTGATACAAATCGCTTAAGCCCTTAATAAACGTTGTTAATTTAACGGGCTGCTTCACAAACTCACCATGATGCGAATAATTCAGCATATCTGTTACTTGTGTGTTCAATAGCCTTAATCTATCAAGTAGTTTTGCGGCAAAAATTTGCTGCGCCTCATGACTTAATACACCTGTATTCAGTTGCGAGGCATACAATAATGCAGACGCTAAAGGCGTTCTGATTTGATGAGCCAAGCCTGCGGAAAACTCACCCATTTCAGCCAGTTTCTTTTTATGCTCAAGCTGTTGATGTAACTCTCGTTGCTGAGTGATATCGGTTAGTAAAACGACACTACCAGATTGCCCACCTAAGCTTGTGGTGGATAAGGCGACTATTTGCCCCGTCTTTAGACTAAATTGATCTGCAAGCTGCTCATCGGGAATCAAATAATTTGTCTGTACATTATCCCACGGTAACCCTAGTACATCTCCATCCACCCAGGATCTAGCGCAAGCATTTAGCTTGACAACTTTCTGCTGAACATCAAGAACAATAACTGCACCAGGAATAGCCTCAATCAACCCTTCCAATTGAGTCGCTAAGGCCTCTTTGTCTGATAAGTGCTGTATTTTTTCTGAGTTAGATTGAGCTAGCGCATCACTTAAAACAACCACCTGTTGTTCGAGTTGCTGGTATGACTCCGTTAGGTGTTGCGACACTTGATTAAACGTATGAAAAGCATCTTCAAGTGGTTGGCTCTGATGAACCTTATCTGATGTAGCAAGTAAACTCATTTTCTGCCATTGTAATTGTGGTACTCACAAACAATGCCAAAAACGTGCCATATTATTTAATACTTAATAAACAATATGTTATGAAGTATTGATTTAACGAATGTCAAATATTGGTCACTTAATCCGCGCGGTTAATCTCATGTTTCCGCATCTTCTCAACTAGAGTCGTTCGACGCATACTTAACTTCTTAGCGGCATGCGCCACCACACCATCCGAATCATTTAACGCCTGTTGAATTAATGAATACTCAAGGTTATTCAAATGCTCTTTAAGATCCATCCCTTGCTCAGGCAAGATACCTACCGCATGATGGCCATTAGTCACCGAATGATGATTTAATAAACTTGTCTCGTCGAATATTGGCGACTCAAGCAGCAACTCCTCTTGTGTAACCACCGGTGCACTATCGTACTGCTGAAACTTATCAGGCAAGTCCTTAACATCTACAACCCCGTAAGCATGAATAATGGCAAGTCGCTCTACCATATTTGCCAACTCTCTAACATTACCAGGCCAGTCGTACTGACATAGCGCCATCAATGCACCCGAGGTAAAGCGCACAGAGCCTTTATTATCATTTTCAATACGCTGCACTAATTCACTCACCAGCATAGGAATATCTTCAGCGCGATTTCTTAATGGCGCAATACTAATAGGAAATACATCTAATCTATAAAATAAATCTTCCCTAAAGCTGCCCTTTTCAATCTCCTGCTTTAAATCTCGATGTGTCGCAGCTAGCACCCTAACATTACACTCAATAGACTTAGTACCCCCCACCCGCTCAAATACTTTTTCCTGTAACACTCGTAGTAACTTTACCTGCATTTGCATCGGCATATCACCAATTTCATCAAGAAATAGAGTCCCACCTTCTGCCAACTCAAAACGTCCCTGCCTTGCTGTTAATGCACCAGTAAAGGCTCCCTTTTCATGACCAAACAACTCACTTTCAATCAGCTCTGCTGGTATTGCTCCACAGTTGATAGGCACAAAAGACTTTTGACGGCGTGTCGAATGGTAATGAATATTTCTCGCAATAACTTCTTTTCCTGTACCCGACTCACCAAGAATTAACACCGTTGCATCCGAAACGCATACCTGTTGAATTAGCTGCCTAACACGTTTAACCTCCTGACTATTACCTACCAAACTTCTAAATAGTTGAGTTGCTCGCTCTGAAGTCTCTTGTGTCAGTGAATGCCCTACAGACTGTAACTGACGAATACTGTTAATAAAGTGCTGATAGGTCGTTGGCCACTCTAAGGGGACGAGGTAGCTCGCTATGGTTTTAGACAATTTAGGCGCGCACCCTTTGTTATGTAAATACAAAAATGGTTGCTGGTGCTTAGGCTCTGAATAAAAAGAATGGATTTCATCGTCCTTAAAGCTCACATCATCACAAAGAATAACCAGTGGTGACTCATCATCGTTGACTTCACTTTGTAACTTATCCAAGGTTAATAATTTAACCTTATAGTCTAAAAAATTTAATACTGTTATTACTTCTGAGCAGCGATCTTTATCATCACCTATCAAAAAAACTTTTTGTAATGCCATAAAGCAATAAACCCATGTCATGAAATATAAATTTCAATTAGTATGTCAAAAAACCGACACCTCGTGCAATTTTTTGTGCGTTAACGTGCTGTTTTAGACTTCCGCTGTGTTTTAACTTGACAGCTATACAAACAAGTCTTAGAAAGTACATTATATTAATTTGAGCCACACGCCGTGACAGACCTTTCACTGGGATTTCTTTTTTCCACGTTATTCATCCTTATTTTATTATCCGCTTTTTTTTCCGGCTCTGAGACTGCCTTGATGCGCTTGAATAAGTATCGGCTTATACATCTTGTCAAAAGCGGCCATTTAGGCGCCAAGATGGCCCATACCCTGTTAAAAAAGCCAGATCGATTAATCGGCCTTATTTTATTAGGCAATAATTTTATTAACATTTTCGCCTCATCGATTGCAACCATCTTAGCCTTACGCCTATATGGCGAATCAGGTATTGCTATTGCCGCGGGGTTACTGACTTTCATTATTTTAATTTTTTCTGAAGTCGCACCAAAAACTTGGGCAGCTAGCCACCCTGAACGTTTAGCTTTTTTTGCATCGATTATATACACACCTTTATTAAAGCTCCTTTACCCACTCGTTTGGGTCATCAACACCTTATCTAACTTATTACTAAGAATGGTGGGCATCCATGTTCAACATGATACAGACACACATTTGCACCATGATGAATTACGTACTGTTGTGACCGAGGCTGGAAACCTAATTCCCGATGAGCATAAAGGCATGCTACTGGGTATTCTTGATCTTCAACAGGCCACCGTTGAAGATATTATGACCCCTATTAACGATATTCACGGTATTGATCTTGATGACGACATCGATGATATAAAAAAACAATTATTGAATGCGTCCTATTCTAACTTGCCGGTTTTTTCCACTAATATGGATTCTATTCAAGGCTTTTTAAGAACGAAAGATATCTTGCAGTTAGCTAACAGTGGTGACTTTAGTCATCAACAATTATTAGACATTAAGCAACCACCTTACTTTATTCCAAATAACACAAGCCTGTATAAACAACTGATTAACTTTCAACAGAACAAACAGCGCTTTGCTTTTGTTGTAAATGAATATGGCTCCATTTTGGGCTTAATAACTTTACAAGACCTGTTAGAAGAAGTGATCGGTGAATTCACCACCGACTTTTCAGATAGCTCTCCTGACATTCAGAAAAAAGCAGATGGCAGCATACTCGTTAGCGGCAACATTACCATTAGAGAACTTAATCGTTCTATGGGCTGGAAATTGCCAACCAACGGCCCTAAAACATTAAACGGGCTAATTATTGAATACCTTGAATCTATTCCAGAACAAGGAACCAGTTTAAAACTCTATAAACACTCTGTTGAAATCGTATTAACTGAAGACAATGCTGTAAAGCTGGCAAAATTTCAATCATCATAATCGTTATGAAAAATAACGATTATGGTGCCTCTAATTTAATATAAAAAAATAATGGAATATGACTTATGGCTAAACTGACTCTTTTTTTTAACAGCAAGCCCATTGAGGTATTCCAACTCGAACAAAACACCTCAACCATCGGCAGGGACCCTGACAATACATTTATTATCGACAGCCTTGCTATCGCACCAACACACTTAAAAGTGACGCGGGTTGCTAACGAATACTTTATTGAAAGCGTATCTGAACAGCTCCCCACTTTTATTAATGGGCAGCCAATTCAAAAAGAGGTTATTAAGAAAGGCGACAAAATTAACATTGGAAAACACAGTCTTCTTTATTCTTTTTCTACCATCGATGATATCGACACCTCAGACACATCAACTGCACAACCATCGATACGCCCAGTAGGCAAAGCAAACCTTCAAGCTCTAAATGGAGCCAACATCGGCCTAGTTAGCGCGTTAAATAAGGCTGTTAATGAAGTCAATATTACTAACACCACACCCGCAATGATTGCTAAGAGAGCCGACGGGTATTATATTTCAAGGTTAATGGACGATATTAGCATTTCCATCGACGGCAACACGATATCCAGCGAGACCAAACTAGCTAATAACAATGTCTTAAACATTGCAGACAATAAATATCTTTTTTTTACTGAATAACCCTTAAATATAAGTAATAGGGTGGAGGGGCAGCTTCTGCTTTAGTCTTTACTCTTCAAAAAATGCTTCTAAAAAAACTGCAATGCATCCCTTAACACGCTCACCGGATGTATTTTTAGACCATCGACACCTTCCTTAGGAATATTCCCTTTAGGCGCTAATGCAAACTTAAAACCGTGTTTCGCGGCTTCCTTTAGGCGCTCCTCACCATTAGGCACAGGGCGAACTTCCCCTGATAGGCCCAACTCACCAAACACCACCCAGTCTTTAGAGATATTTTTAGATTTAAAGCTAGATAATAACGCTGCAACGACCGCCAAATCACCACCTGTTTCCATAACACGTAGACCACCAACGATATTTACAAATACATCTTGGTCAAGTAATGAGCATTGCCCATGCCTATGTAGAATAGCCAACAGCATCGCCAAACGGTTTTGGTCCATCCCGACAGTAACCCGTTTAGGGTTTCCTTGCCTACTTTCATCGACCAATGCTTGCACCTCAACCAGAAGTGGACGAGTCCCTTCGCGAGTCACCATTACAACACTACCAGGCACCTCTTGTTCGTGACGCGAAAGAAAAATAGCAGAGGGGTTTGTCACTTCGCGAAGCCCTTTTTCTGTCATCGCAAAAACGCCCAACTCATTAACCGCACCAAAGCGGTTTTTAATCGCCCTTATCACGCGGAAACGGCTTCCCGAATCACCCTCAAAATATAAAACAGAATCCACCATATGTTCTAAAACACGTGGACCAGCAATCGCCCCTTCTTTGGTGACATGGCCCACTAAAAATATGGTGGTATTTGTGCGTTTAGCAAATCGTACCAGCCGTGCAGCACATTCACGTACCTGCCCAACCGAGCCGGGCGCAGACTGTAACTCATCACTAAAAACCGTTTGAATAGAGTCTACAACCAAAACATCTGCTGACATTTTTTCTGCTGTCGCCAATATGGTTTCGAGTGCAATTTCACATAAAATATTAACTTTATCGACTGATAAATGAAGTCGCGTCGCACGCATACTTACTTGTTGAGCAGACTCTTCACCCGTTACATAGAGCGTTTTAGTACGTTGACTCATACTCGCCAATGATTGCAGCAATAAGGTTGATTTACCAATCCCAGGATCACCACCAATAAGAATTGCTGAGCCGGGAACAATACCTCCACCGAGTACTCGATCCAACTCATCCATGCCACTTTGAGTACGCTCTAAACGCTGCGCTGTTACAGAAGATAAGATTTGCACTTCCGCCGAGCTGGCTTGGTCAGCATAACCACTAAAACGGTTTACTTTAGAGGAACCGCTCAGCGTTGATTCTTGCAGAGTATTCCAGCCACCACAATCTTGGCATTGTCCAGCCCATTTAGTTGCACTCGCCCCACATTCTTGACAGCTATAAACAGTTTTAGGTTTACTCGACATTTAATGTTTCCCGTATAGATCGACTGACACGATGAGTAATCCCACACAATAATTCATAGGAAATCGTACCACTTTTTTCAGCCACTTCCTCAATGGGCAAACCACGTCCCCATAAAACAACTTCATCACCCACGCGAACATTATTGCATTGACTGATATCCACCGTAATCGAGTCCATTGAAACACAGCCTACTAATGGGGCTACTTGGCCCGCTACCAAAACGGGTGTTCCTGTCACGGCATGGCGAGGATAACCATCGCCGTAACCAATCGCAACAATTGCTATTAGGCTGGTTCTATTAGCTTGCCAAGTTGAACCATAACCGACGCAGCCCGATTTTCTAACCGTTCTTATTGATAGAACCCTGCTTTTTAGTGTCATCACAGGAAGCAAATGATCATCACTTGCTGTTGAGTCACAAAACGGGCTGGCACCATATAGCATTATGCCAGGACGCACCCAGTGTCTTTGTGCATGCTTCCAACCTAACAATCCAGCTGAATTAGCAATACTTTGTTCACCGTTCAAACCGAGCGTAGCTTCATCAAACACACTAATTTGAGAGGTTGTAGACGATGAATTCATATCGTCCGCACAGGCCAAGTGAGTCATTAACTTAACCGGCAAACGCAGCTTTCCAGATAGTTGCAAAGCGTCGTAAAGCCTCGGCACTGCGGACGCATCAACTCCTAGACGGTTCATCCCCGTATTTATTTTTAACCAAGCAGATATCGGTGTTGAAATATCAGCTGAATGGAGTAGCTCTACTTGGTACTCACTATGTATAACTGCATCTAGGTCATAGGCACAAAACTGCTCAAGGTCTGCTTGAGAAGAAAACCCAGTTAACACAAGAATTATTTTATCGATGCCTGCTTGTCTAAGTTTTATTGCTTCTTCTAGCCGTGCTACAGCAAAACCATCAACCGATGACAACGCCTGAGCAACCGCTAACATGCCATGCCCATAAGCATCTGCTTTTATTACCGCCATAAGTTTTGAGTTAGGAGCTGCTCGACGAGCAACATCAGCATTATGTGTTAATGCCGATAAATCAATAACCGCTTCGGGGTGAAAAGACATAATTATTCTAACGTCATAATGCGTTGATGGGCCACTAATTAACCATCAGATCAATATTCATCATCAATGTAACTGTCATTGGCATAGTTCTCAAACCGCGTATATTGCCCTAAAAACGTCAACCGACAGGTGCCAATCGGCCCATTACGCTGTTTACCAATAATAATTTCTGCCACACCTTTTGCATCAGAGTCTTCGTTATATACTTCATCCCTATAAATAAAAATAATAACATCGGCATCCTGCTCAATACTTCCCGACTCCCGCAAGTCAGACATCACTGGTCGTTTATTCGGCCGTTGCTCCAAATTACGATTCAACTGAGATAAAGCAATAACTGGTACATTTAACTCTTTGGCTAAGGCTTTCAATGAACGCGAAATATCTGAAATCTCTGCCACACGACTTTCACTTTTCGATGGTGATTGCATCAACTGTAAGTAATCGAGAACAATCAAACCTAGCTGACCATGTTCTTTCATCAGTCGCCTTGCTCGGGCACGAACCTCAATTGGGCTCAGTGCTCCTGTGTCATCAATGAATATTTTAGCTTCTGCCAACAGATTAATTGAAGATTGCATTCGTGGCCACTCATCATCATCAAGCTGTCCGGTTCTAACTTTATGCTGATCAATACGGCCTAAAGAAGACATCATTCTCATCGCTAATGAATCACCCGGCATCTCCATACTAAATACGGCGATAGGCAAGCCACTTTGAATGCCTATGTTTTCTGCCAAGTTCATTGCAAAACTGGTTTTGCCCATTGAAGGTCGGCCAGCGACAATAATTAAATCAGCCGGTTGAAGACCGGATGTCATTTCATCTAAATCAGAAAACCCGGTACTCGCACCGGTAATAGCATTTTGGTTTTCATGTAATTCGGTAATCTTATCAACGGCTACGCCCAATAAGTTTTTAATCGATTCAAAACCCTTTTGCCCTTTTGCACCCTGTTCGGCAATTTTAAAAACTTTACTTTCAGCTTCGTCCAACAATTCATTTATGTCTCGGCCTTCAGTATCAAACCCAGAATCTGATATTTCATTACCAATATGAATAAGCTGACGCCGAACAGATCGTTGCCGAACAATAGCTGCATAGCTAACAATGTTTGCTGCACTAGGCGTATCTTTTGCGAGCGCCCCTAAATACGCTAAACCACCGACACTTTCTAATTCCCCAGCTTGCCCGAGCACTTCGGAAATAGTAACAACATCGAAAGGCTCGTCTTTTTTTGCTAAGTCTGCAATCGATTCAAAAATTAGCCGGTGTTCTTTACGGTAAAAGTCCTCTGGTGAAACCTTATCAGCCACTGTATCCCAGCACTGATTATCTAACATTAAACCGCCTAAAACTGATTGTTCGGCTTGTAATGAGTGAGGTGGAACACGAAGAAACTCTGTCTCATCGGGCATTTGATAGTCAAATAATGGTTCTTCAGACATGAGCAGTTTTTGAAGATAAATTGAAAGTTTTTACGATTGTACAGGAAGGTGAAATCTTCTTTGCAAAAAAAAGCCGGTGCCAAATGACACCGGCTTTTTTTAAATGTGGTGTCCTAAGCTTCAGCAACAACCGCCAATTTTAGTGATGCAACAACATCAGTATGTAAGTGGATAGCCACTTCAAATTCACCTGTCTGTCTAATTGAACCTTCAGGTAATTTAATTTCTTGCTTATCAACTTCAACACCTGCATCCGCACATGCTTTAATAATATCCGGTAAGCCGACCGATCCAAATAACTTACCTTCTTCACCCGCCTGGTGAGTAATAGTTAAGTTTAACACTTCAATGGCTTCTGCTCTTGCTTGAGCTTTTGTTAGACGCTCAGCTTCTGCTTTTTCAAGGTCTGCTCTACGTGCTTCAAATTCTTTAATTCTGGCTGGCGTCGCAAGAACTGCTTTACCACCGGGGATTAAAAAATTACGTCCAAAACCGGGCCTTACTGTTACTTTGTCACCCAAGTTACCTAAATTTGCTACCTTTTCAAGAAGAATAATGTTCATCTTTACTAAATCCTATTTATTTTAAAATTTAACTCAGCGTGCGATTCAAACAAACCGCTGACGCCAATCCATCCAAACATCTGATAAGCCAATCAACACCAAAGGCAAGATCAAATGTGGCACAAAAAATATCGCCATGTAAAAAACAAAGAGCAAATAACGGCTACCACCTCTACCCTTGATTACTACATGTACCACTGACACACCAACTATAAAAAACAATAAAAGAACTTGTATATCCAAGTTCAATATATATTCGGCAAACTGTCCGTCTAATAACACGCCTAACACAACCAGTATTGCAAATACCAACCCATCACGTGGTAATAAACGAAGGTGGCTAAACTCTTTGTCGAAACCACCTTCATTAAATAACAAGCCTTGCCACCATCTGCCTAACAGCAAACTCATCAGTAAACTAATAAGCGTACCGGCCACTACAACACCAGTAATGTACTGAGACCAGAACATCAAAGCTTCTTCAAGTTCTGCCTCGGTTACCGGCAACTCTTGTTGTTCTGCAAGGGCTTTAACAACCTCTTGAATGCCTGTTGCCCATAGCTGTGCAGGGTTATCTATTGTTAAATAAAGCCCCGTTACCGCTAACATCCCAAGTATGACTAAAAACTCAAGTGCTTTGTTTAGCTCCCCTGTCTCTCGTAATACCAGCGATATCAAAAAAGCAGGTAACCACATAATAAACAAATATGTAAAAGAAACTAACGATGTTCCTAATACTATATAGCCTATTAACGCAGTCGCGACCGTCGAGCCAATTACAACCCTAAGCCCATCAGCAGAGCCATTTCTTAATGTTACCAAGCAAACACAGGCAACGCTGATGATTAATAATGGCGGCATTAACAATGACAAAATTGCCATCGTTGCTGAAACAATGGTGGCCTGCCGACCACCTTGCATAATAAATGTTGCTACTGCTTTCATCATACAAGGCTTAGCCCGCGATTACTCGCGACATAAATCTACCGTTCGTGCGCGTCGCAATATGGAATCAACGATAAGAAACGAGCTCGCTTAATTGCAGCCGTTAACTGACGTTGGTACTTTGCTTTAACACCCGTCACACGTGCAGGAATAATTTTCCCAGTTTCGGTCATATATTCTTTTAATGTATCTAAATCTTTGTAATCAATTTCTTTTACATTTTCTGCAGTGAATTTGCAGTAACGTGGGCGTCTAAAACCTTTATCAAATGCCATGTCTATTCCTTAAATTATACGTTGTACAGTGTCTATGCGTCTGTTGCTTTTTCAGCAGCAGGCTCAGACGTTTCTGTTGTTTCGGCTGATGATTCAGCTTTCTTTTCAACTGGCTTTACATAGGGTTTAGCCGCTTCTTTTTCGTTTGACTTGGCAAGTGGTGTGGTACCTGTCGTTGCTTCATCACGACGCATGATCATATTTCTAATCACAGCATCATTAAACTTGAAGGCTTTTTCTAATTCTTCTAGAGCCGCTTGATCACACTCGATGTTCATCAATGTGTAATGTGCTTTATGAATTTTGTTAATGGGGTATGCAAGCTGTCTTCTGCCCCAATCTTCTACTCGATGAATGTTTCCGCCACGCTCTGTTATTGATGCGCTATAACGCTCAACCATTGCAGGAACTTGCGCACTTTGATCCGGGTGAACCAAAAATACAACTTCGTAATGTCTCATTTTATTTCCTTTAGGATTATCAGCCTTCCTGACACACTCAGGTAAGGCAAGGATTGTAGTCTGATCACACAAGCTACAATTTCGAACGCGCGATTTTACAGGTATCAGTACTGCAAATCAAGTTAGCTCTAATAGTTAAACTGTTAACCATAGAAACGGCTCAGTTTTTAAACAAGCCCTTTACTGCTTAAACGCCTTAAGCAAGCTTTGTCGGCTCATCAACGACCCAAAAACCAACCAAACAGACTTGTTTTATTCAACAGACTCTTTTGCTTATTCTGATGAACACTTATAAGGGTTGATGCCTGACTAATTTTTTATGAATTCAATGATCGTTGATTTTGTCTAAGCACTTCATACAAAATAATACCCGTAGCAACAGAAACATTTAAACTTTCCACTTTTTCGGACATTGGTATTTTAATTAATTGGTCGCATTGCTGTTGCGTTAAAGACCTCAAACCTTTACCTTCTGCTCCCATCACAATCGCTACAGACCCGGTCAATTCAGCCTCAAAAACATCTTTTGTTGCTTCTCCAGCAGCCCCGCTAACCCAAACCCCTTCAGTCTTAAGGTATTTCAAGGTTCTCACTAAGTTGGTCACACGATAGACCGGAAGCAGTTCAGCGGCGCCACTGGCTACTTTACAAACAGTCGCATTTAAGCGACAGGCATTATCTTTTGGCACAATAACCCCTTGCACCCCTGCGGCCAACGCTGTTCTTAAACAAGCCCCTAAATTATGCGGGTCGGTCACTTGGTCTAACACTAAATAAAATGCTTGGTCTTGTTGTTCTTTAAGCGCCTTCTTAAGTTGCTCTTCTGTTCGTTCTTGTGGCAATTTAGCGGTTAACAAAACACCTTGATGGTTTGCATTGCTGGACAATTTCTCTAATGTTTTCTTATCAACATAGTCAACGCGAATACCAACCTCATCCAGACTTTGTTTTATTGCTTGCAGCTTTGCATCTTTGCGCTGTCGATCCATCCATGCATTAACGATATGATCAGGCCTCGCTTTAATAAGCGCTTGAACAGCATGAATTCCATGAATTTTTTGCACTTCAGCCATTAGCGTTTCTTCTTCCTACGACGTTTAGTCACAATTTTTTTCTTTTGCTCTGCACCCGCCAATGCCAAATCAATTTTTTTATCATCTAAGCTTACTTTAACCACCTTTACTTTTAGTCGATCGCCCAAACGAAATGATTTATTGGTACGCTCGCCTAACAAACGATGCTTGCTGGCATCAAAGTGGTAATAATCATCACCTAACCCAGTAACGTGAACCAAACCATCGATAAAAATCTTATCTAGTTCTACAAACAAACCAAAGGAGGTCACTGAAGAGACAACACCACTAAATTCTTGGCCAATCTTGTCCATCATAAATTCACATTTCAGCCAACTCTCCACATCACGGGTTGCCTCGTCTGCTCGCCTACTACAAAAAGAACAATGCTCACCAAATAACGTCATATCGCTCTTTGAATAGGTAAAGCTCCCTGCCTTTTGTTTTGCGATAACGTGCTTAATGGCACGATGCGTTAATAAGTCAGGATAACGGCGAATAGGCGACGTGAAGTGCGCATACAGTTCTAACGCCAAGCCGAAATGCCCTTGTTGTTCTGGGCCATACATCGCTTGAGACATTGAGCGCAGCATCACCATTTCAATCAAATGGGCATCTGGCCTGTTTTGTATGCTCGCAATTAACTGTTTATAGTGTTGCGGTTTTGGTTCTTCTCCGCCATCTAGACTCAAACCCAACTCTGACAAGAACCCCCTCAATTTCAACAAACGATCAACACTGGGGCCTTCATGAATACGCAACAAATTAGGCATTTCGTGTTTCGCTAAAAAGTTAGCTGTTGATGCATTCGCTGCAATCATAAACACTTCTATAAGCCGATGGGCATCATGCCTAACAACCGGCTCAATTGCCTTGATTTTTCGACCTTTATCAAAAACAAAGCGTGTTTCAAATGTATCGAACTCAAGCGCACCACGTTCATCTGCAGCACCTTTCATTACTTCATAGAGCGCCCTTAATTCTTTTAAATGAGGCAGTAATTTTTTATGCTTAAGCAATAATTCAGGTGCTGCCTCGTCAAAAATCAACCCGACTTCATCATAGGTTAACCGTGCATGTGAATACATTACGGCATTATAAAACTTGGTTGATGTAACCGTTCCTTGTTCATCGATTCGCATTTCACAAACCACACATAAACGATCTACTTGTGGGTTTAGACTACACAAACCATTTGATAATACTTCGGGCAGCATTGGGATAACTTTTTCGGGAAAATATACGGATGTTCCACGCTCATACGCCTCTGTATCAATTGCACTTTGTGGCTTTACATAATGAGACACATCGGCAATCGCCACGCATAGCTTCCAACCTTTCGCCATTTTTTTACAAAACACCGCGTCATCAAAGTCGCGAGCATCTGCACCATCAATGGTTACAAAAGGTAATTTACGAATATCTTTACGGTCGGCCAAGTCGGCCTCAACAACACCGGTATCGAAACGCTGAGCCTCATCCAATACGGCCTGCGACCAACTGTTTGGCAATTCGTAAGAGCGAATGGCCATATCGATCTCCATGCCAGGCGCCATATGGTCACCCATCACTTCAATCACCTTGGCGATAGCTTGCGTACGTGAAGAGGGATAATGGGTGATCTGAGCCATCACTATCTGGCCGTCTTTAGCACCTAACGTTGCCTCGGGGGGAATGAAAATATGCTGGAAAATCCGTTTATTTTCTGCTTCAACATGAAAAATACCCATCACATCAAAAAATCGCCCAACGACTGTCTTAACTTTCCGCTCTAGCACCTCAACCACTCGCGCCTCAAGCTTTCCTTGACGATTCAATTTTCCACGGCTAACTACCACGCGGTCACCGTTCATTAACGCTCGCATCTCATGTGGAGGGATAAACATATCGTCACCACCCGCATCACGTTTTAAAAACCCAAAACCGTCCGCATGACCTATGACTATGCCCGTTTCAAGATCACTTTGTTGCACCAAGCAATATTGCTCTTTTCGATTAAATAGCAACTGGCCGGATTTCAACATCTCAGATAAATGGCGCGACACTGTTTTCTTTTCACGCTTTGATTGGACATTCAACCCACTAACAATATCTATCCAACTTTGCGGACGTTTTTGCTGAGTTAAATAATTGATAAGTTGGGTTTTATTGATAGGTTCTTTACTACCTAAAGACGTTGTCTCGTTGTTTGACAATTTATTGCTTCGCTTCTGTTTAGACACTAATGGGAAAGTTAATAATAGAGTTGACAAGCCTAAAGCCCACACGCTCAGTTTGCAAGCCATAGTTACCTTAAGCTACTTTTAATACCCCCCCCTCGCCAATAAAGCGATGCAAGTATTGGCCACACATAACAGGCAAATTCAAATTAGTAGCGTATTTTACTGATCAGCCTTAATGCGCGTCGAGAACACAAACATTCATTCCTGTTTGTTACAACCGCCCATCTGTCTCATTTGAAGCAAACAAATACTTGATGTCATACAACACGTGATTAGGCTTCCCAAAGGCTCTAACAGCATTCACACCCAGGGCTTTAAATTGATCGTGCGACACAGCAATAATAATGGCATCGTACGATCCTTTAGTCGGCTGATTTATCACCTTAAGTTGTTGTTCATTTTTTAAGTCATCAACGTTTACCCAAGGGTCGTACACCTCGACGTTAGCATTGTATGATTCAAGCTCCTCAACCATGCCTATTACACGGGTATTTCGTAGGTCTGGGCAGTTTTCTTTAAACGATAAACCCATTATTAACACGTTAGCACCAACAATACTCAAACGCTTTTTGGCCATAAGTTTCAGCACTTCACTGACTACAAACGACCCCATTTTGTCATTGATCCGTCGTCCAGCAGCAATCAATTGCGGGTGATACCCAAGTGTTTCTGCTTTATGCGCCAAATAATATGGATCAACTCCAATACAGTGCCCGCCAACTAAACCTGGCCTAAAGGGTAAGAAGTTCCACTTTGTCCCTGCAGCCTCAAGCACTTCTTCTGTATCTATACCAATACGGCTAAAAATATGCGCCAATTCGTTCATAAGGGCTATATTAATATCGCGTTGTGTATTCTCAATAACTTTGGATGCTTCAGCCACTTTGATGCTACTAACCTTGTAAGTGCCGGCTGAAATAATTGACTGATAAAGCTGATCCACTAACTCTGCGGTATCCGGCGTTGAGCCAGATGTTACTTTAACAATAGACGTTAAACTACGTGTTTTATCCCCCGGGTTAATGCGCTCGGGGCTATAACCACAAAAGAACTCTTCGTTATATGTCAGCCCTGATATCTGCCTAAGAATTGGCACACAAACCTCTTCTGTTGCCCCCGGGTACACTGTAGACTCATAGATAACAACATCCCCTTTGCCCAGGTAGTTAGCCACCACTGTTGTCGCTTCTTTAATCGGTGTTAAATTTGGGTTATTACCATTATCTATAGGCGTGGGAACCGTAATAATGTAGATATTCGCAGCCGATATTTCATCTGCCTTTGCTGTAAATCTCAATTGCTTCGCAGCACTGATCTCTTCAGCTGATATTTCCAAGGTAACATCAGAGCCTTTATGTAATGCAGAAATACGCTCATTATCAATATCAAAGCCAACCGTTGGAAACTGTTTACCCAACTCAACGGCTAATGGCAAACCAACATAACCAAGGCCTATCACGGCGACATTAAATGTCATTTTGCACTAACCCTCTATTTATTCTTTAAAAATTGCTGGGCGCTTTTCGCAAAATGAGGTAACCCCTTCGACGAAATCCTCTTTTAACATACTCAAAAAAAAGTTATCCGCTTCTTCATTTAATCTATCTTTTAGACTGGTCTCATACGTCTGGTTAAATAACCGCTTGGTTCTTGCTAAAACATCTTTCGGCCCCTTACATAGTGACTCGGCAAGAGCCATTGACTCTGTCTCTAGCAACTCGACAGCGACAACTCGATTAACCATTCCCCAACGTTCAGCTTGCTCTGCGGAGAAACGTTGCCCAGTTAGTGATAATTCCAGCGCTCTTTTTTGACCAACTGCTCGCGGTAAGAAATAACTCATGCCACCATCAGGTGTAGTGCCAATTTTACAATATGCAACGGAGAACACTGAATTATCCGCCGCCACCACCATATCGCACGCTAACATTAAACTTAACCCAAACCCTGCAACAGCTCCCTTAACACAGGCAATAACGGGCTTTTCCATCATGACAAGATTCAATATTGCCTGATGCAAATTATCAAACATATCACCCGGTAATGCTGACTCACCCTCTATTGCGTAAGCATCTACAAGTGATTTGAAGTAATCAATGTCGCCCCCAGCCATAAAATGATCTCCCGCACCGGTGACAATGACACACTTAATGCTCTCATCATTTTTCAACTCCTCAGTACAGCACAGTAAGTCAGCCGGCATTGTTGAACCAACCACATTTAGCTTTTCAGGTCGGTTCAAAATAAGCCAAGCAACACCGTCTTTCTTTTCCACTAAAACTGACGACATCTGTTCATTCCTAATAATTTTAATATTAAGCATGGTGTCCTTGATCTTATTCTTTTGCAACTAAATTTGACCTTTTCTAATAATTGGCATAAAAAAGGATTACGTTACTTATAAAAATACTAATTACAAAAGTAAATGACTGGAGGATGTAACATGAATACTCGCTCTATTAAAGTTTTTGCTTTATCCACCCTGTTTACATTACCTTTTTTTCTCCAATGTCTCACTCAGCCGCTTTCGGTGTCGCCGAACAAAGCGCACTTGGTTTGGGGAACGCCTTTGCAGGTGGTGCAGCTTCTGCTGAAGACGCCTCGACCATTTGGTTTAACCCAGCGGGCATGACGCGTATTAATGGCAACCAAATGGTACTCGGCATGCACTTTATCGCGCCTTCATTTGATTTTGATGACGACGGAAGCACTAACTCTGCTGGCGCTAGCAACTTTGCAGATGGCTCAGAAGACGGCGGACGTTTTGCCTATGTACCCAATTTTTACTATGTCCACAGCCTAGATAATGATGTCAAAGTGGGCGTAGGCATTAACTCACCGTTTGGACTTGCAACAAAATATGGCGCTGACTGGATTGGAAAGTATCAGGCGATTGAGTCTGAAATTGTTACCGTTAATATCAACCCCTCCGTAGCTTGGAAAGCCACAACGAACCTCTCACTTGGCTTTGGCATCAGCATTCAATACATTGAGGCCACTTTAAATAATAAGGTAGATTTTTCTGTTTTAGGAGCTATTCCTGACGGCTTTTCTCACTTAGAGGCCGATGACATATCGTATGGTTTTAACCTAGGAGCACTGTACAACATAACCAATAAAACACGCATTGGGCTTTCCTATCGATCAGAAATAAAGCATGACTTTAAAGGCGATGCCGATTTCCGTAATATTACATCCGCTTTAAATTTAGACCTTGTTTTAGCAGATACCCATTTAGACGTTCAACCTGATCTGCCCGCCAGTGCATCATTAAGCATCCACCACCAATGGAATGATAGTATTGATATTATGGCGGATGCCACTTGGGTCGGCTGGAGCTCTGTGCCCGCTCTAGTCATTATGTTTGATAACCCACTTAAAGCAGATAGCACCGATATCTTACGACTTAAAGACAATATTCGTCTGTCTCTTGGTGCTACCTATTCAACAGAGGGCCCTTGGACATACCGCATAGGCGCAGCTTACGATGAAGGCGCTGCAAGAAATGCATCTTCCCGTTCTTCACGCTTCCCTGATAATGACCGATATTGGTTAGCCATTGGCGCTAGTTACCAACTTGCCGATAATTTATCTCTTGACGCGGGCTATGCTCACCTCTTCGTACCGGACACAAAAATCAATAGATCTTCTGAAGTCACTGGACTTAACCCAGCAGAACTTAGCGCTGTTAGAGGAGACTATGAGTCTGATGCTGATATTATCAGCGTACAACTGCGCTGGAATATGTAGACCAGTAGACGTTTATAGCCATTATAAAAACCGATATCAACATACTTAAACGCCTAATCGACAAAGGAGAACATCATGGATAGGCCTTGGTTAACCAGTTACCCCGATGGTGTAAATTCAGATATTGATATTCATCAATATAACTCTCTCGTCGAGATCTTTGAACACAGTGTGGAGTTGTATGCAAACCTCCCAGCCTTTAGCAATTTCGGCACCACAATTAGCTATGCCGAGTTTAGCGATGCTACAGAATCAGTTGCCGCCTATTTACAAAATAAACTTGGGCTGGAAAAAGGAGAACGTGTTGCCATTATGATGCCAAACTTACTGCAAAACCCTGTTTCAATTTTTGGTGTTTTGCGAGCTGGCCTAACAGTCGTTAATACTAACCCGCTTTATACCGTTCGTGAATTACACCACCAACTAAAAGATTCTGGTGCCAAGGCGATTATTGTTGTTGAAAACTACGCCAGCACAGTTCAAGCAGCTGTAACTGATACCGATATTGAGCATATTATTGTTACCAAAATGGGCGACATGCTTAACTTCCCTAAATCTATTCTCATCAATTGGGCGGTTAAATATCTAAAAAAAATGGTCCCTCCTTACACTCTACCCAACGCCATTTCATTCAAAACCGTCTTATCTGAAGGATCAAACCAGGACTTTGTACCAACACCACTTAGCCATCATGATATTGCATTTCTGCAATACACAGGCGGCACAACTGGTGTTGCCAAAGGCGCCATGTTATCGCATAAAAACATGGTTGCTAACATGTTACAGGCATCCGAATGGATAAAAAATGACGTACTACCGGGCCGTGAAGCTATTATTACTGCTTTGCCGCTCTATCACATTTTTTCCCTTACTGCTAATTGTCTGGTCTTTATGGAGGCGGGCGCAAACAATATATTAATTACCAACCCAAGAGACTTCAAAGGCTTCGTTAAAGAACTTAGCAACACCCCATTTACCGCCATAACTGGAGTGAATACGCTTTTTAATGCTCTTATTAATACACCTGGCTTTGCAGATATAGACTTCACCCAACTTAAAATATCATTAGGTGGCGGCATGTCGGTACAACCAGCCGTCGCTGCTCAATGGAAGAAAATAACCGGATGCACGCTTGTAGAAGCATTTGGCTTAACCGAAACCTCACCCGCTGTCTGTATTAACCCTTTAAATTTGGAAGAATTTAACGGCAGTATTGGTCTCCCCATTCCATCAACCTATTGCAAACTAATAAACGACCAGGGTGATACGCTTCCAGATGGTAAAGCGGGGGAACTCTGCGTTAAAGGCCCACAAGTTATGCAGGGTTATTGGAATCGCCCAGAAGATACCGCAGAAGTCCTATCCAACGATGGCTGGTTTAAAACCGGTGATGTTGCAAAAATGGATGGTAATGGATTTTTCTACATTGTCGATCGTATAAAAGACATGATTTTAGTCTCTGGTTTTAACGTATACCCAAACGAGATAGAAAGCGTTATTGTTGAACATAAAGGCGTCTTAGAATGTGGCGTTATTGGCGTACCCGATGACCTACGTGGCGAAGCTGTTAAAGCGTTTGTTGTCAAAAAAGACCAATCATTAACAGAAAGCGAACTACTGGCACATTGCAGAAAAAGCCTTACCGCCTATAAAACACCCGATAAAATTGTTTTTATTCATGAACTACCTAAAACCAATGTCGGTAAGGTTTTAAGGCGTGAACTTCGGTCTTTATAGTCAATGCCAAGTTGCGTTTTTGTATCTACCCGCTTGTTCAATTGACGTTACTATAAGGCAGGCCCATATTGCATATTAGGCATAATATGAAACATGACACGTTATACATAGCAATAACGATAACTGGCATTGCAAATGTTAGAGCTTCTACGCTAACACGCTATAAAACGAGCCGCTTTAAAAACTCTACAAGTCCTATTTTTAACCTCACCTTTCCTTGTAACAGTTACACGCATAAGTGGCTAACGCTTTGCGCTAAACCCTTTCGCTATTCATTCATTAATATCAACGTTTTTACGGCGTCATATAACAGTCCTACAGAGCAAACAACACATATACCCCCTCTACTTATCAGCTCAGCAGGCCACATTAGGCCGTTCACTGAGCGTCGACATAGGACTGAAAAAAACACGCAAAACGTAAACAAACTTAACCCACCGTCTCAAAGACTCTCAGCATTCAACCTGCCATCAGATGGAGCAAATCATGAAAAATGTTGTTATAGCAGCTTACGTACGATCACCCCAAACTTTTGCCCATAAGGGTGCTTTAGCAACCCTAAGGCCAGACACCCTGGTCTCTCAAGTGATCGCCGGCCTAGTTAGCAAAACAGGCATCGACTCAGGCTCACTAGAAGACATTATAATGGGCTGTGCTTTCCCAGAGGGCGAACAAGGTCTTAATATCGCCAGACTGAGTGGTTTAATGGCAGGAATACCCAACAGTGTTGCCGGGGTCACAGTTAATCGTTTTTGTGGCTCTTCTATGCAAGCCATTCATATGGCTGCCGGTGCTATTCAAATGAATGCAGGAGAAGCCTTTATCTGTGCTGGCGTTGAATCAATGAGTCGCATTCCCATGGGCGGGTATAACCCTATGCCAAACCCAGCCTTATTCAACACCCTACCAGCAGCCTATATCAGCATGGGGGAAACAGCTGAAAACGTTGCGAAACAATACCAATTGTCACGCTCACAACAAGACGAGTTTGCCATTGCTAGCCAACAAAAAGCTGCCGCCGCTCAGCAACAAGGCCGCTTTAAAGATGAAATCATCCCCATAGACTGTGATTCAATCATTGTTGAGATGGATGGCTGCATCCGAGCAAATACCAGCATCGAAGAGATGGCAGGATTAAAGCCCGCTTTCTCTACTGACGGAACCGTAACGGCGGCCAACTCTTCCCCGCTGACTGATGGCGCTTCAGCAACATTAGTTTGCAGCGAAGAGTACGCCATACAAAATAAATTAACGCCTTTGGCTCGAATTAACAGCATTGCTGTATCCGGTTGCGCTCCCGAAACAATGGGCCTAGGACCAATTTTCGCGACCAAAAAGGCCTTACAAAGAGCATCCTTAACGATTACAGATATAGACATCATTGAAATTAATGAAGCCTTTGCCAGTCAGTCTATCGCTTGTATTCAAGAACTTAAGGTTGATATTAATCGAGTTAATATTGATGGTGGCGCCATTGCTCTCGGTCACCCTCTTGGTGCGACAGGCGCTAGAATCACAGGAAAAGCAGCCGCTTTATTAAAGCGCGAAAACAAACACTATGCATTAGCCACTCAATGTATTGGCGGCGGGCAAGGTATTGCAACTATCCTGGAGTCTCTCTAATGAAAATAGACAGCATCGCCGTCATTGGCGCAGGCGTAATGGGCAGCGGCATTGCAGCCCAGATTGCGAATGCCGGTAAAAAAGTTTTGTTATTAGACATCGTTCCTGAGGGTGCCGAAGATCGCAGCATCATTGCTCAAACTGCCCTGAAAAAATTATTGAATACAAAACCAGCTGCGTTAATGCATAAACGTAACGCCAAAAACATTACACCTGGAAACCTAGAGGACAATTTCAATGATTTAGCCACTGTAGATTGGATAATAGAGGTAATTGTTGAACGCTTAGATTTGAAACAAGATTTATACAAAAAAATTGACGCAATACGTAAACCAGACTGCATCATTTCATCTAATACCTCCACACTCCCTCTTAGCGATTTAACAGCTGGAACATCCAAAGACTTCTCACGTCATTTTCTCATCACGCATTTTTTCAACCCACCTCGTTATATGCGATTATTAGAAATGGTTGTCGGGCCAGATACACAGCCAAAAGTTGTGGAATGCTTAAGTCATTTTTGTGATTACAAACTAGGCAAAGGGGTCGTCAAGTGCCATGACACACCCGGCTTTATTGCTAATAGAATTGGTACATATTGGATACAAACTGCCTTACTAGATGCCATTCGCCTAAAGCTAACCGTAGATGAGGCCGACAGCCTAGCGGGCACACCAATGGGCGTTCCTAAAACAGGCATTTTTGGCTTAATGGACCTAGTGGGCATTGATATCATGCCCTATGTTTTAGAGTCCATGGTTCACTCCTTACCTAAGCACGACCCATTTCAAGAACAAACGGTTATTCCAGACATCGTAAAAAAAATGATTACCGATGGCTATATAGGCCGCAAGGGAAAAGGTGGATTTTATAGACTCAGTACGTTAAACGGTAAAAAAACCAAAGAGTCTATTAACTTAATAACTGGAGAATATGCCCCACACAAGCAAACAACATTAGAGTCACTAAAACCTTCAGTTAAAAAGGATCTACGAAAAATGGTTTCATTCGATGACAAAGGTGGTCAATTTGCTTGGTCAGTTTTATCAAAAACCTTGTGTTACTCAGCTTCTTTAGTTCCAGAAATAAGCGACAATATTGAATCCATCGATCGAGCTATGAAGCTAGGCTATAACTGGAAGTATGGCCCGTTCGAACTGCTCGATAAAGTCGGGGTTGATTGGTTTATCAATAAACTAAACGATAACCAACAACCCATCCCACCGTTCTTGTTAGCAGCACGAGGAAAAACCTTTTACTCCTTTGAAAACGAGCAGGCGTTAAGCTTAAACCTTGCCGGTGAGTATCGTCCGGTAGAAAAACACGAGGGGGTTTTAACATTAACCGATATCAAGCAAAGCCAACGCCCTATCAAGTCGAATTCATCCGCAAGTCTATGGGATATTGGTGATGGTGTTCTCTGTTTAGAGTTTCACAGCAAAATGAATTCGATTGACCCTGATATTTTAGCTCTGATTGGTAGTACAGTTGAGGTCATTCCAACTAATTACAAAGCCTTAGTTTTATACAATGAAGCCGACAACTACTCTGTTGGCGCCAACATTGGTTTAGCCTTATTTGCTGCTAACACAGCCGCTTGGCCACAAATAAATCAGATGGTGAAATCAGGGCAAGATACCTACAAAGCCATGAAATACGCCCCCTTTCCTGTTGTTGGTGCACCATCTGGAATGGCTCTTGGAGGCGGCTGCGAAAGCTTGCTTCATTGTGATGCCATTCAAGCACACGCAGAGTCTTACCTCGGCTTAGTTGAAGTAGGCGTTGGGCTTATTCCATCATGGGGAGGCTGTAAAGAACTATTAACCCGCTGGATGCTAAACCCAAAACGGGCTAAAGGTCCCATGCCAGCGATCAGCAAAGCATTCGAATTAATCAGCACTGCCACCGTCTCCAGCTCAGCAGAAGAAGCGAAAAGCCACTTATTCATGCGCCCAACAGATGGCATCACGATGAATCGTGAACGCTTATTATTTGACGCAAAACACAAAGCCTTAGAACTGGTTGAGGGCTACCTTGCTCCTGAAGAAGCTGAGGTATCACTACCCGGCAGCACCGCACGTATAGCGCTTAATTTAGCCGTTAACAATTTTGTTAATACAGGTAAGGCAACACCCTACGACAGCACCGTTGCCGACCAATTAGCTATGGTATTGAGTGGAGGTGACACAGATATTACTGAACTACATACTGAAGATGATTTATATGCACTCGAACGCCAAGCCTTTGTAACACTGATCAAAAATACTAATACATTAGATCGTATGCAGCACACACTAGAAACTGGCAAACCGCTGAGGAACTAAACATGGCTACATTAAAAGCGCCGATTGACGACATTAAGTATCTAATAAATGAATTTTTAGAAACTGACGAACTCAGTAACATACCTACTTTCTCAGAGATGACGACAGACCTGACAGATGCTATTTTTGAACAGGCTGGAAAGGTGTCCGAAACATTATTATTTCCTTTAAATAAAGCGGGTGATGAACAAGGCTGCACATACCATGATGGCGTCGTTACAACGCCTGATGGTTTTAAAGAAGCCTATCAAGAAATGACAGCCTCTGGCTGGGGGAATTTAACCTGTGATCCTAAATACGGCGGACAGGGCTTACCTCATTATATTGCCAATGCCGTTGATGAAATGCTTATTTCAAGCAATATGTCATTCACCATGTACATGGGGTTAACTATTGGTGCCTATAACGCTATCGAAAAATTTGCCCACGAAGATTTAAAAGAAAAATTTCTATCTAATATGGTCTCCGGGCAATGGAGTGGCACAATGTGTTTAACAGAACCTCAATGTGGCACAGATTTAGGGCTTATTCGAACAAAAGCGGTTCCACAAAGTGAGGGTAATTATCACCTTTCCGGCAGTAAAATCTTTATTAGCGCTGGCGAGCATAACTTAACAGAAAACATAATACACCTAGTATTAGCAAGAACCCCAGATGCCCCTTCAGGAATCAAAGGAATTAGTTTGTTTTTAGTGCCCAAGTTCAACGTTCATGATGATGGAACCCTGGCAGAACTCAACGGTGTTTTTTGTAGCGGAATAGAACATAAAATGGGCATTAACGCCTCATCCACCTGCTCTATAGAGTTTGATAACGCGAAAGGTTTTCTTGTTGGCGAGCTAAACAAAGGGATGAAAGCGATGTTTGTTATGATGAACAGCGCTAGGCTCCATGTTGGTATTCAAGGCTTGGCCATTGCTCAAGCCTCTTATTGCAGTGCTAAAGATTACGCTAAAGAACGTCTTCAAGGCAGAGCTCTTAGTGGGGCAAAGTACCCCGAACAAGCTGCCGACCCACTGATCGTTCACCCTGACATTAGACGCATGCTGATGACAATGAAGGCTTACACAGAAGGTGCGCGAGCCTTAAGTAGCTGGTTATCTTACAAACTTGACCTATCCCAGCATGCTGATAACAAACAACAAAGGCAAGAAGCAGATGAGCTTGTTTCTTTATTAACACCGGTCTTTAAATCATTTCTTACTGATATTGGAGAAACAGTCACTAGCCTAGGTATACAAGTATACGGTGGCCATGGTTATATCCGTGAAAATGGAATGGAACAGTATTTACGAGATGCAAGAATTAGTAAAATTTATGAAGGTGCAAATGGTATTCAAGCGCTTGATTTAGTCGGTCGAAAATTACCCGAGCAAATGGGTAAATATTTACGGCATTTCTTTCACCCCATCTCTAACTTTCTTGAGCAATATGCTAGCGATAAGCCGTTAACAGCCTATATATTACCCTTACAGAAATCATTTTCAAGATTACAACAAGCAACTCTCTTTATTGCACAAAAAGGGTTATCAGACCCAGATGAAGCTGCTAGCGCTGCTAGCGATTACCTAAATATGTTTGGTTTAGTCGCTCTTGGTTATATGTGGGCAAAAATGGCTGAACAAATCACCTATCGTAAAGGCGAAATGAGTGCCGATTTTTACGATGCAAAACTCAAAACAGGCCTATTTTATATGCAACGCCTCTTGCCTCAAACAGGCTCTCTACTGTCTAACATCTTGGCTGGCTGTAATAGCACCATGAGCCTTAAGGAAGAGCAGTTTTAACCATCAAGGTATGAGCATAAAAAAGCCCTGAATTAACAGGGCTTTTTCACTCCATGAAAAGCTCTACATTACATCCAGTTGAATATTTTCACGATTTTTATCAACCGTAGACGCGCCTATACCTTTTATCTTAGTCAGTTCTTTCAGGCTTTTGAAGGTACCATTTTTTTCACGGTAATTAACAATCGCTTCTGCTTTAGCTGGGCCAACACCTTTAAGTTCTTTTGCAATATCATCGGCATCCGCTGTGTTTATATTTACTGCCAATGCCATGAAAGAAAAGCAAAAACAACTTAATGAAACCAATACTATAATAATCTTTTTCATAAATATCCTTATTCATTTACGTTGATTAAACATCCTTATTCCATACAACCGTATTTACTTTCGTCTATTTAGATAGCCTACGTCTATACGTAAAACCTTAAAGTGTTATCGGTAAAGACTTACAGAATACCTTTTATATTTCGATCGGTTCAATAACCCCCCAGTCTTGACAACTTGGACAACACCAATTTAAATCAACTGAAGTAAACCCACACTGTTTACATTGAAAATTTTGTACATCATTATCAAACTGTTTAATAATACTTTTTAAGAACTCAAGCTCGGTATTTTTATCCGGACGTGTAATCCCTGCATACAATTTCAAATAACTTTTCGACGGATGTTGACGTAACTTTTTATGCATGAAAGCAGATGCTTCTTCCAAGCCTTTGTGTTCCAACAGCACATCTAAAAAGCGACTGACAACAATGGTTGATTCATTGTTCTGTTGAAGTTCAGACAAGAAATCAAATTTTTGTTTTGACCGGCCTAGTCGGTCATAGCAGTTAAGTATTAAATCAATAAATACAGGCACAAACTTTCTATCTTGATCCATTATTTTTAACAATAATTTCAATGCTTGCTTATACTCACCTTTAGCCACCTCAATTTCCGCACTAATAATATTAACCCTGACACACAATGGATCGATTTTAAGCGCTTTTCTCAAGTGGCTTTTGATAATATCCGCATCCTCTTCAAAACGATACAATAGTGCTGCTTCACAGTGTAAATGGGACAGTAGTAAAGGTTGCTTTTTGAATTCGATTGATTCTAGTCTTGTCGCATAGTCTATCGCTTTTAACCATTCTTTTTCTTGTTGAAAAATAGGCAATAATTGTCGAACCGCATTAACTTCATGAAGCTCCATTTTTTCTAATTCAAGAAAAATATTCTCGGCTCGATCAAGTAGTCCGGCACGCATATAATCCAAACCGAGTTCATTTAAAATATTGGCTCGCGTATCTAGGCTAATTTGAGGCCTCGCAATAAGATTTTGATGTAGACGGATGGATTTTTCTACTTCACCGCGCTGACGAAATAACGTACCCAATGCAAGGTGCGTTTCTATGGTTTCATCATCTACTTCTAATAAATCAATAAAAACATCAATCGCCTTATCAGGCTGCTCATTTAACAAATAGTTGATGCCTTTAAAAAAGCCTTCATATTCGTTAGAAGGCTTTTTTAACTTCGCATTATAATGTCTAAATGCTACGTACCATCCACTGGCTGCTGCTACCGGTAACAGCATTATTGCAAATTCAAACATTCAATTAATTTATCTGTTTAGCGGGGTATGTTCTTAAACTAGAAACTTCTTTTTTGGTAACTGCCGCTTCTTTTGACAATTTCGAGTAACGTTGTCGTAACATCAAATTACTCCAAATTTTTGAGCTTAACCCCAGCACGGCACCTAATATAAACGCTGACAGTAACGCAAAAGAGAGTGGCATCTCAAGCCAGCCATAGTAATAGTTAATTTTGATAGGCGCGGAGTTTAAAACGGATAGTACAAAGCCCACGACTAGAACAATCACGAAAACTAATAAATATATGAATTTCATACGCACCTTCTTAGCCTTTATATGTAGCTTATCAAACAATGTGTACTTGATTATAACAAGCTAAAATTATATTTAGTTCTTTTCTTCGAGCAAAAAAAAGCCCCTTAAAAGGGGCTTTTTTTATTTAATTCTGTAACTTTCTTTTGCATTATCTACCCGAGACCTTAGTTCTTTCCCCGGTTTAAAGTGAGGAACATACTTCCCTGATAAGGCAACCGATTCGCCATTTTTCGGATTTCTACCAATTCTTGGTGGACGATAGTGCAACGAAAAACTACCAAACCCTCTAATTTCAATTCTTTCACCAGAGGATAGCGCCCTACTCATTCTTTCTAAGATGCATTTTACAGCCAACTCAACATCTTTATAGGGCAGATGTACTTGCTGATCTGCTAATTTTTCAATTAATTCTGATTTTGTCACGTTATCACCTTAAGTAGACATTAGGCGGAATACATTATCCCGCCTAATGTTCGACTCTTTTTACTTATCTTCCATGGAGTTCTTAAAGATATCACCCAATGTCGGTGTGCTAGCATTTTGAGCAGAGTAGTCGCTCAATACTGCTTTCTCTTCATCATCATCTTTAGCTTTTACAGATAAATTAATGGTTTTGTTCTTACGATCAACCCCAATAAATTTAGCTTCAACCTCATCCCCTTCGGTCAGTAAGTTTCTAGCATCATCCACTCGGTCTCTATTAAGCTCTGAAGCACGTAAGTAGCCTTCAATACCTTCTGCTAATTGAATAACCGCGCCTTTCGCATCAACTTCTTTTACCGTTCCTTTGACAAGACTATTTTTATCATTCGATGCCAAGAACTCTTGGAAAGGATCCTGTTCTAACTGCTTAATGCCTAATGAGATTCTCTCACGCTCAGAGTCAATCGCTAGAATAACAGTTTCAATTTCCATTCCTTTTTTGTAATTTTGCAGGTCTTCTTCAGCTTTCTCATCCCAAGAAATATCAGACAAATGTACCAAACCGTCAATATCACCATCCAATCCAATAAAGACACCAAAGTCAGTAATAGACTTAATAAGGCCTTTAATTTTGTCGCCTTTCTTATGAATCGCTGAGAAGTCTTCCCATGGGTTTCCTTTACATTGTTTCATACCCAATGAAATACGACGGCGAGTATCATCAATTTCAAGCACCATCACTTCAACTTCGTCACCTAATGATACGATTTTAGCTGGGTTAACATTTTTGTTAGTCCAATCCATTTCTGACACGTGAACAAGACCTTCGATGCCGTCTTCAATTTCAATAAAGCAACCGTAATCTGTTAAGTTTGTTACTTTACCACTCAGTTTAGAGTTAACTGGGTAACGGTCTAAAATATTAACCCAAGGATCTTCACCCAACTGTTTCATGCCAAGTGAAACACGTTTCTTCTCTTCGTCATAACGAAGCACAAGAACTTCAATATCCTGACCGATTTCGATCACTTCGGATGGGTGTTTAACACGCTTCCAAGCCATATCGGTAATATGTAACAAACCATCTACGCCGCCCAAATCGATAAATGCACCGTAATCGGTAAGATTTTTTACAACCCCTTTAAGGATAGCGCCTTCTTTCAAGTTTTCTAATAATGCTTCACGCTCTGCGCTGTATTCTGTTTCTAGAACTGCTCGACGAGAGACAACAACATTGTTACGTTTTTCATCTAATTTGATGACTTTAAACTCAAGGTCTTTGCCTTCTAAGAAGGTTGTATCTCTAAGTGGACGTACATCCACAAGTGATCCTGGTAAGAAGCCACTTAAGCCACCTACTTCAACAGTAAAGCCACCACGTACTTTGCCAGTGATAACACCTATTACTGTTTCTTTTTCTTCTGCTGCTTTTTCTAGGAATTTCCAGGCTGCAGCTTTTTTCGCCTTATCTCTCGATAATAGTGTTGAGCCTAAGCCGTCTTCCACCATATCCAATACAACTTCAACTTCATCGCCAATCGCAACCTCTAGCTCACCAGAGGCGTTAACAAACTGCCAACGTGGCACATTGCCTTCTGATTTCAGGTTTGCGTTAACAATAACTGAGTCGTTAGTAATATCCACTACTAAACCGGTGATCAGTGTGCCCGGTGTTAGTTCAGCGGACTTAATGCTTTCTTCAAATAGTTCTGCGAAATTTTCGCTCATGATGTTCTCTTTATAAATTTTTTAACGTCCTAAGACCTTAAAAAAAGGGTTAAGTTAAAAAAAGGCTTGAGTCATTCGAGCTCAAACCACCTTTATTTCTCGGTAACGAGAGTACCCAAACTGTCGGATACGTTTTATTTGTTTTTCAGTAAATTTAGAACTTGCTGTACAACCTCTTCTATAGTGCAAAGAGATGAGTCTATGTAAACAGCATCTGTCGGCACTACCAACGGAGAAGCACGGCGATTTTTATCTCGCTCATCTCTTCGCTCAATATCTTGAATAACATCAGTCAGGTTAGCACTTATTCCTTTTTCAATCAACTGCTTATAACGCCTTTTTCCACGCTCGGCCGCGTTTGCTGTCAAATACACTTTGTGTGTCGCAGTTGGAAATACAACACTCCCCATATCTCTTCCATCGGCGACTAAGCCTGGCGGCTTCAAAAAAGATTGTTGCTTAGCTAACAACCCATCTCGCACTCTCTTAAATACCGCTATTTTTGAAGCAACATCCCCAACCTGTTCGGTTTGTAATTCATTCTGTACTTCTTGCCCGTTTAGCAAAACCGACCAGTTTCCCAGTTCTGTTCGCTTAAACTCTAATGCAATATCTCTAACCAAATCTGCAAGCGCGTCTTCATTCTTAAGATCCACTTTAGACCTGATCGCTGCTACACCCAGTGCGCGATATAGTGCACCACTATCCAAATAACGCCAGCCTAATTTTTCAGCAATACGCTTGGAAATAGACCCTTTTCCTGAACCACTTGGACCATCAATTGTTAAAACTGGAATTAAATTACTCATTTTGCCGCTAACTCAAAACCACATTGAGTCGCTAACTCAACAAAATTAGGGAAGGACGTCGCTACATTTTCGCAATTATTAATTTTAATAGCTCCCCTTGACTGTAGACCAGCTACCGCAAACGCCATCGCGATTCGATGATCATCAAAACTCTCTACTTCTCCGCCTTGCACAGCCCCTCCATTAATAATCATACCATCGGCTGTAGCCTGGGCATCTACGCCTAATGTTTGTAAGCCATCAGCCATTGTTTGAATCCGATCACTCTCTTTTACACGCAACTCTTCGGCGCCCGTAACGATTGTTTGACCCTCAGCATAAGCAGCGGCAACAAAAATGACTGGAAACTCGTCTATGGCTAAAGCAACTAAATTTTCAGGTACTTCTATACCTTTTAATTGACAGCTTTTGACCCGTATGTCTGCTACTTTTTCTCCACCCACTACTTTTTCATTTAGTAACTGAATATCGGCGCCCATCTTTAATAAAATATCGATAATGCCTGTCCGTGTTGCATTCACGCCAACATGTTGGAGTGTAATATCTGAATTGGGTGTAATCGAGGCCGCCACAAGAAAAAATGCTGCCGAAGAAATATCACCCGGCACATCAATTGACATACCTTTTAGTGCCCCTCCTCCTTCTATTGAAACCACATTGCCTTCCGTTTTTACCGAATAGCCGAAGCCCTTCAACATACGTTCTGTATGGTCCCTAGTAATTGCAGGCTCAATCACCTCTGTTGTGCCTTCTGCGTATAAACCCGCTAATAGCAAACACGACTTTACTTGGGCGCTACCCATTGGCATCTTATATTGAATACCACGCAAGGGCGCGCCACCATGGACTTTTAAAGGTGATGTACCTGCATCAGTGCTTTCAACTGCTGCACCCATCAATGATAGTGGGTCTAAGACCCGACGCATTGGACGTTTGGTTAATGAATGATCACCTGTCAGCGTACTGTCAAATTTTTGGCCAGCCAATATACCCGATAATAAGCGCATCGAGGTTCCTGAATTACCAACATATAAGTCTTCTTGCGGCGCTTTAAGCCCATGCAAACCGACTCCATTTATACGTAGCCGACCTTCACCTAATCGTTCAATATCAACACCCATAAGTTGAAACGTTTTTAAGGTTGCCAAGGCATCTTCGGCTTCTAAAAAACCACTGACTTGCGTGACACCCTCTGCCAAGCTACCTAACATAATGGCGCGATGTGAAATTGATTTATCACCAGGGACACGAAATTGCCCCTTTAGTCCCTGACTGAGGCTTGATAACATTGTATTCATTGAATTTTACTTTTTTTGAAGGCTTAAGAAATATTTCCGCGCACTTTGTGCTGATTTAAATATCTCTAATAAACCTTGTTTATCTTTTGCATCGATTAACGATGATATCTTCTGGTTAAGTTGCTCTAACTCTTTCATTACATTAAGTAACTCAGGCCCATTTGCTAGGCAGATGTCCGCCCACATTTCTGGGTCACTTGATGCAATACGTGTAAAATCTTTAAATCCACCGGCAGCGTATTCAAATATCTCACGTTCATCTTGTTTGTTTTTCAGCACTTCTACTAATGAGAACGCTAATACATGGGGTAAATGACTTGTCGCAGCAAACACCTCATCGTGATGCCGAGGGCTCATTATAGACACCTCTGCACCCATTTTCTCCCACCATGTTTGACATAGGTCAGTGAGCTGCTGATCTGTCGACTCAGTGGGCGTAAGGATACTACGTTTTCCTTCAAATAAACGATCACTGGATGCTTCTACACCGTTATTTTCCGAGCCTGCAATCGGATGCGCTGGCACAAAGTTACTGGGCACCTCAGCAAAAACGCTTTCTAAAGCGTCTAAAACGCTAGCTTTTGTACTGCCAGCATCCGTATACAAGCACTCTTTTGACCATGTGGTTTTTAGTTGCTGGAAAATTGATTCAAAAGCCCCAACAGGTGAGCATATAACGATAATATCAGCGTTTTTTGTCGCTAATGGAATGGACAGCTCATACCCATCAATAACACCTAATTCAACTGCTTTTTGTAAATGCTTCTCGCTTCGCCCTACGCCAATAACTTCTTCACATAAGTTGTTTTTCTTTGATGCCCTTGCAATAGAGCCGCCAATTAAGCCAACACCAATGATGCACATTTTCTTAAACATGCTAGATCACCTTCTTCAGCGCACTTAATAAAACCTCATTTTCTTCGGCTAAGCCAACTGATACTCTAAGATAGTCAGGCATGTTATACCCTGCTATAGGGCGTACAATGACCGCCTCATGCAGTAATTTCGTGTAAATATCTGCCGCTTTTTCACCGACATTTAGCGAGATAAAGTTTCCAGCAGAAGGGATATAGCTCAGCGCTAGTTTCTCAAAACCATTAGCGAGTTGTTGTAAACCTTGTTTGTTTAATTCACGGCTTTTATCAATGTAGGCATCATCTTGTAACGCAGCCTCGGCAGCAACTAAGCCCAAAGAATTTACATTGAATGGGTGTCTCACCCTATTGAGCAAATCGGCAATATCCGGATGACTGACCGCATAACCTATTCTCAGCCCAGCTAGCCCATATGCTTTTGAAAAAGTTCTGGTAATAATCAAATTTGGATAGCGCTGTAGCCAACGGGTTGTATCAACGACATTTTGTGGTTCCAGGTATTCGCAATATGCTTCATCAAGAACCACAATAATGTGCTTAGGTATTTTCTTTATGAACTGCTCCAATTGGTCTGGCTCTATCCACGTTCCTGTGGGGTTATTTGGGTTAGCAATAAAAATAACTGACGTTTTTTCACTAACTAACCTCCCCATCGTCTCAAGATCGTGCCCATAAGCGTCAAGCTCATCAGGCAAACGGGCTTTAGCGACTCGTGCAGTAGCACCTACAGATTGCGTAGCAATGGAGTACACAACAAACGCATATTCAGAGTAGATACATTCTCGCCCCATGCTTAAGAACACCCGAGCAATAACATCTAGAACATCGTTTGAACCATTACCCAGTGTAATCATATCAGCGTTTACACCGAGTTTTTCTGACAAGGCTTTTTTTAAATAAAAACCGTTGCCATCAGGGTACATTGAAATATCATTCAACGAGTTCTGTATCGCTTTTTTAACCCTCTCACTTGGGCCCAAGGGGTTTTCATTTGAGGCTAACTTAATAATATTATCAAGTCCCAGCTCACGCTGTAATTCATCAATAGGCTTCCCGGGCTGATAGGGGAACAGGCCATTAATAGGCTCAAACGCCAAATCACAAAAATTATTTTTTATAGACATTATTATTATTGCTTTCCGGCAACCCTTTGCTTTATTTTTAAATAACCGCTTTGGGGTAAGAGCCCAATACTTTTAATAGATTCACATTAGGCAGCAATTCTTGTAATACTGTGGACACTTTTTCATCGTCTTGATGACCATCAATATCAACAAAGAATACATAGTCCCAAGCTGCTTGCCTTGACGGTCTAGATTCTATTTTATTTAGACTAATACCTGCATATGCAAACGGTGCTAATACACTTTGCAAAGCACCAGCAATGTTCTTTGTAGAAATCATCATGCTGGTCTTATCATCGCCACTTGGTGGTACTTCTTGCTGACCGATGACCAAGAACCGTGTTGTATTATTTGGCTCATCTTCAATATTGCTGGCCAACATATTTAATTGGTATAAATCAGATGCTATTTCACCCGCAATCGCCGCAGCCCCTTCTTCACTCGCAAGACGTGCCGCTTCAGCATTACTGCTTACCGCTATAGTTTCTACGCCGGGTAAATGCGACATAAGCCACTGCCGGCATTGCGCCAAGGATTGTTGGTGCGAATAAACCACCTTAACTTGGTCTAGTGCTTCTACATTGGTCAACAAATGATGATGAATCCTTAACGCTACTTCTCCGCAAATCTGTAAGGCTGAATTCATGAAAATGTCTAGCGTATGACTAATCACACCTTCAGTAGAATTTTCGACCGGCACCACACCATAGTGAGCCTCTCCATTTTCCACCTCATGAAAAATATCAGCAATGGTCGCCGTCTCAACAGTGCGTACAGCATGTCCAAAATGTTTTAAGGCAGCTTCTTGCGTAAAGGTGCCTGACGGACCAAGGTAAGCCACCGTCAGCGGCTTTTCCAGCGCCAAACACGATGACATTAATTCACGATAAATTCGTGCCACATGCTCATCTTTTAAAGGCCCTGGGTTTTGCTCCTTAACACGCCTTAAGACCGAAGCCTCACGGTCTGGACGATAAAAATCTACCGTTTCTCCTTCACGTAACTTTACAGCCGCAACCGCTTTTGCCAAATCAGCTCGCTGATTAAACAGGGTTAATAATTGACTATCTAGCTCATCGATAGCGCCTCTTAACTCAGATAATGAATCATTAACACCCATGCTCACCTCTTAAATCGTTCTAACAGATAGAACACCATCAATGGCTTTAATTTGATCAACGACGTCTTTTGTAATTTCTGTATCCACATCTAATAAGGTATACGCCAAGTCGCCTCTCGATTTATTCAATAAATCTAAGATGTTATGACCTGTTTCCGCAAGAATACTCGAAATTTGCCCAACCATATTAGGTACATTAGAATTTGCAATAGCCATACGGTAACCACTCACTCGTGGCATCTTGACTTGTGGAAAATTCACCGAGTTTTTGATATTTCCATTTTCTAGGAAATCCTTTAATTGATCAGCAATCATAATTGCACAATTTTCTTCAGCTTCCCCTGTAGAAGCCCCAAGGTGTGGCAAGGTAATGACACGCGGGTGATCTTTTAATAGGTTACTTGGAAAATCACAAATGTATGAATACAGCTTACCGGCATTTAACGCTTCAACAGCGTCTTCATCATTTACAATTCCGTTGCGAGAAAAATTCAAAATAATCGCATTATCATTCATCGTGTTAATACGACGTGCATTAATGAGGTTCTTTGTTCCCTCATTAAACGGCACGTGGATCGTCACAAAATCAGACTTTGCTAACAACTCATCGACTGTATTTGCAGATTCAATAGATGATGATAGCTGCCACGCACGCTCAACAGTCAACGCTGGGTCATATCCTACAACGTTCATGCCTAAATCTCGCGCCATATTCGCCACGGATGTGCCAATCGCACCTAAGCCAATAACGCCTAATGTACGACCTGGTAATTCAAAGCCTACAAATTTTTTCTTAACTTGCTCTACTTCTTTACTAATGGACTCGTCATCGCCTGTAAGGTTTTTTGCACATTCCCACGCCTGACATATATTTCGGCAACCTAAAAGCATACCTGTTAAAACTAATTCTTTTACCGCATTTGCATTAGCGCCTGGTGCATTAAACACAGGAACACCTCGTGCACTCATTTTCTCAATGGGTATATTATTAACACCGGCACCGGCTCGTCCAATTGCTAAAACACTTTCAGGTATATCTACATTATGCAGCTTTAAAGAACGCAGCATATAAGCATCTGGGTTTTGAATTTCAGAGGCCACTTCATAGGTCTCTCTTGGAAATTTCTCAAGGCCTTTTACAGAAATGTTGTTCAATGTTTGTATTTTGTACATGTTTACTAACCTATAAATTATTAACTGTTTGTCTATGCCTTTGTTCTTTCAAACTCAGCCATCATACTGATCAATGCATCAACCCCTTCTTCTGGCATTGCATTATAAATGCTGGCACGCATACCCCCTACTGATCGATGACCCTTTAAAGTGACTAGGCCAGCTGATTTAGCTTCACTTAAAAATAAGCCTTCTAATTCAGCATTTGCCAAGGTAAATGGAATATTCATTCTTGATCGTGAGGTCAACTCGACAGGGTTTGCATAAAAATCTGAGTTATCAATCGCAGCATAAAGTTTTTCAGCCTTACGAACATTTTGTGCTTCTATCGCTGACACACCGCCTTGCTCTTTTATCCACTCAAACACTAAGCCCATTAAGTACCAGCTGTAGGTGGCAGGTGTATTAAACATTGACCCTGCATCTGCATGATTTTTATAATCCATCATGGACGGCGAACCGGCTTTCACATTGCCAATCAAGTCGTCGCGCACTATTGTAAGTGCTATACCCGATGGCCCCATATTCTTCTGACCGCCAGCATAAATGACACCAAACTTACTGACATCAAACTCTCTAGATAAAATATTTGATGACATGTCCGCAACCAAATCTATATCACCCACATCGGGAATAGAGTGAAATTCAACACCACCAATGGTTTCATTACTGGTGTAATGCAAGTAGGCCGCATTTTGATCAACATCCCAACTGTCTACTGCTGGGATTGTAGTGAAGTTAGTCGATTCTGAGCTGGCCGAAATGTGCACATTGCTATGAATTTTAGCTTCTTTAATGGCTTTTTTAGACCAAGCACCTGTATTGACATAACAGGTTTTATCTTTACCGCGAAGTAAATTCATCGGCACCATTGAAAATTGGGTTGTTGCACCACCTTGTAAAAATAGAACCTTATAGTTCTCAGGAACGTTCATTAGTTCTCGAACATCGGCTTCTGCTTTTTCTGCAATTGAAATAAAGTCTTTACCACGGTGACTCATTTCCATAACAGACATACCCGAGTCATGCCACTCAAGCATTTCTTGTTGGGCTTTTTTCAATACGTCTACAGGTACTGCAGCCGGGCCGGCACTGAAATTATATACACGGGACATCTAACTCTCCTTAAAACAATTAATCTGTAATTTCTTCATCAAGGGCGACTTCTTCACCCTCTTCATCATCTAAGCTAGCAATACGATCTAAACCGATGACTTTTTCATTCTTAGCGGGACGAATAACACGAACACCTTGTGTATTTCTCCCTAAAATTGATATTTCACTGGTTCGCGTTCTAACCAATGTACCGCCATCGGTGATCAGCATTAGCTCGTCGCTTTCATCTACCAAGACAGCACCGACCAACGCACCATTACGTTCACTGGTTTGCATTGCTATAACCCCTTGCCCACCACGCTTATGAATCGGATACTCTTCAATTTTTGTGCGCTTACCGTAACCATTTTGGGTTAATGTTAAAACAGTGCCTGGTTCTGAAATAATCAATGAAATAATATGTTCTTCATCTTTTAAGCGCATACCCCGAACACCACTTGCTGTACGCCCCATCACCCGAACATCTGCCTCTTTAAAACTAGCTACCTTTCCTGAGCTAGCAAATAACATAACGTCTTTTTCGCCATCGGTGACAGCAACGCCAACCAAGGTATCGTCATCACGCAAATCAATAGCAATTTTGCCGTTCGCACGGGGTTTTTCAAACTCTTTAATATGGGTCTTTTTAACCGTGCCCGATTCAGTAGCCATGAAAATATATTCATCTTCATTGAACTCACGAATTGGCAAAATAGCGTTAATACGTTCGTCACTGTCTAGCGGCAGCAAATTGACAATCGGTTTACCTCTCGCAACCCTACTGGCCACCGGCAAATTGAACACGCGCAACCAATAGACTTTCCCTTTACTCGAGAAACATAAAACTGTGTCATGTGTGTTGGCAATAAACAGCTTATCAATAAAGTCTTCATTCTTTGTGTTTGCGGCTGTTTTACCCTTTCCACCACGACGTTGCGCAGTATATGAAGTAAGCGGCTGTGATTTCACATAACCCTCATGCGACAAAGTCACCACCATATCTTCTTCGGTAATTAAATCTTCTGCCGTGAGGTTTAAAAACTTATCAACAATTTCTGTTCTACGCTCTTCTTTATATTCTTCTATCAGTGCTTTCAGCTCTTCACTGATCACTGACATCAAGCGATCCCTGTTCGCCAAAATATCTAAAAGGTCATCAATTACAACAAGAAGATCTTTATATTCTTGAAGAATCTTATCTTGCTCAAGCCCTGTCAAACGGTGCAGGCGCAACTCTAAAATAGCCTGCGCTTGCGCAGGAGACAAATGATAACGCCCATCAACAATGCCATATTGCTCTTCAAGCTTATCTGGGCGAGAACGGCTTGAGTCTGCTTTTGATAATAAGTCAGCTACTAAACCAGGCTCCCAAGCTGCTCCCAGCAAGCTCACCTTTGCTTCGGCAGGGGTCTTTGCTGCCTTAATCATCGCGATCATTTCATCAATGTTCGACAACGCAATCGCTAACCCTTCTAGGGTATGAGCACGCTCACGCGCTTTACGTAAGTCATAAATTGTTCTGCGCGTTACGACTTCACGTCGATGATCAATAAACGCATTAAGGATTTGCTTAAGATTCAAACATTTAGGGCGACCATCGATCAGCGCCACCATGTTAATACCGAACACATTCTGAAGTTGCGTGTGTTGATATAAATTATTGATAATCACTTCAGGCACTTCGCCACGTTTAAGCTCTATCACCATACGCATGCCGTCTTTATCTGACTCATCACGAAGGCCTGAAATACCTTCTAGCTTGCCATCTTTAACAAGATGAGCAATTTTCTCCATCAAGCGTGCTTTATTTACTTGATACGGCAATTCAGTGACGATAATAGACAACTTACTATTTGAGCTTTCTTCGCCTTCAACATGGTAACGCGCACGTAGGTAAATTTTACCGCGGCCTGTTTGGTAAGCTTCGCGAATACCGGTGGCACCATTGATAATACCTGCCGTTGGAAAATCAGGCCCTGGAATATATTCCAGCAATTGATCAATGGTTGTTTCAGGCTCCTCAATCAAACGCAGACATGCTGAGGTTACTTCCGCAAGATTATGTGGCGGAATATTCGTCGCCATGCCCACCGCTATACCAGACGAACCATTAATGAGCAGTAAAGGAGCACGCGCAGGCAATACACTGGGTTCGTGCTCTGATTCATCGTAGTTAGCAGTAAAATCAACTGTTTCCTTATCTAGGTCAGTTAACATTTCATGCGACAACTTTGACATTCTGATTTCGGTATACCGCATCGCCGCTGCAGAATCACCATCAACTGAACCAAAGTTACCCTGACCATCCACCAACATATGACGCATAGAAAAAGGCTGTGCCATACGAACGATGGTGTCATATACAGCGGTATCACCATGAGGGTGATATTTACCAATAACATCCCCAACAATACGGGCGGATTTCTTATAAGGTTTATTCCAATCGTTGTTCAACACATTCATTGCGTACAACACCCTACGGTGCACTGGCTTTAAGCCATCACGTACATCTGGCAAGGCTCTCCCAACAATAACACTCATCGCGTAGTCTAAATAAGACTGGCGCATCTCATCTTCAATATTGACGGGGATCGTTTCTTTTACAAGCTCAGACATGTATCGGTATCTCCTAGGATGCCAAATAATTCAAAAAAACATTAAGAAAGCGATAAAAATATACTTCACATCAGCTTTTTATCGCCAAAAAATTTATGCTAAATAAAGCCGAAATTATACCCGAAAAACGGTGCTCTTGATAACTTTGTTTGCCCGCACAAAACAATGCTTCTAAGCTTTCGCCATTACATCGCCATAAAATATGGCCTTAAGAAGCCGCTACGCCCTATACTGAACCATAGAAACAAACCCTGCGTGCTACTCGGCTCTTTTATCAACAACTGAGCACGACTTTACTTCTCCACCACTACGCACGAGATTACGCCCAGATTTTTTTGCCTGATACAAAGCCTTATCGGCAACGTCTATTAACTGACTAGCCCCCAAAGGCTTAGATAACCCTGGTTCTGCAACAACAAACGTTGAAACACCAATTGAAACGGTCAGCGCTAGTGAACTTTCGCCGGCCATTTCTATTGAGGCATTAGCAACCGACTGCCGCATCCTTTCTGCTACTTCAATACCCTTCTTCTCAGAGGCAGTTGGCAATATCGCCACAAACTCTTCACCACCATAACGCGCCAGAATGTCATTTGCTCGCAATTGACCACGTAATGTCTCCGCCACGTGTCGAAGCGCCAGATCACCTACTTGATGCCCAAAGTTATCGTTCACCGCCTTAAAAAAGTCTATATCAATAAACAAACACGACAGACTATCACCCGTTCTTAAGCAGCGAAGTATCTCTTCATCCATCCGTTGTTCAAAGAACCGCCTATTATTCACCCCTGTCAGCGTATCAAATAGGCTAGTGCGCCTGAGCTGTTCATAATTCAGCGTGTTTTCCATGCACACGCTCATCACCTTACCTAGACGCTCCAAAAAATATGTCGCCATTTCTACTTGAAAACGTCCCTCATCTTCACTACCAAACACCATACAGCCCAGATAAATACCACGCCGCACAAGAGGAATAATCGCTACTGTCTTTGGCGCTGTTTTATTAGCTGGCCAAAAAACCTGGGGTAGGACATCATTAGCAGCGCCTAGCAAAATTCGTTGAGACAAACCCAGCTCATCTTTAAACACCCCTCCCTTAGATAAAAAAATAATATTCGGGTATTCATCAAACCTAAAACCATCCTCGGTAAGAAACTGCTTTATCTCATCATCTTCATCTGCGAGCACCAACGATAAAGAGTCGAGATTAAAGGCTAACTGGGCATCGTCGTTAATATGCTCAATTAATTCACGTAAAGAATTCAGTGACAATAAACGCATTTCCAAGTCTTGAAAACGTTTCAACATTTCCTCATTCTTTTGCGCACGCGAAATCATGCCATCCATATGGCTTTGTAACACGCAAACTTGCGTTTCTAAATCGGCATCCATAGCGTTACAGTTATATTCAGTCCTTTGCTATTAGCTTTATTAAATCGTCTTCTGATAATACCGTCACCCCTAGCGACTGGGCTTTTTTCAACTTTGAACCAGCATCCTCCCCGGCAACAACATAATCGGTTTTTTTCGAGACGCTTCCAGTCACTTTTGCACCCAATAATTGCAAGGCTTCTTTCGCTTCAATACGCCCCATCGTCGACAATGTACCGGTCAACACAAAGACTTTACCTGATAAAGCCTGATCATCTTGGGGAACTGCTTCAACATTGGGCCAACTAACCCCTAAGTTTTTCAAGCTCGCTATTACCTCACGGTTATGCGCCAACTCAAAGAAAGCCACGATATGTTGTGCAACAATAGGCCCAACATCAGGCACCTTCTCCAACTCTTCAACAGTGGCACTCTGTATCACATCCAGCTGTCCAAAATAGCTCGATAAGCTTGCCGCAGTCACCTCGCCTACTTCTCGAATACCCAACGCATACAGAAACTTCGGCAGGGTCGTTACCTTGCTTTTTTCAAGTGCCGCGATAATATTACTGGCAGACTTATCGGCCATTCGCTCCAAACTCGACAACTGCTCGTGAGTTAATCGATACAAATCAGCCGGCGTTTTAACTAAATCCTGAGCGACTAATTGCTCAATAATCTTGTCACCCAACCCATCTATATCCATCGCCTTACGTGAGGCAAAATGCTTGATCGACTCTTTCACTTGAGCACGACAAAACAAGCCAGCTGGACAACGTGCGATCGCCTCTCCCTCGGCGCGCTCCACTGTTGACCCGCACACAGGACAAGACACTGGCATTTCAAAAAGCTGCGATGCAGGCTTTCTCTTTTCCAATACAACAGAAACAATTTCTGGAATCACATCGCCGGCACGCCTGACAATCACCGTATCACCCACACGAACATCTTTCCTGCGCATTTCACCTTCGTTATGTAACGTGACATTCGTAACGGTAACCCCACCAACAAAAACAGGTGCCAATCGAGCAACCGGCGTAATGGCTCCTGTTCTACCCACTTGCACATCAATCCCTATTACTTCGGTCATTTTTTCTTGTGCTGGAAATTTACGTGCTATTGCCCAACGCGGCGCTCTTGACACAAAACCAATGGCTTTCTGCAAGGCAAAATCGTTAACTTTATAAACGACCCCGTCAATCTCATAAGGTAATAGCGCTCTTTTTTGCGCCAACACTTGATAGGCTTGGTGACATTGCTGCATGCCCCTTGCTGTCGTCACCTGATCACTCACTGGCAAACCCCATGTAGCCAACAGCTGAAACAGCGCCTGTTGTGTCTGCGGTAGCTCGTAACCCTCTACCACCCCAATACCATAGCTATAAAAAGCCAGTGGACGGGTTGCTGTTATTTTTGAATCTAGCTGCCTCAAACTACCTGCAGCGGCATTTCTTGGATTAGCAAAAGGCTTTTCACCTAACGCCAATGCCTGTTGATTCAGCTGCTGAAAACCAGACAACGGCATAAACACTTCACCCCTGACCTCTAGCCTCAATGGTAGATTATCGCCTTTTAAACTGAGTGGAATGGCACCAATAGTTTTAACATTTTCGGTAACGTCTTCGCCTCGTTTACCATCCCCTCTTGTTGCAGCACGTACTAACACACCGTCCGCATACAACAAAGAAATAGCTAAGCCATCCAATTTCGGCTCGACAAGGTATTCGATATCTTCAAACCCGTCAGCTCGCTCTCGCACTCGCTTATCAAATGCCTCAAACTCATCATCGTCAAAGGCATTATCTAATGACAGCATCGGCACCGCATGCTCTACCTGCTGAAATGAGTCTAACGGAGCTGAACCGACGCGCTGCGTCGGCGAATCATCACTCATTAGCTCTGGGTTTTCAGCCTCTAATAACTGAAGCTCTCGCAATAAGGCATCGTAATCGGCATCAGGAATTTTTGGTGCGTCGTACTGATAATAATTCTGGTTATGTTGATTTATCTCTTCACGTAGCGTCTGCACACGTCGCTTAACATCGTCATCCATTGTCATAAATTAGAAAGCTGTGACTGAATATTCATAATGTTATCTGGTCTCAACTCGTTCATTTCAGCATCGACCAACCTCGCCTCTAGGCGCTGACTTAATTCACGCGCCACATTCAACATATTTTCAAACGCTTCACTTGGTTGCGCGACATCACTGACTTGAAAAAACAAAATGATCCCTGTTGATTCAAACTCAGTCATATTACCCACAGGAAAAGTGCCTGGCTCTAATATATTTGCCACGTGAAACTGTTGCGCCTCAACACCATCATGTCGCTGGTAATAATGAAAAATCCCCATATCACCGAACTCAAGACCTAAGGCTGTAAACGCATCTATCAAAGCTGTACCCAATAACGAGCCGCCACTGTGAGGCAAAACAACCAGTTGAATGACCAATGCCTGCTCTGCCACTGGCACATCCTCCACTGGATCAACGGGTGAAGGGTCTGACTCTTGCGCTTCAGGCACGTCCACATGCTCATGAATGGTCGGGGCCTGCTGTTCGTCCAATACCGCAGAAAAGGACGGCTCACCACCTATCACCGGATCCACTCGCTCATCAAATGCCGAGTCATCTAGCTCTTCTTGTTGAACGGTCGCTTTCTTTTTTTCTAGCACGTCATAAAAATATATCCCCAACAATATGACCATACCCACTAAGAGCAATATTAACCTTAACGAGTTTTCTTCCATTTTCTATCCTTAAAAATTCGTTTATTTAGCGTTTAACCAGTTGCCATTTTAGCGGCTTCTTCCAAATCAACGGTAACCAATCTCGATACGCCCGGTTCTTTCATGGTGACCCCAGCTAGCTGCTGAGCCATTTCCATCGTTGATTTATTATGTGTAATCAAAATCATTTGAACATTATCTGACATTTCTTTAACCAGTTCAGCAAAACGACCAACATTTGCCTCATCTAATGGCGCATCCACTTCATCTAGCATACAAAAAGGCGATGGGTTTAAATCAAAGATTGAAAAGACTAAGGCCACGGCCGTCAGTGCCTTTTCGCCACCTGACAACAAATGGATTGAGCTATTACGTTTGCCCGGTGGCCTCGCCATTACCGTTACGCCGGTTTCCAACAAATCTTCGCCTGTTTGCTGCAAATACGCATGCCCACCACCAAATAGTTTTGGGAACCGTTTTTCAAAACCTGCATTTACTTTGTCAAACGTTTCTTTAAAAAGCGCTTTGCTTTCTCGGTCAATTTTATCAATCGCTTCTTCCAAAATCCTCAACGACTCGGTCAAATCAAGCTGCTGATCATTTAAGTACTGCTTTCTTTCCGACTGTGTTTCATACTCTTCAATTGCCGTCAGGTTGATTAGCCCCAAAACATTTATTTTTTCAGCAAGCGCATCCACCTGCTCTTGCCAATGAGTCTCATTTGCATCCTTGGGCATCTCATTCAATGTGTCAGCCAACTCAACGCCCGATGATTCAAGCTGCTCAATTAAGGTTTGTTTTCGCACCAAGATAGCCTGATGTTCTATTTTTGCGGCAGACATGTTGTCCCTTGCCTGTTGCACTAGTTGCTCAAATTCATGACGCGTTGTTTCCAAGCTTCTAATTGTTTGTTCTGTCGATTCAGCCGTAGTCCTGACTTCTACAAGACGGTTTTCAATAGCAACTCGATTTTTAAGTAGATTAGCCAAAGTCACTTCCTTTTCTTCTATTGGCTCATCGCTCATGGTTAATTGAGCCTGCAATTCAGCCACTTTTTCTTTTGCATGAAGCAAACGCTCGTTAACCCTCTCAGCATTTTGAACAATCAGCGCTTGTGATGAACGTTGCGCTTCGATCTTTAACATCAATGAATGCACTCGTTCACGCGAACTATGCACTTGTTGCTTTATCCTATCTAAGAGGTCTTTTTTAACTGAACGTTCTTTTTGTAATGCAGCACGCTGTGTTTCTATTTGTGCTGATTGACCAATGGCCTGCTCCAATACGCGTTTGCTTTCTGTTAAACGCTCTTGATCGGTCGCTTGGTCCTCAACGAGCTGATTAATATCAGCCTCTAGCTCTGCCAGCCTTTGCGTCGCCATCTCCAGTTTTGAACGCTGTTCATTTATCTGCATCCACAACTGCGACACTTGCCTCACCACATTGCCTTCTTGTTGGCGCAACTCAATACCTTGCTTCTCGAGCTCAGACACCTCGTCTCGAGCCTTTATTAACCAACCTTCTTTATCTAAAACATTAGTCGACACCACGTGCAATTGTTGCGTTAACTCTTTTTTCTCTTTTTCTAGCGCCAAGGCACTATCTTTTTGCGCATTATGCTGAAAATAAATACTATCCACATGCAGCCAAACACACTCTTTAGTGATAACTGATTCATGCTCTTTTAATTCATTCATTAAGACTTTTGCCTGCTCCAGCGTTTCAGCAAAATGAACATTTTTCAGCAAAGCCATTGCGGGTAAATCAGAGGTAATCAGGCTCGCTAACGACGTTTTACAAGGTAATTGTTGAGACTTAACCGTTGTATCAAAGAATGTTAAGCCATCAACTGGGTATTGCATGCCAGCATCAACGACAGCATCCATACCCTCAGTACAAATTGCCTGTAACCTTACCCCCAAGACTGTTTCTATTGCTTTTTCCCAGCCAGTTACCACGTCTATTTTCTCAATTAACTTAGGTGCTTGCGCTAAGCCTAGGCCCTTTAACCACTGCCTTTCCGTTTCACCTGGCTCACCTAAACTAGAGCGCTGCAAGACAGTTATTGATTCAACCCTTGCCGTTAAACGTGACTTTTCAGCACGCAAGTCGGCTAAAAGCTCACTTTCTTGATGAATTAACGACTGCATGCTAGCCATTTTTTCGCGATTCTCTTGCACTGCCGATTGACTCTTTTGTTGCTGAGATTCAGACAGAGCATGTTGTTTTTCAAGGTCGCTTAAGTCAACACGTTCCAAAGCTTCCTGAAGTGTTTTTTGCTCGTTTGTAAACTTAGATAATTGTTTCGACGCTTGCAAAAGTTGCCTATCAAGCTGAGCTATTTTAGCGTTTTCTACATCAATGCTTCTTTTAGGCTCGGCTACTCGATAAGTAAATTCATCCCATGATTGCTGCCAATCTGCCATCGCTTGTTCTTGATCAGCTAGCGTTTTATTCGCTGTTTCTAGCCGTTGCTTTACCTCAACCAGTTCAGCTTCACTTTTCTTAATGGCATCATTTGTTTCTGCCAATTTTCTATCACCTTCGTCTTGCTCTTGTGTCGACAGCGTCAGCAATTTGCTAACATTTTCCAATTCTGACTCATGCTGCTTTTTTAAGCTTTGTTGGTGTTGCAGGGCTTGTTCAACCTTGGCGATCTCTGACCCGGTCGCATAAAACTCCGCCTGAACTTCGCCGAGCTGTTTCTGCTGCAGACTATGCTGCTCACGTTGCTGCTCTATATTTTTTTCCAGCTCTCGCTGTGCGGCTAGCGTCTGCTCCACTTTTAGCTCAAGCAATTTAATGGCTTTAAGCTGCCCCTCATCTTGCGCATCAAGTCGCTGCCAACGTAATGCCAATAACTGCGCTTTAAATTGGCGCTCTTCTGCTTTTAAGAGCTTGTAACGTTCGGCCGTAGTGGCCTGACGCTTTAAATGTCGACATTGCTTTTCAATTTCATCACAAAGATCAGCGATACGCTCCAAATTTTCTCGGGTACGGCGCATTCTATTTTCAGTATCACGACGTCGCTCTTTATATTTCGAGATGCCGGCCGCTTCTTCAAGGAACACACGCAGTTCATCTGGTTTCGCTTCTACCAAGCGTGAAATGGTACCTTGTTCAATAATTGCGTAACTACGTGGCCCGAGCCCAGTACCCAGAAATAAATCTGTAATATCCTTACGCCGACAGCGCGTGCCATTTAAAAAGTATACCGATTGCCCTTCCCGATTCACTTGTCGCCGCAAGGATATTTGTTGATAGCCAGCAAATTCACCTGTTATGGTGGCATCGGTATTATCAAAAATAAGTTCGACAAATGCTTGGCCAACCGGTTTACGCGTTGTTGAACCGTTAAAAACCACATCAGCCATTTGGTCACCACGCAGATGCTTTGCTGAACTTTCACCAAGCACCCACCTAACGGCATCAATCACATTTGATTTACCACAACCATTAGGCCCAACAATACCGACCAAATCACTAGAAAAAGGAATGGTCGTTGGATCAACAAATGATTTAAAACCGGATAGTTTTATTTTTTCCAAGCGCATCGAATAACAATACAGGAATGTACTTTTTTCACAAAGAATACTGGTAAATTTAGCCGATAAAAAAGCCGATTAACACCCTTCGCTTTATATTCAATGTAAAATGCGCTTTTAAAGACAACATCCATGATATTTTAATGAGCACACAACCTAATACCGACTTAGAAACCTTTCCTAACCCAAATACTGAGCGTGACTACACGATCCGCATAGACACCCCTGAGTTCACTTGCTTATGCCCAAAAACGGGACAACCTGATTTTGCAACACTGACGCTTGAGTATGTGCCTAACGAAAGCTGTATCGAACTAAAATCCTTTAAACTTTATATTTGGTCTTACCGAGACAAAGGCGCCTTCCATGAAGCGGTAACCAACTCCATTTTGGCAGACTTGGTTAAAGCCTGTGAGCCACGTTTTATGCGCCTTTCAGCCGAGTTTAATGTACGAGGTGGTGTTTATACCACGGTCGTCGCTGAACATAAGGATAGTAACTGGGAACCTAGCACGCCTGTGCAACTACCGTAAAAAAACGAACGAACTTTTCTGCATCAAGGCCAGCATTCAGTTTCAATTCATCACTAAGTCTTATCCTTTAACTGCACATTAACAGAACTGCTTTTGCAGTTAAGGATAAGATGATGAAATCACTACATATTATTTCCGCTATTATTTTTTGTTCTTTGTTAACAATAAGCGCGGACACGTTAGCTGACAGAAGACATTCTGATCGCTCAGATCATACCGATCGTAACACTGGCTTTTCAAGCCACCATAACAAGCACTATTCACATAATAAACACCAAAACGGCTACTCGACAAAGCAACATTGGAAGGCAAGAAAACATTCGAATAAGCATTCACAGCATAATTACCGCGACCGCCGTTATTCAAACTATAACAACCACCCTAAGTATTATAATTATAACAGTTACCGGCCAAAGCATTATCACTACAATAATTACCAATCAGGCCATCGGTTTAATAATGCCTTAAACCGTCTTAATTACTACAACCCAGGACTCAACCTGTATTTAAAATTTTAGCCCCTTCCCTTGTGAGATTTATATCTCACATACTTAAAAGGCGGCCATTTGGCCGCCTTCTTTTTAGCATTGAAAAAGAACTTTACTTTTTACAATAAAGATTGCAGTAATTTATTTAAGCGGTGTACAAATGTTGCCGGGTCTTCTAACTGACCACCCTCACTCAACAACGCTTGTTCAAATAACAAGTTCGATAAGTCAGCAAAGCGCTCATCATCCGCTTCATCCTTTAGGCGTTGAATAAGTGCATGGTCTGCATTGATTTCGAAGATTGGCAAACTGGTCGGCATGTCTTGGCCTGCCGCTTTCATAATGCGCTCCATGTGTGCGCCCATCTCATGTTCATCTGCAACCAGACAAGCAGGTGAATCGGTTAGCCTTGAACTAACACGCACATCCTTAACCTTACCATCTAACGTGCTTTTGATTTGCTCAAGCACGCTGTTTAGCGATTCATCCTCTTTCTTATCATCGGTCTTTTTATCCGCTTCATCCTTATCTGATGAATCCAGATCAAGATCACCCTTAGCGACTGATTGTAAAGACTTGCCGTCAAACTCTGGCATATGCTGAACTAACCATTCATCAACATGGTCGGTCAATAACAGCACCTCAATACCTTTCTTTTTAAACACTTCAAGGTGTGGGCTATTTTTAACAGTTGAGTAGGCACTTCCCGTTAGGTAATAAATTTTGTCTTGGCCTTCTTGCATATTTTCAATATAAGAAGCCAAGGTTACGGTTTGTTTACCCTCAGTTTTTGTGGAAGCAAAACGTAATAATTTAGCAATCCGATCTTTATTTTTTACATCTTCGATAGGCCCTTCTTTCAAGACTGCGCCAAACTCTGCCCAGAAGGTATCAAATTTTTCAGGGTGGTTTTTAGACAATCCTTCAATCAACGACAATATTTTTTTAACCGCGCCGGCTTTTAATAGATCAATCTGTTTGCTTTGCTGTAGTAGTTCACGCGAAACGTTAAGCGGCAGGCTGTCTGAATCAATAATACCTTTAACAAAACGCAAGTAACGTGGCATTAATTCGCCACCTTCCATAATAAAAGTACGCTTTACATATAGTTTTACACCACTGGTTGCTTCTCTATCCCACATATCAAATGGTGCTTTTGCAGGCACATACAACAGCAATGTATATTCATTTTTACCTTCTACCTTACTATATGTATAGGCAAGTGGGTCTTGATAATCGTGAAGTGTTTGTTTGTAAAACTCATGATAGTCTTCTTCGGTTAAATCATTTTTTGCTTTTGTCCATAACGCTTTAGCACTATTAACGGTAATATCGTCTGGCTCATCTTCTTTCTCTTCATCCTTGTTTTCATTTTTCATCACAATCGGAATATCCAAGTGCTCAGAAAACTTATGAATAATGGCCTGTAGACGGTATGACTCTAAAAACTCGTCTTCACCTTCTTTCAAATGCAAAATAACATCGGTGCCTCGTGCCGCTTTTTCTACGGTTTCAATAGTGTATTCACCTTCACCTGATGATTCCCATTGAACGCCCATGCTTTTATCTTCGCCTGCTTTGCGTGTTACCACTGTCACTTTATCAGCTACGATAAAACCAGAGTAAAAGCCGACACCAAACTGGCCAATCATTTGGCTATCTTTGCCTTCATCACCCGTTAATGACTCAAAAAACTTTTTAGTACCTGAATGCGCAATGGTGCCGATGTTTTTCTTTACTTCCTCTACCGTCATACCAATGCCGTTATCGGAAATTGTTAGCGTTCGCGCCTCTTTATCAACTGACAAACGAACTTTCAGCTCACCATCACCTTCATATAATTCTTCATTAGACAGTGCCGAAAAACGTAATTTATCTGCAGCATCTGATGCATTTGAGACTAATTCACGTAAAAAAATCTCTTTGTTGCTATAAAGCGAATGGATCACTAAATCTAATACTTGTTTCGTTTCCGCCTCAAAGCCTAGCGTTTGTTTTTCATTCTTTTCTATTGTTTCACTCATTAAAGTTACCTTTTATCCATCAAGTTTATTTGCAAATCCAGATATGGGGTCTTGCGAAATATTTTTCAAGCCCTCTCACCAAGGCCTTAAAATTTCACAACGCGAAATCAATCAGCAAGCCTATTAACAGCCCAAGCGCTGAGCAAAAACTGGCTTGATTAGCATTGCTTTACATATAAGACTATACTGATAAAAGATAACTATAAAAAAAATATCATGATCAGCTACCTTGTTACTATTCTCTTAACTTTACTGATGTTTGGCATGGGCCTTGGACTCACTATCCAAGATTTTAGCCGAGTTTTTACCATTCCAAAGGCCGCTTTGGCAGGCTTAATAGGGCAATTAATTATGTTGCCACTGCTTGGATTTATATTGTGTTATACATTAAATCTAAGTGGCGCTATAGCCATTGGCATTATGTTATTAACCCTATGCCCTGGTGGTGTGTTATCTAATATGTTTACCCTGATCGCACGAGGCGATTTAGCACTATCTGTCACGATGACCAGCATTTCCAGCCTAATCACCGTCTTTACGTTACCGGTTATTCTTAACCTAAGCATGATCTACTTTAACGATGAAACCATTCAGCTGAGTTTACCTCTTCTGAAAACAGCCAGCCAAATCATGTTGATTACCGTCATACCTGTCAGCTGCGGCATGTTGGTATTACAATATGCGCCACGCTTTGCGAAAGCCTCTAAACAATGGGTGCGAAGAGGCTGTGGTGCTTTCTTGCCTTTCCTGATTGTTGGGATTTTTATGCAAAACGGTGGGTCTTGGTTTGAACACTTCGTACAAGTGGGTCTATTAACTATCTGCCTGAATATCCTGTCTATATTACTGGGCTACGGTATCGCTAAATTTGCAAAACTTGAAAGGCCCCAAACCAAAACGCTTTCCATTGAAGTAGGTGCGCAAAATGCAATGCTAGGTGTCACCATTGCTATTAGCCCTTTTTTACTCAACAATGCCGATGTGGCGATGGTCCCTTCTATTTATGGGGTCACCATGGTTATCATTTTATGGCTCTACGCCTTAACGACAAGCAGAGTTGATAGGCTGCAAAAAGCTAACATATAACAGAACATTATCTGACTATTGGCTCGCCCATTCGTCAAATAGCAGACCTAAGTACATGTATTGAAAAGTTTTTACCGTACGGTTTCATCAGAAGCCTTACACAATAATGTGTTTATAGTATGTTAACCCGACTTAACAAAACCTAGATAACACAAATACAACTCGGCTTCATTCAAATAATCACTCATCACCCAGTCAGCACAAAGAAATATCAATCTTTCTTGCTAACAACCTTTTGCCTATTGGCATATAAGCTGCCACCAATAATTAATACCATACCTATTAACTGGTAATCGTGCAGTACTTCGTCCAATAAAAGCGACGACAAGACGATTACATAAATTGGAACCATATTAAGGAATAATGACGCACGAGCTGGACCAATAATCATCACTCCCTTATTCCAAAACAGCAAAGACAGCACCGTAGGACCAATACCTATGAACACAACTGCCATAATAACCTCAGCATTGATAACCGGCTTAATAAGGTAATTGGCTTCATACACCCCCAACGGGATCACAATGAAAGTTGATAATAAAATACCCAAGGCTGTTACTACTAAAGGGGTAACCTTCGCCATTGCCAGTTTCGCCGCAATACTATAAACGGCCCAAATAAAAATGGACCCTAAAATAAATAAGTCACCCTTATTAAATCTCAACGCATAAAGGCTCTCCATGCTCCCTTTACTCAAAATAAATACCAAGCCAATAACCGAAACAAACGCCGCTATCCAATGTTGACGGCCTAACTTTTCTTTTAAATAAAACGCTGCTGCAAAAGCCACAGCAATCGGCGCTAGCGAATTAATCAAACCCACATTAATGGCCGTTGTATAGCGCAAACCAAAATACACGGTTGCTTGATAGGCAACTGTTCCCGACAATGCAATTAAAAACACCTCTTTCCAGCCGAGTAAGCGGGTCACTCCTTTAAGGTGCCCTGCTTGGTGCAGTAAAAACAAAAATATAAAGCTACCAATCAGCATTCTCACGCTCATGATGCTCCATGGACCTAAAAAGTCTTTTAAGTAACTGCCAAAAAAAACATTACCCCCCCATAAAATACTGGCAACATTTAAATACAGTAATGCTTTTATTGTTTCTTTATCCATGACTATCAATTCTTAAGTTGGCTCGACACCTTACACGCTACTTGCCTTATAAGCACTAAACAAATGCACCTAAGCCCTGTAATTTTTTTACCTCTAACGTAGGCTGTCGATAGTTTTAATAACACGATATGCACCAACGAAGGTAGGGATTGCCACGTTATTTTCCTTTGCTGCTTCAATTAAAGGTAAAAACAAAGCATCTACTTCTGTCAATTTGCCATTAATAACATCTTCATGCATTGATGTCCGGATACCCCGACGCAAGGTTTTCATATGCACACCTAAATCAAGGCAAACTTGAACAGCATCCTCAAACGTAGCGTCATCCAATACTTTAAGAAAAGAAAAAGGCGCATAAAAATCCTGTGGAACATATCCCATTGCTTTGTAGGCATCAATTAATTCTTTGGCAATCGTTACATAATGCTCAGCCCCTTCGCGTACTGAAATACCATCAGCGTAATCTAGCGCTGGGTTTGCACTTAACGTACTAGCAGCCCAGGCCGACGCGCCAGATACCTGAACCGCTTTTTCCCATAAAACGTGATTAATATCGTCAACAGATTCTGCTTTTAAATTTGCCCCACTAAAGGCCTCGGCTAATAGCTCGGTTCGCTCTGTAGTGCCGCCATCAAGTTCACCAAAAAAGGCTGTTATTGGCGCGCTGACATGATTATTAACCTTCCCTGGCGCAAGCAAAGTACCCCCTTCAATCGTTGAGCCACCAATCACTTTTTCAACACCAAAACGTTCAATCAACAAAGCCTCTTTACCAACACCATTTTGCATCGTTAACGCACAGTTAACTTGATTAACTAAAACTTCGGCATCATTTAAGGCGGTCCGTGCATCTTTGGCCTTGGTTAATAAAATATAGTAGTCAATAACGCCTTCTATTTGATCCGGCACGGTAACGGCACTTAAATTATCCTTAATTAACATGTCACCTAAGCGCCCAACCATTTGCAGGCCTTTTTGATTGATAGCATCTGCATGTGCTTGCCGACCAATTAATGTTACTTGATGCCCAGATTTAGCTAAATACCCCCCTATTACAGAGCCCAAACCGCCTGCGCCATGTATGCAAATATGCAATTTTTTTTTCATTATATTTAACTCACGCCCAATTCTTTTAATGTTGACTGAATACGCGCCTTTAGTGCAGGCGTGCATTGCTCGATAGGGGGACGAATAGGCCCGGCTTTTAAACCAATCTCTTCAAACCATGCCTTCATACTAGCTAAGGCACTGGCATAGGTGAATGTTTGCACTACATCCCAAATAAACACTTCATTATAAAATTCTCGAATATCGTTTAACTGTGCACTTGTTTGATAAGCTTCTTCCCACTTGCCTGCTGCCGACAAGGCCATATAATCTTTGACGATATGACGTTTTTTGCCATACAAAATATAAGACAGCTCACCAAATACTGTTTGCCCACCCTTTCGCAGGTCATCACAAAAAACAGATTCAAACGGGTCAGCTACAATAAAATCAGGGCGAATGATGCTGCGAATTTTTAACGTTTCCACGCGATTCATAACGCCCTGTTTTGTTCCTACAACAGTCTCCAGGTCTGCCAAACGTTGTAGTAAATCCCAGCCGAGTACTTTGCCGGAAACCGGCGTTCTGTATAGCACAACCGCCAAATCCGAGCTATCGGTGATAAATTTAAACCAATTATAAATTTCATCATCACTTTTGAGTTGAACAACGGGGTTTATCACTTCTACACCGTCATAGCCAAGTACTTCTAGGCGCTTCATCTTTTCAATTGTTTGATAAGCACTGGGGTCCAATAATATTGAAAATAAGGGAATCCGCCCATTAACTGCTTCGGCAACCACCTCATGATAACGGTACCATTCGTCTAGCGTTGCATTCCAGCACTCGGCGATGAAACCACCCACTACTAGACCATCCACACCCATTTCAATAAATGCTTCAATATTTTCACGAATCCCTTCTTCATCAAAAGTAAAGTCATCATTCATTGGTGAAATAGGACACATAAACAAACCCTTAATGTGTTCATTCGCCCACTGTTTCGCTGTTTCTCTGCTGTAATTCATGCTCTTCCCCTGTTTAGTCTTTATTATTTTTTTAGCACTTCACAATGACATCTACCACTGTTTTTATTACTGCTTCACCATTACTCCTTTATTTGATATTTGCAAGGTGTTCTAACATCATAACCCCAGCTCATATTTAATCAATCAGCTTGACACTCCCTTACTGCAAGATTGAGCATTAAGCCATGGCCTACCCTTAAATATTTGCAGTAGTAAGAATTAAAAACGCGATGCTAATAATATTTGCTTTAAGCTTTTAATCCTTTAAATTTATATTACTATGATCTTCTGTCTTATAAAGCCGCTATAAAATCATGCACATTGAAAATAGAAAGCTTTTCAAACAACACGCGTTTATCAACGGGCAATGGGTAGATAGTACTGACCACCAAAGGCTTGCTGTTTATAACCCAGCAAATAATGAGCTTATAGGCCATGTCCCTTTGCTTACTGCAAAACAAACTCAAGACGCTATTTTATGCGCTCAATCTGCATGGGAAAAATGGCAAAAACGCCCCGCCAAAGACCGCTCTAGTATTCTAAGAAAATGGTTTGAATTAATTATCGACAATCAAGAAGACCTTGCTACCATAATGACAACAGAGCAAGGCAAGCCTATCAACGAAGCACGTGGAGAAATATTATACGGAGCTAGTTTTGTTGAGTGGTTTGCTGAAGAAGCAAAACGAGTATACGGCGACACCATTCCCGCCCCCAGTAATGATAAAAGAATCATCGTCATCAAGCAGGCTATTGGCGTTGTTGCAGCGATCACACCTTGGAATTTCCCAAATGCGATGATCACACGTAAATGCGCACCGGCTCTAGCAGCTGGTTGCCCCGTTATCATTAAACCAGCATCGGAAACGCCCTTTTCTGCACTCGCGCTGGCTGAATTAGCCGATCAAGCTGGAATACCACCTGGCGTGTTCAATGTCGTCACCGGACAAGCCAGCACCATCGGTGAAGAACTAACATCAAGCCCCATCGTACGTAAACTCTCATTCACGGGCTCTACAGAGGTTGGCAAAACCTTAATGCGCCAATGCGCAGATACGATCAAAAAAATAAGCCTTGAATTAGGTGGAAATGCACCCTTTATTGTCTTTGATGATGCCGACCTAGATGCCGCTATTGAAGGCGTGATGGCCAGTAAATTTAGGAACACAGGGCAAACCTGTATCTGTGCAAATCGAATATTTGTTCAAGACAGTATATATGATGAATTTGCCGAAAAGCTAACCGCAACAGTACGTCAACTCACTGTTGCAAATGGTATTGAGCCGACCGCAGAGCAAGGACCTCTGATTAACACCGCAGCACTTGATAAAGTTAAAGAACACGTTGATAACGCCGTTCAATTAGGCGCTTCTGTGCTAACCGGTGGAGCGTCGCATGAATTAGGCGGGCTCTTTTTTCAACCCACCGTATTAAGCAATGTCTCTCCGGCGATGAAAATCACTCATGAAGAAACATTTGGCCCCGTTGCCCCGCTCTATCGCTTTACAACAGACCAGCAAGCCATTGAGCTTGCTAACGATACACCTTTTGGCTTAGCCGCTTATTTTTACTCACAAAACATTAAGCGTGTGTGGCAAGTTGCTGAATCGCTTGAAGTAGGTATTATTGGCATCAATGCGGGCATTATTTCATCAGAAGTCGCGCCATTTGGAGGCGTTAAAGAGTCTGGTATTGGCCGCGAAGGCTCTAAATATGGTATCGATGAGTTTGTAGAAATCAAGTATTTATGCCTAGGCAACATGTAAACAATTCGGGGCCAAGGTTAAAGTATTAATGTCGCTTTTACTCAGTCACCCATTATTGAAACTGCGATTAAATACAAGGATATTGTTCCAAGCTTAAGCTTTTTATCCCTCCTTCGCTTCGCACCACGCCCCTAGCGTATTAACCCATGCAGGGTGATCATTAAGACACGGAATTAACTGTAACTCGCCCCCCCCTGCTTCCTTAAACACCTCGTCTGCACGAATGGCTATTTCTTCGAGTGTTTCTAAACAGTCTGTGACAAAAGCGGGACAAATCACCAATACTTTTTTAACGCCTGATTGGGCCAGTTCGCGCAAGCGGTCCTCTGTATTAGGCGCTAACCATTTAGCGCGGCCAAGCCGAGACTGGAAACTAACCGAGTATTTTTCGGGTGCTATTTGCGCCTGTTCTACAAAACATTGCGTGGTGCGCATCACTTGGTGGCGATAACAGGTTTTATGCGCTTCGCTTGGGCGTTGGCAACAGTCTGCACTTTGCAGGCAATGTTGGCCCGTTGGGTCACGTTTTGTAATATGCGATTCGGGTAGGCCGTGATAACTAAAAACGATGTGATCGTAGGCTTGCTCTAAATAAGGCTGGGCGCTGTTTACTAAGGCATTAATATAGTCAGGTTGGTCATAAAACGGTGCAACAACGTTAAGCTTGATGTTTAGATCGTGTTCTTTAATAACCCGCTCGGCTTCTTCAATAGAGGTGGTGACGGTACTATCGGCAAAATGTGGATACAGTGGGATGTACAGGACTTCTTCTATACCGGCTTGTTGACTGAGCGCTAATAATTCCGTCTCAATACTGGGCTTGCCATAGCGCATGGCCATTGCAACAGGCATATCTAATTGAGATTGCAATGCGTTTTTAAGCCGCTCTGATAAAACAATCAACGGCGAACCTTCATCCATCCAGACACTTTTATAAGCTTCAGCAGAAGCTTTTGGCCGCGTTGGCAATACAAACAGGCTAACAATCATTCGGCGCAATAACCACGGTAACTGAATAACGTGGGGGTCCATTAGAAATTGATTTAAATAGCGCCGAACTGAGGCTGTATCGGTATTGTCTGGTGATCCTAAGTTAGCCAATAATACTGCTTTGTTTGTCATTATGTCGTCCGCTGTTAGTGTTTGGTTTGTAAAATATCTGTTAACGCTGTTTGTAAATCAGAATAAGCAAAGTTAAAACCCATTGCATGAGCTTTCTCGGGAATGGCTCGTTGCCCTGTTAATAATAAGCCAGACATTTCACCTAATACGCCTTTAAGTAACCAAGCAGGGATTGGAATAAACGCATAACGATGTAGGGTCTGCGCTAAGGTTTTGGTAAGTTCATCGTTACGTACTGGGTTAGTAGAGCACGCATTAAATGGCCCTTGGGCTTGCTCGTTATCAGCAAGGAACGCCAGCAAGCGTACCATATCGTTAATATGCACCCAAGGCATGTATTGTTGACCAGAGCCGAGCTTTCCCCCAAGGCCTAATTTGAAGGGCAACAGCATTTTATGTAAAAAGCCACCCGTTGATGCTAACACTAAGCCGGTTCGTATAGTGCACACGCGTACACCAAATTCTTTGGCGCGCAGTGCTTGTTGCTCCCATGCCTCACACAATTGGTGGGTGTATTCATCCACAAAATCACTGTGCTCTGTTATTACCGTGTCTTTGCCATTGCCATACCAGCCGATGGCCGAACCACTGATTAAACAGTCTGGCGCGGTTTTGCGCTGGGCGATCCAGTCAACAAGCTGTTGTGTTAGCTCAATTCGGCTTGCTTCCAGCAAGGCTTTGCGTTTTTTTGTCCATGGCTTATCGGCAATGGGTTCGCCTGCTAAATTGAAAACCCAATCAATCGGTGTCTCATTACTAATATCGCTTAACGACTGAATACCTTTAACCTGTTGGCCGCATTTAGCGGGCACTGTGTCGGGCTGGCGACTAAGCACGGTGACCTGATGCTGCCGGCTTAGCAATAATTTACACAAAGCCGAGCCAATTAAGCCTGTACCACCAGTTATAAGAACATGTTTCATAGAAATGACCTTTAATTGATGGCTTTATAATGGCATATATTTGTACAAAATAACATTCTTGTACAACTTTTTATAAGCTGCTATTCTTGCTTACAGTTTATAAGGGATATTAACAATGAAAATAAAAGTAGGAATTAGCAGTTGCTTACTGGGTAATGAGGTGCGTTTTGACGGCGGTCATAAGCACTCTCGTCTTTGTACCGATAGTCTCTCTCGCTATTTTGAGTTTGTACCTGAATGCCCTGAAGTGGCCAGCGGCATGTCTATTCCTAGAAAACCCATCCGCCTTATTGGCGAGGTGCAGGCGCCTAAGGTGGTGGCTGTTCACGATAATAGCGTAGATTACACCGATCAGCTGAAGACATATAGTGAACATAAAGCGCAACAGCTAGATGAATTATGCGGTTATGTATTTATGCAAAAGTCACCTAGTTGTGGGGTGTTTCGGGTCAAAGTCTATCAAGAAGGTGGTTATCCTGCGGCTGAACCCGGTCGTGGGGTTTATGCTAAAGCCGTTATGGAGGCTAAGCCATTATTACCCGTTGAAGAGTCTGGCCGATTAGAAGATGCGGTGCTCAGGGAAAGCTTTATCACGCGGGTTTATGCTTATCACAATTGGCAACAACTAAAGAAACAAGGGCTTAGTTATCAAGGCATTCTTGAATTTCACGCGAGTTATAAGTATTGCTTAATGGCGCGTACCCCCACGCATTATGTTGAGCTTGGTCGATTATTGGCCGATGCGGGTAAGCACGATATTGATGACTTGGCTGAGCACTATTTTAGTTTGTTAATGGAAAATTTAAGCGTTCTTGCCACCCGTAAAACGCATACCAATGTGTTAATGCACTTACAGGGTTATTTGAAAAAAGTGTTATCCGCTAAAGAGAAACTAGAGCTAGGTAACCTTATCGAACAATACCGTACTAATCAGGTGCCGCTAATTGTGCCCATTACCTTGCTGAAGCATCATTTTAACAACCACCCCGACCCCTACATTGAAAAACAGGCATATTTGCAACCTTACCCAGACGATTTGAGTTTACGTAATGCTATCTGAAAAAACTTATACGATTGGTGATGTTAGCCAACAAACCGGGGTGGCCTCGGTCACCTTGCGCGCATGGGAGCGGCGTTATGGCTTAATTAAGCCACAAAGAACAGCGAAGGGCCATCGTGTGTATAACCAAGGCAATATTCAGGATATTCAACACATATTGTCGTGGCTAAACCGTGGTGTAGCGATCAGCAAGGTGGCTACTTTGCTTGCCAGCGGTAAGTCATATGCTGCGGCTGATCCGGTTGCTGAACAATGGTTAGTGGAGCAAAATAAATTGTTGTCGAGCATCACAGAGCTTAACAAGCATGGTGTAAACCAGATGCTGGACCGATTAAACAAATCTGTGCCGTTTACTACACTCTGTGAATACGTCTACCACCCTTTGCAGGTAACATTAGTCCAGCGCTGGCAACTGCAACCACTGGGCTATCAGCTGGAACAACAGCTATGGCAACAAAGTTGGCAACGGCAAATGCTAATAATGACCTTGCGTACAGAAAAACAAAAACCACAAGGACATTGCTATCTAGCAAGCCTAGACCTTGATGGGACATCATTGGGTTATTATTTGCTGCATAGCCTGCTTTTGCAAAGCGGCCTTCGTGTTAATGCCTTTGGTAAAGTTGAGGATTTAGCGGGTTTAACACGCTTACATAATAATGCTGAATGGCCATTAATAGTATATGCAGATCAACGCCTAGAGCAAACAGCATTTAAGCCGTTAGCTAAACTTGGCACACTGTGGAAAGACGATATTATCTGCCTTGGCTTGGCGTCGGATATTCACCATGAGCAATTAACTAGCCTAGGTATTGCCTGTGTAGGCGGCCATAGCAGTAACGCTTGGCAATCCGCTGCGATGAAAACTTGGCTAGAAAAAACAAAACGCTAATGTCGGCACAGCATGAATTAGTTTGGTTTCGTAATGATTTGCGCACCATTGATAACCCTGCGCTTTACCATGCTTGCCAATCGACACAGCCGGTTATTGCAATATATATTGCCACACCACAACAATGGCATCAGCATGATGATGCTGCGGTAAAACTGGACTTTTGGCACCGCAATCTCGTTCAACTTGAAAAAGAGTTAGCTGAGCTAAATATTGAATTGCACTTTTTTCAGCATGATAACTACCAGCAAATTCCTGATTTAATCGCCACTATTTGTCAGCAGTGGGCTGTAAATCAAGTGCACGTTAACGCGGAGCTGGCCGTTAACGAAAGTCAAAGAGATGCAAACGTTATTGAACGATGCCAAGACATTGGCGTGGCCTATCAAGAGCATCACGACCAATTGCTGCTTCCACCAGCAAGTATACGGACTAAAACCGGCACGCCGTATAAAGTATTTACAGCGTTTTCAACACAAGCTCGGCAGCGGCTTGCGACCCCGCCTAGCCTCTACCCTGTACCTAATCCTTGCAAAAAAATAAGCGACAACGCAACGAAGAGGTTGAGTGGACAGTGTCAGTTTGCAGACATACACTGGCCAACGGTTTCAAAAAAAATACAAACCTTTTGGCCTGCCGGTCAACAGGAAGCCTTAACTCGATTGACTGAATTTTGTCAGCAGCCTATTCAACACTACAAAACCGATAGGGATACGCCATCGTTAGCTGGCACCAGCCGACTTTCGCCGTATCTAGCCAGTGGAATACTCTCCGCTGCACAATGTTGGCACGCAACCTTGCATTGTGAAATGAGTGATGGCGTACATATTTGGCAAAACGAATTGCTGTGGCGTGAATTTTATAAACACACCCTGATTGATTTTCCGCAAGTGTCTAAACATAAGCCCTTGAAGCTGCAAACAGAACAGATTGAATGGCGACATGATGAAGAGCAATTAGTAGCATGGCAGGATGGTAAAACCGGCATTCCTATTGTTGATGCGGCCATGCGGCAGCTATTAACAAGGGGATGGATGCATAACCGTTTGCGGATGATAGTGGCTATGTTTTTAACGAAACACTTATTGATAGACTGGCGCTTAGGTGAGCGTTGGTTTATGCAACATTTAATTGATGGTGATCTGTCGGCAAACAATGGGGGCTGGCAATGGTGTGCCTCAACAGGCTCTGATTCAGTGCCTTACTTTAGAATTTTTAATCCGGTCACTCAATCACAACGGTTTGATCCAAAGGGTATCTTTATTCGCCATTACCTGCCTGAGCTGGCACACTTATCAGATAAAGACATTCATTTACCCAGCGCCAGGAATAGACCGGAAAATTACCCTAGCCCGATTGTTGATTTAAAACGGGGTCGTTTAAGGGCGCTGTCCGCTTTTAAAGGTGTATAGTCAGCCTATGCTTAGCAAAAAAACCATAGCTTATTTTTTTTGTAGTGTTGTTTTCATCCTGTCCGGATGTGTTGGCATACCAGAGGGGGTAAAACCGGTTGAAAATTTTCAGCTTGAACGGTACTTAGGAACATGGCATGAAATTGCGCGGCTAGACCATTCTTTTGAAAGAGGGCTTAGCAAAGTTACCGCAGACTATAGCTTAAGAGAGGACGGTGGTCTTAACGTTGTTAACCGTGGGTTTTCAGCCGACAATAATGTTTGGCAAGAAGCCCAAGGTAAAGCTTATTTTGTGAATGAGGCCGATAAAGGGCATTTAAAAGTATCATTTTTTGGCCCCTTTTATGGTTCGTATATTGTTTTTGAGTTGGATACCATAGGCTATCAATATGCCTTTGTATCGGGCCCAAACAAAGACTACTTATGGTTGTTAGCAAGATCGCCTACCGTTAAACCAGAGGTAATCGATAAGTTTATCTCAATGTCAAAATCTATTGGGTTTGACACTTCAGGGTTAATTTTCGTTAACCATTAATTAGCGCTATAAATCTAAAGAGCACCTGACATGAGCCAGAATCTTGAATTATCTACCGAGCACCACGACCCTTTAATTTCTATTTTGCATAAGACCATAAAAGCGGCTATTAAAATACGTGCTGTCTTGATGGTGCTGGTTATTTTTTGGGGCGTCGCGGATGTTTTTTATGTGATATATAACCAACTGTTAGCACCTCCTTTTTTATTGTTAAACCCATCGGATATTTTTAAGACCTTTGCGGCATTTCTAGCGGTTTTAATCGCCATTGAGATATTCCAAAATATTGTTTTATACCTCAGAACCGATGTTTTTCCGTTAAGACGAGTAATGACTGCCTTGATGGCGAGGGCAAGAAAAGTCATTATTATTGACTATCAGTTTGTTTCCACAAGGCTTATGTTTGCCGTCGCTGGGATTATTTTAGCGTCAGGCGATACTTATTATTTACTGGAAAAAATAATGATGGGAGCATTAAATAATGAACGCATTATTACTGGGTGCGCATGGTAGCCGACGCAAACAATCGAATGATGAGGTGGCCCAACTAGCTGAAAAGCTTAAAAAGAACTGCGGTGAACAATACGACATTGTTAAGCCAGCATTTTTGGAGCTAAGCGATGTATTGATTCCTGAAGGGATTGAGCAGTGTATTGCAGAGGGTGCAACGTCAATTACCGTTTTACCTTACTTTCTTAATTCCGGACGACATGTGGTGGAAGATATACCTAATATTATTAATAGGTGTACGGCTCGTCACACAAACATCAATATTAGCCTTTCGCCTCACTTAGGCGCTTCAGATTTAATGGTCGACTTATTGATTTCAACCGCGGTTAACTCGACATTAGTGAGCGCTTAAGCGGCCAGCGATCTTTTTTTAATAAAAGTCACAAACAGCGTGGCCCAAAAAGCAGCACTTAACAAGGTAAATTCGACTGGCATTTGAATATTGACTGAGGACAATTTACTGGCAGCCCAATATGAAGCTGGGCCAAATAAACCGCCCAATAAAGCGGCCACCTTTAGCTTACCGCTTAACCAGCAGTAACACTGTTCAAATGTAATAGAAAAAAGCAGCCAAAGTAACACTAACCAAAGGGGCAGAGTCGGGCCATCAGCAGCAAACTGAATAAACTCAAGCTTGGCTAAACTCCAATCTGCCAGGCAACCGCTTATAAACATTAAAAGCTTCGGCAAGGCGTACGATAAATAATCTTTCTGTTTTGCCTTATACAGGTCGAGCAGCAAATAAAGCAAAATCAAAGCGATTGAGATTAAGTAAAGCAAACTGTCGTGGCATGAAACGAGGACCAGCCAACCAGTCTGAAATAATAAAACTGTTTGCCACAGGTTTATTGTTAGGTCTCCAGTGCTACTAACGACATTGGAACCCGCGCCATAGGTTTAACTAAATGCAACTGCGATACACTGATTACCTGTTCTTTAAAACCACCTTCGCAATAACTGAAATAATATGCCCACATTCTAATGAACTCATCACTAAAACCTTGTGCCTTTACCTCTTGAATATTATTTTTAAACGACTTGTGCCATTCATTTAACGTTCTTGCGTAATGCATACCGAAGTCATCCATATTGGTCATTCGCAAATCACTCGATTTAGTTAGGCTGTGGCTAATCGCGTTAATAGACGGTATACAACTACCAGGAAAAATATAGCGCTTTATAAAGTCGACATCTTTTTTTGCGCTATTAAATCGCTGGTCACTAATAGTAATGGCTTGAATAAGCATCTCACCATCGTCTTTTAAAAGCGCACTACATTTTGAAAAGAAGGTGTCAAAGTATTGATGACCTACCGCTTCGATCATTTCTATTGACACTAACTTATCATACTGCCCTGTCAGCTCACGATAGTCTTGTTTTAATAGCGTAATCTTGTTGTTTAAACCTGCATTGTCAATTTGTTGCTGTGCATAAGCGTACTGTTCTTCAGAAATTGTAGTTGTGGTGACATGGCAGCCATAGTGTTTAGCCGCGTACATCGCAAAACCACCCCAGCCTGTGCCAATTTCAATCACTTGATCTTCTGGCTTTAAATTTAAACGAGTACAAATCCTTTCTAATTTATTGGTCGAGGCCTGCTCCATTGTGTTATCTGGTTGGTAAAAAATACCCGACGAATACATCATTGTTGGATCCAGAAAGAGCTTAAAGAAATCATTACCGAGGTCATAGTGTGCAACGATATTACTTTTGCTTCCCTTATGCGTATTCTTGTTTAACCAGTGAAATGCTTTTTTAATGGGGCTTGTAAAGCTCGCCAAACCAGTCTCCATTGAGTCCATAACGGATTGGTTTAACGCAAACAGCTGAATAACCTTGGTTAGATCAGGTGTGCGCCAATCATCATTTATATAAGATTCGGCAGCCCCTATGCTACCGCCTAAAGCGATATACCAATAAAATTCATTATTTAAAATGTTTATTTCTACGACTAAATCACTGCGTTTATCACCCCTAAAATGGTGTATTTCCCCATTGTCGGTCAACGTTAGTTGCCCATACTGAAGTTGATTTAGCTGCTTTAATACAGCTTTTTTCAACACCTTGCTAAACAAAGTGCCTCTGCGATGAGAGGCTTTATTTTCTAAGTGTTGTGTGAGTTTTTTTACTGATGTTGATTTGCTCATACCATCCTCAAATTATCATTGTTAGGTTACTATCGAGTCTATTCATTACTTAGTGTTATGCGTTTTAGGGTGATCATAAAAGGGTGTTTTTCTTAACCATAACTTTAATGATTGCCAGTAAATACCAACTATTACTTGCCACGTCATCAAGGGGAACGTTACGAGAGCTGCGCATAAATTTAACGAATTAATTTCTTTGCGCTTTAATGACAAATTAACATCAAAACACGTCTCGTCATCCTGCGTGTTTTTCATATAAACAGCTAATTTTTCACTCGGCGTATTAAAACGCCAAAAATAGCGCATATCCATCGGCAAAAATGGCGATACATGAAATGTTTTTTCAAACTCACTTCTAACCACTTTAGAGGGGTTATTGCTTGCGTCGGACGGCCTATTATCTAAAACATAACAATGCCGTTCATTCCACGGCGTGTTATTAATTTGCGCGACTATAAAATCAAGCGTTTCACCATCTTCGTTAAAGCAATAATAAAAAGAAACTGGGTTAAAGCAATATCCAAAATAAGACAGGTGTGTCAGTAACCTAATGGGCCCTTTTGGAATAACGCCCAATTGTGCTTTAACTTCATTTTTAACCGCCGTTTTTATACAGCCGTTTTCATCCGCTAAATATTGTTGAGTCTGGAAGCTAGCGACATTGGGTTTATTTAAGGACCAAAGCCAAAAGCGATCAAACAGCGTCGGCAATTCATCAAGGTCTAAATACAGCATAAATATAGTGTATTGAAATTCGTTTTCTTTCGGCTTAAACCGTCGATGTCTCACTCGGCCTGTGAATAGTTTACTGTTCACCGAGCATATCTCTATTGAAGTCTTTAAGTGCTTGCAAAGCACTAATAACGCCATCTTCATGAAACCCATACCGCCAATAAGCACCACAATAATAGGTACGATTTTGGCCGTTTAATTCGCTGTGTTTTTGTTGTGCTTTTACACCGTCTACACTAAAAAACGGATGCGAGTATTGAAGTACTTTAATGATTTTTTTGGGGTCAATAGCTGCGGTATTATTTAGGGTGACATTAAAGGTGTAATCACTTTTCAATGACTGCAAAATATTCATGTTGTAGGTCAAAGCAACGCGCTCTTTTTTCTCTTTCAACAAGTGATAATTCCAAGCGGCCCAGGCTAATTTACGTTTTGGTAATAGGCTCTCGTCATAATGTAAAACAACTTCATTATTGATGTAAGGAATAGCACCCAACACCTCGTTTTCTAATCGGGTTGGTTCTGCTAACGAACTTAATGCTTGGTCACTATGTGAGGCTATAAAAACGTAATCGAAACGCTCTTCTTCATAGCCGGTCGCTTTTACAAATACACCACTTTCCGTTCTGCGCACATTTTCAACCGGTGCTGACAAGCGGATCTTGTCTTTATGTCCAGCGATAAGGGGTTTTAAATACTCCGAAGAGCCGCCCTTAATAACAAACCATTCGGGACGAACATCGACCGATAACATGCCATGGTTATGGAAAAACTGCACAAAAAAACGTGCTGGAAAGGCAAACATACTATCGTGGTCGGTTGACCAAATTGCAGCTCCCATAGGTATAATATAGTCATGTATAAACTCCTTACCGTATTGATTATTATATAAATAATCACCTAGCGATATTGAGTCTGTATCGTCTGCTAGCAGGCTAAGGCTTTCTTTATTAAAACGTAATATTTGTTTTATCATCCGATAAAAACGGGGTCTAAATAGATTCCTACGTTGCGCGAATAGAGCATTCAGGTTAGTCCCATTATATTCAAGACCTGTACGCTGATTTTGAACGCTAAAACTCATCTTGCTTGATTGATAGGGCACCTCCAATTCTTTTAATAAGTTAATAAAATTAGGGTAGGTCTTTTTATTAAAGACGATAAACCCCGTATCAATGACTTGCTTCTCACCACCTAGCTCAACCGTATGTGTATGTGTATGGCCACCGGCATAGTTTTCAGCTTCAAAAACGGTAATATCATGTTTTTTGTTTAAGTGGTATGCCGCCAAATTACCCGATATACCTGTACCGACAACAGCAATTTTCATCAGCTTGACTCCGGCACGGTTTTACTTAATATTTTTGCTGCCAAGCCTGCAGGCAGACACGATACAAATTTCAAGAAATAGGTAAACCGTTTAGGAAAATGGATTTCTGTTGTTTGTTTCATTAACTGTTTAACAATTGTATGTGCGGCTTCATCGGTGCTTACCCTAAATGGCATATCGAAGGTGTTTTTATCGGTTAAGGGTGTTTTAACAAAGCCAGGGCAGATCCAGCTGACCGCTATGTTTTTTGGAGCCAGCTCTATTTTTAAGCCTTGAAATAAGTTTCTAATAGCCGCTTTACTCGCTGAATATGCTTGCCCTGAAGGCAGACCTTGCCACCCAACGCTAGAACTCATACCTACCAAATACGCATTTTCAGATTCTTTTAATAGCGGTAAGGCCGCTTCAATTCCCCTTATCATAGTGAAATAGTTGGCCTCTATCATTCGTTCAAATGGGGCCGCTGAGAAATGATAAGCATCAACATATTCAGCCGTCCCTGCATTAAAAATAACGCAGTCTAACCCTCCCGCTGATGCTTTAATGTCAGCCACGATGTTTTTATTAACATCTGCAGATGTTAAATCGCCGGGCAAAATGGTTATTCTTTCCTTGCCGGAAAAGTTTTCGCTTAATTTTTCGGTATTTCTCGCGCTGACAAATACATGGGCACCTTTTTCATGCAGTTGATCAGCTAAACATCTCCCAATTCCGCTGGAAGCACCCGTAACCCATACTTTTTTACCGTTAAAATCGTAGACCATTAGAGCCTCCGTTTAATGAGTCTGATGATGTTTCTAATCAGCGGTATTTGCTCGTACAGCATCTGACCAGCATCATAGTAATCTCGGTGATAGTTTATTTGCTCTTCTTCGTTGGTTTTTAAGTGTGTTACACCAGGCACAATATAGGGCTTTCCCCCGTTCATTTTTGAATGGGCCAAGGTCATATCCCAGGTTATGAAATGACTGTTTTTATCCGATGTAACTTCTTCGAAATCAAAAGATATGGAGGAAACATTGTCATATAAACCTGCAAAATAAACCGTTAAATTATCGACCCCTTCAATTGTATGTAAGGGGTCGATAAAGGTAATATCTGCACTATAAAGGTCTGTTAATAACTCAAGATTATCTTTATTGAGCCGTTGGTAAATTTGAGTAAAGTCTTCAATTATCATCACTATTTCCTTTTAAATTCTTTTTGAACCTCAATCGGAATGGGTTTTAAATCCCAAACTAAGCCGCACCAACTCATTACTTTTAGCAGATAGAATGTCACATCAACTTCCCACCATTGGAAACCTTGCCGAGCGCTTCCTGGGTAAAAGTGATGGTTGTTATGCCAGCCTTCGCCGAGTGTGATAATTGCTAAGAGTGCGTTATTACGGCTGTCATCAGGTGTATCGAAACGTCGGCTACCGAAACAATGTGCCAGTGAATTTATCGTGTAAGTGCCGTGATATAAGGCAACTGTTGATATAAAGAAGCCCCATATAACCATTTGCGCGCCTGTTGTTTCCAGCTGAGGGTAATAGATTTCCATCAGAAAGCCGGCGCAATACAGGGTAACTATTAGTACCAAAGGTGCCGTTATATCGAATCGATCAAGCCACCTAAGTTCCGGGAACTTATTAAAGTCTTTCACCTTATCAGTTTTTGTTTGCAAGTTTTTGGGTGCTAAGAACCAAAGGCAATGACTCCAAATGAAGCCTTGTAACCGGGGTGAGTGTGGGTCACCTTCTTTATCAGAAGCCTGATGGTGAACTCTATGATGTGAGGCCCACCACAATGGGCCTCGTTGCGCCGCACTGGCTCCCATAAATGCAAAAAAGAATTGTATAAAACGTGACGTTTTAAACAATTTATGTGAAAAATATCGGTGGTAAAAACCAGTAATCGCAAACATTCTGACTAAATATAGAAAGATTGCGCCCCAAAGAGCTACCCAACTGAACCCGACCCACACGACAGCGAATACCATTAAATGCATAAAAACGAATGGGGTGACTTGAGCCCAGCCCAATTTATTCGAGTCTTTAGTGGCAACTGAATCCAAACCGGATTGGGTATCGAACCATACAAGCATCGGTTTTAAGCGGTTTAGCAAACGCATTTATAACACTCCAGCCTCAATACAGTTTTCTAGCTTACTTGCATTTCGCTGAAGACTCTCGGTTTTTTGAATAACGATATCAATTCGGCCCAAATTAACACCCCATTTAGTTATTTCTGTAGAGCCCATAAGCGTCGAATCATCAACTAACGTTAACCAATCATCCATTTCGACAATATATTCAGAGTTATCAATGTTAATTTTCAGCTGATACTTCAAATTCAGGCTATCGCCAAATACTTCACCGTTTGCAATACCAATGACATCACCGGCCGTACCGGACCAACCTTCAGCTGTTTTATCAAACACCCAGTTACGTTCTTGGCGTTCTCCATCATCAAATAGAAAAACTTCTTCTAAGATAACTTGATTGGCAGAATGAGAGGCAACAATATCAGCTGCAAATTTTCGATTAATTTGACCATTTCTTGATTTCACTAAGCCTTTTGCGCAGAGGTTTCCTTGAAAAAAAGATTCAAACTTAAAATCAGGTGTTTTATCGCGGTAACGCTCGGCATCTATTGCGCAACCATTGATTAAAAAAACACTAAAGATCAAACACAGTACTTTCATCGACACCTCAAATTTCTGGGACATATTTACTTGTACGTAAAAAATTGCCAATTAGATTAAATTTATTTTTTTGATCCAAAAAAGCATATTTTTCGTAAAACAGTAAATAGGGCAGTGTATCGCTGTTCTATTTATCGATGTTTATAACACTTAGAGTTTAAAAAATATGAATGGGCAGGCGCAAAGACAAATAACCGAAAACTTAGTATATTGGTCAGCTCAAAGCACGCTTCTGCAACCAGTTTATTACTCTATGAACAAGCCCATCATCAGCAAGACGGAACAAGCAAAGCTGTGTAAACAATACATGCAGGCTATTGCCGTTAAGCAAGACAAGAATGCATACAAAAAACTGTATCTTTACTTTGCTCCTAAGGTCAAAACATTCTTCAAGCAACACACTAGTACCAGTGATGCTGAAGAAATGACCCATGAAGTGTTCATGCGTGTTTGGCAAAAAGCCAAAACATACCAAGCAGAAAAAGCAAACGTTTCAACATGGATTTTCACCATCGCTAGAAATTTAAAAATTGATGTACTAAGGCAAAAGAGAATTGCTGAAGTTAGCCTTGATGACTCACACTCTCAGCTGCAAATAGCTGAAGATAACCTTCATAAAGGGCTTGTTAGCACTTCTGAAAAAATACAAGTAAGCAATAATCTCAAGCACTTAAGTGAGGAGCAAAAACGGGTAATATTAAAAGTCTATTACGAAGATAAAAGCCACCAATTGGCAGCTCAAGAGCTGGGTTTAACATTGGGTGTTATTAAATCTAGAATTAGAAGTTCATTGAAGGTTTTGCGCCACCATCTAGGAAATCAAAACGAATGAATAATCATATTGATACTGAATTATTATTAAATTATGTAGAGGGCAGTGTGGAACCTGCTTTGAGTTTGGCCATTGCTCTCCACCAAAAACACTGTCCAACATGTCGACAAAAAATTAAGGATTTAGAGTCACATTATGGTGAAAACCTTGAATTATCTGAAAGTAGTCATAACGAAGGTGCTGGCTTTGATCGTTTAATTACAGATATAGCGAAGTTGACAACGGCTGACACTAACAAGGCAGTGCCTCAAGTATTGACAAACCATGATAGAGAAAATAATGGCGGCATCGGTTTTGTTGATGATTATGCCGTTGCTGAAATCAATAGGCCCTTACTAAAGCAATTATTAAACTTCAATCAGGATGGGTTTGAATGGCAAAAACTAACATCAAACATTTCAACCGTTGAGCTTGAATTATACGACGTTAGTTTTAAGGTTAATTTATTACGTTTTTCAGCGAAAACTAAAATCCCCAAACACACGCATTTAGGTAAAGAATTTACGTTTGTGATTGAAGGAGACTTTAAAGATCACAAGGGAACACATACCGCTGGTGATTTTATTGCCTGTGATGGTTCTGATGAACACAGCCCTGTCGCTGGTGATACTGGCTGTGTTTGTTTAGCAATAACAGAAGCGCCTTTAAAATTTACAGGTATCCTAGGTCCGCTTTTAAATCGGTACGCCAGTTATTAAGTAGCATATTAGAAATACTTTATTTTTAATAAACCGCTTACGACTTTTAGATTTTATGAAGAAAATATTCATCTTACTTTTGTTGCTACATACAGCTAATACAAGTGCTAATAAATTGCATTTAGATGATCTAAACCTTGTCGGTCGTTCAAACTTCAGCGTTTGGTTTTGGGATATTTATGATATTGAGTTAAAAACTCCAAGCGGAACGTACGAAGAAGGAAAAAGGCCGCTATCTCTAGAGCTAACTTACAAAAGAGTCATCTCTAATGTTGAGCTTGTAGATGAAACACTAACCCAATTGAAACGTTTCAATATTAGCGAAGAGCAGAAAAAAAACTGGGCAAAACAATTATTAAAAATATGGCCGAGTGTTAAACCCAACGATACCATTACGGTTTACATTGATAATGAAAAAATCACTTACTTTTATTTTAATGGACAATTTATAGGAAAAATAAATGAAGCTGGTTTTTCAGATACATTTCCTTCCATCTGGCTAAGTCTAAATGGCCCCTACCCTGCAATGACAAAAAAATTAATTGGCTCAACTTATTAAAAACAAAACGAGAACAAATTTGAGCTAACCGATTTAACCTTTAGCGATATAAAGCTGTAGCTTCAATTATTAAGACTATACAATCACTTCTTAACGATAAAACCTAAGGGTGCTCTTATGAAACTTGCTATTTTATCCTGTGGACCTAATGCCTACAGCACACGACGTTTAAAAGAAGCGGCCCTTCAAAGAGGGCATGATGTAAAAGTCTTAAACACCCTTAAGTTTGCTATCGATTTACAACAAGGCATCCCCGACCTCTACTACCGGCAAAAAGTTTTAAGTAGCTATGATGCTGTGTTACCGAGAATTGGTGCATCAATTACTTACTATGGCACGGCTGTTGTCCGTCAATTTCAAGAAATGGGCGTTTTTTGTGCTAATACTGCACATGGCATTTCTAACTCGCGAGATAAGTTACGTAGCCTGCAAATCTTAAGTCGTCATCATATTGGTATTCCTAGAACTACCTTTGTCCGAGACCGAAAGGATGTGATTCCTGCGATCGAACGAGTTGGTGGTGCACCTGTCGTTATTAAATTGATTGAAGGCACCCAGGGCATTGGTGTGCTATTGGCTGAATCAATGAAAGCGGCTGAGTCGATTATTGAACTACTACAAAGCCAAAAACAAAATGTGCTCATTCAAAAGTTTGTGGCAGAAAGCAAAGGAAAGGATATTCGCGCTTTTGTCGTTGGCGATCGTGTTGTTGCCGCAATGCGCCGCGTCGCCCAAGGACAAGAATTTCGTAGCAATGTACACCGAGGCGGCATTGCTGAACCGGTAGAACTTGATGAACGGTATAGAGAAACAGCCGTACGAGCAACTCAGATTTTAGGCCTAGAAGTAGCTGGCGTTGATATGTTGGAAGGTAAAAACGGCCCTCAAATAATGGAGGTCAATTCTTCGCCAGGACTTGAAGGTATTGAAACGGCCACCGGTTTAGATATTGCCGGCGCTGTGATTGACTATGTATCTGCTCAAGTTGATTTTCCTGAAATTGATATACGCCAACGGTTAACCATTAGCAAAGGGTATGGCGTCAGTGAAATATATATTCCTGAAGGATCAGAGTTTCTTGGGAAGACCATCCAAGAAGTGATGGATGAAGAAAAAGACATTAACGTGCTCACCTTGTATCGAGGGGCCAAGGCAATCCCTAACCCACGTGCTGCACGCGAACTCGAAGCTGATGATAGGCTATTATGCTTTGGAAAATTAGACTCTTTACGTGGCATGATTCCAAAGAAAACAAAGGCTCGCCGAAGGCCAAAAGTTCAGGATTTACAATCAGATGAATTAAACCAACCTCATGAAGACGACGCAGACCAATAAGCAGATCGGTTTAATCTCTAGCTAATTAATAAAACCGACTGATAAGGTCTCTATTTAAGCTACATACAAGTGGATAATTAAAATGTCAGAACCCTTTATACTTGCAGGTCAAGAAGTCTTACCAGGAACAAACACTATCATTGATGTTCCCCTGCCAGATTTATATACACATTCTTCTTTATCAATGCCGGTACAGGTCATTCGAGGAAAGCAAGAAGGCCCCATTCTCTTTGTTTCTGCGGCCGTACATGGTGATGAAATTAATGGCGTTGAAATTATTCGTCGACTGGTAAAAAGCAAGTCACTCTCACGAATGAAAGGCACGTTGATTACTGTGCCTATTGTTAATGTTTATGGCTTTCTCAACCAAAGCCGTTACTTACCCGACCGCAGAGATTTAAACCGCTGTTTCCCAGGCTCGGTAAAAGGCTCCTTAGCTGCGCGCTTAGCTAAATTATTTATGACCGAAGTGGTGCAGCAATGTACACATGGCATTGATTTGCATACAGCAGCTATTCATAGAGACAACTTGCCGCAAATACGCGCCGACTTAAGCAACCAGGTGACCGAACAGATGGCCTTAGCCTTTAATGCACCTGTGGTGGTTAATTCTGGCCTAATAGAAGGCTCTTTACGGTATGCCTGTAGTACAGAAAAAAACTTACCAATCATTGTTTACGAAGCAGGGGAAGCACTCCGCTTCGATGAGTTTTCGATCCGCGCAGGGGTCAAAGGCATTCTATCGGTGATGCAATCGATTGGCATGCTGACACCCCCTAAACGTAAAACCAAAAAGAAAGCTCCAGAACCTTTTGTTGCACGTTCTACTCTTTGGGTTCGCGCACCTCAAAGTGGTATTTTCCGGATGACTGTTTCAATGGGAAAACATGTTTTTGAGGGTGACTTACTCGGTGCTGTTGCAACACCCTACGGTGAGGATGGCAAAGAAACCGATATTATTTCACCCATTTCAGGCATTATTATCGGCAGAACCAATCTGCCTCTCGTTAGTGAAGGTGAAGCCTTATTTCATATTGCGCGTTTCACACGACCTAAGGATGTTGTAGATAATTTGGAGGCTTTTCAGCTGGACCTTGATCCTGCTAGTGATGAAGCCCCCCCTGAAGACCTTCCAATCATCTAGTTTTGTACCCCTTTTACCCTTTAATTTGGACTAATAAATGACTTCTAGCAATAATAAAATCATTGTAGGTAGTGAAGAATGGTGTTCCTTCCCTGCCCTAGGCATTCCTGCTATCAAAGCGCGTGTAGACTCAGGTGCTAAAACATCCTCTATTCATGCCTTTAACATTCAAACCTTTAGACGCGAAGGCCTTTTATGGGTTAGCTTTGAAGTACACCCACTACAAAAGGATCGCCGCACTGTGTTGCGCTGTGAACGCCCTGTGGTTGACAAACGTTCCGTCAAAAGCTCGTCTGGAATTTCTGAAACACGCTACGTAATTTCCACCTTAATTAAGGTGGAAAGCGAAACATGGGAAGTAGAACTCACCTTAGCAAACCGTGATTCAATGGGCTATCGTATGTTGTTAGGTCGTGAAGCGATGAAAGGACGAATCTTGGTAGACCCTGAGCTAAGCCTATGCCTCAACGAGCCGTCAAAAGAACAGCTTTACGATTGGTATGGCCAGCCTCAAAAAAACAAAAGTGGGCTAAAAATAGGCTTACTTGCCAGTAACCCCGACCTTTATAGCAACATGCGCCTTATGGAAGCCGCTGAGGAACGGGGCCACGAAATGGTGTTTTTAAACATCAAATATTGCTATATGAAAGTCGATGAACAAGCACCTGAAGTCCATTATCGAGGCGGTAAAATCCTCAATGACTTAGATGCCGTTGTCACACGTATAAGACCTAGCATGACCTTTTATGGCTGCGCCTTGGCTCGCCAATTTGAAAGCATGGGCATTTATACCGTCAATTCATCATCCGCTATTAGCCAATCAAGAGATAAGTTATTTTCTCTTCAACTGATGTTAAAAAGTGGCATTGGTATCCCCACAACAGGTTTTGCACACTCGCCAATGGATACCAGCGACTTGATAGAAATGGTTGGCGGAGCGCCATTGATTGTAAAACTATTAGAAGGCACTCAAGGCCGAGGTGTTGTATTAGCTGAAACTAAAAAAGCCGCCGAAAGTGTTATCAATGCCTTCAAAGCACTGCATGCAAACTTGCTAGTTCAAGAATTTATTAAAGAAGCAGACGGGAAAGATTTACGCTGTTTTGTCATTGATGGCAAAGTAGTTGCCTCAATTCAACGAACGGCTGCTCCTGGTGAATTTAGAGCCAACATTCATCAAGGTGGTAGCGCTTCTGTGGTTAAAATAACACCCGAAGAACGTCGTTTAGCAACGCTTTCGGCAAAAGTATTAGGGCTTAAAGTTGCTGGCGTTGATATTATACGTTCGAGTAAAGGTCCACTGCTTTTAGAAGTTAATTCATCTCCGGGTTTAGAAGGTATTGAGTCTGCCACCGGTAAAGATATAGCCGGGCATATTATTGCGTCTATTGAAAAGAGGCTTAAGTGGGAAAGACCCGTTAGTTCTAGCGTTTTGGAAACACTTTAGCCACCTACGCGCTATTAACTAAAAAGGGCAAAATTTAGCCATTGCATGCGCTCCCCCTGTTTAACGGTATGCAGAGACTATTTTTATAAACACTCAGCGGTTTTAGCCCCTTACCCCCTCTCTTATAAGACGCCATGAATGGTTTGCTGGTTCAGTTAAGGCCAGCAAACTATCCGCTAAACGCTTGGCCGATACTCACTACCGTATACCTTTAAAAACCGCTTATTAAAACCATTTTAATTTTTTAAACAACCAGACCTGAGCTAAGATAATTAGCGCCAATATGCCCATAAAGATCCAAAAAGCAGCTTCATTATTTGCCCCTGGTATACCGCCAACATTAATCCCTAACAGCCCGGTCAAGAAACCTAGGGGCAAAAATATAGCCGCAACAACCGAGAGCATATACATATTTTTATTCAGCCGATCAGAAAGACCGGTGACCAGCTCATCTTTAACAATTTGAGCCCTCTCACGAATCGTATCCAAATCTTCAACATACCTTATTACGCGGTCTAATGACTCTTGCAAGCGGCGTTTATGCATTTGCTCCAACCACGACTGATCAGAGACACGAAGGCTTGAAATCACGTCTCTTTGAGGGGCAATATAACGTTTAAACATAATGGCGTCTTTACGAATAGAGGTGATTTCCTGTCGCTCATTTGTGTCAGGGTTTTCCATAACACTTTCTTCAACCTCGTCTAACTTCTCATCTATTTCAGAAAAAATAGGTTCCATTCGCTCAAATAAACCGGCGATTAGCATGGTCACAAAATCGCCACTATTTTTTGGCCCTTTCCCCGCTTTCAGTTTCCCTTGAATATCGATGGCAGCTCTTAGTTTTCGACGCCGTAGGCTGATAATATTATCTTTATCAACCCATAAACGTATCGACACCATATCATTCGGCTCAGCGCCAGGGTTTAAATTTACCCCGCGTAAAATAAGCAACGCGCCATAGTCAAATTCAAGAATTCTAGGTCTTGTTTCATCTGCACATAAGGCATCAACAACTAAGTGATCTAAATGCGGAAACTCTTTTTCAAGCAAACGGCGGCTTTCTGGGTGCTCTGCTTCTAAATGAATCCAAACCTTGGATTCACTACTAATGGTTTGTTGTATCTGTGACTCTTCGAGTAAGGTACTCGAGCCGTCGCCATTCAACTTACAAGCGTAAAGAATATGACTATTTTCCATCAAACACTCCCTCTAATCCAGGTGCTGTACGAATGTGTAAGTCTCTTTGTGGGAAAGAAATTTCCACCCCTGCCTCTTTAAAAACTTCCCAAATATCAAAGCGCACTTGGCTTGAAATTGGAAAAATTTCTTGGATATTACTAATAAAGAAACGTATTTCAAATATCAATGCGCTATCTGCAAAGTCCTTAAAAAGAACTGTTGGTTTTGGGGTTTTTAAGACGTCTTTATTTTCCGTAATCATGTCCATTAGAAGATCTCGAACTTGTTGTGGGTCCGAGGAGTATGACACGCCAACATTCACAATCACACGACCTACTCTATCTGCATGCGTCCAATTTTTAACAGACGATGAAATGAGCTCAGCATTTGGCACAATAATCGATGTTCGGTCAAAGGTTTCAACAACTGTGGCACGCACGCTAATTTTCTTTACAATCCCTTCACCTGAATTGGTAATCAGCCAATCCCCTACTTTTATGGGCCGTTCAAACAGCAAAATAAGGCCTGAAACAAAGTTACTCACGATACTTTGCAAACCAAAACCAATGCCAACAGACAGCGCACCGGCTATCAACGCCAAATTCGTTAGATCAAATCCAACCGCTGATATACTCGCCATTAGCGCAATAATCAGCCCAACATAACCTAACACCTGTGTTATTGACTGACGAACACTCGTATCCATGTTCGTTTTAGGCAAAATCTTTTGATCCAAAATACGCTGAATAACACGTGTGATGAACAGCAAGGTTAGAAAGACAAGTAAACCAACCCCAATATTTGAAATTGAGATGGTCATATTGCCAACTTTAAAGCCAAAAAATGCCTGCTTTATCGTCTCTTGAATATATTGCCATTCGGTGCCAAAAATACCGGCAACAAAAGGTAAACAGATAAAGAACAAAATAAGATCCAATGAGAGGCATAACCAGAAGTAAATAACCTGCTCTGAGTCTTCCCCTATGTTGTCTTGAGAAAAGCGTTTATCTAAGCGATAAAAGTATGGACGAATAACCGCTCTTATAACGAGAATAGACGCTAATAATGAAAAAATAAGAACAAAACCTTCGAAGATATAACGGCTAAGAGCTGCATAGCCAAATACATTAAATATAATGATGGAGAGGCTAATCATTAGAAAAACAACAAATATCTTGCGTGGGAAAAAGTAGTCTTTAGTCTCTTTTGGCCCTATCAATACAAACAAAGAAAACAGGCCTAATATAAACGCAAAAGTTAAGCTCACAATATAACTTTGGACAACTGCCAGCTCTATGGGCACCCCGATAATTTTTCCACTTTCAAGAAGCAATGTATCGACAGCAAACAGCAGTGCCACCACACAGATTAAATAACGCAAATGTGAACGAATAAGAGCCGCTTTCAAAAACCGCCCTGTCATCAAATACACAGCGAACAAAAACCCCGTAAGCATTAATACCTTTTGTATTAATAAGTGATTAGCCTCGGTAACAATGCCTTGGCTAATAAATAGTTGATAAATGAAAAGCAGCCCTAGCCCTATCGCTAAAAATGGCAAAACTAACGACGCTGAAACCAATCGAAACACATGTTCCCGCCCAGCATTTTGTAATTTTATAGTTAACCTTTTTTTTGATACTAACGTGGCGAAAAGGAAAACGACCAAAAGAATACAGCCCGATATGACACTCAACGACCGCAGAGTTTTATCGTAAAAAATACCTTTGTAATTTGAAAATTGAGCATAAAAAGGCTCTTCTGCTGTTTTCCATAAAGTAGTATTAAATACTGCCATTTGCCGCTCAAAAAGCCCATCTAAAAATAATGTGCGTCTTAACGAAGTGATTTTTTCTAACAACCGCGATGATTTAGACGTCAGCGCTTCGGCTTGTGTCAGCAAACCTTCAATAATTAACGATTCATTCGTTAACTCAGCGCGCAACTTTTGAATATTATCGGGCTCTGGTGGCGCATCTTCATCGGGGGCAGCGCCAAGGTCGGCCAAATCTGCCTGCACGCTATTATTAACCGGTTTAATAACGTCAACCTTATATTGTAATTCTGTTCGCGCTGAGCGAAGCGTTTGACGCAATTCCAACAGACGGGCTTTATCTATCGTATTGTCAGCTAGCTGTTGAGAAATAAGTTCTATCGTCTCTTGTTTTTCTTTAAGCCATAACTTAGTCGCTTCTTGGTTTATCAGTTCCTGCGCAGCAACAGCCGAGCTGTGAACACTAAAAACAACCAAACAAAGATAACTAAAACACCGCAATAACTTCATATTTTATTCCCCACACTATAAACACCCTAGACGCTTCGCATCATATATCGACTGTACAATGCTCACCTAGCATGTGAACATATGTTAAAACTAACCCTTCATTTACCCCATTACTATAACCGCTTATCTACTAAGCCACTGATAGCTATTAGGTTTATTGTTCACGAACGTATAGTAAATCCACCCCCGTATCTACACCCGATTCTGCTTTTAATGACCACAGCTTACTCAATTCGTACCTCAGGTTAACCGTACTCACCGAATCAAAAATCCCAATGCCGTAACTTAAATATAAATTTGGCAGCAAATACTTACCAACATGCAAAGCCGTATCATCCCCACCATTACCATCAAATGTAACAGCATCCAACCCAAACGCATTGGCTATTTGTTCACCAATCATATTACCGCCTTTAATGCCTAAACCACTGGCAGCAGAGGCTAACAAAGCAGCATCCGATGCACTCGCGTTCGACAAAGAGCGGCCCAATAACCAATGAGCCAGCACCTCGTCATCACTCATCGACGGTATAGAAAATAACGAGGTTTGAAGGTTATCGACCGGGCCTAACAAGTGCAGGCCCGCTGTAAATTTTTTCTCTTTTCTTACCGCCTTTATATCCAAATTTGGATTATCCAGTGCGCCTCCGGAGTATTGTATTTTGCCATTATCAACCGCTAGTTGTTGGCCATATGCCCTATAGGTACCTTTATTAATAACGATATCGCCAGTTCCAAGAAGCAGTTTATCTGTCTCACCGCTAACTAATAATCCGCCAGTTAGTGCTCCCTCAAAACCCAGCCCTTTAATCTGTACGTTATCACCCAAATTAACGTTTAATTTGACCCGGGTTGAAATAGGTTTTGTTTCTTTTGCTAACGTCTTATCAATAACAACCACATCTTTACTAGCAGACACAGGAATATTAAACTCTATCGGTGCTAAGTCTGCGGTCGGTATATTAATGCTTCCTTCGAGGTATGCTGAGTCAGCCGTCATATTAAATAATAAATTCGGCGATGCGATCACATGCATTTCGGGTAAATTCAAAACCTCAACATTCTCGCCTACCAGTGTAGACGAGGCATGCCAGCCTTTATCAGCAAAAACAACTTGACCATCACCATAAAAATCACCTTCACCAGAGCTCGCCTTATATTTTAAGTGAATACCTGTATCCACCCCACCTTCTAAACTCGCATTAATTGCTGATAACACTGTTCCAGAACTGGTCAACTCTACTCCCGCGTTAGCAAGCAATACGTTTCCTGTAACAGCAGGGTTCGCCACCGTACCAGTTAATTTGATATCAACATTCAACTGGCCTTGTAAGTGTTCATACTCAGAGTACAACGTATCAAAAACCGATAAATCTTTTACCGACAAGCTGAAATAGCCTGACAACCCTGCTTGCTGTGGCGTATCAATAACCGTTTTCAGGGAAGGCACACTAACTTGGCCTGTTAACGCTGAAACACCGGTTAAATCAGGTTCAAGCAACATATTCGCAACAGCTCCTTTCCCGTTAAGCTGAAAATCGATATTGGCATTGCGTAAGGCGATCACTGTATTTTCAAGCGTTAAATCTTTTTCTAGCAAAACCCGACCATCAGTCAAACTGAAAACACCTTGGCCACTTATTGGATATTGATTTCTGCCAGCCAGTTCAAACCGACCTTTTAAATTCCCTTCTAATGGGTCCAGTGAATTGGAAAAGCTCTGTAAAAGCGTTAGCGGAATGGTAGCCAACTCACCTTGAATATTCCAATCGCCATGGGCCGAATTATTTGCCTGTATACAGACTGAGCCAGTGGCTGATTGTAGACAGTGCTTATCAATTGAACCATGCGTACTGGCGATACGTATTGCACCTTGCTCGCTAAGGCGCCACTGCCCTGCTAGAACATGTTCTAGCGTCAGTTGTGAAAACTCACCCTGCCAATTTGTCTCAGACAAGCCACCGGCCAGTTGAGCCGATACCTTTAACTCCCTGTTAGCCACATCAACAGAAACTTGATGCTTATCTGTCGTACCGTTAAGATCCACCGTGACATCAAGTGGCGCTGAATTTTCAACACTTAAGCCGACAAGCGAGCCTTTACCACTCATAACGCCCTGTTGACTCATATCTAGGCTAAGCTTACTTTTCCATTGATTAATGCTCACAACGTTAGAATAGGCTAGTTTGTTTCCATCAATATCGGCAAATATTTGCGCTGCAGCAAGGTTCCCACTGACTGTTCCTAACGCCGTTAATGCTCCCGTTAGCTCGGGATGAAAATCTGCTAAATTAGACGAATTAACAACCCAATTTAGCGTTTTCCCTTCATTTATTTGCCCCGACGCTGTGATAACTGATTGGCCGGACTGTAGTTGGAATTTCTTGACCGTCAGCTGCTGTGCAAGGTATGAAAAATCGCTGCTAAAATGCACCGGTCGTTGCCTTAAGGTACCGCTAATATCCAGCCCCTTTATTGATACACCCACGGCCTTAGTATTAAGGTTTTCGGCCACCAGTTGCCAACCACCAGATAATTGCCCCGGCCATTGTGACGAAATAAATGCGGGGTTAACTTTATTGAGCCTCCCTGAGCCTTTAAGCGCGAACATATCTTGCCATTGCGCTTCGCCAATAAAGCTCATTTGGCCGGACTCAACAGCCAGCTTCATATTTAAATCTTTCGCACCTTGCTGGCTAATTTTTGCCCGTGCTTGTACTGACACGGGTAGCGAATTGATTGATAAATCGCCGTCGATTTTAGCCGTAGCATCGGCAACCGTACCGGCAAACGCTAGCTGTCCTTCTTTAATAAAAACAGCCGCCTCACTGAAAACGGTTGGCAAGGCAATGTTTTTTATTGTTGCATTGGCCTGAAGACTAGGTATTGCGTTCTGCCAATCTAACCAGCCCACTAAAGAAGCCTGGCCGTCTAAACCGTTCAGTTGTAACTGTGTGATGTTTAGCTTATTCGAGCTGCCCTCCATCACCCCTTTAAAATTGAAGGCCTGTTGCTGCGCTTCCACCACCCCATTTATTGCAAGCCTATACTCGTCCAGCCCGCCTTGAATAGTCAATTCGCCGCTTCGACTTGCTATACCGCTAGCTCCGTTAGACATCGGCCAAGCGAACTGTTGCCACTGCCCAGTTAGCTCAAGTATTGGTAACGTCATCACGTTATTAACAGCGCCGTACAGGGACAACCTTAGTCCGTTTTCATTGGCTAAAATGCTGTTCAGCGTCCAGCTATCAAGGTCTTTACTAAGCAGCTGAGCGCTCCACGCCAACACGGGCCAGCCTTTTTGTTGATAGCCTGCATCAAACTTAATATCCGCTTGATTTATATCGCCTTGGGCTGTTACTTGAATGCTATTTAAATGCCCTGTTTGGCCGTCTACATAATCAGCCAGATTAAGCTGTGCAATGCGCGCATTCATTTGCCAACTCAGTTTACCGAGTAAATTTTTTATCGTCAGGACGCTGGTCGACTGCATCGGTTTAATAACCTTCAGCTCAACTCGTAATTCGCTTGCATTACCTTTAATATCGCCTTTCCCAGCCAGCCCTTTCAACGTCGGATCCTTTGCAAACCACTCATACGCTAAAGTTGTAGGGTAATCACCGCTTAACTGTATCGATCCATTCAGTTTTAAACCTGCTTTACCTGTACTGTCGAGGGATAAAGCATCAATCGTTAGGATGTCTCCCCAAAGACTCAATGCCGCTTGAAGGTTTCTGATCGGCTGCGTCATAGCCTGCCCTTGCTGCACTGTTAGCGTATTAACACGAACCTTCTTCAGCGATAATACTAACGGCGATGAAATAGCAGGCAAACTGATAGGCGTTGAGGTCTGTGCCCCATTTCCCTGCTGTGTCATCAACACATCATCAATCAGCAACTCGTTAATTGTTAACCGCCCTCTTATTAACTGAGCGGCCTGCCAACTTAACGTTAAATTATTAATAGACACTCGGTTATGCTCGTCAACTTGATAGTTTATTTGTTCAAATACAGCGCCATCAAGCAAGCGGCCAGACACTTTTTTTACCGTTAATTCGGGTACCAATTTTTGACTGAGCGATAGCACCGCCGAAAGACCAGATTCGGTCAACGCAAGCCAAGCCAACAGCACACTTATCAAAAGAAACGTGGCTAACAATACACGTAGACCAGCGCGATACATCATAAGTCAGGCCCAATGACCACATGGAAGCCGATTGAATCAGCTGAATCTGATAACCCTTTAGCTATATCAAATCGAATAAGGCCAATGGGCGATTTCCAGCGAATACCAAGGCCTGCACTGTATTCTAGGGGATCATGCAAACTGTTAACGGCATTACCAAAATCGCTGAACACGGCAACTCCCCAGTTGCCCACCAGCATGCGTTCGTATTCCACACTTCCAACCAATAAATAACGTCCACCAGTGACCTCACCATCGTCACCTTCAGACCCTAGTGATTCAAAATCAAAACCACGGATACTGCTGTCGCCACCGGCAAAAAACCGCAATGAGCTAGGCAGTTTTGTAAAATCGCTCACGTCTGTCGCCCCTAAAGCACCACGGGTAATAAACCGACCTTTTTCGCCAATCGATTGAATATATTTCCCTCTTAAAACCATTTGCGCAAACGTCGTATCCGATAATACCGCTTCACTGGCACCCGACAATGACAAGGATAACCGACCACCTTGTCGGGTATAGATACTGTTATCTGCCCATGTTTTTGACCAAGCAATACTAGGAATCACCAAGGTCGAGGTATTATCATCTTCTGACACGTCAAAATTTTCATTTAGAAATTTTATTGAGCCGGTTTCATTCCAGCCCCATCGATCAGTTTTATAATAACTGCCGACTGCAAATGAACGACTTTCGCTGCTTTCGGTATCTTTGTTTTTAAATTCGGCATTAAAACCAACATCAGAAATCTTAGGGCTCCAAAAGGGCATCTGGTAGTCCGCCGACAAGCTATTACCAATTTGTGAAAATTTAGTGCCCGCACTAAAGCGATGCCCGCGATTATTAACATATCTATTTTCCCAGCCGAGTGAGGCCCTTGCACCACTATCGGTTCCAAACCCCAACCCCGCAGAATAGCGATACTGCGTTTCGGGTTCCAAGGAAATAGCTAAGGGGACTACGCCATTTTGACGTTCATCAATCAGCGTCGTCACTGACACGGAATTAAAATAACCACTATTATTCAGATGACTTCTCAACGCCAAGACCTTAGAGGCTAAATAAGGCGCGCCTTGCTTGATCGGCGATAGTTTTAACAATAGTTCATTGTTAATAACCGTTTTAGGAAAGACAGTCTTCGAAAAGACATACCGCACACCGGATTGATACACTAAATAAATAGTCGCTTTGTTGTTAGCTAAACTCACTTCAACCCGATGCTCAGTCAGCTCACCATCAAAATAACCTCGTTCAGCAGCTAATCGTCGTAGGTTTTTCTTGGCTGATTCATACTGCTCATGATTAAGCACCTCCCCTTCCTTTAATGGAAAATTTTCTAATAACCGCTGAAAACTCTCATCGTGCAAGCCTTCACCTTCGATTGTCACGTTGACCGCTTGAATAGTGACAGGCTCAGCTAAATTTAACTGATAACTCGCCAACCAGATATTGTCTTTTTTTTCTAATTTGCTAGTAACTTTGGCCTTGTAATAACCATACACGGGCAGCATTTCGGAAAGCTCATCAACTGCTTGTTCATGTAAGCGATGAATACGTTTAGACGATAACAATTGATTTTTTTGATGTTTAACAATACTCAGACCACTTAACAAGGTGTCCTTTTTGCCTTCAGGCGCGCCATCTAATTGCACCGAAATGATCAGATCTTCCGCCTGCACAAGGCCCGCCATAAAAAATAATGACAACAATACAGCGAATAGGCTCCCCCTTAATAACACTGTAAACAAAGCATAACCTCTAAATAATTTTTAAATTTGCACCATCACCTTATAACCACGCCACTAAACCTTGCGAAAGAGTAAAAGTAACGTCAATACCGCATTAAAGCAGAAATAAGGTTCCCAAACCTAAAAATGCAACAAAGCCCACCACATCAGTTACTGTTGTCAAGATAACTGAACCCGATAAGGCTGGGTCAATAGTCAATCGGTCAAGAATAATTGGAATCACCACGCCTGAAAAAGCTGCCGCAATAATGTTTAATACAATCGCTGCTGCTATGACTAAACCAATGTTGATACTAGCAAACCAGAAAGAGGCAATAACGCCAATTACAATAGCCCATAACACACCGTTAAGCGCACCGACACTGACCTCTTTGATTAACAAGGGTGGGATATTACCTTTTGCAATTTGCCCCAATGCAAGTCCCCTAATAATTAAGGTTAATGTTTGACTGCCGGCAATCCCGCCCATAGAGGCGACAATAGGCATTAAAACAGCTAGCGCAACAACTTGTTGCAATGTCGCTTCAAAAAGGCCAATCGCCCAAGATGCGAAAAATGCGGTTAACAAATTAATGCCCAGCCAAGTTGCCCTTCGTTTAGAACTGCGTAATACAGGCGCAAAAAGGTCTTCATCTTCATTTAAACCCGCTGTTGCCATTAATTGGCTTTCATAATTTTCACGCGTTATTTCAAGGGCTTGGCGCAAAGTAATACGCCCAGATAGTTTGTTATTCGCATCAACCACAGGCAGCGCCATCAAACCCGAATGTTCAACTTTATCGGAGGCTGTAGAACGACTCATTTCAGCAGGCACTGTCATTGGCTCGTCAATACTTAATGCCTGCAATGATTGCTCTGGCGGAGCAGAAAATAATGTTTGAATTAATACGGTCCCTGCAAAATCACCATTTCTTTTAATTAAATAAAGGCAATCTGCACACTCAAAAGACGATTTTTTAAGCCCCCGTAAGGCATCACGAACACGTGCTGTTCTGGGCAAAATATATAGCCCGTGATCGACATAACGCCCAATTTGATCAGTTTCATATTGAACCGATTGCTGATAATGTTCACGTTGCATTTCAGCCATATTTTGCAAGGCTTCGTCAACCACTGACTCAGGCAACGTATCGGCTAATTGAACAAGGTCTTCAGCATGAACATTATTCAATAGAGCGTGTAATTTCTCCTCATCAATACTGTCAAAAATTGCCTGGCGTGATTCCGAGCGCATTGTGACCAACACATTAATACGCTCTTCATCTGGCACTTGTTCCCATCGCTCTAAGCGCTCCGCCACAGGTAATGACTCGAGTAATAAAGCCAGCTCAGTGCCTTCGAGTTGATCAACAGCATCTTCAAAGACAACCCTTTGTTCATCATGATGAGCATCATTGAGCCGTTCGACTAACTGGCTTACTTCATCGGTCATTCTATTCCCCTTTCTTAATGTTTAAATACATTGTTTATGTGTAAAAATCAGCCAAACCCTTCTTATGAAATACACTCTCCACCTCTACCAGCCAGCGGATCTTTTAATCAACTGTTAGCCCTTTCGTTTCTTTTAACATAAGACATAGTAACGGTTTATGACAGTCTGATTTAGCGCTTTCTATATTATTAAATAAGGACTCAAAGCAATTCGTGTTATTGTCTATTTTATCGTTAATAGCACACGTCGAATGACGTGCTTAGGAGCAAATAATGTTCAGTACGTTTTTCAAAAAATTATATTGAATTATCGCGTTCGATAACCGACTACTTTATTTCTCACAAACTAAAAATTTCTTTAATTATTGACGCAGCGATTGTTTTCATTATTCGTGAAATTTTAATTGCCTTATTCAAGCATAAAATTGATCCCAGTATGCTTTATGCCCTTTCTGCTTTTTTGTTTGTACTAGGCGCACTACGAACCGCCGCCATTATTTTATACCAACGAGAAAAAGTAATTGCCGATGAAAACCATGACTAAAAGCGCAGATATCATAAAGCCCAATCAGTCAGCTTCAAACATTAGTTTTTGCGGCTAAGCCCAGTTGATAAAGCTCTCTAAGTAGCGTTATTCACTACGAATTAACGTCCAGCCTCATTTTCCTCTGTTACCACGCGTATAGGGAACGGCTCGGTAACACTACCCGCATAGATGGATTGGTGTGGAAAGGGTATTTCTATCCCTTCGGCATCAAAGGCTTCTTTAATTTCTTCATAAATAGCATTTTTTAGTTCGCTAAAATTTTCTCGCTTTACCCAAACCGAAAACTGCATATCCAACGAGGAATCGCCAAACCCTTTAAAAATAAAAGTCGGTTTAGGCTCATCCAAACAGATCGGATTAGCATCGGCGACCCGCTCCATCACTTTGCGCACATGCTTAATGCTTTCTTTATAGGCAACACCTATCGCCAAATCAATTCGCCTAATTGGAAAACGCGTCAATGTGGTGACTTCTGACTTGATCAATGTTTCATTGGGGATTCGTACAAATAAATTATCAAAGGTTCTTAGTTTGACCGATAATAAATCAATAGAAATAACCTCGCCAATGGTTGAACCTACACGAATCATGTCACCAATCGAAAAGGGCCGTTCAGACACTAAAAACAACCCACTAATAATGTTTGAGGCGGAGGTTTGCGAGGCGAAACCAATCGCAACCGATATAATTCCAGCTGCACCTATCAACACCCCTAAATCAAACCCGAGTGCTTTTAAACCCATAAAAAAGAACATCAGCAGCACAAGGTAACTGGCCACTCTTGCGACCAATAACTGTTTATGCGCATCCAGCTTATGCGTTGACCAGCGGGTCACCACATTATTAGCTGCTCGAGATAAAATAATACCGACTATAAAAAAAATCAGCGCACGTACAACGGCCATTGTTAACTCGGTATTTATGTTGGCGAATACATTATCCATCTGTTATGTCCTGGGGTATTATTGGCTAACCAAACAAAGCTGATAAGGCCTTTGTTATTTTATGTTGCCCCAGGTCGTCTCTTGCTGCACTCACTAGGGTAAGGTTTTGATGGGCTAAACCTGTACTCATTACTTTATCTATGGTCAGGGTCGCCTGTTCATCTTGTTCACGAACCATAGTAATACGGCGTGTCCAAAAGTGACCAACTTCATCTACATAAAGCGCAAGATGTGGTGCTGGCACACTTACTTTATCTAAATTTAGTTGTTCATTGGATTCATTTTTAATTCTAATCTCAATCGTCACTCGCATTCCGTGGTTGGTTGAAGGTTGTATATCTAATTGCTCGCTCATACGCAAAGCATAACTCATCACACCTTCTCGTGAATTTAAGCCAAACCATGTATCTGAAATACGCTCTGTTGAGACATCTAACAATGGTTTTTTTCCGCCCCTTATACTCAGTTGCAACCACAATGGAACAGCAACATAGAGCGATATTTGTTCTTTTGGCAACAAGACAACAGTCGTGGTCGCACGACAGACAATAGCCCTGTCAGACATAACAGGAGTCAAGGAAAGCTTTTGCGGTATATTGTTTGACACAATACGTTGCTTGTTCGCCAAGCTCCAGCCCTCCTCACCCGTACCCATCAGTTGTATACACGGGTTGTGCACTGTGTCGCTTGTTTTCAATTCATACTGCATAAGCCAATCTTTCTCGCCAGACGCAATATCCAGCAAAAGGTCCCCACAGTTAAATTGCAACCTTGTGTTGGGTGTCAAATCAAACACCCCCCAGCACCTCGATTCTTGTTTTAAATCTTGTTGACCCATATAAACCCCGATCGTTGACAACTTGCTTATACCAATGAATGCCAGAGGGCGGGCTAAGCCACTGATTCATTAAATTTTTAACAACTTTACTGTCATGATGATACCCCATTAAGTAAACACAAAGGGCTTTATAACGGCCTAAAAAAACAACGGCTAGATGTCTACTGTTTTACGAATAGCGATGAAAAATTTGATACCAAGCAAGGTTTAATAATGATGTAGCCACGGCTACAAAATACAGTTTATCCTACAGGCCACTTAAGATAAGTAGGCCTTTTATTCGTCCAAAATAAGATATTTGTTTAGCCTTGCGAGCGAACGACTTGATCACACATGGTTTTTATCAACTTCATTGCACTGAGTAGACGCGTTAATCCTTCTCCAAACCTTGGTTATAATGCATCAAGATTTTTCTAACTTGCTCAATACGCGTTATAAAACTTTGTTTATTCGCTCGTTCATGAATAGTATGGTCCCCATCTCCAAAGGGGCCAAACCCATCCAAGGTAATACAACCCTTCGCAGCAAAAATATTTGCGTCACTAACACCACCCCGTTGTTCTGTTAACAATCGATCACCGGTGATGGATTCTAATTGTCTTAAAAACCGCTGCTGTTTTTCATTAGGCTCCATGACATCTCGCTGAATATCCCCAGATAAGCTGGCATCAGTTCCCTCAACTTCATGCGTGTGGGTAATCACGTGTATCGCCTCAAGCACTCGATCTCTTTCTTTCATATTGGTATAACGCATTTCAACAATTAAACGAGCATGCGGAGAAATAGTATTGGCACCAATACCGCCCTCCAACTTACCAACATTCACTGTGGTCCCTCTTTCCAAGTCGGTCAATTCAGTTAATTGAATACATTTATGCGCCGCCTCTAAATTAGCATTAACTCCTTCGGAATAATGGTTTCCAGCATGTGCGGCCTTACCTTTAATATCAATAAAGAATGTGCCCACGCCTTTTCGCCCAGTCACCAATTCATTATTCTTTCCTGCAGCCTCAAACACCAACACATAATCATATTGTTCGGCTAATTGTTGGCTAATCAGTTTGGAATCATCACTGCCGGTTTCCTCGTCACTGACCAATAACATATCTATATTGCCAATTTGACCACAGGCAGCTTTAACAGCTCTCAAGGCACAAAGAGCAACATAGTTACCGCCTTTAATATCGCAAGCACCCGGACCATATATCCACTGCTCATCTTCACTAAAGGTTTCAAAACTCAAAGGCGGGAAAACGGTATCTAAATGGCCCAACAGCAGTAATTTTTTACCTGTTGATTGAGTTGAGGTAAACAATAAATGATTACCTATCATTTCTCGCTGGTAAACATAGGTCACGAAACCAATCTCTTCCATCCATAGTTGAAACAAGGCACCACTCTTATCGACACCCTGCTTATTCTTCGTATAAGAATTAATATTAATTAATTCTGCTAATTCAGAAAAATCCATTTCACCCTTCACCATGCTTTATTAACAGTCAAAAAAAGGCCTAACCAAATTCAGGGTAAATCCAAACAACATAGCCATAACCCTGTTCACCTAGTCTCAAGATATAAACACTATTATTCACCCCATACTTAGAAATATATCGCAGTTTTGAACAACAAATAAAAAAACCAGCATTTATTTTTTGCACCGCACCATATAAAAGCAAAAAGCGCTGATATGGTGCGACTATTTGCACCTAAAACAGCTTTAAGCAAGCTCTAAACAAAGACTTACAGGCTTGGTACTAATATTGCTGTAATCTTATAGAGCGCTTCATCTGAGGATAAAAAAACATGTCTACCTATGAAATTGGGTTATGGATCTATCAAAATGGTGGTGGTGATGTTATTCAAAATTCGATCATTGCCCAATTACAAGAACGCGACATTTCTGCAATTACCGAGCTAAATTTAAGAAATGCAACAGCCACAAATGGCGCTATTTATTGTGATGGTATTAGAATGGAAGAGTTAGATTTGTTCTTTAGCTACAACGCTGGCCAACAAACACAGTACCAACTATATCTTTATGAGGCGCTGGATCAATATATACCGATCATTAATAACTATACGGCCTTTAGCCTAACCGAAGATAAATTCAAAACAGCTCATTTATTACAACGTAATGGCATCATCACGCCAGAATATGAGTTATGCCATCGTAATGATGTTCATACACTACGCAGAATCTTAAAAGAATGGGGTGGCAAGATTATATACAAACCTACTGAGGGCTGGGGAGGCATGGGGCTTGTTAAAATTGAAAACGACGCGGCCCTTGATATGCTGATACCCTTTATAAAACATACCGATCTTCGGCATTTTTACGTTGAACGCTTTATTGATTACGATAACACTGACTTCAGGGTTGATATTGTCGACGGTGAATACATCAGTTGCTATGGCCGTCAAGCCCCTGCTGGCGACTGGAAAACCAATATTACCAGTGGCGGCAAATTGTTACTACGTGAACCAACTGATGAGCTGGTCGCTTTAGCTAAAAAGGCCGCCAAATTAACCGGCCTGGATATTGCTGGCGTCGATATGATTTATGATCAAGAACGTGAACAATATGTGGTTTTAGAAGTCAACGGCATCCCTGCTTTTGCCACACCAGAACAAGAACAACTAGGCTTAGATTTTAATACTAAAAAAATTAACGCCATCGTCAACTTAATTGAAAAAAAACTAAACGAGAAAAACAAATGAATAGCAGTCAAAAACGCCCAACATTAGGTTTACTGTACATGGACTTTGTACTGCAATTTTTTCACCCATCTAACTTTAAAGGTTGGCCGGATAAAATTGAAACCGTCACTTATCATTGGAAAAATGACCAGCAACGCCTTATTAACGACATTAAAAACAAAAAAATTGATGTTTTAATTGGTAATATTCCGGCAACAGCGTATGAAACGTTTCGTGAAATCTCCAAAGCACTGCCTAACGTCCGCTTTGTCCCCTCACTAGACACACAGTTTTCTAATAAATCCAAAGAAAACGTTACACGCTTTTGTAAAAAATATGACATTCCTATTCCGCCAACACATATTTTTTACGACCGTAAAAAAGGCTACCAGTTTCTTGAAAAAACTCGTTACCCAAAAATCATTAAAAAATCCTATGGGCCGTCAAATTATGGTGGCTATTTTGTTCATAAGGTCGATACTTTTGATGAAGCCAAACAACTACTAGAAAGCAAAAAATACAACCCCATTTACGTTCAAGATTTTATCCCCATGTCAGCTGATATTCGCGTCATGTTAATCGGTCACGAACCGGTGTGTGCCTTTTGGCGCCGTCCACCAGAAGGTGAGTGGTTAACCAATACCAGTCAGGGTGGCAGCATTGATTACCAAAACGTGCCAAAGGAAGTGCTTGATTTAGCTGTACGTGTTTCTAAAGCCGCAAAAGCAGAATACTGGGCCTGTGACATCGCTGTTGGAAAAGATGGCAAGTACCGCATATTAGAGTGCGCAACGGCCTTTGCGGCCTTCCCTTATATTAGGGACTGGATAGGCCAATATTTGATGTGGTTATTTGGTAACGGTCAATTTAAAAAGCCCCATTTCCCCATTAATAACTGGGAGGAGCTTGGTAAGATATCGCCCTACTTATTAAGAACCATGCGCCAAATCACCTTTGGTCAATATACCCCTAGCTCAGATGCCGACTGCTTTACACCACTTGCCAAAACAAGCACTAACGAGCTCTCAGTAAAAGACCTTAGTCAAGAAGAGTGGCCCAGTGATATTTGGAATTTTCAAGATAATTTAGGTCGTCAAAAACAATCCGATTCAAAACCGGCTCCAGCCACATCAAAAAATTCTGCTAAAACAGCTGAGTCCATTAGCTCAAATGCCGACAATGCGTTTGTCATACCACCCACCGATGAGACATACCGTTATTCACTGAGCCGAACATGGGATATTAAAAAACCGAGCTTATTTTTTATTGCTTTACACCCAACTTGCGAAGAAGACCATTATGATGATGCTTTAATAAAAAAATGTAGCACTTATGCGAAACAACATGACTATGGCAGCATTATTATTGGCAGTCTTTTTGCGTACCGAGCGAAGAACATTTCAGGCCTTAAAAAGGCCTGCGACCCAATCGGCACATATAATGATGTCAGCTTATTAGAAAATCATCAACGCGCTGAAAAAACGATTGCGATATGGGGTAATGATGGCACATTCAAAGGAAGAGCCGATGAAGTTAAAGCATTACTACCGAATTTATTATGTTTTCAACTAACGGTAAAAAAACAACCACGTAGTATTAAAGGTTTGGCAAATGACATGACACCCGTTTTACTCTAAATAGGGACGTTAAGCCTTGATACTTATAAGCAATGCGCTAATGCCGCAAACAACGCAGCATTAGCAACTAGGCATCGGTGTTAACTTAATGTGATCAACGTGTTAGCATCGTCCAAATAAGCATTAGCTGGCTTTATACGCCCCCAATAAGCCCCCTTAATCTAACGCCCCTTACTTTAAGAAGAATCGACTGCAGTGAAAAAACAATATAAAACATACCAAGAAACAGAACAGTATTTACAACATGTTGTTTCTCAGCACCCCAATTTATTTAAACTTCAGAGTATCGGCAGCACTCACGAACAACGTGAGATTATGCTAATCACCGCTTCTTTCGATGTAGAAAAGGCAGAGTCTAAACCCGCTCTTTTGTATACAGGCACCATTCATGCCAGAGAATGGATTGGTAACGAGCTGGCTGTTAAGTTTATTGAATATATCGTCGATAACCATGAGTACAACCCTGAGCTTATCAACATCTTAAGCCGTAACACGCTTTATATGGTGCCTTGTTTAAATCCGGATGGCTTCGAATACTCAATGAAGCATTTCTCATTTTGGCGAAAGAACCGTCGTCTCAATCACGATGGTACCTATGGTGTTGACCTTAATCGTAACTTTAGTGTCGGTTTCCCGGGCTCAAAAAACACTTCATCAAACGTCTATAGTGGCCCCCAATCCTTTAGTGAGCCAGAAACTCAGGCCATCAAACAATTTGTGGACAGTCATCAAAACATTACGATTGCTTTAGATTACCACTCTCAGGGAAATGTTTTTTTCCCTGCCCACAAGTTTAATCATGAAGCCGAACATGAAGGCACAGACCTGAATATGCTTTGCGCCAATATGGCCAGAAAAATCTACAAAGTAACAGGGCGTAAATACGGTATTCATCGTGGTAAACCGCCTACAAACTTGATCGGTGGAAGCGGACGAGAATACTATTATAGCCGAGGCATTCTTGCCACTGTTGTCGAAGTCGGTACCCGTAATATTCCCGACTATATGCAAAACATGACCCAGTCGATTAATGAAAATATACCGGCGGTACAATATGCATTAGGTGAGGCAATTAATTATTCCACACACGCTCCAAAACGCGTTACTGAACTTAATATCCTTAAGATTGAAAGTAAATCTGCCACGTTAACGTGGACGTATGAAGAAGATGAGGATATTTATTTTGAAATCTATCGCAATACAAAAAACAAACAAGCCTGCACCGAAAGTAATTTAGTTGGCATTACCCATGCACAAGAGTTTACAGATATAGAACTCGATAGTGGCACCATGTATTTTTACTATATTCGTGCGGTTCATCGCTTGAGTAATATTAAATCGCCTTTTGCTACAAAAATTAGATTAAAAACATTACTAGATCATAATGAGTTTTCTAGGGTGCTATTCCCTGGTAAATCCAAAGTCGGTTATGTTGGTCAATACACTGGCGAGCAAAACCGCCAACATTTTGGTCACAATTCACTCTTCATTGGCATCAACCAATCCAAAGGTATCTGTACCGGTGTTCTTGAGTTTAGCCTCGATAACATCCCTGAAAATGCTGTTATTAAGTTTGCCAGGGCTTCACTCTACCCAATGAATCGTGTCGCCGCAAAAATTGAGCAGTTTGGAGATTGGTCGATTTCATTTTTAGAGCAAGATAACGTAGCCGATATAACAAACTTTGAAGATATAGAGCAGGCCGAAAGCATAGAAACCTTAGGTCAAACAGTTCCATCAGACGCCCTAACACAGGGTATCTGGAGTCATTGGACCTTTAGTGCTCATGAATGTCGAATTCTAGAATCAAACCTAGCAAAACGCTCGGTATTATTTCGCATAGATGGCCCCAAAACACTGCCTCTTGGGCGTGATTCACAAATGATGCAATTCGACATTGGCTATGGAAAATTTGGTGGCGGGATTCATTATCGCCCGCACCTTGAGGTCATTTATACCGTCCCTGAAACAGAAGTGGTCTTATCACCCACGCGCCTTTGTAGTCTGTCAAAAGAGGGTATTGTGGAAAACAAGCTCCTGTCTGGTTTTAGCGAAAATGATGGTAAAACATACGGCTATATTGAGTTTAATCTGTACAGTTTACCGAACCCAGAAGAAACGGTTATTACCGAAGCCTTTATTTGCTTACAAAATAAAAACACACCCCCCAGTGATCGTGATATCTGCTTTAATCTTGAGTTTGTCGACATTAATGCCATCAGCTATTCTGATATCAGAAATCGAACTAATATCGAATATGTTGGTTATGAAGCAACCACGCAAGACCTTGTTCGCAAGCAAAAGCAGTACTTCATTTTCGACAAATATAGTCAATTAACATTAGAAGAAAAACACGAATCTAATGAGGCAGCTGCTTTTGTAATACGAGCCACCTCTGAGTCAGAATCTTATGCAAAATTGATTGACTGGCATGAGGCTGGCCATAAAAATGAAGTGAAATTAGTCGTTAAATATATCAAGCGTCGCAAAAAACCAACGGCAGCGGTTACTGAATTAAAAGCAAGCAATGAAAATGGTCGAATGAAATTAACATGGGCGAACCCACCTACCAAAGCATTTGTTGGCACTTATGTCGTACGCAATAGGTTCCGCCCACCTCGCTCACCCTATGATGGTGTAAAGCTCTATGCTGGTTCGGATAATTACACATACGACAGCTTTGGCTCTAGCAAAATCTCAAAATATTATGCTGCCTTTAGTTATGATGATGTTCCGAACTACTCTGAGCCTCAAGTAATACATTATGAAGCTCATCAAAGCACTGCAGAAAAGCCAACTAACTAGTTTTATATGAATGAATAGCCGATAAACGCTTGGTTTATCGTTAATCTCGCCGGCAATTTGAAAAGCGTATAACGCTTTGTTTTTTGTCGCCTGCTGAGCCCGTTGAAAGCTGGCCAGCGTGTCATAAAAGCCTAATAACTTACTGTCTCGTCAGCGCCAAGTTCTGACTGGTCCTAACAGTGGCTACGGATATAACGCTAGTCACCTCACCCTCTCCTGAAATATTTAAACATGCTGTTTGAAAAGCTTCATACAGCACACTGAGCATAACCATGTTAGATGCTTGTCGATACTTTTAAATAGTTGACAAATCAACTATTGATTTATAATATATATAAAAACTTACATTTGAACTATACAAAATGTCTACTAAAAAACGCTCTCTAGACCAACATCTCTTTGACCTTACTAATGTTATTCAGCCTTCACGGAGAGTTTGGATGCAAACTGTTAGCACTCTTCCTTTTGATCATGGTATTTCCACATCATTAGCCATTATCGTCTTACTAGCATCGCGTTTCGGGCCTCATGTTCAACAAAAAACGCTGGCTATTGAAGCTGGTATTGATGCAGCCGCGCTGGTTCGTATACTTGATCAAGGCGAAGAGACCGGGCTACTCGTTCGTTGTGATGTTCCCAATGATCGTAGAAGCAAAGCCATTAAGCTGCTACCGAAGGGAAAGCGCCACGCTAGCAAAATGGAAGCAACACTTAAGGACCTTCGTTTTAAGCTGATGGGTGATGTGCCAGAAGAAGATATTGAGACAACAACGCGCGTAATGCGTCTGTTGGAAGAGCGATGCCAAGCCTATTTACTAAATGGCAAAACTGATCAAAAATGATTTTTAAACCTGACCAGTGGCTATTCGCATTCAAGCTGTACCTAGCAGCGATGATGGCGTTTACAGTCTCCGCGCATATTGGCCTCCCCGAAACATATTGGACCATTGTTACCTGCTGCGTGGTTATGAACCCCATGAGCGGTGCCGTAAGATCTAAAGCCGTTTATCGATTTGCCGGTACATTTTGTGGCGGGCTTGTCTCGTTGATTTTAGTAAGTTTTTTTGCAAACACACCGATCTTAATGATTGCCTTTATAGGGCTAATTGGTGCAGTAGCATTTGGATGTTCTTTACTAGATCGAACACCGCGAAGCTACGGTTTTCAACTCTTTGGTCTGACCTTAATGATCGTCGCAATACCCTATATAGAACACCCAGCCACACTGTTTGACATAGCCATATTTCGTATCTGCGAAATTGGTCTGGGGATCATATGCTGCACCATGGTCGACAGCATTATTGCTCCACGTTCTTTAAAACCTGGTGTGCAGTTTAAATTGCAAGGTTGGCTGGCTGACATGGAGAAATGGATTGATGATGCCTTTGAAGGCCATATTACCGACGACGAAGCAGTACATGACCGATTAAAAGCCCTCTCTGATATCAGCTCCTTATCTGCTCTGGCCGCTCAATTGCGTTATGACCCGCTTGTTACACGACGGGAAAGCCAACTTATATTTTCCATACAATTGCGTTTATTGCGCTTAGTGCCGTTGCTATCAGCCATCTCATCTCGCATTGCCGATGCCGAACCCGATATACGCAACAAGTTAACGGCCTCTTTAAAAACAGCGGCCGCCCATGCAAAAAATGGCGAGCCAGCGGACGAAGCCCTACTTACACAAATAACCCAAACGGCTCATAGTATGGATTCCATGTCTGATTGGCGCCATTTAGTTCAAGAAAACATGGCCGAATTGCTAAAAGCTATACTGCATAACTGGTCTGAAATACGCCAATGCCAACAGTCACTAGAACAAGATTCGCCGTTACCGCCTATTCTTGAAAAAGAAGTCAGCAATACACGTTCATTTAAGCTTTATCCGGATACCTATATTGCCAAAAAAATATTTATTGGCAGCCTTATCTCCTACAGCCTGCTCTGTGTATTATGGTATGCAACAGGCTGGCATCATGCTCCCGCTGCAGTTTTAATGGGGGTTGCTGCTCTCGCCTTCTTTGGTGGTTCAGACGAAGGTGGTCGCGCCATTACCTTATTTGGTCGGTTTACAATTATCGCCTTATTCGCCGCAAGTATATTAAGCTATGGCCTGCTTCCGCTTGCCAATGATTACCCCATGTTTCTGATCATAATGGCGATATTTATCTTACCAATAGGCGCTTGGGCAACGAAAAACCCGATGGCGATACTGCTATTGGCTATGGCTTTTAGCAGCATTAATTTTCAAAGCAGCTACCAACCCTATGATTTTGGTGTCTTTCTTGAAATTTGTATCGCCAACCTTTTAGGCATTTTTATTGCCTTTTGTTCGCTAGGCTTAGTGCGCACGTTGGGCGCCAAACACACCATGGAACGACTTATTCATGAGGGTCGCGAAGAAGTATTAAACCTAACTTACCGCGCCACACCCCGCGATAGAGACGCTTTCCTCAATCGGTCTTTAGATAAAATTGGTTCCCTTGCAAGTAGGCTTGAACAAACCGGTCAAATAAATACTAGCTCTCGTGTTTTAAGTCGTTTGCGTGCAGCTGCAAGTATTGCCGAGCTACGACATACCAGTGCTTACCTGAATGAAGAAACTCGTCGCGTGCTGGAAGACCTATTCACCACAATCCGCCAAGACATTAACCATAAAGAACCGTCAGACAAGCTTTTGGCAAAAATAGACAACGCCCTTTCAACCGCCTGGAAGCATGAGTTGAAATCGGCCAAACATCCACTGTTAAGGGGGCTCATTGGCCTTCGTCTTGCGTTGTTTGAATATGCACCTGCTTGGAGGTATGCCCCATGATCGGAGAAATTGATATAGCTGGAATATTTATCTCGCCGTTACTCTTATGCTTGCTAAGTGCATTTATTGGAAGAATCATGATTTCAACTCTTTTTGAAAAAACGAACATCTACAAAGTTGTCTGGCATCGCCCCTTATTCGATATGTCCCTATTTTTTATATTACTGGGGATCTCACTTAAAACTTTTTACCTTATAACCGGTTAAAATATGCAAAAAGAAAAAACAATTCACATCCTAAAAGTCATGATGACATGCACGCTGACCGTTCTTGCAGCGTTTGTGCTCTGGCATATCTATTCCTACTATACTTACACTCCGCAAACACGCGATGGCAAGATCAAGGCCGACATTGTTGCCTTATCTTCCGATGTATCCGGCCAAGTAGAGGCCGTCTTTGTTCAGGACAACCAGCAGGTTCAAAAGGGCGATGTATTATTTTCTATCGACACCGATCGCTTGGAAAATACTGTAGCGCAAAACGAAGCTGCTTTAAGCAATGCTAGGGCAACACTTGCTGCAGCAAACAGGGAGGAAAAACGATATAAAACCCTAAAAAACACCATTGTCTCAGAACAAGAACGTGATAACCGTATCTCTGTAGCTGAGCAGGCCCAGGCGAAATATGAACAAGCATTGGCAGACCTGAAACTCGCCCGCCTTAATCTAGAGCGCTCGCAAGTGAAGTCCCCGATCAATGGAATCGTAACCAATTTTTCACTGCGCCCAGGAACCTATGCAACCGCCGGACAACCGGTAATGGCGTTGGTCGATATTGATAGCTTTTATGTCGCTGGGTATTTTGAAGAAACAAAACTAAGCCATATTCGCACTGGCATGCCTGCAACAGTTCATATTATGGGAGAAGACCAAGCTATCAGCGGACATGTCGTCGGGATTTCATCCGCGATTGAAGACCGTGAACGTGCAACATCCTCTAATACACTGATCGCCAATGTCAATCCAACTTTTAACTGGATAAGGTTGGCACAACGTGTACCAGTCCGCATAGCGATTGATGAAATTCCTGATAACATAGCACTTATATCAGGGCGAACAGCCAGCATTACTATCAATAATCATGAAGGTTGATTATTACTTTTTACCGTTCAATAGGGCTAGTTGTAGAAGCCTTCAATATTGATGCAGCACTGATTTTTTGGCTATGCCACCTGCGGCAGATGGCGCTTCGTTTGCAGTTAATGGTGGAGAGAGAGGGATTCGAACCCTCGGTACCTTGCGGTACACACGCTTTCCAAGCGTGCTCATTCGGCCACTCTGACATCTCTCCATAAAACTTATAAAACGCACTGTGCTTGCGTTTTAGGGCGCTGAATTATATCAGCAAACTTAAACCTTTTGTATTTATTGTAGTTGAGACTCTAACTCATCCCAACGTTGATACTTTTCTTGTAATTGTTCATCGATAGACGTTAATTCAGCCATTTTGCTTTTTATCTCTTCTCGGTCTCCTGCATGAAACTCCGCCGTACTCGTTAATTGCTGTAGCTTCGCTAACGTTTCTTCAAGCACCTCGATCTGCTTTGGTAAGTCATCTAATTCTTTTTTAACTTTGAAACTTAATTTCGGCTTTTTAACGGTTTTAGGCTGTTTTTTTTCACTAACCGTTTTACTCGGTTGCTCGGCCTGACTGCTGTCTTTAATAATTTGACTCCAATTAGGCAACTCGCCTACATAATCAGTAATGACACCATCCCCTTCAAAAAACCAAAAATTAGTAACTACGTTTTCTAAGAACTTACGGTCGTGACTCACCAGTATTAAGGTACCTTCATAGTCAACCAGTAACTCTTCTAGTAACTCTAATGTTTCAACATCTAAATCATTAGTCGGTTCATCCATCACGATAAAGTTAGCCGGCTGACTAAATAACTTCGCCAGTAAAATTCGATTACGTTCACCACCAGATAATACTTTTGCTGGTGATCGTGCTCGTTCAGGGGCAAACAAAAAATCACCTAAGTAGCTGATAATATGCCTGTCACGCCCATTAATGGTAATGCTCTCTCGTCCGTCGGAGACTAGGTCAATAACCGTTTTCTCTAGATCCAGAACATCTCTGTGCTGATCAAAATAGGCGACTTTTAGTTTGGTTCCGTGTTTTACAGCACCGGAATCTAATTCAATTTCTTTTAGCAACGCTTTAATGAGCGTACTTTTGCCAATACCATTTGGTCCTACCAATCCTATGCGGTCACCTCGCATTAATCGACATGAAAACTGATCGACCATTTTACGCCCGCCATAGGCAATAGAAATATCCTCCGCCTCTATCACCAACTTGCCAGACTTTTCACCTGATTCAACCTCTAGTTTCGCAGGACCGGCTAGGTTTCTTCGCTCTGCACGTTCCCGTCGTAACTGTTGTAAAGCCCTCACACGACCTTCATTTCGTGTTCTTCTCGCTTTAATGCCTTGTCTAATCCAGACTTCTTCACGCGCTAGCTTTTTATCAAATTCTGCATTTGTTTTTGCTTCGGACTCTAATGCGGCCGCTTTTCTTTCAAGGTATTGCTCATAGCTACACGACCAACTGGTTAGCTGTCCTCTATCTATTTCTATAATACGTTTCGCTATATTTTGTAAAAAAACTCGGTCATGTGTAATGCAAACCACGGCACCGCGAAAGGTTGCAAGTTGTTTTTCTAACCAAACAATTGTTTCCATATCTAGATGGTTAGTTGGCTCATCTAACAGTAAAACATCAGGCTCGACTACCAAGGCACGGGCTAGCCCTACACGTCGCTTCCAACCACCTGACATTTCATTTATTTTTTTATCGGCGGGTAAATTTAAACGACTTAACACTGAGTCAACACGTTGTTGTAATGACCAGCCATCTAATGCTTCAAATTGATGTTGTAATTTGCCCAGCGCTTCTAAGTCAACATCAGGGTCAAGCAACATGTCGTGATAACGAGCAATTAAGTGACCCACCTCACCCAAACTATCAGCAACAGCATCATAAACGGTGGAGGCATCGGGCAGTAACGGTGACTGCTCAAGTGTTGCTATGGTAATGCCCGCTTGCCGCCAGACCTGACCTGAGTCGGCCAACACTTGCCCAGCCAATACTTTTAACAAGGTCGACTTTCCTTCGCCATTGCGGCCAATTAAGCCCACTCGCTCTTGTTCATCGATTTGCAGGTCGGCATTATCTAGCACTGGTTTTAAACCGAACGCTACACTAACATTATCTAGCTTAAGTAATGGCATATTATTGATTTTGAATAAATTTTCTAATTAAATTGAACGCAAGTGCTGACGCTACTGTTTGTTGACGTAGCGCTCTCCCCCACACTTCCTTTGTGCTTGAAATGTGGCCGTGAGCATCTGCTACTGCGGTAAAAACAGCCACTGTTGTATCATTTACTTTCTTATGAAGTTGCACAAGGCTTAACGCTGTTTTATGCCGAGCACGATTTTCCTTTGCTATCTCAAGCGCCAACGCTTCACCAATGGGTTGCTGCACCGTGCTAAACGCAGTTTGTATGCCTGAAACTTTTGGATAAACAGCTGAAGTTAATAGCCAATCTGCTTGGCACTGGCGGGCGATATCACCCTGCGATAAGGTTTCAATAAGACTCAGTGTCAACTTTTTTTCGGTCATTAACTGATCGACACAATCCGGTAAATTACTGACTGATTGACCCCAACCATCAATGGCAAAAAGGCTAGCACCCAATGCATCACTAACGTTATCAACCCAATATTGAACCTGCTCTTTGGTATGGCTTTGTGGAAAGAGTAGCTTTAATTCATTCTCTGGCATACCCGCTCTAAAACTCACACGAATATCATTGTCAATCTCTAAGCTATTAACGGCTTGCTGGATATCAGACTCTCCCATGCCCATGCTTCGAAATGTAATCAAACGGGGCTGCTCCAGCTTAAATTGGCGCTGTAAATCGGCCAACACAAACGTCTCCATCATCTGTTTCATTTCATACGGTACACCTGGCATAAAGTAAAACCGGCACTGCTGACCGACGGCACTAAAGCCAGGCGCCGTTCCCCAACGATTATCAATTCGTGTCGAATTTGTGGGCAACAGTGCTTGCTTCTTATTTACATCGGCCATAGGCATTTTTAATTGCGCGAAAAACTCAGCAATCATCACTAAAGCCTCACTATCCATTTCAAGTTCTACTTGAAAGGCTTGAGCAAAGGCTTCGGCGGTTAAATCATCTTGTGTTGGCCCTAAACCACCTGTACACAAACAAACATCAGCCATCGCATCTACTTCTTTAAGCACTTGAACCAAGTCTGCTAAGTCATCCGAAACAGTAATATGCCTAATAACATCGAAGCCTAGCAAGCGACACTGATCAGCCAAAAAAGCAGCATTGGTGTCTACCAAAGCACCTGTAATCACTTCATCGCCTTGTGAAAAAATAATGACGCTAGGCGCCTTGTCTGTTTTATGCATCAAATTGAACCTTGTAACTGGTGAACTTTCTTATATTTAAGACCCCGCTATCTAATATTAGATATTGTCCTTTTATGCCCATTAAACGGCCTTCGACCCTAGCTGTTTTATCAAAATTAAAGGAGGTAACCTTTTGAGGATATTCAACAACGGGGTAATTAATCTCTACCTGCTTAGCATCTTTTATTAACTCTATATCCCCGTCTTTATTAGCCGCCTGAATATTGCTTAACTCAGAGGCTGCAGCCTCAATAAGGCGGTCTCTATGTTCATATAGGTTTTTATGGTCCGCTTGGCCTTTTAACATCTTCCGCCAATCAGTTTTATCCGACACGTGTTGTTTTAAAGCCATCTCAACTTGACCAGACTGTAGACGTGTTCGCACCTTAAAAATGGGCAAGGCCTGTGTTGCTCCTTGGTCAATCCAACGCGTTGGCACCTGTGTATGGCGAGTAATGCCAACCTTTAAGCCAGATGAATTTGCTAAATAAACAAAGTGGTCTTGAAAACAAAACTCTTCGCCCCATTGAGGTTCTCGACACGTACCTAAGTGATAGTGACACGTTTCAGGTTTCATAATGCATAAATCACACTGAGCCAGCTTAGTCATACAATAATAACAAAAGCCTTGGCTATAGCTTTTCTTTGTTCGTTTTCCACAATTTAGACAGTTGATCTCACCTTCATAGGTTAACGCGATGGTTTTACCCAAATATTGGTTCAAGCCAATACGCTCATCACCGATGGGCAATACATATTCAACAGGGTTACTCAAGGTGCTGAGCATTTTCTTTAAATGGCCTTCAATCATGTTCTCTATCCTAATTCAATTAATCCATGCCGATTTGAAACATGGTGGCTGTATAACAACCGATTTATGATGAAACTTAACCTTTTATGAAGTTAAGAAGTCGAATGTTTTCTCTAAATAATTTTCGTAATCAGCAAAGCCGTGATCACCGCCCTCAAGCACCACTTGCTCGCTACCTTGGTAGTAATCAACCCCTTTTTGAAAATCCAACACCTCATCACCCACTTTGGTGAGTAACAGTAAGTTTTGCGCTTGCTGAAGCTTTGGTAAGTGTAACTGCTGCAACTCCTGGAGATGCGTTTGAGTAAAATCAAAGCTCTCTCCGGTATGATAATTAGTATTCTTCCCCAAGGCTTTTTCAAGTATCAAATGCGCATCAACAGCGGGGTTAATTAACACTGCTTTCTTGGCATACTTTTGACTTAAATACGTTGCATAAAAGCCCCCTAAAGAACTACCAACAACACCCCAATATTGATCATCTAACGAGGCTATGTGCGCCTCAACCAAGGACATCGCTTGAGCTGGAGAAGGGGGTAAATCTTTTAAAAACAAGGTATGAACATTGTTTCGCTCAATATAGCTTTTAACTAACTGCGCTTTAAAGGAATCTACAGAACTGCAAAAACCATGTAAGTAAATAATATGCACGAAAAACTCTATTATTAAAAATAAACCATTAGGATAACCGACCCGTTGCAGGCCTGCCATCATTAACGATCAGTTGTTACGCTTCTTAAACGCGACCTACTTCTTCAGCTGAACGGGCATACTCTGCGATAAATTCGTCTTCCGACAGTGGCTTATTAATTAAATAGCCCTGAACTAGGTCACAACTATGCTCTGCTAGGAAATCATATTGATCTTGTGCTTCAACCCCTTCAGCCACAACCTTCATACCTAAATTATGTGCCAACACTATCATTCCATCAACAACAGCCATATCAGCTTCATTTTCTGGTATCTCTTTGATGAACTCCATGTCCAATTTTAAGGTGTTCGCTGGTAACTGCTTAAGATAATTAAATGATGAATACCCTGTACCAAAGTCATCAATAGAAATACTCACGCCCATTGCTGCAATATCGTTTAATTTTTCCAACATCGCATCAATATTGTCCAACACCATACTTTCAGTTACTTCTAATTCTATGTATTTTGGTTCTAATTCATGTTTAGCCAAACACATACCAACCAATGATACAAAATTTTCCTCTGCCATCTGTACCGCGGATACATTAACTGCAACAGTGCCATAGTAGTCATATTCTAATTGCCACTTTTTTGCTGTTGCGCACGCGGTGTCTAGCACCCACAAACCAATTTCTTTAATCAGCCCCATTTCTTCGGCAACAGGTATAAACTCAGCTGGTGATACCATTCCTCTTAACCGGTGCTCCCACCTAACTAATGCTTCTGAGCCTATCACTTCCGCTGTTGATGTGTCTTGTTTCGGTTGGAAGTACAGCGATAACTCATTATCCGCCAACACTTTCCGTAGCTCAGTTTCAATACGCATTCTTTGCTCTAATACCTCACTCATTTCCTGCGTATAAGCACGGTAAGTATTTCTCCCAGCGGCTTTTGCTCTATACATCGCCGTATCTGCATTTTTCAACAACGTCTCTTTTGATAGACCATCATCCGGGTATATTGCCAAACCAATACTAACCCCTGCAAAAACCTCGTTCCCGGCGAGGCTAAATGGTTCTTTTAGCGCATTTAACATGGCCTTAGCAACCTGGTCAGGTGCTGTTTTACCGGTCATATCACTTAATACAACCACAAATTCATCACCACCGATTCGTGCCAACATATCTCCTGAGCGGATACAGTTTTTTAGCCGCCCAGATAGCGCTTTCAACAGAATATCACCAGCTTCATGGCCCATGCTGTCATTAACATCTTTAAACCGATCTAGATCAATAAAGAAAACCGCCACTTTTGAATCTTTTCTCTTGGCATGTTCAAGTTCTTGCTGAAACTGTTCAACAAAAGCAGTTCTATTGGGTAGACCCGTTAATGCATCTTTATAAGCTAATTTATGTACATGTTGATCAGCAAACTGCTTGTCTAACAAACGTCTCACTCGCTGTCTTAAAACTGACAAGTTTATCGGCTTGGGTACAAAATCAGCGGCGCCACTTTCATAGGCTAAATCCACAGATTTTTCACTTTCTAGGGCCGTGGTTATAAGCACTGGAACATCCGAACCACCCTGCATTGCCTTGATTTCTCGACAGGCCTCAAAACCATCTTTAATGGGCATCATTGCATCCATGATAATCACATTAGGCCTTAACACTTCAAACAACCTCACTGCATCACGACCATTAGCACCCAGTTCAACTTGATACCCTTCGCGCTCCAAAACACTTGCTACCGTCATTCGCGTACTTTGATCATCATCAACAATTAACACCACTTCTTTCGTTCGCTTTGTTTGTTCTGTATCAGAAAGTTCTAACGTCGCTAACTTGCTGTTCAAAGATGCTTCAACCAAGGTGAACTCTGTTTCTAACCGCTCAGCTAATGGCGCAATTATCGATTCATCAACAGTGTTACGAGACCAGGCCTCCTCTATTTCAACACAAACAGATACAAAATCTTCCGCCCCCAAGTTACGTGAACTGCCCTTAATTTTATGCGCCACATCCAAACACTTTGTTGTATCACCAGCCTCCATTGCGGCAATTAAGGTAACAATATAGATAGGTGTATCGAGTAGATAGGATTGAACAATTTGTTGAATACCACTGCCAGTATTAGCAACGAGCTCCTTGAATGCCGATTCAACAATTACTGAGCCTTCCGACACTTCAAGCTCTATACCTGATGATTCATCGTCTATTAGAGGGAAACCGAATAGTTTTTCAAGCTTGGCCAATAACGCTGACAATTGAAACGGCTTTAATAAATAGTCATCCATCCCGCTATTAATACAGTGTTCAAAGTCACCTGGTTGATCTTTCGCCGTTAAAGCAATAATAATCGGCTGCCGGTACTTAAGGTCTAACGCCCGGATTGCTTTAGTTGCTTCATACCCATCCATCACTGGCATATTGCAATCCATCAAAATCAGATCATAGTTTTTTTCTTTAAAAGCATTCAGTGCTTCAAGACCATCATTGGCCACATCAGACGATATACCTATTTCCTTTAGTGTTGCCTCGGCTACCAGTTGGTTAGTCACATTATCATCGACAACTAGGGCCTTTATACTTTGCAAAACATCTGATGTCTTGATCTTGGGTTTTTTCCCAATCTCCGCTGACGTGCTCCCCTTACCTTCAGAGAATACATCTATTAATGTCATCCGTAACTTCTCATACCGTACAGGACGGTCAATTGATCCTACAAATAACGGCAAGCTTTCGTCTGCAGAGCTAATTTTGCTGCCAAACCGGACCATCGGAATTAACTTTGTACCAGAAAATTCCTCATTCGCCTTAAAACTCGCTAAAAACGCAGTCATATCCCCCAAACTATAATCAACATTAAACAGGCAGCTATCCAACCCTCTGCCCGACTTTAACTCGTCCTTTAGGATGAAAATGGCCTCATCTAAACTGTTAACTATTTGACATTCAACCCCCCCACGCATCGAACATCCCTTCAAGATAATGTTGAGTTTCTTCAAACGGTTCAATTAACATCACCCGTTTTCCACTCAATAATTCAACCTCATCGGCAGGTTCTTCGAAGGAAATATTATGCGTTTGCATTGGAAGTAATACTCTGAAGCTTGACCCTTCATTGACTTCACTAGTAACCGATACAGAACCCCCCATTAACTTTGTCATTTGATTAACGATCGTCAATCCAAGTCCGGTTCCACCATATTGATTGGTTGTTTCTGCACTGACCTGACCAAAAGGCCTAAAAATTTCACTTAATGCGCCTTCCGGTATTCCAATACCCGTATCAGTCACTGCTATCTCAATCAAAGAACGCCCCTTTGAGGATGACACAATTTTTGCTGATAAAGTAATATGCCCCTGGCTTGTGAATTTGACCGCGTTATTTAATAAATTACTGATGACTTGTCGAATCCTTACCGCATCACCTCGAACAAACATTACATTGTCGGTGGGCAAATCCAAACAAAGCTCTAAATCTTTAACTTGTATTTTCTCTGCATATAACAACGCTAGCTGTTCAAGCAACAACCTTAAATCAATATCCTCCAGTGCCAGCTGAAAATTCCCCGATTCCATTTTACTAAAGTCCAACACATCATTGATCATTTGCAATAAGGAGTCACCTGATTTACTCGCTACCTCAAGGTATTCATGCTGATGCTGTGGCAAGCCCATTTCTTTGAGCAAATTAACCATGCCCAAAATGCCATTAAGTGGCGTTCTAATTTCATGGCTTAGGTTCGCTGCAAAATCTGATTTAATTTTAGCTGTTTGTACGGCTTGATCCCTCGACTGTTCAAGTTCACTACTTCGCGTTTCCAGCACCTTCATCATCTGATTGAACGCTTCAGACATATGGCCAAGTTCCGCAGCAACCTCATGTTCGGCTCTAAGCCCGATCTCACCTGATGCTGCTTGAATCATGATCGATGAAAAGTCTTTTAACGGCCTTGTTAAACGCCGAACTAGCAAGCTCATCAGTACTAATAAAACCAACGCAACCGCAATAATAATGCCTACGTTGGCGACAAATAGTGTCTGGGCATACTGAACTAAGGACGGCTTATCAAGTATCAGCATTAAGTATGCAGCAGGTATTTCCCCATTATTATTGAGCCGAGCGGTAAAGTAAAAGGCTTGTTCCGTCTCACGCTCTAGCCTCGTTCCCTCCAAGTCAACATCTTGCCAGCCGCTTATTAACTCATACTCTGTGTTCTTTTTGACCGATGATATTTCTTTGAAATCTGCATCAAAAATAATGATGCTTTGCACACCCTCAAGTTTAAAAAAAGGGGTCGCTAAATAGCCTAATAGTTCTTCAATACCGCCAGAAAAAGGAGTTGAAAGCTGATCGATTAAAGCTTCAGCTACTCTCTTACCGTGTTGAACATAATCGGCCCGCTCTTGCTCATAGGCTTTATATGAAATTAAAGCTGATGAGATGACTGATAAAAAAATAGCTCCTATCAACAAAGCAAGGTTTAATTGCTGGCCTAAACCCTTTTTATGTTTTTTTATGCCCATAATCCAAACCCTAATTTAACGGCTTCCTTATCTAGCTATAATGTTAGTTTAAATACTTCGCCATGCTAGCTATTGTCTTATCATTAATAACGTACATCATAACCAAAAAGCTGAATATTTGCTTAACCCATGCCATGACAAATTTCCATCGGCAAGCGGGCGACAGGGCGTTATAATATCCACCATACTTTAAACACTATGGAGCGGCGCCTCATGTCATGGCTTTCTAACAAACCTATTCCTGTTAATGAACGACTCATCGTTGCTTTGGATGTCCCTGATATTCCACAGGCTAAAGCGTTAGTCACGCTATTAGGCGACAGCGTTATTTTCTACAAAATTGGACTTGAGTTATTCATGTCTGGTGATTATTTTGAGCTAATCGACTGGCTCAATGAACAAAATAAACGCATCTTTGTTGATCTCAAATTTTTTGATGTGCCTGCAACAGTTGGTCGTGCTGTTAAACAGCTTAGCGATAAGAAAGTTGATTTTGTCACCATACACGGCAACAACGCCATTATGCAGGCTGCCGCCGAGCAAAAAGGCCAGCTGAAAGTTCTTGCTGTTACCGTCTTAACCAGTTTAGATAGGGGCGACCTAGATGACTTAGGGTTTAAATGCGATGTTGAAGAACTCGTCACCTCACGCGCCAAACGAGCTATTGAACTGGGTTGTGATGGTGTTATTTCTTCTGGACTAGAAGCCCCAGGACTACGGGACTCATTAGGTCCAAACTTCTTGGTTGTTTCGCCTGGTATTCGACCCGTCGATAATAAGCCAGATGACGACCAAAAACGAGTCGTCAGCGTTGAACAAGCCTTTTATAATGGAGCCGACCATATTGTAGTTGGGCGACCTATTCGTGATGCTCGAGATCCCAAGCAGGCTGCCTTAGATATACAAAAAAGTATTCGTCATGTATTTAGTGAAAATTTATCAGGAGATCATAATGATTAAGGACTTAAACAGTTTCACTCAACCTATATCAAAACTTGTTGAATTAAATACTCATCACTTCGACACCCTCATGGACGCTCAAAAAAAAGCAGCCGAAGATTATAAAAAACTTGTTCAGCAACGCATGCAAACTGCAACAAAAATCAAAGACCCTATTGCATTAGCTAGTTTTGTCACCGATCAAATGGCACTCGCCCAAAGTAACTATGAAAAAATGGTAGATAACAGCCGTGTTATGTTTGAAACCATGACAGGCTATAACGCTGAAGTAATTAAACTTTTTCAGGAAAGCACCGTTCAGCTAAAAAAAGAAATTGATAAAGAAACAAAAAAATAGCCTGATTATTTTTTGTTTCTTTAATTAACTATTGTTAGCTACCTTTTATTAGGGTTGAAGCACCTCACAAAACAAATGTTGCGCCGCAATAAATTTTACTTTAAACTGGCCTTTCTAACCTTTGTTTTAAATTAGATTTACTCAACCTTATTTGGAGAAATTTCATGAACGACTTTAATGCTTTTGCAGCCCCTATCACTAAATTAATTGAATTAAACAAAACTCATTTTAAAAAAATGGCCGCGGCACAACAAGAAGCTGCTAAAAACTATGCCGAATTAGCTGAAGCCCGCATCAAAGCAGCAACTAACATTAATAATCCTGAGGCACTTAATGCTTTTGCCAAAGAGCAAGTCGAACTCGCTCAATCAAGCCTTGAAAAATTTGTTGCTGATAGCAAATCTTTATTCGAAGACACGAAAGCTTATAACGAGCAAGTACTTAACATTGTTAAAGAAAGCGCAGCGGCTCTAACACCAAAAAAATAAACATCAAATTAAGTCTATGTTGGAAACCACTACCACTCGGTAGTGGTTTTTTTATAGTTGAAACATTATTAAAATAGAAACACGCTGCCATAAAAGTTAAACTAGCCTTATCAACGAATAACACTCATTCGTCACCAAACAACTTAATTCTATAAGGGGATTTCAAATGGCTTTAATTTCTCTACGCCAACTACTCGACCACGCTGCTGAAAACAACTACGGCGTACCAGCTTTTAATGCCAATAACATGGAACAGGTTCATGCTGTTATGCAAGCAGCAGACGCAACTAATAGTCCTGTTATTATTCAAGGTTCTGCCGGGGCAAGAAAATATGCTGGTTCAGCATTTCTAAAACACCTAATTCTCGCTGCGGTTGAACAGTACCCACACATTCCTGTGGTTTTTCACCAAGATCACGGCACCAGCCCTGCCATCTGCCAACGCTCTATTCAGTTAGGTTTTACCTCTGTCATGATGGATGGTTCTTTAGAAGCTGACGGCAAAACACCCAGTAGTTATGAATATAATGTTGAGGTTACTAGGAAAACAGTTGAAATGTCGCACGCTTGTGGTGTGTCTGTTGAAGGTGAGCTCGGTTGTCTCGGTTCTCTTGAAACTGGTGAAGCAGGTGAAGAAGATGGAGTTGGCGCCTCTGGCGTTTTAACACACGAACAAATGCTAACCGACCCTGAGGAAGCTGCTGATTTTGTTAAAAAAACGGGGGTTGATGCATTGGCTATCGCCATTGGCACCAGTCATGGTGCCTATAAGTTTACCAAACCCCCAACTGGCGATACTTTAGCTATTCAACGCATAAAAGAGATCCACGCAAGACTGCCTAATACTCACCTTGTAATGCATGGTTCTTCATCGGTTCCTCAAGATTGGCTAAAAATTGTCAATGATTTTGGCGGCGACCTTGGTGAAACCTATGGCGTACCAGTTAATGAAATCCAACAGGGCATCAAGTATGGTGTACGAAAAGTGAATATCGACACCGATTTACGATTAGCTAGTACTGGTTCTATCAGGCGGCACTTAGCAGAAAACCCCAAAAACTTTGACCCTAGAAAGTTCCTAGCTGTATCAACCGACGCAATGCAACGTATATGCGAAGATCGTATGGACGCGTTTGGAACATCTGGACAGGCAAGCAGTATTAAACCCATTAACCTAGAAGAAATGGTACTTCGTTACGACTCTGGCGAACTCAACCAAGTAGTTAAGTAATTAAAGCCTTTCAACTCAGGAGGCAGGCTCTAATTATAAGCTTCACCTCGGCTTATTAAACAATCAGGTTAGCACCACGGCAGTGTTTGCTAATCTGGTTGTCGTAACTTTTTAAATTATTACTCACCAATAACCCAGTTATAGCATTCATTCAGAGCGCCCCTACTTTCAATTGGGTTATGTAAAATACCCTGCTTTTGCTAATATCTAGCTACCTAACACTAAAACTTTATCAGAGTTTATTTATTACGTTTATGTACAAACCCCTTTAGCCTATCGGTTATGCTTAACCCCTCACGCATAAAATACGTTTTTATTTTTCTTGCTGTGTCTGTACTTTCAGGCTGCACACCAGCGCCTTCATCATTAGAAAAAGTACTTAACCGTGGTGAGCTTGTTGTTCTGACGCGAATAGATCCATCAACGTATATCATTGACGAAGCCGGAACCCATGGTTTTGAGTATGAATTAACATCACTGTTTGCGGAAAAGCTCGGTGTTAATATACGCTTCATTATTGCAAAAGAATTTCAACAATTGGTGCAATTATCAACTGAGGATGAGGCTGATTTTGTAGCTGCTGGACTAAGTATCACCCCAGACAGAAAAAAACGCTTACATTTCACGCCGCCTTATTACGAAGTCACGCAACAGCTTGTATATCATTATCGAACGCGTCGCCCTAAGTCCGTGGCGAAACTGAGCGGTTCTTTTTTAGAAGTTATTGCCAACACCAGTCATGCCGAAAACTTACGTAGCATTCAAAAAACACATAAAAACCTGTCTTGGATAGAAAGCACCGATTCAACTGTTCTAGAGTTAGTTTCTCTAGTGAACGATCATATACTTGACTACACCGTCGTCGACTCCAATCAATTTCAACTCATTCGCGGTCAATTTCCCAACTTAAACGTTGCTTTTGATATTTCAAAACCTGAAAAAATAGCGTGGGCTTTTCCTCTTGGTGAAGACCACAGCTTATATAATGAAGCGGTTAAATTTCTCGCAGAACTTAAATCCACCGGTGTCTTAGAGCAGCTACAAGACAAGCACTTCGGCTATTCTAAACAATTAGATTACGTTGGAATTTGTACCTTCTGGCACCATGCTGACACTCGGCTCCCTAAGCTCATTAAGTCTTTTCATTTAGCTGCAAAAAAATATAATCTTGACTGGAAATTACTAGCGGCTGTTGCCTATCAAGAGTCTCACTGGAACAAACACGCTGTTTCGCCAACGGGTGTTCGCGGCATTATGATGCTGACTAAAGCCACTGCCAAACAAATGAACGTAACTAATCGATTAGACCCCGAGCAAAGCATTGAAGGCGGCGCACATTATTTATCAACTCGAATAAAAAAAATCCCTAAACGGATCGAAGAACCCGACAGAACATGGATGGCCTTGGCCGCTTATAATATTGGTTTTGGCCACTTAGAAGATGCGCGCATATTGACCCAACAACAAGGCGGCGACCCAGACAAATGGATTGATGTAAAACAGCGACTACCACTACTTGCTGAAAAGGAGTGGTATCAAAAAACAAAATACGGCTACGCACGTGGTAAAGAACCCGTCACCTATATTGATAATGTTCGCCAATATATCAAAATGCTTAAAAAACTTGAGCCTAACTCATTAAGTGATGAACAAAACAAAATTGATACCGACGCCACACTAAATATCGAGTTACAAGCGCTGTAACTCTCTTTTCATCCAATTTAAACCGTACTCAAAAACCTTTTCTTTCTCTGGTTCATGATGAAGTTCATGATAAAAACCTTGCCAGATCTTCAAACGGCATTGCTGACCGACGCGCTCAGAAAATATGGTACTCGCTGTATGACTTGTGATCGCATCAGCATCACCGTGCATCAACAAGACTGGAAAGTCCACTTCTGAGGCTTTTCGTAACAGTTGCTCGCCCTCACTTAGCATTTGAATGCCTAATCGAGCTGAAATCCGGTGATGAATTAAAGAATCTTCCGCTCGGCTTTTCAATATCTCTTTATCCCGACATAAGGCGACTTCGTTTATCTCGTTCGATAACGATAAAGTTGGCCACCCTGTTTGCACAAGTCGACCCAATAGTAATTTCCATTTAGCTGGCTCAAATGCAGGTTTAAACAAGGGTGAACTCAACACGACGCCTTTGAAACCAATTGGATGTGACAGCGCATATTGAATGCTCAGTGTTGCACCCAAGCTGTGACCGTAGATAAACCAGGGCTTGGCAACGTCAATATTTGATACTTCATCTATAAAACACTTAATATCCCGTATCATTTGTTGAAAATCAGCACTATGACCACGTTGACCACCAGACTTTCCATGCCCTCGCAAATCAAACGAAACAATCTCAACACCACAGGATGTATAGTATTCAACCATGTCTTTGTAGCGACCACTATGCTCGCCCAAACCATGAATTAAACACACCGTCATTATCGGCTCAACATCAGGCTGCCACCTAACGGCATGCATAGGCATTCCATCGTTAGCAAGCCACCTCTTTTCACTGTATTTTGCCATTATTTTCCTTGCGCTATAATCAACACAGTTGAAATAACATAGTAAGCCATCGTGATTAAGCTGATAACTGCCTTAACATTTCCTATAGCCCTTTCATTTACGCCTTTTTTTAAAAAAAGCGCTTAATAACTCAGAACACTCCTTCGCCAGCACGCCCCCTGTCCATTCAACATGATGGTTTGCATAACTAGCTTTAGTGAGTGATAGCGCACTACAAACAGCCCCCCTTTTTTCATCTAACGCACCAAACACAATGCGTTTAATTCGCGCATGTTGAATAGCCCCCAAACACATCACGCAAGGTTCAAGAGTGACAAAAAGGGTTGTATCAACAAGGCGGTAATTATCAAGTTGCAGACCAGCGTCACGAATAGCCACTATTTCAGCATGTGCAGTTGGGTCATTATTCTTTATAGGCAGGTTATAACCTTCAGAAATACACTCATTATCTTTGACGATAATTGCACCGACAGGTACTTCACCAACTTCTTCTGCTTTATGCGCTAAATTGATCGCTCTGCGCATCCAAGCCTCATCATTCATAAGCATTATTTATTCAGCAAAGGCCACATTGTTTCGTCCTGAATGTTTCACTGTATACATCGCTTTATCTGCCTTTTGTGTTAACACATCAATATCTGCGCCATCGTCTGGATAAAATGCAACGCCAATACTGGCACCAATCTGACAACTATCACCGTTGACCATTATGCTGTTAGAAACTGATTGAATAATATTCTCGGCAAGACTCCTTACCCCCTCATCATCCACTTGCCCTTCAAGTAACACAATAAATTCATCGCCACCAATACGAAAAACACTGTCAGATTTCCTAATGCAAGCAGCAATTCGATTCGCCGTTGTTTGCAACACCGTATCGCCAACACCGTGCCCATAGGTATCGTTAATAGGTTTAAATTGATCTAAATCGATATACAGTATCGCCAGTCTCGTTTTATTTCTTTGCGCAATACTAAGCGCATGTTCCGCCAACTCATAAAACACAATACGATTGGGCAATCCCGTTAACTCGTCTTTATGTGCTTGCTCAATAAGAATGGCTTCAGCTGCTTTCCTTTCCGATATATCTCTAATGGCAGCCGTAACTTCTACATTTTTGCCGTTCTCACTCAACGCGGTTTGCATCACAATGTCTGCGACTAAAATACTATCATCACTTTTTAGCAATCGCACCTCACACCGACTAGTAGGTAAACGGCCTGTCTTATCAACTGCCTCCAATATTTCCGAAAAAACAGCTTTCGATTCTTTTACAAAAAACAAACTCGCTGGCTTTAAAAGGTAATGTTGTTGGTTGAAGCCAAGTAATTCAACCACAGACCCACTAACAAAAGTGGTCAGCGCTGTTTTAACATCAACCCCAATCACAATATCTGTCGTTTTTTCCATCAGATTATCGTAATAGTCTTCTCTACGAATAAGTCTTATTGTAGCAATACAAAAGCAAACAAAAATAAGTAAAACTGTCGCTGTTTGAATACTTCTTAAAAAAAATGTCTCAGCCTTAACCTCTTCTTCTAAACTAATGGTTAGTTCATTCATCAAGCTCAATAGTTCTTCATCATCTGGTGGGAAAATGATGCTGAAACTGCTTGAGATGATAGAAAATAGCTTAATTCCTCATGCAATGGTCGCCAAATATACTGAGCGTCAAATAAGCGTTCTCTAGCATCTTCATCAACCAGCTTGTCAATAAATATGACATCACCTGAAGCCGCTGTAGCCGTACCACCTTCACTAAAAGCATTTAATGTTTCATCAAATAAGGCAACTGCTTTAGCCAGTTTATCCATATCACCCAGAGGAACTGTCTGATGCTGCGATGAATTATGAATAAGGGACGCTAACTTTATAATTTTCTGCGATAACATCCGCTGTTGACCCGCGATATTGATGTTCTTAGCAGATACTTCAATTTGAGCAGTAACATAGTAGTTAATCGCCAACAACGCAAAATCTAATAGCATGACCAACACTAATGGAAGCAACACTAACTTGTACTTTAGGAGCGTTTGATTCATATGTAACTAACCTACCACATCACTAACATAACCACTATAAATGCTACCAGTTTTATGTAAATCGAGCAGTTAGGCCGTTACTCTCATTCACTCATCGCCCAGAGAATCTTCTTATGCCATGCTACTAATAGTACGCCGAAAGCGTGATAGCGAAAGTGAAAACAGCACGACTCCGATCGCCGTAATGGCAAGAAATTGCGGCCAGACAGCGGCAAAACCAGCGCCACGATAGAGAATCGCCTGAGCAAGCATCACAAAGTGTGTATTCGGTGCAGCAAACATGACCAATTGAACTAGCTCCGGCATGCTCTCGCGCGGCGTCGAGCCACCGGAGAGCATCTGCAACGGCAGTAACACCAACATCAGTAGCAGAGCAAACTGTGGCATCGAACGGGCGACAGTGCCGAGGAAAATACCCATTGAGGTAGTCGCAAACAAATGCAATGCCGCGCCAACTAGGAATAACCCCAGTGAGCCTTGAATCGGCACCGACAGCCAGCCTTGCACAACCGCGGTTAATGCAAAGGCGGTAGCAACAAGTACAACCAGCCCCATTGCCCAGACCTTGCTGGTCATAATCTCAAAAGGCGTAACCGGCATTACCAGCAGGTGCTCGACGGTGCCGTGCTCGCGTTCGCGAATCAGCGCCGCGCCAGTAAGAACAATAGACAACATCGTCACGTTGTTGATGACCTGCATAATCGCACCAAACCACGACTTATTAAGCTGGGGATTGAATCGCGCCCGTAGCGCCAAGTCGACCGGCAACTCAGGCACCTCACGGTAGCGCTGCGCAAAGGTCTGTACTTCGTCAGCAACGATGGTTTGTATATATCGGCTACCGGTAAAGGCTTGGCTCATCCGCGTGGCATCAACATTAAGCTGAATCGTTGGCCGCCGCCCCGCTAGCACATCACGTTGAAAGTTCGGCGGAATATCCAGTGCAAAGGTGTCAAGGCCAGCATCCATGCGAGCATCCATCTGTGCTTGATCAATCACGTCAGGCGGAACAAAATACGGTGGGTAAAAAGCACTAACAATACGCCATGACAGCGGAGAGCGATCCTCGTTTACAACCGCAATCGGCGCCTTGTTGAGACTCTCCGGCATGGCCGTAGCGGCCGTGTAAACTGAAACGGTAAAGGCATAAACGATCAACACAAGCATAATCGGATCACGCACGACACTGCGCAACTCCTTAACACCAATGTGGAAAATATTAGCAAGACGCATGGACTACCGCTCCTGCTTCTTAAGCATTACGGCAGACAAGCCGATCAACACCGGCACAGCCAATACCAACGGAAGGAAAGACGCATGCAGGTCGGAAAAGTTCAACGCCTTTGAGAAAGTACCCCGTGCGATTGTTAAAAAATGAGTCGTTGGGTAAACCTCACCAATCATCTGCCCCATTCCTTCTAAAGATGACACTGGATCAATCATGCCCGAAAAATTGGCTGCTGGCAGGATGGTCAATACTGCAGTACCGAAGATTGCCGCAATCTGGCTGCGCATGAAAGTAGAGATCAGCAAACCCACCGCAGTTGCACAACCAACATAAAGCAGTGCCCCTATTGCTAAGGTCAGAAAGCTACCCTTCAGCGGCACACCGAAAACAGTCACCGCAAGCAGTGTCAGCAATAAAAAACTCAAAAAAGATAGCATCACATAAGGCAGCTGCTTACCCAGCAGAAATTCGAGCCGCGTTGTTGGGGTAACATAAAAATTGGTAATCGAGCCAAGCTCCTTCTCCCGGACCACGCTGAGCGCCGCGAGCATCGCCGGAATCAACATCAACAAAAGCGGAATAACAGCCGGCACCATAGCAACTAGGCTTTTAACATCTGGGTTATAACGGAACCGAGTCTCAATATTAACGAGACCTGCCAAAGCCTCAGCGTAGCCGGCTTCACGCGCCTTGGTCGCGAGCCACTGGGCATGAATCCCTTGCACATAACCTCGAGTAGTCTCACCTCGTGATGGCATCGCGCCATCAATCCAGGCACCAATCTCGACCTGTCGCCCCCTGGCGATGTCGCGCGCGAAGCCCTGCGGAATTTCAATGGCCAAACTGATATCGCCTTCGCGCATTCGCCGATCCAAATCGGCAACATTGGTAATCGGTGCTTGCTCAATGAAGTAGCGTGAGCCAGCAAGATTAAGTGTATAGTCGCGACTCATCGCCGTCTGATCTCGATCTAGCACCGCAAACGTAAGGTCCTCCACGTCTAGGCTGATGCCGTAGCCCATCACGAACATTAATATCACGCTACCGACCAATGCTAAGGTCAGCCGTATCGGATCACGGCGCAGCTCCAACCCTTCTCGTCGGGCATAACTGATCATCCGTCGAGAGTCGAACCAGCGCCGCCAACCCTTCGACTCAACGTGAGCTGTCGAGGCATTTATTGAATCGAGCGATGCTCTCTCATCTGCTTGTTTTTCAGCAGTTTCTGTCTCCGATGCTTCTTCTAAATGCGCCACAAACGCCTCTTCCAATGTCTCCACTCCCCGCTGCCTGATCAAAGCATCAGGCGTGTCAGTTACCAGCACCTGACCCGCATGCATCAGCGAAATACGGTCACAACGTTCAGCTTCGTTCATAAAATGGGTAGAAATAAAAATAGTCACACCATCATCACGCGACAGCTCAACCAACATACGCCAAAAAGCATCGCGCGCAACTGGGTCGACGCCCGAAGTCGGCTCATCGAGGATTAACATTTCTGGCTTGTGGATCATCGCCACCGCTAGCGATAAACGTTGCCTAAGACCAACAGGCAATCCACCCGGCAAACTATCCACTACGGTGGCTAGGTCAAAACGCTCAATCATGTCTTCCACACGTCGCGAAATATCAGCGGCGGGCACATGAAACAGCCGGGCATGCAGCGCTAAGTTCTGTCGTACCGTCAGCTCCGTGTACAGCGAAAAGAACTGTGACATATAACCAACGCGGCGGCGCGTTGCAAGATCGTGTGGGTCCACCTCTTGTCCAAACAGCCAAGCCCGGCCTTCGCTCGGCGGTAAAAGACCTGTCAACATCTTCATGGTCGTGGTCTTGCCGCAACCATTCGAACCTAGGAAGCCGAAAATCTCACCTCGTGGGACACGCAGGTTGACATGGTCTACCGCAGTAAAGTCACCAAATCGCATGGTCAAATCTTGCGCCTCAATCGCAGTATCCGCACCATCTTTCAGTCGCGGTGGTATGTCCACAGCACGATAGTTTCGTCGTTTGTCTTCTGGCAACAACTGGATAAATGCCGCCTCTAACGAATCCACTCCTTGACCCTGTAACAAGCCTTCGGGGCTATCACAAGCCAATACCTGGCCACCATACATCGCGGCTAACCAGTCGAAGCGAGCTGCCTCCTCCATATAGGCGGTTGCCACTAGCACACTCATGCCGGGGCGAGAGAAACGGATTCTGTCAATCAACTCCCAGAACTGGCGTCGTGAGAGCGGATCGACACCGGTAGTCGGCTCGTCAAGAATCAGGAGATCCGGGTCGTGAATCAATGCACAACAAAGGCCTAACTTCTGCTTCATTCCACCTGAAAGTTTACCTGCCGCTCTATCGAGAAACGACTTTAACCCTGTGGCTTCGGTTAACGCCTCGATTCGACGCGCCCTTTCGTCACCGTCATGCCCAAACAGACGACCAAAGAAGTCGAGGTTCTCACGTACTGACAGTGTCGCATAGAGGTTGCGCCCCAGGCCCTGTGGCATATAAGCAACCCGCGGCCCCACGCTTCGTCGGTGGCGCGCATTCGCCATATCACCGCTAAGTACCTCGACCTTACCATCTTGAACTGCGCGAGCGCCGGCAATCAGCGCCAACAAGCTCGATTTACCAACTCCATCTGGGCCAATCAACCCAGCCATACAACCGGCTGGAATATCAAGGTTAATGCCGTCAAGCGCATGCGCCTTCTTGTATCGTAAGGTGACGGCTTGCAAGCGGGCAACCGGTATAGCTAACTGATCGTGCTTATTCGTCTTTTCGCTGTTATTTTGATTCATTTTGGCAGCTTGACTTGCAGCTCAGGGGGCCAGCCTGCCTGCGAATCGAGCCGTACATAAGCCATACCGGGAAGGCCGGTTTTGACTTGGTAAAGATGTTTCCTGAGCAGTTGCGGGTCAATCTGCGCCTTAATTCTGAACATTAGCTTCTGACGCTCTTCTTCCGTTTCTACTGCCTTGGGAGTGAACTGCGCCACATCGGCAACAAAGGAAATCTTGGCTGGGACAACATATTGCAAAGCTGCATCTAGTACGAGCCTAGCCTCGGCACCTAAAGCGACACGTCCAGCTTGCTCGGTCGGTAAAAAGAAAGTCATATAAACATCTGCTAGATCGACCATGTTCAGCACCACGCCCCCCGGAGAAAGCACCTCGCCCGGCTGTGCAACACGGTATTGGATACGGCCATCACGCGGCGACTTCAGGACGCTGTCTTCGATATCTGCTTGAATGCGCTGGATGCCCGCTCGTACCGCTTCCACAGAAGCTTCTGCTCCAATAACATCAGATTTAGCTCGCCCTATAGCAGCTTGTGCGGCAGCCGCCTGAGCCTCAGCAGCACTTACGGCGGCCTTCGCGGCCTGAAAAGCGGCGCGGTCATCATCTTGCTGTGATACAGGCCCAGCCCCTTTCAATACTAACTCTTGCGAACGGATAAGGCGTTTCTTCGCGGCATCAAGCTCAGCCTTCCTCTGAGCAATCAATGCTTCGTTTGCCCGCTTCTCAGCTTCACGCTGGGTTACATGGCTTTGTGCGGTTTCAATGCCGATAAGTGCACGTCTCAGTTGCGCTTCTTCCTCGCGCAGTTGCGCCTCTAGAACCGCCACATCCATCCTTGCCAGTTGCTGCCCAGCTTGGACAAAATCACCTTCGTTAGCCAAAATATCCTTGACCCGACCTGCGGTCTTAGCCGCAACGTCTATCTCTACCGCTTCGATCCGCCCATTACCTGCAGCAAAACCTTCTGGCAAACCCTTTGCTTGTGCAAGCCACCACAGCCAAGCAGCTAGGCCAATAACAACCGTAACAACGAGGGCCTGCAAAATTCTTACTCTTACGGGCCATTTCAAGCTTGGTTTATGGCTGGCCTTATTACTCATCTTTAAAACTCCTGCTGATCTTGTGGCATGTTGGCGTTACTTCACATAGCTTCCATAAAGGCCTGCATATATAAAGCTTTCTGCCAACCCTCGCTTATGTAGTGCTGTTCAATACAATGAGGGTGTAGCTATGGTCAAAATAGCATTTTTTTGCCACACGCTTTAAATAATATTAGGGAGTTGTCGATTTTTTGTGCCCTACATAGCACTTTTGACACGGCATAGGCATTATTCACCCCCTAACTTAAGGGCAAGAGTATCACGAATTATAGTGTTGAAAGAATTTGCCTAACACAGCTTAATAGCACAAGAAGTAAAGGTAACAAGCTGAATATTTTAAACTCATTCAGCCTGTTACCTGTTTTCTGGAGTTATTCCCACTCTATCGTGGCAGGTGGCTTTCCTGAAATATCGTAGGTAACACGGGAAATACCTGATATTTCATTAATAATACGGTTCGACACATGTCCTAAAAAGTCATAAGGAAGCTGCGCCCAACGCGCTGTCATAAAGTCGATCGTTTCAACTGCACGTAATGCAATAACATATTCATAGCGCCGACCATCACCAGTAACACCCACTGATTTAACCGGTAAAAACACCGCAAATGCCTGACTAGTTTTATGATACAAGTCGTGTTTATATAATTCGCTAATAAAGATGTCATCGGCCAGACGCAATAAATCTGCGTATTCTTTTTTTACTTCACCTAATATTCTTACGCCAAGGCCTGGACCGGGAAACGGGTGACGATAGACCATATCCGATGGTAAGCCAAGCTCCACCCCAATTTGCCGAACTTCATCTTTAAAAAGCTCACGTAAAGGTTCAACCAGCTTTAACTTCATGTCTTTTGGTAAGCCACCTACATTATGGTGTGACTTGATAAGATGCGCCTTACCTGTTTTAGCCCCTGCTGACTCAATAACATCCGGGTAAATGGTGCCTTGGGCCAACCATTTTGCATTGGTTAACTTTGCTGATTCTTCATCAAAAATTTCAACAAATAGATTACCAATAATAATTCTTTTCTCTTCAGGGTCAGAAACACCTTTTAATTTATCAAGGTAGCGTTGTTCGGCATTAACACGTATAACATTAACCCCCATGTGTTCAGCAAACATGGCCATTACTTGATCCCCTTCGTTTAAACGAAGCAAACCCGTATCAACAAATACACAGATCAGCTGTTGACCAATCGCCTTATGCAATAACGCAGCAACAACAGAAGAGTCAACACCACCCGATAAACCTAACACCACTTGTTCGTTACCAACTTGTTCGCGAACAGATTCAATACTACTGTCAATAATGTTTTTTGACGTCCACAATGCCTCACACTGACAAATATCCAAAACAAAGCGACTTAAAATTCGCCCTCCTTGTTTTGTATGCGTTACTTCCGGGTGAAACTGTAGGCCGTAAAAATGTTTATCCTCATCAGCCATACCTGCGATAGGAGCGCTTTCGGTGCTTGCCATCAATTTGAAACCTTCAGGCAGCTCAACCACTTTGTCGCCGTGGCTCATCCACACATCCAACATGCCATAACCCTCTGGCGTGGTATGATCTTCAATATCTCTTAATAACTCTGTATGTCCACGTGCTCGAATACTGGCATAACCGAATTCTTTAACCTCAGATGCCTCAACACGACCACCCATTTGAGCCGCCATTGTCTGCATGCCATAACAAATACCTAAGACAGGCACAGATAATTCAAAAACAATGCTGGGCGCTTGGGGCGCATCACCATTTGTAACAGTTTCGGGGCCACCTGACAAAATGATGCCATTCGCCTTAAAATCGCGAATCGATTGCGATTCAACATCGTATGGATAAATTTCACAATACACACCTATTTCGCGTATGCGTCGAGCAATTAATTGTGTGTATTGCGAACCAAAATCTAAAATTAGAATTTTATGAGAATGGATATCTTCGTGTTGCTGTGTATTCAAACTAAACCTCTTTATTATCGTTCAACACGATAATTTGGTGCTTCTTTGGTAATCGTCACATCGTGGACATGGCTTTCACGCATGCCAGCACTGGTAACTCGAACAAATTTTGCTTTATGCCGCATCTCTTCAATGCTTTCACAGCCGGTATACCCCATACTAGAGCGTAAGCCGCCAATAAGCTGATGTACAATACTGACCATGCTGCCTTTATAAGCCACGCGACCTTCAATACCTTCTGGCACTAGCTTTTCAGTATCACTACTTTCTTGGAAATAACGATCACTTGACCCTTCTTGTTGAGACATCGCTCCTAATGAGCCCATACCGCGATAGCTTTTGTAGGAACGGCCTTGAAATAACTCCACTTCGCCCGGTGCTTCTTCTGTACCTGCAAGTAGGCTACCTAACATTACCGAGCTGGCGCCAGCAGCAATAATTTTTGCCACATCGCCAGAGTAGCGTACGCCTCCATCAGATATAACGGGAATACCCATTCCTTTCAATGCCTGAACAGCATTATCAACTGCTGTAATTTGTGGCACACCAACACCGGCAACGATACGTGTGGTACAAATAGACCCTGGACCAATACCTACTTTAACCGCATCGGCACCCGCATCTGCCAATGCTAAGGCTGCATCAGCGGTAGCAATGTTGCCACCAATAACTTGCAAATCGGGGTAATTCTTTTTTACCCACGAAACACGATCTAAAACGCCCTGAGAATGCCCATGGGCAGTATCAACAATAACCACATCAACCCCAGCATCAACTAGAGCTTCAATGCGTTCTTCTGTGCCATGCCCCGTTCCAACGGCTGCCCCAACGCGAAGACGTTCTTGGTTATCCTTACATGCTTTCGGATAGTCCTTAGCTTTTTGAATATCCTTAACGGTAATCATGCCGCAAAGTTTGAAGTTTTTATTCACCACCAACACTTTTTCAATACGGTGTTTATGCAACAGACCAATGACCTCTTCTTTACTCGCCCCTTCTTGAACAGTAACCAGCTTTTCTTTAGGCGTCATCGCTGATTCAATTAAGCCATCTAGGTGCGTTTCAAAACGTAAATCACGGCTGGTTACAATACCCACAAGGTCTGTGCCATTAACAACTGGAACACCTGAAATATTGTGTTGACGGGTTATTGCAATAACATCTCGAATGGTCGTATCGGACGTAACAGTAATCGGGTCTTTAACAACACCACTTTCAAAACGCTTCACCTTCATTACCTCTAGCGCTTGCTGCTTAACCGTCATGTTTTTATGAATAATGCCGATGCCGCCTTCTTGAGCCAACGCAATGGCTAAACGAGCCTCAGTTACTGTATCCATCGCGGCAGATAGAATAGGAATATTTAGAGAAATGCCACGTGTAAGCTGTGTTGTCAGGCTGACATCACGAGGAAGTACCGTAGAATGAGCTGGCACCAACAAAACATCATCAAATGTTAAAGCTTCTTGTTCGAATCGCATATTATCTCGGGCTTGTCGTAGAAAAAGCAGCTCATTATAAGGTATGCTCCGTTAATAATCATCTAATAGATAGCTTTCCGACATTATGCGCGACAATACACACATTTATACCGTCTCCGAGTTGTGTCGGGAAACACGAATTTTGCTTGAGGGAACATTTTTAACACTCTGCATCGAAGGTGAAATATCTAACTTATCTCGTCCTGTGTCCGGGCATATTTACTTCACCTTAAAAGACGATAAAGCCCAAGTGCAATGTGCCATGTTTCGCGCCCAACTTCGCAAAGTAGGTTTCAAACCAGACAATGGCATGCGCATTACCTTAAAAGCTCGGGTTAGCCTTTATGAGGCTCGTGGAAATTTCCAGTTAATTGCTGAACACATGGAAGCTGCTGGCGAAGGCGCTCTTCGACAACAGTTTGAGATGTTAAAAAACAAACTGTCACTCGAAGGGCTTTATGATGAGCAACATAAAAAACCACTGCCTGAATTAGCCAAAAAAGTCGGCGTTATCACCTCATCCAGCGGGGCGGCTATTCATGATATTTTAACCGTATTAAATAACCGTTTCCCCGCCTTACCTGTGCTGATTTACCCCGTTACCGTGCAAGGCGATGGTGCTAAAAACGAAATTGTAAGTGCCATCAAGTTGGCTAATGAGCGTAAAGATTGTGACGTTCTTATTCTCGCTCGTGGCGGTGGTTCATTAGAGGATTTATGGGCCTTTAATGAAGAAATTGTTGCACGAGCAATTTATCACTCATCTATACCGATTATTAGCGCCATTGGTCATGAAGTAGACTTTACCATCGCTGACTTTGTTGCGGATCATCGCGCCGCCACACCCTCCGCAGCAGCCGAACGGGTCAGCCCTGACCAACACCAATGGCTGAGTCATTTTAATTATTTAGCTAAGCAGTTAACAAATACATTATCGAGTCATTTATCAGATAAAAAACAAACCTTAAATCACCTCCACCACCGATTAAAGCGTTCCCACCCAGGCGCACAATTGCAAGCTCATGCCCAGCGCTTAGATGATTACCATGCTCGTTTAATGCAAACACCTCAACGTGTTTTACAACAGCGAAAACTCCGCCTATCCGAACTACGCGCCCGCCTCTTAAACAATAACCCTAGTCATCAGGCACACGCTTTAGAACAACGGCTAATACGTCTTCAACAACGCTTACCTAAACCAATACAACTGAACTTACAACAAGCACGCTTACGTTTTACCGACTGTAACAAAGGGCTTGAGACACTCAGCCCCTTAGCTACTTTAGCGCGAGGCTATAGCATCAGCAAGCGTGAGGCTGATGGTACAATCGTGAAAAATATTCATCAGGTTGTTTTAGGTGAAAAAATCAATATTCAATTAACGAATGGGGTATTGAAAACCAATATAGAAAGTATCCATGAAAACACTTAACGCTTATGTACTCGCTATTAGCCTTTTGTTTATGCAAACGGCGCACGCTTTCCCTCAACATCATCCCGTACCCGGTGGTATTGCCGTTATTCCACTGAAGTCTCAAACACAGCCGGCCCTCTATTATCAAAATAATAAAGTGTTAACCCTACTTAAAAATAATCAATGGGTGGCTATTGTTGGAATTCCCTTGTCAGCAAAACCTGGCACTCATAAATTGCTAGATCAACAAACGGCTCAAGTCACGACATTTGAAGTTAGCGATAAAACCTACCCAGCTCAATACATTACTTTAAAAAAAACGCCCAAAAATAAACGCATGATCAACCCAAATAAAATGGATATGGAGCGTATCAATCGCGAGAAAAAAACGCTCTCTAAAGCCTTATCTACTTGGTCTGACACGCCCCCACAAGTTGAGTTTAGCTTACCAACGCATGGCCGACTCAGCAGTCCGTTTGGCTTAAAACGTTTTTTTAATAATCAACCGAGAAAACCACATAGCGGCTTAGATATCGCAGCGCCTACGGGCACCCCTGTTACCTCACCAGCTGCAGGCACTATTCTAGACGTCGGGGATTATTTTTTTAACGGCAACACAGTATTGGTTGATCATGGACAGGGGTTGATTAGCGGCTACTTCCATTTAAACAAAACCTTTGTCAGCACAGGAGACACTGTTAAACAAGGGCAAAAAATAGCCGAAATTGGCACCACCGGTCGAGTAACAGGTGCCCACTTGCATTGGAATATTTATCTTAATAAAAGCAAGGTTGACCCTGCATTTTTTATTAGCGACCATATACACAAACTTAGCAAAAACAAGTAATCATCACTATGCATATCAAAGACCTTTGCACTAAATGCGACCATTGGACAATCACCACTATTATCCATGATGGTGAAACAGCCACTTTTACCTGCACACACTGTAAAAATGAATTTGACTTACCTTGGGACACTAACACCAGGTACCTCATTCGTTCAATTCGGCACAGCTTAAAGAAACGTACTAAAAAATATCCTGAGCTTTTAAACCTCAAACACGAAGGCCAGGGTATTAAAATTCAGGAAAAAGCGAGTGACCCTACGGCCTAAGAAGGGTTTAGTTATCGATGTTTAGGTTTGCTTTTTCTTTTCTCTTTTAATTTACTGACTTTGCCTTTTTCGATATTTGTCGCCGACTTCCTTGTTTTTTTAGCATAAGGATTATCCGGCGATTTAAACTCTATCCTTACCGGTGTTCCCACTAACCCTAGCTTTTCTCTAAAGGCATTCATTAAATATCGCTTATAACTACCAGGAACCGACACCGTTTGGTTACCATGAATGATGATGACAGGTGGGTTTTGCCCACCTTGGTGTGCAAATTTCAGTTTAATCCGACGACCACCTACCAATGGGGGTTGGTGAGCTTTGATCGCATTTTCAAGAATTTCGGTTAACCGTGGTGTTGACATATCAATCATCGCAGATCGATATAACGCCCCAATTGATTCAAATAACTTACCGACACCACTGCCATGCAACGCAGAAATAAAGTAACGTTCCGCATACTCAAGAAAACTTAATTTCACATCAATTTGACGCTTCACTTTTTCTCGTTGATCTTCCGACAAGCCATCCCATTTATTTAAACCAATAACCAATGCTCGTCCTGATTCCAGTACCATTCCGAGCAAACTCGCATCCTGATCGGTCACCCCTTCACTCGCATCAATCATGTAAATGACCACGTGCGTGTCATCAATTGCACGTAGTGTTTGCACAATGCTAAATTTCTCAACGGCTTCTGATACTTTTGAACGACGACGAACACCAGCCGTATCAATCAATGTATATTGTTTGCCATCACGTTCAAAAGGGATAAAAACACTATCACGCGTAGTGCCGGGCTGATCAAAAACGACGACCCGCTCCTCACCCAGCAAGCGATTAATCAGTGTCGATTTGCCTACATTAGGTCGCCCAATGACAGCAACCCTGATTCCTTCTCCTGCCAATGTGTCATCAAATGACTCTATTTTCGGCAAAATGTTTGATACATGTCTTAAGAGCTCAACCACACCTCGCCCATGTGTTGCTGCAATCGGCCATGGTTTATCGAAGCCCATTTTATGAAATTCTGCGATATGTGTATTAGCATCTAAACCATCAGTTTTATTTGCAACAAGTACGATTTGTTTGCCAAGTTTTCGTAAATTTTGCCCTATTTCTTCATCAATAGGGTGAATACCATGGCGCGTATCAACCAAAAATAAAACCACATCAGCTTCTTCAAGTGCTCGCTCGACCTGCTCTACAGCAACGCCATCAATGCCGTCTGCAGTTGCCGTAATTCCACCCGTATCAACCACTAGAGATTTGATATCTGCACGTTTTACTAACCCATATTGTCGATCACGGGTAAGCCCTGGGTAATCAGCAACTAATGCATCACGTGTACGCGTTAAGTAATTAAATAATGTTGATTTACCGACATTAGGTCGGCCAACTAAGGCAATAACAGGTAGCATCGTTTACTCTTCCGTGACCGACAGAGTGTCCATTCGTAAGGCCGTTATAACACCTTCTATGTCTTGCACATAAATCAAGCCATCATCAATAATAGGCGCTGTAGAAATCGCGACATCACTCACTCTTAAACGTCCAACCAACGCGCCATCCGTGCTATTTATCACATGAAGATAGCCTTCGTAATCAGCCGTTAACAAATAATCTCCAGCTTGAGTAAGGGGTGTTAATTGGCGGTGCTCTAAACTATCCTGTAGCCAATTAATGCTGCCATCATTTTGGTCAGCAGACCATAGGTGGTTATTCACATCAACAACATAAATGGACACCCAGTCTGCAATCATTTTCTTATATGACGACATTTCTGAGCGACGCCACACAATTTGGCCAGACCTTACATCAACGGCTACAACCCCGCCATTGAAGGTGGCTGCATAAATATAACGCTCTCCTGCTAATGGATCTGAATCCACATCTACCATCCGTGATAGTGCACCACGGCCTCTCGCTACGGCAACACTTGTTTCCCAGATCTGCAGACCATCTTTTAATCGCAACACCACCAATTTACCATTAGCATAGCCACAGATAACACCTCCACTTTTAACAACCGGAGAACTGGTACCACGTAAACTTAATGCTGGTACATCGCGAATATACGACCAACGCTCTTCACCGTTTGCAGCATCCAGTGTATTCACTGCGCCATCAACACTACGAACCACAAGAAGCCCATCTGAAAACCTCGGTGTTGACAATACTTCACTAGAGACTTGTGAAGTCCATGCTGTATCACCATCATTTAATTTTAGTGCAACAACATCAGCATCTGTGGTGCCAAAGAAGACATGTTCATAACCCACCTCTAAGCCACCTGAGATCGGAAGTTCAGTTTTGACTTCCCATATTAGTTCACCCGTCATTTGATCTATTGCAAGGACCTTGCCTTTTAAATCCGCTACGAAAAGCTTGCCATCTGACACGACCATTTCAAGCTTCAGGTATTTAGAGCCTTTGCCTTCACTTGCTTTTTGCTGCCAGACAGATGTAAGGCTAACTTCCTCAACAATTTCAGCCAATTCACGTGGGGGTGCAGACTCATCTTCTTCGGATGTGCTCATCATATCGATAATGCCACTTTCCAAACTCTTACCGGCCGATTTGGTTTTTTCTACGATTCCCGCACAACCTGCTAAAAAAAGCAGCAAAATAACTAGGCTTAACCGACTCATTTTTCTATCTCTTGTACAGCTTCTGTACTGTCAACAATAGTTGGCGGTCCTAGGTCATCCAGTTTTAACTGGATCAACTGGCTATCTAATGTTGCGTCTCTCAATGCTGCCATATAGCCAGATCTAGCTTTTTCTACATTACCCAACTGGCGATATGCATCACCTTTTAATGCCTCGTATTGGCCAATAAATTGTCCTGGGTTAATCCCGTTTTCTCCCGAAATCACTGATTCAAGATCACTAACAACACCATTCGCATCACCATCAGCCAGTCGAATTCTAAACGCACGTATACGCGCAATATGTTGAAGGGCTTTATTGCCATCCAAATCAGCCACTTTTTCTAGTGATTCAACTGCCCCTTTACGATCACCAGTTTCAAGTTGTGCTTTGGCTTTTTGCAAGCCAGCCAACGCTGCATAAGGTGTATCACTATAGGTTTTATCAATTTCTTCAGCCAAGACAATTGCCGCTTCAAACGTTGAGCTCTCCATTGATTGGGCCAATTGCTGGTAGGCATCTGAAGCTTCCAGCGCATGGTTTTGCTGCTGGCCCTGCCAACTTTGCCAACCAAAAAGACCTATTAAACCCAACACGACTCCAGCAATAAGTGAACGAGAGTTATCTGCCCACCATTTTTTGATCCGTTCAACTTGTTCTTCTTCTGTTTGATAAGTGTCCATCATCTTTTCCGTTTTAACTGTTATTTTTTAAAAATGCGTCTATTTGATTATTCGGCACTTGTTGTTGTTCTTGTCTGTCACGTAAAAACTTAATACTCACTTTATTTTCTTCAATTTCTGCTTCACCTAGAATTAGCGCGAACTTGGCACCAACCTTGTCTGCCTTTTTAAACTGACTTTTTAAGCTACCATTGCCACAATGAAGAACAATGCCTTCTTCTGGCAATTGATCCCGTAAACGTTCAGCCAATTGTATCGCTTCTTTTCTAGCCGGCTCACCTTGATAAACGATATAAGCCAAGGGTGTTGCTTCAGGCCATTCACGCTGCTCCAACAGCAGTACCAAACGTTCAACGCCCATTGCCAAACCAACAGCAGGGGTTTGCTTACCACCCAGTTGGTCGATCAAACCGTCGTAACGACCACCAGCACAAACAGTTCCTTGTGCACCTAGTGATGTAGTGGTCCATTCAAACACCGTGTGTGAATAATAATCTAAACCTCGAACCAACCGTGGGTTATGTTTAAATCGAATACCTGCATCCATCAAATAGCCTTGCAACGTTTCAAAATGTTGCGTGGACTGCTCACCTAAAGAATCTATTAATTGTGGCGCTGATTCGATTAATGTTTGCATGGCTGGGTTTTTGCTGTCCAATATGCGCAGTGGGTTCGTGGCTAATCGACGTGTGCTATCTTCATCTAATTGTTCTAAATGTTGCTTAAAGTACGCCACCAAAATATCTTTATAGGCTGTCCGCTCTTCGAGCGTACCCAATGTATTAATCTCTAAGGTTAATTCGCTTGCTAAACCAAGGTTTTTCCAGAGTCTATACGACATAAGAATGACTTCAGCTTCAATCTCTGCGCCCGACATACCAAAACATTCAATACCAATTTGATGAAACTGTCGATAACGCCCTTTTTGCGGACGTTCATGACGAAACATAGGGCCTTGATACCATAAACGTTGAACTTGGTTATAAAACAAACCATGCTCTAAACCAGCTCTTACGCAACTTGCTGTTCCTTCTGGCCGCAAGCTCAGTGAGTCTCCATTGCGATCATCGAATGTGTACATTTCTTTTTCAACGATATCGGTCACTTCACCGATCGAGCGACAAAACAAATCCGTACTTTCAACTAACGGCATGCGTATTTCTGAATAACCGTATTGTTGACACACTGTTGACATCGCTTTTTCTAATCGCTGCCACAATGGTGTTTTATCGGGCAAAATATCATGCATACCACGAATGGCTTGTAACTTTTTACTCATTGGCCTTGTGTTATTGTTAACGGTTGAACTTACTTTTTTCTAACAAGCCCATTTCGTGCGAGTCTGGATAAAGTCGTTTTAATTGAAGAATATAACTGGCAACACTATCGCTATCGCCCAGCTTATCTTCTGCTTGAATACCTAACCATAAAGAGGCTGGTGTATGCTTGCTTACTTCTTTAAAGCGCTGCAGATAAGCCCGTACGGATAAGTAGTTCTGCATTTCAAATTTTAATTTGGCCATTTGTAATAATGTCACAGCCGAACGGTTATTTCGCTGTAAGGCCGTACGATAATAGCTTTCTGCTTTATCTAATTGCCCCGCTTTCCATGCACACGTTCCTGCGTTCGTTAACGCCGCCACCGCAGACCGATACAATGGATTTTTAACTGCTATATTAAAGTGTTGATCTGCCAACTCAAATTCATTCATGCTACATAGATAGCGTGCATAATTATTTTGTGCACTTGAGTTCCTTGGGCTTAGAGTCACTGCTTTTTTATAATGTTCACCGGCTAATGATTTTTCGCCTAAACGGTCGTAGAGTACGGCTAGAACGTTATGTGCGTTACTGGAAAAAGGGTCAACATCTATTGCCTTCTTTAGTTTTTCTAACGCCACTTCATTCATCCCTCTTTTCATATATTCCACACCAAGGGATACATAAACATCAGCAGGGCTTTTTTCTGTGCCTTGGATAGATGAGGCGCTATTTTCTTTAACTTGTTGCGGCTGGCAAGCTACAAGGGTAGCCAAAAAACACAGCATTATTATTTGAATAATCCATTTATTCATACCGCGGTTACCCTCTGGTTCTTAAGCTGTCGTTTTGTTTTATCTTTCACCTTGCCAACCAATTGCCCACAAGCAGCATCAATATCGTCTCCACGTGTTTTACGTGTTGTTGTTATCAGTCCAGCCTCTTTCAAGACATTGGTAAACCGGTGGATCGCATTATTACTAGAGCGTTTGTAGTGTGTATTAGGAAAGGGGTTAAAAGGAATCAAATTCACTTTGGACGGCACATCAGCCAATAAGCGCTTTAATTCATGCGCTTGCTCAACCGAATCATTTACGCCGCTTAACATCACGTATTCAAAGGTTATTTTTCGGCGTTTTTCGCCTTTAATATAATGCTTACAGGCTTCTAACAACTCAGCAATTGGATATTTTTTATTAATTGGTACTAATTCGTTTCTTAATTCGTCGTTCGGCGCATGAAGGGAAACTGCCAGGCTCGCATCACTCACTTCGGCCAAACGATACATCGCTGGCACAACACCAGAGGTACTGACTGTGACACGACGTTTGGCTAAGCCGTATGCAAAATCGTCCATCATTAAGTTTAAGGCCGTAACGGTATTGTTGAAGTTAAGTAGCGGCTCGCCCATTCCCATCATCACAACATTTGTTAGATTGGCTTTACCTTTTAGCGCCTTAACCGCCACCCATACCTGCCCAATAATTTCAGCAACAGATAAGTTACGATTGAAACCTTGTGTCGCCGTAGAACAAAAAGTGCACTCAAGCGCACAACCTACTTGCGATGACACGCATAAGGTACCGCGACCTTCTTCAGGAATAAAAACTGTTTCGATACGGTTTTGCCCATCTAACTCAAGCACCCATTTATAGGTTCCATCATCAGATTTTTGTTCGAAGACTATCTCAGGTACGCGTACCTCAGCAATATCAGCAAGGCGTGTTCGCAACCCCTTGCTGATATTCGTCATTAGCTCAAAATCAGAAATGCCTTCTTGATGAATCCATTTCAAAACTTGTTTCGCACGAAATGGTTTTTCACCTATTTCAGTAAAAAATGTTTCCAGACCCTTACGATCTAAATTCAACAAGTTTTGTTTTGAGTTCATCAGTGTTTAACGAAGACGTTCGCACAGTTCATCATCATTAAAGAAGAACTTAATTTCTTCAGCCGCTGTTTCAGGCGCATCTGAGCCATGAACTGCATTTTCATCAATGCTATCTGCAAAGTCTTTACGAATAGTACCTGCTTCGGCTTCAGCTGGGTTTGTTGCACCCATCACTTCACGGTTTTTCAAAATAGCATTTTCACCCTCAAGCACTTGAACCATGACAGGGCCAGAGATCATAAATGAAACCAAGTCATTATAAAAAGGACGCTCTTTATGCACAGCATAGAAGCCTTCTGCTTGCTCACGAGAAAGTTGCAACATTTTAGACGCTACAATTTTTAATCCCGCTTCTTCAAAGCGAGCATAAATTTGTCCAATTACATTTTTTGCAACTGCATCCGGTTTTACAATAGAAAAAGTACGCTCAAGCGCCATAGTATTACTCCAACAATAAAAATTAATTTTAGAAAAACCCGTGTAAATTCACGGTATTAGGTTATCTGACAGCGAACTGTCACAATGTGTGTAGTCTACAGATTACGGCCCTTTCTAGCAATCAGCTAATAAGCCGTAAAAACTATCACGAAGACTAAATTATGCACAGGAAAAAAATTATGGCTCAACGGTAAAACTTTCACCGCAGCCACACGCATCTTTCACATTTGGGTTATTGAACTTGAAGGCAGAATTAATACCTTCTCTTGCAAAATCCAACTCCATCCCATCTAAAAAACTCAACGAGTCTTCATTGATGATGACTTTAACACCATGCATTTCGAAAACAGTATCCTTAGACTCAACTTCATCTGCAAAATCAATGACATAAGAGTAACCCGAGCAACCAGACTCACGAACACCCAATCGTAAGCCCAACCCTTTACCCCGTTTATTCAATTGATCCTGCACTTGCATTGCAGCGTTTTCAGTTAATGTAACAGACATATTTTCCTCAATATTAATAAATACTTACCACCCCTTTGAGTTTATAACTACAAATAGGTTCCTTTACCGACAACTCATAATAAGGCATTCAACGATACGGCTTACACTATATAGCAACCTATCAATAAGCCCATTAAAGCTAATTCTTTCATTAGACAGCATTCTACATGATCATTTTTTTAAGGGAAATCTATCACCTAAGATTGATGACTCTTGGTTAACCTCTGTTGTTTATCTTATACTGCCCCTATAACTCTTCTAATAAACAGCCACTCTTAACACTAAAAAGCATGTTTGATATCGGTTTTTTTGAAATCTGCCTCATTGGTATTATCGCACTACTGGTCATAGGCCCAGAGAAGCTTCCACGTGTAGCACGTACCACAGGCTTATGGCTCGGTAAGGCACGCGGTATGGTAAAAACAGTTAAATATGAAATTGACGAACAAATTCGTGTCGAAGAATTAAAACAATCCGTGGAACGTGCTAAAAACACCCTCGATAACAGTATTTCCGCCCCCATTAAAGAGGTTGAATCATCTCTGGATGAATTACAAAATCAACTCAAAGACCCTAGCGAAAAAAAACCTACAGCACCACCAACCAAATCGGCAAAGTAATAAAAAATAATGCCGTACTTGCCACTAATACAGTAGACAATAGCTCCGTATTCAAACCATAACGCTCGCTTAAAATCATTGTTGCCATCATCGACGGCGTAGCTGCTACCAAGACCGTCGCATGTATTGTTTTAACATCTGTCATGGTTGCATTTGCTGTAAAGTAAACGACCGCTGGGACGACAAGTAGCTTTACTGCTGACGCCAAAATAGCAATGCCTTTGTGCTTCCTTAGGCTACCAAATGAGAGCGACATCCCCACGACCAACAACATACCCGACATCGTAATATTTCCCAGCATCGTGGTGCCCTTTTGAAGAAACAGCGGCAAACTAATGTCATAAATATTCATCAAAATTGCAACAACAAAGGCCCATATGGGCGGCAGGCTTAATAATGATTTAATAAACCTTAACGGAGTTTGCTTTTGCTCGTTATTATCACCCCATTCTATCGCTATCCACAAACCAACAATCCACAACATTGGTGTAATGGCCATAATATCGACATAAATAGCGAACCTTGCGGCCTCGTCACCTTGCATCGCCTGTAGTAACGGCACTCCCAGAGAAATAATATTCCCTAAACCACAAACCAACATTAACGCGCCCAGTTCAGGTTTACCCAAACCTTGACGTTTTAACCAAGGGTAGAAAACCCAACACGCAAGCATGCCAACAACAATGCCTACATTTGATACCATCGGAGCACTAAAAATGTCTCCCGATAGGGTCACATTAGGAATAACAGAAAAAATAAGTGCCGGGTAAAACAGATTAATCACCAAGGTACTGATGACACGCCGAGTTTCATGTAATGTAAGACCCGCAGGCTCCCAATACCTCAGCAAAACACCCATTAATATAATAAATGCACTTGGTAGCAGTGCCGCATTAACTTGATCAAATATCTCAGCCATTACCTCTAACCCTTAAATATACCTCAAATCAATCATACCTTAAAAAACACCTACATAGTGTGTAGACAAAAAAAAGCCCCGCATTAAGCGAGGCTTTTTCATACGAATAGAAACTTAAGCTGTTACGTTTACAGCTTGTGGGCCTTTAGGGCCATTCTCTACGTCGAAGTTCACTTGCTGACCTTCGTTTAATGTACGAAAACCTTCGCTAGCGATAGCTGAGAAATGTACGAATACATCTTTGCTGCCATCTTCTGGAGTAATAAAGCCGAAGCCTTTAGATTCGTTGAACCACTTAACTGTTCCTGTTGCCATGATAATACCTCAATAAAATTAAAATTAAAAAATGTTACAAATCTTACAAGGAAATTAACAAGAGCAGATCTTACAAAAACCAGTAGAGAATGTAGCGAGATTAATTCTAACGTACTTTCTTTAGAAAAACAGCTTTTTCTCAACCTTTACTGACATATATCACTATATTCTTTAGCGATCAGGTACAATAAGCCCCTCAAAATGGTTGTGCTGATCGGTCTGCACCCACCTCAAAACGTGGCAATATTAAAATACTGCCCGCCGTAACTAAACATTGCTTCCACCTCGACCGTGCCATTTATTAAATGGCGGATGGACTCACGGAGAAAACTATATGTCGTTCGACTCACTCGGCCTCAGAGCTGAATTAATCACCGCTGTATCTAAAAAAGGCTACACCGAACCCACCTCAATCCAAGCCCAATCCATTCCACTCATCCTAGAAGGACGAGACCTAATGGGCGGCGCACAAACTGGCACCGGAAAAACAGCCAGTTTCACGTTACCTGTTTTACAACGCCTTATGGAATCTGGCGACGCGAAACCAAAGGCGGGCAAAGTTCGCGCCTTAGTATTAACACCAACGCGCGAACTAGCGGCACAAGTTGCTGAGAGCGTCAGAGATTATGGTCAACATTTACCCTTATCATCGTTTGTTATATTTGGTGGCGTAAACATTAATCCACAAAAGCAAAAATTGCGTAAGGGTGTTGATATTTTAGTCGCAACGCCAGGCCGTCTTCTCGATCATGTCAGCCAAAATACTGTTGACCTATCATCCGTCGAAATCCTCGTACTCGATGAGGCCGATCGTATGCTTGATATGGGCTTTATTCGAGACATTAGAAAGGTTTTAGCTTTACTACCTCAGCAAAAACAAACACTACTGTTTTCAGCCACCTTCTCAAACGAAATTAAGAAACTAACGAGCAGCCTGTTACATAACCCTGCGTTAGTAGAAGTCGCCAAAGAGAATTCTGCATCGGAGCTGATCTCCCAAGTCGTTCACCCTGTTGATAAAAAACGCAAACGTGAATTATTATCTTTTCTTATTGGCTCAAATGACTGGAAACAAGTCCTGGTGTTTACACGCACTAAACATGGCGCCAACAAATTATCCGAGCAACTCAATAAAGATGGTATTACTGCAGCCGCTATTCATGGTAATAAAAGCCAAGGGGCTCGCACTAAAGCATTAGCAAACTTTAAATCCAACGATATTCGTGTATTGGTCGCCACAGACATCGCCGCTCGTGGCCTAGACATTGACCAGCTTCCCCATGTGGTTAATTTTGAACTGCCTAATGTGCCTGAAGATTATGTACACCGCATCGGTCGTACTGGCCGAGCAGGCAGCGAAGGTGAAGCCATGTCTCTAGTTTGTGTTGATGAATTAAAACTACTAAAAGGTATTGAGCGCCTGATTAAAACCGATATCAAAAAAGTTACTTTTGAAGGTTATGAACCTGATCTAAGCATCAAACCAGAACCGATTCAAAATGGCCGTAATAATCAACGCCCTAGAAAATCAACACCCAAAAACCATTCACCTGCCAAACCTAAAACAAACACCAGTGCTAAACCGAATGGCTCCACTCGTGCAAAAAAGCGCAATACTCAAAATAAACCTACCAACCGACCTGATAATTTTGGAAATCGGTAACCACACTTTTAAACAACACATTTATAACGAGCAATCACTATGTTAATTAGCGCAAACATCACCATGCAGTTTGGCTCTAAGCCACTTTTTGAAAACGTTTCAGCCAAGTTTGGCAACGGCAACCGTTACGGGCTTATCGGCGCAAACGGTTGTGGCAAATCAACCTATATGAAAATATTAGGAGGCGATTTAGAGCCTACATCCGGCAACGTATCAAAAGACCCAGGAGAACGTATCGGTAAATTAGGCCAAGACCAATTTGCCTTTGAAGAACACACCGTTGTTGATACCGTCATCATGGGACACGATGAACTCTGGAAGGTAAAACAAGAACGTGAACGTATCTATTCATTAGCTGAAATGACCGAAGAAGAAGGCATGCGGGTTGCCGAATTAGAAGTTGAGTTTGCTGAAATGGATGGCTACAGCGCTGAAAGTCGTGCAGAAGAACTACTCATGAGTGCGGGGATTGAACAAGAATTCCATTACGGCCTAATGAGTAACGTTGCTCCGGGCTGGAAACTGCGTGTTTTATTAGCCCAAGCACTCTTTTCAGAGCCTGACGTATTACTTCTCGATGAGCCCACCAACAACTTGGACATTAATACGATTCGCTGGCTTGAAGGGATTATCAATCAGTCAAAAAGCACCATGATCATCATCTCGCATGATCGACATTTCTTAAATGCCGTTTGCACGCACATGGCAGATATTGACTACGGCGAACTGCGTATATACCCGGGCAACTACGATGATTTCATGATCGCATCAACCCAAGCGCGCGAGTTACTACAATCAGAGAATGCCAAGAAGAAAACTCAAATGGCTGAACTGCAACAATTTGTTAGTCGCTTTTCTGCCAATGCGTCTAAAGCCAAACAAGCAACATCACGAGCTAAGAAATTAGAAAAAATTGAACTGGCCGATATTAAACCCTCATCACGTGTGAGCCCATTTATCCGCTTCAATCAAATTAAAAAACTTCATCGTGAAGCCGTCACCATTGAAAACCTTGAGCATGGTTTTGATGAAACTTTATTTACAAACACCAGCATGATTTTACAAGCCGGTACACGCTTAGCTGTTATTGGCGAAAATGGTGCCGGTAAAACGACTTTCTTGCGTTGCCTCATGAATGAAATAAGTCCTAACAAGGGTACTATTCAATGGGCAGAAAATGCCACTCTTGGCTATTGCCCGCAAGATGCTAGCGACGATTTTAATGTCGACATGACCTTATTCGACTGGATGAGTCAGTGGCGAAAACCAAGTCATAATGACCAAGTAGTCCGCATGACCTTGGGGCGTTTGCTCTTTTCATCCGATGATTTTAATAAAAAAGTTGCTGTGTGTTCCGGTGGTGAGAAAAACCGTCTACTGTTTGGCAAACTAACCTTGGGCGAAACCAATGTCATGTTAATGGACGAACCAACAAACCATTTAGATATGGAGTCTATCGAAGCCTTAAACTTAGCTTTGGATAATTATGATGGCACATTAATTTTTGTAAGTCATGACCGCGAATTCGTCTCTTCACTTGCCAACCGCATTGTTGAAATAACACCTAATGGCATTGTTGATTTCCATGGCACCTATGATGAATACCTTAAAAGCCAAGATATTGAAAACCTCAAAACGGGCACCCGTTAAAGACACAGTCATATCGTTACAAAAAAGCCCGCTTGAATACTAAAGCGGGCTTTTTTATGTTGATTGGCACGCCGTCAGCAACGCTTGCATGCCTTCCAAACCTTTTGCTCTGGCCAACTCAATATTTCTGCTTGGTATTTTATCGGGGCTTGATACACTCTCTAACGCTGCTTCTATGCTTGCTTCTCGTAAAATATGTAATATTGGATATGGCGAACGATTTGTATAATTAGATGCATCATCTTGCTGCTGGCCTTCAAAACAATAGTCTGGGTGAAACGTAGCTATTTGAAATACACCTTCATATCCCTCCTCAAGCAATAAATCATCGGCTATCGCAGCAAAATCAAGATAGTCATCGAATGATTCTAAGCCCTGTGGGTAAATCAATAAGCTCGTTTCGACATGATCGTTGTTGGCAAGGTAACTGAGCTGATCACTAAGCGCCATTAAACCTTGCTCAACACCGCGCTCATTAATCACCTTGTAGTCAACGCGCCCCGCATTAACAACAGGTTTTGCAAACGGGCAAAAATTCAACGCAATAATAACTGTCTCAACCCATTGGCGACAACTCTCTATGACCCTTTCGTCAGCTGCCCTTACCACATCAAATCATCCGGCACAGCGTAATCAGCATAGGCATCATCCGATGAAATAGGTGAAACATCTTCTAAATAGATCACACGCTCTTTATCGCGCTGTGCAATTTTTTCAGCAACCCCAATAGGCACGACTTCGTAGGTTTTACCTAGCTGAACAATCACCGCCGTGCCTGCAACAATACGTTGTCGCAAAGCTTCATCTATATAAATGGCTTTTACTTTATTATCGTGAGTAAAATTAAACGGGGCACCCTCTTCGTCTTTATCTAATTTATTAAGCGAGATAAGTTGGTTAATTTGTCCGGCAATTTGTTTCTGCTCAGCTTGTTGATTGCGTTTCTCATTAAGCAAACGATCCTTTTCTTGCTGTTTTAGCTTAGCTTCCTCAGCCAACACAGCCGCTTGATCAACCACCTGAATTTTATTTTTTTGTTTCTGTTTAATTTGTTTATGCTTTTGCGTTTTAGCTTTATGCGCTTTCGACTTACTGGTCAAGCCAGCCTTTAGCAATTGGTCTTGTAGGGAAATATTTTTCATAATATATATTTTAACCTCTATCGTTCATACAAATAATACACGTTGCTTACGTCCCTCGAAGCATATGCACAGGTGACTTATTAACCACATCTTTAACACCCCAGAAACCAGCCAAGACAACGCAGCCAGCACTAATAATGGGTACTACAAGACACAATACCCAATTAAAATAAAAATCCAAGTGAAGCACATAGCGATATAAACCAAACAACACCCAGTTGAAAATAAACACCGCAACTAACCCCGACATAACCCCAATTGCAGCAAACTCAATTAAATGGGCATTGCGTAATAGCCTGCGATGAGCACCCAATGTTCGCATCAAAGCACCTTCTGAAATTCGAGTATCCAATGTTGAATATATCGACGACAGCAGTACGGTAAAACCAGCTAACAAAGCAAAATATAATAAGTAATTAATCGCACTAGTGAGTTGCGATAAAATCAGTTTTATTTGTTTCAACATGGCATCCACTTCCAACAAGGTCATCGCTGGAAATTGCCTGACCAGATCATTTAAGAGCGTTTTATTATTTTCTGATAAATAAAAACTCGTGATGTATGTGGTTGGAAAGTTAGCCAAGGTTTCTTCAGAAAACACCATGTAAAAATTCGGTTTCATCGTGTCCCATTGCACGCTCCGCAGGTGCGTTATTTTGGCGTTAATTTGCTCACTACCAATACTAAAGGTCAGCTGATCGCCTAGCTTCACCTGCAAACTTTCAGCTAACTTACTTTCAATAGACACTTCGCCTTTTTTCGTCCCGCTCCACTGTCCAGCTAGAGTTTTATTATCTAGCGGCAGCTCCTTATTCCATGTCAGGCTTAAATCACGATGTGTTGCACGCTCTCCTTGGGAGTCTTTGCTAACAATTTTTTGCACCGGCGTTCCATTAATAGCCACTAAACGTCCACGTACAACTGGGTGAAAACTAGCAGCGGGAACACCCTGGCGACTCAATATATTATCGAAGTTAGCCACTTGGTCAGGAAAAATATTAATCGCAAAATAATTCGGTGCCTCATCAGGTATTTGCTGTTGCCAATCGGTTAACAAATCATTCCTCACCGTAAAACTCAGTAACATAGCCAAAATCGTGATGCTAAACGCTAAGACTTGGGTCACACTGGCCTTGGGGTCTCTTAACACGCCTTGCAAACCCAAGCGTCCAGCTAAGCCAACATGCGGTAATAACTTGCGACCTTGCAATAAAAGCACGTACAACAAGCCTGCTGAAAAAATTACCGCCAATAAGCCGCCACCCATTATTGAAAACAACAGCATTAAATCATCGGTGTATCGATAAATAAGCCCACTAATCAAAGTAAGCGCTAAACCATAAACCAACCAGGCGCTACTATTCAACGGTTCGAGCTCTCGGCGTAAAACCCGTAAGGGCGAAACCCGTTTGAGCCTTAGCAAAGGTGGCAAGGCAAAACCAATCAAAATGGCAAACCCCGTCATAAAACCAAACATCACAGCAATAAGGCTTGGATCTGACACCATAGCGGGTAATAAATTACGCAATAGATGAAACAGTGCTTCTTGTGTCAACCAGCCAAATAATAGTCCAGCCGAACAAGCCACGGCACCTATTAAAAAAAACTGATATAGGAATATCAACAAAATATCATTCTGCTTACACCCCAAGCAACGCAGCACCGCGGTAGAATTAAAATGTCGCTCACTATATCGGCGACTAGACATGGCAATAGCAACACCAGCAATTAAAATAACCAAAATACTCGAGAGCCCCAAATAACGCTCAGCTCGAGACAACGCATTTCCTAGTTCGGGCCGGTCATCTTGCACGTCCATTAATCTTTGTGAAGCCGATAACAAAGGCTTTACCCACGCATTAAAGCGTTTAATCGCATTAGCTTCTCCACTAAACTGAAAGAAATAATGGACACGACTACCCGGCTGTATAACATTGGTGGCCTGTAGGTCTAACTGATTCATCATAACCCTTGGTGATAAACTATAAATATCACCCCGCTTATCGGGCTCATAACTAAGCACATGACTGACCGTCAAAGACTGATCCCCAACGGTTAAAACATCACCCACTTGTAGTTTTAAGGTAGACAAAACACGGCTATCAACCCAAACATTACCAGCCTCTGGCCCTTGCTTATGAACGGTTTCTACCGCATCAAGCATTGCCCTTGTTTTTAAGTGCCCTCGTAACGGATAGGCGTTACTAACCGCCTTTACCCCCACCAACAGCAACTCATCATTTTCGATGACGACCGTCGAAAACTCAGTCGTTCTTGCTTGCTTTAATCCTAGCCGCTTTGCTTCATCTAACCATGTATTGGGGATGATATCAGAGCTACTGACCACCAAATCAGCCGCCAAAAATTCTGCTGCTTGTGAATTCATCGTACGATGTAAGCGATCAGCAAATAAACTAATGGCCGTAGAGCTTGTCACAGCAATCACCAAAGCCAACGCTAATAATGTTAATTCACCACTACGAAAATCTCGGCTTAACAAACGAAGGGCTAAACTCAATCGGTTCATATAACTTGCCCCGCTTCAATATGCACACTACGCTGACATCGAGAAGCCAACGCCATATCATGAGTCACTAGCACCAGCGTTGTCTTTTGCTCTTGATTTAATTCAAACAACAGCTCAATAATCTGATCGCCCGTTTTACTGTCTAAATTGCCCGTAGGCTCATCAGCAAATAAAATTGCCGGCCTCGTCACAAAAGCACGTGCCAACGCCACTCGTTGCTGCTCTCCGCCTGATAGTTTCATTGGCGTATGCTCTAAACGATGACCTAACCCAACTCGTTTCAATAAAGCCGTTGCAGTTTTTTTTGCTTGTTTATCGCCACGTAATTCCAAAGGCAGCATGACGTTTTCTAAGGCACTCAAACGCGGCATCAATTGAAACGACTGAAAAACAAATCCCACCAACTTATTTCGTATACCCGCTCGACCATCCTCGTCTAACGCCGTTAATTCTTCGCCATTTAGTATGACAGTACCGCCAGTTGGGCTATCTAAACCTGCCAGCAACCCCAACAGCGTCGATTTACCTGAGCCAGATGCTCCTACAATCGCTATACTTTCTCCTTCATCAACAGTTAAGTTTACGGCTGATAAAATAGTCAAGTCACCATCGGCAACAGGTACAATTTTATTTAGATTTTTTGTTTCAATAATAGGATTACTGGTTTTCAACATGATTAGAATATATTTACTGTTAGTTTTTGCATTGTTTTCGTCCGCACCTTTCGCTAAGACCATCGTGGTCCTGGGCGATAGTATAAGTGCAGGCTACGGAATGCCTATAGAAAAAGGCTGGGTTAACCTATTACAACAAACACTTAACGAACAAAACAAGCCCTACACACTTATAAATAAAAGTATTAGTGGTGACACCACCGCAGGCGGGCTTGCCCGAATTGACCAAGCCTTAGAACAACATACACCCGAAATAGTTCTATTAGAATTAGGTGCAAATGATGGCTTGCGTGGAATGCCTCCCACCTTAATCAAGAAAAATTTACGAGAACTCGTCAAACGGATCAAAGCCAACGGTGCGCAAACCCTCTTGCTTAGCATGCGTATTCCTTCAAATTATGGGCAACGCTACACCGAAATGTTCTACAACAACTACCCAGAGTTGGCCGAAGAAATGGACGTTCCTTTTGTACCGTTTATTTTAGAGGATGTCGCACTCGAACCCGACATGATGCAAGCAGACCAATTACACCCCAATGAAAAAGCCCAGCCAATTATTGCACAAAAGATTTGGGACCACTTGGAACCCATTTTACAAACCAATTAGGTCGCTCTACATTAGGCGATGAAGAACAAGGGCCACCATCACATTGCCTTTGTTTACTTTGTAGCATTATGCTACAATTTTAGCCAGTTTTCGAAATCACGAGGCTCACATGGCAAAAGCATCATCTCCCATTCGTCTGCAAGATGACTTAATGCAAGCCGCTAGCTTAACCGCCAAGCGTTTTCATCGCAGTGCCGCAGAACAAATTGAATATTGGGCCGAGCTAGGCCGTTCAGTATCATCCACACTTGACCCAGACGTTTTGTTATCCGTGGTTTCTGGGTTAACTAAAATTAAAACCGAACCAGTGTATAGCCCAAACATTAATCCCAACGATGTGTTTGATGCACTAGAACGCGAAAGAACAGACAACACCTTAAGCAAGCATGTGACTGAAAGCACCATCCGCTATCAAGCGTCAACAAACCACCCCGGTTATCTGGAGCAAATAGAGGCTAATGGCAACATCACCGTAGGCACATTTGAGAATGGGCAGTTCATCGCCAAATAAGCTTGAATACCCACAATAAAAAACAGCTTTGGCTACTGGCTGGGGGAAACGGCGCAGGTAAAAGTACCTTTTACAGAACCCGCCTAGAACCGCTAGGTATGGCCTTTATTAACGCCGATATTTTAGCCCAACAGCTCTACCCAAATGAAGCGGAACAGCGCAGTTACGAGGCAGCAAAAATAGCAGAAAACATACGTTTAAAACTACTTAAAGAAGGTCGCAGCTTTTGTTTTGAAACCGTTTTTTCACACCCCTCAAAAATAGACTTTATCGCCAAAGCAAAAGCATTAGGTTACGAAATAGTCTTAGTATATATTCACTTAGAAACAGCCGCTCTTAACCAAGCACGCGTATCACAACGGGTCAGCGAAGGTGGTCACCACGTACCCAGTGACAAGGTAATCAGCAGACTCCCAAGGGTAATGAAAAATATTAAACAAGTGCTCCCCTTGTGTGATTTCAGCTATCTCTTAGATAACTCTCGCTTAGATAACCCTTTTCAACAAGTTGCTGTAATACGTAATGGGCAAATAAACCTTATTAAAGAGCCTGTGCCGACATGGGCTGTGGAATTATTAGCTAACTATTTTAGATAATGGGGGTTTAGGTTAAAAAATATCTTAGCGGATAGAGCCTGTCTATAAGAATATCAAAGAGATCTTATGCCTAGTCTTTTTAAATAATGATATGTCCCATCATAATATTCTCTTGGCCTAGTATGGTCGCCATCATCACCTTCTGGTACGAATATAACCATGCCTTGCCTTGCTCTAGTTAATAAAACACGATAAGCGTTCTTTTGATAAATCTGTCGTTCTGACTTATGGATTCGTTGCCACTTAGAGCCACGAAACGACCAATTCTTCCAATGAATTTTGTCATATCGAAAATCTGCATCCCAAGCCACGCATACCCAATCTAACTCAAGTCCTTGAACATCAAATTCAGTCGCGACATCTTCAAGGTAATACGATGAGCGCACATCTTTTTTATCATTCAAAAACCAATGCACAGGGTTCGCTTTTACACGGACATCAATAGCATGGGGTTTCAATCTTTCTGCTTGTGAAGATACAACCATTCCATAACGCTCAGAACCTCTAGCTTGTTTTTTTACCCATTTTTTAGCAACAGAAAGATCCCTTGTCAGTACGATAGGGTATTTATCATGGATTAGTGATAAATTTTCACGAGCAGCATCTTCATCAAGGTCTAGTAATTGTTTCACAAAAAGCGATACTTTTTCGCTTCGAAAAGAACGAACCGATGTACGTAAATGTAATTCAGGTTTGAAAGTAACCATCGAATTCTTTCTAGCTTGACTAACGATTTTTCCAGCCGCATACTCACTGTCAGTCAAATGATCAGAAAGATATATTTTCCAATGAGGAAAAGACGTTTCGATTGCCTCAAACCATTCACTAATACCGGCCTCACCCGTATTAATTTCTTGCCCACCACCAACTAAACACACGACTACTGCCCAGTCATTATGCCTATCCATACAAGAAATCAAGAACTCAGGCTCAGACTGGTTAAAATCTGGGCTGTTCTTTTTCTCGCGCATAAATTTAACAGTTTGCGCTTTCGTCCATGCTCTTTGAGCTTCATCAAATAATGCTACGTGCTCAACAGGTGGCTTCAACAAATCCAACAAACCTTCGTCACGAAAATGATGAACATTTTGAATGAATGCCTTCACTTCGCTCAATGCATCACCTTTACGCACTTTTTTGCCAACTGCCTTTTCCCTAGTTACTTTGTCACGCGCTAAGGCTTCTTGCAATATTTTAACTAACGGCCCGTTACCTGAAAGAAACACACTATAAAGCTCATCATCGGGGTCAACATGAGCTGTTGCAACATCTAACCCCACTAACGTTTTTCCAGCGCCAGGCACACCTGTCACAAATATTATCGATTTTTGAGAGTCTGCCTTTGAACGAGTAATAATATCTGCAACCGTCTTAGATGTTTCCGACAGGTTTAACGTACTTGTATCACTGCGTGAAATCGCACTAACAGAGTGACCGTTGTATAGAGCTAACGTTGCTTCAATAATTGTTGGTGTTGGTTTGTAGCTACTCGCTTCCCATTCATTACAGTCAATTAAGTGCTTAAAATATGTAGTTAAAGCTCTGTTTATAGTGCTACCTAAATTTTTGTTGTTACAGCAAATAGGAGAAAGTAGCTCGTCATCCTCTAGCTTGATTTCAATTGCTGGCGCCTTAGTTGCCACTAGAATAGGCACTATTTTTATGTTGTGACTGCCTTCATGAAAATTGTGCAAATCTAGCGCATAATCCATGACTTGCTCTAAGTCCGCACTTTCATATGTGCTAGCGCCTACTTTGAACTCAATGACAAAAATAACAGACCCTGTGACAACAACAGCATCAATTCGTCTACCCATTCTTGGTATTGAAAACTCGAAGTATATTTTCCCTTTATGCTCAAGCAAGCACTCTCTTAATAAGATTGTTTGCTCAACCCATGCAGCTGTTTGGAAAGCAGTTAAATCAAAGGAATGAGCCCGAGTCATTTGCCCTAAAATTTCATTGGGCTCTTGATTACAGAAAGCTGAAATAGTCGATGAGTAATATGTACGCTTCATTTAATTGCACCAAAAACAGCTTTCATATCCGTAAACTCAAACAATATCATCTCCTTAAATTTTAGCTTCAATGAAATACTTATTGATCATACCCAACACGGTAGAGATGACAACAAAAATGCCCTCTCCTTATACTTCACTTTGGGGCCTTTTACCCAAAAAAAGATCCTCTTATTGCAACTGCGTTTAAAACACGTTACTCAGTCTTTTCTTCAACCCATGACACGATTTAACCACTGTGTATGCTAGCCTAACGCACTACTTTTCACACCCAACTATCAGCCCTGCTTCAACTGCCTTATGAATAAAACCGCTCTTTTTGTTGATGTACAAAACATCTACTACACTACCCGGCAAGCCTATGGTCGCCAGTTTAATTACCGTAAATTATGGCAAATTATTAGTCAGCAGTGCACGATTACCCAGGCTACTGCGTATGCCACCCAGCGTGATGACGATGGCCAGCATAAGTTTCAATCGGCACTTAAACACATGGGCTTTAGCGTTAAGCTGAAGCCATTTATTCAACGTATTGATGGCAGCGCTAAAGGCGACTGGGACGTAGGCATTACAATTGACGTGCTAGACGCAGCCAAAGAGGTGGATCGTGTAATTTTACTGTCGGGTGATGGAGATTTTGATCTATTGCTGGAGAAAATAAACCTGCAGTATGGCATAAGAACGGAAGTTTATGGTGTACCGGCGTTAACGGCAAAGTCTCTGATTGATGCGGCTAGCGTTTTTCACCCGATTGATGAGGATTTGTTGCTGTAGCGAGTTCACCATTAACCTAGCACCAATACAAAGCGGCTCAACTTGTTTGCAAATGGTTACCCAACTTATAAGCGGCCTTCGCAAGCCAAACGCTTATCAACCATGCGTCGGTAAAAATAACTGAGTACGGGTTTGATACCCGGCAAGCAGATAAGCACACCCAGTGGCATTAATAGTGGCACTTGCTTCATCATAATGCTGTAGGCATCCATTTCTGAATGGATAACCCCATGAGCATCTTCTATGTGTAATTCACGCAAGGCTTTGAACGGGTCTATCCCACGTTGTCGCAAGGCTTGGTCTTGGCTGGTGATATCAAACCAACTAAATAAAGCCGATCGCTGACCGGCTAGCCGCTCAAATAACGCACGATCTTTAACGCAGCTGGGGCAAGATTGATCATAAAAAACGGTAATTTGAGCACGACCAGCGACCGATACTTTAGTCATTTTGCCGCTTGCTCTAACTGCAACAGGCGTGATTTTAGGCTGTCAATTTCATCGAGTAAATCCAACGCCAAGGCAATGCCGGATAGATTGATATCTAGGTCACGCTGCAAGCGCATGGCGGCGTGTGCTTTTTGCAGACAACGAGCACTAAACTGCCACTGCGTTTGCCGCTGCCCCTGAGGTTCCAATATACCCTCCTGCACCAATTCAATTACCCATTCATTACTGCTTGAACACGCTTGGCATAAGTCATCTAAAGACAGTACCGTTGCTTCATCTAGCAGGAGCCCTTTAAGTATTTTATCGTTCATCGTCATTACACTCCCAATTTACTACGTGGGTTATAACCTAAAGTTTGTTCCATTTGCTGGTACAACGCTTTTGCCTCTTCAGTATCCGCTGCTGGCAAGGTAATTTGTGGCACTACGTATAAATCACCCGGTGGTATGCTAGGTATACCCCGCCCTTTTAATCGCATTTTTCCGCCACCTTTTGTGCCCGCTGGTATTTTCATATCGACCGGCCCATCGGGCGTTGGTACTTTAATGCTCGCGCCTAAGGCTGCCTCCCATGGAGTAATAGGTAAATCCAGGTACACATCATGCCCATCGACACGGTAAAAAGGGTGTGCTTTAAAATCAATTTCTAGGTATAAATCACCTTTGCCGCCTTGGCCTATACCGGCCGACCCTTGACCCGCCAAACGAATCCGCTGGCCTTTTTTAACCCCTTTAGGGATTTTTACCTTTAAGGTTCGCTGTTTAGTAACTACTTGCCCGTTAGCGTCCAACTCTGCAGCGTTAAGGGTAATACTATGCGTGGCACCTTGGTAGGCATCCATGAGTTCTATGCTTACTTTGGCATGATGATCTTGCCCTCGTGCGTTAAAACCGGCTTGCTGACGACCTGCTTGCCCTTGGTTAAACTGCTGGCCAAATAAAGACTCGAAAAAGTCACTATAGTCCGCACCATCGCCATCGCTGTAACCACCACTAAATTCATAACCCTCGTCCCAATTTGGTGGTGGGTTAAAGTCTTGACCAGCTTTCCAATTAGCACCCAACTGATCGTAGGCCGCACGCTTTTCTGGGTCTTTTAGTACATCGTAGGCTTCACCAAGCTCTTTAAAACGGGCTTCTGCATCCTCGGCTTTGTTTACATCAGGGTGGTATTTACGTGCTAACTTCTTATACGCGCGTTTTATCTCATCTTGTTTCGCATCGCGCTCAACACCCATAATGGTGTAATAATCTTTATAATCCATCTGCTACCCCGCTTTACTCCTTAGTCTTCTAACCGGAAGCCTATTTTAACGGTGACTTGCCAATGTTTAATTTGCCCTTGGGCTAGGTGACCGCGCGTTTCTATTACTTCAAACCAATCCATATTACGGGTTGTTTTAGCCGCAGCTTCAATGGCATTTTTTATTGCATCGTCCGAGCTGACTTCTGAACTACCCGTTAGCTCAATATATTTATAGGTATGATGACTCATCTTATCCTCCTATCATTTGTTGGTACTTTTAGCATATACCTTTAAGTCGGAACCGACAATTATTTAGCAATCGATTCATTTGGCCTAAAGATCGGTGAGATAGTGACCCAAATTCATGTAAAATTTAATCACCATTAAAAATCATCGTGGCAAATGAATATGAAAAAGCTGGAACATCTTTTTAAACAAAATAAAGAGTGGGCTCAGTCCATTACAGACGAAGACCCAAACTTTTTTAAAAATTTATCTAAACTGCAATCACCCGAGTACCTTTGGATTGGCTGCTCTGATAGCCGAGTACCGTCCAATCAGCTACTGAATCTTGCCCCAGGTGAGGTCTTTGTTCATCGTAACATTGCTAATATGGTTATCCACAGTGATCTAAACTGCTTGTCGGTTATGCAGTTTGCCATTGAAGTACTTAAAGTTAAGCATATTATCGTTTGCGGCCATTATGGTTGCGGCGGTATCAAAGCCTCACTGGAGGACGTTGACCATGGGCTTATTGATAATTGGCTTGGGCACATTAAAGATGTACATCGCCTTCACGCAACTGAGTTAAATGCAATTACTGATCAGGAAGAAATGGAACACCGTTTATGTGAATTAAACGTGATTGAGCAAGTAGCTAATGTTTGTGACACCACTATCGTCAAGAATGCTTGGAAAAGTGGTGCTGACTTATCGGTACACGGCTGGGTTTACAATATTAAGAACGGTATTCTAAAAGATATTACTAATACGCCTATCACTCACGGGTAACAGTCGTATTACTGACTAACATTTATTGGCTAACAATCGATATCTTCAAGTTCTATATTAAGTGCATGGCCTGAAATAATCAGCTCGTATAGTGAAACAACCAGCGACAGCATCATGAGTACTAAACTGATAGTAAAAGCCCATTGACCGAAATCACCAGCCGCTAAAAATAATAGGAACATCGCAGCTACGCAAAAACTAATGCTTAGTACCCCCAAAATTTGCATCCAGATGATTAACTTTATACGCAACTGCAAACTGATAATCTGACGTGCAATAAGCTGCTTATTCGTCTCATTAATTTGCTGATGTAAACCGCGGATAACGTTTGCCAAGCCCAAAAAGCGATTCGTATAGGCAAGTAGTAACAATGAAATAGCGGGAAATAATAAGGCGGGGGTCGATAGTTCCATACTTGATTAAAATTCTTTATGTAAGTTGATAGAGCGCTTATAAATCACTGATAGCCCTTTTTAACCTAATGCTTGCTAAGACCGCATCATAAACAGCATTTGCATGGTTATTCTGGCTGTTTTTCCGTAGTGCTTCGGCACTAAGCACATCGGTATTGGTTGATAAGCCATGCTCATACCGATCACGATTAACCTTTAGGTTTTCTTCTGCCTGATCAATAGATTGCTCGGTTACGCCAAGACGTTTACGTGTTTCTTGTACGTCTAGCCAATATTGCCTTACTTGCAGTTTAACAAGGCTTAATACTTCATAATATTGTTTTTCAAGTGAACGCGCTTGACGAGCCATTGCTGACGATTGATGACGAATTAGGCCTGCATCGAACAACGTCCATTTCACACCGACACCTACTAACCATTGACCCTCATGTGCCTGATACTCGTTTTCTTGAAAATCATAACCGCCCGTTAAAGCAACTTGTGGCGCATTACCTGCTCGAACAGCCTTTGCTTTGGATTTAAGTGCGTCGGCTTGTTCTTTTAAAACACGCAATTCGTAACGTTGCTTAATCGCTTGAGCCAATAACATATCCAACGAAAGGTCTACTCTTTGCGGCTCTAATTCTTTCAATAAGACTGCTGTTTGAAAATCTCGCCCCAGTAAACGATTGTAGGCAGATTGACTAATATCAAGCCTATTTTCAACCTGCATAGATGACTGCACTGCATCGGCCAAAGCAACTTTCGCGGCTAATAAATCATTTCTTGATACCATCCCCTGCTGATATAGGTTTTCAACATCTGCCTTATGCGAGGATAGGCTGACCACATGACTATTTGCCACCTCAAGTGCTTTACTTAATCGCAACACCGCGATGTAGGCTTCAGCCACTTTCAGCTTCAAGTCTAGCACTTTACCCGCCTCAAACTTTTTTGAAGCTTCTAACGAAGAAGTTGCCGCATCGATACCACGACTAATTTTTCCACCGGTGTAAATAGGTAATACCGTCATCGCTTTGTACGAATAACTTTCTCGTTCAGCCAATGCGAATTGTGTTGATACACCCGCAAAATCTACTTTTGCTTCTGGGTCATTCTCCATCATGCTATACCCTGCCCCAACAGTGACATTAGGCAAACGGGCTGCCTTTGCTGCCTCTAGCTGGTATTGACTAGCTTGTGTATTTTCACGCACCGCTTGAAGACTATGGTCATACTTGATGGCAATATCCCATGCCTGCTCGAGTGTTTCTGCTTCTAAAGCCATGGGAAGCACGCAGCCAAACAAAAGTACAAGAGCAAAAAGTTGGTTCTTTTTAAACAACATTAGTCTTCTCCTGTTGAACCAGTATGAAGCGACTGACGTGTTAACATTGAATACAGCAACATCGGCACCACAACCAGTGTCAACGCCGTTGACACAATCGTACCGAAGATTAATGAGATCGCCAGCCCACCAAAAACAGGGTCAGATAACATCACCGCAGAGCCCAAAACAATCGCCAATGCTGTCAATAAAATTGGCCGTAACCGAACAGCCCCGGCCTCTCTAACCGCTTCATGTGCAGACATGCCTTTTTTCATATAGTCCACTACAAAATCAATAATTAACAATGAGTTACGAACCACCACACCCGCTAATGCTATTACTCCAATCATCGACGTTGAGGTGAAAGGTTCACCAACTATCCAATGCCCAGGAAACACACCAATCAGCCCAAGTGGAATAGCCGACATGGCTATCAGTGGTATTTTAAACGAGGCATAATAACCGACCAATAAAAGATAGATAAAAACTAATGCAATACCAAGCGCACCTAACATGTCGCGAAAAACATCTAAGGTTAAACGAATCTCGCCATCCCATAGCAATTGGTATCCATCAATCGTGTCAGGGGTAACCGATTGTAATTGTAAATTACCCGTTGTTAACACCTCTCCTTCACCCAATGACAGATTGTCTAATCGTTGATCTATATCCATCACTGCATACACCGGTGTGGTATCGCTCAGTTCTGCACCTACAAATGTCACGCGCTCATAATCCTTATGCAAAATTGGCCGGTCTTGAATATCGTTAACCACTCGAGTCAATTCAGATAGCGGTATTCTTTGCCCTTGTCTGTTCGTTAAATAAATACTCGATAAAAGCGTTGGGTCTATCTGGTATTGATAAGGAATATGTAAGCGTATTGGCACAATCTTTTTTTCTGACGCAATATGTAAACGGCCCATCTCAGTCCCACTGACCATTTGCCTCAATGCTTGTACAACCTGCGCTACTGAAACACCCGATAAAGCGGCTTTTTCTTTATCTACAATCACTCTAAACTGTGGCACATCAGCCACTTCAGAATCATGCACCTCAACAACGCCGTAAGTCTCTTTAAACACCTTGCTCACCTTGGCTGATATTTCACGAAGCTTTTCAGGATCTTTACCATAAATTTCAGCTAAAACCGTCGCCCGTAAAGGCGGGCCGGGTAAGTCTTCTGCTAATTGAATAACACTGCCAGGGTAACGTTGCTGAATTTTTTCCATTGCAGGACGCAGCTGAGCAACTAAATCAATAGAACTCATATCTCGCGTTTTTTTATCCGTTAAATTCACTCTCACTTCAGCAACAAATGGACCTTTTTTATTACCCGCTCCCTTTAACAAGCCATTAAAATCAATAACGCCCGTTTGCCCAACCCAACTTTGATAATTAAGCACGTTATCACGCTCACGCAATAGAGCACCCACTTCGCGAGTGATCTGATCGGTCACTTCTATCGGCGTGAATTCAGGCATGTCGATCGTAATGTTAAAGGTGTTTTTATTATCCTTCGGCAAAAAGACTAGAGGAATACCGCCCGCTGACACTGGGCCACCCACACCCGCAGGGCGAATAAATTGCCAAGCTGGTTGCAACATGGATAACACAATAGCTAAGACAATAACGCCTATTGTAATGTAGCGATAACGCCGACGAGCTAATAAGGGCGTAATAATGTTGTAGTAAAACTGATGTAATTTATCATTGTCATGAGGCGTTTCTAAATCTTCCCCTTCACCCGGTTTGAGCCAACGGTTAGCAGCCCAAGGTGTAACAATATAAGCCACTAATAATGACGCAAACATGGCCATTGGCACATTAAATGCGATGGGGAAAAAATATTGCCCTGCCATGTCTGTCACCACCACCAACGAACCAAACACCAACATAACGGCAAACGTCGCTAAATTGGTTGGGTTCCCAATTTCGTTAGTGGCCTCAACGGTGACATCCACCTTATCCTTTAACCATAAGCTTTTATAATGCCTATGAATATTCTCAATCACCACAATTGAAGAATCCACTAATAACCCTAAAGAGAGAATTAAACCGAACAAAGTGACTCTATTGATGGTGATTCCAAATATATAGTCAGAACCCAGTGTTAAAGCCAAAATAAAAGGCACACTAATCCCAACGATGAGCGCTTCTTTAAACCCAAGAAAAAGCACAATAACAACAAAAACAGAAATGATAGCGATACCCAGATGCTCAATCAAATTATTAACCGCATCATCAGCCTTTTTGCCATCATTACGCGTAATAATGACCTCTACTCCGGCGGGAATAAAACTGTTTTTCATCCGCTCAATTCTATCTAGCACATCATCCGCTACGAAGACCGCATTGGTCCCGGTTTTTTTTGCAACGGCAATAGAAACCGCGGGGATTTCTACCGTAGCGGTGGAACCAAATCTTGGGTCTGCTGGGCCATAAGCAAATCGTGAAAGTTTGTCTCGTTCTTCTCGAGGACCATCAATGATGTCTGCAACATCTTCCATGTAAATAGCTTGTTGATTAAAGCTACCTATTATTAGTTTTTTGACTTGTTCAGCAGACGTTAAAAACCCATCTAAGTAGAGGTTACTGACCTTTCCTTGAATTGCTTGTGTGCCAACCGGGGCCGATACATTACCAGCTTGCAATGCTGCCTGCATTTGGTCTAGCGTAATACCAAAACCCAACAACCTTTCAGGATCAAGTTCGACCCGAACCTCCCTGTCTCGCCCTCCTTTAACGTAGGCAACCGACACTTCATTCAAACTACGTAAACGGTCTACCATATGGTCTGCTAGGCGTTTTAAAGCATAATCATCATATTTTTCTGAGGCCAGGGTAACCGTTAGAATTGGCACATCATCAACATCAACACTTCTAATTAAAGGAACTGAAGCATCAGCAGGTAATTGGTCTTGTTTTCCTAGAACTCGGTCGTAAAGCTTCACGAGCGATTCTTCCTTATCAAGCCCTACTTTAAACTGAACACTCACCACACCCATAGAGTTCAGTGCGGTTGCATAGGTATGATCAACACCAGGTATTTCTCGAATAATACCTTCTAATGGATTGATCACCAGCTCTTCTATTTCGCTTGGTGTTGCACCCGGCATACTGACAAAAATTTCTGCTCCCGGCACCACAATTTGTGGGTTTTCTTCACGAGGCGTTAACAAAATAGCGATAATACCCAGCAATACACAGCTGAGCATAAATAACACGGTTAACTTGGAGGTAACGAAAGCATGCGCAACCCATCCCGCCGGATTTAATCGCTTATTATTCACCCACTACATCCCTTGCTTGAATAGAGTCACCCTCTCGTAACCGCTCAGTCGGTGCTGATACAATTTGCTCGCCACCCGTTAAACCGACTAATACTTCAATTTTTCCGCGGGTTGTTTTCCCTAGGCGTAGCCAGCGAAAATGAATGCGCTGTTGTTGATCAACTATATAAACCCCAGTTAAGCCCGCCCTGCTTATCAAGGACTCAACACGAATAACCGGCGAGGACTTGACGCCTACTTTAAAATGAGCACGCCCAAACATCCCAGGCCGTAGTTTACTGTTATCCGGTAACGAAACTTTTACTTGTGATTTACGCGTTAACGGATCAGCCGATGGAACAACTCGAGCAATAACGCCTTGAAGCGGTTCCTCAAGCGCATCAATAACCAGCTCAACAGCTTCTCCTCGACTAATATTTTTTAACTGTCCCTCGCCAATATACGTTTCAAATAACAAACCCTCACCTGACTCCACCGTTAGTAAAGGCATAGCAGGTGCTGCCAAGTCTCCTTCACGTTTATGACGCCCTACTACCACACCACTAACTGGGCTTGTAATTTGAGTATATTGACGCTGCGCCTGTGTTGTTTGTAGCGCTGCTTTAGCTTCGCGTAGTGTGTCTTGCGCGATATCCCGCTGCAACCGTACTTTTCTGAGTTTGTTCTCAGACACACTGCCACGCTTAAATAATGCTTGAAAGCTGTCCAGATCGGTTTGCGCGTCTTTTAATGCCGATTTTGCTTTATCCACCGACGCGGTGACTTGCCGAATAGCACCTTCAACATCCGCACCATCCAATACCACTAATGCTTGACCGGTCGTCACCGAATCACCTTCACGCACCAAGATTTTCTTAATATAGCCCGTGCTTCTAGAGGCAACATCAACACGATGATCTGAAACAATAGAGCCTGTTGTCCGATAAATTATTGGTAGACTCTCAACTTGCACCTGTGTGGTTTGCAGTGCCCAAGGTTCTTTCACTGCTTTTTCAGCCTCAGGCTGCTCTGAACACCCTAATAGGTTAACCAGCAAACCTATTGACAGCATAAGTGTTAATTGTTTTTTCAAAGAACTCATGTATTAGCGCCCCTCTCATTGGCCACTGTATCGATGGTATTAATATTGTTTTTCAATAGTTGTATAACGTGTGACGAAATAACACTTGGGTCGCTATAAGATGTCTTCCAACCCGGTAAGTATTGGCACATAGGTCTGGTAGCTGAGTGCGATAACACCAACCAAATACTGGAGACGGTTAACATGTAATGGTCAGCTTCAGGGGCAATATCCTGAACCAGTGCTAGAACCATTTTAAAGGGCTCTAGCAACACCTCTTCAGCCACTAACTTCAACCTCGCCTCATCCCCATCCAGCAGCTCCCACATGACTAACGCCCTAACGTTTTGATCGTCATTAACCATCAAGGCAAAGCGCTCGATAAAACTTTCAAGCCGCTCTAGCGGTGCCCCTGTGTTTGAAACAGAACTTGCAATGGCAGTCGCCTTATCAATAAATGAGTGTTTCAGCACTTCAAAATATAGCGCGTGTTTATCGGGAAAGTGATGGTAAATTGCGGCGGTACTCAAGCCAACCAATTTAGATAATTCACGCATAGAAACGCCGTTATAGCCTTTAGCGGCAAACAGCGGTGTCGCTTTATCTAGTATATTAATGCGTGTATTTATTTCTTTGCTTTGTGCGTTCATCTACCAACTGGTTACTTAACGTTCGTTAAGGCGAATTTTACTGTATAAAATATCGCGACGCAACATAGGCCAAACAATGAAAAAACAATGCCTTTGGCACTTAAGCGAGCTGTTTTTAGGCGTTCGAATCGTTATAAAAGTAAGTGGAGTTGGCCGATAAGCCGGGTTCTGTCGTGGACAGTCATTCATCTGGGATGCATATCACTATGCACCTCGAGCGACCTACCCAGAAGCCGTGTGGGCCACACGTTGCAACTTACATTGCTACTTCTCTATTTGGTCTTGCTTCAAGTGGGGTTTACCATCGCCGTGATACGTTACCGTACACGCGGTGCGCTCTTACCGCACCGTTTCACCCTTACCGGTCTACCAGTAGACTTAGGCGGTTTCCTTTCTGCTGCACTATCCGTAGGCTCACGCCCCCCAGGCGTTACCTGGCACTTTACCCTATGAAGCCCGGACTTTCCTCCCTGCTTGCGCAGAGCGACTGCCTGGCCAACTCCGCGTGCAGTGTACAAACTAATACCTCTTCGATCAATTTTATTAACAATAAAAATTAATTGCTATTGTTAATGTAAAAAGGCAACTGACACAATTTTACTTAACACGGCAAGCATTCTACTCATGCAAGCTCAACACTACCTCCAGGCAACCTTATAAAAACATTCTGTTAAAGCAACAAAGCAAATTAAGTTTTGAAGCCTGATTAAAGCAGACCAAACTCACCCTAGTTTTTGTCCTTTTTTTAATCATCAGCTTGTATTTCAAGTGCTCTTTTATACAGCGCTTTCTTTGGCTGACCGGTCAATTGAACTGCCAATTTAACAGCCGTTTTTAGTGAACACTCTTGCAATAAAGTTTCTAGGGTCTTAACGTCTTCATCGGACAGCTCATCCTTTTTATGCTGCTTTTTGTTGACGCCTTCTATCAATACGACAAACTCACCACGCTGCATATTACTATCTGCTTGAAGTAATTGATAAATATCTGCAACCGACCCTGTTGCAATTGTTTCATATGTTTTAGTCAATTCACGGGCAATCGATATCTTATGCGTTGGGTCATACGTAGCGAATATATCGTCCATGCATTTAATAATGCGATGGCTCGATTCATAAAATACGAGCGTACCTTGACGACCCTTATATATCTCAAAAATTGCTTTTCGCGCAGCCGATGTTCGCGGCAAGAAGCCTTCGAAACTAAACCTATCTGTTGCTAATCCAGATGAGCTAAGCGCCGCAATTAACGCACAAGCACCGGGAACTGGCACCACCTCAAAACCAGCCTGCTTGACCCCTTCAACTAAGAAATAACCCGGGTCATTAATAAGTGGTGTGCCCGCATCCGATATCAACGCGATTGATTCGCCAGCGCTCAACTTTTCTAATAAAAACTGACGCTTATTGTTTTCGTTATGCTCATGGTAGGCCGTCATCGCTGTGTTTATCGAGTAGTGATTCAACAAGACTTTGCTATTACGCGTGTCCTCGGCGGCAATCACATCAACCGTCTTAAGCACTTCTAATGCACGTAAACTGATATCGGATAAATTCCCAATAGGTGTGGCTACAATATAAAGTATGCCTTTATCGTTTGACATCGTTGACCCTGAAAAAGATACTAAGCACTGGTTTGATCATTTTTAATTTTGCGGTTTAAGTCGTTCGTTTATGAGTCCATACAAAAAGAGTTTAATTACGCCTTTCAAACTAGTAGTTATAGCGTTTATCGTACTGCTTTTAGCAAATTGTAGCGCTCTTGAACCGATAGAAACGCCCACGGTCGAACAGTCTAACCCATTGGCAATTCAAGCCCAAGAAGCTTTGTCTCAACAACAATTTTCTCGTGCGGCAATGCTGTTCAAACAACTGGCAAAAAACAGTCAGCCCCCTCTTAAAAACCAATATCTAATATCTGCTATTGAGGCCTATTTTAATGCTGGCGACCTAGCGAATGCTGACTCGCTCATTGACTCTTTACTGACACGTTCATCACAGCTTACCAGTGATAATAAATTATCCCTCGCAACACTCTTACTTGAGCAAGGTAAAGCCGAAGACGCTATTAGCGTATTAATGAGCGTAAGTGAGCTTAATTTAAACAACGAACAACGCATTGATCTTCACACACTGACTAGCTCTGCTTTCTTCCAAGCTGGTAATTTAATTGAAAGTGCCCGCGAACGCATTATATTAGATGCACTCATAAATGAGCCTACTAGCAAGCTCAATAACCAATTGGACTTAGTGAATGTTTTATCTTTATTGTCCGAGCACGCTCTACGTGCTTTATTACCAACAGCTGACAACAATATGGCTGGCTGGGTAGACCTTGCCATTATAAAAAAACAACAAGTCACCTTTATTCCAAACAGTTCTGATGTTGAATCGTGGAAACAGCAATACCCCACACACGCCGCGAATGGTTCATTTCTTCTAACCATGGCCAAACAGTCCCAAGAAAACTTCATAGCGCCCAATAAAGTAGGCGTTTTCCTTCCAAGCCAAGGCCCTTTCTCACAGGCTGCTTTTAGTGTTCGTAAAGGTATCACCGCTGCTGCATACTCCATGGCCAACAAATGGCCGCTGAATATTCATTTTTACGACACCTCATCTGCACCTGTTGAAACGCTTTATCAACAAGCCATAAGCGATGGCGTTAACATCATTATTGGCCCACTGGACAAAATAAACCTTAGTAAAATAGCCTTATTACCTGATTTACCCATCCCTGTTATTGGGCTCAATAAAAATGGTAGTCATCATAGCCCTCATTACGTTGAGTTCTCGTTGTCACCCGAAGAAGATATTACGCAAATACTTAGTTTTGCTTGGCTAAAAGGGCACCAAAAAGCATTAATTTTAACGCCTCAATCAAACAGTGGCGAACGATTAGCCGGTCATTTTTCATCGCTTTGGCAAAAACTTGGTGGACAAGTTCTAGATGTACAAACATACGAAGCTAATCAAGCAGACTACTCCACTGCCATTAAAAGCCTGTTACAAATTGACGACAGTGTTTACCGCTTTAAACAACTTCGTCAGCGCCTTAACCTGAACATCAAATTCGAAGAAAGACGTCGTCACGATGCAGACTTTATCTTTTTATTGGCAAGCCCTCGTGAAGGCCGCTTAATCAAGCCACAATTACGTTTCCACCGCGCTGCCGACATTGCTGTTTTTAGTACTTCCAAAATTTACGAGGGTGAGCAAAACAAAGGGGCAAACCGTGATTTAGATGACGTTTTTTTCTGTGACATGCCCTGGCTTATCGAACCTAATAAGCAACAAAATAGCTCTCTCAACCAGGCACTAAAACAATGGCCCAATACTCGTGGGTTACACCGTCGATTAACTGCCTTTGGTTACGATGCGTATCAACTTATTCCACATTTAGAACACTTGAAATCCAACCATTTTGCTCGCCTTGATGGCAAAACCGGTATTCTTTCAATGAATAATAACGTCATTAACAGGCAATTGAGTTGCGGCCAATTCCAGCGCGGTCAAGTCAAATCACTAGGCCTGGCACCTCACCTTGAGCGCACGATGAATATGCAATCAGTAGTGCCTTCTCCTCAACACACCGAACAAGTTAATACTGCCCCCCTTTAATGGACTCATCTAATGCTCTTGGTCAACAAAACGAGAACTTAGCACTTACCTTTTTACGTCAAAAAGGTCTTGTTCTTATACAAAGAAACTATCGTACTCGCTTGGGTGAAATTGACTTAATTATGAAAGACAATGACTACACCGTTTTTGTTGAGGTTCGTTACCGTTCCTCAACGAAATTTGGCGGCGCTTTACTGTCTGTCGATCGACGCAAACAAGCTAAACTTATAAAGTGTGCTCAACACTACATTGCCAACACATCAGGCCAGCAAAACTTTCGATTTGATGTAATCGCAATTTCACCCTCCTCTAGCCAGCATGAGATACAATGGGTTACCAACGCATTTGATGAGTCCTAACATGAGTTTACAAGAAAGAATCTATCAACACTTTACCGATAGCATTCAAACAAAACACGACGCTTTAGAGTCGCTTCCCAACTCCATTGAATTAGCCGGCCAAGCTATTGTCCAGAGCTTACTTAACAATGGCAAAGTTCTAACCTGCGGTAACGGTGGGTCGGCAGGGGACGCGCAACATTTTTCTTCTGAAATGCTTAATCGTTTTGAACGTGAGCGCCCTAGCCTACCAGCTATTGCACTTAGCACAGACACCTCAACGCTAACCTCCATTGCAAACGATTATTCGTACGACGAGGTGTTTTCTAAGCAAATACGTGCACTGGGGCAAGCGGGCGATATTTTATTAGCCTACACAACAAGCGGAAACTCCAAGAACATCGTATCAGCCATCAATGCTGCGCATGACCGAGAAATGTTGGTGATCGTCATTACTGGTAAAGATGGCGGCACGATAGCCGCTAATGATTTATTACAAGATAGCGACATTGAATTAAGGGTACCGTCTAACTCAACGGCCCGTATTCAAGAAGTCCATCTTTTAATCACCCATTGTCTTTGTGACCTGATCGACTTTCAATTATTCGGATAAACAACATGTTTTTTAAAAAAGCTTTTATAGTACCCGCTTTACTGTCCATCGTTTTATTATCAGGCTGTGCAGCTGTTGCTGTTGGAACCGCCACCACAGGCGCTGCCGTTGTTCATGACAGACGCACCACTGGCACCGTCATTGATGATCAAACCATTGAACTTAAAGCGTTGGGTGTCTTATATGGCGTAGATAATATTCGTATAAACACACACGTTAATGCTACTTGCTATAACGGTATCTTATTGCTAACCGGTGAAGCACCAACAGAAAGCCTGCGCAACGATATTGCAAATAGATTGCGCAAAATACCAAAAGTCCGAAAAGTACATAATGAAATTCTAATCGCTGCGCCAAGTTCCTTAGTCTCTCGTAGCAGTGACGGCCTGATTACCAGCAAAGCTAAAGTTGCTTTATTTAGCCTTAATAAAATAAAAGGGTTTGATCCCACTCGCGTCAAAATTGTTTCTGAAAACGGTGTCGTTTATTTATTAGGTATTCTAAAACAGCACGAAGTAACCCCTGTCATTGAAACAGTTCGGCGGGTAGGCGGTGTTCAACGTGTAGTGAAGTTGTTTGAAATTACTGACTAATGAGAAAAAAAAATGACGACTTTTTACAGCAGTTAACCGGGCTTTATCACGAAAAATCACTTTTCTTAGACCCCGCTGACTGTTGGAGTTACGGCTATGATAACAGCCGACGACACAAAGAACCCCTTGCTGTTGTTTTCCCTAGCTCTCATCAACAAATAATTGATACCGTCCTATTATGTAACACACATAATATAGCCATCACTGCACGTGGCAGCGGAACCGGCACAACAGGTGCTAGCGTACCATCGAATGGTGCCATTATCTTATCCACCGAGAAAATGGATAATATCATCAGCATAGACCCTGATAACCGCATGATGATTGTTGAACCCGGTGTAACTAATCAGGCCATTCAACAAGCGGCGGCAGAACATGGTTTCTTTTGGCCTCCCGACCCAACCAGCGCAAGCATTTGCACTGTTGGTGGAAACCTTGCTTATAACTCAGCTGGCCCACGGGCTGTGAAATACGGCACACCACGCGAGAACACATTAGGGCTAACCTGTATTACCGGCAGTGGAGAAACCTTAAAAACCGGCGCAAACACCACAAAAAGCGTCGTCGGCTACGACTTAACTCGACTCATTATTGGCTCTGAAGGCACCTTAGCCATTATTAGCCAAGCAACCCTAAAACTAACACCTTTGGCTGAAAGCAAACGCACACTTCAAGCTACTTACGATTCTATTCAAGCCGCGGCTAATGCCATTGCACGCATCATGGCACAACCAATCACCCCTTGCGCCTTGGAGTTTATGGATGGAACCGCAATTTCACTGGTTAAAGAAGACGCCCAATTAGATTTACCTGATAATGCACAAGCCTTACTAATGATAGAGGTTGATGGTGATCAATTTGGGCTGGATGCCATTGCAGATAAAGTCGCAGCGAGTGCATCGGTCGATGGCCTCATCGACATTCATATTGCCCATACAGCTGAACAAGTTAAACAGCTTTGGTCTGCTAGAAAAGCCCTTTCTCCATCACTTCGAAAAGTCGCTCCAAAAAAAATAAATGAAGACGTGGTTGTTCCCGTTAGCCATATTCCTAAGTTAATTAATGGCCTTCAGGCACTATCTAAACGTTATCAAATCCCTATTGTTAATTTTGGTCATGCAGGAAATGGAAACATTCATGTTAATCTTCTCGTTCAGCTTGAGCAGCTAGATAGAGCAAAAGAATGTTTAGCCGAGGTATTTGAATTAGTCATACAACTTAATGGCAGCCTATCTGGCGAGCACGGTATCGGGCTTGAAAAACGTGATTATATTAATTTAGAACTAGAAGCCACAGCTATCGGCATTATGAAAAAAATTAAGGCTCAATTTGACCCCAAAAATCTATTAAATCCGGATAAGGTATTTCCAATAGACGCATAAAATGGCTTGCCAAACCAGATGACTAACCCTTATTCTTACAGTAAGGAAGCAAACAGTAAGGAATTACCATGACGACTTACCAACATATTTTAGTAGCCCTAGACCTCAGCGAACATTCCTTATTTGTTTTAAAAAAAGCGCACGAGCTTGCTCAACAAAACCACGCCAAATTATCAGCTATTCATGTTATTGAACCCCTTGTAGAGTCCTCACATTTGGCATTTGATGGGACTATCTCAACTGATTTATTACCGGTTCAAGATGAGATTGAAGCGTCAGCAAAAAAGAAACTCAGTAAACTCGCCGCTTCCATCGACCTAGCAGAAGAAAACCAATTAATCCAAATTGGCCGCCCCGCTGATACGATTCATCAGCTCAGCAAAGACCTGCCATGCGACCTTATTGTGGTGGGAAGTCATGGACGACGTGGACTTAGTTTATTACTCGGCTCTACCGCTAATGCAGTCCTACACGGTGCAACCTGTGATGTATTAGCCGCTAGGGTTAATGACTAGCTTAGGCTTCTAAGTCCACGCGCATTGATAAGTCGACAGCTTGAATATTTTTTGTTAACGCGCCTACCGAAATAAAATCCACACCTGTTTTAGCAATATCTCGGATAGTCGATAAATTAACATTACCCGACGCCTCTAGTTTCGCAACGCCTTTATTAAGCTCAACCGCTTCACGCAATTGCTCTAAAGTGAAGTTGTCTAATAACAAGATGTCCGCTTTCGCTTCAAGTGCTTGTTTCACCTCGTCTAAGTTTTCAACCTCTACCTCAACATCAACCAGCGAGCTGCTTAGACGAGCAGCAGCGACCGCTTTTGCAATTGAACCAGCCGCCATAATATGATTTTCCTTTATCAACATACCATCGTACAAGCCAACCCTATGATTAGACGCTCCGCCACAGCGAACTGCATACTTTTGCGCCAACCGTAAGCCAGGGATTGTTTTACGCGTATCTAATACGGTCGCTGACGTACCTTCAACTGCTTTCGCAAATTGCTTAGCAAGTGACGCTGTTGCCGATAAGGTCTGCAACATATTTAACGCTGCGCGTTCTCCTGTTAATAAAGCCCGTGCAGAGCCTGATAGGTAACACAAGGTATCACCAGCATATGCCTGCTCGCCTTCTTTAAACTGCCAATCGATGACAACCTTTTCATCCAGCTTTTTAAAAACCGCATTCACCCATGCTTGGCCACATACCAACATGGCTTCACGCGTTAGAATAGTTGCTTTAGCTAATTTATCTTCTGGAATGACCAGTGCGGTTAAATCACCACTACCAACATCTTCTGCTAAAAACCGACAAACATCTTCGTCTATTATTTTGGGGTCGAGCATAAAAATCCATTCACCTGAAAAATAAAAAAAGCCTCTTTGTTAGAGGCTCTTTATTATCACATAATTTAATGCTAATAAGAATCTCATGCCAAGCCAGGTTCAGCACTTTTTGATGTCATTAGGCTCTTCATTCCCGCTAACACCCTGTCTACTAGCGGCGCCCTTTCTTGACCAATAATAGTCATTCGTTTTTGCCTAAACGCTTCTGCTAAATCATCCAGACTAATATCCATTGCTTTAACGCCGCAATCATTCACAAAAAGACATTGCATAGTAACCGAACTTTTCCAAGACAATTTGGCACGTAAAACACCACCATCTTCCCCCGTATACTCAACCCAATCACCAACATCTATTTTAGATGCCAACTTGCTGAATTTATCGTTTGGCATTTGTGCTTTTTTGCTTTCAAGCTCTTGTAATAAGTCCTCTTCTAGGCTGGCATACATTTCATCGTTTAGCTCAACCATTACAACCTTTTCGACACTAGCAACATCGCTTGGCTCCCCCTGCCCCATCGCCAAAAGTTGCTTATGCCAAGATTCTAATTCTTTAAAAAATGTAGCTGATTGATGAAAGTCACATGAAATATTTTCCAGTCCAACTTTAATATCTTTCAGTAATCTGGCCAAACTATTAATAATCAACTCTTTAGCTTCATAGTCTACTGGCTCAACGACACTGACCACAAGCCTATCAATCACATCAATACATTGTTGACTTTCTTGCGGCTCCCTTTCTTTTCTTAACAAAGCTAGCACAAGCACATCCTTCCATGTCTCATCCAAGAAAATTTGAACAAATTCAGGGATAGATTTACCATTTATCCGCAAAGCAATTTCATAGGCGGCTTGACGTTTTGTTAACTCTAGTTGTTCAGAGCTTTTTGTTGCTTTACGAGAACGCTCCTCTAACAAATCAACCTGGCGCTGCTGCTGCTCCATAAAAACGCCAAGCTCATCGCAAAGCCCCACAAATATACCTACATCATTATCGAACTCCATCAAAACCCGCATCACCAACTCTTCCATTTTCTCAAAGATCGAACTTTTAATTTGTTGGTTATTTCCGCTGACGCCTAGGCCTGCCTGTGACATCGCATTTAAAAACTGTCTAGCAGGATGGCTTTTTTTTGCAAAAAAGTCCTTATCTATCATCGCAACTTTTAAAATTGGTATTTGTAATTGTGCAATCATCGCTCGAACTGTATCAGGCAACTGCCGATCTTGTAATATCACATCAAAAAACATTGCAACAACGTCAATTAACGTGTCATCTTGTTCAGCATACGGTTGACGTTGTCCGTCAACTTGGATTTTTTCACCCACTTGTAATCGAACACTTTCAGATAAATCAACTTCCTCCCTTGCACCTTCTTTTTGTAGGCTCGTTAATACCTCAATAAGCTTTGTTGTTGGCAACTGACTTCCAGATACAGTTAAACCATCGGACACAAAATTTTCACCCTGTAGAGACCGATGTAACTGCGCCATCTTTATTAAGTCAGCATATATAACTGGATCGATCCCCATTGATGTTAAAGAGGCGACTCCAACGTGCCCTCCTTGAATTTCTGGCATTTGAGTTTGCCCTATCATTGAAGATTTCGTATCTGCATGGGTCAATGACTGTGTATCTTTTATGTTCAATGAGCCATGATTTGCAATCTTATGCTTAGGGAGCTTAGGCATAATATTAGCCTTAATAAAAAGCTCATTCACCTCTTTAAGCACATCACCTAAATTACTTAAGACCGCTTGTGAAAATGATCTATTAATGATCTCAAAGCCTTTTTTTGAAAACAGCTCAGTACTCATTAAATCTGTAAACGTATTTAGTAAAACAGCTGGTCCAAAAGGGTTTTCGCTTGCCTTAAGCTCTTTTACGCTCATCAAAAACCCAACCCTGTGCCTCAAAGCATACAAGACATCAGATAAATCACTTGTACAAGTAGATATATATTCATCAAGTAATAATTGGTTTTCAATGTCATCTGTTTCAACTAATTGCAAACTAGACCAATCTTTCACTTCAATCGTTGCTATCAACCCACGAGGAACATTTACATTACCTCCATTTGAAAAACCTGATATATTTTTAACGACCTCTTCGATGTAACGTGACGAAACTTGCTGCGACTTCTTCTGAAAGACTTTGATGTCAGTGAGTGCATCATCCAATTTTTTACTGCCTTTACCATCAAATATTTGCAACTTGATTTGCTCTAACTGGTCGTTTAAGCTTTGCTCAAACTCATTCTCCAACTTTTTTTGTAAAAAACCTTTTAATAAACCAACTGACGCATTAATTAAGTTTCGTTTATTTGATTCCATAGTACTCCTCGGAGGCTGGTTATTACTTTGACGAGCAGGAGTCTCTATATTTTTTACATTCTTCATAACGTTAAGAAGTTACTTTAATATACATAGAGTATAGTCAGCTTATGTATAAAGTTGTGCGCTAGAGCACATATTTAGATACCCTCATTTTATATGCCTGACACACCAACAAATATTCGCCTAGGTCTACTAGAAACTGCTGAATTTAAAGCTTCGCCGAATAAAAACGAGCGTCCAAACCCTTTTGATATTCGGTTAATTATTGTGCATGGAATCAGCCTGCCCCCTGATCAATTTGGAGCGGGTTGGATTGATGATTTTTTTCTTAATCAATTAGACCCTAAACAACACCCGTATTTTCAAGAGATTTGCACTCTTAAAGTGTCTTCACATTTATTAATCCGTCGTGATGGTAGCGTGACGCAATATGTTCCGTTTCAAGAACGTGCATGGCATGCTGGTGTTTCACAGTATGCCGGCGAGGACAACTGTAATGATTTTTCTATCGGCATAGAATTAGAAGGTGCGGACCATATCCCTTATACAGAGAAACAATACCAAGCACTTAGTTGCTGCTGCCAAACTTTGATACAACATTATCCTGAGCTTTCTACAGAAACCATCGTTGGTCATTGTGACGTTTCTCCGGGCCGAAAAACTGACCCTGGCGAAAGCTTCGATTGGCAAAAATTTAGGACGCTACTGACTGGCCGTTGAGTCTTCGCCTCGGAACATATCTATCAACATCATTACAACGCCAATTGAAATGGCTGAATCAGCAATATTAAATACGGGCCAGTGGTAAGAATTATAATAAACGTCTATAAAATCAATAACATAACCATAGGCAACCCGATCATATAGATTACCTATTGCACCACCCAAAATCAATGACAGGCTCACGGCCATCCATTTTTCTTTCGGCTTCAAACGGCTTAACCAAATCACCAAAATCAGTGTTGCAATCGATGCGATTGCGACAAAGAACCAACGTTGCCAACCACCGGCGGTACTTAAAAAACTAAACGCCGCGCCTTTATTATGCACATACGTTAAATTCACGAACGGCATAACATCAATAGACTCGTATAAGCTAAAAGATGCAACCACCCAAAGTTTACTGACCTGATCCAGAACTATAACCAGCAGTGACAATCCTAACCACTTAAACATACGGCTTACTCTAAGCGAACAGTCTTTGCTCACCGCTGCCTTCTATATTTTCTACGCAACGCCCACATAGTTCAGGGTGCGTTTCAGATTCACCCACATCGTGACGGTGATGCCAACAACGAATACATTTTTCATGCTCACTGGCAGTAACGGTGATGAATAACTGAGCATTATCCGTTGCCTTTGCCTGCTCGGGTTTGTCTGCAAGAGGTTTTACTTCGGCATATGAGGTAATAAAGATAAAACGTAGTTCATCGTTCATCTTAGCCAGTGTTTCATATAATTCACCCTCACAATACAAGATGACGCTTGCATCTAAGCCAGAACCAATTAGACCTTCTTCTCTGACGCGTTCCAGCTCTTTACTAACCAATTCACGCATCTCTATCACCGGCTTCCAAAACGCCAACTCATTACTTACTTCAGTATCCTCAATCGGGAAACCGTCATAAGCAGTGGCCAAAAACACTGACTCTTCACGTTCACCTGGCATTGCTGACCAAATTTCCTCGGCTGTATAACTGAGTATTGGTGCTACCCAACGCACTAATGCTTCGGCAATATGGAACATTGCCGTTTGCGATGAACGCCTTGCTAAGCTATTTTGTTGTAATGTGTATTGGCGGTCTTTAATGACATCTAAGTAAAAGCTGCCCATTTCAACAGAACAAAAGTGGTGGATACCTTGGTGAACTTGTAAAAACTGGTATTGATCATAGTGTTTCAATACGTCTTTTTGAACATCACGGGTTTTTTCAACCGCCCAACGATCTAAGGGCAACATATCAGCAAACGCTACCATATCTTTTGCTGGATCAAAGTCATTTAAATTTGATAACAAATAACGTGCGGTATTTCTCAATCGACGATAAACATCAGATGCTCGTTTTAAAATTTCATCCGAGACAGTCATTTCGCCACTGTAATCATTAGCTGAAACCCAAAGGCGTAAAACATCCGCTCCAAGGGAGTTAATCACCTTTTGAGGCGCAATGACATTGCCTTTTGACTTAGACATTTTCATACCTTTCGCATCGACGGTAAAACCATGTGTCAAAACAGCCTTATAAGGTGCTTGATCATTCATGGCAACCGATGTCAGCAAAGATGACTGAAACCAACCTCGATGTTGGTCTGACCCTTCAAGATACATATCCGCTGGAAACGTTAATGCTTCACGCCGCTCTAAAACACAGGCATGCGTTACACCAGAATCAAACCATACATCTAAAATATCATTAATTTTACTGTACTCATCCGCTTCATCACCTAGCAATGTCGAAGCATCTAAATCAAACCAGGCTTCAATACCCGACTCTTCTATAAGAACCGCCACTTGCTCAATCAAGCCAGCCGTATTGGGGTGTAATTCACCCGTTTCTTTATGCACAAACAAAGCAATCGGCACGCCCCAGTTGCGCTGACGAGAAATACACCAATCTGGCCGCCCCTCAACCATGCTATTAATACGCGCTTCACCCCACTCAGGCACCCAGTTAACCCGTTTAATTTCTGCTAAGGCCTTCTCACGTAGGTTATTTTTATCCATTGAGATAAACCACTGTGGCGTCGCCCTAAAGATAATAGGCGTTTTATGTCGCCAGCAATGTGGATAGCTGTGATTTAACACTTCTGAATGCACGAGCGCACCACGTTCTTTTAAAACGTCAATCACCTCATCATTCGCATTGAAAACATGTTTACCAGCAAACAAAGGAGTACTGACTAAAAACACGCCATTATCGCCAACAGGGTTGTCCACTGGTAACTTATATTGCTGACCAATAATATAATCGTCCTGCCCATGGCCCGGCGCAGTGTGCACTGCACCTGTGCCTGCCTCAGCCGTTACATGATGACCGACAATAATAGGAACAACACGATCATAAAACGGGTGACTCAGCGTCATATGTTCCAAATCTTTACCTTTGCAATACCCAAGCACACGGTAATCTTCAATGCCATAACGTAACATTGCATCTTTTAATAACTTTTCCGCCAAAACAAGGCGCTCATCACCGCTTTGAACCAACACATAATCAAACTCAGGATTTAATGAAACCGCTTGGTTCGCCGGTAAAGTCCACGGTGTAGTCGTCCAAATAACGACGGAGATAGGGCCCTGCCCAGGTGCATTATCACTGCTGTGGAGTTGTTGTAAAAACCTTGACTCATCATTGACCGTAAAACGCACATCAATGGCTGGTGAACGTTTATCTTCGTATTCCACTTCTGCTTCTGCTAACGCAGAGCCACAATCGGTACACCAATGCACAGGCTTTGATCCCTTATGCAAATGACCTTTTTCAATAATACGGCCTAGTGAGCGAACAATATCCGCCTCAAATTGAAAACCCATACTCAGATAAGGACGCTCCCAATCACCAAAAACACCCAGACGCACAAACTCTTCTTTCTGCATAGCTACTTGTTTGGTCGCATAGGCTCTACAGGCTTTACGAAACTCAGCTGCTGACACCTTCACGCCTGCTTTGCCGATTTTCTTTTCCACCATCAATTCAATAGGCAGGCCATGACAATCCCAACCTGGCACATAAGGCGAGTCAAAACCTTGCAGGGTTTTACTCTTTATAATCATATCCTTAAGTACTTTATTCACCGCATGACCAATATGAATAGGGCCATTTGCATAAGGCGGTCCATCATGTAGGACAAATTGAGGACGACCAGCAAATTTTTCACGTATTTTCTGGTACAACCCCATTTCCTGCCAACGTTTCAACGCATTGGGTTCGCGGTTAGCAAGGTTAGCCTTCATCGGAAAGCTGGTTTTTGGCAAGTTCAGTGTTGTTTTGTAATCCATGATGCTCTTAGGATGTTAATGTCTGATTAAAGTATGTTTTAGCTTGTTCAGAATCAATTAAAATTTGCTGCGTTAACTGTTCTAAATTTTCAAATTTTTTCTCTTCGCGTAATTTTTTTGCAAACGCAACGACAACGCGTTGACCATATAAGTCACCAGAAAATTCAAATAGGTGTGCTTCTAATAAAACCGCTGTTGCTTCTTCAATGGAAGGCCGCGTTCCAACGTTCGCAACCCCTTTATATACCACGCCCGATTCGAGTGTTATTGTAACGGCAAAAACACCTTTAAGCGGAGTTTTTCTATTTTTCACCCGGATGTTAGCCGTAGGAAAACCCAACTCTCGCCCTCGTTTGTGCCCATGCATAACACGACCGGACATACTAAAGCGCCTATTTAAATAAACCGCCACTTTATCTAGGCGCCCATTTTCCAACGCACGTCGAACTAATGTACTACTAACACGCTCATTTTCAATTTTAAAAGAATGGGAGCGCTGTACGGAAAAACCATATTTTTCTCCCGCGACTTTTAAATACTCAAAATTACCTTGGCGATTTTTGCCAAAACAAAAATCATCACCCACGATCAATAATTGAACATTAAGCCGTTGAACCAACATTTCTACAAACTGCTCTGCAGACATATTCGCCAACAAGTCATTAAAACGCACAAGATAAAGCGCATCAACGCCGGTTTCCGACAACTGCTCTATTTTATCTCTCGCAGTCGACACACGTGCAGGGGCTGCCTCAGCCCGAAAATATTCAATAGGTTGTGGCTCAAAACACATAACAACTGCTTGCAAGCCTAAGCTTTTCGCCTGTTCAATTAAGGCGCTCAACACCATCCGGTGTCCAACATGAACACCATCAAAATTGCCGATAGTTAACACGCTACCATTTGGAAAAGCCTGCCCATCTGGCAAGTACCTAATTAATCTCATAAATTATTTGCCCTTAAGTAACAAATGCCGAGGACGCATACCCACTAAGAACGCGGTCGTAACATACAACAAAACCACCATGAGTATTTCCAACGTTAAATGCAAAACTCGGTCAAACGCACCCCATTCATACCACTGAACTGGCGAATAATCATAGGCATAGATGACACCGACAACCAGGTTGGCAATCAACACTTTTATAACAAAACTCACCCACCCTTGTTGAGGTTTGAACGCTTCAGATTTTATCAAAATAGTAAATAACAAACCGGCATTAACAAAAGCCGCTAACGATGTTGCCAAAGCCAGGCCTGCATGTTGAAAAAAGAATACTAAGACAACACTCATTAACATATTTGAAACCACGGCAATAATACCAATTTTAACGGGCGTTTTCATATCTTGCCTCGCGGTAAAACCCGGCACCAATACCTTAACAAGGATAAAGGCAGGCAGGCCTATTGAGTAAGCCATAAGACTTAACGATGCATTATCGACATCAGTACTTGTAAACGCATCGTACTGAAACAGTGTTGCTAACATTGGCTGAGCTAGAAAAAACAAACCTGCTGCTGCTGGCAAACCAAGAAACACCACCCAACGTAAGCCTGTGTCCAGGCTTGCAGAAAAGTCTTTAGTCTTACCTGCCGCGTGGCTTTTAGATAAATTAGGTAAAATGACAGTTGCCAAGGCAATACCAAATATACCGAGCGGAAATTCCACTAAGCGATCAGAAAAATAAAGCCATGAAACACTGCCAGCCACTAAAAATGATGCCAGCAAAGTATCTACCAACAAGTTAATTTGCGTTACCGACACACCAAATAAGGCTGGTAACATTAACTTCATAATTTTCTTAACGCCTGCATGTCCACGATCAAATGACATTCTAGGCAATAAACCCAACTGTTTTAAGTAAGGAAATTGAAAGGCAAGTTGAGCGATTCCTGCCAACAAAACAGCCCACGCTAACGCCATAATTGGCCTTTCAAGCAAGGGAGACAACCAGCATATTGCCGCTAAAAATGATAAATTCAATAACACTGGCGTTACCGCAGGAATTGCAAACTTACCGTAGGTGTTTAAGACACCACCGGCCATGGCTGTCAGTGAAATAAAAAATAGATAAGGAAATGTTATCCTCAACATATCAACGGCCAACTCGTAGCGTGAGCCTGTTGAGTCAAAACCCGGGGCAAACATATAAATTAAAACTGGCGCTCCAATAACACCCAGTAACGTTATAAAAAATAATACTGTTGCCAGCGTACCAGCCGTTTTAGCCAGCAATTCTTTTAGTGCTTCGGTTGACTGAGTCTCTTTATATTCTGACAAAACAGGTACAAAGGCCTGTGAAAATGCACCTTCTGCAAATAAGCGCCGCATAAAATTTGGAATTTTAAAGGCCACAAAAAATGCATCGGTACCTTCGCTCGCACCAAAAAAACGCGCGATAACAATGTCACGAACAAACCCCAGAACACGCGAAATCATCGTCATGCTGCCCACAATAGCAGTCGATTTTATTAACGTTTTACTCAGCGCCTTAACCTCTGTTTATTAAATAGCCCTTACCTTCTTCAGAGGCAAGCTTTATTAGTATCGAGTTGATTCTAGTTATGTTCAAACTTATCAGGCTTTTATTATAAGGGCTGACGGCAATCAACACACCTTCGATTATAAGTTATCGTTGAACAGCCGCCACAATACACTTAGAATCAAATCAGGCAAAAAACGGATAATGAAATTGGCTTCAGATCATAAAAAAACCTCTCGTATTGTTTGGCTAAAACGCTTAATCATTAGCTCATTGTTATTCGTCGTATTACTTATTGCACTGCCTTACGCCATCCAGTTTGGCCTTATCAAAGGGCTTAACAATGCAGCAAGCAAAACGGTCATTATTGATGATGTCGACTTCAATCCTTTTACTGGCAAACTAGCCATTAGCCATTTACGGACGCAAGAACCTCAACAAGCCGACCTCTCGATATCCTCTGTTAACCTGCAAATTGATTGGCTACCCCTATTTAATAAACGGTTGCTCATCAACTCTCTTACAATTCAAGACGCACATATAAAAATTCAGCAAAAAGACTCCCAAACTCTCTATATTGGCAGCATTAAAATTCCTTTGAACGGCGCAAGCCGTGACACGAATGAAGAGGCATCAACAAGTTGGGAATTAGGCTTAAATAAACTTAATATAATAAACAATTCTTTTACCTTTCAATCTGACGCTTTCTCAGACGACTTCACCATCAGCCAGTTAACCATTAATGAAGCTTTTAGTTGGGACCCAAATAACCTGTCCACCCTCTCTTTTAATACACAGCTTAATACATCACCAATCAACGGCCACATTCGTGCTTCTCTGTTTTCTGAACAGCCCTCTGTTAAGGGTCAGCTCAACGTTAAAAACCTAAATCTTAATGCCTTTAAGGCATTAGCAGGAGAAAACATTGAGGAGTTAAAAGGGCTACTCGATACTGATATCAAGTTTTCATTGTTATTAGGTAAAAACAGTATTGATTATAGCCAAACGGGCTCATTATCAATCAAACAAGCTGTGATAACGAGCGCCTCTGTACAGCACACATTGGGATCTGGTGATTGGAGTGGCTCGGTACAAGTAATAACAAGCCCCGAGAAACCAAGCATCAACGCTGAAGGCCAACTAACTCTAAGCGAGCTCTCGAGTACAAATCAACTCACCCAGTTGGTTTTAGCTAATACTCAGACATTAACGGTAAAACAATTAAGCATTAAAAAACTTAATAACATAGCGATCTCATCTGTAGAGGTAGGCGATCTATCGATTGGCAAAACAGCATCAAACAATTCGCTCCTAGAGAGCAAAAAGCTGATTATCGACAAACTCCAATTGCATGATCTTAATAATATCGATATTAAAAAAATCAACATTGATGGCTTGAATGCGGTTCTCGATATCAATAAACAAGGTGACATTCCTTTACTCAACACACTAACCAAGAGCCTACCCGCAGCAGATGAAAAAAAGACCAGCGAGACAAATAACGCTGCTAAGCCTTTTCAATTTCAAGTGGCTAACATAGATATTTCAAAAAACAGTCAAATTAAATTTTCAAAAGAAACTGAGCTGGAACGCGTTGAGAAGAAGATCATGATAGATCAGCTCAACATTGGTAATATTAATTCACTCACACCAAAGAAACCAACACCGATTAATATTCAAGCGACAATAGATCAATTTTCTAAACTGTCCATAAAAGGCCAGGTCGCCCCTCTTAGTGAAAAAATAAACACCTCTATTCAAACTCAGCTATCCGCTTTTGAACTGCATGATTTTTCACCCATTTTTAAAAATGAACTCGGTTACACCATCGAAAACGGGCAACTAAATGCAGACCTGGATATTGATATAAAAGACAATATCCTTGACGGGAAAACCAGCTTAGAAATAAACCAATTAGCACTAGAACCAGCTAATGAAAGTACGGCGAAAAAAATCACTCAACAACTATCAATGCCACTGGAATCTGCTTTATCCATGCTACGTGATGATAACAACAATATTAAACTCAACATCCCTGTTAAAGGAGATCTCGCCTCACCAGATTTCAATATCAGTGATGTGATTAATACCGCTCTAGGAAATGCCTTACAAGGTACCGTAAAAAATGTTTTGAAATATGCACTGCAGCCATACGGCGTGATGTTTATGGCGGCAGAAAAAGCGTATGGCATCGCAACCTCTATCAAATTAGAACCATTGATTTTCCCTCCTGGAGATAGCGTGCTAGCAGAAAACTCAATAAATCAGATAAATAAAATCGGCGAATTAATGCAAAAAAGACCACAGTTAAGCATCCACATCTGTGGTTTTGCTACCCAACATGACCACATGTTTTTACAAAACTTAGCTAACAGTGACAGCGCCGACACCTCAACGTCAACAGCCCCCAATGAAAAACCCCTGCAAGAACCTTTACTAAAACTAGCAAGCGAACGCCAAGTTGCTGTAAAAACCCACCTCGTTAACAACTATCATTTAAAAGCAACTCGTTTATTTACTTGCAAACCCCGTGTTGAAAAAGACCTTAATAACGAAACGACAGCAAAGCCAAGAGTAGAGCTATTAATTTAACGTCACCTACCTATTTAACCCATGAAAATCCCATCAAAGACTCGCTTTTATTAATGCCCTATTGCACCTCGGGCTTGACAAAGCCCGATTATTTCATCAAAATGCGCAATCTTTTTTAATATCACTAGAGGATTTACCTTGGCTAACAGTGCACAAGCGTTAAAACGCGCCAAACAATCAGAACAAAATCGCCAACTTAACATGGCTGCGCGTACACGATTACGCACAAAAATTAAGCGTGTTGTGTATAGTGCGGAAGAAGGTAATGCTGAGGTAACAGAAGCCGCTTATCATGAAGCTGTTCCTTACATTGATGGCGCTGTCACTAAAGGCATTATCCATAAAAACAAAGCTGCTCGCCTAAAGAGCCGCCTTAATGCTCGCATTGTTAAACTTAAGCAAGCATAAGTAGTTATTAAGTTTTATAAAAAAAGCCGACCATATGGTCGGCTTTTTTATTGCCCATAAATTGCCGGCCTATAGCAAGACCAAATTATCGCGATGAATAACTTCTGACTCACCAACATAACCAAGTAACCGTTCAATTTCAGAACTATTGTTTTGCTTAATTTTATCTATATCAGTTGAGCTGTAATTCACTAAGCCACGGGCCAATTCTTCACTACTTTCATTAACACAAACAACTAATTCGCCCCTAGCAAACTCACCATTAACGGCAACAACTCCAATTGGCAGCAAACTCACCCCAGACCTTTTTATTGCTTGCGCAGCTCCAACATCTAGCACAACCCGACCTTTGACATCTAAATGTGCTGTTAACCACCGTTTACGCGCCGAAACAGGGGCTTCATTAGGTATTAGCAAGGTCCCTATCGCCCGACCATCAATAATACTTAAAATAACATTTTGCCTTAACCCTGGAGCAATAATAGTTGCCGTTCCAGAACGAGATGCGATTCGCGCTGCTGTTAACTTTGTTTGCATACCGCCACGCCCCAAAGTTCCAGAACCACCGCTAGCCGCTTGATCTAGAAACTCTTCATCAACACCTACTTCATTTAATAAGGCTGCAGCCGAATTGACTCTTGGATCGCTATCGAAAAAACCATCTTGGTCTGTGAGAATCATCAACAAATCTGCGCTCATTAAATTAGCAATAATAGCCGCCAGCGTATCGTTATCACCAACACGTAATTCCTCATTTGCAACCACATCATTTTCATTAATAATCGGTACGACCGAGAAATCTAACAAGGTCTTAATGGTTGCTCTGGCATTTAAATACCGCGTTCTATTTGCCAGATCATCATGTGTTAGCAAAACCTGCGCCGTTTTATAGCCTTCTGCTTGAAAGCTTTGTTCATATGCCTGAATAAGCCCCATTTGACCAACTGAAGCAGCCGCTTGAAGCTCCTGAAGCGCATGCGGGCGAGCGGACCAACCTAATCTCACCATTCCTTCTGCCACTGAACCTGATGAAACAATAATTACATCAATTCCGCGTGCTTTTAATTGGCTAATTTGTGCGACCCAATGATTAATAGCCGAACGATTTAAACCTTGACCATTATTTGTTAAAACGGCGCTACCAATTTTTATAACGCAGCATTTAGCCCGTTTTAAATCGACTCTTGATTTCATTTGAATAAATTAACTATCGTCCTTTGGCTTGTCTGCTTGCTCAACTTCAAGCCTTTTTTGCTCTTCTAGGTAATCCATAATGGCATGAACCAACTGGTTTGTACCTTGCTTTCTAATGGCAGAAACATTGAAGACAGGTCCCTCCCACTTCAATTCATTAACAATCATTTGGCAATAGTTATCCACTTCATCTTCTGGTAACAAATCAATTTTATTCAAGACAAGCCAACGTGGTTTCTTTGCTAAATCACCACCCCACTTTTCAATTTCCTCTATCGCCGCTTTTGCTGCCTTTACTGGGTCAATATCTGATTCGTATGGCTCAACATCTACCACGTGCAACAATAAATTATTTCGCGCTAAATGGCGTAAAAATAAATTACCTAACCCCGCTCCTTCAGCCGCCCCTTCGATAATGCCTGGAATATCTGCAATCACAAAACTTCGTAGCTCATCTGCTCGCACTACACCTAAGCTTGGGTGCAATGTAGTAAAAGGGTAATTGGCTACCTTAGGCTGCGCCGATGAAATTGCCCGAATTAGGCTCGACTTACCTGCATTTGGCAAACCGAGTGTTCCAACATCTGCCAATACTTTTAACTCAAGCCGTAAAACACGTTGCTCACCTTCTGTCCCATTTGAAAACTGTCGAGGAGCTCTGTTTGTACTACTTTTATAACGCGTATTCCCAAGCCCATGAAAACCACCCGATGCAACAAGCAATTTTTGACCTTCTTCGGTGACATCCCCAATTAGCTCGTCTGTGCCATCGTCGTAAACAATAGTCCCCAGTGGAACCGGCACTATTAAGTCTTCGCCACCCTTTCCAGTACAGTTACGACTTTGACCTCGCTCACCATGTTCCGCCCTAATTAAGCGATTAAAGCGCATATCGATTAGCGTATTGAGTGCCTCGGTACCTTGCAAGTAAACACTTCCACCATCACCGCCATCACCACCATCTGGACCGCCAAATGGGATATATTTTTCACGTCGAAAACTGACATGGCCTTTACCGCCATTACCTGCTTCAACTCTAACGGTCGCTTCGTCTACGAATTTCATGGTTTATGTCTCAATGTTTTATCTTATTTGCCGCTTACTTTGACTTAATCTTTTAACGCAATAAAAAACCCTGTCTTAGACAGGGTTTTTTTAATACGTACCTGCCGCTATAACCGCAGCGCACTGTTTATACTAAACAGTTTCGATACGAATATATTTTTTACGCTTTGGGCCTTTAACTTCAAATACAACTTTACCTTCTTCTGTCGCAAATAATGTGTGATCTTTGCCCATGCCTACATTTTCACCTGCATGAAAACGTGTTCCTCTTTGACGAACTAAAATATTTCCCGCCAGAACACTTTGACCACCATACCGCTTAACGCCAAGTCGTTTCGACTCCGAATCGCGACCGTTTCTAGTACTACCGCCTGCTTTCTTATGTGCCATGAATCTGTCCTTTGTTTAATTAAGCCGAAATACCAGTAATGAGTACTTCAGTGTAATACTGACGATGACCCATCTTTTTCATATGGTGTTTTCTACGTTTGAATTTAATAATATTCACTTTTTTGTGACGACCTTGAGATTTGACTGTTGCCGTCACCGTTGCGCCATCAATATTTGGTGTGCCAATTTTCAGGCCTGCTTCACCATTTACTAATAAAACTGAATCGAACGTAACTTCGTTACCTTCTTCAACGTCTAACTTTTCGATCTTAAGGAAATCACCCTCGGCGACTTTATATTGTTTACCGCCTGTTTGAATTACCGCGTACATTGTCTAGAGACTCCCTAGTGTTGTGGGTGGTTTTAAAAAGAGGCGAATTTTATCCTTTAGTGGGCGGTTGGTCAATCCCAAATAAACAAGGAAAAGCATTTTCTTATCTGCTTTTAAGCGTCAATACTTGGTATTATACGCTATTGATTTAAATTACCTTACCTTAATTCTCAAAAATGAGCAGCACAAACGCATCCTCAGCAACGCCTAAAATAGACTTTAAAGCAATTCAACAGCTCATGGCCTCAGCCATGAATCAAGTCGACAAGCAAATTTTGCAAGAACTAAACTCGGATGTTGTTCTGATCAATCAAATTGGTTTTCATATTGTTAATAGTGGCGGCAAACGTTTAAGACCCATGCTCGTTGCACTATCAGCTTGTGCGTTAGGTTACGAAGGGAAAGATCATATTATACTGGCCGCCGTTATTGAGTTTATTCACACCGCCACCCTCTTGCATGACGATGTCGTTGATGAATCGGATAAACGCCGTGGTGACGATACCGCCAATGCTATTTGGGGTAATGCAGCCAGTGTTCTAGTTGGTGATTTTTTACATTCACGCTCATTCGAAATGATGGTCAGTGTCAGTAACATGCGCGTTATGGATATTTTATCTCACGCCACCAATGCCATTGCCGAAGGTGAAGTTTTACAATTACTTAATATTAACAACCCCGATACAAATGAGCTTCAATACCTTGAAGTTATTAGAAGAAAAACCGCCAAACTTTTTCAAGCCAGTACTCAACTAGGTGCTGTACTTGCAAACAAAGGTGAGGACACTGAAAAAGCGTTATCGGCATATGGCCTTCATTTGGGCAACGCTTTTCAAATTATGGATGACATGCTCGATTACACTGCCGACGCAGAGAAACTGGGTAAAAACCTGGGTGATGATTTAGCCGAAGGCAAACCAACATTACCGTTAATCCATGCCATGGCGACAGGAACAAAAGAACAAGCCGACTTTATTAAAAAAACAATTAAAGAAGGTAATCGCACCGCTCATATGGATATCCTCTCGATTATAAAATCTACAGGATCGTTAGCCTACACTGCCGAGTTCGCAGACAAAGAGGCACAAAAAGCTATTGATGCATTACGCGATATTGTTGATAACGACTACAAACTCGCGATGGAGCAACTGGCCCTATTTTCTATTCAACGCTCCCACTAGCAGTAGACGCGCTGACGTTAATTTAAAACGACAATTTAAAATATCGCAACGCCAGTTGCACCGCACTATTAGCCATTAATATTTGATATAATTTCCTTTCAACCCTAAAAAAAATACAGGTATCTTTTATATGAGTGTAGAGCAACACGATCAATATTTAGCTGAGTGGGAAAGCCGCCAAGAAATTGCTGAAAGCATGATCCCTATCATCGGTAAGATGTACCGTGCCAATGGCGTCGTTCTTAAAATTTACGGAAGAACGCTCATTAACGCTTCACCGGTCACCCTACTTAAATTGCACCGTTATGTTCGTCAATTTGAAAAAGTGGAGCTCTCCATCCACGATAGCTTCAAAGTACTAACCGCATTAGAAAAAATGAAATTAGGACCTGTCCGTATTGACCTAGGACTGTTAGCGGTTCAATTTAAGAATGACACTAGCGGCTTAGGCATTGAGGACTTCCTTGCTGATAAACTAGGTGAAGGCATCCGTCAGGTCCACGAACAATCCACCTCTGAACCAAGAGACGTGGTTTTGTACGGCTTCGGTCGCATCGGTCGCTTGTTAGCACGCCTACTTATAGAACGCACCGGCTCTGGAAATAAAATGCGCCTACGTGCCATTGTTGTTCGCAAAGGCGGCGACAATGATTTACAAAAACGCGCCAGTTTGCTGCGCCGTGATTCTGTACATGGTTCGTTTAAAGGCACCATTAAAGTCAATGAAAAAAACAACACCATCATGGCCAATGGTAATTTAATTCAAGTCATCTACGCGAGCCACCCAAAAGAAATCGATTACGCTCAATATGGCATCAATGATGCTTTGATTGTCGACAACACTGGCATTCGTCGCGATGAAGCAGAACTGAGTGAACACTTCTTATCAAAAGGCGCTAGTAAAGTGCTATTAACCGCGCCCGGTAAAGACGTTAAGAACATTGTTTTTGGAGTCAATACAACGGACATCAAGCCAGAAGACAAAATTATTTCTGCTGCTAGTTGTACCACTAATGCTATCACACCTACCTTGAAGGCAATAAATGATGAGCTTGGCATTATTAAAGGCCACGTTGAAACGGTTCATTCGTACACCAACGATCAAAATTTAATCGACAATTATCATAAAGGTGAAAGACGTGGGCGTGCTGCCGCCTTAAATATGGTGTTAACTGAAACAGGTGCCGCCAAGGCTGTTTCAAAAGCATTGCCTGAACTTGAAGGCAAATTAACCGGTAATGCGATTCGTGTCCCAACACCCAACGTTTCTATGGCTATTTTGAATCTTAATTTAGAAAAGGAAACCGATAAACGGACACTAAATAACTTCCTACGTGAAACGGCTCTTCACTCGCCTATGCGCGAGCAAATTGATTTCACTACGTCTACTGAAGTCGTTTCAACTGATTTAGTGGGCGCTCGAAAAGCCTGCACCATTGACTCAAAAGCAACCATTGCCACAGGTGATTCCTGCGTTCTTTACCTTTGGTATGACAATGAGTTTGGTTATAGCTGCCAAGTGGTTCGTGTGATGCAAAAAATGGTTGGCTTAGACTTTCCATCATTGCCACACTAAGTAAGTCGCTTTTAACCATATCGTATAAAAAAGCCCGCATTTTAGCGGGCTTTTTTATACCTAGAAATACCGATTATTGACTAGGGCGATTCGCGATAAGGTCATCGACGACTGATGGGTCAGCCAAGGTCGATGTATCGCCTAATTCATCAATCAAGTTTTCAGAAATTTTACGTAAAATTCTACGCATAATTTTACCTGAGCGTGTTTTAGGTAAGCCTGGCGCCCATTGAATAACATCAGGTGAGGCTATTGGCCCTATCTCTTTACGCACATGGTTCACTAACTCTTGACGTAATTCGTCCGTTGCTTCGACCCCATCCATCAAGGTCACAAAAGTATAAATACCTTGCCCCTTTATATCATGAGGATAACCAATAACCGCCGCCTCAGCCACTGCTGGATGAAGCACTAAGGCGCTCTCAACTTCTGCGGTACCCATCCTGTGACCAGACACATTAATCACATCATCAACCCTACCGGTAATCCAATAATCTCCATCTTTATCTCGTCGTGCACCATCACCAGGAAAATACATCCCAGGATAATTCGCAAAATAAGCATCAATATAACGCTGATGATCACCAAACAATGTTCTAAACATCCCAGGCCATGGTTTTTTAATCACTAAAATCCCTTCGGCAGGATTTCCCGTTACTTCATTACCTTCGTTATCTACCAAACCAAACTCTATACCAAAGAAAGGCTGCATCGCCGAACCGGCTTTCAGGTCAGTCGCTCCCGGAAGGGGTGTCATTAAAATCCCGCCCGTTTCTGTTTGCCACCAAGTATCCACAATCGGGCAACGACCACCGCCAATCACCTTGTGATACCACTCCCAAGCTTCTGGGTTAATCGGCTCACCCACACTACCCAGAACTCTTAGACTACTTAAGTCGCAAGTCTTTACATAATCATCACCTTTAGCCATCAAGGCACGAATAGCCGTAGGTGCCGTGTAAAAAATATTAACTTTATGCTTTTCCACCACTTTCCAAAAGCGCGAAGCATCAGGATAAGTTGGCACACCTTCAAACATCAACGTTTGCGCACCATTCGCTAATGGCCCATAAACAATGTATGTATGCCCCGTTACCCAGCCTACATCCGCTGTACACCAGTAAACATCCCCATCGTGATAGTCAAAAACATATTTGTGCGACACCGCAGCATGTAGCAAATAGCCACCCGTCGTATGTAAAACACCTTTTGGTTTGCCTGTTGAGCCCGATGTATAAAGGATAAACAAGGGATCTTCAGAGTCCATTTCTTCAGCTGGGCAATCATCTGACGCATTCTCAAGTAAATCGTGATACCAAACATCTCGACCATCTATCCAATCTATACTGCCACCTGTACGTTGAACCACCACCACTGATTTTACTGAAGGGCAACTTTTTAAGGCTTGATCCGCATTAGCCTTTAACGGTACTGCTTTGCCTCCACGAACACTTTCATCGGCGACAATAATTACCGCCGCTTCTGAATCAAGAAGCCTATCTTTTAACGCATCAGGGGAAAAACCACCAAAAACAACTAGATGAACCGCACCAATTCTTGCGCACGCAAGCATTGCAATGGCAGCTTCAGCAACCATTGGCATATAAATACAAACACGGTCACCTTTTTTTACACCCTCGGCTTTTAAACCATTAGCAAAGCGACATACCTCCGCATGAAGCTCTTTATAAGTATATGTTTTGTCGACTGCCGGATCATCACTTTCCCAAATAATAGCTGGCTGATCGCCACGCGTTTCAAGATGCCGATCCAAGCAATTCACACTTACATTGAGCTTGCCTCCAGTAAACCATTTAACCTCACCTTTTGGAAAATCATGCTCTACTGTTACATCCCATGGCTTTGACCAAGTTAAAAACTCACTCGCTTTTTCATCCCAAAAACCATTAGTATCTTCAATTGAGCGTTGATACTCAGCTTCATATACTTCCTTATTAATATGCGCATGATCAGCTACCGCTTTGGGTACTTTGTGTATATGAACGTCCGACATTCCTTCTCCTCTAATTTGTCTAATCTAAATAAATAAAAGCCATCTAAAAGTGACTTTATCTAATCGTTTAATGCATAAATAAACCACCATTCATGCTCAAGTCTGAACCTGTTGTATAAGCCGCTAAGTCACTGGCCAAAAAGGATACTCCATGTGCGACCTCTTCCGGCTGACATAAACGGCCAGTCGGGATATTACTCTCAATCATCTTACGTACTTCCTCATCAATGGCCATCACCATTGGCGTTGCCACATACCCTGGTGAAATAGTATTAACAGTAACGCCTTTACGCGCTGTTTCACGTGCTAACGCTTTAGTGAAGCCATGCACCCCAGCCTTAGCCGCTGAGTAATTCACTTGGCCTATTTGACCCAACTGACCATTTACCGAGGACACATTAATTATACGACCAAAACCACGTTCGACCATCCCTTCAAAAACTTGACGTGTCATATTGAATACACTATTCAAATCAGTATCAATCACTGCATCCCAGTTTTCTCTAGGCATTTTTTTAAACATGCCATCCTTAGTAATGCCGGCATTATTAACTAAAATATCAATAGGGCCGACATTATTTTCAACCCATTGGATGGCGTCACCACATGCTTCAAAATCAGTCACGGGACAATGAACAATTTCAATATCAAAGCCGGCTTCTTTTTGAGCCAACTGCCAAGCCTGTGCTTTTTCCCTGTTATTGTACGCTGCCACCACCTTATAACCATCTTTTACAAACCGTTGACATACTGCTTCACCAATACCTCCTGTACCGCCTGTAACCAATGCAACTCGTTGACTCATTTGATTTCCTCTTTGAGATTGTATGTTGAATTTTAAATAAAATAACGTAACCCTACTCCATGAAGCCCTTTATTGAGCCTTGATGCCCTAGCCATTTAAATATAGCTTACTTGATACTGCCAAAATAATCGTTTATTTACAAGAGAAATAGCCCCTGAGGAAGCGCTAGTTCCCATGCATTTTCAAAGCCATGTAAAATGAACCTTGTTTTCATCAATTCACTAATAATTCTTTAATTTTTAAGCTAGAATTGATCAAATAGCTTTTGCTCATTCGACAGACATTTTATATATGCCCGAATCAACTGATCATCGAAAATTCAGCCGCTCAACCACCGAGTGCAATATGGTATTTACTCACCCCAGCACCGGAGCTAAGGGCACTGCCATCAGTCTCAACTTAAGTGCTGCCGGCATTCTGTTTAAAACCCATGAAAAGTTAACCCAAGGTTGCTCCCTTGAGATTTCGGTCCAATCTGTTAACCCAAACACCCCCCCATTAAATGCTATCGTTGAAATCAATCGTGTTACGCCGATTGAGGATAACCTCTATGAGATAGCGGCCACCATCGAAGGCATTAAAGGCGTTTAATAGTCAACTCCACAGGATTAAATGTGTACCGTATTACCAAAAATTTAAGTTTCTGTTATGGCCATCGATTGATGAACCACCCAGGCAAGTGTCGCCACTTACATGGTCACTCTGCGCGTGTAGAGATTACACTCGAGTCAGAACAGCTCAATGAGCAAGGCATGGTTTGTGATTTCGCCGACATCAAACAATTCGCCGGCCAATGGATTAATGAAACGCTGGATCACAATATGCTTTTGCATAAAAATGACCCTGTTCTGCCTCTTCTTCAAGAAGCAGGAGAAAGATTAATGGTAGTAGATGAGCATCCTACAGCAGAGTTTCTTGCAAAACTTATCTATGACTACGTTTCTAAAGGCGGATTTCCAGTCACCAAGGTATCTGTTTGGGAAACCGATAGTTCCAGTGCCAGCTACTCACCAGCTTAATGCTAAACCTTGTTCGGCCGATTAATAAGTCTTTTTGTTTACAAGTCCTTTGTGAAGAAAATTACACCCGATTATCACGCTTAATACCCAAAATAACCGAAGGTGATTTCAACAGTATCGCCGTTGATTCACAGGTGATTGCAACCGGCCCCTTTACTTATACTGTGTATTTTCAGCATGCCCACACAAGTAAGGAAGCAACTAAATCGCGGTTTAAATGCCGTGTTTATTTAGACACAAAATCAGTCGAAGTCATTCATATCGATGAACACGTAAGCTCTGGTCAACAACAAAACCTGTCACCAAAAGAGATATTAAATAACAAATGGGCTATAAATTATTTCTTTGAAAAATGGCTAACGTTTTTATTATCCTTTGCTGACGAACACTCACGCCAACAAACCATTAACGCGTAAACAAACCGCTAGGGTTTCCTGCTAAGCTTAAATACAACCGGGCTCAACAGCAATAAAGCTATTAAGTTTGGAATAGCCATCAAGCCGTTTAACACATCGGCCAGCAACCAAAGAAAATCTAACTCCATTACTGCACCAAGTGGTATCGCCAACACCCATGCAATTCTATACCAAGGAATAACAGCCACACCTAAAATATATTCCGCACATCGTTCACCGTAATAGCTCCACCCTAACAGGGTTGTCAGAGCAAAAACGGCTAAACCAAAACTCACAACATACTCTCCATAGCCGGGAAGCCCCATTTTAAATGCATAGGCAGACAACGATGCGCCGGTTTCACCACTACTCCAACTACCCGTTAAAATAATCACTAGGGCGGTCATTGTGCAAATAATAATGGTATCAATAAAGGTACCCAGCATAGCAATTTTGCCTTGCCGTACCGGGTTATTAGTTTGTGCTGCCGCATGAGCAATAGGTGCTGTTCCAAGGCCAGCTTCATTGGAAAAAACACCCCTTGCAACACCAAACCGAATAGCCGCCATTAGCCCCGCACCTGCAAAGCCACCCACGGCTGCCGTACCTGTAAAAGCATCATTAACGATCAGCTGAAGTGCTTTTGGCACTGCGTCGAGGTGTTGAATAATAATAATACCCGCGGCCGTTAGGTAAGCGATGCCCATCATCGGCACCAGTTTAGAGGCCACATGACCAATACGTTTAATACCGCCAACCAAAACAATATAAACAACAACCCCCATCACCAAACCAGTTTGCCAAGCCGGCACCCCTAATGTACTACTTAATGCATCGGCTACTGAGTTTGCTTGAATAGTATTACCAATGCCAAACGCAGCCACGGCACCCAATAAAGAGAACAGAAAGCCTAACCAGTGCCATTGTTCAGCCAAACCATTCTTGATGTAATACATCGGACCACCAACATAGGCACCGCGCTCATCCACTTCCCGGTATTTAACCGCAAGTACTGCTTCAGCGTATTTAGTCGCCATTCCTACCAAAGCTGTTAACCACATCCAAAAAACTGCGCCTGGACCACCTAAAAAAATCGCTGTTGCCACCCCAGCAATATTTCCAGTTCCTATAGTGGCCGCTAATGAGGTCATCAAGGCATTAAACGGGCTGATCTCTCCTGCTTCAGACTGATTACTAACACGGCCTCGCCACAGTAATGAAAAGGCAGCCGGCAATTGGCGAATCGGCAAAAAGAGCAAGCCCAGCATTAAATAAAGCCCCGTTCCTAGCAATAAAGCTAAAATCACCGGTCCCCAGACAAAACTACTCATAGAGCTCAGTAACTGCGTTAATGTTTCCATACGTTTTATTTTAGAATTAGTTGTGTTATATGAACTACCAGCCAATTAAGTATAAACACTCGACTAGCTTAAGTTTAACTGCATTTAAAGTAGCCAGTGCATATTAAAGCTCGGCCAGCCTCATTTACTCAGCTCAACTTATCTTAATGGCCTTGTACCCTTTCAAACGCCCTTCACTTAGTCAACGCTCTACAGAATGAAGATACTCATATCTGCCCATGCGCTAGCACTCAATATGTAGCATAATGTGATCGTTAACACAGAAAATCGCTAGTATACGTCTTAAATTTGCAAAACAGAAAAACTAGCCTCTCGTTATTTGCGGCTGTTGACAGCTCTACGAGATACACCTCTGTGCTGGCACATTATAAAAAATAGAATTTTCTCAAATTATCATTATTAGTCGCTATGGACCTTTTAAACACATTCTTTAACTCTGAAAAACTGAGTGACGAAGCCATGTACTTCTTTGAAATGCATGGTTTTTTAACCAGCCTAGTTGTACAACCTGGCAGCTTGTCACAGCAACAAATTCTATCCGAAATATTGGCAGATAATGACGCCAACGCCTCTATTGAAAAAGCCATTTTTGATTTACAAAAAAATATTGAACAAGCCTTATTAAATGGTGAGTTTCCAACGATGATTGGCGAGTCTGAAGAACCTGATGAAGACTTTCTCACCCTATGGTCGTCTGGTTTTATGCAGGGTGTCTTTATGCATGAGGATCTGTGGTTTAACTCTCAGCCAGAAGACGTTGCCGAACTCACGCTACCGATTCTAGCGTGCTCTGAGTTACTCGATGATGAAATAGATGAGATCACCCAAAATGACGATCTACTCGACGATATGGCTGAAAAAATCCCTGATTGTGTGATTGATTTATACCTTTTATTTAATAGCCCAGAAGGTACATAACGCGACTTTGCACACTGATACTTTTTTACAACATGCACTGGTAAGAGACCTCGCTTGGGTCATCGTCAATCCGCCTATTATTCAAGGACTCAAGCAGCACCAGTATTGGACCGAGTCAAGCGATTGGCAGCAAGCCTATCAGGCCTTTAAAGCCCCACTTAAAAAATTGGATGCAAACCCCGCCGAACTGGTTGAGTTATTAGCCAAGCAAAAGGATTATCGATTAGGCCACCGTTTTGAAACATTGTTGACTTACTGGTTTAATCATAGCCATCGCTACGAAATATTAGCCCAGAACCTTCAAATACAAGATACCAACAAGACCATTGGCGAGTTTGATTTCATTATCAAGGATCATGCAAGAGATAAAGTCCAACACTGGGAAGTCGCGTGTAAATTTTACCTAGGTATAAACGATACCGCTTTTACTCAATCATGGGTGGGGCCTATGTTAAAAGACCGTTTAGACCTCAAGTACGACTCCATGCAATCACGACAAAGCAAATTATCTGAACATCCCGCAGCAAAGCAACAACTTCAGCAACTAGGCCTTACCATAGACGAACATATTGGTCTAATGAAGGGACGCTTGTTTCACCCCATACAATCTACTGAGCCCGCACACCCTTCACTTGTTGCAAGCGACCATCAACACTCACAATGGGCACGTTTAGAGCACTTTGTAAAGCACTTCCAATCATCTAGATATCAATGGCAAGTCTTAAAGAAAGACCAATGGATGGCCTCTCAATTGTACTGCCCTGATAATAGCTACCTCGACACGGACAGCATCGCTCAGTATTTTTTAGATCGCTCACAAGCATCACCATTATGCTTGGCTGGTTTTTTACCCGAGACATCAAAAGGGCATGAAATTAAACGTATTTTTTTAGTCGCAAAAGACTGGGCGAAAGAATCCAATTTCAACGATAATACAAATTCTTATTAACTTTAAATCAACAGAGACTTTCTTTGAATAACCTCTCAGACCAACCGATAGAAACAATTAATATTAACGGCTGTGAAGTCACGTTGCTCGGCACCGCTCATGTATCTAAAGCCAGTGCTGACGCAGTACACAGCCTACTTTCATCAGACCATTATGAGGCTGTTGCGATAGAGCTTTGCCCTAGTCGCTACAATGCGTTGATTGACCCTGACAACCTGGCTCAGATGGATTTATTTAATGTGATCAAAAGTGGTAAAGCTGCCATGGTCGCTGCCAGCTTGGCATTAGGTGCTTTTCAGCAAAAAATGGCTGATGAAATGGGTATTGAACCTGGTGCTGAAATGAAAATGGCCGCTGAACTAGCACAACAATCACACAAACCTGTTTTACTAATTGATCGTGACGTTGGCATCACCTTAAAACGCGTCTATCGAAATGTCCCTTGGTGGAAACGCATGGAGCTATTTTCTGGTCTCTTTGCAAGCCTTATGTTTTCAGAAAAAGTCAGCGAGGAAGACATAGAAAAATTGAAAGAAGGGGATGTTTTAGAGGCAACCTTTTCACAATTTGCCGAATCATCAAACGAAATTTATATGCCACTGGTTAATGAACGTGACCAGTACATGGCCCATCGTTTATTCAATGATGCCCATTCTGGTCAATATAAAACTATTCTCGCCGTTATTGGTGCTGGGCATTTAAAGGGCATCAAAGGCTACCTTGAGTCTCAGCTCCAAAACACCAAAAGCATTGAAGAGCTTGAAAGTATTCCTGCTGCTAGCCGCTGGCCTAAGTTGATTCCTTGGCTGATTGTTGCTTTAATTTTTATTGGTTTTGGTATCGGCTTTAATCGAGCACCCGAGCTTGGTTGGCAACTAGTTATCGAATGGGTTGTTATTAATGGTGGCTTGTCCGCCCTTGGAGTCATATTAGCGGGTGCACACCCTATCACTATTATCACCGCTTTTTTGGCGGCGCCACTCACATCACTTAATCCGACCGTTGGGGCTGGCATGGTAACGGCTGCCACCGAAGCCTGGCTAAGAAAACCTCGTGTTGGAGATTTCTCTACGCTAAAGTCAGATACAGTGACTATTCGTGGTTGGTGGAAAAACCGTGTTTCTCGTACCCTGCTAGTGTTTTTATTCAGCACCATTGGCTCTGCAGCGGGCACCTATATTGCGGGGTTCAGAATTTTCGAGCAACTCAGTTAAGTTAAATTATGCTTCGACTAAACCGTGAACATTTTTACGCACTTGCTGACTCATTACCAAACCGGCATCGTCAACAATTGAATCAAGCACCTCACCGTACATTAACTTTCCGTTATCGTTCAGCCAAATAATACCTTGGTTATAAAGCATTTCAATAAAGCCTTTAAATAACACTTTATCGAAAAACTCTGGGGAATTTAGGCCATTAAGTTCAGAAAGCCTTTGTGCTGTTTCGCCACAGGTTTTTTCAAGCTCAAAACGCGTAAAGTGGCCTACCCCATTCTTCTTCAACAATAACACCGTTAAATAGAAACGCTCCAAACTCAATAGCACCCCACGTGATAAAAAGCCGATTGTTTGGTGATGACTTTTATTCACCGAAAATGTGTCCGCCGATTGGTTGATTAAGCCTTGGTCAACCAAACAAGCAATCACCTTATTTGCTGTGTACGTAATTTGTCTATTAGTCCAATGCATAGAAAGTTCATCTTTCAAGAAGGGATACACCAACCTAAACCAATGAACAACTTGTTTCTTTTTTAACGACTGATGGCTTAAGAAGCAACAAGCAACAAAGGAAGGTAGAACAAATAAGTGCACGATATTGTTTCTAAAATATGTCATCAAAACAGCATCGCTACCTTCTACATACAAGCGTTCACCTGACTCGCCAACACCTCTTTTAACAATGCCAAACTCTTCACCATAGGCAATAATTTCTTTGGCGTTTAATTCAATACGTGTGACGTCTTTTGAATAGGGCGCTGCGTCAAGTAAAGCCAAGTATAAGTCCAATTGTGTCATTAAGTCCGCTTCACTCATCGACTGCTCTGGCGTGTTTAACAAGGCCATCGCCAATAAGCCTACGCAATTAACATGCGTTGCTTCATTAATACCAGACATAATCTGTGTACCTAATTTACTGACAACTGCATTAACCAGTTCTTTATTATCAGCACAATCCTCTCGACGCCACTGCGGCCGTTCCGCTTCAATTAATTTATCTAAATAAATAGGCGAACCAAAATTCACATGTACTTGGCCAAAGTGATCTTTTAAGGCTTTAAATGAACGTAATACCCCCATAACTGATTCAGACTTTTTCGGCTTGCCGCTTAATTCATTAACATATGTTTCACCTTCAACCAGTTTTTCATACGCAAAATTAACCGGAATAAAGACAACCGACCGTTTATGATCTCTAAGGTAACTTCGAACACTCATCGCTAACAAGCCTGGTTTTGCTTTGAGTTTACGCCCCGTTCGGCTGCGTCCCCCTTCGACAAAATACTCAACCGCCGTACCACGATTAGCTAAATACCCCATATACGCCTCAAATACCGAGCCATATAAAACATTTCCTTTGAACGTTCTACGCAAGAAAAAAGCACCACAACGCCTAATCCATGGCCCAGCAATTGGTATATTCAAGTTAATACCTGCCGCGACATGTGGTACGGCCAAACCACGGGTATACAAGGTATAAGATAAGACCAAATAATCCATATGACTTTGATGGCTTGGTACGTAAATGATCTGATGTTTACGTGACAATCGCTCAACACGGGCAAAATGGTGCAAAACAATACCATCGTACAGTTTATTCCACAGCCAACCTAGTACCTTTTCAAGCACCATAGCCGCCCGAATATTAATCACCGCAGCAATTTCAATGGCATACGCTTTCGCTTGTTTTTCTGCCTCATTTTTCGATAACTTCTTGCGCTTTATTTCCCGCTGTATAGCTTGCTGAACAATTTGGGTTTTCAGTAAATCTTCCGCTATTTTCTTGGGTGATAGTTGGTCAGGGCCAATCGTGATTAGACGCGTTCTAGCAAAGTGCACCCGCAACACACGTGTTAGTTTTCTAGTGGTATAGGGTACACTTGGTTTCCCCGCATTAAGCTGCTTTAACGAAACCGGGTCGCCAAACCGTAATAGCGTAGTACGCCCATTGAATAATATTGAAAGCGCTCGTGAAAGAAGATTAGATTTAACCCCCTCATCGGTAAATAAACTGCTCCAAAAACCATCTGATTTTCGAGGACCACGGCCCCAAAAAATGGAAACCGGAACGATTAAAATATCGTCATCGGAGGATTGTGCTGCATCGATTAATCTAGCCAAGCGTGCTGGTGCAGGATCTGCTTTACGTTCTTTTAGGCTTTCTAATGAAAATAGCGCCTCAGACTCGACCGCTGACTCTACTTCTATGCCATTGGAAGGCAGCGGCAGGCCCAGATTCTTACAAGTTTGTTCCAGCACAATTTGTTTTGAACAAGCATCACTGAAGGTGACATAACAAACCTTTTGATTTTTAAGTGATGCCAGCCATTTTTCACCTTTCGGCAATACTGTTGCTTTAACCCAAAAAGATAACAACCAACGCAGCAAAAAAGGACCCATCACGATTGTTTACTTGCTGACATGGCTGGAAAAATAACCGGTTGAAACTCATTTGTTACTTTAGCTTCTGTGGTTTGCGACAAGGTTTCAAAGTCAAACAACTGCCTATCCAACAGTTGTGAAGGCTTTATATTTTTCATACTATTGAAAATAATTTCCACTCTACCAGGAAAATCTTTATCCCATTGAGTCAACATATTCTTCATTTGTACGCGCTGTAAATTTTCTTGTGAACCACATAAGTTACACGGAATAATCGGGTAGCCCTTAAGCTCGGCAAACTCAGCAATATCCTTCTCTCTTGAGTAAGCTAAGGGGCGAATAACAATATGCTTAGCATTATCACTTTTAAGTTTTGCGGGCATTGCCTTTAATTGACCACCATAAAACATATTCAGAAAAAACGTTTCAATAATGTCATCACGGTGATGTCCCAAGGCAATTTTATTAAAACCATTATCTTCCGCGTACGCATACAAGGCCCCTCTACGCATTCTTGAACATAAGCCACAAGTCGTTTTACCTTCGGGAATAACACGGGTTACAACGCTATACGTATCTTGTTCAATCACATGGTATGGCACGCCTATCGATTGTAAATACTCAGGCAAAACATGCTCGGGGAAACCGGGTTGTTTTTGATCTAGATTAACCGCCAAAATTTCAAAATTAATGGGTGCACTATTACGCAAATTAAGCAGAATATCCAGCATCGTATAAGAGTCTTTACCGCCGGACAAACAGACCATAATCCGGTCACCGTCTTCCACCATATTATAATCGGCAATCGCTTGCCCCATTTCGCGTCTCAAACGTTTTTGAAGTTTGTTATAGCGTGTTTTAGTTTTATCTAGTGTGCTCATTTGCGCATTTTAACAGAGAATATCCACACGCTTTAAGTAGATGCATGTCTGCTTGCAAAGTGCTATAACAATAAAAAACAACAACAGGTCTTATATATGTCTACTATTAATCTTCAAGATCGTGCGATGGGCGCCATTATGGGCGCATATATCGGCGATGCCTTAGGTCTAGGTCCGCATTGGTTTTATGATCTTAATGAGCAATATCGACTCTATGGCGACTGGATCAACGACTACACAGATCCTCAACCAGACCGTTATCACGCCGGCATGAAAGCTGGCCAGCAATCACAGTCGGGGCTGATCTTGAATATGCAGATTGACTCTATACTCACTAATGGAGGGTACAACGAAGAAGATTTTTGTCGACGCCTAGATACTGAATTGTTTCCGCAACTTGATGGAACCGCCAATGTCGGCCCCGGTGGTTTTACTAGCCAATCCATCCGTGAAGCTTGGGTATTGCGCACGCAACATAATAAGCCTTGGGGTGAAGTAGCTGGCTTCACCGATAACACTGAAGCCGCTGAAAGGGTCTTGGCCTTAGCGGTACGTTATGCAACAAAACCACAAGAATTAGCTCGTAACGTATCAAGCAATACACTGCTCACCCAGTGTGACGAAACCATTAATGCCATGACCGTTGCTTATTCTGCTGTCCTTGGTATGTTAGTCCAAGGGCACCCACTAGATGAAAATTTATCTAGTAAATTAATGCAATTAGTTGCCGATCACCAGCTTCCCTTTCACGCGATGAGCATACCGGGGAGCAAACCGTCGGGGGCTGGCACGTTTGCATCGCCAGATGCTTTACTAACCCCATCGAGTATTGCTCGCGCTGCGCACGAAAACCTAATTCAACCTGCATGGAAAGTCTCTATTGTCTATGGTATGCCATGTGCTGTTTACCATCAATTCCCAGCCTGTTATTACTTAGCTGCGCGTTATTCAGATGATTTTGAAAATGCCGTCTTACACGCCATAAACGGTGGTGGGCAAAATATGGCGCGAGCCATGTTAACCGGTGCCCTTGTTGGGGCACAGGTAGGCATTCAAAACATTCCAAAACGCTTTATTGATGGGCTGGAAGACTCAGACAAATTGCTTAATAGAGCAGAAAAATTAGCGGCCCTAATACACTAAACCGATGGCACTTACTAATGCACCCAGCTGGAAACCTTTTTTAGATGACGAGCTAAACCAACCGTATATGCTAGTCCTTAAGGAGTTTCTGCGCATAGAAAAAAACGATGGCAAAACTATCTACCCTCATTCTGCCAACTGGTTTCACGCATTGGAGGCCTGCCCTTTAAACGACGTAAAAGTTGTTATCTTGGGCCAAGACCCCTATCATCAGCCGCACCAAGCACACGGTCTGTGCTTTTCGGTTCAGCCAGATGTCAAAATACCACCATCACTGTTAAATATTTATAAGGAATTACACGCTGACTTAGGTATTCCTTATGCCTTACATGGCTGTTTAGAGAGCTGGGCAAAACAAGGTGTTTTATTACTAAATAGTGTCCTCACCGTTGAGTACGACAAGCCTAACGCTCACCAAGGAAAAGGCTGGGAAACATTTACAGACAAAATCATTCATACGGTTGCTGAACAAAACGAACACGTTGTGTTTCTACTTTGGGGCAATTACGCACAAAAAAAAGGGGCTTTCATCGATGAGCAGCAGCACCTTGTTTTAAAAGCCCCACACCCGTCACCATTATCAGCCCACCGTGGTTTTTTAGGTTGTCGGCACTTTAGTCAAACCAACCATTACCTCCAACAACATAATATCCCCCCTATTCATTGGGAATTGCCAAAACTAGCGGCACCTGTTAGTTAATACCAACCCACAAACCATCAACAAAAAAACATTATCTGCTAGCATTTATAAAAGCGTATTTATTTTTTAAAATGCTAATGCTTCTCTAACTTTCAATAAAAACAATAAGGCATTAAAAATGTTAAACAAAGATCAGCTACTTGAACCACTGATGAGTCAATTGGTAACCCCCGCGTTTGTACTCGACGCTAATGGCAAAGTGCTGATATGGAATAAAGCCTGTGAACGCTTAACCAATGTTAAAGCCGACCAAGTGCTCGGCACTAACCGCCATTGGCAAGCTTTTTATGATCATAAAAGAGACTGTTTAGCTGACTTGCTGGTCAACGGTAACGTCGATAAACTCAAAGCCCTATACTCTTATCACTCAGACAACAACCACTTCGGCGTCCATGCTCAAAATTGGTGTCAAATACCTAATGTTCCTGGCCACTTCTATTTAGCCGTTGATGCTGGCGCTATCTATAATGAAAAAGGCAAACTGATTGCTGTTGTTGAGACCATCAGAGACATCACCGAACAAAAGCTTGCGCAAGAAAACCTTAATCGACTCATGCAAGATCATGTCACCCCTACTTTTGCCTTAGATGCAGATGGAGAGGTCTTAATTTGGAATAGAGCCTGCGAACAACTCACTAATTGTAAGGCTGAAAATATGATCGGCACAAAGAATCATTGGCAGGCTTTTTATGATGAAAAACGAGATTGCTTAGCCGACTTATTATTAAAGAATGATACAGATAAAATCGCGGAGCTTTATTCTCTACAAATCGACGATGCGGTTAACGAACACCGGCTTAGAGTTGAAAATTGGTGTCAGATACCCAAAGTCCCTGGGCATTTTTATCTAGCAATTGATGCAGCGCCAATATACAACGAGGCTGGCGATTTAGTCGCTGTCGTTGAATCACTTCGAAATATGACAGAAGCAAAATTAGCACAAGAAAAGCTCGAACGCCTTGCTCAATATGATGGACTAACAGGGCTCGCCAATAGACGATCATTTGATCAAAGGCTTCAAGGTGATTGGAATTTAGCAGAACGAAATCAAACACCTATATCACTATTGTTTATAGACATTGACCACTTCAAGCAATTTAATGATATCTATGGTCACCAAACAGGAGACGATTGTTTAAAAGCCGTCGCTTCGGTTATTTCTGGCCAATGTTTTCGCCCTTCTGACCTATCTGCTCGTTATGGCGGTGAAGAATTCACCATCATTTTGCCCAACACTGACAAAAATGGTGCTCAAGTCATAGCCGAACGTGTTCGCAAAGCCGTTTTTGATTTACATTGGGAGCATTCTGGTAACACTGCCGCTGATTATGTCACCATTAGCATCGGCATAGGCACTTGCATTCCCAGCGCAGGGCAAACAGTCGACACCCTTATTAAAATGGCGGACGAATCTTTATACAAAGCAAAGGAACAAGGCAGAAATCGAATTTATTAAGGCGTGTATTTTAAAATGTAACGCCTGTTCCACCTAAGCCACAGTAACCACCCGGGTTCTTCGCTAAATATTGTTGATGATAATGCTCAGCATAATAAAAGCTAGGCTCTGGCAAAATTTCCGTTGTAATATCACCTAACCCAGCAGCTTTAAGTTTCTGCTCAAATAACTCTTTAGATTGCTTGGCCAATGTCGCTTCTGCGTTTGTCGCATAATAAATACCTGAGCGGTATTGCGTACCTCTATCGTTTCCTTGACGCATCCCCTGCGTCGGATCATGCGACTGCCAAAATACTTTTAGCAAACTGTCATAGGAAATAACTGTTGGGTCATACACAACTAACACAACTTCATTATGGCCGGTTTGCCCAGAACATACTTCTTCATATGTTGGGTTAGCGGTATAGCCCCCTGCATAACCGACTGCTGTTGAATATACCCCCTCCAATTGCCAGAATTTACGTTCTGCGCCCCAAAAGCAGCCTAAACCAAACAAGGCTGTTTTATGGCCATCAGGGAAAGGCGGGACCAAAACATGACCAGAATAAACAAAATGCTCCCTTGGCACAGGCATCGATTCGGTACGACCCGGCAAGGCTTGATCTTTTGTAGGCAATATAAGTTTTTTATCAAACATGTTTTATATCTTACCTCATACAATAAAGAAAATAACGCCTTGGCCGCCGTTATTGGGCATTCCGTCATATAATGTTGGCTCTATTTTTAGATAAAACAGCACAGGCGAGCAGCTCTACTATGTCAAACGAAAATAAAGACCAACTCTTTCGATTTCTTTTTAAAGAACTAGGCGTACGGGGTGAAATTGTCTCGTTAGATGCCAGTTTTCAAGCTGCATTAGCCTTACACAACTACCCTACCAGTGTCGCTGAACAATTAGGGCAAGCGCTTGCCGCCTCGCTGCTCTTATCTGCTACATTGAAATTTGATGGTTCATTAATTCTGCAGATTCAAGGGAACGGACCGATTAGCATGCTGGTGGCTCAAGCAAGTGACCGTCAAAACGTGCGCGGCTTAGCCCATTGGGATGGCGATGTGAAGCCCGGAAACCTGACAGACTTATTTGCTGATGCTCGACTAGTTCTTACGCTTAAACCAACTATGGGCAAACCTTATCAGGGAATTGTTAATTTGGAAGGCAACGCCCTATCCGATGCACTAGAGTCTTACTTTAAGCAATCTGAGCAGCTTAAAACACGCCTATGGTTTGCCGTAAATGGCGACAAAGCCGTTGGCTTTTTGCTACAAGAGTTACCCGCACATAACGGCGAACAAGCTGATTGGGAGCGCGTAGAAATGTTAGCAGACACCATCACAAGCAATGAGTTGCTTGAGTTAACAGCTGAGGACATTATTCACCGCCTTTTCCACGAAGAAAGCGTCACACTTTACGAGCCACAAGCGATACAGTTTAAATGCAGTTGCTCTAGAGAAAAGATTGAAGCGGGCTTATTAACAGTCGGGCATGCAGAATTAGTCTCATTACTTGAAGAAAAAGGTGCTGTCGACACACACTGTGATTTTTGCAATCAGCATTATCATTTTGACGCCGTTGATATCGAACAGCTATTTTCCACCGGCAAAACCAGTGGCCCAACGGTGCTCCATTAACATTGGCACTCACCTGAGCTAAACTAATACAGCAAACAAAGACCCCCTAAAAGAGCTCAATCGCCCTATAAATTACCAGTCTCGCGCTAAGAAATATAAGGTTTCAGCCACTGCTCAAATTGTGATAAATTCATGACGCCTGCTTGCCTAGCAAGCTCTTTTCCATTTTTCATCACTAATAAGGTCGGAATACTTCGAATATTAAAACGAGCGGCTAACCGTTGCTCATGCTCTGTATCCAACTTAGCAAATCTCGCTTTGGGTTCTAGCTTTTTTATTGCCTGATCAAATGTCGGCGCAAAAGACCGACATGGACCACACCACCCTGCCCAGCAATCTATTACAACTGGAAGATCATTTTGTTCAAAATGGCGTTGCGCATTGGAAGCTTTTAGGGTGACATATTTGCCAGCAAATAACTTTTTCTTACACTGACCACAACGCCCACCAGCAGTTAATTTATCACTCGGCAGCTTATTAACCACATCACAGGATGTGCAAACTACTTTTATTGAATCAGTCATAGGCTAAGCGTTAATAAAGTTTTTAATAGAATAAAATATGGGGCCAAACTCAGCATCATTCAAGGCTTGATTAACTGCAGCTTTTGCAGCCTCGTTAATTTTTTAATGCTTGCCTCTCGAATACTAGCCCTGCTTCTATTATCCACCTTCTCGCTATAGACAAATTTAACAGGTCGGCGACCTTTAAAATATTTCGCACCTTGCCCCGTCGCATGCTGCTGAAAACGACGGTCTAAATCCGTTGTTATTCCTGTATACAAGCTACTATCGCTGGCTTCAATAATGTAGACAAACCAGCTCATACAGCCTTAAGAAGCTCGCCACACTGGCGACAAAAATAGTTAGTTTTGCGCTGAACAACTTTATTATGCCGACGCACACCTAATTGATGCGTTTGGCAATCGCAGCGATAAGGGACTGTTGAATATCGTCGCTTAGGGATATCACTCAAATCATATTGCGCTGTTCGGCTCGCTTTAGCGCCAAACTGTTGCATCATAGCTCGCCACTCTGGCCCATGTGGTAACACTTTTTTCTTACTAAACTGTTTATCAATAATATAGTGCGCAACCTCATGTGGCACAGTTTGCTGAAGATTTTGTTTGAAATATTTTGAAAATATAAGCGCGTTATAACGGATTAATATTTGCTCACGAGATCTTTTATACATGCCAATCGTGTGACCGGTCAGATCAAATTTAACTGGAATAACTTGATAATCCGTACTCAATAAGCTGTTCGCCAATTGTATATATCGAGCGGTTTCATCAATAACCAGCTGCTCCTGTTCTGCAGTCAGCTGAGCGATCATTCCACCACGTTAAGACTATCAACTAACGAACGAACTTCTTGCCTTGCCGCGACATGAGATAAACTATTAACCTTTTCGAGATCCAATACCGTCAGACCATTTGGAAACAGTTCCTTATAAATAACGCGTTCATATAAGCCGGGCACATAACGAAACATAATTCGCTTTTGTAATGATTCCAAGGCACTGTGTACACGTTTGTTATTTCTTGAATCTAGCGATGCCAGTCTCGTTCGAACCACCACCCAATCCATCGGCGGTTTACCACTCGCTGAGCGAAACTTTCGGCTATCCCAAACCATTTCCGTATAAAAACTAAGTTTTTTAACTTGAAAAGAATCCGCCGATACCTCACCCAATAAATCCAAGTCTATAAAGCTATCATTCAAAGGCGTAACTAAGGTGTCTGCCAAGGCATGCGCCAAACGTGACAAGTAGGTGTCATTTCCTGGGCAATCAATAACAATAAAATCGACATCACGTTTGAATTCATCCAGCCCCTCTTGCAAACTCTGTTGATCTTCGACTTCCCTGTCTTTAACTAAACTAGCCGTCGATTGACCAACTACTTTAAACGCTGGCATAGCAACTTTGGTTCCACCATTTGCCATAAACGTTTGCCTGTTTTGCAAATATCTCGCTACACTTTTTTGCCGTGCATCTAAATCGATAACCGCTACTTTTTTAGCCTTATCGAGTAAACCAACAATGATGTGCATGGCAAGGGTGGACTTACCTGTCCCCCCTTTTTCATTACCGACTACAATGATGTGCGCGTCTTTTTTATCCATAAAATTTTTGCCTAATCAAAGCATCCTGTAAGACAATAACTAGAGTGTTTCTAATTCAAACTCTACTAGCGGATTGACATCTTCATCGTAATTAACTGCTGCTAATTCAAAACCAAATAGATTAAGAAATTCTTTTTTGTAACTCGCATAATCTGTTAATTCAAATAAATTTTCTGTTGTTACCGTTGGCCAAATATCAACACATTGTTGTTGAATGTCGTCACGTAGCTCCCAATCATCTAAACGTAAGCGATTAGCATCATCTAAATTCTTTTCTGCTCCGGCATTAAACAGTTGCGTTCTAAAAAGGCGGTTTATTTGTTCGATACAACCTTCATGAATACCTGCTTCCTTCATCACCTTAAACACCATTGAAATATACAACGGCATCACTGGAATAGCAGAACTGGCTTGCGTTACCACCGATTTCAATACGGCGACATGCGCACTACCATTAAGCTGTTTAAGTTTCGCATCAATTGCTTTTGCTGCACGGTCCAAATCCATTTTAGCTTTACCTAATGCTCCGTCCCAATAAATGGGCCATGTAATGGCAGTTCCAATATAGCTATAAGCAACCGACTGACAGCCTTTTGCGAGCACGCCAGCTTTACTCAGCGCATCCATCCACAGCTCCCAGTCTTCCCCACCCATGACAGTCACAGTGTCTTTGATTTCTTGCTCAGTTGCAGGCTCAACTTCTGCCTCAATGATAGTATCTTTATTTGTATCAATCGCGGTTGACCGATATGTTTCACCAATGGGTTTTAAGCATGACCGCGTCAGCTGGTCGGCACCCGGAACTTTACGAACAGGAGAAGCCAGTGAATAAACAACTAAGTCTATCTCACCTAACTCTTCTTTAATCAGCTCAATGGTTTTTTGCTTCGCTTCATTTGAAAAAGCATCGCCATTAATATGCTTCGCATACAAACCTGCTTTTTTTGCTTCAGCATCAAATGCAGCCGTGTTATACCAGCCTGCAGAGCCGGGCTTTTTCTCACTACCGGGTTTTTCAAAAAAAACACCGATAGTTGCAGCACCCGAGCCAAAAGCTGCCGTAATTCTAGAAGCCAGACCATAACCACTTGAAGACCCGATAACCAGCACTTTTTTAGGCCCATCTTTGACCGGACCTTGTTGTTGTGTCAGCTTAATTTGCGCGTTGACATTCTCAGCGCAACCAACGGGGTGTGCTGTTGTACAGATAAAGCCACGAGTTTTTGGTTTAATGATCATACCCTTGTCCATTTAATTAAAATAAAGCCGTTATTTTAAAGGGATAACGTAATATTTTATAGCTCTCAATGAATCATCTTCATATTGCTATCAGCTACTTTATATTCCTTCTACGACTAAAGAACGGCTTAGCAAAAACAGAACCTAGCTTATTCACGCTGACGCACGTTTCAACAATTTCTGTATCAATGTCCAACGAATAATAATGATGGAGATAAAAACTAATACACAACCGATCAACTCTTTTTCTGATAGGCTTTCTCCAAACCAAGCGGCCGCCATAAGCGCTGTCCAAATTGGTTCCACAATCATGATAACCACGCCATGACTGTTGCTTGACAGGCTTTGCGCATGGGTCTGCATAAAAAAACGTAGCGCCGTGCCAATAAATGCGCTTGCCAATACCCAAGCCAGCAAAGTGCTTGAAAACCCTTCTGCCGCCTCTAGCCAACCCTCCGTGATAAAGGACAGCATACCCACTAACACACCAACAGTTACCAAGGCTATCGCTGTTAATGGCAATGCTGGGACTCTTTTACTAACCCGGGTGACCTCACCTAATACAACTATTTCACGATGATTAGCTGCTCGAGAATTCAATACAAAAAACAGGGCCACAAAAAGCGCCGATACAATAAAGAGTAATTGCCCTTTTTGTATCTCAAATTCTCCAGATAGGGACAAGAAAGCTAGGCCCACTAAGGCAAAGGGGATTGCATACCATGTAGTAGAAGGCACCTTCTCAGCAAAAAATATTTTTGAAATAATAGGTGAAAAAATAACCGCCGAACTTGTGATAAAGCTCGCTACGCTCAAACTAACACCTGAATGAAGCCCCATTACCCAAAAACACATTCCTAAAGCAAAGATAAACCCGACGATAATAGCTTGTCGGTACTGATTCCAACTTAAGACACTCAATTGGTTAAAACCCACTATCAGCAATAACAAACCAGCTAATAAAAAGCGCGAACATATAAATAAAAGAGGAGGCATTAACAAAACGGCCTCTTTTGAAAAAATCCAACTGATAGCCGCTAATATTGTTACCAGCACCAACAAAATGTCGGCTTTTATAGCATTGGACAAAGCAAATAACCTTTTTCTTTCACCCTTAACAACCGATTAACATCTAGGTGAGCTACAGCACCAACAAGACAGGCATCATTAGCTTTTTTTATTGGCCTGATTTTTAATTTCTTCAACAATGTCAGCAGACATTTCCACCTCGCTAGCCAGCGGAATATCATCCTCATCTGTTGGGTTACTTTCAGGTGCATCCATCTCAGTTACTTTCTCGCTGTCTTCTTCAAGAGGCTCTTCTTTTTTTGTCGTTGTTTTTGATATAACCGGCCCTTCTTCCTGTGCTACTTCAAGCTCTTCATTTGGGATAGCAAGCAAAGCTGTTTCTTCTAGATCGACCTGAAGTGCTTTTGCTTCATCAGAACATAACTCACCTGCTCCGTTCGCTATATGTCGATAAACATCTCGATATTGGTCTGTTAAGCCTTTAAACAAGACAGCTGTATTAACAAAATGATTATCGACTTGTTTGCGATATGCTTCGTGTTCAGCTTCTAGCGCTTTAATTTTTGAACTGCCATCTTTTCCTTTTTTAAATAGCAAGGATAAGAAAAAACCAAAAACTGTACCTATTACAACGCCCAACAATAACTCAATACTCATTTAACTTAACTCCTGGCAAATATTCCACTTCACTTAAAAGACCTTCATACAATTTTTATTCTATCTCACAACGCCTATAGGTGGGCTAATAACTTAAGCGCTTATTTAACGACTAAGCAATTGGCTCAACATCAATTGGCCTATCCATTAGAATATTCATTTAACCGTTAAATACTTTGATATAAGGCTCACTTTGACTAACCTAAACGAAGATTTTCATTTCCATAATACTTACCGATGGCAAACTTTGCTGAGCATGGCAAAAAAGCATCGAGCCTCTTTAATAAAAGCAAATATTATGGCCATGATCGCTGTTTTAGCGAGTGTTCCTGTGCCCCTTCTAATGCCATTATTAGTCGATGAGGTTTTACTTAAACAGCCCGGTGTTGCCGTACAAACAATCCAACAAATAACACCTACTGTTTGGCACGGGCCTGTCTTATATATTCTCGCCTTATTACTATTAACACTTTTATTAAGGGCTATCTCACTTTTTTTTAACGTTTTACAAAGCCGTCTATTTACTCTGACCGCTAAAGAAATCACTTTTCAAATTCGTCGGCATTTATTACAACGTTTACCTTTTATCTCAATGACCGAGTTTGAAACCGTTGGTAGTGGAACCATTAGCAGTCATTTTATTACTGACATTGAAACCGTTGACCAGTTTATTGGCAGTACAACAAGTAAGCTGTTAGTGGCCATTCTTACTGTTCTTGGAACCTCGATTGTTCTGCTTTGGATGCACTGGCAGCTTGCCCTCTTTATTCTTTTTCTCAACCCTGCAGTCATCTATTTCACCACCATTTTTGCCAAACGGGTTAAACATTTAAAAGCTAACGAAAACTTGGCTTTTGAAGACTTCCAACAATCCCTTATTGAAACCTTAAATGCGATAAGAGAAATTCGCGCTCATAACCGAAGCAAACATTACACAACCCTATTGATTGGTAAAGCCAACACTATTAGAACTCGCGCCAGTAGTTATTCTTGGAAGAGTGACACTGCAAACCGACTGGGTTTTATGGTGTTTTTATTCGGTTTTGATATCTTTCGAGCTCTTGCAATGTTCATGGTCGTCTACGCCGACCTAAGTATTGGCCAGATGCTCGCCGTTTTTGGCTACCTGTGGTTTATGATGGGTCCAGTCCAAGAAATACTGCACGTTCAATTAAGTTTCTTCTCCGCAAACGCCGCCCTCGAGCGGATAAACTCCCTCATTACTTTAAAAGATGAGCCTCGTTATCCACATACAGTTAACCCCTTTAAAAATAAACACTCTGTGTCTATTCAAATGAAAAACATTCATTTTTCGTATGGTCGTCACAAAAACATTCTCAATGGCATCACACTGGATATTAAGTCAGGCGATCAAATTGCTTTGGTTGGCGCTAGCGGTGGCGGCAAATCTACATTAGTGCAGGCTCTACTTGGTTTATACCCTATCAGTGACGGAATGATTTATTTTGATAATATTCCAGTCACTCAGATAGGTTTTGATACCATTCGTGACAATGTATCAACCGTACTTCAGCACCCCGTATTATTTAATGCTTCTATACGTGACAACTTAACAATGGGGCGTTCTTTAAATGATAATGAGCTGTGGCACGCACTGTCTATTGCACAACTCCAACAAACCATACAACAATTACCTCAGCAACTGGACACATTGATCGGTCAACAAGGCGTACGTTTATCCGGTGGACAGCGTCAGCGGCTTGCCATTGCTCGAATGATCCTTAGCCAACCTAAGGTCGTTATTCTGGATGAAGCAACCTCAGCGCTGGATAGCGAAACTGAGTTTCAATTACATAAATCAATGCGGTCTTTCTTAAAGGACCGCACCACAATCATTATTGCCCATCGCTTAAGTGCCATAAAACAGGCCCAACATGTGTATGTTTTTGAAGACGGCATTATTAGCGAACAAGGCCATCACAACAAACTTATTGAACAACAGGGCTTATACGCTAAGCTTTACGGTGAAAAGCAGCATTAAACTAACTCTCACTAAGTATTTGCTCGTCCTATTTTTCTTTAAACATGAAAAACAATACAGTGTGATATAACAAAAAAGCCAGATAAGCACTCAATGGTGTTTATCTGGCCTTGATTATTAACAAGCTTTCAAGCCCCCTTGCTACTAACAGGGCTTGCTTATTCTTTTATCCAACCTTGTAATGCCGCGATAATACCTTCCGCTTGGGCAGCACTCGATATATTGAACTTTGATTTCTGCTGGTACTCACCATTACGCTTTTGATAACGACGAATGGTATATTTATCAGGGCCATACTCTTCTTTTGTACGATTCCAATCTTGATGCTTGTATATAACGGTCGCCCATGCACCCTTTGAAAGAACGACTTTATCAAGTTCTTTTACTGTTTCAATACCGCCATCTGTATAACTAACGGTTAGCTCTTCTACTGTTTCTGCCATGCTATTTCCTGCGCTTTGTTAATCGTTAACGCTAAACCAATTATGATTTAACGCTTGGGATAAGGTTTATCGGAGACATTCTACCAACACCTTTAATCTTTTTTCATGATACCTTCAAGTTGTTTGCAGTCCGGCCACGTTTGTTAGCGACTAAAGCCAATGAATAAAAATTTAGTCTGATACCAAACTGTCGGCAACTGCTTCACCGTAATCAATTAATTCTTCTAGTAGCACTTGCTGTTCTTCACTCCAATCACCCTCAACCACTAACTCATCAAGCCTTTCAAAATATGCTTTTAAGGTTAAACGTCCATCATTATGTTCTTTAATAAAACAATCGTGGCGATATGCTTGCCATTGCGTTTTTTCCACCTCGTTAAGAGTTTCCGGGTAATTTCTTGCTCTATAACGAAACAACATTTCTTCTAAACGCTCATCCTCAAATGGCAACGATAACTCTACCAATTTATCTATTGGACAAGCACGTATTTGCGTCATATTTTGCACATCTATAGGGCTAAAAAAACCGCCACTATATAGCATTAAATCAGGGTCTGTAGCGCTTTCGAATGTATTAATAGAGAAAACTTCTGCTAGTTTTTTTTCAATACCCGCACCGAGTATTTTTTGCCTATTTTCTTCGCACCGCAGTAAATCAATATTTAATTTATTTTTGACCTCTGTAGTCAGGGTACTTAAAGGTGCCAACATTGGTGATTTATTAATATGAACGGTCTTAAGAGGCAGGCGCTTCTGTCCTTCATTTAATTCAGCCGTAGGTGTGTATAATCGCTGGTGGATTTCTTCAGCTGTTAAGTCAATAAGCTCTGTTGGGTCAGCAGATAGATCAAAAACCAGCACTCCATTTTTATTCACTGGGTGAGCAGCAATGGGGACAACGACTGCTAAACAATCTTGTGCGGCAGGGTATTTACTCGACACATGTATAACAGCGGTATTGTGTATCAGGTCAAGGTTTTCCGCGGCTTTTTTCTTATTTCGCAGTGATAAGCCCCAACTATAAATTCTAGGTTGTTGTTGCTTAATAAGCTTTGCTAATTCAATAGTGGCATATACATCTGATAAGGCATCATGTGCGGCCTCATGCAAGATACCATTCGCTTTAGTCAGCTCTTCTAATTTAAAACTAGCCGCGCCATCTTCACGTTGTGGCCAATTAATTCCATCTGGTCTAAGAGCATGTGTCAATCGAACTAGGTCTATTAAATCCCAACGTGAGTTGCCAGACTTCCATTCACGGGCATAAGGATCGAAAAAATTTCTATATAAAAGGTGCCTTGTAAATTCATCATCAAATCGAATACTGTTGTATCCAACGACACATGTTTGAGGCGTACTAAACTCGCGGTGCACTCGCTTAATAAATTCGCTTTCTAATAAACCTTCCCTGATTGCATGTTGTGGTGTAATTCCAGTAATTAGACAGGCTTCTGGGTGAGGCAAGATATCATCATGCAATTTACAATAAAAAACATCGGGCTTTGCAACTGGATTAAAGTTTAAATCCGTACGTATACCCGCAAACTGGACCACACGATCTCTAGCAGGATCAATGCCCGTTGTTTCGTAATCGTACCAGTAGTATGTTTCAGACAAAGCTTACCAAAGTTCATCCAGTGCTCTAAGTACATCACTCCGGCTAATTTGACCAACCAATTCGCCGTCTTCATCGAGTACTGGGTAACGTTTAAATGATGATTTTAAAAATTTCTCAGCAACGTCTACAATACTGGCCGTATCTGGCACTGTCTCTAATTCTTCAGTCATATACTCTGACACGACACCACCCACCCAGTCTTCATAGTAGGTTGACTGTAATGCCACTTGAAGACAGTCCTTTTCGGACAACATTCCTACCAGTGTGCCGCGCTCATCCACCACCGGTGCGCCAGATATTTTATGCGTATTTAAATACTTAATCGCCTGGGAAATTTCCAGTTCTGGCGTGAAGGTCGTTAAATTAGTGGCCATGTAGTCTTTTATTAATACTGACTTAAACATCTACTCCCCTTATATCCTATAAACTTATTGTAAGAATGACTAAGCGTTTAACTTTTCCATCTTTTTCTTTTTATCACAGGTTCTTTTACTACAAAGAGCGCAATCACCTTCTAGCCCATTAATGTTATTAAGACCACCACAACTGCCTTTGATTTTGCGATTGCTAAAGATCACACCAACGGACATGAATATCACTACTAGCATGAAAACTAAAAACGTTACTAAAAATATATTCATGATGATAACCCCTGGGTCATTAAGGTAAATTCTGGTGTTGCTATTTCTCTAATGCCATCACCATCCTTCACCAGAAATAAAACAGCTAATCTATTGTACACAGCCAAATCGTACCCCTTTTTATGACCCAATACCATAAAAGCTGTTGCCCAAGCATCTGCTTTCATACTATTTTCTGCCAGCACAGTAACTGAGGCCAATTTATGCTGAACGGGTTGGCCATTTGTGGGATTAATAGTGTGAGAAAAACGAACACCATCTTTCTCGAAAAAATTCCTATAATCACCTGAGGTAGCAATAGCCGTATCGCTTACCTTAAGTACGCGATGGATTGAACGATTTTTTGAGTCTGGCTTTTCAATTGCTATACGCCATAAGGTATTTTGTGCGTTTTTACCGCGTAATCGCATTTCTCCGCCAATCTCGACCATAAAGTTGCTATAGCCTCTTGACTCAATAAGTTCTGCAATTTCATCGACAGCATAGCCTTTAGCAATAGACGAAAAGTCGATATACACCTTATCGTTTAACTTTTTAATCTCAAGCGTGTCTAGGTTATAAGCAATATTTTGATAGCCCACACTAGCTAGGACTTCCTTGATCTGAACTTCAGTTGGCATCTCATCGACATTAAATGTCGGGCCAAACCCCCATAGGTTCACTAAAGGTCCGACAGTAATATCATATGCACCCTCAGTAATATCACTTATCTGTTGAGCGTGTGCTAAAACATTTATAAACTCTTTAGATTTTTTGTGCCACTGCTGGTCCTTAGAGTCGTTAAAGACAGACACTTCCGAGGAACCAATATACGTCGAGAATGACTGATTAATTTCAACTAAGCGTGAGTCTATTGCTTTTTTTAATGACTCTTGCGTTTCATTTAATTGATCTGCTGCAATAGTTATGTGATAGGTCGTACCCATCGTTTCGCCATTTAATGTAAACGCTGATTTATGCTGCGAATCGCAACCATTAAGTAAGCTGAGAAATATTAAAAAACCCGCTAAAAATATTACATTTTTAGCGGGGTGCTTAAGTAAACTCAATTATCCACCAAAGTCATCGAGCATAATATTTTCATCTTCAACACCAAGGTCTTGAAGCATTTTAATCACCGCTGCGTTCATCATTGGTGGCCCACACATGTAAAACTCACAATCTTCAGGTGCTGGATGATTTTTTAAGTATTCTTCAAATAAAACTTCATGAATAAAACCTGTCAAACCATCCCAATTATCTTCAGGCTGTGGATCTGATAAAGCAACGTGCCACTCAAAATTATCGTTTTCTTTCGCTAGCATATCGAAATCTTCCACATAGAACATTTCTTTTAGGCTTCGAGAACCATACCAGAATGATATTTTTCGATCTGTTTTAATCCGACGTAGTTGATCAAAAATATGTGACCTCATCGGCGCCATACCTGCACCACCACCTATGAAGACCATTTCAGACTTTGTCTCTTTGGCGAAAAACTCACCATAAGGGCCAGATATCGTAACTTCATCGCCCGGCTTAAGGTTAAAGATATAAGAAGACATTTTCCCAGGTGGGGTGCCTTCTGGCGCATTAGGTGCTGGTGAAGCGATACGAACATTTAACATTATTATCCCTTCTTCTTCAGGATAATTAGCCATTGAATATGCTCTTAATACTTCTTCATCAACTTCAGATTTATAACGCCAAATATTGAAGTGATCCCAATCGGCTCTATATTCTTCTTCAACGTCAAAGTCTTTATAATCTACAACATGCGGTGGACATTCAATTTGAATATAACCACCCGCACGGAAGCCAACATCTTCACCTTCAGGCAATTCAAGAACCAGTTCTTTAATGAATGTCGCTACGTTATGGTTTGATTTAACTTTACATTTCCACTTCTTAACACCAAACACTTCTTCTGGCACTGTAATTTTCATGTCATGTTTAACCGTTAACTGACACGATAAGCGTTCGCCATCACGTTGCTGACCTTTATTAATGTGAGCACCTTCGGTTGGTAACATTGAGCCACCACCTTCTTGAACACGCACCTTACATTGGCCACAAGTGCCCCCGCCTCCACACGCTGAAGGAACGAATAATTGAGCATCTGCTAATGCGCCTAGCAATTTGCCACCCACAGGTGCCTCTACTTCTTTTTCACCGTTAATTAATATTTTGACATTACCATGCGCTACTAATTTTGACTTTGCCGCCAAAATAATCATCACCAGGATTAAGACAATACCGGTAAAAAACGTTATACCTAAACCAATTTCTAACATACTGAGTTCCTAATTACAGTTGAATACCAGAGAATGCCATAAAGCCCATCGCCATTAAGCCTGCTGTGATAAAGGTAATCCCTAATCCACGTAAGCCATCAGGTACATCTGAATATTTTAGCTTTTCTCTTATTCCTGCAATGGCTGTAATCGCTAGTGCCCAGCCTAAGCCACTGCCAAAGCCAAAGACTAAACTTTCGCCTAAATTATAATCTCGCTCTACCATAAACAATGAACCACCTAGAATCGCACAGTTCACGGTAATTAACGGCAAAAACACACCCAGTGCGTTATAGAGTGCTGGTGCAAACTTATCCATCGCCATTTCAAGAATTTGAACGACCGCCGCAATAACGCCAATATAAACAATTAATCCTAAAAAGTTTAAATCAACTTCTGGTAGCCCTAACCACTCAAGCGCACCTTCTTTAAGTAAACCTTGGTATAAAATGTTATTCAGTGGCATTGTTAACGTTTGCACCAAAATCACGGCAACACCTAAACCCATGGCGGTAGAAACCTTCTTAGAAACAGCTAAGAACGTACACATCCCAAGGAAGAAAGATAACGCTAAGTTTTCTACGAAAACCGCTTTAACAAATAAACTTATATAAGCTTCCATTACGCAACCTCCGTTCCGTTAACTTCTTTGATTTTAAATTCTGCCTTTTCAACTTGTGCAGGACGTAATGAACGAACACCCCAGATCATTAAACCTATGATAAAAAATGCACTCGGTGGTAATAACATTAAACCATTAGGTACGTACCAACCCCCATCATTTACAGTTGATAGGATTTCTATACCAAATAATTTTCCTGAGCCCAAGAGCTCACGAAATGTACCTACAAACATTAGAACAAGCGAATAACCCAGACCATTTCCTATACCATCTAAAAAACTAAGTCCTGGTGGGTTTTTCATTGCAAATGCTTCTGCACGTCCCATCACAATACAGTTAGTAATAATCAACCCAACAAATACAGACAGCTGCTTACTTAAATCATAAACATAGGCTTTCAACACTTGGTCAACAACAATAACCAGCGATGCAATAATCGTCATTTGAACAATAATACGGATTGCACTAGGAACATGATTACGAATCATACTAATTGATAGATTCGAAAACGCTGTCACTGATGTCAGGGCTAATGACATAACGAGTGCCGTCCCCAGGTTTGTTGTTACAGCTAGCGCTGAACAAACCCCTAAAACCTGTAAGCCGATAGGGTTATTATCAACTAATGGGTCTAATATAATTTTTTGAGTTTCTTTATTCATCGTTACGCTCCATTCTCTTGAACTTTATTCAGGTATTGTTGATACCCTTCAGCGCCCATCCAATATTTCAGCATATTACTCACACCACGACTTGTTAATGTTGCTCCTGCTAAACCATCAACTTGATATTCCGCTTTAGGTGCACTCGGAACAACCGTTCCCTTAATGACTTTAATTGCAACATCACCCTCTGGTCCGTAGATTTTCTTTCCATCCCATATTTTTTTCCATTTTGGGTTATCTACTTCCCCACCTAAACCTGGGGTTTCTGCGTGTTCGTAGTAGCTTAAACCAACAATGGTCTGGCCATCATTTTCTACCGCAAGGAAACCGTACAAGGTTGACCATAAACCATAACCATTGATTGGAAGAATTAGCTGCTTCACAGCATCACCTTCTTTCACTTGATAAACCGGCATATATTTCGGACGCATCCTGATATTAGCAAGGTCATCTGACTTAGGTATTGTTACATTCAAGTTTGGGTCTTTAGCAGCTCGTCTTACATCGTATGTTGCCGGATCCATATCGGTGACATACTCACCCGTTGATAAATCAACAAGCTTAATATCAATTTTTGAAAAAGCCGCTTCGATATCATCGCCTTGCTCATACAAACCCGCTACTTGAAGAATATTTTTCTTCTTATCTAGCTCTTTATTAAGTTCTTGTAGTGGTTTAAGTGCAACAGCTGAAATCGACACAAAAACTGCACATACTAGGCACACTAAAGTCGCCATGATGAACGTTTTAAGCGTACTATCGTTTGATAACGCGAGGAAGTTCATTTTGCCTACTGGCTTCGCTTCATTTTCATTAGGCATTTCTTTTCTCCCTTCTTTTGATGTTTGACTGAACAACAAAATAATCAATCAATGGTGCAAACATATTGGCAAACAATATGGCCAACATCATTCCCTCTGGGAAAGCAGGGTTTACCACACGAATTAAAACCACCATCAGACCAATTAATAGACCATACACCCATCGACCCGTGTTTGTCATCGCCGCACTCACAGGGTCCGTTGCCATATAGATGGCACCAAATGCAAAACCACCTAATACAGCATGCCAGTACCAAGGTGTTGCAAACATAGGGTTTGTGTCACTACCAATTAAATTAAGCATAGTACTGGTGACTATCATGCCAGCTAAGACGCCTAACATAATGCGATACGAAGCAATTCGGGTATATAACAAAAAGCTCGCCCCAATTAAACACGCAAGTGTTGAGGTTTCACCCATTGAGCCTTGCACCGTTCCTAAGAACGCATCCATCCAAGTAATTCCTGATGTCGTTACTGCTGTAATACCACCCGCAGCAGCCATGCCTAAAGCCGTCGCACCGCTAAACCCATCAACAGCCGTCCAAATAGCATCACCTGACATTTGAGCTGGATAAGCAAAAAACAAAAACGCACGTGCTGTTAACGCGGGGTTCAAGAAGTTTTTACCTGTACCACCAAACACTTCCTTACCAACAACAACACCAAATGAAATACCAATAGCTACCTGCCAAAGAGGAATTGTGGCCGGCAAAATCAGCGAAAACAGCATTGATGTAACGAAAAATCCTTCGTTAACCTCATGCCCTCGCACAATTGCAAATAAGACTTCCCAAATACCGCCTACTAATACGGTAACAACATAAATGGGTATATAGTACATGGCACCATGTACCATATTTGCCACAAGACTGTCTGGGTTATAGCCGACCGCATTTGTTACAAAACCACGCCATGAATCTAGCGATGTCATGTTTAACTCAGCCATCGCCATGTTCGCCATATGGCCGGTATTCCACATTGCCATCAACACACAAGGTAACGCCGCGATGAATACATACGTCATGATACGCTTTAAATCAATAGCATCTCTTACATGCGTTGTGCCTGCGGTTACATCTTTAGGCGTATATAAAAAGGTATCCACCATTTCATAAATCGCATAATACTTCTCTAGTGATCCGCCTTTAGCGAACTTCGGGTGTATTGAATCTAAATAATTCCTTAAACGAGACATTAACCCTCCTTCTCAATGTGTGCCAAATTAGCGCGTAGCGCCTTACCAAAATCATGCTTTCCTGAATCTACAAATGAGCATAACGCTAAATCTTCTTCGTCTAGTTCTAATGCACCGAGTGATTCAGCTGCATCAACATCCATAACAACTAAGGCTCGAAGTAATTGTGTTGGCAAAATATCCAACGGCATCACGCCTTCATATACCCCAATAGGAACCATGGCACGTGGGCTACCGTGTGCTGATGTATCCATTGCCATTTTTTTCTTACGGTTAAAACTAGATAGCAGAGCATTTGTAAAAGAGAATTTCTCGCCTGCCGGGTTTAGCCACCCTAGCAGCTGACGCTCTCTTCCTTCTTGAAGTACTGACAACTGAACATGGTAACGACCTAAATAAGATGCCCAGTTATTCGCTTTTCTACCTGACAAAACAGAGCCCGAAATAATTCGCACATTACCCGTCTCAATTTCTTTTCTAACCAACTCTTCTGTATTTGCACCCAGTCTAGTTTTAATAAGACGCGGCTTAAGAACTTTGGGGCCGGCTAACGAAATGACCCGTTCAACGTTTAAAAGACCCGATGTAAATAATTTACCAATGGCAATCACATCTTGATAGCCAATGGTCCAAGCAATTTTTTTCGAATGAACAGGGTCAATAAAATGTATATGCGTACCAGAAAGACCTGCTGGATGTGGTCCAGAAAACTCAGCGACTTCGACCACGTCGGGAACTGCTATGTCTGCGTCGACAGCCTTACTCACATACACCTTTCCTTCTGTCAGGCGAGAGATCACTGTTAAACCATCTTTAAATGCATCTGCATCTTCGGCAATAACAACACTTGGATCTGCCGCTAATGGATTAGTATCCATAACGGATACATGAATCGCTACAGGTCGAGTAGCTGGCGCAGGTACTTTACTGAATGGACGCGTTCTAAAAGCTGTCCATAAACCTGATTCTGTTAGGTTCTTAACAACATCTACCGCATCAAGGCTCGCTAATTTTTCAGACGAGTATTTGGTAAACTCAACCTGATCGTCACCGTCTAATTCAATAACAACCGTGCGTAACACACGTTTCGCACCTCGGTTAATGCTTTTGACAACCCCGCAACCAGGCGAAGTAAAACTAACACCTTCGGTTTTTTTATCGGTAAATAAAATCTGCCCCAGCTTGACACGATCACCTTCTTTAACCAGCATGGTAGGCTTCATATCTATGTAGTCTTCGCCAAAAACGGCAACACTGGAAACCTGATTACCCTCTGAAATAACTTGACTTGGCGCGCCTTTAATTGGCAGGTCCAAGCCTTCTTTGATCTTAAAGTAGTTCATTGATTAGGCTTCTTAATTGATTTAAGTTTGTTTGTTTAAGCAGACTGCACGTTTAATGTCGAGTAGCGACTATAACCCGCTGACCTGCCGTCAATACTTCTAGAAAAATTACTTATAAAACTTTTCGAATTCTATCCTATCGCACCGCATCATTCAATCTCGTTAACTAATTCCTTATACCAATTCCCTTAGAAAGTAGCCTTAAACTGACCCCCAACATAAAAACAATAAATGTCGCAATAACGATAAAGCCGTATAACAGCGGTATATCAGACTCCCCTAATATACTAAACCGAAATACATCGATCATGTAAAGTACTGGATTGAGTAATGATACGTTTTGCCAAAACTCTGGCAATAAGTCAATCGAATAAAACACCCCTCCCAAATATATCAACGGCGTCAAAACAAACGTTGGCACAATTGAAATATCATCAAAGCTTTTTGCATAGGCTGCATTAATAAAGCCCGCCGCTGAAAACAACACCCCTGTTAACAAGAACACAACCACCATCATCACCGGGTGTGCAATATTTAAGTCTGTAAAAAACAAGGACACAATCGTCACCAAAACCCCCACGATCAGCCCTCTCAGCACCCCACCAGAAATATACCCTGTCAAAATAATCCAACCGGGAATAGGTGCAACCAACATTTCTTCAATATTATGCTGGAATTTTGAACTGTAGAAAGAGGAAACTACATTTGAATAGGCATTACTAATAACCGCCATTAAAATAAGCCCAGGGACAATAAAGTCCATATAATCATAGCCATTCATTGTCCCAATTCTTGAGCCAATTAAAGTACCAAAAATAAGAAAATAAAGCGTTGTAGTAATCACCGATGGCAATAAAGTTTGCACCCAAATACGTAGAAAACGTCTAACTTCCTTATACGTTATTGTTTCTAGCGCAACACAGTATTCTTTATTAAACATTATCCTTACCCTTCTTTACTAATAACTTAAGAAACAGCTGTTCTAGCCTGTTTGATTCATTACGAATACCCGATACTTTTATACCCAATTGAGTTAACTCATCAAATAAGGCGTGTATTCCCGACTCCTTGCGCACGCTAACCTGCCATGTCGTTTCATCCAAACGCTCTATTCTACAACCCGTTATTACTGGCAGCTCTTTTTCCGGTCGCTCAAGGCTCAATACAAAAACCTCTTCATCTGCTTTTTCCAGCAAACCCTTCATATCCATATTCTCAATCACATTACCTTTATTGATAATGGCAATATGCTTACACAGGCTTTCTGCTTCCTCTAGATAATGGGTGGTTAGAATTATCGTCGTTCCAGCAGCATTTATTTCCTTAAAAAAGCGCCACATTGACCGACGTATTTCAATATCAACACCAGCTGTAGGTTCGTCGAGTATTAGTAATTTCGGCTCATGCACCAATGCTCGCGCAATCATCAACCGCCGTTTCATACCGCCTGACAGCTCTCTTGCTGCTTCATTACGCTTATCCCAAAGCTCTAGCTGTTTTAGACAAATCTCAGCTCTTTCCAGCGCTTTTTTTCGAGGAATACCGTAATAGCCGGCCTGAGACACGACGATATCAAAGACATTTTCAAACTGATTAAAATTAAACTCTTGTGGCACTAAACCAAGACAGCGCTTCACCCCTTCCGGGTCAGTATCCAAATCATGCCCGTAGACTTTAACAGTACCTGATGTCTTATTAACCAACGAGGCCACAATCCCTATTGTGGTGGACTTGCCTGCGCCATTTGCACCTAATAGTGCAAAAAAATCTCCCTGCTTGACCTCTAAATTTATACCTTTAACCGCAAGAAAGTCGTTATCGTAACGCTTGTATAGCTGATTTATTTCAAGTGCATTCATATTTAAAACTTGTATTTGTAAAAATAAAACATCTAACTCGTAAGCCAAGTTAGCAATTAACCGCCTAGTTTAACGTATAATGACACTATCATTTCGACATCAACCAAACTATTACTTAAATTATGTCTGACAAGCCTATAAAGAACGCGCTGTATTATCACCAACATCCGAAGCCTGGAAAGATTGAAGTTACACCGACTAAAGCACTGAGTAACCAAACCGACCTTGCTTTGGCTTACAGCCCCGGCGTGGCAGAACCCTGTTTAGAAATAGCCAAAGACCCCTCTTCTGCCGCACTTTATACGGCACGAAGCAACCTAGTGGCGGTAATTACCAATGGTACTGCCGTCCTTGGCTTAGGGGATATAGGCCCACTGGCCTCAAAACCAGTTATGGAAGGCAAAGGCGTCCTGTTTAAGAAGTTTGGCGGCGTAGATGTCTTTGACATTGAAATCAATGAAAAAGACCCCGATAAATTTGTTGATATTGTGGCCAGCCTAGCACCCACCTTTGGCGGCATTAACCTTGAAGATATTAAAGCACCCGAATGTTTCTTCATCGAAAAAAAGCTTCGTGAAAAAATTGACATCCCTGTTTTCCACGATGACCAACATGGCACCGCCATTATCACAGCCGCTGCTATCCTTAACGGCTTAAAAGTAGCCAATAAAGACATTTCAACGGTTCGACTTGTTGCATCTGGAGCAGGTGCGGCCGGTATTGCATGCCTAGATATGCTTGTTGAAATGGGCCTCAAACGAGAAAACATTCTCGTCAGCGACAGTAAAGGGATTATCCATGACGGCAGAACTGAAGGAATGGATGATCGCAAACAACGCTACGCGACTAAAACTGACATCAGAACCTTAGCCGAAGCCACTGTCGGAGCAGATATTTTCCTAGGCGTATCACGTGCCGGCATGATGACTAAAGACATGGTCAAACAAATGGCCAAATCACCTATCATCTTCGCACTTGCTAACCCCATACCCGAAATACTACCCGAAGAGATTAAAGAAGTAAGGGATGACGCTATTATTGCAACTGGTCGCTCTGACTATCCAAATCAAGTGAATAATGTGCTGTGTTTCCCTTATATCTTTAGGGGCGCACTTGATGTTGGCGCAACTACCATTAACGAAGAAATGAAACTCGCGTGTATCCGCGCACTATCCAAGTTGGCACAAAAAGCAGTAAATGACGACAGTGATAGTTATGTTGGAAAGACCCCTGTTTTTGGACCCGAATACTTAATTCCTCGTCCTTTCGATCCTAATCTTATTATTGAAATACCATTAGCTGTTGCCAAAGCCGCTATGGAAAGTGGTGTTGCTACCAAACCAATTAAAGACTTTAATCATTACAGAGCCTCGCTTGAACGCTACGTTTATCGTTCAGGTATGGTCATGAAGCCTATTTTCGAGCAAGCCAAACTCACACCAAAGCGTGTCGTTTATGCCGAAGGGGAGAATGGAAGAGTACTTCGCGCCGTACAAGAGATCGTTAACTCGCAGTTAGCCTCGCCCATTCTTGTAGGTCGTAAAAAGGTCATTATTGAACAAATTGATCGATTAGGCCTTGAAACATCAATACTAGATCAAGTTGAAATTATTGAACCAGACAACAACCCTTACTTTCGCGAATGTGTTGCCGAATACCATAAAGCAAAAGGGCGAAAAGGTGTTTCATTAACCTTAGCGCAAAATTATGTGCGGACAAAAACAACCGTCTTAGCCTCCTTACTTGTCAAGCTTGGCAAAGCTGACGCTATGATTTGCGGCATGGTTGGCAATTATCACCGACACCTTGGTCATATTACCGATATTTTAGATAAAGCAGACGGGGTAAAAAATGTAGCGGCACTGAGCGCCATTTCATTACAAAAAGGCGTTTTCTTCTTTTGCGACACAATGGTAAACAACAACCCAACTACTGATGAGCTAGTTGCCATGACATTGCAGTCTGCTAACCATGTTAAACGATTTGGCATCACCCCTAAAGCCGCCTTACTATCACATTCTAATTTTGGCAGCGCTAATGATGATGATGCAAAAAAAATGTCCAACGCTGTTAGCATTCTTCATGAAAAACATCCTCAACTTGAAGTTGAAGGCGAAATTCAAGCCGATGCTGCGTTGCTTGAAAATTTAAGAAAAGGCGTGATAAACGACTCCAAACTTAACGGTGAAGCTAATTTATTTATCTTCCCTAATTTAGACGCCGCCAACATTTCATTTAACATGGTTCGCATCTTAAGTGACGGGGTAACCATTGGCCCTATTTTATTGGGCTTAGAAAAACCCGTACACGTTCTAAAGCCTTTTGCCTCTGTCAGGCGAATCCTGAACATGACCGCTTTATGCTCTGCAGAACAAGGTGAGGTTAGCTAATTTAAGCGATAAAATACCCGTAATGTGATTTCTTTCACATTACGGGTGCTGGTTTGTTAACTATAATTATTACGTAAATTACTCTAAAATACTGATATGAACGTTAGCTCTATCAACCAAAACGCCCTCTTAGGCATTAACAACGGTCTTAATCAGGCAAGCAATGCAAGCCAGAAACTGGCCAGTAATGAGCAGTTAAGCGGCGAGCAATCTAGTCAAGAGACAGCCAAAGAGCTCCTCGCGTTACAACAAGCACAACAGCAAGTTCAAGTATCAACCCGAGTCGCACAAACAGCTGGCGATGTTATTGGCAGCATAATAGATATTAGAGCCTAACCCTCCCTTCAAAACACAACTAAAGCTCAGCATTAATTAAGGTGAATTCCCATCTGCTATAGTTTTGCGTCTATTTATTGTAGAATGGTCGTTTAACTTTACTTAATAGGACTGTATTTTGGAAACAGAAAAGCAAAAGCTTAGCTACACAATGGGCCAACAAATTGGTGGCGGTATCCGTCAAGATAAACTAGATGTTGAAACCGAATCCCTCGTTTTAGGTCTTACACACAGCTTAAATGGCGACCCTAGCCTTTTAAACCCTGCAGAAATGCAAGCAGTTATTGAAGCATTCCAAAAAGAAATGCAGGAAAAAGCTAACGAAGCAAAAAACAACAACGCTGATAAAAGCATTCAGTTCTTAAAAGACAACCTTGCAACTGAAGGGGTACAAGTTCTAGAAAGCGGCCTGCAATACATTGTTATCAATCAAGGCACAGGCGAAAAACCTCAAGCAACAGATACTGTTGAAGTGCATTATGAAGGCACACTTATCAATGGCACTGTGTTTGACAGCTCTATTAAGCGTGGCGAGCCAGCTACATTCCCAGTAAATGGCGTTATCCCGGGTTGGCAAGAAGCACTACAACTGATGGAAGTTGGCACAAAATGGAAAGTGTTTATTCCTTCTGAATTGGCTTACGGTGAACAAGGTGCAGGTGGTGCGATTGGACCAAATGAAACACTGATTTTTGAAATGGAATTGTTAGCGATTAAATAACACTAAGTTTCAAAGCAAAAAAAACCGGTCATTGACCGGTTTTTTTTGCTTCTATAACCTTAATGTTAGTCTTCGTAACGCTTTAGCACTAGGGTCGCATTTGTTCCACCAAAACCAAAGCTGTTTGACATTACTGTATTCAACTCAACACCTGTCTGAGTTTCCATAACAATATTAGCCGCTTCAGCTGCCTCATCTAATTGGTCAATATTTGCTGAGGCTGTTATAAAGTTATCCTTCATCATCAATAAACAATAAATGGCCTCTTGCACACCCGCTGCCCCTAAAGAATGACCCGATAATGACTTCGTAGAACTGATCGGTGGTACCTTATCACCAAAAGCGGCTTTTACTGCTTTAAGCTCAGCCATGTCACCTACCGGTGTACTGGTGCCATGCGCATTAATATAATCGACAGGTGTATCGACATTCTCTAAGGCCATTTGCATACAACGCGTTGCACCCTCACCCGACGGAGCCACCATATCGTAACCATCTGAAGTAGCGCCGTAACCAACTAATTCAGCATATATTTTCGCACCTCTAGCCAATGCAACATCCAGGGCTTCTACCACTACTACACCACCACCACCAGCTATTACAAAACCATCACGGTCTGCATCATAGGCTCGTGAAGCAGTGTCGGGAGTATCATTTCTTTTTGTTGATAAGGCGCCCATCGCATCAAACATCATTGTTAATGACCAATGCTCCTCTTCGCCGCCACCAGCAAAAACACGATCTTGTTTACCTAATTGAATAAGCTCCATAGCATTACCAATACAATGTGAACTGGTCGCGCAAGCAGAAGTTATCGAATAGTTAACGCCTTTAATCTTGTAGGGTGTAGACAGTCCTGCTGATACTGTGCTGCTCATCGTTCTTGGTACCATATAAGGCCCAACTCGACGAATACCTTTCGTATTCAATAAGTTAATAGCTTCATCAACATTCTTTGTAGACGCTCCACCAGAGCCCATGATAAGCCCAGTTTTAGGGTTTGATACTTCCTCTTCTGTCAAACCTGCATCATCAATCGCTTGCTGCATTGACACATAGGCATAAGCAGCAGCGTCTCCCATAAAGCGTCGAGCCTTACGGTCTATTAATTCGTCTAGATTTATATCTGGCACACCAGCGACATGGCTTCGAAAACCTTTTTCTTTGTACGCTTCCCTATAGCTAATACCTGATTTCCCAGTTTTAAGCGAATCTGCAACAGTATCTACATCACTACCTAGTGATGAAACAATACCCATGCCTGTAATAACAACCCGTCTCATATTTAACCTTTTTTAGAAATTTTCAGTTGAAGTAAATAACCCTACACGCAAATCCTTTGCTTCATAAATTACTTTTCCGTCCACTTCCATCACCGCATCAGCAATACCCATCACTAATTTACGCATAATAACTCGTTTTAAATCAATTTTATAAGTCACTTTCTTGGCCGTTGGTAGTACTTGCCCCGTAAATTTTAACTCACCCACTCCTAACGCTCGTCCTCGTCCTAAGCCACCTTTCCAGCCTAAATAAAAGCCAACTAATTGCCACATTGCATCTAAGCCAAGGCAACCAGGCATGACGGGGTCACCCGGAAAGTGGCATTCAAAAAACCACAGGTCGGGAGTAATATCTAACTCCGCAATAATTTGCCCTTTACCATTTGAACCGCCATCTTCTGTAATGGATATAACTCTATCGACCATTAACATATTTGGCATAGGAAGCTGTGCATTCCCAGGGCCAAATAGCTCCCCTCTTCCACAGCTCAATAATTCTTCTTTATTAAATGAATTCTGTTTCTTAATCTCTGTCAAAATACTGCTTCCTTAAAGTGTTATGGCCCATGATGGATTTACAATGCTATATGATACTTGTTATCAAGCAATTGAGCGAGCATCTTAAACACCAAGTAAGTAACCAGCCGCCATTAAAATAACGCAATCAAATAAATATAACTTTGACGCATACGCTATATTCCATTTGAAAATTTGCTGCCCTGACGCACCGTAGCGCCCATGTAGCGCAAGATTAATTCCAGATATTGGGCTTGCCGACACCCCAATCGCCCAAGCCATTAAAAACGTAATCGCCAGTAACGTTTGATTTGGCTCAATACTTATAATCCAATGCCCAATAACAGCGATACTGATAACCGGATGAACGCCCAAAATAGCTAATACAAACATCCATAGCAAAATAACGGATGCCACAAAGCCATCGAAGTGCTGAAACGGAATAGCTATCGACAAGCCATCAAGGGCTGCCGCCAATCCTGAGCCAAACACACCTGCAATAAGAAATAGAAGCAGCTCATTTTTCATTTGCGGAAGCCTGTTCACCCCATAATGAATGAAACCCATACCCCCTTTGCTTAACCCCTGCCTTAACAGCAAAACCACCAAGCTTAATAGCAAGGAGCACATTGCTATTAATATAAGCACACTAACCGCAGGAAAAGCATAATGAGCCAATGCTACTAATATGACCAAGCCAACTGGCAGCCACAATGCTTCAAACCGTACTGGGTAACCAATAAACTCTTCGATACCCTCCTGCTTATTTGCCTTAGCTTCGAAAAATGTAATCAAAAATGCAAGCACGGCCAATCCAAAACCAACGACCATCACAATGGGCAGCGAAGCTTCGGGCGTAAAAACTAACGCTGCTGCAAAAGCAGCAAAAAATGGCGACCAATGGGCGCCCGATGTAAACGCTCTCGTCAACAACTTCTGTTGATTCATTGATAGCTGCGCCTCTTTTACCATTCTATCTGCCACCAATAATACAGCTGATAGATTGATGACCGAGCCAAAGAAGTGAACACCTAGGTAAGTTCTAACAAAGGCTTTGACGCCTGTCGGTAAAGCCTTTGCTTTCTTATCAACGGGCAAGGCCACTAATTGTAAAAACTGCACCCCAATCAGCATTACAATCATTAACTGATTTGCTGAAAATGCTTTATCAATATGAGCTATTTCACCAGTTTGCCATGCCACCAACCAGCTCATGATGGCAAAAGTCGCAATGGTCAGGATGATCTTTTTTTGCTTAACCGCCAAATCAAAAAATAAAATAATGCCGGCAAGCCATGTAAACACGCCCTGAAGTCCTTCAATATTATTTGGAACCCAAGCATTAAAAACTGTTAACACAAAACTAAGTATTAATAACGGCCCTGCAGCCTTTATAAGATAAGACATTAAAGTCTAAGAAGTTTCTACAGCAAGGCGTAATAACGTGGCGATAGTTCGGTTATATGGCGCATCTTTTCCCATCCTTTCACAGCCTTTAATGACAACGCCACAAATCTCTTCAATTTCTAACGGGCGACCCTTTTCGCGGTCAACCAGCATGGAAGGCTTTATAGAATCAAACGTTGAAATCAATTCAAGCATATCTTCGAGATCTTCTTGAGATAACTCAACCCCATTAGCTTTTGCTGCCAGCACTGATTCTTCCATTGCACCACGTATGAGTGGTAATAGACGCACATCAGGTGTTACCTGCCCGGTCTCTTTTTCTAACAAGGTACATATTGGGTTAAGACCATTATTAATAATTAACTTACGCCATAGTTCTTTATTAATATCTTTAGAGACCTCTGTTGGAATTTCTGCAGAGTTAAAGCAACGAGCTATCTCGTTTATTCTTTGCTCGGTTTTAGCACTGATTTTTTGATGATTGGGCCACAAACCTAAAATGACCTGCGCAGGGCCAATTGACTCAACCACACCTGGTTTAACAATATGCGCACCTATCCGGCGAGCAATACCACCCAAAACCAAACCAGCTGGCAATACTGAACTAAGCTGCTGCTCATTATCGACACCATTTTGCAAAGATAAAACATAGGGCAATTCATTTTTTGGATACTTCTTTAACCAAGCATCAAGTTGACGCGCAAAGCCCGCTGTTTGCATACTTTTCAAGCACACAACAATAACATCAAGCTGTTCTGGTCGTGTTGTTTCAAACCATTTATCAAGACTAACGGCACTAACCTGTAGGTTAAACACTAACTCGGCGTGTTTAACTTCTAGACCCTGCCCTTGCATAGCCTGTAGGTGAGCGCCTCGAGCGACCAACGTAACAGTCTCACCAGCCTGAATTAGCCTGGCGGCATAGTAACAACCTATACCGCCAGCACCTATAATTGCAAAGTTCACTTAATTTTCTTACCTAAGTTTATTGATCCGCTTCTGTAAAGAAATCTAATACCAACTTGTTAAACCGTGCATTTTGTTCTATTTGAGTCCAATGTCCACATTTTCCAAACATATGCAGTTGCGAGTTTGGCAATAATTCAAAAAAGGTCTTTGATGTAATAGGCGGAACCACAACATCTTCACGACCATGAACCATCAATGTTTCGTGTTGAATCTTCTTAATATCTTCAGGGTCACTAGCAAGCGCGTCAACCCAACGTTGACGAGGTGCAGGGAACATTTTACTAAATGACTCTTGGAACCCTGGCTGGATAGTTGCCTTATAACGAAGTTCAGCTAACTCATCAGTCACTAAGCTTCGATCATAAGCAAATAAATCCATCATTTTACGCATATTTGCCACTGATGGCTCATAACCCCAAACCTCATCCAAGCCTGCTGTTAATTCAAATTCAACGCCGGCCGCGCCCATTAAAACAAGACGATTAACTCGTTCAGGGTGCTTAATTGCAAGCGCTATCGCTAAGCCGCCGCCAAATGAATTACCAACTAAATGTGCTTTCTCAATACCCAATGCATCCATTAGATCAACAGCATGTTGAACCCAATTATCCATTGTATATTCATAGTTTTCTAAACGTTCGGTAAAACCAAAACCCGCCATATCAGGGGCAATCACACGATAGTGCTCAGCCAATACAGGAATAACTAAACGCCAATTAGCCCAAGCCGTTACACCAGGTCCAGACCCATGAATCATAAATACTGGATACCCTTCACCTTCATCGTGGTAATTAGTTTTAAAGGCACCCGTTTGAATGCTGTTGGCAATTTCTGGATTGGAACTCATGATTATCTCCTAGATGTTATTTAATAACCCGAATTGTTGAGCCAACATTTTATAAGAGGCTATGCGAGGTTTCAAGGAATGAGTCACATTAACAATCATTAATTCTTCAACATCGTATAACTCTGCAATTTGCTCTAAACGTGACTGACATTGCTCAGGTGTCCCGGTAACCATCGTTGCTAATGTTTCATCGTAGTACGCTTGATCAGAGAGGGATAACTGTTTCTTTTTATCCATCACCTCTTCAGGCGAAAAAAAACTGTCAATCTTGCCATGACGAAAGGCCTGAACTTTCCAATATGTATGGCTACTTGCAATGAGCTCCGCCTCTTCTTTAGAGTCTGCACAAATAGACGCGACTGCAATAATTGCTTCTGCTTTGTCTAGACTACCACCTTGTTTAAATGCCTTGCGATAGCGTTGTATGATCTCTGGGGGTCTATCATGTGTTCCAATAAATAGCGCCAACACAAAACCTGCGCCTAACACACCCGCCATCTCAGCACTGCCATCACTCGAACCTAACATCCAAACTGGTGGTGCGCCCACATCGGTTGGTACCACAACAGCTTGACTATAAGGATGATCCTCAGGCAGATTGTTACTTAAATACCCTATCAAATCTTGCGTTTGACTAGGGTAGTATTCGGAGGGAACCGTTTGCCTTGGCGCTGAAATAGCAGCCGATGAAATTGGGTGTCCACCTGGCGCACGCCCTACTCCTAAATCAATACGGCCCGGATGAAATGCCTCCAACATTTTAAATGTTTCAGCCACCTTAAACGCACTGTAGTGCGGCAACATGACTCCACCGCTGCCCACTCTAATGCGTTTTGTAGCATGAGCGACATTATTCACCATCATTTCAGGACAAGGGCTTGCATAACCCGGGGTTGCATGATGCTCTGCGACCCAATACCGGTGATAACCTACCTCATCGCATGCTTTTGCCAATTCAATGGTAGAAAATAATCCGCTAGATTCTGGCTGATTATCATGGACAGGAGATTGATCAAGAACGCTTAGTTTTATGTTTTTCATTATTTAAGGGGAAATTTAAAAAGGCATTTATATTAAATGGATTTGTATTCTCTCGTCGATGACAGTTATCAAAAAATACAAAAAAGCCCTAAACAACTTTCATTGCTAGGGCTTTTAAGTGTTTTCAATAAAACCGATAACTTAAAACGTGTCGTCGCTTAACGACCTAACGATTTTGCAGTTTTACCACCAATTCCAAACTGTGTATTAGGTACTTCTTGAATTAATACGCGAACGTTTTGACGTGGCGCATCGACTGCTTCACAAAGCGCATCAGTTACCTTTTCAATAACCGCAGCTTTTTGCTCATCAGTTCGACCTTCCATCATATGAATATGTGCTATTGGCATTTACTTTCTCCCGTTAATCAACAAATCGCATTGTCACAGTGCCTAGATCTTGATAGCGCACTGAAACATTATCACCTGCTTTAACTGCAATAGCAGGGGTAATAGCCCCAGCCATAATAAACGTACCAGCAGGAATAACCTCTCCACGTTCCGCCAACAGATTAGCCAGCATTGCAACACTTGCTGCAGGGTGACCTAGAATAGCTGCACCAGCACCTAACTCTACTACTTCACCATTGATCTCCATGACCACACCGATTGTTTTAAGATCCAAATCTTCAACCGGTAACATACGACCCCCTGTTACAAAGCGTGATGAAGAAGAGTTATCAGCAATCACACTCTTAAGGTCAAATTTAAAGTCTTTATAACGTGAATCAATAATTTCCACAGCTGGAACAATAAAATCTGTTGCTGACAAAACATCACCAATGTGACAACCTGGTCCACTTAATTCTTTTTTTGTTACAAACGCAACTTCTGCTTCTACTTTTGGGTGAATTAACTCAGAGATCTTAACTTCACCACCATCAGGAATACTAAAATAATCAGCCAAAAAACCATAACAGGGTGTTTCTACTCCCATCTGGCGCATTTTTGCCATCGATGTTAAGCCCATTTTTAGACCAACAATCTTGTTACCTCGTGCTTCTTTTCGACGACGAATCTCCCACTGTACATCGAGTGCTTCATCCCAGGTGATTTCTGGATAATCATTTGTTATTTTTGTTACTTCTGTGCAGTTAAGCTCAGCATTTTCTAGGTGCTCCGCTAACTGTTCAATTGTTGCTTTATCTAAAGCCATAATAGTTCCTCTTACGCTGATTTCTTTTTAATCTCTAAGGCAACATCTTCGATCATGTCTTCTTGACCGCCTACTGCACCCATTTCACCTAATGCCATTAAGATTTCTCGTGCTGGCACGCCATGGTTTTTCTCTGCTCTTTTTGCATGAAGCAAAAATGATGAATAGACGCCTGCATAGCCTAACGTTAAAGAGTCTCTGTCAATACGTGTTGGTGTTGGCATTAACGGAAGTGCAATATCTTCAGCGACGTCCATAAGCTTATCGACATCAACACCAGTTTCAATGCCCATTCGATTACAAACCGCGACCATCACTTCAAGTGGTGTATTACCTGCACCTGCTCCAAAGCCTGCAACAGAACCATCAATACGAGTAGCCCCTGCTTCAATTGCCGCTAGTGAGTTTGAAATACCCATTGCCATGTTGTGATGACCATGAAAACCGATTTCGATATCATCGCTAAATTCCGCTCTTAATGCGGCAATTCGATCGGTTACATCATCTGGCAACAGGTAACCCGCTGAGTCGGTTGCATAAATGCAATTTGCACCGTAATCAACCATTTTTTTAGCTTGCTCTAACAATGCCTCAGGTGATGTCATATGCGCCATCATCAAAAAACCAACCGTATCTAAGCCATATTCACGTCCTTTTTGGATGTGCTGCTCAGAAACATCAGCTTCTGTACAGTGTGTGGCCACACGGATTGTTGAAATACCACAGTCAGCTGCCATCGCAAGATCATCGACCGTACCTAAACCAGGCAGTAACAATGCTGATATTTTGGCATTCTTCATTTTTGGTACAACTGCTTCAAGATATTCACGGTTCGAATGTTTTCCAAACCCGTAGTTTACTGAAGAGCCGCCTAAGCCATCTCCATGTGTTACTTCGATTAATGGCATTCCAGCTTCATCCAACGCAACAGCCATCCTAACCATATCGTCTAATGAGAACTGATGGCTGACTGAGTGCATACCATCACGTAACGCATTATCGTGTAACTTAATTTTTTTACCTTTTAAATTCATCACCAACCCCCTAAGCTAATTTGGTTAATGTCAGTGTGCCGTTTTCAATCTCTTCGGCAAACATTTCTGCTGTTCTTGTCCCAGCAGCCGTCATAATATCCAAATTACCGGCATACTTTGGAAGGTAATCTCCTAGCCCTTCAACCTCTAGAAATATACTAACTCTATGTCCATCAAAAATTGGTCCATTTTTTAACTTATAGCCTGGCACATATTTTTGCACTTCTTTAATCATTGCGTGAACTGATTCTGTAATTGCTTTTTGATCTGGTTCTTCTTCAGTTAAGCAATGAACAGTATCCCTCATAATTAAAGGTGGCTCTGCAGGGTTTAAAATAATAATCGCTTTGCCTTTCTTAGCACCACCAATTTCTTCAACGGCTCGGGCTGTCGTTCTTGTAAATTCATCGATATTTTTCCGTGTGCCCGGGCCTGCTGATTTTGATGCAACTGTTGCAACAATTTCACCGTACTCTACTGCCTGAACTTGGCTCACAGCAGCCACCATCGGTATCGTTGCTTGGCCACCACAGGTCACCATATTAACGTTCATTTCTTGCTCACCCACATGCTCTTTCAAGTTAACAGGTGGAACACAAAATGGGCCCATAGCTGCCGGCGTTAAATCAATCACTAACACGCCTTTTTCTTGCAATTTACGGTTATTTTCCCCGTGTACATATGCAGACGTTGCATCAAATGCAATTTGTATATTATCTTCTTCAATATGTGGAATTAAGCCATCTACACCTTCATGCGTGGTTTTTAGGCCTGCTTCTCGAGCTTTTAATAAGCCCTCTGAGTCAGGATCAATACCTACCATCCACAGCGGGTTTAAATTTGGACTACGTTGTAGCTTAGCCATTAGGTCGGTGCCGATATTACCGGAACCAATCATTGCGCAATTTATTGCCATTTACTAATCTCCTAAAATTTTACGCTTAAACAAAGCGAACAGATGCTGAACCAATGCCGCCTAGACTAACTCGCATAGAATCGCCTGCTTTAGCATCAACCATCATGCATAATGCGCCTGATAAAATAACTTCACCGGCTTTTAATGTTACGCCTAAGGCACCCATCGTATTAGCTAACCAAGTCATTGCATTAACAGGTGAACCAAGTGCTGCTGCTCCTGCACCTGTGTGCATTAGTTCGCCATTTTTTTCGAGTGTTAAACCACATACGCTTAAATCTACTTTGCGTGGGTCAACAGCCGTTCCACCTAATACAAGATAACCACATGATGCATTGTCAGCTACTGTATCTTGAATTTTAATTTTCCAATCCGTGATTCGTGAGTCAACAATTTCGAAACAAGGCATTACTGCTTCTGTCGCCGCCAAAATATCCGCATTGGTTAAGCCTGGCCCACACAAGTCTTTTTTTAGAACGAATGCTATCTCGCCTTCTGCTTTCGGTTGAATCATTTTTTCAGAGATAGGAATATCCTGTCCTTCTGACATCACCATGTCGCTCAATAGGTAACCAAAATCAGGCTGGTTTACACCAAGCATATCCATCACAACTTTGCTGGTACAACCTACTTTTTTACCGACAACTTTTTCACCCGCGTCAAGACGACGTTGAATCATTTGATGTTGAATTTTATAGGCATCTTCAATCGTCACCTCTGGTGAACGCTCGGTAATCGGCGCAATTGTTTGTTGCGTAATAAGCGCCTCATACAGCTCATCGCCGTATTGAATTATTTTATCTTGATCCATTTTTATTCCTTATAGTTTTACACAAATATTGGTCAGCTCTGAATAGAACTCCAATGAATAATGGCCACCTTCACGGCCTGTTCCAGATTGCTTTGCACCACCGAAAGGTGTACGTAAATCTCTTAGGAACCAGCTATTAACCCAGCAAATACCCGTTTCCATTTGAGCGGCAACTCGGTGTGCGCGAGTAACATTTTCTGTCCAAACAGATGAAGCTAGACCATAAGGAGTATCGTTTGCTAACTCGATGGCTTCTGCTTCTGTATCAAATGGTGTGATGTGTGTGCACGGGCCGAAGATTTCTTCTTGCACAACCTTAGCTGTTTCTGGCAACCCTGTCCAGATAGTTGGTTCTATCCAATAACCACCAGCTAAGTCTTCAGGCATGTCAGGAATACCACCACCTGTTACGACTGTTGCGCCTTCATCCACTGCCGCTTGATAGTAGCTCAATACTTTTTCACGGTGTGATTTACTAATTAATGGCCCCATATTGGTTTCGGGGTCTTCAGGTCGACCTAATTTAAGCGCTTCAGCGCCTTCTTTTAAACGTTGTACAAACTCGTCAAAAATTGGTCGTTCAACATATACTCGCTCTGTTCCGAGGCAAACCTGCCCACAGTTAGCAAATGCCGAGCGTAATGTTCCTTCAATCGCTTTATCCATGTCACAGTCAGCAAAAACAATGCCCGCATTTTTTCCACCGAGTTCTAGCGATGAATCGCGAACACCTACCGAAGCCGCAGCTGCAATACGCTCACCCGTTGCTGTTGAGCCTGTGAAAGTAATCGCATCTAGGCCTGGGTTCGTGATCAAGGCTTCACCCACTTCACGACCTTTGCCCAGAATAACGTTATAAACGCCTTTTGGCACCCCTGCCTCGTTCATTACCTCACCCAATAAAGTGGATGTTAATTGTGTTTCTTCAGAAGGCTTTACAATGACTGTATTACCACATGCTAACGCGGGAGCAATTTTCCATGTCATCAATAACAAAGGTAAGTTCCAAGGACCAATAACACCAATCACACCTTTAGGCTTATGAACTGTATAGTTTAGCGCGCCTGTACCGTCTGGTGTCGGCATGTGAAAAGCTTCATCCCCAACATTTTTAATCGTATCTGCAAAAATTTTAAAATTAGCAGCGCCTCGGGGAATATCAATATGACTCGCTAAGGAATAAGGCTTACCCGTATCTAAACACTCAGCCTCTAAAAATTCATCAAAACGCGCATTAATACCGTCGGCAATTTTATATAAAATATCCACACGATCTTGGATAGAGTAACCAGCCCAAGGCCCTTTTAGTGCTATGCGGGCAGCATCTACTGCTTCGCCAACTTGCTCTATGCTAGTTTTGTGATATTGGCAGACCAGTTCTCCTGTTGCTGGTGAATATATTTCACCAAAACCACCAGAACCAACAAACTCACCATTAATAAACCCTTTTATTTCTCTCATATTTTTTTAGAACCTTTACTAAATAATAATGTAATTAAACCAAGACATAATCAATTGCATCTACGCCAGCTTGCGCGCAAAGAATATCTTCTTCTTCTGAACCACCTGAGACACCAATCGCACCTATAACGTCTTCACCTTCAAAAATTGGCAAACCGCCACCAAAAGTCACTACATTCGGTCGCCCAGCTATGCCCGCTTGCAACTGGGTCTTACCTTGAAGCACTTCACCCCACTGCATTGTAGGAAACCCAAAGCCTGCAGCTGTGTACGCTTTATCCTTAGCAATTGTCATGGAGGGTAGAAACGACTTATTCATACGCAAAAATGCCATTTCTGACGCCCCGCGATCCACAACCGACACACAAATGTTAATGCCAATTTCTTTTGCTTTTTCGACTGCAGCTTGCACCGCAGTAAAAGCTGCTTCGGTGGAAATATTTTTAGTTACAATACTGCTAGACATAACACTAAGACGTAACGCCCATAAAACTCTCAACCAATTGACGAGAGTGATAGAAAATAGCCTGACCAATATTATCTGCTGTCCATGTTAAGACAGGGCTATCGGGATACACGTAGCTATCTTCAGCGAATACTTCGTTACGGTTACCCGATGGATCAAAGAAATAGATCGTTTGTCCTCGAGTTAAACCATGTCGTGTTGGGCCAGTTTCCAATGGAATATCTTCCATCGAAATAATATCACCTGCTTTTAATACGCCTTCCCAAGAACTTAATAAAAATGAAGCATGGTGTAATTGACCTGATTTTTCAGAACGGATAAAGGCAACATCATGCGCCTTAGTGCTACACGTTAAAAATGCTGCCAGTTGAGTTTCACCATCAACTATTTGCTCAGTTAATTGGAAATCTAATGCTTCGGTAAAAAATTTAAAGTTTTCTTCAAAATTATTACCATACAATAAACAATGATCAAAACGAATGGGCTCCATTCCTTTCAAACCTCTTGGCCAAGGAGCAGGGTTAGTGGTTGGAAGACCGTTACCCACTTGTTCTTTTTCAGCATATAAATCAAAGGTATGACCAGCAGGCGCGACAAAGCGAACCCGTTCACCACAGCCCTTTAATTCGCCAGCAGGAATTCTTTTTGTTTCAATACCAAAGTTTTTAACATTAGACTCATAACGCCACAAATCTTGCTCTGTTGCGACTTTAAACGCCATGTGGTCCATACCTGAGCGATCTGAAGGCTCCAATACTAGCGAAAACTTATCTTGCTCATCCCAACATTTAAGATAGACACGACCCTGATCATCTCGGTCAGTTTCTATCAGACCAATATTTTCACAATAATGGTTTAGTGATTCTTCCATATCCAACACTCTTAGTTGGGTATGTCCTGGACGTAAAATACCTGTCATTGCCATGGTTAGCTCTCCTATCTCTATTAATTTTTTGAAATTACGTTGCACTATAACTATTTAATGCGATCAACACACTTTACCGCGATACAATTTTTTGTAAAAGCCCAATCACACATAATACCATATTGTTGGAAAGCTTCTAATGCCATATTTCCTCACAACATCCTTTATCTCCTGTCATTCAAAGTTGATCATTATTAATTATGCTTTATTTAGATGATAGCTGTTTAGCCCCTCAGTTTAAAGCCATTTCGTTGATTCAATTGGCTAAAAAAGCCACGCAAGCACCTTACGTGGCTTTTTTAGATGTATAACAAATCAACAATTCACATATCGTTTTTGCTTATGTATATACTGTTGTGAAGGTTTCATTCAAAACACCCGTATGGTAGAAAATACCACTGCCGATCTGGTCTTCGGTCCAAGTCGTCACTGGTCTATCGCGTTGCGCCAAGTAGCCTAAGCCTCCGAAGGTTTCGTTTCTATTTCCTGATGGGTCAAAGAAATAAATTGTGTAGCCTCTTGTTACCCCATGCCGTTGTGGTGTCACATCAATTTTCACTTTATTCTTACCCATAACATCGGCGGCCTTTAACACATCATCCCAACTATCCATATAGAAGGCGAGATGATGTAAACCATTAATAGGCCCACCAACAAAGGCAATATCATGCGGTGTATTACTAACCGATAACCATGTTGCCAATTGCTCATTGCCTTCAGGCCCAACCAAGATTTGCTCTACCAGATAAAAATCTAAAACATCGATCATGAATCTCGTATTTTCTTCAACCTTATTAACCCCGTTACCAAGGTCGAACTCACTCATTAGCAAGGCGTGATCTAGCCAATGTACGCCGGCTCCTTGCAAACCATCCGGCCAGGGTTCTGGGTTAACCGCACCTACCTCAGTACCAACATATTCTTTCTCGGCATATAGATACATTTCATGCCCACTAGGTATATTAAATTTCAATACGCGGCCAACAAATGGCAGCCCCCCTTCCGCAATATCCTCTACCACAACACCGTACTGAGTAATGCGCCTTTTAAACTCATCCAAATCCGCATTGCTTTCTACTTTATAGCCCAGGTTTATCACTCCTGCTATATCAGCCTCGGTCAAAATCACGGAATATTTATCCCACTCATCCCAACATTTCAAATAAACATTGCCTGCCGTATCTGTATGTACTACTTTCATACCAATTACATTTACGTAATGTTTTACAGACGCCTCCATATCCAAAACACGGATATTGATATGGCTTATTCTCATGACACCCATAATATCTCCTCTTCTTGATTTAAATCGCAAATAATTACCGACCTGATGGTGGCAAGATATACCTCATATTGCATTGATTTAAATCAGAAAAGCCCTTATCTATAAGGGCTTTTCTATACAAGGTTATTTATTGCGGTTTTAGGTCATTAAGATGTGGACCAGGGTGTTTTAGTACTTTTCTTTACAATGTTTTTTTGTAACTTACCAATAACGCTCAAACTCAGGTCGCTGCGGGGGAACACTCTACACGCCAAGACACTGCCAGATGCTTCCTCATCGGCAGATACATGCGCCCTGCTCATTTTTTTAGTGTCATACACTCCAGAATTTATTTGTATTTTACAAACACCACAACCCCCTCCCTGACAACCCGACGGGATACCTTTTTTACCCATTCTCGACATTGCAGATAAAAGATGTCGATCTGGTTGGCACTTAAAGCTTTCCCCTGTGTTTTCTATTGTGATAACAAAATTTTGAGCTTCATCACGCACTGCATCAGTCATAAGCATTAATACAAGTCGTTAAACTTCTGGAGTATATAAGTCTGAAAAGAATGCTGACGGCTTTAAATTCTTATTTGCAATCAGTTCGTCTGCCACTGCTTTCACCATTGCAGGTGAACCAGCACTATAGGCTTGCCACTCAGACAAATCATTAGGCGTTAGTCGATCAACCACCTCTGTAATTAAGCCCGTATGCCCCTCCCAATCTTCTTGGTGCGATAAAGCCGGGTGATAATGGAAACCGCTATATTTCTTTGCTAAAGCATGCATAAAATCAGACTCTAGTAATTCACTCTCTTCACGACAACCTAGAAAATAATGCACTTCACGATTAGCTAATTGATCGGTTTCATCCAAATAATGAATCATCGAACGAATATAGCTTGCACCAGATGCCCCCGCCACAAAGATCAAATTCCGCTTACTGTCTTCTCGTAAATAAGCGTCACCCATTGGCATGTGTAATTGAACAACATCACCGGCTTTTAGTGAATATAAATAAGCTGCACCTGTTCCCAACTTATCTTCTTTCACTAACAGCTCCACCTCACCTTTTTTATTCGGTGAAGAGGCAATTGAATAATATGACGCCTTATCCAAATTTGGTAATAAGACCGCCAAATATTGACCGGCTTTAAATTCGAGCGACTTAGGTTCAAGCAGTTCAATTCTAAGTAAAATAATACCCTTGCTGACAAAGCCAGAATAAACGACTTGTCCCTTATGCGTTACTTCCATCCAAAACTCTCTTTTAATAATTAAAGCACATAACATGGTAACAACAACCAAGCCCGATACTTTTTATATCATGAGCGCACTGCTCACTTTTTTAATTTTTCTATTGAACTCACTAAACATATAGCCATAACTAGTCTCCCTTAGTTAAACAGTGCACTTCATACTCGTCACCGCAACCTTAGTCAGTTTATCTTGCGAAACGAATTCCTTGCACAATAGAAAATCTAATCTCTTTTATATTATACAAAATTAGTAAAATACAACTTTATTTATTGAAGCAAATCCTAACCCTATAAAAGAACATTCAAGATCCTATATTAAAAAACTTATAAACATTACCTTTACAAAGTCGACTGTAGGGCAAATAAAAAAGCCCTAGCGACAAGTCTGCTAGGGCTTTTTGCTTTATATACTAAACACTATAAACATCTAATACAGTATCAACAACATCATTGTGTAACGTGATTTTTCTATAGCAAATTTTCAACTCACCATCCACTTTACGTAAACGGTGCTCTTGAACACCAAAAGCATTACGACTCACTTTAGAATGATAACTGTGTGTCACCCAAGACGAATGAACAACAATCTCACCTTCATCATTTTCAGACACTCTAAAGTTGCTGTTCATATGACACGTTCTAGGTAATGGACTTGCAGAATAAGCCAATTCTGTTCTGATTCTATACACTCTATCCTCAAGACCTGAGCGATTACCATAATAAATCAATGAAATTTCACGCTTAGGGTTACTCGTTTGAGTATATTCATCAATCCATGATGGCATCCAATAGGTAGCATCTTTTGTATATAAATTAATCCAATCATCCCACTGCTTATGGTCTAGAGCGGCAGCCTCATTAATAATTACATCTATGGCTTGTTCTTTTAATACTGAATCCATCTTAACTTTCCTCCGCTTGGCCTTCAGCCATCATCTCGGCCCACCGCTTATGCTGCGCAACCATAATACCTTCATCTTCAAGGTTAGTACCTGACTCAACAGGGTTAATTCCAACAGTTTTAGCAACTTTTTCTGGCCCTTCAACCGTATTCATTGCCCCACGACACATATCACTCCAACGTTGTTTTTCACCCATAAAGCCTATCTGGCTGTTATTGAATGCTGTTAAATCATCCGGTGTTGCCATGCCTGTTGCATTAAAGAAATCCTCATACTGCCGAATACGGCGTTCACGGGCTTCATCTGACTCCCCAACAGGTGCAACACAATAGGTTGTTACTTCTGTTTTATCAACAGAAATAGGGCGGAAATGGCGAATCTGCGTACTCATTTGATCCATTAAGAATACGTTTGGATAGATGCAGGTATTACGTAAAAAACCCGCCATAAATTCTGCTCTCGCCTCTCCAAATTTTTCTCGTAGCGCTGGCATCTGCCCACCAACATAAAGCGGACGATCTTGGGCACTAGGAAATTTTCCCCATAACATCACATGACCATTCCCAAAGTGGTAGTAACCACCCGGTAGCTCCCCAGTAGATCCTGTCGACATCGCGCCCACATCTGCTGCTTTCACTGCGTCATTCTCTGCTTGGATTTTTTTACGATTGGCTAATGTCATTACATAATTGCCATGAATAGCTTCTAAATGATAACCATCCACACCATTTTCCGCCTGTAATTTCCAATTTCCATTATAGGTATAGGTTGTTATACCCGGCAACACCTCTAGGCCTCCCTCAGCCTGATCTACCAGTAGATCTATCGAGTGCGTCGCCTCGCCTAAGAACTCTTTTAAACTACATGCATTGTCATCCAGCACACCAAAAACAAAACCTCTGTAGCTTTCAATATCACCTATTGTTTGAAGGCCTAAATTATCTTTATCGAAGCTCTCACTATAGCCGACACTGTTTTTATGCTCACCACAATCCAGTAATTTCCCTTTCATGTCGTACGTCCACATATGAAATGGGCAAACCATTTTACGCTTATTACCACATGCAGTGTTTACCAGTTGCGCACCCCTGTGTGAACAGGCATTAATAAAGCCATGTATTTCACCGTCTTTATCACGCGTAATAATAACGGGTTGACGCCCCATATATGTTGTAAAGAAATCATTGGGGTTTTTAATTTGGCTTTCATGGCAAAGATAAACCCAGTTTTTTTCAAAAATGGTTTTCATTTCCATGTCAAAAATTTCTTCGTCAGTGAAGACCCTTCTATCAGCACGGTAAATACCCTGCTCTTTATCCTCGATCAAATAGCTCCCAAAATCGATTTTATTTTGTTTACCCATTCTTTATTCTCCTTTTATCAGCCTGTTAACTCGGCTGCATCATTAATCTTATTCTCAACTAACTCTGTCGTTTGAGTAAGTGAACTATATCAATATAAACTTTTCCAGCCATGACTTACATCATTTACTTGATAAAAATTCAAAAACTTCCATAAAAAGCTAATTTAATAAAGCTGCTTATTTATGATCATTAACACGCTATTAGCTAGCAACCAGTTACCAAACCACTACTATCATCGACCATAATTGCCAATAACGTAACTGTTGTTAAACCAACCAATACCGGTGTTTTCCGAGAAATGAAAAACACTCTTAACGAGTCATATTATTATCAACACTCATCATCTCTCCAAACCTCGTTTGTTTTATACCCCTAAATTATTCAAAAAGCACTTAACAAACCAATAAATATCATTTCGACATTCTCAAACTGACTCTTAATAACAGTTACTAAAACGCCTTATAAACCCCAATAACATTTTCGCCCCTTTATAACAGACAATAAAAAAGCACTCCTAAGAGTGCTTTTTTATTGAACAATCAATCTATGCAATCAAGCAGGCTCAACAGTATGCTTTGAATGATCGAAATTAAGATGTGATTCAAGATTCGCAGGAGCTACGCCAAATGCTGTTTGAAAACTAACATTATGCGCATTAATTTCATCATATTTTAAATACCAAGCCTTATGCATCTTATAAAAAGGTATTTCTGGATATAAGTGATGAATTAAATGGTAGTTCTGATAAACCAACAGCGGTGTCAATAACCACTCCCAACCCATTCGCATCGTCGTTGCCATATATTTATCTTCTTCCTGACCCACTTTATTAGGCGCATGCGGCAAAATAACAAAAACTACTGCAATCATAAATAAAGCAATACGGCTAGGAATGAACCACAACATAAGCAACTCAAGTCCCAAACCAAAGTATAAAGCAATGACGAAACCTGTTATTAGTAGCGTATAAAAAACAATAAGCGCTTTAGCATGTCTTTTTACAACTCTCATTCCATACTTAAAGAAATAATAGATGTAGTACCCGTCAAAACAAGACCATTTAAAAGGCACTTGCCACCATTTGGCCTCATGCTCGTAAACATCGGGGTCCATTGGCCCATTGGCGTGGATGTGGTGCTTATTATGTACCCATCTAAGTGCAACCATTGGCGCATAAGGGAATAAGAAAAACAAACCAACTGAACCGATAGCTTCATTAAGGAATTTATTGCTCGATAAAGAATGGTGCGATGCATCATGAATAATGCTAAACATCCAATAACTTAAAAGCCCATTGATGATAGCCCCTGACCATAAGGGCAAAATTCCGTTTAAGGCATAATACCAAACAGCAACAATGCCAGACAGAGACAGTATAAAAATAAGGGTCGTCGGAATGGCTAAACTGGGTGCAACCCTAAGAGATTCGAAATATTCTTCACTCGTTGCTGGGTTTTTTGTACTCATAATCTCTCCTGAATTAAATTAACTAACTATTTATGTTTTTATAATCGCCAATTAGAACAAGACTTAATCTAATAGATAAGTGTCATTATTTGACATAACCATGTCATTTTATGACAATACCTTTCAACCATCGCTCAAAGGAACTTATGTCCCAATCAATTATACTCCCTGTTAGCTACATACAAATAGCTATCCGAGAATTGTCTAACAAAGGCATTACAGCTGAGCAGATTTTAGAAGGCACCGAACTAAGCGTTCACTCATTACAAGAAGATGATTATATCTCATTAGATCAATTCATTAGCGTTATCCTTAACACACGAAAACTAAGTAACAACCCAGCCATTGGCTTATTACTGGGCTCAATACTGCACCCCTCAACTCACGGGTCTGTTGGTTGGGCAGCTATCAATAGCCCGACATTATCAGACGCCATCAATATTTTTCAGCGATATAGCCAAGTACGAACGCCCTTCATCTTATATACAATCCTTACCCAAGGTGATCAATATATCATCCGTTTAACGCTGACTGACAACCTTAAAGCCGCCCACACAATTTTCATCGAGGCCATGCTAATGTTACTGCAACATATCATTGAGTTTATACTCGGAAGGCCGATGACAGAGGCTAGTCTATACATGAATAGCTACACACCCAGTTATGTAGACAGTTACCGGCAATACTTTCATTGCCCTATTCACTTTAATTCTGGTCACCTCGAAATTCATCTTCCACTATCTTGGAAAGACACCCCCAACCCCAATGCTGACAAACACATTTACCAAATTGCGTTAGAGCAATGCCAAGAGGCACACCATCAATTGCAGCGTAATGTAAATATCAGCACTGAAATATACGATTATTTATCCGCAAACTTAAGTCACTCACCTACACTTAAGCATACCGCTATGCACTTCGGCATCACACCTCGGACTCTCATCAGGCGTCTTAAAGACCAACGTACCTCTTTCCAAAAAATAAAAGATGACGTGTATGCATTTCAGGCCAGCAGTTATTTACGCAGAAGCACAATAACCATAGACACGTTATCTGTTATTTTTGGCTACAGCGATCCAGCTAATTTTAGGCGTAGCTTTAAAAGATGGTTTGGCATCAGCCCCCAAGAATATCGCGAACAACAAACCGAGATTTTGAAAAAACATTAAACGCGCATTAAATAAATTTAGCGATCAACTTAGCATAGACTCCAGCGAATCATTTCATTTGGGTTTATTTAAACCAGTCATCTAATTCATCACCATCAAGCTCATTAATAGCGTACTCATTAAAATCTTTATAGGTGTTCCAATCATGGATTTTTTGACTGGCGGAATCCTTTAAATCTTGATCTGACAGTTGCTGTTGATACTTGTTAAGCATCAATTCACTGTAATCATTACACTGTTTAAGAAAATCAATAACAATTTTTTTTTGAATATCTAACGGAAGAGGTTTTTGGCTCATTTTATTCTCACTTAATATTGACGCTGCTTTTGTTAGGCGATAGAGTCATTTAATCTAACAACAATAAGATTCCATGAGAAAAATAATTATCGCTATAACTGGGGCTACCGGGTCTATTTACGGTACCCGTTTACTTGAAATTCTGCAAACTGTCGATGACGTTGAAACACATTTGATTCTTTCCAATGCGGGTGCACTAACTGCTCAATATGAATTAAATATGGATAAACAAGAGCTTATGTCGCTGGCCGACGTAACGCATCACCCAAAAGATATTGGCGCATCAATTTCAAGCGGCTCATTTATCACCGACGGTATGGTTATTGCGCCATGCTCTATGAAAACACTCGGCTCCATTGCCAATGGTATAGCTGATAATCTAGTCTCTAGAGCTGCAGACGTGATACTAAAAGAACGCCGAAAACTTATTTTAATGGTTCGTGAAACACCCTTAAACCTTGTTCACTTAAGAAATATGACGACCCTCTCCGAGATGGGCGCCATCATTGCACCGCCCGTACCGGCCTTTTATATTCAGCCAAAGTCTATCGACGACATAGTTAATCATTCAGTTGGAAGAATACTAGACACATTAGACATTTCTAATGTAGATTATGTAGCCCGGTGGCAAGGTCTTTCAAAATAATAATCATCCACCTTTAAATAATTACACTCGAAGAGGAGCTTATGTTAAGCAGACGCACTTTTATTAAATCCGCACTGGCCACTAATGTCGCCTTATTAGCCACGCCATCTCAAGCGCTTCAACAGGTTTTAACCGGCTCTGAAGAAATCCCATTACTGGTCTTTGCAGATGAGCACTCAGCTCACTCAAAACATTTTATCTCCAATGTTGCCGAGCGCAAGTCTAATATCGATTTAGATATTGGCCAACACTTTGACCTACTTAGAGAGTTTTGCAAAGAGTCCCCTATGGGCCAAATTTCAGGCTTAACCAGAGATTCCGATTTTTTTGCCCTTGAACAAATCGCAAAGGACTTTGGTTTTTACACCCAATATTCAGCCACACATCATTATTCCGGAAACATGTTGACGCACGAAGTCTCTAGTTCGAAAGACTCTGCTGAACTGATTACCTCATCACTAAAAAACGCAAAAGAACAATGGCCGCAATGGCTTGCAAATCATATGCGAGTTTTACCGAGAGGAAATGCCCAACTCGTGACGCAAAAAACACAGATCAGCCTAGCCAATACCGATCAACATGACTTCTTAGTCTCTTGGTCTTTAAGCCCAAATAAAAACAAATAACAATTGGAACAACCATGACTAAACCACTCCCACAAGGCATCACTTTAGGCCAGCTTAATGCGGCGATTGCCGAGATCGAAAAAGTCGTCGGCAAAGAATATGTTTACTTGGATGACATAAAAGAACTTCGCAGCTATCGCGACCCTTATAACACCACCAATGATGCTGACTTTGCTCCATCCGCTGCTGTTGCACCTCATAATGTTGAGCAAATCCAAAAAATTCTTGCCATCGTTAATAATTACAAAATACCTGTTTGGACAATTTCCACCGGTAAAAACTTTGCCTACGGTGGCCCCGCTCCTCGTAAGCCCGGCTATATTGTTCTGGATTTAAAGCTCATGAATAGAATTCTTGAGGTTAACGAGAAACATGGTTACGCAATCGTTGAGCCTGGTGTGAGCTATTATGACTTATATAACTACCTTCAAGAAAAAGGCTCAAAGCTTTGGATTGATTGTGCCGCACCCGCCTGGGGCGGAATTGTCGGTAACACCTCTGAGCACGGCGCTGGCTACACACCTTATGGCGATCATCTATTAATGCAATGTGGTATGCAAGTCGTGCTTGCTGATGGTACTGTCGTTGAAACCGGCATGGATACTACTGCAAACAGTAAAACAGGCGGCCTCTACAAGTACGGTCAAGGCGCTGCGATTGATGGGTTATTCACCCAATCAAACTTTGGTGTCATTACCCGTATGGGCATCTGGTTAATGCCAGAACCTCCGGGCTATACACCTTTTATGATTACTCTGGAAAATGAGCATGACCTTGAAACAGTAACCGACCTCTCGTTACCACTTCGGGTTAATCAAGTCATTCATAATGCACCAATGACTGTTGATTTACTATGGGAATCAGCCATGTCTGTTAGCCGTAGTCAATACTATACGGGCAAAGGCCCAATGCCAGACAGTCATCGTAAAAAAATGGCTAAGGACCTCGATTTGGGTATCTGGAATTACTACGGTGCTGTATACGGCCCAGGCCCGATGATGAAAAACAATATGGATGTTATCAGAGATACATTTGGTAGTATTCCTGGCGCAAAATTTCATTATGACGACACCAGAAAAGGTGACCCCGGTTGGGATTACCGCGTCAAACTAATGAAAGGTGTTCCTAATATGACTGAGTTCAGCCTACTGAATTGGGTTGGTGGCGGTGGTCATATTAACTTCTCGCCTATTTCAGCCGCTGATGGCAAATCATCTATGAATCAATACAAGATGATTGAAAAACGTGCACACGAATACGGCTTTGACTACATTGGCGAATTCTTAATTGGCTGGCGAGATCAACACCATATCTTTATGCTGATGTTTAACCGCATGAGCCCAGAAGAGAAAAAGCGCGCTCACGATCTATTCGCCATTTTAGTTGATGAGGCAGCCGCCTTAGGATACGGCGAATACCGTACTCACTTATCCTTTATGGACCAAATTGCTGGCACATTTTCATGGAACGATAACGCACTTTGGGACACCCATCACGCCCTAAAAGATGAATTAGACCCAAATGGAATCCTTTCTCCAGGAAAACAGGGGATTTGGCCAAAAAATTTAAGGGGAGAGTCATGAGTAAATATTTTTTAATTATTACAAGTCTTCTGTTTTTGACTGCTTGCGATCAACAAACAACAGATTCTGCAACAAACCCAGAACCAAGCACTCAAAAAGAAACTGCCGAAATTCCTGAAACTGTGGCAGAGCCTACTTCAAACTATGAGCCTAGCAACCGCTCAGGAAAGGTAATTTTTGACCTACACTGCGCTGGTTGTCACGATTCTGGTAATGCGTATGCAGCCACCAAACAACTTGCTCTAGTTCGTGGCAAGGATCTAGCCGTTATTAGAGAACGTACAGACTTAGTTCCTGACTATATTAAATATATTGTTAGAGACGGGCTGCTAGAGATGCCTCCTTTCCGCCCAACAGACATTAATGATAAGGAACTAGATAACTTAGCAGCATATATCGTTGACAGTGCTAAAGCACACGCAAATAAGGAAAGCAAATAATGAGTACCGACAAAAAACCGTTATCCGCTCAAGCCAAAGCTGTTGGCGAACGTATTGGCAGCTTACGTGATTTTCTAGAATTTTTAGAAGAAAATGGCCAATGTATTACTTGGACTGATGAAGTCATGCCTGAACCAGATATTCGCAATATAGCTGTTGCTGCTGGTCGTGATTCAATGAATGGCCCAGCTGTTATATTTAATAATATCGCTGGCTACCCAGGCAAAAAACTCGTCCTAGGCGTACATGGTAGTTTCACCAATCTAGCACTATTGTTGGGGCACCCTAAAGGCACCACTATAAAAGAATTGTTTTACGACATTATTTCTCGTTGGGGTGACGATAAACCACTACTCGATTTTATTGAACCAGAAGCTGCTCCAGTCAACGAAAATCGCCTGACTGACAACTTCAACCTTTATGATTTATTACCGCTTTATCGTATTAATGAATATGACGGTGGCTTTTATATCGGCAAGGCTAATGTTGTCAGCCGTGACCCACGAGACCCCGAAAACTTTGGTAAGCAAAACGTCGGGATTTACCGTATTCAAGTGCAAGCACCGGGCGAGTTTACCCTGCTGTCAGTTCCTGCACATGATATGGGTCGTCACATTGTCGCTGCTGAACAAGAAAATGTACCATTAAAAATATCCGTCATGCTCGGCAACCACCCAGCTATGTGTATGTTTGCAGCAACACCTGTTGGTTATGAAGAGTCTGAGTTTGCCTATGCATCTCAAATGATGGGTAGTCCGCTACGACTAACAAAATCAGGCAACGGCATGGATATTTTGGCTGATTCAGAAATGGTTATCGAAGCAGAACTAATGAATGGTGTGCGTAGCTTTGAAGGGCCTTTTGGTGAGTTCCCTGGCAGTTATAGTGGCGTTAGAAAAATACCTCGCTTTAAAGTAACGGCTATTTCACACCGCAACGACCCTATTTTTGAAAATATTTACATTGGTCGCGGCTGGACAGAGCACGACACCTTAATTGGCCTAAACACATCAGCACCAATCTACGCACAACTTAAAAAAGACTTTCCTGAAGTTGTTGCTGTTAACGCCTTGTATCAGCATGGCCTTACCGGCGTAATATCGGTTAAGAACCGGTTTGCTGGCTTCGCAAAATCAGTGGCCATGCGAGCACTTGGCACGCCACATGGCACCATGTACCTTAAAAACTTAATCATGGTTGATGATGATGTTGATCCTTTCGACCTAAACGAAGTGATGTGGGCCTTATCAACACGTACCCGGGCTGATGACACGATTGTTATCCCCAATATGCCATTGATTCCGATTGATCCGGCAGCAGAAGTTGCGGGCAAAGGTCATCGCTTAATTATTGATGCAACAAGCTTTATGCCACCCGATAAATTGGGTTCCGACTCAAAAATTGTTACCCCACCATCGGGGGCAAATATTGATGAATTAGCTAAGGTTATTCAATCATTACAAAATGGAGGTCAATCATGAGTTTATGCCCACGCTGCCAAGCCGCCGAAGAAAAAATCCGAGTTGAACATAAAGGTCTCAATGCTCAAGGTGTACTCGTTTGGACAATCTTTCATTGTAGCGCCTGTGAGTTTACATGGCGAGATAGTGAGCCTGCTACTTCCATAGATTACGAGGAACGGGAAGCATTTTTCAGGGTTGATCCTGAAAAACCATATCCAATAATTATGCCTCCGGCTCAATATAAATAGGTTTATCAGCATGAAAAATATTATAGAAAACCTTAACGGCTTATTAGGTGCTGACAACGTCATTAGCGCTTCAGATCAACCTACAGAATATCAATTTCTAACAGACCGCATCAATAATGGTGAGCGTGAAGTCATCGCCGTGGTAACGCCTAGCAATCTAGATGAATTAAAAAATCTACTGGTCTCTTCCACAGATGAAAGCTATTCCTTGTTCAATCTATTAAGCCCTGGAGAAATAAACACCGCGCCTATTCCCGCAAAAGGTGCCATCGTAGTTATTGATCTTAAAAAGCTTAATAGTATTATCGAAGTTAACACTCAAGCTGCTTATGCACTGATCGAGCCTGGCGTTAGCTATGCTCAACTCAATGAATACTTAGAAGCCAATAACATTCCTTTTATCGTTGATTTTGATAAAAACTCAACTCAATCGGTTTCAGGTGGGATCAGCAATAGAAGTTATGGCTACACGCCGTATGGTGACCACCTCATGATGCAATGTGGTATGGAAGTGATGCTCGCGAATGGTCGTTTAATACGTACAGGTATGGGGGCGATGCCAAACAGCGACTCGTGGCAATTATTTAAATATGGTTTTGGTCCCTATATTGACGGCACCTTTACCCAATCAAGCTTAGGCATTATTACCAAAGTAGGTATCTGGCTAATGCCCAAGGCACCAGCTTATAGACCGTTTGCCATTCAACTGCCAAACGAAGCAGCCATGAATCAAGCCGTTGAGATTATGCGCGACATGAAAATTAATATGCTGGTTCCAAATACGGTAACTGTTGCTTCCGCAAAGTCTGACGCCTTGCAATTCTCTACTGAAGCCCTGGAAGACATTGGTAACAACGATGAAGCGGCGACAAAACACCAATTGGGTGCTTGGAATATGTACGGTGCTTTGTATAACATGCCAGCCAACGTTGATTTCTTATGGCAAGCTATTGATGGCGCCTTCAGCCAAATTGAAGGGGCTAAATTTTTAATGCCTGAGGAAACAGCCAATAACCCTATCTGGGCTCAGCGTGAAATGAAGATGGATGGAAAATTCAATACAATTAATCCAAACTTATCAGGCTACTCATCCATCAATGTACATTTTGCTAGCCCAATTGATGGTGACGATGCAGTTAAGATGCAAACGCTGCTAGAAAGCGTTAACAACCCAGCGGAGCTTAACATCATCGGTCAGTTTTCGCTGACATGGCGTACCATGATGACGCAGCTTCAAGTGCTCTACCCTACAGGTGATGCTGAAAAACTAGCACAAGCACGTCAACTCACTAAGCAGCTTATTGACGACTTTTCAGCTCAAGGATACCCTACTTGCCTAGTGGATGCGGACATGCAAGAAGCCGTTGATGCCGTCAGTCTAGATGGACTCAAAACACTTAAAAACCGTGTTAAAAAAGCACTCGATCCGCAGTCTGTTTTTGGTTAAAACTGCTCCATATTATTATTGCTGAGTCGTGTCACTAAGCATTTTGTTTAATGCACGACTCAGCATAATTGAGTTGTAACAATACGCCGAGTTATTTTAATTAACTTATTCTTCAAACCTTACTAACAGTAGATACTTATTATGATTAAAACCTATGACCTTTGGATTAATGGAGAGCACACAAAACCAGCTTCTGGAAAATATTTTGATGTCCTTAACCCGCTAGATGACAGCCTTTATTGCAAAGCCGCCGAGTCTAATCAAACAGATATCAACAAAGCAGTAGATGCTGCTCATGCTTGCTTTTCCAGCTATCGAAAATGCTTAGCTAAAGACCGTGAAGCAATGCTTACAAAAGCCGCTGACCTGCTCGAAAGAGACCGTGAAGAATTCCTTGAAATCCTAATTGATGAAGTCGGCTCTCCAATCAACAAAGCACAATTTGAGGTCACTCAAACAATTGGCCAGCTCCGCGCTGCTGCCGGTAGCGCACGTCGTATTACAGGTCAAACCATGCCGTCTGACACACCGGGCCGTTTAAGCATGAGTTTGCGTAAGCCATTGGGCGTTGTTGCTGCTATTACTCCGTTTAATGTTCCCTTATTAAAAGCTGCAAAATTAGTCGCCTCGCCGTTAGCGACTGGTAATACTGTTGTATTATTAACCTCCGAAGAAGCACCTGCGGTCTCTTTCCGTTTTGCCAAACTAATCGAAGAAGCAGGCTTTCCTGCCGGCAGCTTAAATGTCGTATCTGGTTTTGGTGTGGATGTTGGTGACTTTTTGACCGACCACCCTCTAGTAAAAGCTGTTATGTTCACCGGTTCAAGTGTAGTCGGTAAACACATCAGCGAAATTTGCGGCCGAAATATGAAACCCTGTGTTCTAGAACTCGGTGGTAAAAGCCCTTATATCGTTTTAGCTGATGCCGACCTTGGGTTAGCGGTACAAAATGCCATTATCGGCATGTTCTTTTATCAAGGCCAAGCATGTATTGCATCCAGCCGTATTATTGTAGAAGCAGCTGTGTACGATCAATTTGTTGAAATGTATAGCGCTGCGGCCAAGCAGTTATCAATGGGAGACTTACATGAGATGTCGACCATCTTGGGGCCCATTATTTCACCACGCCAACGCAACCGAGTACGCACACATATTGAAGATGCCGTATCAAAAGGGGCGACTCTCGTTACCGGTGGTGAGTGGGAAGGCAACCGTTGCCAGCCGACTATTCTTACCAATGTCACCGAGGACATGATTGTCTGTCGCCAAGAAACGTTTGGCCCGGTGACCTCCATTTACTCTGTTGAAAACGCTGAAGAGGCGTTAGCACTCGCAAATGATACACATTATGGGCTCAGCGGTGCTATTCACACCAACGACCTTAACAAAGCGCTATCGTTAGCACATGAAGTAGAAACAGGCATGATACATATCAATGCGCCAAGTGTTTACGATGAACCACATGTACCTTTTGGCGGTATTGGCGACAGTGGCTTTGGTCGCGAAGGTGTTGATGTTGATATTGATGCGTTAACACAATGGAAATGGATTACGATTCAAATGCCTGGCTACGATCAAGCCCACTAATACCAAGCTTTTCCAATTAAAACATTAACTTAAAGACTTTAATATTAAAGGACAAACATGACTACCAAACATGATCTATGGATAAACGGTGAACACACCCAACCCGACAGTGGAAAATATTTTGACGTTCTAAACCCGTTAGACGATTCTCTCTACTGCCAAGCCGCTGAGTCAAATGATGCAGATATTAACAAAGCAGTAGAAGCAGCACATCGTTGCTTTCAAACTTATAGCAAAACATTAGCAAAAGATATCGAAGCAATGCTATGTAAAGCAGCTGATTTAATGGAAAGAGATCGTGCTGAGTTTACGGACATTCTAATTGACGAAATCGGCTCACCAATAAACAAAGCCAATTTTGAAATTGCCTATGCGATTACTCATTTACGTGCTGCTGCAGGCGTTGCTCGTCGCGTGACGGGGCAAACCATGCCATCTGACACACCAGGCCGGCTCAGCATGAGCGTACGTAAACCTTTAGGCGTTGTTGCTGCCATCACACCGTTTAACGTACCGTTGATTAAAGCAGCAAAGTTAGTCGCCTCACCTTTGGCAACGGGCAACACCGTTGTACTACTGCCCTCAGAAGAAGCACCAACACTGTCTTTCCGTTTTGCTCAACTACTGCATGAAGCCGGCTTCCCTGCGGGTTCTGTTAATGTTGTCTCTGGCTTTGGTGTTGACGTAGGTGATACCTTAAACAGCCACCCACTGGTTAAAACAGTGATGTTTACTGGTTCTAGCCGAGTAGGTAAACATATTGGTGAAATTTGCGGTAAACAAATGAAACACGCCGTGCTTGAGCTTGGCGGAAAAAGCCCACTCGTTATCTTGGCAGATGCTGACCTTGGATTAGCAGTCAAAACGGCTATTTTTGGTATGTTTTTATACCAAGGCCAAGCCTGTATGGCCTCCAGCAGAATCATTGTTGAAGAAGGTATTTATGATCAATTCATCGCAGCCTATAAACAAGCGGCAAGCCAACTGTCTATGGGCGACTTACGTGAAATGTCCACCATCCTTGGCCCTATTATCTCTCAACGCCAGCGTGACCGAGTACGCCGTCATATAGACAATGCAGTAGAAAAAGGTGCTACCATCGAAACCGGCGGTAACTGGCAGGGTAATAAATGTGAGCCAACGATCCTAACCGGGATCACAGAAGAGATGGATGTTTGCTACGAAGAAACTTTTGGTCCTGTAACCTCGGTCTATTCGGTTAAAGATTATGAGGCCGCTCTCGAAATGGCAAATGATACGCCCTATGGACTCAGCTCGGCTATTATTACTAACGACTTAAATAAAGCCTTAGATTTTGCCGAGAACATTGACTCTGGCATGGTTCATATCAATGCCCCTACTTTGTATGACGAACCTCACGTACCTTTTGGCGGTACAGGCGACAGTGGCTTTGGCAGAGAAGGAATCGAGGTCGACGTTGATGCACTAACGGAGTGGAAATGGATTACCATTCAACTCCCTGACGCAAGCGCTGGACACTAAGCTTTTATGTTTAAGTAACATTAAAAAGCAGCCCTTCCCGGCTGCTTTTTTTGTGTCAAAAATTTATTATTAAACTTCTACTTAAAAGGATAATCTCATGATCAAACCCGCCAGTGATTTTATTAAAGAAGCCCAAAAAATATGCAATTGCCTTGATGCCGTTGCAGCTAAAGAACTTGCCGGGCAGTCAAATAACCTGATTATTTTGGATGTTCGAGAACCACATGAGACCGCCGAATCAAAGCTTGAACAGGCCATCAACATTCCTCGCGGCCTATTAGAAATGAAAGTACAAAACCATTGCACCGACCCTGATACTCTCATTCTTATCCATTGCGCAGGAGGTGGCCGTGCATCTTTAGCCGCAGCCAGACTACATGAAATGGGCTATCGTAATGTCCATGCCATTACCGAAAAATTTACCGACATCAAGAAGATTTTTAGTTAAATAAATTAACTACATTCAATCTCATACCGCTCCTCACTAGGCATTCAAAGGCAATACTAGCTGTCTTTAATCTAAACAAACCAAGCTAGTATTTCTTTGCTAGTTTTATTTGCTCATAATAATGTTTAGCGTAGTTGGTCAGAATACTTTTCTTTTCTTTTTCCGCTACCTTTAAAGACGTTAACCCCATCCCAGCCAATTCAATGCTCGCTTCTATGGTGTCTGATACAGCTGCTGAGGCCCCTACTTCTAATAACTGGGTACACTCTAATGAATTGCCTCCCCTAACGTAAATCGCTAAATCTGGGTAAGTTTGCCGTAAAGACCCAACAATTAATTTTGATGTTTCCATATCATTAACCGTCACAATGACTATGCGCGAATCTCCGACACCAACTGAATCAAGCAATCCTTTATTACAAACATCTCCATAATAGACAGGAAGGTTATTCGCTTGAGATTTTCGAACAATATTAGGGTCGATATCAATTGCAACAAAGGGTTTTCCCGCTAACTTTAGAATATCTCCTATCCGGTGCCCAACACGACCAAAACCCGCTAGTATTATTGGCGATGATTTAGGCACTTCGGAAGGGTTTATTCCTATCAATTTCTTCTTCGTCACCACCTTTCTTGCACATTCGGCCAATATTGGCGTGACCAATAAACTAATTAAGATCACTAATAACAGTTGTTGATGAAGGGCCGGCGCTAAAATGCCTGAGTCTAGTGATAAGGAAAACAGCACCAATGCAAATTCACCACTTTGAGCCAAAACCAATGAAACCGCTAAGCTTTTCCCCTTACTTAAACCAAACATATAAGTTAATGGGAATAAAATCAGTATTTTAATACCAATCAATAACGCAACTAGCCCCATTGAAAGCAACGGCTGATCAATCAGCAAGCCAAGGTTTAATGACATCCCCATTGTCATAAAAAACAACCCCAATAGCAGCCCTCTAAACGGTTTAATTTCAGAAATAACCTGATGTTTATAGGAGGAATCAGACATCAGCATACCAACTATAAACGCGCCCATCGCCATTGATAAGCCAACCTTCTCGGCAATCAACGACACACCAAGAACAACCAATATAGCTGACGCCGTAAACACTTCTGGAATTTTTGTTAACGCAATCCGATGAAGAACAGGGTGTAAAAAATAGCGTCCAAATAAAATCACCATCAACAGAGTAAATACAGACTCTGCCAGCGCTAAACCAATATCATCCCCCATACTTATTTCTGACACGCCTAAAAGACTGACCAATGCCAGTAACGGCACAACGGCCAAATCCTGAAGAAGGAGAATCGAAAATGATGTTCTACCGTATGTTGATTTCAACAAACGTTGCTCACTTAAAAGTTGCAAAACAAAAGCTGTTGATGACAGCGCTAATGCCGGACCAATAATTGCCGCTGCTTGTAATGGAACTTCAAAAACATAGTAACTCACTGCAACAAGGACCAAGCCTGTTATCAGCACTTGGAGCGTACCTAAACCAAAAACCATTCGTTTCATCTGCCAGAGTCGCGACGGCTTAAGCTCAATCCCAATCACAAATAAAAGAAAGGCTATGCCTATTTCAGCAAAGTGACGGATTTCAGATAGATTATGAATGAGCCCTAGGCCGGATGGACCAACAGCTAAACCTGCAATCAAAAAGCCAGGAACAGCACCCAGTTTTAACGTTTGGCATATCGGCACCACCGCTACGGCAGCCACCAGTAGAATAATTAAATCTTCAAGATAACCCGATGACATATCTCTACCCTTCTAAGTAGACTGTTTTCTGCAACAATTAAGGATCCAGTAACCAAAAACTCCCGATGCAAAGGAACCCAACAAGATAGCTAGTTTATCAGTATATTGAAACAAGCTGGCATCGGTGGAGGTTAGAGAGACAATAAACAAGCTCATCATGAAACCTATACCAGTCAGAATAGAGACTCCATATAATTGCATCCAATTACTTCCACTAGATAGTGCCTCTAATTTTAACTTAATGGCTAACCAACTAAAACCAAAAAAACTAATTGCTTACCTAAAAACAAACCCAGCATGATGCCAACAGTTACTGAGCCAGCCTTTGGTTTAGAGATATATCACCCGCATTAAAAAATGCAAATAAATGTAAGATGAGAAAAACCACCCCACCAACCGCGCCAATAACCTCGAAACCACCTCTTTGGCAGTTATCGTATATAAAGCTACATTAACTTTACTAACATCGGCTTTTAATATTGTTTTAGCTTCACTTAAATGATGATATACACTTAGTATCCGCAAGTTCTGCTTCCAACACCTCCGTGTTAATAGCCAGCCCATCTACATAACAATCTTTGTTTGACCTTAAGTTCTCTTCAAGCCTAGTGAGTATTTTTATTTGATCTGATCAAACACTTAATGTTCTAAAACATAATGTCCTGGAGCATCTATCAAGCTTTTAGCCACGCTACCCTTTATACCCATTTTTGATGGTGCGACCTTTTCCGCCTCATTTTTACTGACCAACCAGCGCTCCCATTCCAACCACCACGAACCTTCTTTAACACCTGTTGACTCCAACCATTTATCAGGTGAAAGGTACTTATCACTTTTTTTCTTTAATGAAACACGGTAATGACGGTTTCGGTGACCAGGCTCACTAATGATCCCTGCATTATGTCCACCACTAGTCAGTAAAAAGGTCACCTCTGTACGCGTTAAGTGTTTGATTTTGTAGACTGATTTCCATGGTGCCACATGATCCTTCTCCGCTCCTACAACAAAGAGCGGACAATCAATATCCCCTAAAGAAACAGGTTTACCATGAACCTTGTAACGATGTTCTGAAAAATCATTATTCATGAAAAGCTGTTCAAGATACTCAGAGTGCATTTTGTAAGGCATTCTTGTTGCATCGCTATTCCAAGCCATTAAGTCATTCATTGGTGCGCGTTGCCCCAACAAATAATCATGTAATACCCTTGACCAGATTAAATCATTGGAACGCAATAACTGGAATGCTCCCTTCATCTGTTTTGTATCTAGGTAACCTTGTTCCCACATCATATCCTCTAAGTAAGCAACCTGACTGTGGTCAATAAAAAGCATTAACTCTCCAGCCTCAGAGAAATCAGTCTGTGCAGCAAATAACGTAATTGAACCAATGATACTGTTATCTTCTTTAGCCAATGCTGCGGCAACCAATGTTAATAAGGTCCCTCCTAAACAATAACCAACTGTATGAATTTTTTTATTCGGTATCACTGATGAAACTTGCTCTAATGCATGCCCTACACCCAAGTCTATATAATTTTCTAGTGTTAAATCACGATCTTCCTCTGTTGGGTTCTTCCAAGAAATCATAAAAACCGTATACCCATTATCGACCAAGAACTTAACCATTGAATTATGTTCAGATAAATCCATGATGTAGTACTTCATAATCCAAGCTGGCACAAAAAGAATCGGCTCCGCATAAACCTTGTCAGTCGTCGGGCTATATTGAATCAATTCAATCAAGTGATTGCTATACACAACCTTCCCTGGCGTTGTGGCTAGGTTTTCCCCTATTTTGAATGCTTCAATACCGACAGGGCCTTCACCCCTGCTACTTCGTCCCCAATCTTCCAAGAGGTTTTGCATTCCCCTTACTAAGTTTTGCCCCCCTTCTTGTTCGGTGACCTTTAATAAATCCGGGTTTGTCAGCAAAAAATTTGAGGGAGAGATCACATCCAGCAACTGGCGTGTCGTAAACGAAACAACATTCTCATGATGCTTAGAAACACCATTAACACCCGTTATCGCGTTGTGCCACCACTGCTGAGTCAATAAAAATGACTGAGCATAAAGTGAAAACGGTAATCTCTTCCATGCATCTGATTCAAAGCGCTTATCTTGTGGCAACGGTTCTATACAACGCTGGTTGTCCACATCATTTCCAAGGTGAGTCAAACACTTAACAACATAACTCAAAAAGCGGCTATTTTTTTTCATCGCTTTTTTAATCAGCTCGCCTTGTTTCCCAGGCGAATTAGCCAAATGTATCGCCCAATCGATATAAGCTAACATCATTGATGTTGGTGAAATCCCCGCCGTTATTTTTCCTTCAGCAGCGTGAATAATACGGTCTAACGTGTTAACACTTTTACTCGGGTCTCTATGTTCCATAATGACTCCTTGCCTTTATAATCAATTAAATATCCATTTCCACACTAATGCAAAGATAATATAACCATTTGATAATGGTATATTGAATAAATTCATCACTAGCCTTTAGCGTAACAATTAATTAATAGGAAAATGTCGTGTCGTTTTCAAAAACTTTCAGCAATGGAACACGTTATGTCTGAGAAACTAAATCGCGAGTAAGTCATTCAACAGTTTGATGCGCACAATGAGGGGCTTTCTACGACAATCATCAGTAATAGCAATAAAGAAACGCCAGTAATAACTTTTTTTCTCATCTTAGCTGCACTTGATTTTTTAAATAATATATCATGACGTAGGAGGTTCCCAGTTAAGTAGCGCCTTAATATTAACAGCCCTTTTTAAATGGATACATTAAATCTCTAAATCCTCCTTGTTATTTTAATGGTGGGGCTCTTTGACTTTACCAATGGCTTCCACGATGCCGCAGATATGGTCGCAAAGGCTATTGCATCACACTTAATGAGCCCAGCTATGGCAATATCCATTGTCAGCATTTTTACCTTTATTGCGCCCTTTGTTGTTGGTTTAACTGTTGCCGACACCGTGGGAACTTTTATTAATATTCGAGGTACTTCTCAGCATACTGCTCAAAGTGTTGTTATTGGTGCTTTGTTGGCGGCTATCTGTTTTAACCTAGCCACTTGGTGGCTGGGTTATCCATCGTCATCCTCTAATTCTCTGGCTGGTGGGCTTGTTGATGCAGGGCTCTATGCTGTCGGCGCCGAAAAAATAAATTGGGGTATTGACGCACTGAGCGGTGGCCATTTAGACGGTTTAATGAAGGTCGTCGTTGGTTTATTTGCCTCCCCAATTATGGGCTTTGTGATTGGTTTTTTTGTTATGAAAGTAGTCATGAGGCTACTGAAGCGTTTAACCATTAAAGCAAACACTTGGCTAAAGTACTCACAATATCTCAGCATTGCTTGGCTCGGCTTCTCACATGGTGCAAATGACGCACAGAAAGGCATGGCTATTATCGGTATGATGTTGCTAGCCTCTGGAAATAATCAGCTATTCAACATCCCCATATGGGCTATTTTTTGGTGTGCATCTGCCATTACTTTAGGCACACTGTTTGGTGGCTGGAGAATAATAAAAACCTTGGGTTACAGGCTTTTCAGAGTCACCCCCGCACACTCGGTCGCCAACCAAATTGGCGCCGCACTTGTTAACACCCTAGCGACAAGCATTGGTGCGCCCACGTCTACAACTCAAGTTGTAACAGCCACATTACTCGGTAACGGTGCGGCAAAAAAACCGCTACATGTTAAATGGCAAACTGCGCTGGGGATTCTTTCAGGCTGGTGGGTTAATATTCCCACCACGATTATATTAGGGTGGTTATTTTGTTTTCTTTTCAATTTACTTTGGAGCTAAATGATGAACTTTATACATAAATATATTCTTCCAAAAGAGGTTGATTTTAATGCCGTGATTTTGAAGCAAGCAAGCGTTACCAGAAAAATCGTTTCATATATCCAAAAAGCTTGTTCTAAAAATGACATTTCAACTTTAGACCTTATTACCGAAGAGGTAGCATTCGCACGCGAGCTAAAGACTCAAAACATGAAACAATTGCTTGATGTACTTATTACACCCTATGATAAGGAGTCCATTTTTAGAATCATCACCCAACTGGACTGGATAGCACTTAGTGTTAAGCACTTTCATCTAGAAATAGTTGAATACAAACTTCAATCACTTGAAGACTACCAAACTATTGCCGAAAAATTATTAGACATGTCTAACCTACTGGAAAATGGCATCGGCCAACTGCCGGCACAAAATCTAACTTTAATTAACAGTAATATTGATCAAATAGTTGAGCTATATGACCAGGTAATCTCTACGTGTGCAAAAGCAAGCGCCGAATTACTACAACACAATGATTTGGTTACAATCATTCGCAGTAAGGATGTTATTTTGCAACTTAAAGAGATTGCTAAGAGAATACATGTCGCAGCCAATACATTAGAAGACATGGCTATTAAGGTTGTTTAGTTCAACCCGAGGTAGGGCTTTCCGAAGATACCAAAATGGTGACGATGCACTAGTCGTACTTAACCAAACAAACCGATCCATTATAGAAAAACAACGACGTAGACATACTACACCCTTACTTCATTACAGGTAAATACATTATCTGTTCCTCTCACTGGGCGGTTCATCCCCACGCTTGTGGGGAACACGCTCAGACGTTGATGTGAAGCCCAATCCCTAACGGTTCATCCCCACGCTTGTGGGGAACACATGATTTAGATGGCACGTACAGTAATGTAGCGCGGTTCATCCCCACGCTTGTGGGGAACACATGTCTATACGATGGAAGATTCACTCGTTAGGCGGTTCATCCCCACGCTTGTGGGGAACACCAACACCATATTGTTGCGCCATCGCCTCGCCACCGGTTCATCCCCACGCTTGTGGGGAACACATAAGGTTCTCGGCATTTTCATTGATAATAAACGGTTCATCCCCACGCTTGTGGGGAACACTTTTGCCAACTTCCTCGCCTTGTCTTTTGCTTGCGGTTCATCCCCACGCTTGTGGGGAACACCCTCATTTATTTCAGACTCGGATTTATTGTTTCGGTTCATCCCCACGCTTGTGGGGAACACAGCAGCAATCAAAAAGCAGCTTAGATTTATTGCGGTTCATCCCCACGCTTGTGGGGAACACAAAATCCAGCCCATAGCCGGTTAGCTCGGTTACGGTTCATCCCCACGCTTGTGGGGAACACTGAAGGCACAGCAGAAGAAAGAAGAGTTGAGGCGGTTCATCCCCACGCTTGTGGGGAACACTTACGCTAGATCAAAAGAAGATGCCGCGGTAGCGGTTCATCCCCACGCTTGTGGGGAACACATGTATTCGGCAAACTAATGAATGACCTGTTGATGGTTCATCCCCACGCTTGTGGGGAACACAGTGGCGTATTAATGGCCGCATCTGCCGCCAACGGTTCATCCCCACGCTTGTGGGGAACACAATATCTAAAAAATAAAGAACCCTCTCAAACCCGGTTCATCCCCACGCTTGTGGGGAACACCCTCATTTATTTCAGACTCGGATTTATTGTTTCGGTTCATCCCCACGCTTGTGGGGAACACTAAACGCGGCGCTAATAAACGTGTCCACATCGCGGTTCATCCCCACGCTTGTGGGGAACACTTTTTATGGGTGGGTTTAGCAGGTGCTTGACGCGGTTCATCCCCACGCTTGTGGGGAACACAAAACTTGTACCGGCTACGTGTGAAACACGCGCGGTTCATCCCCACGCTTGTGGGGAACACATAACAAGGATGCTACTGTTGGACACGAGAAGCGGTTCATCCCCACGCTTGTGGGGAACACCGCCTCCGGCAGTTGATCGTCATCATGCTGATCGGTTCATCCCCACGCTTGTGGGGAACACATTTATATGCAGGCGAGTGCATACTGGATAGCCGGTTCATCCCCACGCTTGTGGGGAACACTTCTCTTCAATAAATAAAGCATCCGTTCTCTGCGGTTCATCCCCACGCTTGTGGGGAACACGATTGACTGCTCAATTAAATTGTATAGTGCGTCGGTTCATCCCCACGCTTGTGGGGAACACTAGCACCCGATCCAGTAGTGGATTCGTAATGCCGGTTCATCCCCACGCTTGTGGGGAACACATTGTTAGCGTCCCATGCGTGGGCCTCAGCCTCGGTTCATCCCCACGCTTGTGGGGAACACGGTTTTCTCGTCTGTCGCGTTCTTCACAGTTTCGGTTCATCCCCACGCTTGTGGGGAACACGCATCGGCAATAAACGCGCCAGTGTCTAATTCGCGGTTCATCCCCACGCTTGTGGGGAACACCTGATGTGTTTGGTGAAACAGATGACTTATGGCGGTTCATCCCCACGCTTGTGGGGAACACCCCTTTACCGAAGTTGGTAATACCCTCAACTGCGGTTCATCCCCACGCTTGTGGGGAACACTGCGGTTGTGTTTTCGCCGATCAACTCACCAACGGTTCATCCCCACGCTTGTGGGGAACACGCTCTCTAAGTGATGACAAACTGAGCGTATGCCGGTTCATCCCCACGCTTGTGGGGAACACGTCAAGGTGGAACAGGATTTATGATGAATGATGCGGTTCATCCCCACGCTTGTGGGGAACACATGTATAGCAGAAACTAAAGCCGATGATCTGCCGGTTCATCCCCACGCTTGTGGGGAACACACCAGTTAATCAACCTGGATGAAAATATCAAACGGTTCATCCCCACGCTTGTGGGGAACACATAAACGCACTAACAGAGGCCCGTACTAGGGCCGGTTCATCCCCACGCTTGTGGGGAACACACCTGTCCGGCATTAGATATCATTAGCTCAAACGGTTCATCCCCACGCTTGTGGGGAACACTCCATCTAAAGCCGCAGGCGGTATCAGCCCAACGGTTCATCCCCACGCTTGTGGGGAACACTGTTTCCCATAGGGATAGGATGAAAGCCCTCACGGTTCATCCCCACGCTTGTGGGGAACACTATAAAAGCCGCTGGTACACCATATCTAAAACCGGTTCATCCCCACGCTTGTGGGGAACACTCTTATTATACATAATTGATTTACCAAGTAATTTTCAAACTGTTACTTGCTACCAAGCAATAAGGGTAAATTTATACTATTTTGTTAAAGATCACTTTCATCATCTATCGGTATGAACGAAACCATTCTTAAACCATCCAAATCGACAGGAATTCGTCTATTTTCACCTAATGTTTGAAAGTCAAAACCTGACTCTGTATTGGTTGCCCATGCCATGACAATATTCCCGTCTTCTTGTTGCTGCTGACATTGCTGCCAGATCATTTCTCTCACTCGCTGCGATAAGTCACCGACATAAACACCCGCTCGAATTTGTAACAGCCAAATCGCAAGTCGGCCTCTCAATCTAGGTGGTATTGCTTCTGTCACTACAACCGTCATGGCCATAATTTAATCACTTCGATGCCCCGCATCAGCAATACTTTCAGCTAATGGAATTGCTGGCGGCACAGATTCTTTAGGTGGTTTGGGCGGGGATATTTCACCTGCTGAAAGAACTTCTTCAATCAGCGGGATAATTTTTTTTAGTATTTTTTGCTCTCGAAACACATCACGACAAGCAAGCCTTACTTGCTTATCCGCTGCATAAGGATTTTTTGATGCTATTTGAAAGGCTAATGGAATAACGGAATCAAATTTGTAAATATCCGCTATATCATAGACAAATGACAGTGGTTTTCCGGTGTGTATAAACCCAACAGCAGGCGCGTAACCTGCAGCCAACACCGCTGCTTCAGTTATGCCATAAAGACATGATGTAGCTGCACTGATGCATTGATTAATCACATCCCCAGCCTCCCAATCTTTCGGGTCATAACGCCTACCATGCCAATGCACACCATATTGCTTAGCTAATATTTTATAAGTGCTGCGCACACGAGCCCCTTCAATACCACGCAGCTGATCTACACTTCTACGTTGTGGTGGTTCCTCTCCAAATCGTAACGCATACATTTTACGAACTACTTTCAATCTTAAACTATCGTCCAAGGCTAGTTTGGCTTGATATAATAGTCGATCAGACCTCGCGCCACCCGGTTGACCTGAGGCATATAAACGAACACCCGCCTCGCCAACCCATACCAAAAGAGTGCCAACTTGTGCAGCTAACCTAACTGCTGCATGAGAGACCCTTGTGCCTGGCTCAAGCATAATGCAGGCGATACTACCTACTGGAATATGGGTTCGAACGCCTGTTTTATCAATTAAAACAAACGCACCATCTTTCACATCTACCTGACCGTATTGAAGAAATATCATAGATATGCGATCTTTCATAGGTATTGGTTTTAATGGGGTGAAGGTCATAATTTAAGAAATAATTAAAGTTATTTTTCTAACTTCAGTGTTCTTAGTACTTTTTCACCCTTAACCAACGCTTTGAACAAAGGCAAGTCACTTTGATATTTACGCATTAATACTTGGTAAATATTTTTAGCTTCTGCTGCCAGTCTCTCTAACGCGTCTTTTCGTAAGACTCTGGCTTCTTTACGATCAACATCTAATAATAGCTCCTGTACAATTTTTTGAGCATTGGATATATATTGCTGCACCGCTGTATTTTTTATACCTGAAATAAATTTTTTATCATATCCCGCACCAAACATTTTATTCAAGGCCTGGACCAACTTGTCTTTTGCATCTAATCCAGCATCAATCACCTGCGTCACTCTCTCTAGGTTACTATCCCAATGTTCGGGCATGGCATACAAATCATAAACTCGCCCCGTAATTGATCCTTGATCAGCAATATTTCCACCAATTAATAAATTCACTTTTCCTTTAACAACCTTTTGGCTAATTATTAATGCAGGTATTGAAAAACTTTTGTTCGTTTCCTTACTTAACACATAAGATGAAAAATTTTGCCAACTGTGCCAGTGCTGATCTCGTGCACACATAGGGAAAACGCCCTCTTCTTGTTGGGTGATTGGCGTATAGGGGTGAGGCCACCATTGCGCACCTTCATCACGGCCTTTTTTAGTTGAGCCATAACTACCAGTGTATTTCTGTCGCAAAAAAGTTTTAATTGACTTATCAGCGTGATGTCCACAAACATCACATAAGCAAGGTTCATCGAGTACTGAAAAATCAATATGGTAAGCTAACGCGAATAAACCACGCTCTAAACCTATCTGATGAGCATAATAAATATCCCCCTGCATAGGATCTTGCCACATCAATTTATTATTTGGACTTTTAATTCCACGCGCTTGATTAAAAAAATCCACCGCCACCGTATTAGCTAATATCGTTGTTTTTAAATCTTTACCTGAAATGAGCGTTGATATTGCTCCACCACCACGAATACCCGTCGCACCAGTCGGCCCAAAGCATTCTCCTTTAATATTCATGTGTAAGTTGTAGTTCAAGGCATGACTACAGTCCGGACAAATCACTTCAGCATATGAGGTTTCAGAAAACAATCCAAGAGCATTAGGTGAACCTCCACATTCAATACCTGAAATCATTTTGGTAATAGGTGCTTCAGCAGGAGTAGTATTTGTCGGCATAGCCGAACGCATAAAGCATTTCTCCTCAAACCACTGAAAATCAACTTTGCTTAATGCAAGGTCATATTGCTCTGCCGTTAAACCATTTTCCACATAGCCTTTTAATTCATTTAAAGTCGGTTTTAGTACTACTGTGCTTAATGAGCCTAATAATTGCAACATGGCCAATTGAATTTCATCAAATGCATATTGCAGTTGATAATCATTATTAGAGGTCAGGAGTGTCCTTAAAGAAATCTTTCTCGATGTGGTCGAAATAAAATCATCGATTAATAAATTCACCTTCTACCTCCACGACTAGCGCACACATAAACCATGCGCATGCCATTTTTTCTTGGTATGTTGGTAGTTAAATCACGCACTTGCAGCGTTGCAATTTCATTATCTCCTGTAATATCACTAAAAATCTGTCCCTTATTTCCCAGTGATTTTAGTGCGTTGACAGGGTTGTCATTACTGACAACCGTTTCAAATAATGGTCTCGTTAAAGGGCAAGATTTACGACCTTGAAAAAGTGTAAAAACAGGTGCTTTAATTTTTTCCTGCAATAACTCAATAGTTTCGTCATCACCGGTTATCGCAAATGAATGCTCACTATCGCACCAGTATTCCCGATAGGTGGGTTTTGTTCCTTTTTGAATTGCCCCCTTTGGACTACGAAAATTCTGCACTGTATGATAATCCACAATTTTCTGTCCTGTATTATGCACTTGTACTGCGATTTTTAGTTGACTAGATAAGCGATACAAGTTTTCATGCTGGTCACGAGTAATCCCTACAGCTGCACCCAACAAACCTATTATTGCTGACCGTGTTGGGAAGTGGTTAACCCTACGATGCACATCAAAGGTTTGCAAGCCATAGGCTGACATACCTTCCGTTTTTAGAATTAAGGTTTTCATACCTTATTCCTGATTAAAGTTAATTTCGCTAAGTTTGTTAACTAACTGAACTTGGTCACTGGCAGCTGAATTAGTCATATCAAAGGCAATTGCTTTAGATTCAAGTTCATACCCTGATACTAATTTCTCATAATGAGAAATTAAACTGTGAATCGATTCCTCCATAACATCACTTTTATTTTTAATCGCACTTCTAAAGGCATTTGCTAAGGATAAAGGCTGATCTGACTGGGTAACCATTACAAAATCAGCATGGTTATACGCCGCAAAAGTTTTTTGTTTAGCTGAGGGAGAAACTTGGGCAAAACAACGTACAACGGTATTAATAATATCGCTTAACTCCTGCTTAGATTTTTGGATGTTTTCAGCAAGCAAGTCCAAGTTAATGGAGGCATAACGATAAAAGACACCTGAGCTAAACTCTGTCGTTCCAATATGCCCTGAACCTTGCTCCGCTAAGTCATCACACGCGGTAAACCAGTCCACTTCTATATCTGAATTGTGCGTCGTCAAACTATGTGCAACGCTCATAGCAGCTTCTACATTACGCTCTGGGCAACTGGCATCCATTCGGCCTGATAAAGCAACATCAATAGTTGGAATATGAGGAATATTTTTTAATGCCTTTAGCTCAACCCCTTCTTGCACCATACTAATAGCTTCCTTTATAGCACCCAATGCATAAGGCTGAACTGCATCAAATACACGTTTAGTTTCACCTGATTCTTTATTTTTTTCTTTTTTAACTTTCGAACCAAGGTTTACCAGCACGTCTTCAATTACTTTTTTATCAGTATCAGGCAGCTCCTTCACACATAAGTCCAATAATTCATCGAATTTATTGGTACGAATTGAAACTTCATCAACCGTTTTACGATAGATATCGCTCTGCCGTATTGCTCTCTTTAAGCATTGGCTAGAAATACGACTGCGGGTCGTGCCGCCAAAAATAGCCGTTTTTTGTAACCCAGAATCATCGCGATTCATCATCGAAGAAGGGTGTGAAATCAATGTGTGGATGTTAATAAATGTGCTCATATATCTATTCCTTGAAATGAATTAATCTTGCTCGGCTAAAATAAAATCTTTTAATAAATTACGTCGCGCGTTATCGCCCCAATATTGTGCTAGCTTGCCAATGCTATTTAAATTCAGCTGTTTACATCGTATCAATTGACGTTTGAGGTATTCGATACTATTTCCACCGCTACGACTGATTTGCATAATATGCTGTTCTTTAACGCCTGTATGAATCAATGCTTCCGCTACCGTACGTGATTGCTCTTCATCATTCGCTATATTTACACCCACGAGCAAAAAAAGTATTCGTATTGTTTGTTGATTGTCTTGTAAACCAGTCATTTTAAGCACACGGAAGTAGGCTGGAGCATTAGCCATATTTTTTAGGTTACAGCGTTTTAATTCTGCTTGATCACCCTTGCCGAGTCGACAATAGGCTTGATAAATTTTTTGATACATTGATTTTCCTTTTATCGTGTTCTAGCAAGTGATAGCAACCCTGCACCAGCATGTTTTTTACGACCAATACCCATCACAACTGCATTCTGAATTGTATCGGCGTTGGTTATTTGCAATATGCCTTCAAAAGTTACAAAACGAGATTTATAACTTTTTCGACTATTCACTAATGCATAACCCATTGAGGTCACTGTGACATTTGCCCCTATTAATTTACGCTGTAGCCACTGGATTTGTTCTGCTTGGTCATGAATTTCAATTACATTCCTTGCTTTTCTTAACCGTTTGGTTGGGTGTGCAAGTAGTTTAAATTTACAATAATCCCCATTAACTAAATTCAACTGAAAAGTTTTGCTTTGCAAGACTTCCGCCTTATCACTACTTTTAGGTTCAGTGGATGATTGCAATAAAGCAACAATTTGTCCCTTGTGTTGACTTTCTACCCGAAACAAATGATCACGTTTTCGTTCTGGCGTATTTGGAAATAAACTCCAAATTGCCTGATGTTGCTCATAACTGTCAGTGGTTTTTAAAACCACATGTGAGATATACATTCATTCAACTCCTTTTATATGTTGTTGCAAATCTTGCTGTAATCGCTCATCAAACACACCTAATTTACTGTAAAGAATATCCAAACCCACCATTGCTTTTAGGCAAAAAAAATCGTCGTCTTTTTTCCCTTTTGCCATCTTTCTGGATAAAGATACCGTATTTTTCTCCCTGTCTTGTTGTTCGGCATAATCGCCGCCATGCCATAATTCTCCTTTAGATTTAAACAGCACAACAGCTTGTGATAATTCACCTTCCCGCGTTAATAAGGCTGACCGGGGGTCAACATCATTCAACGGTCGTGAGGATTGGTTACTGATCATTTTGGCAGAATAATAACTACCCTCTTGTTCATTATTAAATTTTTCAACGATTTCTTTCAATACAGCCGGCTCATCACCATAACTTTCGTCACAGTGAATTAGATTCATTGCCATTCGATAACAATCTGGAAAAACAAGCTGCGGATTCGCTTGTAAATATTTTTGTGTTCGGTATAAAACTCTTATGTTTTTATAAACATAGCCGCTACCAGCATAAGCGGTTAGGAAATTCGCCTCTACTTGTAATAATTCAGGGCATAAGGTAATAAAAAACGGTTCTTTAATCACATTGGTTCGTATAAATAATTCAGAGTTTTCATCTGTACGATCATGCCGCCACAAACGCCCCATGCGTTGCATTAAAAATTCAATCGGAGCAATTTGACTTACTAATATATCAAAATCTAAATCCAGCGATTGCTCTATCACTTGTGTAGCAATCAATAAACCGCCTTTACGCGAAGCATCTTTACCGAATTTATTTAAAACATACTTTTCGATGCGTAGGCGATCTTCTATCGTATATCTCGCATGAAATAAATCGATGTCAATATCAGTTTGCTCGACCAGCATGGAATAAATTAATTGAGCATCGTGTACGGTATTACAAATGACACCCACCATTGCACCCGCCTCTGCCCAATCAATTAATTGCCGACATTGTTGTTTATCGGGTATTTGGTCAGAGCTTATCCAGACTTTGTTTTGTATTATTTTTTCTTCAGGCGATTCCTTTATTTCATAGCTGGTTGTTTGCCCTTGTAAATCAACATGCGTGATTAATGGATAAGCATCACTATTAGCTTCGCCCTGATAGCTATCAAGCAACTGCCTTTTTAGATGAATAGGTAAGGTGGCTGATAGCGAGATAACACTTGAGTAGGCTTCATGCTGCCCTTTTAATACTTTTTCAATCAGCCCATACATGTAAGCGTCAAAACTATGAATTTCATCCAGAATTAAGACCGATTTTCGTGTGCCAAAGGAACGAACAAACTGATGTTTAATACCTAAAACACCCATCAAAATCTGATCAACAGTAGCGACTGACATAGACCCTAAAAAAGCACGTTTACTGGATTGATGTAAAAAACCATTTTCATCAGGAATCAAATATTTAGCTTTACTGTGCGCCAAGGTTACGGAACTATCAGGAAATAACTTTTCAGCCGCATTTCCAATACGGTCAAATAATCCATTCGCCGTTGCCTGCGTTGGCAATCCAAATACCACTCCATCTGCTAAGCCGTTTTGTATTAATGCTGAAGCATAGGCTAAGGCAAACTCTGTTTTACCTGAGCCTGTGTCCGACTCAACAATCGTTAAGCCTGCTTCAATGGGTAAATCGGCTAGTAAACACTGAATGCCTCTCGGTTTATATTCAGGAAATAAATAATCAAAACCTGCCCCTTGAATAAGCGCTAACATACCGGTTTCTTGTAATGCTTTTTCGGCTCGGGGTAATACATCATAGTAGTAGCGCTGCAGGTCAACCGTTTGATCCTGCGTAAAATTAGTGATGGATGACCCCACCCAATCAGAAACGCTACATAATCCAGCCAACATGCTTATTTCATTTACTTGCGGAATTTCATGCAGATTAAACCAGTCCAAACAAAATCGTATCCATTGCTGACGAGCTTGCCTATCCATTTCTATGAGTTCTTCATCAGCATCTGGTTCGATAAAACGGATCGATTCATCACAAAACCCATGATGGCCTGCAACCGCTTTCATATTGTCAGAGTCACAGACCTCTTCTGAAAAATAATAATAACCGTATGAGCCGTGCTGATAGGCTTCATCATCTACCTCATAGTCATTACCCTGCAATTTAATACGCAGTTCAGGAACAAAATCCTGAAACCGCGCATCAAACTTGCCTAAGTCATGCATTGCAATAAAAAACAACACAATAGATTTTGATTGCGCTTCGACCAACCCCGTTTGATGAGAAATTTGTTTTAAAAGTACAGCGGACTTTTGTAGCCACATATCCGCCACGGCCACCACATCCAAACAATGATATGGCAACAAGTGATAGGCTACCTCCCCGCTATCATTTACTTTTGCCTTACCCCAATATTTATAATAAAGAGCATCTTGAGCATCCATTTATAACTGTCCTTGTATCCAATGGTCTAACTTTTATCCCTGTTATATCTCAAATTATGATTTACGTGGCATATTTTTCATAGTCATCACCAATAAGTTTTGACTTACTTGATCCAACGACCACGCATTCTTTATATCGCTATTTATTTGAGCTGAAAACTGCATTTATCTTGCTTTTACGCTGCTCAATTAACGCGACTATTTTTTTAATTTGATCATTCTCGCCATGTTGTTGCTGGCACTCACCTGCCAGTTCAACTGATATTGTCGATAGTGTATTCGCCATGTCTATACACCTTTTTCTAACGAGTTTGAGTTTGATGCCTGTGTCTTTTGAGAACTGTTCCCAACGCCTCTCAATAATCCAATCGGGCCTGTCTTCCCCACCTATTTTCATGGCCATTTTTTGAGCTAAATTAGGGTAGATGGCTGTGCTCATCAGGTCATAAAAGGGGGCTAATAGCGGCCCTGCCGAGGTTAGCATAAGCGAAATATTTTTGCCGTGAGCATCGGCATTGCCAATTAATACATTGAAAATCACCCAATTGAGAAGTTCGTTTAAATCTTTGACTGGCTGAATACCATGGTTGCGTACTAAGTCAAAACATGACTTTAGGCTTGGGCCACCTTCTTTTTCATACTTGTTAATAGGGGGAATGGCCATTGCCTGGCAAAAATCTTCTTGAGGCAACCGTATTAACTCACCTTGCTCATTAAGAATACGATCATAACGTGTGATGAGATATAGCGGGGCTACTTTATGAAGAATTTTTGTTTCGGGAACGTTTAGGCCTATCCTTTTAGCCAACTGCATACAGAAATATTCATTTTCGACGGTATTAGGGTAATCCTTTATGGGCAGTTTTAAAATATGGCTACTCGCCGCTGCTCCCCTTGGTATGCTTATTTCTTTACCATTATAAAAAACGGGTAGCTTGTTTTGTGCGCCAGCTAGCGATAATCTAATATCCTGTTCACCGGTCAGCATCGGCTGTGTTGGCAACTTTGCGATTAATTGATTTAACGCATTATCATTAAGTTTTTTATAATCACCTTGTATTGGGATGCCTGTTCCTTCCGGGATCAAGCTCACAGCACCGGCACACTCTCCCCCAATGGCTTCTAATAGGGAAAAATCATTGTTTTCAGATAAGCCCAAACTTTTTGCGACTAAATACCTTATTTCTGCTTCAGGTAGTAAATTAGAGAAAAACGGTTGGGCACGTGCATGATGATAAGGTTCAGTTCGTACCGGTAAGCTTAGCGAAATTGGCTGTGACTCATGATTTTCAACCCACTCAGGATAGTATTCAAATACAAAGCGTCGTTCATCATCTAAGTGTAATTTGCCTACACGTTCTGCTGATAGGTACACGTCAATCACTTGGCTCATGATGGCCCACCTGGCGCATCAACCGTGAAGCTTGAGTGTGTCCAGCCTCTAGGCTGAATTGCCAACTCTAGGCCTAAGCTATTCAGCACTTGTAAGACCTTACCCAGTTCAATTGTTTGTTTCCCATTTTCCAAATCAGATATAAATCGCACTCCCACACCACATAACGACGCTAATTCAACTTGTGTTGCACCCTGTCGCTTCCGTTGCTGTCGCACGATATCACCCAATGCTTGCGCGCTTAATATTTTCCCGCTCGGTAATGTTGTCATTTTTTATATGCCCCTTGCCAATAAATACTCCCGTTCGGGAAATATACATAACAAGCGGGCCGGATACAACACTAATACTCCCGTTAGGGAATATTCAATCTAATACTTTTATTGTTTTAAACGTGATGCTGAGCTATTGATTTTCTTAAATGATTATATATTCAACTCTTTTTGCCCCGGCAACCATTTATCAACTTGTATGGTTGCGCTATTGGCAGCCAGCGGCATTTTTTGGTTTCGTAAAAACCTCGTATTGCATCTAAAATTTAGGAGGTTCAGTAAAAGAGTGCTGGAGCGCACTGTGTCTGGTTGGAGTGTTGTGTTTAAGCGACATAGCCCAATCTACGGGCACAAAAAAGCCGACAGTTATGTCGGCTTTTTTTGATTGGGATGGTGGGTCGTGCGCGATTCGAACGCGCGACCATCGCATTAAAAGTGCGGTGCTCTACCAGCTGAGCTAACGACCCTCCAAGAGGCGAGAATGATACCGGATTGACGCAAAAAGGCAAGTCGAATGTAGTGTTTAAATGTTACTTTTAAGACTAATATTAATATTTAGTGCTGATATCGTGTCGGGTCTTGTACTTTTGCTTTTTCAAAGCCTTGTTGACGTAAGCGGCAAGACTCACATTCTCCGCATGCTTCACCTTTAGTATTAGCCTGATAACATGAGACTGTTTCACTGTAATCAACGTTTAAGGCTTCACCCTTTTGGATTATTTGTGCTTTGCTAAGGTTAATGAGCGGTGTATGTATTTTAAAGCCACCTTCTTCCACACCTGCCTTAGTCGCTAAATTGGCTAAGTTTTCAAATGCGTTAATAAACTCCTGTCGACAATCGGGGTAACCTGAATAATCCACCGCATTAACACCTATAAAAATATCCCATGCCGAAAGAACTTCGGCCCACCCTAGTGCAATTGACAAAAATACAGTGTTTCTAGCTGGCACGTAAGTGACAGGAATTCCCGTTGCTTTTTCGGTTGGAACGTTTATTTCGTCGTCTGTTAACGCAGAACCACCAAACTCTCCCATCCCTAATTCAATGATTTTATGCTCTTGCACATCATAAATTTTGGCGAGTCGACTAGCCGCTTCTAATTCTGAGTCATGGCGTTGCCCATAGTCAAAACTAAGCGCATAACACTCATAGCCTTGCGACTTGGCAATAGCCAATACAGTAGCCGAATCAAGACCTCCCGACACTAATATAACTGCTTTTTTTAACATTCTGAACCGTATATAACTGTCTACTTACCGGGCTCATCGCCCCATAGGTATTTATGTAATTGAATTTGAAATCTGACTGGTAATTTATCAGTTAATACCCAGTTAGCAAGGTCGCTTGCTTTCAGCTCACCCTGCACCGGTGAAAACAGTACCTCACATTTATCACTTAAGGCATATTCTTGCAGGTGTTGTTTCGACCATTGAAAATCGTCTCTATCACAAATGACATATTTCACTTGATCTTGTTTTGTTAAACAATCGTAATTTTCATGGCGATTTTTAGCCATTTCACCAGATGCCGGTGTTTTCACATCTAACACTTTAATAACCCGCGGATCAACGCCGGACACATCTAAGGCACCGCTGGTTTCCAGCGAAACATGATAACCAGCATCGCACAGCGTTTTCATCAGCTCATGTACCCTTTTCTGAGCCAACGGTTCGCCACCAGTAACATTAATATAGTGCGCACCCAGTTCATTCACTTGTTGCACAATCTCATCAATACTCCGCGTTTCCCCACCATAAAAAGCATACTCTGTATCACAATAGCCACACCGTAAGGGACAACCTGTTAAACGAATAAAGGTTGTCGGCAGGCCTACTGTTTTCCCTTCGCCTTGAAGTGAGTAGAAAATTTCAGTAATCCGAAGAGTATCTTTGGGCATAGCGATTAAAACTAGAAATTAAGAAGTTGTTTAATGCTTTTCTTGACGCATACGTTCAAGTCTTTTCTGTGCAAGGCTTGAAACCGTTGTATCAGGATAAGAAGCGATGACCTTTCCTAGTGTTTCACGGGCTTGCTGCCACTGTTTATTCTCATATTGAATAAAGCCTATTTTTAACATCGCGTCTTTAGCTTTTGAGTGAGCTGGGTATTGCGAAACAACTTTAGTAAACTCGTCTAGTGCGCGCTTAAAGTTTCGGCTAACGTAGCTAGCTTCACCCAACCAATACAAAGCATTGGGTATATAAACACTGGTTGGAAACGTGGTAACAAACTGAGAAAAATCAGCAATTGATTGCTGATAATCGCCTGATTTCAAACTTGAAAACGCTTCGTCGTATGCAACCTTATCTTGCCCACCGCTTACTTTCGTTTGCGAAGGTGCTGAAGGGCTGCTTTGAGCCGATATACCACTATTTGCTGCCTGTGCTAGCGAACCCGATGATGCAGTGATTGAGGCTGATGAATTACCCGATTCTAATTGTGCGATTCGACCATCTATATCCAAATATAAATCACGCTGACGCTTCTTTAATGTTTCGATCAGGTAATTTTGTTCTTCAATCTGACCACGCATTTGCTGAACTTCACGTTGCAATTGTTCCAATCGGTTATACATTCCCAGCATACTTGAAGCTGATGCTTGCTGTGCAGGAGATGCTATTACGCGACCACTTCCATCAACAACTGGCGGTAGGGCTGCCGAAGCAGCCCCACTGACAACTAGAAGAGCAGCAAACTGCCCTAATATTTTTTTACTGATCAATGCGCTGGGTAAATAAGTTCAACGCGACGATTTAAACGCCAAGCCGATTCATCATGCCCGATAGCAACTGGTTTTTCTTCTCCAAGTGCTACTGCTTCTGTTTGGTTTTCGCCAGCACCTTGGAGTGACAATAAGTTTTGTACTGTTTTTGCACGTTTTTCACTAAGCGCAACATTGTATTCGCGTGTACCACGCTCATCAGCATGTCCTTCAACAATCACTGACACGCCTGCATTAGCGGCTAAATAAGCACCATGAGCGGCCAAAACAGCTTCATATTGTGGTTCTACTGCACTGCTATCGAATGCGAAATAAATAACCTTTGTTGACAAAGGACTTGCTGGGTTATCAAGCGGATGGCCTGAAAAGCTACTTCCATCACTTACGCCCGAAGTACTTGCACCGCCAGTTGATACACCATTAACTCCATCGCTAGTTCCCGTAGCAACATCATCGCCACCAAACATGCTACATCCTGCCAACGCTGTTGAAAGCAAAAGACCCATTACTACATTTTTATACATTTTCATTTTATTCCTCAATTTACTATTTAAAAGGTGACCAGGCTGGCTCTCTAACTTCACCCTCTTGCAGGCGAAGTTTTTGTCGTACTTTACCGTCAGATGATACCGCAGCCAATATCGATTTCAAGCCATCATTCGTTGAATATAGAATCATACTACCATTAGGCGCATAACTGGGTGATTCATCTAAGCTTCCATTAGTAAGAATATTGGTAAAACCTGATTTTAAATCCAGCGTTGCTATGCGGTACTGGCCATTAACCCGATGTACCATGACGATATATTTTCCATCTGGCGAATAACTGGCTCTGGCATTATACGACCCCTCGAATGTTACGCGAGCGGCTTGGCCACCACTAGCCGATATGCGATAAATTTGCGGCTTCCCACCTCGGTCAGAGGTAAAAATAATGTGCCGCCCATCAGGTGACCAATCAGGCTCAGTATCAATTGCATAACTTCTGGTTAAACGACGAAATGAGCGAGTAATCACATTATAAATATAAATATCAGCGCTGCCATCTTTCGAAAGAGTTAACGCTAATTGGCTGCCGTCTGGCGACCAAGAAGGGGCGCCATTAATCCCTTTGAACGAGCGCAGTTTTTCACGCTGACCGGTTCGTAATGTTTGCGTATAAATAGAGGACCGCCGTCCTTCATACGACACATAAGAAATTTTATCTCCTCTTGGTGACCAAGAAGGCGACATTAACGGTTCAGTTGAAGTAACAATGGTCTTTGCACCGTATCCGTCGGCATCCGCGACTTGAATTTTATACTCCTGCTTTCCATTAGCCCCCATCATTGATGTGACATATGCCATGCGTGTACTAAAGGCACCTTGTTGACCAGTTAAATTTTCGTAAATCAAATCACTGATACGGTGCGCGACACCACGTAAATTAGCTGTGTTAGCAGGAATACTAAACCCCGTTAATTGCTCGCCTTTATATACGTCAAATAGCTGAAACTGCACCGTCAACATGCCATTTGCGGTGGGTGTCACCCTACCAATTACTAAATTGTCTTGCCCCAGCGATTGCCAATTACGAAAATTAACCTGCTCTGCTGATGATGGTTTATTCAACATATCTGTCCGGGGCAGGGGTTTAAATCGACCGCTGCGCGCTAAATCATCACTAACTATCTGAGCAATATCAACCGGCAAACCTCCGATGACTTGTTCACTTGAAAAAGGCACAATCACAATCGGCTGGGCAGATGAAACACCTTGCGTTATTTCAATTCTTAAGGCTTCGCTCATCGCCGAAAAAGTTACAAAAGCACTTAAAAATAAAACCGTTTTAATCATTTTTTGCATTCTTTATTAATCTCCTGGCCTAAAGTAAAACTCAAGCGTTCTAAAAAAATTGAACATCTTAGGGTCATTGGGCAATGGTAAAGGCGCGGCTTTTCTTGTTGCTCGCTCAACCGAACGATCAAAAAGTGCGTTACCACTGGATTTTATCACCTGCGCATCAATCACATCCCCACCTGGAATTAAGCGAACACGAACCACGCAATCTAAGCCGGTAATATCTCCAGGCGGTTGAATCCAGTTTCGTTCTACTTTCTGCCTAATCAAATCAGTATAGCTCGCAACGGCTTCTTGCGCTCTAATCTCCTGCTCTTCTTGAGCTGCCAACTCGCGCAATGCTTGCTCTCTTTGAGCCTGCTCTTTTGCTGCTTTCTCTTTTGCTGCTTTCTCTTTTGCTGCTTTCTCTTTTGCTGCTTTTAATTTTTCGGCTTTTTCACGAGCCAGACGCTCTCTCTTCTTTTTTTCATCCGCCCGTTTCTTTTTTTCTGCGGCTTCAGCTTTTTTCTTTGCTAATAGATTTTTCTCTTTCAACTTCGCTTGTCTGGCGGCTTCGTCGGCTTTTTGTTTAGCGAGCTTCTGTTTTTGTAGTTCTTGCTGTTTTTTCAAATCAGCTATTCTTTTTTCTTCCGCTAACCTTTTCTTTTTAATCTCATTTAAACGTGCCTGCTCTTGTAGACGCTTTTTGTTTTCTATATTTTTAAGCTTTTCCGCCTCGGCTTTAATCTTAGACTCATCAATAACGGTTGCTTTTACAACATTAACTGTTGGTTTTGGATTAATTTTTTTCTCACTAAAAATGTCAGCACTAAACATAAAGAATGCCACTAGCAGCAAATGAAAAACAACAGACAATATGACCGCAACTGGATATTTTTTAAATAAATCCATCATCGTTATTGTTGTTATTGATTTGGGTCCGTTAGCAGACCAATGCTTGGTACACCTGCAGCTTGCAAGCTAGTCATTGCTCGTACCACTTCACCATATAGCACGCCTTTATCACCCCGTATCATCACCGGCGTTTTAGGTTTATTACGTAAGACAGCTGCTACTTTAATTTGTAAGGTGTCTGTTGAAATTGGCTCATCCGTCTTTTCACCTACGTCTAAATAATATTGCCCTTGCTGATCTACTGTTACGACTAATGGTTGAATATTATCATCGTCAACCTGCTCAGCATCGGCTTGCGGCAAATCAATTTCTACACCTTGTTGAATAAGTGGCGCGGTAATCATAAAAATAATCAGTAATACCAACATAACGTCGATATAAGGCACCACATTAATTTCAGCCATCGGCCGACGTTTTGTGCTACGAGCCACTGCTTTTCTCATTCATGCTGACATGTGCCTGGCGTTGCAACACGGTTGTAAAATCGTCCATAAATGTTTCGTAACGTGTGGCCAAGCGGTCAGCATTGTTTGAAAACCGATTATATGCAACAACCGCTGGAATGGCCGCAAACAAACCCATTGCCGTCGCCACCAGTGCTTCTGAAATACCTGGTGCCACTAAAGCCAATGTTGCTTGCTTCATATTACCTAATGCTTGAAATGAGCTCATAATGCCCCATACCGTACCAAACAAACCAACGTATGGACTTGTTGAACCGACTGTCGCTAAAAAAGGTAGATGGTTATCTAGCACATCCATTTCTCGTGTGTACTGAGCCTGCATTGCACGGCGTGCACCTTCAACAACATGCATCGGCTCCATGCCAGATTGTTCTTTCAGACGCTTATACTCTTGAAAGCCCATATGAAAAATGCTCTCCATACCACATCGGCTATGGTGAGCCGAACCTATTTGGCGTGATAATTCATTAAGATCAATCCCAGACCAAAACCGCTTTTCAAATGTATTGGTTACCTTAAATGCAGATTGAAATTCTTTGTATTTTGCAAAAATAAAGGTCCACGAAATAATGGAGGCCACAACTAACATCAACATCACCAGTTTTACGATGGGCCCCGCTTGTGTTATCAGGTGAACGATGGATAAATCATTTGTCATGTTAATTGCTCAATCATTTGTTGTGGAATGGCTTTGACTTTCATACTTTGCGCATCAAGGCAAGCCACCTTTATAACGGCTTTGTTTATTATTTCACGGTTATTGTCTGCCCGCACAATTGCTTGCTGAAAAACTAATGAGGCACGTTTTAATGTTGCTATTTGTGTAAGCACCAGCAAATTATCATTAAACTTTGCTGGCTTCAAGTAATCCATTTGAACCGCCCTTACTGCAAATGCGACATTTTGTTCGCTTATCAATACATCTTGTTCAAAGCCATTGCTACGCAAAAACTCCGTCCGTGCTCGTTCCAAGTATTTCAAGTAATTAGCGTAATACACAATCCCTTGCATATCCGTATCTTCGTAATAAATACGTATTGGCCATTGATGATTATCGTGCATCATATATTGCTATTGGATCAGCTGACCCTACTCTGCCTCAGACACTGCATCGTCTGCATCTATGTTTAATTTATTCGGTGCCTTTAAGCCCAAGTGTTCATAGGCATGACGTGTTGCCATTCGACCACGAGGCGTTCGCATAATATAACCTTTTTGAATAAGGTAGGGCTCTAACACATCTTCAACCGTGCCTCGTTCTTCACTTAATGCAGCGGCCAAACTATCTACACCCACTGGACCACCATCAAACGTATCCACTAAGGTATTTAATAAGCGGCGATCTAATTTATCAAATCCGCTTTTATCCACCTCTAACATCGACAACGCTTTATTTGCTATATCCGCCGTAATCACACCATCACCTTTGACATCCGCATAGTCCCTAACACGTCTTAACAGGCGGTTTGCAATGCGCGGTGTTCCTCGTGATCTTACGGCAATTTCTCTAGCCCCCTCAGCGTCTGACCGCAAGGCCAATATATCCATTGAACGCTGAACAATGTGTGATAAATCGGCATCATTATAAAACTCTAAACGCTGCGTAATACCAAACCGATCACGTAATGGTGAGGTTAACAATCCAGCTCTAGTAGTCGCCCCCACTAGAGTAAACTGAGGCAAATCCAGCTTAATTGAACGCGCTGCTGGACCTTCACCTATCATAATATCTAGCTGATAATCTTCCATCGCTGGGTACAAGATTTCTTCTACCACAGGGCTTAGGCGATGAATTTCATCAATAAATAATACATCGCCTTCTTCAAGATTAGTTAGTAGCGCAGCCAAATCACCGGCCTTTTCCAACACAGGGCCAGATGTTTGACGTAAGTTCACCCCCATTTCATTGGCGATGATGTGTGACAAGGTGGTTTTACCTAAGCCCGGTGGGCCAAAAATCAGTACATGGTCTAGCGCTTCTGAACGTGACCTAGCAGCTGACATGAAAATTTCCATCTGCTCACGGATTGCCGGCTGACCAATATAATCCGTTAAGGTTTTAGGTCTAATAGCTCGGTCTATTGCTTCATCATCCAGCAAGTTGTCAGAACTAATGAGTCGATCGCTTTCTATCATGTCGGTTACTTTTATTTCTTTGCGGCTGATTGTAAGGCAGAACGAATAATTTGTTCACTGCTAGCATCATCACTGGCTACGGCTCGTGCACGCTTTTCAGCATCTTGCGGTTTATAGCCTAACGCCACTAAAGCGCTAATCGCTTCTTCAACAGCTGATGTTTTTTGCGTCAACACGCCCAACGGTGGTGGCGTGGTCGTAACTGTTTCCTCTGGCAAACGATCACGCATATCAATCACTAATCGTTCCGCCGTTTTTTTACCTATGCCGGGCAAACGCACTAGAGCGGCTACATTGCTATCACTCACCCACAAACAAAAATCACTAACGCTCACGCCTGATAAAATACCCAAGGCAACTTTAGGGCCCACTCCATTTACTTTAATCAGGCTTCTAAATAACGCCCGTTCTTGCTCCGTTAAAAAACCATACAATACATGGGCATCCTCTCGAACGACAAGATGAGTCCGGAGAGATACTGTCTCGCCTAATGCTGGTAGGTTAAAGAAGCTCGACATAGGTGTTTCAACATCGTAACCCACCCCATTTACATCTATCACAACATGTGGCGCTTGCTTTTCGTCTACCGTGCCACGTAAAAAACCAATCATGCAAACACCTTCGAAGTTGCTTGATTTGTTTGATCCGTATGGAAATGACACAACGCCACTGCTAACGCATCACTGGCATCCATTTGCGGGTCGCCTTGTAGCTTTAATAAAATTTTAACCATGTGTTGAACCTGTGTTTTATCGGCACTGCCTTTACCAACCAGTGCTTGTTTGATCTGACGTGCTGCGTATTCAAACACTTTAATATCATGATCAAATACCGCACAAATTGCTGAAGCTCTAGCTTGCCCTAACTTCAACGCCGAATCGGCATTACGCCCCATAAAAACTTGCTCTACCGCCATTTCTTGGGGTTGATAATGCTGCATTATTTCACGAACACCAAGGTATATTTTTTTTAACCTGTCAGGTAGTGCACCACCACCGGTTCGTATACACCCACTATCGACGTATTTAACTTCTCGCCCAGACACCTCTATAACACCATAACCTGTGGTTCTAGAGCCCGGATCAATACCTAGTATTCGCATCTAACTATAATTACTCAGCGCTGTTCATTATTTCATCTGGATAATCTGCATTTGAATAAACGTTTTGCACATCGTCCAAATCCTCCAACACATCTAACAATCGCAATACCTTTTCGGCATCTTTTTCATTCACCGGCGATAAATTATCTGCCCGCAACGTTACCTCGGCATGCTCATACGGAAAACCCGATTCAACCAAGGCATCACGCACCGTCATAAAATCTTCTGCTGGCGTCAACACCTCAAACGATCCGTCATCATGTGTAATAACGTCATCCGCCTCTATAGCGGCATCCATCAAACGATCTTCATCTAACTGACTAGACAAGCTAATCACGCCAAGTTTTTGAAACATGTAATCAACCGATCCACTGGTCCCTAAGTTACCACCTGCTTTACTAAAGGCGTGACGCACTTCAGCAACCGTTCTATTCTTATTATCAGTTAAACAATCGACGATAATCGCTATTCCTGCAGGACCATACCCTTCATAACGGATTTCATCGAAATTCTCTGAATCAGTTGTACCACTGCCTTTTTTAATCGCCGTCTCGATGGTGTCCCGCTTCATATTATTAGATAGGCCTTTGTCTACGGCGGCTCTTAATCGAGGGTTATTATCTGGGTCAGGGCCTGCTGCTTTGGTTGCAACGGTGATTTCACGAATAAGCTTAGTAAATAATTTGCCTCGTTTCGCATCTTGTGCGCCTTTACGAAAACGAATATTCGCCCACTTACTATGACCCGCCATACATCTACCTCTCCAAGTAATATTCAACAAGCGAAGTGTATCACTCCCTTGGGTTTTGCTTAAGCGAAACCACTCTCTATTAGCTTGACCTATAAAGCAGTATGGCCTGAATCAACGAAAGCCTGATATCTTTGAGAACTGCTGTCTACAAGAAATTGCCGCTCCTCATTTTTTCATTGAAAATAACGCCTTGTCGATTTAAATAACCGACTGTTAAATCAACCTTGGTAGCCCTCAAAAACAGCATTAATGCTAACAAACAAGCTAGCAAAGCGTGCTGTAAGTTTTATTTAATCGCTTTGAACAATGCTAAAATCTTTTAAAACCGATTACTCACCTTATCAGGAGAAACAGATGGCTGATTTATTTGATCCCATAAAGGTTGGTGCGCTTGAGCTACCAAACCGTATTATCATGTCCCCCCTTACCCGTTCACGTTCAGGAAGCAGCCGTATTCCTAACGAATTGATGATTGAGTATTATGTACAACGCAGCTCAGCTGGTTTAATTATCAGCGAAGCGACAGCCGTCTCACCCATGGGCGTTGGCTACGCAGACACACCCGGCATTTGGTCCGATGAACAGGTTGAAGCTTGGAAAAAAGTTACCGACTCGGTACATTCAGCAGGTGGAAGAATCATTATGCAATTATGGCATGTTGGGCGAATCTCTGACCCGATGTTCCTCGATGGTCAATTACCGCTGGCCCCTAGCGCCATTCAACCCAAAGGCCACGTTAGTTTAATTCGCCCAGAAAAACCTTTTGTCACACCACATGCGTTGGAACTAAATGAGATCCAAGACATCGTAGAGCAGTTTCGCACTGGGGCTGAAAACGCTAAAAAGGCAGGCTTTGATGGCGTAGAAATTCATGGTGCGAATGGTTACCTACTGGACCAGTTTCTTCAGGACAGCACCAACCATAGAACAGATATATACGGTGGCAGTATAGAAAATCGTGCTCGATTTATGTTGGACGTGACCGATGCTGTTATTTCCGTCTGGGGTGCAGACAAAGTGGGGATGCACTTGGCTCCAAAAGGGGATGCACACGACATGGGCGATTCCAACTTACTAGGCACCTTTAGCTATGTTGCAAAAGAGCTGGGTAAACGAAAAATTGCCTTTATCTGCTCGCGCGAGGCCTACAGTGATGATTGGTTCGGCCCTACATTAAAAAAAGCTTTTGGCGGCGTTTACATTGCCAACCAAGGGTTCACAAAAGAAAGCGCCAGTGCTGTATTAAACTCAAATCAAGCAGATGCAGTCGCCTTTGGCCAACTCTATATTGCGAACCCAGATCTGGTAGAAAGGTTTCGAGACAATGCACCTCTCAACACACCTGACCCAACAACCTTTTATGCCTCAAGCAGCAAAGGTTATACCGATTATCCGTTGGTTTCACAGGTAAGCTAAAACACAGGCTTGTTTTCGGTAAACTGAAGAATCAAGAAAAAATTAAAGCAGGAAGAGCCAGACAATTTTAAAAAGCTTTAGACCTAGGCTCTAAAGGCTTCTACGTCTACTCACAGCACTTTTTTAACCGCTTAAGCATAAAAAAAGCCTGAAAGTGAACCACTTTCAGGCTTTTAAAAACGCTACGAACCAGTATTAGCGAAATATGCGGATGATTTACATCATGCCGCCCATTCCACCCATGCCGCCCATGCCGCCCATGCCGCCCATATCTGGCATTGCACCTGCGCCAGCACCGGCTTCTTCAGGCTCATCGGTAATCATAGCTTCTGTCGTAATCATCAAGCCCGCAATAGACGCAGCATTTTGAAGCGCTGTTCTCGTTACTTTTGCAGGGTCAAGAATACCCATTTCAATCATATCGCCATATTCACCAGTGGCCGCATTGTATCCTTCGTTTCCAGTGCCTTGCTTAACCGCTTGAAGTACAACGGATGCTTCTTCACCAGCATTGGTTACAATTTGACGTAATGGTGCTTCCATTGCGCGTAACGCAATTTTAATACCGATATCTTGATCATGGTTCAGACCTTCAGCTTTGCTTGCAGCCTCTAAAACACGAATTAATGCAGTACCACCACCCGGTACAACACCTTCTTCAACCGCAGCACGTGTTGAATGTAATGCGTCTTCTACACGCGCTTTTTTCTCTTTCATTTCAACTTCTGTTGTTGCGCCTACTTTAATAACAGCAACACCACCAGCTAGTTTAGCCATACGCTCTTGAAGTTTTTCTTTGTCATAATCAGAACTTGCTTCTTCAGCTTGTGAGCGAATTTGTGCTACACGTGCTTCAATGTCTGCCGCTTGACCTGCACCGTCAACAACAACTGTACTGTCTTTAGTAATCGTTACACGTTTTGCAGAACCCAAGTCTTCTAACGTTGCTTTTTCAAGTGTTAAACCAACTTCTTCAGCAATAACAGTACCGCCTGTTAAAATCGCAATGTCTTCTAACATTGCTTTACGACGATCGCCAAAGCCAGGTGCTTTAACAGCCGCTACTTTTACGATACCGCGCATATTATTAACAACTAAGGTTGCTAATGCTTCGCCTTCAATGTCTTCTGCGATAATTAATAATGGACGACCTGCTTTTGCAACGGCCTCTAGAGTTGGAAGCAAATCACGGATATTTGAGATTTTTTTATCGTGTAATAAAATGAAAGGGTCTTCCATATCAACACTCATGCTTTCTTGATTGTTGATGAAGTAAGGTGACAAGTAACCACGATCAAATTCCATACCTTCAACGACGTCTAATTCGTTTTCTAAACCAGACCCTTCTTCGACAGTAATAACGCCTTCTTTACCCACTTTGTCCATTGCTTCAGCAATGATTTTACCGACGGACTCATCAGAGTTAGCAGAAATTGTGCCTACTTGAGCAATTGCTTTGGTATCAGCACAAGGCACTGATAAGTCTTTAATTGCATTAACTGCAGCAACAACCGCCTTATCAATACCACGCTTTAAATCCATTGGGTTCATACCCGCTGCGACAGATTTCAAGCCTTCAGTAAGAATAGCTTGAGCCAACACTGTTGCAGTTGTTGTTCCATCACCGGCAACATCAGATGTTTTAGCGGCAACATCTTTTACCATTTGCGCGCCCATGTTTTGGAACTTGTCTTTTAATTCGATTTCTTTTGCAACTGACACACCATCTTTAGTGATAGTTGGGCCGCCGAAGCCTTTGTCTAACACAACATTACGGCCTTTAGGTCCTAATGTTACTTTAACTGCTTTTGCTAGTGTGTTTACACCTTCAACCATTAGGCTGCGTGCATCATCACCAAATTTAACTTGCTTTGCCATGTTTCTTTTCCTTTCTCTAAATAAACTTTAAATTATTCAACAACTGCAATGATGTCGCCTTCGCTCATCACCAATAATTCTTCACCGCCTACTTCAACTTCAGTACCGGAATATTTGCCAAACATCACGTTATCGCCAACCTTTACAGACATCGGCTGAACATCACCTTTACTATTGATAGCACCATTACCCACAGCAACAATGTTGCCTTGACTTGGTTTTTCTTTTGCCGAATCTGGAAGCACGATACCGCCTGCACTAACCGCTTCTTCTTCAACGCGTTTAATAATGACGCGATCACCTAATGGACGTAAGTTCATTTATTGAATCTCCTATTGTTTAATATTGATATAGCCATTATGGCTAGCCCCATAGATATGGGGTGATGTTCAACTAAATCAACCCCATAATATGAAAAATTTTATGGCTTTTTTAAAAGTTTGAAGACTGCAGCATAAAAATGCTTAACTACTGTCGCCTCAGCCTACCTGCTGAACCAACAAATAAGCGTCTTTTGCTTATCTTCTACGAAACTTATGCTTAATAATCATAAAACTCAGTTACCATAATTATTGGCAACAATAACCTACACAACTGACCATGAATGACGAACAACTTCTTAGATACAGCCGACAAATCATGCTGCCTTCAATTGATATTGAAGGGCAACAAGCTTTATTGGATGCACGAGTCCTTATCATCGGCATGGGCGGTCTCGGTAGCCCAGTTGGGCTTTACCTTGCTGCCGCTGGCATCGGTCACATGGTCATTAGTGACTTTGACGAAGTAGACCTATCTAATTTACAACGCCAAATCGCCCACACTACTAAGCACATTGGTCAACCAAAGGTTGAGTCAGCAAAACAGTCCTTTCACCAAATCAATCCCATGATTGAAATCACCGCCATCAATAAAAAGTTAGAAGGCGATGAGTTATTAGCACAAGTTAAACTCGCTGATATTGTTGTCGATTGCTGTGACAATTTTGAAACCCGCTTTGCCATTAACGATGCCTGTGTTGCCACTAAAACGCCTTTAGTCTCTGGCGCGGCAATTCGGTTTGAGGGGCAAGTTTCCGTCTTTGATACACGCGATGCAACCTGCCCATGCTATAACTGCCTCTACCCACGTGACGGATCGGTTGCTCAAAACTGTTCAGAAAATGGCGTCATCGCACCCATTACTGGCATCATAGGTAGTACACAAGCGCTTGAAACCATTAAAGTACTCACAGGTGCCGGCCAATCCTTACAAGGCCGCGTTTTATTGCTTGATGCGCTATCAATGCAGTGGCAGAGCATGCAGCTACCTCGCAATCCAAATTGCCCTACCTGCTCAAATTCTTAAAGCTAATCTATTGCTTATTAAAAACATTAACATAACCAATGACATTTCATTAGCCCTTTTATAGCCTAAGACGCATAAAACAACGGCACGCCTATCACATCGACTCAAATTGCTTTATTATTTAAACCGTACACATACTATATGGATAAAGCGGCTTAATACGACTAACGATTGTCCACTGAGCGACAATGGTTGTTAGACACGTAAAACAAATAAGATTGGGCCGTTAAGTTAACTAAATTTTTGAATTGAGGTTATAAAATGGATAACAAAATCGTACAAATAATTTTGGCTATATTCCTTCCCCCCATCGCTGTATTCCTTAAAAAGGGTGCCGGCAAAGACCTTATTATCAATATCCTGCTGTGTTTAGTGTTTTATATTCCTGGTGTTGCTCATGCTTTATGGCTTGTAACAAAATAGGCTAATACCCGCGTCTAACAACTAGCAAAAAAGTAAGGCGCAGCTCTATGCCCCTGTCCTAAATCATGAGCTAGCGCGATAAAAGCATCTTTACTCGCCGATTCCAGTGAGCAATCAGCGTAGTGCCCAGCTACCTCATAACGCTTGAGCAGCTGGCAAGCGTTTTAAGTGATAAACACAAACGCGGTAATGCTTTACAGCAAGGAAATACAAGCACTTGCATTCAGCCGCAGAAAACTTATACTTAGATTCATTCAGCTCATCATTAATTATAATAAATATTAAAAAAATATAACCGCAGGAGATCCAACATGAAGTGGGAAACACCAACATACAAAGACTTACGTTTCGGTTTTGAAGTAACGATGTACATTTATAACCGATAAATACAGCCAGGCATTAAAAAGGGTCCTTATAAGAGCCCTTTATAATGCTATAAATTCAATAACCTTGAGGATGAAAGGCTTTAAAGTCATATTAACAGCCTCAGACTAGTAGGCCCAGTGTTCAGTCACAGATAGAGATTTTGGTAGGCTAATTTGCCCCCCCTTCCTAATAAACAAGCTCTCAATGCTTAACCTTCAGGGACAACTGATTTCAACATCTCGAAGGTTTTAATACTCTAACAACATTATTAAATTTAGCACTTCACCTTGTAGCTAAAACCAAAAGCCTTTACTTAATGAAACAACAACAACCGAAGCATTATCTTGGTTAGGTGCTTTAGCAAACTCAACGGCAGTTAAGAGTTTTGATGAAATAAAGTCTGGTGATTTATTTTTATTCTTATCTATTATAGTTTCAATGTCTTTTAACGTTATAGTATCTAAGCCATCTGAAGCTAAAACCAACTTATCTTTAGAAGATAAATAATTTAGTTTACTTTGAATATCGACTAAAGGAATATCATCAACCGAAACGTAGCTTCTTAGAGCACTCCGCTGCGGATCAGATAAAGCCTCTTCTGTTTCTAAACGACCAATTTCAACTAGGCCATCAAGCACAGCAGCCATAGAATGGTCTTCATTTAGTTTTATAACCTCCCCTTTTCGATATAAATAAAGGTGGGAATCACCCACACTTAACCAATGTAAATCACTATCACTAACATAAATAGCCACGAGTGTTGTGCCCATATCAGGGGGTGCAGCGTTATCATTTACCTCAGCTTTGATGGCAAGCTGGGCCTCTGATAATGACTTTGCCAAGGCATCTGATGGCGTAAGCTTGGTCGAGGTAATAAATTCATTTACAAAAGCCGTAACGACGATATGGCTGGCAAGCGCTCCTCCACTATGCCCCCCCATACCATCACACAAAACAACCAAACAACTATTCAAGCCTTTGAACTGCTCGGTACATATCTCATAGTAATCTTCTTGGTAGTCTCGACTTCCTTGAATCATATTACCCTGTATTTTTAATTCCATGCTGCTTTGCCTAACTTAACTCCCAATCAAAAGCATCATCACACAACTGTACAAATTTAAGTGTGGTGCTACCAACTGAGATAGTCATATTATTATTCAGCTCACAAGATGATAAGACAGGTTGGTCTTCTAAATAGGTTAGGTTTTGACCGCCACCATGCTGGATATAAAACTTTTTATTCTTATGGTCATAAGCTATTTGACAGTGGGCATTTCTAGAAATCTCTTCATCACCAAAATCAAGTTTTACGCCCGCTTTTTCACCACGCCCAATAGAGTTCAGCCCATACCCAAGTGGTAAACTCATCCCTCTTCCCGGTCCTTTCACTACTACAAGCCAGCCCACAACAAACTCTGGATGATAACGATTAGCGCTGTTAGTAAGTGTGCTTTCTGATGCTACTTCGTTATTCGAAGTCGTCGGTCGCACTCTTCTTGTTACAGGATTAGTATCCGAGCTTTTAATACCCTGTGAAGCATCATCTGTATCGGCCGGGAGGCTCTCCGATGCTCCACCTTTCTTAATAGTTGCAAATGCCCCTGCTTCACTCCCAACTCTCCGAGTTGGGTTATTAAAAAAACCACCTTTTGTACTATCATCATTTGACATAATTTTCTCCTATACTGTCATCAGCGTCGCGTTGCGATTGTTTTCCGATATCTACTATTCGGATACAGTCTTGTATAAATTGTAAACGCCTCATCGGTATTGATCTTAGAGGCTACCGTAAAATCCCTTTTTTCTTGCTCAGATGAAAATTTGTTAGGTTGTTCAGAAGGGGCTTGGGCTACTTTATTAGGAACAACCGAATTACCCCTTGAGTCACTGTTTAACTCTCTAACTTTTTGCTCGACCTTCGGCTTAATAGACGGAGCATTAACTAGTTGCTCATTGCTCTTTTTACTTCCAATATTGCTTGCCATATAGACCATTATTAGACCAACGCAGACTCCAATGATCGCAATAACCGCGTTCATATTAAAACTCTTTTCAATATTGGCAGGTTTAGCCTTACTTTTTACCTCTCTATGCTGGTGTTTAACTAATTCTTTTTTATCTAATTTCTTTGTTGCCTGACTCTCTTTACCCTGTGAAGATTGAGTTAAACCAACACCTTTTTTTATTACATCTAACCATTCATTAACTGTTTGCGGTCTATCTATTTCTTCTGGTGATAAGGCCCAGTCTAAAGCAGAAAGAAACCCCTTATCTTCATCTTCCAAGCGATCTACAAGCGTTGGCAATGTATCGTTTCGTATGCGTTCGGTCGCTTCAAAATGCGATAAGTTTTCACCGGTTAAACACACATAAGATACGGCTGCTAGAGCATAAATATCAGTCCACGGTCCTTGATTTCCTCGTGTTGAATATTGTTCAATGGGCGCGTAACCAGGTGTCAGTATTGTAGAAATTGACTGTGAACGAACACCAATTGCTTGCCGAGCTGCACCAAAATCAATCAAGACAGCGCTTCCATTATCTTTAACACGTATATTTCCAGGCTTTATGTCGCGATGAAGCATGCCAGCCGAATGAACAAAAACCAGCCCCTCAGCAATTGGTACAATTATTTTTTTTACTTCAGCAACTGATAGTAGACCATCTTTTTGAATCACATCAGAGACATCACGGCCATCTGCAAAATCCATGATGATATAAGCTGTATTGTTTCTCTCTATAAAACGAATAACACGAATAATACTTGCATGTTCAAAAAGAGCTAATGTTCTAGCCTCTTGAATAAACCGACTCAAGCCCCAACTATATTCATCAACATCTTCAAGAACACGTGTTTTGGGAGAAACATGCATGGCATGGTCTCGAGCAGCTAAATTAAAAGGAAAGTACTCCTTTATAGCTACATACCGATTCAATTGCTGATCAAATGCCTTATAAGTAATCCCAAAACCTCCCGAGCCGATTTCATTCTCAATAATATAATCGTCTAGTTGGTAGCCTTTAGGAAGTACTTGCGTTGGCGATACGGCTTCATTATTTTGAATGCGGTCTTGGTTATCCATTATGTGTCAGAATTTCATATGTTATTTTGGTTTTGCAAATAAGCCTATTATTTTCCAGTTCCAGCCTTTTTCACTGGCTCCCGCAAAATAAAGCTTCTTATTTACCGTTCCTTTGACAGTAATTCGTCTAATAGATGGGCAGTCGATACTGACAACCGCACGAAGTTGCCCAATTAATCGCTGCAACTCTACTCTATCCCCATCAAAAACCCTTGGGTCTTGTGATTGAATATCGAATTTTGCTTCATAAGCTGACCGGCAATCTATGTTCAGTAAATAGGCATTCATTCCTAAATGAGACATAACTGGTGTAGCAGAAAAAGCATTTAAACTCATAGTGGAGAGGATCAAAAAGAAAAAGCATGATCGCCACTTTAAGGAATAAAAATGCAATATTTTATTCAATTTAAACACCCATATTATTTAAGTTAACTAAGCTAACTTCCAAATTCCATTTCCTTGCTGGCATACTCTAATATCTTCTGTAAGCACGCCTTTTGATGTCGTCACCTCTTGACGCACAGTTTTACAAACACCGCTTGCTTGTACATTTACTTCGGACACGGAGCTAGTAGATGTTTGCGTATAGTTTACTGGTTCATTAGAAGGGTGCATTAAAGGGCTATAAACATAACCACTAGCGGTGCCATCTGGTAACTGAGAAATTAAAAACCACTTTTTATCTGGTAGCGCCTCGCCTATTACTTGTACAGATTCATTTCCCGATAATTTAGCAACGGTTTTATAGTCTGTTCCCGGACCACTACGCACATTAATTCGAGAGTTAGGGCTATAAGCTGCGCCGACTAACTTTAATGGAGGGGTTTTTTCAACTCTATCTTTTAAAACCCTAACTTTGACATTTTTATCTTGCCTTGTTTCTGGCACACTATCGACGACTCTAACTTGCCCTGTAACGCCCTGCTCACCTGAGAAAGCCACCGGTCTTCCACTTGCTGCTGATTGTTGCTGGGCTGCAAATAGCTTTTTTTGATCTTCTGAACTCAAAACCTTAGCAAATTGATCGCCAATATAGGTCCCCGCTGCTGCCCCAGCCATAACAATCGCTGCACGAACCAAAGGGTTGTCAACATTCTCTGCAAGCTTGGCGGCAAGAACACCACCACCTAAACCACCAACAACTTTGCTTATGCTCGACTTTTGTTCTTCTGTCATCCCCGCACAACCACTGAGTACAACGATTATCGACAAAATGAGATACAGCGATCTATTAAATTTCATTTATTACTCTCCATTTATTAATAAATATAAAACCCATTAACCAGCTATCACTTTAAACGAAACCGATCCCAATTTAACATTCGCACCATTATTGAGAGCGACACTTTCTTTAGCGGTTAGCTGCCGTCCGTTTACGTATGTACCATTAGTCGATTCCATATCTCGAATAAATAAATCATTTCCTTGGGCGTAAAATACACAATGTTGCCTTGATATACTGTCATCATCTATCGCATATTTCCTATTGCTAGGGTCTCGGCCAACAATAACTTCACCTTTGTATAACTCATCAACATTAATTACTATTCTATATCGTCGATTATCATCACCATAACCATCAAGAATTAAACTAGCTTTTGATTTTGATACATCGGCACTATAGTTATTCGCTTTTTGAGTAGCCTCAGCTTTTTTTGAACTAGATGAAGGTATAGACCTAGAATATGTTTCGATGACACGAGCAACCTTTTTTTTGCCTGATGGGCTTCGCATTGCATAAAGCACCAGTAAACTCATCATCACAAAGCCTATTGCAGCTATAATAAAACCTTCTTTAATTACCCCGCTCAGCTTTTCGTCAGAGCTTAGACACTCATCGTCATCAAGCGTGTAAGTTATATTCCTTCCACTCAGAATTTTTACCAACTCACGAACATCGGTTGCATAATAAAAACCGGCCGCAAAAGTTCCACCCGTTTTACGGCCTTTATTATCATATACAGTATCAAATGCACCCTGAGTATTGATACCTATCACTCTCTGACAACCATCAATTAATGGTCCACCGCTATTTCCTTTATTTATAAATGCACTATGCTGAACTAGCCTTAAAGGCGCGCCTCCTTTCCTCCAAACACCATTTTCTATAAGTCGCCCTAGCACACCAGAACTAAATGTTGATTCAGCAACAATATCAGAGGTTCTTATTGTTTTTGAGTCCGCAACGCCAGGGAACCCAACAGCACGAACAGCTTTACCTTTTTCTGGCAAATTGCTTGTTAACGTAATTGGTGATAACTGCAATGATCTCAATGCATCTTTTTTAATCAATAAAATAGCTAAGTCCAGATCAGAAGAGCTCCAAATAACCTCAGCATTGGGCCTTTTTATAATGCTTTCCAACCCAAGGGATTGTCCATCTGGCACGACAGAAAATAAAGCTCCACCCTGAACCACATGATTGTTAGTAACAACATAACCACCATTATTTATTACAAACCCAGTTCCATGCCCTGTGCCCGATACTTTGCCTTTACGAAAAGATACTGTATGCACTTTAACAATCGATGTTGTAAAAGCTTTACTCTCCGCGAATGCATATGAAGGATATGCGTAAATGGGTATTAGTAATATAACTAGACTTATTAGCTTTAATTGCCAGCGATTTAAAGCATACATCAATGGAATCAAGCGCATTAAATACCTCCTAAGATACTCAACGTACATCGCACTTCACCAAACTCTACTATATCTCCAGCGATAATAATTAAACCCTCAGGCCCAACCGGTTGCTTATTTACTTGTGTTCCACCAGTAGAGCCCAGGTCGATAATATTTAAACGGTTGTCTTTAACAAATAACCGAGCATGTTCTCGACTGACAGTGTCATCTGCAATCACTACCTGGGAAAGATCAGGATTTCTGCCAACAACTAGACCCTTTTTTCGTTGCATTAAGTCCTTTCCTAAAACAATAAAAGCCACCGGTGCACCTGAAGAATCAACCCCCTCAAACCGACAGTCGCCAAAGCTAGCTGTTGCTGCTTTCAATTCTTCTTTTGCTAGCCGTGAGCTTTTTTTCTTATTAATCAGTAGCAATAAAATGATAAAAATGGCAACGGCTATTGCGCCGACAACAGACCAAAAAAGAATTTTATTATCTTCTTTTATTTCGATATTTTCTGTGCCTAAACTTTCTGCTTTTGTGTTTATATTAGAAACAATCTCAGTGATATCACTACGACCTTTTTCCGCCTCTTTCCTGGCCTGTTTTTCTTTCTCAACTTGCTTTTCCGCCTCTTTTATTTTTTTCTTAGCCTTATTTATTTGTGCCTGTTGTTTTATTTGTGCCTGTGCTTGTTGCTCTATAGCACTTAAACAAGGCTTATCTGCAACTTTTGTTACTATGTTTGATGCCGATAATTCTGCAGTGAGTATGCTGATATCAATCACCTCAACACCTGTTGGCAGATGAGGTTTCCAAAGTTGCTTTAAAGTCATCTCTCTCTTTGGGCTCACGATTCCAAGCAACTCACCACACCGATTAACTACCGGTGCGCCATACCCTCCTCTACCAATAGAAGCAATCAAACTATAGCGCCCATCAATAGCACCAGACCCGTTTAAAAGGGCCTTAGCGAAACTTTTATTATGGAGCTCCGAAGCAACAAACTTAGGCCGCTTAGAAAAGCTAAAGAACGACCCTCTTGCCTTTTCTATTGACAAGCTCCAGTAGCCTGCAATTTCTAATGAATCATTATTTGATACAGAGTTTAAAGCAATTTTTACAGGCTCCTGCTGTAAAGTACTTGAGCGAAGTATTGCTAAATCAGTAACCTCATTTTTGGAAATAATAGCTGCGCTTTTATTTAGACTGTCATCACCTTGAAGAACAACTCGATCCGCATACGCTAATAAATGCGCGCTCGTTATCACTACGCCATCTGTTGTGACGACGACTCCGCTACCTTGATTCAATAATTGATCGCCTTTATAGGCAAGAACTTGGACTACGCTATCAGCCCATTGCTTAACCGGCTGGTCAGTAGTTTTTGTAGGATTGTTGGCAAAAGCCGATGACACAGAAAACAAGAGAGAAAATAACAAACAAAACAAGCATTTATTAAGCTGTACGCAAAAATAAAATACTTTATTAGACGTAACCATAGATAAAATCCTTTTTAACTAAACAAACTCACTGTATTAACTTTTTGTAACTCAAAAGTTTTTAAAAGCATAACTGAAAAAAAGAATACAGTTATTTATTAGAACTAACAATATGTAATACGTAGATTAACTACAAGTAACCATTTCGGTTATTTAAAAATGAATGCAACCACCCGACACAAACAAGGCAATTTAAAGCTCTTAATATCTACACTTCTTAAAATAAAAAACTCTTATCTTCGGACTGATTAATACATTGTTTACTATTTATCAGGCTTATGACTGCAAACAGATCTTTCATGTGAATCTAGAAATATTCATTGACTCGTTACCCCCATATCTCATTATTATTGCGTTTTTTTTCGGCAGTTCTTCAAAGAATTAACTCAAACTACTGACCCGAACCAATGGAAACTGCAAAGAAACTTTAAACCCTGGTCTCGTATTTTCGATGTGTAATTTTGCTCCATGCCGAATAGCTACAGCTTGCACAAACCTTAGTCCAAACCCATATCCGGCAACTTTCCCTTGTTGCGCTTGTTGTAAAATTGTATTTAAATCATCTGAATCAGCACCTCTCCCTGAGTCTGAAACAGCAACTACAGCCCTACCATTATCTATAAAGACGTCAATAGCCACTTGACTGTTAGCAGGTGCATACTTCAATGCATTATTAAGTAGATTTGTGATGGCATTGATTAACAAATTCTCCTGCCCAAGTATTTTCGCGGAATTTTCAGGCTTAACGAGCTCCAGTTGAGCATCATCGAAAGCATCTTGATATAGCTTTGCTGCTGTTAAGGCTATTTCGCATAAGTCCACCTCACGCATTACACTATCCGTACTAGACTCAATCTTCGAAAGCTCTAAAATTTCTCGTAATAGAATAAGAAGAGCTTTCGCTGAGTCAGCCATTTCAAGTTGATCTTTTTTAGTAGCCAACTCGTGAAGGTGACTAAGTTCTTTATTTATTTCGTGTGCAGCCATTTGACTTACTGCCTCAAGCCCCATCATCAGCCGCGTATTTTCATCCAACGCTCTATTTATATACCGCGCTAACTCAGCGAGCTCATCTTTTTTATTGATCTCTTTCTCCGCAATTCTTTTGTTAAACATTCCACTTTGAACCTTAGATAGCACCTTATTCATTTGCTCAACTCTGCGGCTAAATTGCCTATTAACAAAAAGAACAAGTAATGTTAGTACTCCCGCAACAATTCCTATCGTTGTCGCAATATTAGAGAATACTTCCTTACTTTTAAGCAAATACGCTTGTTCAAGCTCATAGTAAAAATACTTTTTTTTATCAGGAGAGAGAGAAACCGTATTTTTTTGCAGCTCACTTTTGACAATATTATCCGTCAACACTTTAAGACTAAAAACTGTTATCAACGTTGTTAGTAACACCAAGGTCACTAATAAAAGGTGAATTGCCCGAAACATTCGTTTAGGTTTTTTTGAAATATTAATCACTCCTGGTTATCTGCTTTTTTAAGCGTTAAGCGATACCCTAAGCGATTATTAATAATTAAGGGCGCATCCGGGAGTACTGATAAATTCCCTCGAAGTCTACTTAGCGCTGTGTTAATCACCGTTTCTTGAGGTGGCAAGCTCTTATAGCTTTCCCATACTGATCGCCATAAAACATCTCGGCTTATATATTCGCCTTTTAGTGAGACTAATACTTTTAAAATTTCGAAAGATTGAGGTCGTAAAGAGATTGCTTCTCCATGCCAAAGAGCTGTGCGATTTATCGTACGAATTTCCATACCTTCCCAAACCTCAACTGACTCTGGAACACGCTTACCCCGCACCCTTCTTGCTACAGCACGGAGACGCGCATTAAGTTCTTCAAGATCATAAGGTTTATTTATATAGTCATCGGCACCTAGATCTAGTGCTAAGATATGATCATGAGTAGCGCCTAAACGACTAGCAACTAAAATGCCTGGCGCTTTAGTTTCTAGCTCATTGAACCATCTTATTAAAGCCAAACCATCTTCCGAATCGCCAAGCATACGATCAAGAATAACCAAGTCAAAAGCAACCTTGGCAAACTGTGCTCGTGCAGCTCTAACAGTTCCTACAATGACAAACTCCCAGCCTAAACTAGTTACTTCTCGTTTCACTTGGTTTGCAAGTAGGTCATCGTCTTCTACAATCAATACTTTTAAATTTGCTATATTTTTTTCCATTGATTTTAATTCCATTACCTATTTTTAAATCAAGCTTAAAGAACAGAAAAGTTCAAAAAAAAGGAATGAGCTTTATAAAAAACATCTCTATCTATGTCTCTTAAACTAATCGTTAACTTTTGTTTATCACAAGGTAATTCAAAATTTGTTTTAAATCAGCTTACCATTACGGTTATTTAAAGCATTTTGCATTATAAAAAACTAGATACTTAGTTCTGCATCTATCAAGTTAATAGTGGAAAATTAGCACCCCGTCTGAAGAAAAAGGATATCCGAGTAGCCGATTAAATATTCATTCAAACATATGTATAAATATGCCACTTCACAGTAACGGCATCAATCTCGGCAAGCAATATCAAATTATTACCTCAATGGTTACTGGCAAAAATCTCGAATGACTATTACCTTGTCATAGTAAAATTGATAACATCAAATGGAGTTGTAATGAAAATCCAACATCGTTTCTTTCTACTTTTCATGCTAATGCTATCCGCTGCAGCCAGTGCACAAATAGATAACTTAACACCTCTCTATGAACAAGATAAATATGCTATTTATCCTTCTTCTCCATATTGGTGCTCAACTAGCAACACAAAGTATAGCGATAACATTGAACTTAATATTCTTTATGATGTGGAGAATGATAAAAGAGATACATTAATCTTTGGAGGAAACACAAATCAAGACTACATCCGCTTTTTTAACAAAGTAATATCTCCTATTATTGCAAACCATTGCCCTCACTATAGTGGTTTTAGTCCTAGTGCAAATTTACGATTTAACAATAAAGAAGATTGGAAAAAACATAATGGCAGATACTGGGATAGACTAACGTTTTCCTATGTTATTCGTAAAAAAAGTCAGGCTGGCAAAATTGCTGTCAGCTATAAAGGACAACTTACAGGGCGTTACTTAAGTGCTGAAGCTTTAGCCAAACAAAAACAAGACAAAAATTTGATCGCCACTCAGGCCGCTGAAAATCGAAGTGAAGCAAAAAAGCAAGGGCATCCTTTCAAAGCATTAGCCGGAGGTGGATATTTAGATACTATCTATACAGGTGATTTTATCGCCCAAAATGAAGTTGCTTGGTACTATCTTTCAAAAATAAAAAAAAGCAATCAAAATGATGCCGCAATGGGTGTCTTTCTCTCAATGCTTGGTTCGACATTTTCAACAACCAAAAAGGACATGACGGTTTTAGAGGAAATCAGCATGTATTATTTGGCTCGCTCAGGCGAACGACGACCTAGTGATTGCTTTGACCCGGGCGCTATCAAACGCACATTTACATATAATTACCCTGAAATAGTCTATGAAGATGGCTATAGAATTCCAGCCTCTCAACTAAAATCAGAATACACGATAAACCCTCAATTCATTCCACTTTGTGACAGATTATGCGAAAAACAAGGCGTACTTTACGCTGTGGCAAATGGTATTAATGCCGGCATGAAGAGACTAGAGATTGCGGATCTTTATCGGGGTATTGACGAAATGATCCAACATTATTCTTGTAGGAGCCCAGAAATTAAAAGATTCGAAGCCAACCTTATTAAATATAATGAAAAAGAGCTAAATCAGCCTTCAAATATTAGACGCAATACATTTAAAACAGTGCTTGAAGCGCCAGAGTCAACTTATATCCCTTATGCTCTTCAGCCTCATTCAGCCATTGCAGATAAATTTATGGCTGACAATGCTAAAAACCCAAATGTCGTCACTACACTTAGTGGTTTGCAATACATTATGCTAACGCAAGGGCATGGTAGGCAACCAAGTCCTGGCGATATCGTCAATATCTATTATAAAGGCACTTTGGAAAACGGGAGAGTTATTGCAAAAAAATACGCCACAGGCACACCTTCAACTATATCCACCAACGGCTTAATTAAAGGCATGTCTGAAGCGGTATTATTGTTAAAACCTGGTGGTAGAATTAAAGTTTTTGTACCACCTCATCTTGGTTTTGGAGACAGCGCTAATGGAGTTATTAATAAAGACTCCATTTTAATTTACGAAATAGAATTAGCCCCCTCTATAAACTCCCCTTCTCATATTTCGGAGCCGGCAAGAATAGTCCCCACCAAAACCTTAAAGAAACTCACTGGCAATACCCGAAAACGAACATCGTTTACAACACAACCACAACAAAAACCACCTTCTCAAGTTAGAAAACCGGTTTCCGCTATCATTCAATCTGCTAAAAACACTCAACCTGACAAAAAAACGCTGTATCTAGCATCAGAAGATCTCGAGATTACTAATAATTTTAAGTTCCCTGTAGACATTACCTTAAATAGCGTCTTGGTTGATTTTTTGGCTGTTAAATTAGCGTCAGATCAGCTTGATAATAACAGCTGGTGGACAATGCTATCATCACGTTGGCGTTATGAAAAATCCGAACTATCACCCATGGGTGGACATTTTTTTCATCCGACCGCTCAACAATTTTCCAATGATGATCTTGAAAATACTCTCATACATTTTAAAAATTGGATGTTAGAACAAAGTAATAAGTTACCAGAGATTATCTACATACCTGCGTCTGTAATGGTTGCTAAAGTTGGCAATACTACTCATGCAGTCCCTGCTGACGGTTGTGCGATTTTGGATGACAAAAAAAACCTTAGACCTCACCAATCCAAACTAACTAAGGCTCTATCACAATCACTTTTACCTAAGATGCAGAGCTGTCAGCAACGAATTAAGACTAACAGCGACGACTTAATGAGTTGTGTAATGGCACACCAAAGCGACCCAAGTTTTTGTGGACAACAAATAAAAAATAAACTGACAAAATGTTTAGCTGAATCACCTCAAAACCACACCGATACATGGAACAAAATAAACGTCAAATGGGTTCAAAGTAATTTTAGTATAGCCCAATGTAATGCTTATTTAAGACATGAAAAATTACGCACCTCGAAAAGGTTTCCAACAGACAACGGTTCTCTTCAATTTAAACCATCACAAATTACTGCTCGATTCAATTTTGGCCAATCATTTAGCTTACCCTCTATAAAGGATAAACCCTTCAATTTAGAAAGGCCGCTAGAACAAGCGATATTAATGTTTAAAGTTAAAATACTTTCAGGAAAATTATCTTCTGTGCTTACAAAGAAAGGGCCTACCCTTCAGGTAAAAACAAAGATTATTAGCACAAAATACACTAAAGGAACTACTTACGGGTTAAAACCTATTCGGGGGGCGTCAAGCTGATATTTCTCAATATATAAAACGAGTTAACTAAAACCCTGCCCTCCCATATCGACATACAAGATCAGGTTTCAGCACAAAACTGCAACCTAATGAAGCCTTTATTCTTTATTGTAAAGTTAGAACAATCACTCTCCGACTTTGTAGCGTTTATCTTTAGAAATGGTATTTACTCGCTACTCCTAGCAGTGTTGCTATAAAGGGTAATTTTGCCGAACAATTAATAATGACCCCCTATATCAGACGATACGATAGAATACTATCGTATGCCTAACGGTCATTCTTAGAATCTGAATGATAGCGCAGCATTTTAATTAGCTTACTCATTTAACTAGGTTTTTTCTTTATTACGAAAAAAAATTTCAATACCCGTTTAATTAACTTTTACCATAAAATCGATTAGAACTCTAACTGACTCCTCTTATTAAATTTATGCAAATTCGTGTTTTAGGCTCAGGTGCTGGCGGCGGCTTTCCACAATGGAATTGTAGCTGCCCTAATTGCAAAGCTGTACGCGCAGGAACGATTAAAACCTCTACTCGCAACCAGTCATCCATTGCCGTTTCATCGGATGGCGAGCACTGGGTTTTATTTAACGCGTCGCCTGACGTTCGCGCTCAATTAGAGAGCTTTCCTGAAATACACCCAAAAAATAAAGTACGTGGCACCGGTATTGAAGCCATTGTGATGTTTGATTCTCAAATTGATCACGCTACAGGGTTATTGATTTTACGCGAAGGCGACCCATTAACCATTTATTGTACCGAGATGGTAAAGCAAGACCTAACAACCGGTTTTCCAATTTTTAACATTTTGGAACACTTTTGTGGTGTTGAAGAGCACATCATTCCATTAAATGGTGATGCGTTTATAATTCCCAATATTCAAGATTTAGAGTTCACCGCCTTGCCGTTAAAAAGCAAAGCGCCGCCTTATTCACCCCATCGTAATGACCCACACGAGGGAGATAATATCGGTATGATTATTCGGCAAATCTCCACCGGCAAAACAACCTTCTATGCACCTGGATTAGGTAAAATAGAAGCGCACGTTGAACAAGCAATGAAGGACTCTGATTGTGTATTGGTTGATGGTACTTTCTGGTCAGATGATGAACTTGCTTCCGTTGGTAGACCCTTATTGGCTAGAAAAATTGGGCACTTACCGCAATTTGGCAAAGGTGGCATGATTGAATTTTTAGACACGCTCGATAAGCCGCGCAAAATTTTAATTCATATCAACAACACTAACCCTATTTTGAATGAAGAGTCTGAGGAACGCGATATACTGACCCAACACGGCATTGAGGTGTCGTATGACACTATGAATATCGAACTATAATATGACAGAAAAAGCACCTTGGTCACTGCAAGAATTTGAAACACGCATTCGCGATATGGAGCGTTTTTACCATATCAACCACCCTTACCATGTGATGATGCACGAAGGTGCGTTATCTAAAGAGCAAATTCGTGGCTGGGTAGCTAACCGATTCTATTACCAAGTTAACATTCCCTTAAAGGATGCGGCGATTATGGCAAACTGCCCAGACCGTGATACCCGCGCGCAGTGGGTTCAACGAATTATTGATCACGATGGCGCGCCTGGTGAAGTTGGTGGCATTGAAGCCTGGTTGCAATTGGCGGAAGCAGTAGGTTTAACACGTGAAGAAGTCTTGTCTGAAGAACATGTTTTACCGGGCGTTCGCTTTGCTGTTGATGCCTATGTTAATTTTGCACGTAGAGCCGATTGGCACGAGGCTGCTAGCTCTTCATTAACAGAATTATTTGCACCAAAAATTCACCAACAACGGTTAGATAATTGGCCAGCGCATTACCCTTGGATTGACCCAAAAGGGCTGAGCTACTTTCAAAAACGTTTAAGCGAAGCCCGCCGTGATGTTGAGCATGGCCTACGCATCACCCTAAGCTGGTATAAAACCCGTGAACAACAAGAAAAAATGATTCGTATTTTAAAATTCAAACTGGATATTCTATGGACCATGGCTGATGCAATGCACATGGCTTATGTTCATGAAATGCCACCTTACTTTACTGTTGAATCATGAGCCTGCAACTCACTGAGCCCTTTCAGTTGTTAACAAGCTACCGCTTGCAATGGGAAGAAGCACAAAATATGTTTGTGTTGCTCTACCCTGAAGGGCTTATTGAGTTAAACCAAAGCTCTGCTGAAATTTTAAGCCTCTGCGATGGCCAGCACACACTTGACGATATTGTTTCAGTACTTGAAGTAAAATTTTCAACAACGGGTATTAAAAACGATATTACCCATTTCTTAACTACCGCGCTCAATAATGGCTGGATTACCCAAAACACCTAGCCCACCTCGCTGGTTGCTTGCAGAGCTAACTTACGCTTGCCCATTACAGTGTCCATACTGTTCTAACCCCTTGGATTACAAAAATTTCTCAGCTGAATTATCGACCAATGAATGGAAACGTGTGCTGAAGCAGTCTCGCGAAATGGGTGCCGTACAGCTGGGCTTTTCAGGCGGCGAGCCGCTGGTTAGGAAAGACCTAGCAGAACTGGTTAACTATTCACACCAACTCGGTTATTACACCAACCTCATCACCTCCGGCTACAAGATGGATGAGGCTAAAATTACCGAGTTAAAAGACGCTGGTTTAGACCACATTCAAATCAGCATTCAAGCCAGCTCAAAAGAATTAAATGACTTTATTGCTGGCACAGAAAGCTTTGACGATAAAAAATCCGTGGCTAAATTAGTTAAGAAACATGGTTACCCAATGGTGTTATGCGTTGTATTACACCGCGAAAACATTCATCAAATGAGGGATATTCTAGAGATGGCGATTGACTTGGGCGCCGACTTTGTAGAACTAGCAAACACACAGTATTATGGTTGGGCGCATCACAACCGCGATCAACTAATGCCAACGCAAGAACAACTTCAAGACGCTGAAAAAATTGCTAACGAATACCAACGCTCTCAACAAGGCAAGATGAAAATTTATTACGTCATACCTGATTACTACGAAAACCGCCCAAAAGCTTGCATGAACGGCTGGGGAACCACCTTTTTAACCATTGCGCCAGATGGTGCGGCATTACCTTGTCATTCTGCTCGTCAACTGCCTAACTTTGATTGCCCAAATGTTAAAGACTTCTCAATAAGTGACATTTGGAATCACTCTGTAGCCTTCAACTACTTTCGTGGCGATGACTGGATGAAAGAACCGTGTAGAAGTTGTTCTGAAAAAGATAAAGACTTTGGCGGCTGTCATTGCCAAGCCTTTTTATTAACCGGTGATGCAACAAACGCAGACCCTGTTTGTGATTTATCAACACAACACTACCTAGTAACCGATGCTATTAAACAAGCTACTCAACTAACTGAGCAGCCACTATTATTTAGAAACAGCAAAAACTCTAAACAATTTAATCACTAACCCCTACCCAAGGAACACCCATGAAAGTAACCGCTGCTGTTGCCTGGAAAGCAGGTCAACCATTATCCATAGAAGACATTAACTTAGACGGACCAAAACATGGAGAAGTGTTAATTCGAAACGTCGCCGCGGGTGTTTGTCATACCGATGCGTTTACCTTATCCGGCGATGACCCTGAGGGCATTTTCCCTGCCGTATTAGGCCATGAGGCTGGCGCCATCGTTGAAGAAATTGGCCCAGGCGTCACCTCAGTACAAGTAGGTGACCACGTTATTCCGTTGTACACACCAGAATGTGGGCAATGCAAATTTTGCTTATCGGGCAAAACCAATTTGTGCCAAGCCATTCGAGTCACTCAGGGCAAAGGATTAATGCCTGATGGCACCTCTCGCTTTTCCAAAAATGGACAAGCAATATACCATTACATGGGCACCTCCTCTTTTGCCGAATACACGGTTTTACCAGAAATATCACTCGCTAAAATAAACAAAGCAGCGCCGTTAGACAAGGTTTGTTTATTAGGTTGCGGTGTCACTACGGGTATCGGCGCTGTGCTCAACACCGCCAAAGTAGAACCGGGTAGTACTGTCGCTATTTTTGGCTTAGGTGGTATTGGTCTAAGTGCTATTCAAGGTGCTGTTATTGCGAATGCTGAACGGATTATCGCTATTGATATCAATGAAGATAAGTTCGAATTTGCCAAACAACTCGGTGCAACAGATTGTATTAACCCGAAGCATTTTGATCAGCCTATTCAAGATGTTCTTGTCGACATGACCGATGGCGGTGTTGATTACTCATTTGAATGTATCGGCAATGTTAACACCATGCGCTCTGCGCTAGAGTGTTGCCATAAAGGCTGGGGTGAGTCTGTTATTGTTGGCGTAGCGGGTGCAGGACAAGAAATATCCACTCGCCCATTCCAGCTGGTCACAGGCAGGGTTTGGCGCGGTACGGCTTTTGGAGGCGTTAAAGGTCGCAGCGAACTACCCGATTATGTTGAAAAATACCTTCGCGGGGAAATTAAAATAGATGAAATGGTCACCTATACCATGCCCTTAAACGACATTAACCGTGCCTTTGATTTAATGCATCAAGGAAAAAGTATTCGCTCGGTGATTATCTATTAATACGCAGTTTTGTCTGACAGGATCATACAAATTGATCAGTTGCCGACACCAACGCATCAATCATTTCATCACCATGCGCTAAATGCGTTGAATTTGGCAAACGGATAAACTGTGCAAGAGGAAGTGCTTGCGCCAACGAAAATGACGACTCAATCGGACACATAAAATCTTTTTGGCCGTGGATAATAGTGCAGGGTATCTCTTGTATGCGAATAGCATTATCCAAAATTTGATTTTCTCGAATATAGTAGTTATTCATCGCGTAGTGCGTTTCGATACGTGCTTGCGCGATGGCTTTCTCAGGCACCGCTCCATCCAATGCTTCTGCCTTAAAATCATCACCTAACACCACAGCACCACCCCATGCATCCCACTCACGGGTTGTTTCTTGAAGGACCTGCTCATCATCAATACTTAAACGATGATAATATGCCTTCAACACATCTTTACGTTCATTGCTTGAAATATGGCCCGTAAAACGCTGCCACGCTTCAGGGTATAACCTGTTCACACCCTCTTTAAGAAACCAATCTGCATCTTTAGAACGTGCTAAAAATGTACCTCGTAAAACCAACCCCAATACATTATTTGCATATTGTTGGGCATACAACAAGCTTAATGTTGCGCCCCAAGAGCCACCAAACAGCAACCATTTTTCAATGGCCAGTTTTTTACGAATCAACTCCATATCTTGTAATAAATGATTCGTTGTATTGTTTTTCAACCGCCCCAAGGGTCTCGAACGGCCAGCACCGCGCTGATCCATCAAAATAATATGGTATTTATCAGGGTTAAAAAAGCAGCGATGATGCGCCTTACAACTTGAACCCGGCCCACCGTGCAAAAAAATAACCGGCACCCCTTTAGGGTTACCTACTTGCTCAAGATACACTTCATGCCCATCCCCCATATCAAGCCACTCATGGGCAAAGGGTTCAATCTCAGGGTACAACGTTTTCAATATTAACATCCTTCGTTTTCATCACTTAAAAGCTGATCAGGCTCAGCAAATATCGAGTTAGACTACGCTATACTACGGCTTTTTAAAACCCCACTTCATTATGTTCGATTTTCTTATTATTGGCGGCGGCCTACTTGGTTTATTAACAGCTAAGGAACTACAGCAAGCGGGGGCAAAGGTTGCGGTGGTTGATAAAAACAGTCGCGGCCAACAAGCTACTTGGGCAGCCGGTGGCATTTTATCCCCGATGCGGCCTTGGTTATATTCCGAACCTGTTAATGCAATCAGCTCACTTAGCCAGTCGGTCTATCAGCAACTTTCCACCGAGCTTCGTGATCAAACAGCAATAGATCCAGAATGGTTATTATCTGGCATGTTAGTACTTGAGGATAATGAACTGCCTCAGGCTATCCAATGGTGCGAACAAAATAACTCACCCGTTGAAGTGTTATCTGTCGAAGAGCTCAACAGCCAATTCGAGCACTTAGCGCCCTTTACAGAATCTGCCATTTACCGGCCAGACGTTGCCACCATCCGGCCCCACAAACTGTCAGCTGCGTTAACCCAGTATTTAACGCTTAACGGTGTCTCATTTTATAACGACCAAGAAGTAACAAAATTACAGCATACAGATTATGCCGTTACAGGTGCCGAGATTGGAAAAACTACTCTTAGCGCTAATGAATACATCCTTTGTGGCGGCGCTTGGAGTACACAATTAGTACCCAAGCTTTGCCCGCAACCAGATATCAAGCCTGTTAAAGGTCAAATGATCTGTTTCCCACCAACAGATATCACCAACCTATGCATGGTCATGGATGACAACCGTTATATTATTCCTAGGAAAGATAAGCGAATTGTCGTTGGCAGCACACGCGAATACACTCAATTCGATGCCAGTACCACACAGGCCGCTTTCGACGAACTTAAGCATTTTGCCCAACAGTTATACCCCGATTTAGCAAGCATTGAACCTGATGCACACTGGGCTGGGCTTCGACCTGCTTCACCCAACAGCATCCCTTATATTTGTAGAGTTGCCCCTCTCAGCAACCTAAGTCTCAATGCTGGGCATTATCGAAATGGTATTGTTACAGCACCGGCAAGTGCCGAATTAATGAGCGATATTTTGTTAAATAGACGCTGTAAAATAGACCCAACACCCTACCAATTACAGCGTTAACTACCCACTAAAAACCTTGTGCTATACTGAGACCAAGAGATCAAGGTGATGATAATGGCTGAAAAAACAGGCGAACAACACGTTAAATACTTACTTAATGCGCATGGCATTACGCCCACTCAACAACGCATTAAAATCGCTAATTTTCTGTTTAAGAAACAACAGCACGTGAGCGCCGACCAAATCTTATCAACCATTAATCAAGGGCAACAACCCGTTTCAAAAGCAACCGTTTACAATACCCTCGGCTTGTTTGCTAATAAAGGCTTATTACGTGAGGTGATTATTGACCCTAACAAAGTCTTCTACGATACTAATACCAAACACCATCACCATTTCTACAATACAGACACCAACACACTCACTGATGTTAACGATGGCGAGATCACCATTCAAAACCTTCCCGCATTACCCAAAGGTACTGATCTTCACTCTGTTGAAGTTATTATTAAAGTTAACAACCAGTAAACGTCTTGTCTCACCTTCAACAATTCCCTATACTTTCTCGCCCATAAAGCCGATGTAGCTCAGGTGGTAGAGCGGCTCATTCGTAATGAGTAGGTCAGCGGTTCGAATCCGCTCATTGGCTCCATTTTAATGACTTTTTAAAGTAATCTGCCCATTAGGGAATATTCAAAAATACTAGGCCTTGGCCCAGCAATATAAAGTAAACCGCTTTCGTCTTAGCTTTTATAGGTTTCGAATATTTCATTAAATACTTCGTGATTAGCCACAAATTTTTCTTTAACTGCCGGATCGAAATGGCCTGACTTAATTTTCTCATCGCCATGTTCTATAATCGCTACGGCTTTTTTATGATCAAACGCTTTTTTATAAGGCCGTTCACTTCGTAATGCATCATATACATCGCACAGAGCCATAATACGTGCAGACAGTGGAATCTCCTTACCTTTTAAACCATTTGGGTAACCACTTCCATCCCATTTTTCATGGTGGCATAGGGCCACTTTTCTACCCATTATAATATAGCTCGAGCTATGCTCATTTATTTTCAAAATATCAGCACCGATGGTGGTATGACTTTTCATTATTTCCCATTCACCAGGCTCAAACCCGCCCGGTTTTAAAAGAACACTATCAGGTATACCTATTTTTCCAATATCATGCATCGAACTGGCTAAAAACAAGGTGTCACAAAAAATTTTATTCATTCCAAGCATTTCCGCTAAACGCCTACAATAGTGACTAATGCGTTTAACATGCGCACCGGTTTCATCATCTCTATATTCTGAGGCACGCATTAATAAAAATATGCTCTCTTCAAATGATGCCTTTAGCCGTTGAGTGCGTAATTTTACTTTTTCGTCCAGAAGATGATTATGGTTCTTCAAAATATCATTCGCAATTTTCAGCCTTAGCAAGTTGCGAACTCTAATTTGAATTTCATTGGCTTTAATTGGCTTGGTAATAAACTCTTCAATCCCTCTTGAAAGCCCTTTCTCACGAGAGGCCTGATCATCAAGAGCAGTGACCATAATCACCGGAATACCCTCTGTTTTATCATTACTTTTAAGCTGCGTCGCAACTTCGAAACCATCCATTTCTGGCATCATGGCATCTAATAAAATCAAATCTGGTAAGAACATACTGACCTGTGCCAACGCCATGCTTCCATTAGGCGCCTCCTCGATAATGTACCCCTCTTCTTCCATCAGTTTCCTGAGTAGCATCCTGTTTCTTTTTTCATCGTCTACGATGAGTATTTTGGAGCCTTTTGTATCAATCATCTCGTCACTTTTATCTTTTTTTTAACAGTTCATCAATCCTTTTGATAAACGTTTTATAGCGTATTGGTTTAGCTATGTAATCATCACAACCTGCTGCTAACACTTCAGCTTTATCCCCCTTCATAGCATTTGCGGTTAAGGCAATAATGAGCGTTTCTTGCAAAGACTCTTTAGACCTCAATATTGTTGTCGCCGTTAAACCATCCATCTTAGGTAATTGAATATCCATTAGAATCAAGTCTGGTTTTTCTTGCAACGCCATCTCAATACCTAACTCCGCATTGACAGCCTGAATAACCCTGTAGTTTTCACGCTTTAAAATATCTGTTACTAAGCGCATATTAACCGGGTTATCTTCAACAACTATGATTTTCTTAACGTTACTATTCATCATTGTGAAGTAGCACTAAGTTGCAAAATAATTTGTTTTAGCCCCTCTTTGCTAACAGGCTTGTCCATCACTGAAAATGCACCGTTTTGATAATATTGCTGGGCCACATCAGAACCTTTAATAGAAATAACAATAACGGGAATATCGTTATATTCAGCATATTCATTTTCATTTTTCAAACGCTCAAGAAACTCCATACCCTGCATTCCAGGTAGTAATTCATCTAAAACAATCCACGTGGGGCGTTCATTTTCACCCAACCACACAAGAGCCTCTTCGGCGGATTTCACTGATCTGCTCCTATAGCCTAAGGAATTGAGTTGCTTGTCAGTTAGTTCAATGGCATTAGGGTCATCATCAATAATCAAGACTAAAGGCTTATTGCCTGCTTCTGCTTCTTTATATGGTAAATAAACACTAAAAGTAGAGCCTTCGCCAGGTGTTGAGACAACTGTCACAAAACCACCATGAAGTTCGGCCATTGCTTTAACCAAACTTAACCCTAGCCCAGTACCTTCAAACTCTCTTGTTAAAGAACCGTCAATCTGCTCAAAGGGACGAAATAACTTATCAATATTTTCTTCAGAAATACCTATTCCTGTATCACTAACAGATAGCTTTAGGTACTGACCTTCACACTGGATCAGCTCACTATCATCAAATTTGAACTCAAGGTTAGGCATTTTATCTATCATCGCTGATAAAGCTATTTTGCCACCCTCAGGGGTGAACTTTACGGCATTGGATAGTAGGTTTATCAAAATTTGTTTAGTTTTTCGCCCATCAAGCCAGCAAGCCGTTATTTCCTCATCTGATGATTCTGTAATACTGATATTTCGCTCACTAGCCTGGTCTCTTACCATATACAGGCTGTTCTGTAAGATCGACTGCACAGACACCTCATCTAGTTCCAAAAGCTCTTTTCCAGCCTCTATTTTTGATAAATCTAAAATACCATTTATTAAATCAAGTAAATGTGAGCCACTATCAAATATTTCTGTTGAATACTGGCCTTGTTCATCAGTTAAAGGACCGAGTACTCCGTCCTTTAAAAGCTCAGAAAAACCTATGATGGCGTTCAAGGGAGTCCTCAGTTCATGACTCATATTTGACAAAAATTGCGATTTCATCTCACTGGCTAATTCCAGCTCTTTATTTTTCTCCTTTAATTGTTCTCGAACACGTCTTCGACTCTCCTCTTCAAGCAACACTTCCACTAACATTGACAAGGACTTAACATATTGAGTTTCATCAGCCCTTAACACTCTCGTTTCATCTTGGTTAACGAGGTTAAAAACCCCCGAGATACTTTTATATTTCCTAATAGGGAGCTGAAGAATAGACGCTGGTGGGTTATCTTGTTTAGGAAAATCAGACAGTAAGGGTGTTCTATCATTAGCCAGTAACCCTCCTTCCATCAATAGTTCAGAAAAATAATATTCATGCTCTGATACCAGTAACGAAGGTAATGTAAAGAATGCCTTTTGTTCGCTGCTATAATAATTTTGGCATAATAGGGTATCCCTCTTGTCATTAAACAGCCAAAGCCCAACCCAGTCGACCCGAAGCGTTTCGGCGCACTCCTGTATAATTTTATTGTAAGCCTGTTCAAAATTTGTCGAGGCCCTTCTAACAAAAGTACTGAGTGATAGATAGCTATTATATTGCTTCATTAAGCGTTCATCTGTCCGCTTTATTTCCTGCTCCATCGCCTTCCTAGCGCTGATGTCACGCAGAGTACCAATGAAATGTTTCTCCTCCTCAAACCTATACTCGTTAACAGACAATTCCATTGGAAAAACTGAGCCATCTTTTCGTTGACCAACCACTTCACGACCCTTGCCTATAATTTTTGCAACACCTGTTTCCAGATAGTTAAGAAAATAAGCTTCATACTCTGACTTATCAGGTTCAGGCATTAGCGTGATGACATTTTTACCTAACATCTCATGTTCACTATAGCCAAACAGATGAGTAGTCGCGGGGTTGCATGACTCAATCGTTCCAAGTTCATCAATCACTATTAAAGCATCCACTAGATGGACGACGACGTTCTCTAAATATTTCTCATTGGAATTTGCCCTTTTTTCTAGCTCTTTTAACTCAATTTCAGAGCGTTCAGTATAGTTATTAAAAGCCTGATAAAGTTCTTTAAATTCATCCTTAACAATGCTTTCATCAAGACGAGCCGGAAAATCTCCATTACCCACAGAACGGCTCCCCTCTACCAATCGAATAATGGGGTCTACAATTCTTCTTGATACCAACCTCGATGAAATAAAAATGCTCGCCAATATGATCAATAGCCCAACAACCAGCATAGCGTCACGAGCCTCATTTACATTCTTGAAAACGACCCTTTTAGGCAACTCATGAACCACACTCAAAAAACGTTGCGGGTCATTTTTATCAAAAAATACTCTATTGACAGCTAAAACACTTTTTCTTTCTTTATTGATGAGAGCGTAGTCGCTTTTTTGACCTTGGCCTAACAAAAAGCTAAAGTCGGATTCATTACTATTATTAGGCTTAACCCATAACTTACCTTTATTGTCAACAATATACGTTTCAATGTCTCTTCTTTCTGCAACCGCTGAATTCAACAGAGGTAAAGCCGAAATCTCTACGAGGACAATGCCTTTGATCTCTCCATCAATATAAATGGGTGTTGATCCCATTAATGTCGGCAACTCATTGGCATTATGACGCTCTATATCTGAATAATAAACAGCTCCATCAGGTAATTTAAGAGTGGCCTGAATATCTTGATACTGTTCACTTTTATGCGAAAAACCATAATTAGTAGTTTGTGTGTCGGTCGTTGAGTCATGCGCGCCCACTAATACTTCCCCTTCACTATCTAGTAACACGACGCCATGGTAAACAGGGTGATTATCAAGAAAAACATGAATAAGTTGAGTTAATCGGCTCTCCAAAACTTCATTAGAGTCACCCGTCACTGGATCAACACCATCGTGTTCATTAGCTCTAAAAAGGGCCTCTATGGAACCGGTATTGGCAAAAGTTAACAGATTCGACTTTGAATACTTTAATACACTATTAATTTCATCTGAGTAGTCTTCTTGCTGCTCTAATTGAAGCGGTTCCGCTCATTAGGACAGTAAAAGCCGTTAGTTAAGGAGTTATTTTC